>FSSH01000043.1_pt1 | contig 420962 bp, 402 predicted proteins | sample 1166101 | NCBI WGS metagenome assembly FSSH01 (sample SAMEA32972668, study PRJEB13176) | freshwater metagenome | biome: Drinking water system; feature: Biomass in drinking water that filtered by 0.45 um membrane; material: drinking water | place: USA | collected 2012-12-20 | depth 0 m
AAATTCTCTGCTTGGGGTGGTGCTTTAACAACTGCTTCAAACATTGTGTTCTACGGTTCATTAGACCGTTGGTTCAAAGCAGTTGATGCTCAATCAGGTAAAGAACTATGGAAATTCCAAGTTGGTTCTGGCGTGATTGGTAATGCATTCACATACGGTAACAAAGGTAAACAATACGTTGGTACGCTTTCAGGTATCGGTGGTTGGGCTGGCGTTGCGATGAACCTTGGTTTAACTAGCGACACAGACGCACTTGGTGCTGCTGGTGGTTATAAAGAGTTAACAAAATACAACGCTGCTCCTGGCGGCGGTGCATTAACAGTATTCTCACTATAATTTAGACGCTTAAATTGTAGTTAGTTACTGGTTAATTTAACCAATGAAACACCTCACAGAAATGTGGGGTGTTTTTTTTTAAGTATTTGTTTGTACAAGAAAAAATAAGATGTTATGCGCCGTAAAAGCTGGATATATACAGATTAGTATTACTAAAAATATAAAATTAGTTACAATGGTGGATTAAGAAATCTTTATCCGAAGAACTTTTTATTTTTAGTAGTACTCTATGTAACTGTGCGATATTTAATCGCAATTTAATAAGGAACCAATAATGTTAAAACAATTAAAAGGGCTAGCTGTATGTCTAGCGCTAGTATCTGGTTATGCAGTAGCGGCAGAGGAGCCAATTAAAGATAGTGATGTTCCGTCATTAAGTGCTGATGAGGGTCGCCCAGGAGAGGTTCGCCGAGTAGATGATGGTACTGAGTTTAAAGTATGTTCAGACCCAGATAACATGCCCTATTCAAATATCAGAGGTGAGGGTTTTGAGGATAAAATTGCTGAAGTTTTGGCTAAAGACCTTGGAAAAAAACTGAGTCATGCTTACGCCTATAATCGCCAAGGTTTTTTAAGAAACACTATTAACGCAGGCCGATGTGATGTAATTATCGGAACTACATCAGATTTTGATGGCTTAAGAACAACGACGCCTTATTATCGTTCAGGCCATGTGTTTGTTTGGCGTAAAGATAGTAATTTTAACATTACGAATTGGGACTCTCCAGATCTTCGTAAAGGTGTAATTGGTATTGTGGACAAGAGTCCAGCAACTGTACCGCTTAATGACTTTAATTTAATGGCCAATGCCAAGCCTTATCGTTTACAACGCGACTTAAATTTCCCACCAAGCTTTTTGATTGATGATTTGGCTAAAGGTGAAATTGATGTTGCTGTGATGTGGGGTCCAATTGCCGGTTATTACATGAAGCAATCAAAAGTACCAATGGAAATGGCCTTTGTTCCAGAATACAACAAAGTGAATTTGCAAGGTAAAGAGTATTGGAATATCTCAATGGGCGTACGTATGAAAGACAAACAGCGTTTAGCGCCTTTAAATGCAGCAATAGAAAGAAATAAAGACAAAATTGCACAAATTTTAGCAGACTATGGAATTCCAACTGTGCCTGTTGTTGAGGGTGATACAGTGTTTAAAAAATAGTTAAAATAGCCGTCATTCGGATGACATAACTTATAAAACCAAGTAAAATCATGGGTTCGTTTGATGGCAAAATGTATATAACAATTATGTCAACCAACTAGAAATTATATTCGTTAAATGGTCATACGATCTAAACTGCGCTTAAGATGTACATAAAAGTATATATAGAGGCATGCAAGTAAGACGTTGCTCATATTGTAAAAATTAGGAGAAAACATGTTAGGAAATAAATCATTAAAGTCAACTTTATTTGTTGGTATGTTGACATTGGCAGGTCTTACTTTATCAACTCAAGCAAGTGCTGCTTGTAATTTTTTATCGACCAAAGATGGTAGCCCATTTGTAATTAAAGCAACTGAAACTGATACGCCACAAGCGAAAGAGTTTTTATCTACATGCATCAACCCATATACAAAGGCTTATGCTAAAGATCCAGAAGCAGCAAAAGCAGGTAAAAAGAAATTTGGTTATTACTCATGTACACAATGCCATGGTCCTAATGGTGGCGGTCAAGTAGGCCCTGCAATTACTGACAGCACTTGGCAATATTCTAAACATGTAACCGATAAAGGTATGTTTGAAACGATTGCAAACGGCACAAATGGTGGTATGTTTGCATGGCACCAACAGTTAGGTAACCCAGAAAACCTATCAACAGATGATATTTTGAAAATTGTCGGCTGGTTACGTACGCAGTACAAAGGTGGCGGTGATATGCCTTGGTTGAAATAAGATTTCAACTTAAAAGTTAGTAACAGTTTAAAATGGCTGCTGTATAATTACAGTATCCATTTTTATTTGATGATAGATGTTGGGGATTAGAATGAAACAATTTAACTTAAGTTTAATGTTAGTAATGTTGTTGTCAGTGTTCGCTGGTTGTGATAAATCAGACAATGTTGCAAGTTCAGATGCTGCAAAACCTAGCGCATCTGCTGTCTGTGAATTAGTATCTACAGTTGATAATAAGCCTTTAGCAATTAAAGTAAGCGACGCAGATACCCCAGAGGCTAAAGAGTTTTTAAGTACTTGTGTGAATCCCTACACCAAAAAATTCGCAACTGATGCAGAAGCTGCAAAAACAGGCAGAAAAGTATTTACTTTAAATGGTTGCAGTGGATGTCACGGCGGTAAGCTTGAGGGTATTATGGCCCCAGCATTGACCAAAGCAGGTGGACAAGGCGCATTTGATACTAAATGGGTTTATGCTAAAAATGCAACTGATAAAGGTATGTTTGAAACTATTTCAGCTGGCACGCCAGGTTTATCTGGCGGGGTTATGGCAATTTGGAACAGAAATTTAGTAGGCCATGTTGGTGATGGGTTAACCAATGACGAGATTCTAAGAGCAATCGCTTATATTCGTACCGAGTACAAAGGTGATGGCGAAAAAACTTGGCTTCAATAAAGCGTTAAGTATTACCGTCAAATATCTTTAAATTGCTACTGTATAGCTACGGTAGCCATTTATTATTTAATAACATACAAGTTTAATAAAAATATTAATTACATAAATCGTTAAAATGAACAAACAAACATTACATCATATTGTTATTGTAGGCGGTGGCGCGGGTGGGCTTGAACTAGCAACGCGCCTAGGCGATTCGCTTGGAAAAAAGAAACAAGCTGTTATTACCTTAATTGATAGCACTCGGACACATGTTTGGAAGCCGCTGCTGCATGAAATTGCCGCAGGCAGTATGAATCCTGACAAGCACGAGCTAGAGTATTTGGCGCAAGCACATTGGCATCACTTTAACTTTAGGCTAGGTCGTATGGATGGCTTAGACCGATCTAAAAAGGAAGTCACCATTGCGCCTTATTTTGATGAGGATGGTATAGAAGTCATTCCGCGCCGAACCTTTCAATATGATAGCTTGGTGATTGCAATTGGTAGCACCACCAATGATTTCGGCATTAAAGGTGCCCGTGAACACTCCATTGCACTAGACACGCAAGACCAAGCAGAGAAATTTCACCGTAGGTTACACAATGCATTAGTGCGCGCGCAAACACAGGTTGCGCCAGTTAAGGCAGGCCAGTTAGAAGTAGTGATTGTGGGTGCTGGCGCAACAGGTGTAGAGCTTGCTGCAGAGCTACATAATACGACACGCGAGCTCGCGGCTTATGGCTTAGATAAAATTGATGCAGACCGTGATATTAAAATTTCGATTATTGAGGCCAGTGAGCGCGTATTGCCTGCGCTACCACCTAAATTATCGCAAGCAGTCGATTTAGAGTTGCGTAAATTACGTGTACATATTTATACGTGTGAGAGCGTAACTGAAGTTGCGGATAAAGGCGTTTACACACATAGCGGTCGATTTATTCCATCTGCATTAGTGGTATGGGCGGCAGGTATTAAAGCGCCAGACTTCTTAAAAGATTTAGATGGCTTAGAAACGAACCGGATTAACCAGTTGCTGGTAAAGCAAACGTTACAAACAACGCTAGATGAGAGTGTTTTTGCGTTTGGTGATTGTGCCGCATGCCCATGGCTTGGTCATGACGGCAATGTTCCACCGCGTGCACAGGCTGCACATCAGCAAGCATCACTACTATGTAAAACCATGAAAAAACGTGTGGCCAACAAAACCAATCTGCCAGAATATCATTACACCGATTATGGTTCTTTGGTTAATTTGGGACGCTATTCTACGGTAGGTAGCTTAATGGGCACGCTTTCAGGCGGCAGCATGTACATTGAGGGCTTATTTGCAAGAATGATGTATCAGTCGCTATATAAAATGCACTTAATGACATTGCATGGTGTATTTGAAGTCATACTACAAACGTTAGCGCGCATCATTACGCGCAGAACAGAAGCGCAAGTGAAATTGCACTAACGTCTAAAATGTACTAATAACGGATCAACTAAGCAAAAAGCCTCGATTAATACTGAGGCTTTTTGCTTGATGTGTAACAAGTTTAAGCTTTTATTTGTCGGCGATACAGCCTGTTAATTAAGCTCATTGAAATAATCACAAATGCGCCAAAAATAACCACGATATGATTGATCTCTATATTTGCTTTGACCATTAATGTGTAGGCACCACTTAAAATTAAAATACCTAAATTTTCATTAAAGTTTTGCACCGCAATCGAGTGACCGGCGCCAATTAGCAAGTGTCCACGATGTTGCAAAAGCGCGTTCAGTGGCACTACAAAAAATCCACTTAAAACACCGATAGTAAACAATAACAATGCGGCAATATGCCACTCTGCAACAAAGGCAACTGCAATCACCAAAACACCCATTACAATACCAGCCGGTAATACCTTAACCGAATTTTCAAGTGTAATAAATCTTGCTGCAATAACAGAGCCTAATGCCACGCCAATCGCTACCGTGGCGGTTAGTTGCGTTGCGTGGTCTAAACCAAAACCTAATACAATACCAGCCCATGCAATCACTACTAATCTGAGCGTTGCGCCAGCGCCCCAAAATAAAGTGGTCACTGATAATGAAACCTGCCCTTGCGGGTCGCGCCAAAGTGCTACAAATGAGCGATAAAAATCACTCAGAATATATAAAGGGTCTTTTTTGGCAATCGCATGATCAATGGGCAATTTAGGGATAAACATATTAAAAGCAGCCGCAACCAAATACATAAATGCGATGATAATCATGGCGCCTTGCGGGCTAATGCTAGCCATTTTGCCGCCGATAATCGCACCCAAAATAATCGCAATAACGGTTGAGCCTTCCATCCAGCCATTCGCGCTGACTAATTTATCAGAGGGAAGTAGCTCAGTCAGAATGCCATACTTAGCAGGCGAATAAGCCGCTGCGCCAATACCTACAATGCCGTAAGCATACAATGGGGGCATGCCAAGAATCATCGCTAAACTACCAATGAACTTAATCCCATTCGCTAAGAACATGACGCGTCCTTTGGGGAGTGCATCGGCAAAGGAGCCTACAAAAGGCGCAAGTACAATATAGGAGATTACAAAAAATTGTAGCAGGAGCGGCTCATGCCATTCTGGCGCTTGCATTTGCTGCAACAAAGCGATTGCCGCAAACAGTAAGGCGTTATCAGCAAGCGCAGATAAAAACTGCGCAATTAAGAGAGTGTAAAACCCTTTACTCATTACTTTACGGCCTAAATACGCTCAAAAGTTGCAATTCTTATACTTGCTCACTCAAAGTGCTTCCGCTGCAAAGTCCGCTAATCGAGAGCGTTCACCGCGCACTAAAGTAATATGACCGTTATGTTCCCAACCTTTAAAACGGTCTACAACATAAGTTAAGCCTGAGCTGCCTTCTGTTAAATAAGGTGTATCGATTTGCGCAATATTGCCCAAACAAACCACTTTAGTACCTGGACCTGCGCGAGTAATCAGCGTTTTCATCTGTTTAGGCGTTAAGTTTTGCGCTTCATCAATAATCAAGAATTTGTGCAAAAAAGTACGTCCGCGCATAAAGTTGAGTGATTTAACTTTAATGCGAGTACGAATTAAATCTTGCGTTGCGGCACGACCCCATTCCCCTGCATCTTCGTCTGTTTTATTCAGCACATCTAAGTTGTCTTCCAGCGCGCCCATCCAAGGTGCCATTTTTTCTTCTTCAGTGCCTGGTAAAAAGCCTATATCTTCACCAACTGGTACCGTAACGCGTGTCATAATAATTTCGGAATAGATTTTTTTATCCAAAGTTTGTGTAAGTGCAGCAGCTAGAGTGAGCAGAGTTTTACCTGTACCAGCTTGGCCTAGCAATGTCACAAAATCAATATCTGGGTTCATTAATAAGTTAAGTGCAAAATTTTGCTCACGATTACGCGCTACAATTCCCCACACGCTGTGCTTAGGGTTCATATGATCATGCACTACTTCTAGCACCGCATGATTGTTCTCCAATTTTCGGACAATAGCGTGAAACGGTTTATCAAATTCGTAAAAAATAAACTCATTGATTAAGAAGGTCTTAACTAACGGGCCAGTAATGCGATAAAACATGCGGCCCGCTTCTTGCCACGATTCCATTGCTTTGCTGTGTTTATCCCAAAAGTCTTGCGGCAATTCTCGCATGCCGCTGTAGAGTAAATCGGTGTCTTCAAGCACTTTGTCATTAAAGTAATCTTGCGCCATAACCCCCATGGCGCGGGCTTTAATGCGGATATTAATATCTTTACTAACTAAAATAACTTGGCGATTGGGTTGTTGCTTTTGCTGCGCTAGCACTACGCTGATAATTTGATTATCTGCTTTGCTGCCTGCTAAACCTGGCAACTCAATATCGACTTGCGATGTTTGTAAAAACAGCCTGCCAGCTAAGTGTTTGTTTCCATTAATCGTTAATGGGCAGCCTAATTCTAAGTTTGTTAAATCAATGCCGACAATCTCTTCTAAATAACGGCTGGCTTGACGCGCATTGCGCGCTACTTCAGTTACGCCTTTTTTATTATTATCCAGCTCTTCAAGCGTTACCATGGGTAAATAAATATCATGCTCTTCAAACCTAAAAAGGCTTGAAGGATCGTGCATTAGTACGTTTGTATCTAATACAAATAATTTGGTTGAGCTAGATATAGCTTGAGAAGATTGTTTTTTTGCCATAGTTTTTAAATCCAAAGTACTTGAATTAAGTGCGCCTAAAATTAAAAAAAGAGGTAAGGTTGATCGCTTAAATTAAGAAAAAATCATTCAAATTATAGGGATTTTACAAAATCTAGTACTTGTGGCACATGGCCATCTACTTTAACGCCACGCCATTCTTTTACTAACACGCCATTTTTATCAATGACAAAAGTACTGCGCTCAACACCGCGCACTTGCTTGCCGTACATATTTTTCATTTTCATCACCCCAAAAATACCGCAGGCTAGCTCTTCAGTATCGGCTAGTAATTCAAACGGAAAGCTAAATTTGGCTTTGAAGTTCTCATGTGATTTGAGGCTGTCGCGTGAAACGCCGACTATTTCTGTATTTGCAGCTTGAAACTCGCTGTAGAAATCGCGAAATTGCATGCCTTGCGTGGTGCAGCCTGGTGTGGAATCTTTAGGATAAAAATAAATGACCAGCGTTTTTCCTAAGTATTCAGAAAGCTTAAAAGTGTGGCCGCTGGTTGCTGGCAATTCAAAATCGGTAACGGGATTATTTAGCATATTGGTTGTCATGTGAGTACGTTCCTATTGTTGTAAAAATTTGCCATTAAGGCAAGCTAAAATTTAAGGCTTTATTGTGACAAGCGCACAAAAATCTAGTTTTCAATGGCGATTTTTTTAAAAATTTGCCGAATAGGAAGAACTGTGCAGCACAAGTTATTGTGGCAAGGTGAGGGTGATACAGGTGCCTTTGGGATGAGCAGGCGTAAACTCAATGCTACCGCCTAAAACTTCGCACACTTTAAATGCAAATGGAATCCCCAAACCTGTACCAAAGCGCTTGGTAGATGGGCCTGGGCTAGATGTGTGCGGGTCTGGCGTAAAAGGCATACCGACGCCTTCATCGATAATTGAGGTCACTAACGCACCTGATTCAAAATAAGCGCTAATACTCACACTGCTATGTCTGGGTGATGCATCAATTGCATTGAGCATTAAGTTATAAAACACTTGCTCTAATAAATGCTCATCTGTGCGAATATCACTCACATCGGAATGTATGTTTTTTGTAATTTTGATATTTTTATCGCGAATTTTTTGCACAAGCGGCAGCAAAGCACCCTCTAAAATATGGTCGAGTCTAACCAGCTTTAATTGCGGTTTAATCGGCAATAAATAAGCCAGCAAAGAGCCAGTCCAGCGCTCAAGCCTGTCGACCGTATTGATAATGCCATTGACTGAATCGCGCGTATCGTTATCGTGTGTAGGTACATCAATTACTTGTGCAGTGGCGCGAATGCTGGCAAGTGGGTTGCGAATATTATGCGCCAGCATAGGCACTAACAAGCCCATTGCCGCTTGTTTTTCTGTGCGCACAAGTGCATCGCGGCTGGTTTGCAGGTCATCAGCCATTTTGTTGATTTCTTTAGAAAGCGTGACTAATTCTGCAGCGCCAGTTTCAGGCACTTTGTGCTCTAAATTACCAGCACTTATTTCTGCTGTTGCTTTCATTACGGCATTAATTGGCGTGACAATGGCGCGCTTTAAAAAAATACGCGATAAGAATAAGAGTAAGCCTGCCAGTAAAATCGGCATGATTAAAACAGTGATTGCGGATTCTTTGGCCTCTTTTAAGCGCATTTTGAGCTCATTTTGCTTAAGCGTAAGAAGGTCTTCTGCACGCTTAGAAACGCTTTCATAATGGCTAAAAATACCAGTTTCAATATCTTTATATAGCGATCTTTGCGTATCTTTATCGGGTTTGGCTTGGTAGCGATAAAACAAGCTGGGCGCTTCATTTACAAAAACGCGATAGTTTGCCTCTAATTCTTTAATTGCTTGCTTTTCTTCTGCGCCAACTGCTAGCTCATTTAGCTCTTGAAAGTGCGTTAAAATAGATTGCGTGTATTCGTTGTATTCAGTTAAAGCTTCATCGTCATCTAAGAAAAACGCATCAAATAATTCTTTCATTTGCCTATACAAATCACCACGTGCTTGTTGAATTTCGCGCACAAGCAAATTAATGCGCTGCGATTCATTTGAAGCTTTATCCCAAATATGGATACCGTATAAACCACTGGCAAATGCCAATAAAATAAGTGCTATAAATATAAGCTCATGTAGCAGCAATAATTCGCGTAATGGCCTAGCCTTTGGTGTTTTGTGTTCAGTCAAAGCCTGCCCAATATAGACTATTCGAGTTTGAACGAAACTGGCACAGTGATATTGAAAGTGCGGTTACGTAGGGAGGCAGGTGGTGCGGGGAAAGGCGATGCTTTTTTCACCATTTCTAATGCCTGCTTATCAAGCGATTCATAACCGCTACCCACTTTAACTCTTGCAGACAATACATTGCCGTTGCCATCTAGTTTGAGGTCAAGAAAAACATCTCCCTGTTGGCCGCGCTGCTGAGCAATTCTTGGATACGATTTATGTTTGGCAATGGCGCGCCCTAGTAAATTGCCATATTCACCTAACGCATTATCATCAATTGGCGCGGCTTCTACTGGCTTAACAACTTCTGGCGTAGGGGCGGGCACTGATTCAATTGCCACTGTATCGGCATTAGGTGCTACCGAAATCACATTAGGAACGGCTTCGCTTGGCGGTGTAACGGGCTCTTCTGAAACAGGGCTTGGCTCAATTGCTTTTTCAGCCACTGGTTTTGGTAACTCTTTAGGCTGAATTTTTTTAATTGGCTTGGGTGGAATCACTTCAGGCTTAACGGGCTCAATTGGCTCTACAGGTTGTATGGCCGCTACTGGCTCTGGTGCTTTGGGCTGCTCTAATTCAATCACTAACTCGACTGGTTTTTCTTTTGAGAGATCAAATTTAAAATTAGGCAACGTTATTGCAAGCAAAGCATGCAATAAATTAGAACAGATAACCGCCCAAACGAGTGTAGAACTTGAAATGTTAGTTTTATTAATAGCGGCGTCCAAAATGGTTTATTTCGTTAAATAGTTAGCTAAACCATTGATTATACTACAGCTTATATGGAATTGGTAATACCCGTATATGGTTGTATTAGACCAATTATTCGGCGTTATGTAAAATAAGTGCAAGATCAGTTAATAAGCGTAAGCGCAGCTAAATAATACCTTCTAACAATTGCACATTCACCATGGTATTGCTAGGGCAATTACCTACATTGTCGTCTAGTACAATAAAACAATTTGCCACACTCATGCTGCTTAATACGCCAGAGCTTTGATTTGGCAGGGGTTTCACTTTCCAAATGCCTGCATCTTCATATAAAAATCCGCGCTGAAACTCGGTACGGCCAGTGGCTTTTTTGATGGCTTCTGTGCATTCCACTTTAAACAGCGGTAATGGTTTTGCTGTGCTGCCCATTAATGTAATTAGCGCCTCGCGCACAAATTGGTAAAACGAAACCATGGTGGCGACAGGGTTGCCTGGTAAGCCGAAGTAGTGCGCAAATTGGCCGTTGCTACCTTGTACTTTGCCATAGGCCAGTGGACGTCCAGGCTTCATATTGATTTTCCAAAAAAGCACTTGGCCATGTTTGGTGAGCAGCGCCTTCATGTAATCGGCTTCGCCCACCGATACACCGCCGCTAGTCATCACAACATCGTTGTTGCTTGCTGCGTTTAACAAGGTGGCTTCTAATAAATTAGGGTTATCGGGCACAACACCTAAATCACTTATCTCAACACCAAGCCTGCTCAGCATGCCAAACAATGTATAGCGATTGCTGTCATAGATTTGGCCTTCTTGCAGCGGGTTACCAACGCTGATTAACTCATCTCCAGTACTAAAAAAAGCCACCTTTAAAGGTTTGTAAACAGATAACTCTGCCATGCCAAGCGATGCAAGCAAGCCTAAATCGGCTGGGCGCAGCAGATGACCTTTTCTTAAAACAATTTGGCCAATTTTTAAATCGTCACCCGCAGGGCGAATATTTTCACCTAATTTAGGTACAGACTTGAGTCGGATAGCATCATCTAAAATCTGCACACGTTCTTGCATGACCACTGTATTTGCGCCTGCTGGAATAACAGCACCAGTCATAATTTTGACGCACTCACCAGTATTTAGCTGGCCCACGTATGGCTTTCCCGCAAAGGCGGTGCCAATGATATTTAAGGTTTTTTCTGCATCGGCTAATTGCATTGCAAAGCCATCCATAGCAGAGTTATCATGATTAGGCACATTGCTGGGTGAGCAAATATCAGCTGCTAATACACGCCCTAAACATTGCATAACGGCTAGCGTTTCAATTGCAGTGATTGGATTTAAAAATTGCTGAATATATTGTCGCGCATCTTTTACAGACATTGCATTTGGATCGTAATCTTCCATGCTATTGGGGTTTGAGGCAATTTGCGAAAGAGAGCTAGAATTTGTCATACGCTTTGAGTGGGAAGTGATAAATAAGTCATTATAAAAGCAGCAATTGCTGAAATATTGTTTAAATTCAAAACGGGAATATGCGCTAACTCTAGTGCAATATCACTGGCAACTGCCACAATATTAGTATCCTGCATTGCCAATAAAGGCATATTCAAACTAGGCCTGTGTACCTCAATTTTGGGAATATTGGCTTGTTTAAAGCCTTCTACCAAAATTAAATCTGCATATCGATTATCTAATTTAGCGATTAAGTCCTCTAAATCATGCTCAAGCGCTAGCTCTGTCATCAACGCCCAGCGCTTGTTTGAAGCGATTAACGTTTGCACCGCGCCTGCTTCGCGAATCTGATAGCTATCTTTGCCTTTGTGATCAATATCAAATTGATGATGCGCGTGCTTAATGACCGAAACGCGCAAGCCTTGCTTGGCTAATTCTGGAATAAGCTGTGTAATAAGAGTGGTTTTGCCAGCATTGCTACCTGCGGCGCAAATGCCGATCACTGGAAGAGTTTTATGCATGGCGCAATTTTAATTCTAAAGCCGCCAAATCTTCAAACGTATTTAAATTCGTAAATGCTTCACTGCAATCGCTAAAATCCACTTCTGTGTAAGCAAGACTTTTTTGCCAGCTGCTTACGCGTCTTTCACCGGTTTTTAAATAAGCCGTAAGCGATAGCAATACGCTTTTTTTGCATAAACAAAATACAGGGTGCACGTTACCATCACTGCTAGCTACTGCAATATCGGCATCGTGTGCAATTAATGCATCAAGTAAGCGTTGTGCTAAATCGTGCGGCAAAAAAGGCGAATCACAAGGCACAGTTAATAGATAATCGTATTTGGCATACTGCAAACCCAAACTAAAACCTGCCAAAGGGCCTATAAAGTTTTCATGTGAGTCTTGCAAAACTGGATAAGTAAACGATTGATATTGCGCTATTTCGCGATTAGCATTAATCAAAATTTCATCTACTTGCGGTGTTAAGCGCCCAATCACATGTTGAATTAAAGGCTTCCGTTGCAGCGCAACCAAGCCTTTATCCACCCCGCCCATACGTGTAGCGCGACCGCCAGAAAGAATAATGCAGGATATTGCCAAAGTGAAAAGCTAGCCACCCGTATGCGACATAAAGCGTATCACAGCAGGTTGCGCGCGGCGTAAATCAAAATCGTGACCTTTGGGTTTGATGCGCATGCTATTTAAAATCGCGGTGATTATTGGCGCATCATCATCTGGAAATTCGCGCAACAATGGCATTAAGTCGATTTTATCTTCTTGCCCTAAGCATAGATATAGTTCGCCTTTGCAGGTGATGCGCACGCGGTTGCAAGATTCGCAAAAGTTGTGGCTATGCGGAGAAATAAAGCCGACTTTGGTTTTAGTATTTGCTACGCGCCAATAGCGTGCTGGCCCGCCTGTAGTCTCTGTGCTGGGCAGTAGTGAGTACTTGCTTTGCAATAGTTTTAGGGTGTCTGCATTGCTGACAAACGTACTTTCGCGCGTGTGGTCTACTTCGCCCAATGGCATTTCTTCAATAAAGCTAATATCTATTTTTTGATCAATCGCAAATTGCACTAAATCTGCCGCTTCGTCATCGTTGCTACCGCGCATTAAAACCGTGTTGATTTTAATGCCATCAAAACCAGCATCTATACTGGCTTGCAAGCCAGTTAATACTTTATTTAAATCACCAGTGCGGGTGATTTTTTTAAATCGCTCGGCTTGCAAACTGTCAATTGAAATATTAATCCGTTTTACACCTGCACTTTTTAACGCCGCCGCTTGTTTTTCTAATTGGCTACCATTGGTAGTAAGCACTAACTCATTTAAGCCATCCAGCTTACCTACTTCTTCAAATAACCATAAGGCATTTTTGCGCACCAATGGCTCCCCGCCTGTAATGCGCACTTTGCTGACACCCAAATGAACAAATATTTTGATTAGGCGTGCGCATTCTTCAAGACTTAACACCTCATCGCGCGGCAAAAAAGTCATGTCTTCAGACATGCAATACACGCACCTAAAATCGCAACGGTCGGTGATGGATAATCGAATATAGTCGACTGTGCGGCCGAATTGATCGACTAATGTGGGTTGATTTAACATAGGCTTATTTTATGATGTATCTGAATTGTGCACAATGAATGACAGTAGATTAGTCGCTTTTGTGCCGCAAACTTAACACTATAAATTAGCTAAAATCTGACGGGCTTTGAAAAAATGCTTGCTGCGTGGAATTTACAGCGTTAAAACACGTCAAATTGCATTGTAACTGCTTGTTTTTAGCCTTTAATAAGGCAGCGAATAGGTATATTATTACACTAAATATGGCTTGAAATAAGGATATCTGTGGCAAACGCATTACCAGTAGAAATATCAACAACTATTCAGTCACTTGTCTTACAGCACAAAGCGTTGCCTGGCGCGCTACTGCCGCTTTTGCATGCCATTCAAGATACGATTGGTTATATTCCAGAAGACAGTTATTTGCCTATTTCAAAAGCACTGGCTTTATCTGTTGCAGAGGTGCATGGCGTGGTCACGTTTTATCATCACTTTAGAACGCATCCTGTAGGTAAGCACGTGCTACACATATGCCGTGCAGAATCTTGCCAAGCAATGGGCTCAGAGAAATTAGAAGCCAGCATTAAAGCCAAGCTCAATATTGATTATCATCAAACTACTAGCGATGGCACTATTACTTTAGAGCCAATTTACTGTTTGGGTAACTGTGCCTGCTCACCCGCCGTTATGATGGATGATGAAGTTTATGGCCGTATGGATAGCCAAAAAGTGGCCGATTTAATTAGCGAGGCACGTGCGTTATGATTAAAGTGTATGTTCCGCGTGACTCAAGCGCATTAAGTTTAGGCGCCAACCGTACCGCTAAAGCGATTCAATTGGAAGCGCAAAAACGTGGCATTGAAATTGAGCTTGTTCGCAACGGTTCGCGCGGATTATTTTGGTTAGAGCCGTTTGTAGAGGTAGCTACAACCAATGGCCGCGTGGCGTTTGCGCCAGTACAGCCTAAAGATGTGGTTGGTTTATTTGATGCCGATTTTCTAAATGCCGACTCAAGCACTGCCAAAGCGCATCCACTTTATTTGGGCTTAACTGAAGAGCTAGCGTGGCTTAAAAAGCAACAACGTTTAACTTTTGCACGTATTGGCATAACAGACCCCGTTTGTTTGGATGACTACTTGGCGCACGATGGTTATAAAGGTTTAGCCAATGCGCTTAAATTAAGTCCAGCAGAAATCGTCAAAACGGTGACCGATTCGGGCTTGCGTGGTCGCGGTGGTGCGGCTTTCCCAACGGGTATTAAGTGGAATACCGTATTGGGCGCTAAGGGCGAGCAGAAATACATCGTCTGCAACGCCGATGAAGGCGATTCTGGAACCTATTCAGACCGCATGGTGATGGAAGATGACCCGTTTGTGTTGATTGAAGGCATGACCATTGCGGGTATCGCGGTGGGCGCAAATCAGGGCTATATTTATTTGCGTTCAGAGTATCCACACGCATTGCATATCTTGAATGAAGCCATTGCCAAAGCTGAAGCGGCTGGCTATTTGGGTGACAATATTTGCGGCTCCAATCACACTTTCAAACTAGAGGTGCGCCGTGCCGCAGGTGCTTATGTATGCGGTGAAGAAACCTCATTGTTAGAAAGCCTAGAAGGTAAACGCGGCCTAGTGCGTTTTAAGCCACCATTACCAGCGATTGAGGGTTTATTCGGCAAGCCAACCGTTGTGAATAACGTGATTTCGCTTGCCACTATCCCGATTATTTTAGATAAAGGTGCGCAATTTTATGCCGATTACGGCATGGGGCGTTCGCGTGGCACCTTGCCAATTCAGTTGGCGGGTAATATCAAACACGGCGGATTAGTAGAGCTGGCGTTTGGCGCAACGTTGCGTGAATTATTGTACGATTTTGGCGGTGGTTCTTTTACTGGTAAGCCTATTCGCGCTGTGCAAGTGGGCGGCCCCTTGGGTGCGTTTTTACCAGAAAGTCAGTTTGATACGCCGCTGGATTATGAAGAATTCAGCAAAATTTGGGCGGTGCTGGGCCATGGAGGGATTGTGGCGTTTGACGATACCGTGGATATGGCCAAAATGGCGCGCTACGCGTTTGAGTTTTGTGCGATTGAAAGCTGCGGCAAATGCACACCTTGCCGCATCGGCTCTACGCGCGGTGTAGAGGTGATTGATAAAATCATCAACGGCACCGATGTGGAAAAAAATACCAAGCTGGTGCGTGATTTATCCGACACCATGTTAAATGGCTCATTGTGCGCCTTGGGCGGCATGACGCCTTACCCTGTGTTGAGTGCGATGAATCATTTTGCAGAAGACTTTAAAGCAAAAGCGCCTAAAAAAATTATCGATATAGTTGCAGCCTAAGCGATTTAGGCCAATGGAGTAAGCCATGGATGACATTAAATACACTGCAGTGCCGCATCAACCACATAACAACGGCCGTAATAACCACAGCCGCACTGGCTATGATGATCAGCTAGATTACGGCACACCAGCTGTTGACTCTGACGTGATGGTGACGCTAGAAATTGACGGTCGCGAGATTACTGTTCCAGACGGCACCAGCATTATGCGTGCATCGATTTTAGCGGGTGTGAATGTGCCCAAATTATGCGCCACCGATTCGTTAGAGCCATTTGGCTCTTGCCGTTTGTGCGTGGTAGAAATTGAAGGTCGCCGTGGTTACCCAGCCAGTTGTACCACACCAGTGGCACCAGGCCTAAAAGTGCATACGCAAACCAGCAAATTAGCCGATATTCGCCGTGGCACCATGGAATTGTATATATCAGATCACCCACTAGATTGCTTAACCTGTGCCACAAATGGTGATTGTGAGTTGCAAGATATGGCGGGCGCGGTTGGCTTGCGCGAAGTACGTTATGGCTATGAGGGCGAAAATCACCTAAAAGCCGAAAAAGATGAATCAAACCCTTATTTTACCTTTGACCCTAGTAAATGTATTGTGTGTAGCCGTTGCGTGCGCGCTTGTGAGGAAACGCAAGGTACATTTGCATTAACCATTTCTGGTCGCGGATTTGATTCAAAAGTAGCGTCAGGCATTGAAAACTTTAAAGATTCAGAATGTGTTTCTTGCGGCGCTTGTGTGGCTGCATGCCCAACCGCCACATTAATCGAAAAAACCGTGATTGAAGCGGGTGTGCCAGAGCATTCAGTTACCACTACTTGTGCCTATTGCGGTGTAGGTTGTAGCTTTAACGCAGAAATGAAAGGCGAAGAAGTCATCCGTATGACACCGCACAAAAATGGTGGCGCTAATCATGGCCATTCTTGCGTTAAGGGAAGATTCGCTTGGGGTTACGCTACTCATCAAGACCGCATTACTACGCCAATGATACGTAAAAGCATCAAAGATGAGTGGCAAGTGGTGAGCTGGGATGAAGCCATTAACTACGCTGCTTCTGAGATTAAACGTATCTCAGCCAAGTATGGCAAAGAAAGCATGGGCGGCATTACATCTAGCCGCTGCACCAATGAAGAAGTGTATGTTACGCAGAAACTGGTGCGCGCCGTATTTGGAACCAATAACGTAGATACCTGCGCCCGCGTTTGCCACAGCCCAACAGGTTATGGCTTAAAACAAACCATTGGCGAGTCAGCTGGTACACAAACCTTTGATTCTGTGATGAAAAGTGATGTCATCATGATTATCGGTGCAAACCCCACCGATGGACACCCTGTGTTTGCATCTCAAATGAAACGCCGCTTACGTGAAGGCGCAAAACTGATTATTGCCGACCCGCGTGAAATTGATTTGGTGGATAACTCACCACATATCCGCGCTGATTATCACCTAAACTTACGCCCTGGTACTAATGTAGCCTTAATTTCCGCGCTTGCGCATGTGGTTGTGACAGAGGGGTTAGTAAAAGAAGATTTTGTGCGCGAGCGTTGTGAGTGGGATTCTTTTGTACTTTGGCGTGACTTTGTGGCTAAACCTGAAAACTCACCAGAAGCGCTGGAATCTGTTTTAGGTGTTAAGACGCAAACTATGCGTGAAGCCGCACGGCTTTTCGCTACTGGCGGCAATGGCGCTATTTACTATGGCTTGGGTGTTACAGAACATAGTCAAGGCTCAACCATGGTGATGGGTATTGCCAATTTGGCGATGGCAACTGGTAATGTGGGCCGTGAGGGTGTGGGTATTAACCCATTGCGTGGTCAAAATAACGTGCAGGGCAGCTGCGATATGGGCAGCATGCCGCATGAGTTCCCTGGCTACCGCCATGTGTCTGATGATTCCACGCGCGCGCTGTTTGAAAGCGCTTGGGGCAGGCCATTAAGTAACGATCCGGGTTTGCGTATTCCTAATATGCTGGATTTGGCGGGAGAGGGTAAATTTAAAGCTTTGTATTGCGTGGGTGAGGATATCGCGCAATCAGATCCGAATACGCAACATGTAACACACGCTTTAGAAAGTATGGAATGCGTGATTGTGCAAGATTTGTTCTTAAACGAAACAGCCATGTATGCGCATGTGTTCTTCCCAGGGGCTTCGTTTTTAGAAAAAAGCGGCACATTTACTAACGCTGAGCGCCGTATTTCACCTGTGCGCCGTGTCATGACGCCCAAAAATGGTCATGGCGAGCGAGGTTTAGAAGATTGGGAAATAACTGCCAAATTGTCAGCAGCTTTAGGCTATGACATGCAATACAAGCACGCCAGTGAAATTATGGATGAAATCGCCGCCTTAACACCAACCTTTAAAGGTGTCAGTTTTGCTAAATTAGATGAGCTAGGCAGCATTCAATGGCCATGCGATGATGAAAATCCAGAAGGCACACCGACTATGCACATTGATGCATTTGTGCGCGGTAAAGGCAAATTCTTTATCACACAATATGTGCCGACCACTGAAAAAGTGAACGCTAAATTCCCATTAATACTGACGACAGGCCGTATTTTGAGCCAATACAATGTAGGCGCACAAACCCGCCGTACGCTAAATAACGCTTGGCATGCAGAGGATATTGTAGAGATTCATCCGCATGATGCCGAAGAGCGCGGTATTAAAGAAGGTGATTGGGTAGGTATTGCCAGCCGTGCAGGTGAAACGGTTTTACGTGCAACCTTAACGGAGCGCGTGCAAGCTGGGGTGATTTACACTACGTTCCATCACCCAGAATCTGGCGCAAACGTGATTACAACGGACAATAGCGATTGGGCGACCAACTGCCCAGAATTTAAAGTGACGGCGGTACAAGTGACGCGCGTGAATCAATTATCTGATTGGCAAAAAGACTACAAAACCTTTAGTGAAGCGCAGATTGCGTTTACAGGCAAAAAATCTGCTCAAACTAAGCAGCCTGCTTGATGCTTTTTAACTGAAGTAGCTAATTTTGTCCGAGCAATTTGTTTTAACTGACTCACTATTTTCGATTGATGCGCCGCTAACTGAGGTCAATGTCACGCGCTGGCGAAATGGTGAGCTAAGTAAGGTGCAAGATAAAGTAGCGGAAGAAGTGCCGATTGCGCTGGTCTACAACGGCGTATCGCATGCCGTGATGTTGGCTACGCCATTGGATTTAGAAGATTTTGCGCTGGGTTTTTCGCTATCAGAAGGTATATTGCGCGATAAAAGCGATTTATACGATATTGAAGTTGTGAAGCAGCCGCAGGGCATTGAGTTGCGTTTGGAGATAGCGTCAGAATGTTTTGCTAAGATGAAAGAACGTCGCCGTAATTTGGTTGGACGTACAGGTTGTGGCATTTGTGGGGCAGAAAGCTTAGAGCAAGCCTTGCGATTACCTCAAATGGATAATGCCAATAAAAACGCCGTTTCTAAACCGCTTTTGGCTGCAAATATACAAGCCGCTTTTCATGCGATTCAAAACAAACAGACTTTGCAGCAAGCTACTGGTGCAACACACGCATGTGCTTGGATTGATGCGCAAGGCGAGGCTATGTTAGTGCGCGAAGATGTGGGCCGCCACAATGCAATGGATAAATTGATTGGCGCCCTAGCTAGGCAAGATAATAACAGGCAAGAAAATAAAGAAGCAAAACGACCAAATCAACATGATGGGTTTGTGTTAACTTCAAGCCGTGCCAGTGTAGAAATGGTGCAAAAAGTAGCAACAGCAGGTATAGAAGTATTGGCAGCTATTTCTGCACCTACAGGCTTGGCGATTCGCATCGCTGAAACGTATGGTGTTACCTTAATTGGTTTTTTGCGCGATAATCAATTTGTTATTTATGCACATAAACAGCGCGTGCAATTTTAATATTAACTATTTTTAAAGCTTAAGCGATGCAAACTGAACAATTAATTAAAATGGCCAATCAGATTGGCGACTTTTATGAATCGTATCCAGACGAAAATCAAGTTAAGCAGGATATTGCAGGGCACTTAAACAAATTTTGGGCATTGCAAATGCGTCAACAATTGGCACAACATGTAAAAAATACCAACGGTGAAGGTTTGCATCTGAAAGTGGCAGCAGCTATTGCTAGCAACCATTTAGAAATCCAATAAGCTAGTAGTCTTGTTGGATATTGCTATTGAATAAACTTATGAAACGCGCTGAAACAAGCTAAAGCTTTCGCGTCGCTCATTTAAGCGCTTGCCGCTCCAAATCAAGTTCCAGTCAGATCCTGGCTCAACTTTTTCTCGGCCTCTTTCATCTTGAATCAAATATAAATCACAGTTGAGATTTTGCTCGGTTTCAAAGGCTAACGTTTTTACATCGGCGTAATAGTGCAACAAATCACGCTGTGCCTCACCCAAATGATTGCTAGTGATGCATGCATATTTTTGTGGAAGCGCCATTTTAAATTGGGTAAATACGGGGCCGTAGCTGCGCGCAGAATCAATCATCGGCAGCCATAAAGTCATCAGCAATGTCCAAACACAAGTCATGCCAATCGCCCAATTAGTGGTGCTAGAACGGTTAGAATGTTGTGAACGGAAGATAGCAAACAACCAAATTAAACTGACGGCTACTGCCAAAATCACGGCAACAAAATTAAAATTAAGCTGAGTCATGCCCGATAAGAAAGTCAGGCGCTCTTTAATTTTAACTGGATTGCCAGTCATCATCGCAATCCAGCCTAGCCAAATAAGGCCACTCATTAAGCCAAATAAAATTAGTCCAAACCAATTCAACGCGCCAGCCGTACCGCGCTTTAAGGTTTCAATGCTGCCGCCTGCCATTGCAGTAAGCGGTATTAATAAGGGTAGTGCAAATATCTCTTTGCGTTCTGCGCCAAAGCCAATTAATACCAAAGCGACGATGCTGAACGTGATGATTAACTGAAATTTAGGCTTGTTGAGTAGCTGTGTGCGATAGCGCCAGCAGGCCCAAATGGCTAAAGGCAATGCAGGCCATGCATACCACACTAAGGTTTTTAAAAAATATAGATGAAAGGTTTGCTGAAACTGCGCTATGGATTGAAGCCACCAGTCATTAATTATCTCAGGCTGAAAAATTGAACATAATATCGGCCAAATTAGCAAAAATGGACTGGCAACGACAAGCGATAATGCAATCACTTGTAAATAACTTTTGCTACGCCAAAATGCAAATAAGCACGGTAGCGCCACGCAAGTGGCTATTAAAATGCTTATAGGAAGTAAGCCGGTGGATAAAAAACTGACACTGAGCGCAAGGCCAAATAAAATACTGGCGCGGTATGGTCGCCTTTTGCTTAAAGCTAGCGCATAGAATCCAGTGGCTAGTCCTGCCAAACTTGCCACCGCTGGCGTTAAAGTATGGGCGCTAATCACTAAACCAAGTGTACCCATTAAAACAAATGTGGTTTGGCGGCCAGCGCCTTTCCCCCACAGTTCGCGGCCTGTCATGCCTACCATCAAAAAAGTGATTAGCATCCATAAGCCAGTGGCAATACGTGCGCCATCGTGTAAAGGCAAAATGGGTTGAAAAACTTTGGCTAAAGCAGCGGCGCTTAAGTAGAAAAGTGGCGGGTAGATTATTTTGTTTGAGCTTGCGGCACTCGGTACTAAATATTCACCAGTATCTAAAATGGTTTTAATCACACTAATGCTATGCGATTCAAAGGGTTTCCATGGCGCATGGCCAATCAATCCCATTAATAACCACACGCCGCACAATATTAATAACAGATGCGTTTTGGCGCGCTCGCCCACGCGCGCGCGCGGGGTAGACATATTGCCTTGCCAATCGTGATCTAAATCAAAGCGCATGGTTTATTGTTAAGTAATATTAATATAAAGATATTTTAACACTGCTTGTTTTTGCACTAACTATTTTTAAGCAACATAAAAAAATTGCCGCCAAAATAAAAAAGGCAGCTAAGCTGCCTTTTTTGCAAAACACGCGCAAATAATTACATGCCGTATTTTTGTTTGAATTTCTCAACACGACCAGCTGTGTCTAATATTTTTTGTTTGCCTGTGTAAAAAGGGTGGCATTGTGAACACACCTCAATACTCATGTCACGACCATGCGTAGAGCGTGTTTTAAATTTGCTACCACAGCTACAAGTAACGTTGATTTCTGGGTAGTTTGGATGTGTATCAGCTTTCATGCTTTTCTCTCTAAATTTAAGCAGTTGCAGTAAACCGCGTATTATCTGCCAAAAAGTGAGCTTTGGCAAGATTAATGTTTGAATATATGTTTATATATATATATTCGTTTTAGCCTCTGCGCATGCTGTCAAAAAAGTCAGCATTGTTTTTGGTCGCCTTGATTTTGTCTAGCAAGAATTCCATCGCTTCCAAATCGTCCATTGGGTAAAGCAATTTACGTAATACCCAAATTTTCTGCAATACGTCTTTTTCAATGAGCAGTTCTTCTTTGCGTGTGCCTGATTTATTGACGTTAATGGCAGGGTAGAGGCGTTTTTCAGCCATTTTACGGTCAAGATGGATTTCCATATTGCCGGTGCCTTTAAATTCCTCATAAATCACATCATCCATGCGCGAGCCAGTATCGACAAGGGCTGTAGCAATAATGGTGAGTGATCCGCCTTCTTCAATATTACGTGCCGCACCAAAGAAGCGTTTAGGGCGTTGTAGCGCATTGGCATCCACACCACCTGTTAATACTTTGCCCGATGATGGAATCACCGTGTTGTAAGCGCGTGCTAGGCGGGTAATCGAATCCAGCAAAATCACCACATCTTTTTTATGTTCAACCAAGCGTTTGGCTTTTTCTAATACCATTTCAGCCACTTGCACGTGGCGCGTTGCAGGCTCATCAAAGGTAGAAGCGACTACTTCACCTTTAACTGAGCGCGTCATTTCCGTTACTTCTTCTGGGCGCTCATCAATCAGCAATACAATCAAAATCACATCAGGATGATTAGCGGTAATCGCGTGTGCAATATTTTGCATCATCACGGTTTTGCCGCTTTTTGGGCTGGCGACTAACAATCCGCGTTGACCACGACCAATTGGTGCAATCATATCAATCACGCGGCTAGTGATATTTTCTTCGCCACGGATTTCGCGTTCTAGTGTTAGGGGAATTGTTGGAAAAAGTGGGGTTAAGTTTTCAAATAAAATCTTATGTTTGGTGTTTTCTGGCGCTTCACCGTTTACTTGGTCTACTTTAACTAGTGCAAAATAACGCTCACCGTCTTTAGGGGTGCGAATTTCGCCTTGAATGCTGTCGCCTGTGTGTAGATTAAAGCGTCTGATTTGAGATGGCGACACATAAATGTCGTCAGGCCCGGCTAAATAAGAGGTATCAGGCGAGCGTAAAAATCCAAATCCATCCTGCAACACTTCTAAAGTACCGTCACCAAAAATACTGTCACCTTTTTTTGCTTTATTTTTCAGAATAGCAAAAATCAAATCTTGCTTGCGCATACGGCTGGCATTATCAATTTCATTGGTAATTGCCATTTCAACTAATTCGGTAACGGGCAGGTGTTTTAGGTCAGATAAATGCATGAGAGAACTCTCTAGAAGGGACTAACTAAGGGATTTTAGATGGTGTAAATGATTTAAAAAAGTCTAGTTTCTGGTGAATTTAGAAACTAGACGTGTTGATAAAGATAATATTTAGATATTACTATCAATAAAAGCGGTTAATTGTGATTTCGATAATGCGCCAACTTTAGTCGCTTCCACATTACCATTCTTAAATAGCATTAATGTTGGGATACCGCGGATGCCGTATTTTGGTGGCGTTTGCTGGTTGTCATCGATGTTTAGCTTAGCTACTTTTAAGCGACCAGCATATTCTTTGCTAATATCATCTAAAATTGGTGCAATCATTTTGCAGGGCCCGCACCACTCTGCCCAGTAGTCTACTAAAACAGGAAGTGAAGATTGCAGTACTTCCTGCTCAAAAGCAGCATCGCTTAAATGGGTAATGTGTTCGCTCATGGTGACCTCGGTGTAGAAATTTGACGGTTGACTGAATAATGTAAGATAACTTAAATATTATGATTATTTCTGTTATTTAAATAGCGTCTTTAAACGTATTTTCAAGACATTAACAAAAATATAATTAAAACTTTGTCAGTTATGATTATTGTATATTCAGTACAAACTAACTTATTAATAGTATAACAACACTAATTCACTTATATCAAGCTGAATTGAAAGCGCTCAAAGCTTGCTGTGCGCTCTACTAGTTTTGTCGTGCGCACCTTGCTCACGCTATTGTTATAGTGAAGCTCAACGGTACTGCCTACTTTGCATAAACCAACAGCGGTGATAATGCTGGCAGGCTGTTTTAATGCAGACAACTCGGGCAGCAATAATGCTTCACTTTCTAATGCGTTGTCATCTGCGCGAATACTCACTGCTGATGCGCTAGGGGAAATTAACTGTAAACCAACATCTAATTGTTTTAACTCGTTCACATTGGCCCAACGTAGTACGGCTAACTCCCAAGTTTTGGTGTTGTTATCTTTCATCGCGACGACATCGCCAATATGTGCAGTGGCCATAGACGAATTGAATTTACGCAAAGCATAACCACCAGCGCTCACGTTCAAAATCTGCCATCTTGATGGCCTATAAACGCCGTTTGTATTAAGCCCGCTAATGCCTTGTTGAGCGTTAAATTGTGTGCCCACTTCGCGAATTAAGTGATGCGTGGTGTTAATGCCAATACTCAGCTCCACCCCATCACTTTTTTTGCTTCTTGAAAATAAACGCTGTGGGGTTTTGCCAAACTGTTTGATTAAGTGTGCAAGTAGGTCTTCAAAATGACTCTCAATAGCATTTTTTGGCATGCTACCGTCGTTTGGTACAACGCCCTCTTGCAATAGCTTAATATGCTGATGAATTTGTCTGGCTAAATTTACGGTAACCAAAAGTATATCGGTGCTGCCATCTGGTATATCTTTGTTTTTAACAAAAGCAGTCGGTGGTTTTGTACTGTCAAGCGGCACTAAAAATACACCAGTAGGATTTTCAATCAAACCTAATGGCCTTAATTCAACCTGATGAGCAACATTGCCAAGATAAGCGTCCACTTTCAGAATGTCTTGATTGGCGAGATGTTGCGGGTTAGCCAAATTTAAAAGCAAAGCTTGCGCGTAAATGGTATTAACTGAGCTAGCATTCACGCTTGTGTAATGCTCGGTAACAGGTAGCTTTTCTGCAGATTGCTGAAGCGCGCAATAATAAAGCTGATGTAATTCACCCCACAGTGAAACTGGCGCGCTAGCATAGGTCAAGTGATGAATCAGCATCATCTCTTTACAAGCATGAATGGCACGTTGAATGACGAGTGCTGTGGTTTTGCTGCTACCTAAATTAAGAATTTTGTTTTGCAAATCTACTAATGCAAACTTATAGCCAAATGCAAATTCTTGCCATAGTTGCTCGGCAGCATCAGCAAATGCCTGCTCATTTTTTGAAATCGGCAAGCTAGCGCTACTGAAGTGCGGAATTAAGTCTTGATAAATCTGAATCGCGGAGGGGCGATATAACTCAAGCGCATTCAGGCGATTGGTAAAAGCAACTTTTTGGCTATTGATGATCTGTAGCTCTTCAATTAAATCTGTTGCCGCTCTAATCGGGTCGCCAAATGGAAGATTTTGAATAAATTCGTTAATTTTATGCGCACGAGTTTCGGCCAATAAAATTGGGTTATTATCTAAATTGGGTAACTTGAGACTGATTGGCATATAAACTCCACGCAATGCTTTATATTAAGAGCTAATGTAAAATTTGTCACTTTTTAAATGATTAACTATTCAATTAAAGGCAAATAAAATGTGTATTTGCACAATTGATAAACCATCGAATCGCGTGAAATAATTTTAGAATAATAATTGTAATATCAACTTAGATTATATATGAGATTGAAAAAACCTATGCTAGCTAAAAACCAGTTTTCATGGCTGATGACAATTTTTGTTTTATTTAGCTTAAATTTCACAGTGCATGCTGCTGATTCATTGGTGCGCAAAGACTTTACATTAAAAGGCTTTATGCTAAAAGACACGGCGGGCAAAAAACACACGCTTTCTCAATACAAAGGCAAATGGGTGATTGTCAATTATTGGGCCACTTGGTGCCCGCCTTGTTTAGAAGAAGTGCCTGACTTGGTGGCGCTATACGATAGCCGCAAAAATAAAGACTTGATGTTGCTAGGCGTGGTGTTTGATTACAAAGATACGACGGAAGTGGCAGAGTATGTGGATGATATGCTGATGTCATACCCGATTGTGTTGGGTGACGATGAGGTTGTTAAACAAATTGGCAGTGCAGAAGTGATGCCAACCACTTATATTTACAATCCGCGCGGAGTTTTGGTTAAAACCAAACGCGGATTGGTGACTAAGGCATATCTTGAAGATTTAATCAGTAACGGCTCAAAAAAACCATAATTAAAAAAACTTAACACTAAAAATTAGCTGAATTTTTAGTGTTAAGTTGGCGCTGCAATACTATTGCCGTCTGCATCCAAAATATTGAGCTGATTTTCATCTGCAAATTGCATTAACTGCGCAAAACCCTCTGGGCTGCTGTCTTTTAAGCGCATATCCACCGCTAAGCAACGCACACCGTTCATCACTTTTGGTTTTAAATAAGGCGAATAAACCAATTTTTTATCAGGCCCAAAGCTTGCATAAGTGCTACAGGTTCTATCGACCCAATCGCTTGGGCGAAATGGTTTGCCCGCACGCGTTAAGCCTTCAATAATAATTTCCACATTTTTCTTTGTCATTTAATATCGCTTTGCCTGATTACGGATTGATGTATTCAAATACTTTAACGACTTTGCTCACACCATCTGTGTTACGCGCAATTTCCACAGCAGCATCGCCCTCTGCTTGTGTGACAAGGCCTAGCAAATAAACCACGCTATTTTCTGTGACCACTTTAACGTAATTGGCTGGAAATTTATTTTCGGTCACAAATTTTGTTTTCACTTTAGAGGTAATAAATGTGTCGTTACCACGTGAGCTAATCGTCGTTTTTGGTGCAATCACAATTTCATTTGTCACTGCGCGAATATTTTCAATTTCTTTTAATAAAGCTTCAGCTTTAGCTAAACGCTCTGCATCCGGCACTTCGCCTGTTAACAATACATTGCGGTTATAGCTAGTCACGTTCACATGCGCTTCTTCGCCTAAGTTGGTTTCCATTTTTTTAACCGCTTTTAGCTCGATATTTTCATCTTCCACATAAAAACCAGAAGTGCGTCTATCTGCCGCAACAGCACCGCCAGCGGCTGCACCGCCAACAACCACAGGCACGCAAGCGGCCAATTGGCTTAATAAAGTTGCTGCTAATACAAATTTTAAGATTAAGTTCATTGCTTGCTCCAAAAAAGACAGGTAATTTTTGCGCATCATACGCCCTTTATGCGTCAAATGCATTACGTACCCATTCAATCGATTTTTCGTCGACTGAACGCATTAAGATGGCATCAAAGCGGCATGGCTGGTCGCCATGTAGTTGTAGGTAATGCTGTGCTGTTAAGATGAGCTTTTGCATTTTTTGCGGGGTAATGCTATTGCCAGCACTGCCAAACTGTGCATTTGTCCTTAGTCTCACCTCAACAAACACCAGTATTTTGGCGTCTTGCATAATCAAATCAATTTCACCAAAACGGCAGTGATAATTGCGTGTTAATAATTTAAGTCCATGATTGACCAAAAAAGTTTCAGCACATTTTTCTGCAGCTAATCCCAGATTGTCTTGATTTAATCTCATTAAGTTTATTTTTTAGATGATTAATAGCGCTTTGGCTTAAAATGGTGAAATGAGCGATTTAAAAACCACAAGTACATTATATGTTGTCGCAACGCCAATCGGCAATTTAGGCGATATTACTTTGCGTGCGCTCGAAATACTCAAAGGTGTTGATTCAATCGCCGCAGAAGATACACGCCATACTTCGGGCTTATTGTCGCATTTTGGCCTCAGCAAAAAATTAATCGCGGTGCATGAGCATAACGAGCATCAATCTGCTGAAAAATTATTAGCGCAATTAAATGCAGGCGAAAACATCGCTTTGGTAACCGATGCAGGCACGCCAGGCATTAGCGACCCAGGTGCGGTGGTGGTGGATTTTGTGCGCAAAGCAGGTATTAATGTGATGCCAATACCGGGTGTGAGTGCATTGATTGCGGCATTATCCGCTTCAGGTATTGCGCAAAACGGCTTTTTATTCCATGGCTTTTTGCCAGCAAGTGGCGCAGCTAGACGAAAAACACTTGAAGCTTTAAAACCGCAAACGGTGACATTGGTATTTTATGAAGCGCCGCACCGTATTGTAGAAAGCGTAAATGATATGGCAAACGTATTGGGTGCAGAGCGCCGCGTTACTTTTGCTAGAGAGTTAACCAAAACTTTTGAGACAATTTACACTTGTCATTTGGCGGATGCAAAAGCTTGGTTAGAGGCGGATACGAATCAACAGCGCGGCGAATTTGTGCTTTTAGTTGAGGCTGCTGCAGTAAAAGAACCAGAAGAATTTTCGGATGAAACGGTTCGCGTATTAAAATTGCTACTAGCTGATTTGCCGCTTAAACAAGCTGTAAAGATAACCGCTGAAATCACGCAAGAAAAAAAGAACGATTTATATGAATTTGCACTGACTTTAAAAAACGCCAAAGATTAATTGAAAAACTGATTTTAAGATTAGATTAAAAATGACTGATATAAAAATACTCAAGATTACCCGCCCAGACGACTGGCACTTGCATTTGAGAGATGGTGCCGCACTAAAAGCAGTGCTGCCAGATACTGCCAAACAATTCGCGCGGGCGATTGTGATGCCAAATTTGCGGCCGCCTGTTACTACAACTGAATTAGCTATTGCTTACAGGCAACGTATTTTAGATGTGCTGCCAGCAGGTCTGAATTTTGAGCCGCTAATGACACTATATTTAACCGACAACACGACAGCAGAAGAAATTACTATTGCCAAAGCCAGCGGAATCGTGCATGGCGTTAAACTTTACCCTGCGGGCGCTACCACTAATTCAGATTCTGGCGTGACCAATTTAGGGCATTGCGTTAAAGCGCTAGAAGCGATGGAAAAACTGGGTATGCCTTTATTGGCGCATGCCGAGGTAACCGATAGCGATGTAGATGTGTTTGACCGCGAAAAGGTGTTTATTGAGCGTAATATGGCGCCATTACTTAACACCTTTCCAGCACTGAAAATTGTGTTTGAGCATATTACCACTAAAGATGCAGCCGATTTTGTGACGCAAGCGCCTGGTAATGTTGCTGCCACGATTACGGCGCATCACTTATTGATGAACCGCAACGATATGTTCAAAGGTGGCATTCAACCGCATCACTACTGCCTGCCGATTTTAAAACGGGAAGAGCATCGTTTGGCGTTGGTGAAAGCTGCAATTTCTGGCAATGCTAAGTTTTTCTTGGGCACCGATAGTGCGCCACATGCCAAGCACACCAAAGAAGCCGCCTGTGGTTGCGCGGGCATGTATACCGCGCATACAGCCATGGAGCTTTATGCGGAAGCATTTGAAAATGCGAGCGCGCTGGATAAGTTAGAAGGTTTTGCCAGTTTTTATGGCGCAGATTTTTATGGATTGCCGCGTAACGCTACGCAAATGACTTTGGTGAAAGAAACTTGGCAGGTCCCGCACACCCTGCCGTTTGATAACGACGAACTAGTGCCTTTAAAAGCAGGGCAAATGTTAAGCTGGAGAGTGTTGCTAGACTAATCAGCATAATGTTTATTTGGTATTAGCGCATGATACAAAAAATTATCAATTATGCCGTAGGGATTTTAATTTGTGCGTCGCTCACCTATTTTGCGATTCAACATATGGGCGCAAGCGCGGTGGTCGTGGTTGTGCTGTGGGGCGCTCTGCTTGCAAAACCAATATTGGGCTCATTGTTGTGGTTGTATCATGTTTGTGCAGATGCGCCGCTGAAACCTTTTCAGGGTCAGTATTATGCATTTAATCAGGTGCAAGTACGTGTAATTGAGCAAGACAATGCGCTTTGGGTTGTAGATGAAGATATATTGCCGATTATTGGCTTAAAAGTTAGCGAAACTGCCCGCAGAAACGCCACCGTTGACCAATATTGCTATATTAATAGCGAAAAATTATGGGTCTATTCAGAGTCTTATCTGCAAACATTATTGCAAAAAAATCGGCATGCTGAATCGGTTAAGTTGCGCTTGTGGCTGCAACGTACAGTCTATACACCCTATCAAAACAAGCAAAAAATCCGTTTAAAATAGATACATCGTGCAAGCGTGCTAAAATGCATTTGAAGCTGGCCAGACAGTCGCTGCCTAACTTGATTAGGGGGAGGAAAGTCCGGGCTGCACAGAGCAAGATGACGGCTAACAGCCGTACGCTGAAAGTTTGGGGAACCAAGTATAAGGCGCGGAATAGGGCCACAGAGACGAGTAAACACTTTCGGGTGTGGATGTGAAACGCGGTAACCTCCATTTGCAGCAATATCAAATAGGCTGGCATTTTAACTTCGGTTGATAAGGCGTTGCTCGCGCTGCCAGCGGGTAGATAGCTTGAGCGTACTAGCAATGGTGCGCCTAGATGAATGACTGTTAACTTTAGCAATAAAGTCTACAAAACCCGGCTTATCGGCCAGCTTCAACTTCTTTTTATTTTGCCTCTTGATTCAATTCAATCACATAATTCGTAACGCTTACATTTCACATTCACTTAATTTAGTATCTCATTGATTTTAATAACTATTATTTTATTGATGAAAATGCGCTAAGTCTTTGTCTTATAAAGAAAAAATAGTCAAAAAGTGCTTGCAAAGTGTTTTTTTTTTATCTATAGTGCAATTTAGTGGTAAAAAGTGGGGTTTAGTGGAGTTTTTCGGGTAAATTAGGTGTTAAGTATCCGCTCCAAAATCTCGACTTAAGCACTAAAAATCAATAAAAAATTTAAGGGCGGTTTATTTTAATCATGTTTCGCGGCGCAACACATTTAAGTATGGATGCTAAGTACAGGCTTGCAGTGCCTGCTAAGCATCGCGATGCTTTGTTGGCGCAGAGTGCAGGAAATTTGATTTTAACCGCGCATCCACATCGCTGCTTATTGCTTTACCCACAGCCAGCTTGGGCGCCAATTGAGTCTAAAATCAACAGCTTATCTAGCTTCGACCCTAAAGTGAGTGCTTATCAGCGCATGATGGTGGGACAGGCGGAAGATTTAACATTGGATAGCGCTGGCCGCTTGTTGGTGTCTTCTGTCTTGCGTGATTTTGCAGGCTTGGACAAGGATGTGATGTTTGTAGGACAGGGCAGTCACTTTGAGTTATGGAATTTAGATGCCTGGAATAAGCAGTTAGAAATTTTAACTAGCGGCGACAGTTTTGAAATGCCAGCAGAATTAGAAGGTTTCTCACTATGATGATGGGCGCGAAATCTGCGCCCAGCTTAGCCTCAGTGTCAGCATCGATTATGACTTCAGCTTTAAATTCCACTACAAAGTCCTCATCGGCTGCACACATGACCGTTTTATTGAATGAAGCGGTTGATGCACTTAACCTCAAACCAAGTGGCATCTACGTTGACGGTACCTTTGGCCGCGGTGGTCATAGCCGATTAATCTTATCGCGCTTAGAAAAATCAGGTCGCTTATATGCGATTGACCGCGACTTGGCTGCATTCGCAGAAGGTCAATCCATTCAAGATGCACGTTTTCATATTTCACATCTGCATTTTTCCGAAATTAATCAGTTAGCAAGCAATCACAATCTCACCAAAGTGGATGGTATTTTGCTGGATTTAGGCATTTCATCGCCTCAAATCGATGAAGGTGAGCGTGGTTTTAGTTTTAGATTTGATGCGCCGTTGGATATGCGCATGGACCAAACACGTGGCAAAACAGCAGCAGAGCTGTTAACCACAATTTCAGAACAACAATTAGGGAAGGTGATAAAAGACTATGGTGAAGAACGGTTTGCTAAGCAGGTTGCAAGGGCGATTATTAAGGAGCGCACAGATGGGCGCGCCATCACCACTACAGGACAGCTTGCCAAGATCGTGGCAAGTGCAATCCCCAAGATCGAACCGTGGCAGAACCCTGCAACGCGCACCTTTCAAGCTCTACGGATTTACGTCAATTCGGAGCTTGAGGAGTTATCGCTGATTCTGCCAAAGTGCCTAGATTTGCTGGCTGATGGCGGACGTTTGGTGGTGATTAGCTTTCATTCGCTAGAAGACAGAATTGTGAAGCAATTTATTCAAGGAGAGCAAAATCGGGATGATTTGCCTGCACGCTTTCCAGTAAAAGCGATTGATTTGCCACAGCCGCGATTGAGAGTTGTAGGCAAAGCAATTAAGCCAACTACCCTTGAGGTAAAACAAAACCCGCGTAGCAGAAGTGCAGTGATGCGGGTCGCTGAAAGAACAGCAGTAAGTTAACACCATGACGCGTTTAAATTTTATTCTATTTTTTGTGTTAATTACGGTGAGCCTAGGGGTGATTACGTCGCAGCACAAAGCGCGCAAGCTGTATTTTGAGCTAGAGCAGCAGCAAGACTTAACGCGCAAATATGACACGGAGTATGGTCAATTGCAGCTTGAGCAAAGCACTTGGGCCATGCATTCACGTGTAGAAGAGCTAGCGGCAAAGAAATTACAAATGCAAGTACCAGATGCGAAACGCATTCAAGTGATTGCGAAAGAAGAAGTCACTGTTGAGTTAATTCGGTGATGAACAAATAAAAAATGGCTTACAACTCTGTACAACATCATATCGTAAAGCTGCCAGCCTGGCGGCGCAGGCTATTGCTGATTGGCATTCTGCTGGGCTTTGCAGGTTTGTTTGCGCGCGGCATTTATTTGCAAAGTTTACACAAAGAATTTCTGCAACAAAAAGGCGATGCACGTTATAGCCGCACGCTTACTTTGCAAGCACATCGCGGCAAAATTACCGATAGAAATGGTGAATTATTAGCCATCAGTAGCCCTGTGGAATCGGTTTGGGCAAGCCCGCCTGACGTCAAAATTAATAAGACACAAAAACAAGCGCTGGGAAAATTGCTGGGTTTAAAAAGTAAAGATGTGGATAAAAAGTTCGCCAACTTACAGCGCGAATTTGTCTATTTAAAGCGCCGTGTTTCACCAAATTTGGCCGCACAAGTGATGAGTTTAAATATCCCCGGTGTATTTTTACAACGCGAATACAAGCGCTTTTATCCTGCGGGTGATGTAACAGCGCATATTGTGGGCTTTACTGACATTAATGATGTTGGGCAAGAAGGCTTTGAGTTGGCGCAAAACAGCCATTTATCTGGCAAAGCAGGTAGCCGCAAGGTGATTAAAGATAGGCAGGGCCGAATTGTTGAAGATTTAGAAGACGTAAAAGTCCCGCAAGATGGCAAAGATTTAGTATTAAGTATTGATAGGCGTATTCAGTATTTAGCTTTTAGAGAGTTATCAAAAGCCGTTGAGCACCACAAAGCTAAGGCAGGCGCGGCTGTAGTGCTTGATGCTAAAACAGGCGAAGTATTAGCCATGGTGAATCTGCCCACTTACAACCCCAATAATCCTGTGAATATTGTGGGCAAAACGCGTAATCGAGTGATTACCGATGTGTTTGAACCTGGCTCTACCTTAAAACCAATGACAGCAGCTGCGGCTATGGAATTTGGTGATTTTAAACCAGATACCAAAATTCAAACCGCGCCGGGTTACATGACAATCGGCTCAGCGACCATTCATGATGCGCATCCGCATGGTGTGCTAACGGTGTCTGAGGTGATTCAAAAATCTTCAAACGTAGGCTCAGCCAAAATGGCATTAAGCCTAAAGCGTGAAGCGATGTGGAGTACGTTTAATCAATTTGGTTTTGGTTCGCGTGCCAATATCGGCTTTCCTGGCGAGGCGTCTGGTCGTTTAAGACCATATAAAACTTGGCGACCAATCGAACAGGCAACGATGTCTTATGGGCATGGTATCAGCTTAACTTTGCTGCAATTAGCACGCGCTTACACCGTGTTTGCCAATGAAGGCGAGCTTAAAAATATTTCACTGCTTAAGTTGAATGAATCCACCGTTGGGCATCATGTGTTTTCGGCGCAAGTGGCGAATGATATGAAAGGCATGCTTGAGCTTGCTGTTTTACCGGGAGGAACAGCATTAAGAGCACAAGTAGCAGGCTACCGCGTGGGTGGTAAAACGGGCACTGCACACAAGCTGGGCAAGGCTGGCTACGAAAAAGATAAATATGTGGGTTCTTTTGTTGGCATGGCGCCAGCATCCAACCCGCGCTTGATTATGGCTGTGATGATTGATGAGCCAACCAATGGAGAGTATTACGGTGGCACCGTGGCAGCGCCTGTGTTTAGCGCGGTGATGGCAGATGCGCTGCGTATGCTGGCTGTGCCGCAAGATGCACCTAATAATAATGTGGTGATTCCGACTAACGATGATGATGCTAAGGAAGTGATATGACCAAAGCTATTCAAAGTTATCGCATCAAAACACCCATTAAAAATATGACCGCCGACAGTCGAAATGTGACGCAAGGCAGCCTATTTTTAGCTTACCCGGGCGATAAAAAAGATGGTCGGGATTTTATTGCAGATGCGATTGCAAAAGGTGCAAAAGCCATTATTTGGGATTCGGCCGATTTTAGCTGGAATGCGGATTGGAATGTTGAAAATATCGGCATTAAGAACTTGCGCTTGCAAGCGGGGAATATTGCGGCGCAATACTATAAAAAGCCATCATCAAAATTATGGACCATAGGTGTCACTGGCACAAATGGGAAAACTTCAATCACGCAATGGTTAAGTCAGTGCTTGAATTATCTCGATCGTAAAACAGCCGTCATAGGCACGCTGGGCAATGGTTTTTCTGGGCAACTATCAGAAACTAGCAACACCACACCAGATGCCATTTTATTGCAATCCATGCTAGCAGATTACCTAAAGCAAGGCGCAGAAGTGGTGGCATTAGAAGTGTCATCGCACGGCTTGCACCAAGGTCGCGTCAGTGGCGTTGAGTTTGATGTTGCCGTATTGAGCAATTTATCGCGTGACCATTTGGATTACCACGTAACTTTAGAAGACTACGCCGCTGCCAAACGCCGCTTGTTTGATAGCAATCATTTAAAAATGTCAGTCCTGAACTGTGATGATAGCTTTGGGCAGCAAATTGAAGATGATTTAAAATTAATAGGCGCGCCAGTGACGACTTACGGGATTGACCACGGCGATGTGCGCGCAACAAAACTGCATTTTGAAAATACCTATTTCAGCTTTGTCGCTGTAACGCCTCAAGGTAAGGCTGAAGTACGCGCTAATCTCATCGGCCGCTTTAATGTATACAACGTTTTGGCGGTGTTGGCGACCTTGTTGGCATCTAATGTGGGCTTGAAAGATGCTGCAGAGGCAATTTCGAATATTCAATCAGCTCCCGGCCGCATGCAACAATTTGGTGGTGATCACCTGCCGCTGGTAGTGGTGGATTACGCACACACGCCCGATGCGCTAGAAAAAGTATTAACCACATTAAAAGCACAAAAAAAAGAAGGCGCAAAATTGGTTTGTGTGTTTGGTTGTGGTGGTAATCGCGATGCGGGTAAGCGTGAGCAAATGGGTAAAATTGCCAGTTACTTGGCCGATGCAGTAGTCGTAACGTCAGATAATCCAAGACATGAAAACAAACGCAAAATTATTAACGAAATTTTGCAAGGCATGCAGGGTAATTACTTAATTGAACAAGACCGGGCAAAAGCGATTTCGGTGGGCATTTTTGCTGCCAAGGCTGGCGATATTGTGTTGATTGCTGGTAAAGGCCATGAGCAATATCAAGAAGTAAAAGACAAAAAATATCATTTTAGCGATGCAGAACAAGCGCAAAAAGCACTGAAAAAATATGCGCAAACGCAAGCAGAGGTGCTGACATGATGCAGCTATCTACTATTGCAAAAGCCGTCAATGGTAAGCTATTGGGTGAAGATGTTGAGATTCAAAGCATCGGCACAGACAGCCGTGCCATTATCAGCAATCAGCTTTTTGTGGCGATTAAAGGCGAAAATTTTGATGGTAATCAGTTTGCCGAAGCAGCGATTGGACAAGGTGCGGCGGCGGTATTAGTGTCTCATGCGCAAACACTAGCAAGGCCGGCGGTTGTGGTGGGAGATACGCGCTTAGCGCTTGGGCAGTTAGCTCAATTCTGGCGCAATCAGTTTGAGATGCCTTTGATTGCGATTACTGGTAGCAATGGAAAAACCACTACCAAGGAAATGTTAAGCGCAATTCTCGTTGCGGCTACCAAAGATTTAACCAAAGTACACGCTACAGTCGGTAACTTAAATAATGACATTGGCATGCCGCTCACTTTGCTCAAAATGCGCAAAGAGCACGCTTATGCCGTGATTGAAATGGGCATGAATCATTTGGGCGAGATTGATTATTTAACGAAAATCGCTCAGCCAACCGTAGTGCTGATTATTAACGCTGGCACAGCGCATATTGGCGAATTAGGTTCGCGTGAAAACATCGCCAAAGCCAAAGGCGAGATTTTTAATGGCCTAAGTGAAAATGGAATTGCTGTTATCAATGCTGATGACGCTTTTTTTGGCTATTGGCAAGCGTTAACTATTGGTAAAAAAGTGCTCACGTTTAGCTTAAATAAAGTAGCAGACGTGAGCGCCAAATATCAAGAAATTGAAGGTTTAAGTCATATTGAATTGACCACCCCAACAGGAAAAATCAACTTTAAATTAAATGTGTTAGGTAAGCACAATATTGCCAATGCGGTTGCAGCCACCGCAGCCGCAGTTGCATTGGGGATTTGTAATCAAAATATAGCCGACGGCTTGCAAAATATGCAGGCCGTACATAGTCGCCTGCAGCGCAAGGCTGGCCTAAACGGTGTGCTTTTAATTGATGACACCTACAACGCTAATCCTGATTCTATGAAAGCCGCCATTGATGTGTTAGCGGCGATGGATGGAGCGCGCATTTTTGTGATGGGCGATATGGGTGAGTTGGGCGAAGATGCCGCAACAATGCATGCAGAAATTGGCTTGTATGCAAAACAAAATGGGGTGAAAAATTTACTGGCTTTTGGTGCATTAAGTATCCATGCGGCAAATGCATTTGGTGCGGGTGCGCAACACTTTTCGGCGTTAGAAGATGTGATTATCAATACAAAAAAACTAATGCAAACACACACAACGGTTTTGGTTAAGGGCTCACGTTTTATGAAAATGGAACGTGTAGTAGAGCCATTAACACAGCAAAACTTAGAAAAAAGTTTAATGGAGGACGCCCAATGTTATTAGAGCTTGCTAGGTATTTAGCGCACGATATTCGCGGTTTTAATGTATTTAACTACATTACCTTGCGCGCTGTGTTGGCGACATTAACGGCGTTACTCATCTCATTTATGGTTGGCCCAACTATGATACGCAAGCTGACTCAATATAAAGTAGGCCAAGCTGTGCGCGACGATGGCCCACAAACGCATTTGGTAAAAGCGGGCACGCCAACCATGGGTGGCGCACTAATCTTAGTCGCCATCGGTATTTCCACCATCTTGTGGGGCGATTTACACAATAAATATATTTGGGTAGTGCTGGTTACCACGCTTGGTTTTGGTGCGATTGGCTGGGTAGATGATTACCGTAAAGTGGTTTACAAAAATCCTAAAGGTTTATCGGCCAAAGCTAAATATTTTTGGCAAAGCGTGATTGGCCTGGGCGTGGCGATATTTTTATATCAAACGTCCAGCAGCCCAACAGAAACCACCTTGATTGTTCCTTTTATTAAAAATTTAGTGCTACCGCTAGGTGCTATAGGTTTTATCTTACTGACTTATTTAGTCATTGTTGGTAGTAGCAATGCGGTGAATTTAACCGATGGCTTAGATGGATTGGCGATTATGCCAACAGTAATGGTAGGTAGCGCACTCGCGATATTTGCGTACGTCGCGGGGCATTTGTATTTCTCAAAATACTTAGGTATTCCTTATGTGGCAGGTGCTGGCGAAATGATGGTGTTCTGTGCGGCGATGGCGGGTGCTGGTTTGGGCTTCTTATGGTTTAACGCCTACCCCGCAGAAGTGTTTATGGGCGATGTTGGTGCCTTGGCTTTAGGCGCTGCCTTGGGCGTTGTTGCTGTGATTGTGCGTCAAGAAATTGTGCTGTTTATTATGGGTGGCGTGTTTGTGGTAGAAACGTTTTCGGTGGCGCTGCAAGTGCTGTATTTCAAATACACCAAATTTAAAACAGGTGTGGGCCAGCGCATCTTTTTGATGGCACCACTACATCACCATTATGAACAAAAAGGCTGGAAAGAGACGCAAGTAGTCGTGCGCTTCTGGATTATTACCATGATGTTGGTGCTAATCGGCCTTGCGACATTGAAATTAAGATAAATAAAACTAGATGAAAATTGCATTAAAAGATAAAAAAGTACTGGTATTAGGCCTTGGTGACACAGGCCTATCTGCTTTGCATTGGCTTGAACACCAAGGTGCTATTTTGTCTGTCGCCGATTCACGCACTAATCCGCCTAGCGTAGACCATGTGACGAAGCGTATGCCGCAGGTGCATATTTATACTGGCGCGTTTGACCCAGCCGTATTTAAACGAGCCGATTTAATTGTCATTAGCCCAGGTGTGGCGCTAAGTGAACCAGCCGTGCAAGCGGCGATTGAGGCAGGTGTAACCGTTGTTGGCGATGTGGAATTATTTGCGCAATATCGCCCTAAGCACTCAAAAGTAATTGCAATTACAGGATCAAACGGCAAAACAACGGTGACCACTTTAGTGGGCGAAATCTGCAAAGAGGCTGGTTTAAAAACCATTGTGGCCGGCAATATTGGTTTGCCAGTGCTAGAAGCCTTAATGATGGAAGCGCCCGATGTATACGTGTTAGAGCTTTCGAGTTTTCAATTAGAAACTACACATCACCTTAAGTGCGATAGCGCAACGGTGCTAAATATTAGCGAAGACCACATGGATAGGTACGCCGATATTAACGCCTATATTGCGGCCAAAGCGCGTATTTTGGCGCATACAAAAGTAGCCGTACTTAATCGTGACGATGCCGCTACATTGGCCATGTCAGCCAAACATAAAGTGACATTTGGTTTGAATGAGGCGACTGAAAAATACGATTTTGGCTTAATTGAATCAGATGGTATGCACTACTTAACCAGCGGACAACGCATGATAATGAAAGCCAGCCAGTTACATATTACAGGCTTGCACAATGTGGCAAATGCCTTAGCGGCAATGGCGCTTTGCAGCGCAATTGGAATTGAAAAGACATTCATCGTTAAAGCGTTGATTGATTTTAAAGGCTTGCCGCACCGCGTGGAATGGGTGGCGAGTATTAACGATGTGGATTATTACGATGACTCAAAAGGCACTAATGTAGGCGCTACTTGTGCCGCCATTGCAGGCATGACCAAGCAAGGTAAGCCACAAAAAGTGGTGCTGATTGCAGGCGGTGATAGCAAAGGTCAGGATTTTTCACCTTTATTGCCTGCTATTCAAAATAACGCGCGCGCTGTGGTGTTAATAGGTCGCGATGCTGCATTAATTGAAGCCGTTTTATTGCCAAGCAATGTGCCAATATATCACGCCGCCGATTTGCCAGAAGCGGTGAGTATTGCCAAGAAAATAGCGTTAAGTGGTGATGCCGTATTGCTGTCATCGGCTTGCGCAAGCTTTGATATGTTTAAAAATTATGTACATCGCGCAGAAGTGTTTATAGAAGCAGTAAAACGATTGCAAGATTACTCTACGCAGCAGATGGTCACATGCTAGGACTCTCAATATGTTAGCCCCAGTGATGCACAGTCGTGAGCGTATCAATGCCGCCAGCTACGATCAAATGTTGCTTTGGGTAACCTTGATTTTGCTGGGTTTAGGCTTGGTGATGGTGTATTCCGCCTCAATCGCCATCGCCGAGGCCGATAAAGCAGTCGGTCATCAAAGTACCTACTATTTAATTCGCCAAAGTATTTTTATTGTGTTGGGCTTAATGGTAGGCGCAGTTTCGTTTCAAATTCCTGTTGCATGGTGGCAAAAAATGGCGCCATACCTATTTTTATTAGGATTATTTTTACTGGTGTTAGTGCTAATTCCAGGTGTTGGTCGCAACGTCAATGGTAGTCAACGCTGGCTGTCTTTATTTGTGATTAATTTACAGCCATCCGAACTGGTTAAGTTGTTCGCTGCTATGTACGTGGCCGATTACGCCGTGCGCAAAGCGCCACAAATGGATAGTATTGTGCGCGGCTTTTTGCCAATGGCGGCTGTAATGGTGCTTGTTGGTTTCTTATTGTTGCGTGAGCCAGACTTTGGCGCATTTGCAGTGATTGCGGCTATTTCAATTTCCATTCTTTGGCTAGGTGGCATTAACGTCAAAATCTTTATTGCCTTGCTAGCTCTGTTACCAGTTGCCATTTATGTGTTAATTGTCAGCTCGCCTTACCGCATGCAGCGTGTGATTGGGTTTATGGACCCTTGGGCCGACCCGTATGGCAAAGGTTATCAACTTTCTCACGCCTTAATTGCGTTTGGACGTGGTGAGTGGTTTGGCGTTGGCTTAGGCGCAAGTGTAGAGAAATTACTGTATTTACCAGAAGCGCACACCGACTTTTTGTTGGCTGTGATTGCAGAAGAATTAGGCTTTATTGGTGTGCTAACCGTGCTGGGACTATTTAGCTGGATTGTGATTCGCGCCTTTGGTATTGGCAAGGAGGCTGTGGCAAATGAGCGCTATTTTGCCGCATTACTGGCACAAGGTTTAGGTGTTTGGATTGGTGCGCAAGCCATTATTAACATTGGCGTGAACATGGGCGTGCTGCCAACTAAAGGCTTAACACTGCCATTGTTGTCATTTGGCGGCAGCGGCATTTTGGCTAATTGTATTGCCATGGCGGTGCTTTTACGCATTGATTTTGAGAACAGAAGATTGCAGAAAGGGCTGCCAGCATGATGCTAAATAGCCCCGTTACCCAATTTGGCAAATTCACCATCTTAATTATGGCAGGTGGCACTGGCGGCCACGTTTATCCCGCTATGGCTGTTGCCGATTATTTAAAAGAACATGGGTGGAATGTGGTGTGGTTATGCACCGCTGGCGGCATGGAAAACCGATTAATAGAAGGTAAAAATTACAGCAAAGCTACAATCACCATGCGTGGCGTACGTGGAAAAGGCTTATTAGGTTGGTTGCTATTACCTTATAAATTAGCGATTGCCTTTAAGCAAAGTTTTACTGCAATTCGTCAGCATCAACCAGATGTGGTGCTGGGTATGGGCGGGTTTGCAGCTTTTCCTGGCGGTGTGATGGCTAAATTGCTGGGTAGGCCCTTGGTGATTCATGAGCAAAATTCGGTTGCAGGCTTAACCAATAAAACCTTGAGTTTGATAGCCGATAAAACCTTGGCTGCTTTTCCTTCCGCTTTTGGCAATAAAGCAGAATTAGTGGGCAATCCTGTGCGGCAAGATATCACGCAGCTAGCATCACCAGACCAAAGGTACGGCCAGCGTACAGGAAAACTAAATTTGTTGGTGGTTGGCGGTAGCTTAGGTGCAGCGGCATTAAATGATGTATTACCAAAAGCCTTGGCTAATTTGCCAAGCGGCCAGTTTGATGTAGTGCATCAGGCAGGAGAAAAGCATATTGCTGCACTGCAAGCCAACTACCAAGCCGCCAATGTGCAGGCGGATGCTAAAGCGTTTATCAATAATATGGCCGAAATGTACGCTTGGGCCGATATCGTGATTTGCCGCGCAGGCGCACTCACGGTGGCTGAATTGGCTTGTGTAGGTGTGGCTAGTATTTTGGTGCCTTTCCCTCACGCAGTGGATGACCACCAAACCTACAACGCACAATATTTAAGCGATGCAGGCGCGGCTAAATTGATTCAACAAACTGAATTTAGTGTGCAAAAAGCCACTGAAATGTTGCGCAGTTTAACGCGTGAGATTTGCTTGGAAATGGCTGTTAAAGCGAAGCAATTAGCTAAACCAGAGGCAACGGCGACAGTTGCGAAAATTTGTATGGAGTTAGCACTATGAAGCACAAAGTGAAAAATATCCACTTCATCGGCATAGGCGGCGCAGGTATGAGTGGCATTGCTGAAGTGTTGATTAACTTGGATTTTCAAGTGTCAGGTTCTGATTTAGCCAGCAATGCGACGACTAAACGTTTGGCAGGTTTTGGCGCAACGGTGTATCAAGGTCACGCCACAGAAAACTTAAAAAATGCGGATGTAGTTGTGGTTTCAAGTGCGGTAAACGAAGCAAACCCTGAAGTGATTGCAGCGCGCGCCAAAAATATTCCTGTGATACCACGCGCGTTGATGTTGGCGGAATTAATGCGATTTAGACAAGGCATTGCAGTGGCTGGCACTCATGGCAAAACTACTACTACAAGCTTAATCGCCAGCATTTTAAATGAAGCTGGTATGGACCCGACTTTTGTGATTGGCGGCAAGCTAGAAGCTGCTAGCGCCAATGCGCGTTTGGGTACAGGCGAATATATCGTGGCAGAGGCAGATGAATCGGATGCTTCATTTTTGCACTTAACACCTGTAATGGCTGTGGTCACCAATATCGACCAAGATCATATGGATACTTATGAGCACAGCTTTGAAAAACTTAAAAGCGCGTTTGTGGAATTTTTGCAGCAATTACCTTTTTGGGGTATGGCGGTGGTGTGTATCGATGATGCCAATATTCGTGAGATATTGCCGCGCGTGACCAAGCCTGTAATGACTTATGGCATGAGTGAAGATGCGCGCATCCGTGCCAAAAATGTACGCGCCGATAACGGTCAGATGCATTTTACGGTTGAACGCATCAATGGCGTGACTACAACGTTTGACGTGACGCTCAATTTGCCCGGCAATCACTATGTGTTGAATGCCTTGGCGGCGATTGCGATTGCAAGTGAATTGAACGTGAGTGATGCGGTGATTATTAAAGCATTAGCCGAGTTTAAAGGTGTTGGCAGACGTTTTGAGCGCTATGGCGAAATTGCCATTAAGCCAACACAAGTAAAAGCAGGCGGCACATTTACGCTTATTGACGATTACGGCCATCACCCAGTTGAGATGCAAGCGGTAATTGCCGCCGCACGTGGTGCATTCCCTGATAGGCGATTAGTGATGGCGTTTCAGCCACACCGCTATACAAGAACAAGAGATTGTTTTGAGGATTTTGTGCGTGTGCTTTCCACTGCCGATGCGGTGTTGCTGACGGAAGTGTATTCAGCAGGCGAAGCGCCAATCGTGGCAGCCGATACGCGCAGCTTAATTCGCTCAATCCGCTTGGCTGGCAAAGTAGAGCCGCAATTTGTAGAAACGACAGATGAGTTGCCAGCAGCTATTTTAAATATAGTTAAAGCGGGCGATGTAGTGATTGTAATGGGCGCTGGCTCAATTGGGCAGGTCGCAGCAAAAACCAAAGAACAAGCGACTGCGCAAAATAAGGAGTTGGTGAGTTAATGACGCAAGTGAGCCTTCAAGCACAATCGCAACTGCTGAAAAACGAGCCATTGGCACGTTACACCAGCTGGCGTGTGGGCGGTCGGGCTGACCGTGTGTTTATTGCTGAAAGTTTGAGCGAGTTACAGGGTTTTCTGCAAACATTAGACCATGCGGAACCGATTGTTTTTATGGGATTGGGCAGTAATTTATTGGTGCGTGATGGCGGTGTGCGTGGCACGGTTGTTGTGATGCATCAAGCCTTAAATGATTTGCGTATGGATGGTCAATACATCTACGCCGAAGCGGGTGTGACCTGCGGAAAATTGGCGCGGTTTAGTGCCAATAACGCAAAAGAAGGTGCTGAATTTATGGCTGGCATTCCGGGTACGGTGGGCGGCGCGCTGGCAATGAATGCAGGTTGTTATGGCAGTGAAACTTGGAATATTGTGCACCAAGTATTGACCATAGACCGCAACGGTGTGACGCGTGTGCGTAATGCTTCAGAATTTATTGCCAGCTATCGCCATGTAGAAATGCCTGTGCCAGATGAATGGTTTTTGGGCGGATGGTTTCAGCTAGATGCGGGTGAAGCCAATCAATCGCTAAGAAAAATTAAAAATTTATTGGCAACGCGTTTAGCTAGCCAGCCGCTGAATTTACCCAGTGCAGGCTCTACTTTTAGAAACCCGCAGGGTGATTTCGCGGCAAGGCTAATTGAAGCCAGCGGTTTAAAAGGTTACCAAATTGGCGGTGCGCAAGTATCACCCAAGCACGCCAATTTTATTGTCAATTTGGGCGAATGCACGGCCTTGGACATTGAATTATTAATTAGGCACATGAAAGACGTGGTTTTGCAGAAACAAGGCGTAGCACTACAACAAGAAGTAAGGGTAATCGGTGAGTACAGCAATGAATAAATTTGGAAAAGTAGCCGTTTTATTTGGCGGCAAATCTGGCGAGCGTGAAGTGTCGATTAAAAGCGGCTCGGCAGTGCTGGCAGCATTAAAACGCCAAGGTGTAGATGCCGTAGCGTTTGACCCTGCAACAGAAGCCTTAAGCGAGCTAAGCCAATTTGATCGTGCTTTTATCTCTCTGCATGGTCGTTATGGTGAAGATGGTACGATTCAAGGTGCGCTGGAATTAATGGATATTCCATTCACAGGTAGCGGTGTCATGGCGTCTAGCTTGGGCATGGATAAATGGCGCACTAAATTAATGTGGCGCGCGGTAGGTGTTGCCACACCAGATTTTGAAGTAGTGACTGCAAATAGCGATTTTGCAGCAATTGAGCAACAACTGGGTTTACCTCTGTTTGTAAAACCAGCCAATGAGGGCTCTAGCATTGGCATTAGTAAAGTAAAAACGACTGGCGGATTAAAAGCCGCTTATGAACTGGCAGCAAAGGCTGACCCACTTGTGATTGCAGAGCAATTTGTGGGTGGTGGTGAATACACCGTTGGCATTTTAGGCGATGAAGCATTACCTATTATTAGAATCGTGCCTAAAAATGAATTTTATGATTTTGAAGCTAAATATTTGCGCGATGACACAGAATATCGCTGCCCAAGTGGATTAAGTGCAGAAAAAGAAGCGCTCATTCAGCAAGAGGCTTTGCAGGCATTCCGCACCATTGGTTGTAGTGACTGGGGCAGAGTAGATTTTTTAATGGATGAAGAAGGTAATCATTACTTTTTAGAAGTAAATACCAGTCCAGGTATGACAGACCATAGCTTGGTACCAATGGCCGCAAAAGCTGCAGGAATATCATTTGACTCATTGGTTTTGAAGATTATAGCGATGACACTTAACCCTCAAAATGAGACGAAAAATGTGGGATAAACCCCGCCTACTCAATTGGTTCGCCAATTTGCTATACGCTATTTCAGTGGTGTTGATGCTCTACGCCTTGGTGTTTGTGGTGGTGCATTTGCCCATTTTTCCGCTACGCGAAGTGAAAATTGATGGACAGTTAGCGCATGTAAATCGCGAGCAAATTAAGCTAATCGTGGCTAAACATTTGAAAGGTAACTTTTTTACCTTAGATTTAGTAAAAGCGCGCGATGCGTTTCAAAAGCTACCTTGGGCGCGCGAAGTCAGTGTACGTCGTCGCTGGCCAGATAAGCTAGAAGTAGCCATTGAAGAACATCAGGCACTGGCACGCTGGGGCAATATTGCGCTGGTGAATACGCATGGCGAATTGTTTCAAGCCGCCACAGATGCCGAATTGCCAGTGTTTTACGGCCCAGGTGATGGTGTGATGGAAGTGACTAAAAGCTATGGCAGTTATAGCCAAATTTTAAATAAAGCCTATATCAGAATCGCACAAGTAACGCTATCCCCACGCCGCTCTTGGGAGATTAAAACCAATAAAGGTTTATTGATTGCGTTGGGTCGTGTTGATATGGATGCGCGCTTGAACAAATTTGCAGGTGCTTATCAATCCACGCTCAGTCAGCTAAATGTACAAGTGGCTTATGCCGATTTGCGTTACCCAAATGGCTTTGCAGTGCGCAAGCCTGCAGGTTTAAGTGCGACATCTGCAAAACAAATGCCAGCTAAAGAATTGCCAAATAAAGCAGTGCCGATTAAACCAGCACCGATTAAACCAGTGCCCGCAGCGATTAAAGCAAAGCCAGTAACAATGGCTCCTGCCAAATCGGCTAGGGTTTAGGCTAAGGGTTAAAAATGAAAAAGGGAGTAAATAATGAGTAAGGTTCGTGAAGATAAAAACCTAATTGTGGGGTTAGATATCGGCACATCTAAGATTGTGACTATTGTGGCCGAGTTATTGCCAGAGGGAACATTAAAGGTTATTGGCCTTGGTCAGCATGTGTCACGCGGCTTAAAAAAAGGCGTGGTGGTTAATATTGATTCCACTATGCAGGCGATTCAGCGCTCGATTGAAGAGGCGGAATTGATGGCGGATTGCAAAATTAATGCGGTGTTTACAGGCATTGCAGGTAGCCATATTAAAAGCCTTAATTCGCACGGTATGGTCAAGATTAAAGAGGCCGAAGTGACGCAAATGGATATTGACCGCGTGGTAGAAACGGCGCGCGCGATTGCTTTGCCAGCTGATCAGCAAATTCTACATATCTTGACGCAAGAATTTATTATTGATGGCCAAGATGATGTACGCGACCCATTGGGCATGAGCGGCATGAAGCTGGAAGCAAAGGTGCATATCGTCACTGGCGCTGTGGCTGCGGCACAGAATATCGTTAAGTGCATCAAGCGCTGCGGTTTAGAAGTCAGTGATTTGATTTTGCAGCCATTGGCATCCAGCGTTGCGGTACTCACCGATGACGAAAAAGACCTGGGTGTGTGCTTGGTGGATATTGGCGGCGGCACAACGGATATCGCGGTATTTAAAAACGGTTCTATACGCCACACAGCGGTAGTGCCTATCGCTGGCGATCAGATCACCAATGACGTTGCTGTGGCTTTCCGCACACCAACCCAATCGGCAGAAGATATTAAGGTTAAACATGGTTGCGCACTTCGCCAATTAGCGGATGCGCGCGAAATCGTCGAAGTGCCAGGCGTAGATGGCCGTGAAGCGCGCCAGTTATCGGTACAAACATTGGCAGAAGTGATTGAGCCACGCGTAGTTGAACTGTATGAATTTGTATTGCAAGAGTTACGTCGCAGCGGCATGGAAGAAATGATTGCCTCTGGCATCGTGATTACAGGCGGCTCATCTATGATGCGCGGCATGATTGAGCTAGGTGAAGAGATTTTTCATATGCCAGTACGTTTAGGCATGCCACGTTATGTGGGTGGTTTATCGGAAGTGGTGAGCAATCCGCGCTATGCCACTGCGGTAGGTTTGATTTTGATGGGTAAGCAGCAGTTAGAGCGTCAAATTAGTGGGCAGATGGAATCAAATTCAGTCACAAGGTTGTTTGAAAAAATGAAGTCGTGGTTTCAGGGGAATTTTTGATGGGAGAAGTTGGTTTGGCTTCGGCCGCTACGCTTAACTGGTGCTTCGCACAAGTTAGCCTGCGCCGCAACAGACTGCTTCGCAGTCTTAGTTGTCAAGGTAATTTTTAGGCAGTTTTTAAGTGTTAAGTTGGTGAAATAGGGCAGCGTTTAACGCAAGTTAATCGCAAATATCAAGGCAAAAAGGAGAAATTGAGATGTTTGAAATTATGGAAAAAGATTCACAAGAAGCGGTCATTAAAGTAATAGGTGTGGGCGGTTGCGGCGGCAATGCAATCAACCATATGATTAGCAAAAACGTATTGGGTGTGGAATTTATTAGCGCCAATACCGATGCACAAGCATTAAAGAAAAGCTCTGCCACTAAAACTTTGCAAATCGGTAGTGATATCACTAAAGGTTTAGGCGCAGGGGCTAAGCCAGAAGTAGGCCGTGATGCCGCTTTAGAAGACCGCGACCGTATTGCAGAAATGATTGATGGCGCAGATATGCTGTTTATTACCGCTGGTATGGGTGGTGGTACAGGTACTGGCGCTGCGCCAATTATTGCTGAAGTAGCTAAAGAAATGGGCATTCTGACCGTTGCTGTGGTTACTAAGCCATTTGCGTTTGAAGGCAAACGTACCAAAGTAGCGGCAGAAGGTTTAGAAGAGCTTTCACAGCATGTGGATTCATTAATAGTGATTCCAAACGAAAAATTGATGGAAGTATTAGGCGAAGATGTGCCTTTTACAGAAGCGTTCAGCGCGGCGAACGACGTGCTACATAATGCTGTCTCAGGTATTGCGGAAATCATTAATTGCCCAGGCTTGGTTAACGTGGATTTTGCCGATGTGCGCACGGTAATGAGTGAAATGGGTATGGCGATGATGGGTTCAGCTGAAGCAAGCGGCCCTAACCGTGCCAATATCGCAGCAGAACAAGCCGTTGCCAGCCCATTGTTAGAGGACGTCAACTTAGCCAATGCGCGTGGCGTTTTAGTCAATATTACCGCTAGTGCTAGCTTTAAAATGAAAGAGTACTATGACGTAATGAACACCATTAAAGCGTTCACGGCAGAAGATGCAACCGTGATTGTGGGTAACGTGGTTGATGAAAATATGGGTGATCGTTTGCGCGTAACAATGGTTGCAACTGGCTTAAACGGCGCTGTTGCACGTCGCCAAGCTAAGCCAGAATTACGTGTGATGACCACATTGATGACAGGCACTAATAGTCAGCCAGTATTTGTGGGCGGTGAAGTGGAAGATGAAGCACCAGCGGTGTTTAGTCAAAACAATCGTCGCGCGCAGGTTGAGGCGATGAAAATGTCGGGTGTTGAAGAATATGACATTCCAGCATTTTTACGCAAACAAGCCGATTAATTAGCTTGAGCTTTGTTATCGGCTAGCGCTTTTTTATTAGCTAGCGCTTTGTTAAAATGCCAGATAGATAAGAAACAGGATAGATAAGAAAAGGGAACCAGCTAGCTTAGCCTAGCAAACAATTAAGTGCTTAAACAAAGAACATTAAAAAAACAGATTAGTGCTACTGGTGTTGGTTTGCATAATGGTGAAAAAGTCACGCTGACTTTGAAGCCGGCCGCAATCGACACAGGCATTGTATTTAAGCGCGCCGATTTGCCCGGAGCGCCAACGATACAAGCACAACCTGATGCAGTGCGTGATACGCGCATGTGTTCTGCCCTAGAACACAATGGTGCGCGTGTTAGCACTGTAGAGCACTTAATGTCTGCGCTGGCAGGGCTGGGCGTTGATAATGTGATGATTGAAGTGACCGCTTCTGAGATTCCCATTATGGACGGCAGCGCTGGGCCTTTTATCTATTTATTGCAGCAGGCTGGCGTTGTAGAGCAGCCTTCCGCTAAAAAATTCATTCGAATCAAAAAGTTAATTGAAGTAAAAGAAGCGGATAAATGGGTGAAATTCGAGCCCTATCATGGTTTTAAAATGGATTTCACCATTGACTTTGCACACCCCGTTTTTGAAAATTCTGGTAGCAACGTTAAAATAGATTTTAAAGATAATAGTTATATTAAAGAAATCAGCCGTGCACGGACGTTTGGCTTTATGCACGAAGTAGAATACCTGCGCGCAAATGGATTAGCGCGCGGTGGCAGTTTAGATAATGCGATTGTATTAGACGAATATCGCATATTAAATCGCGATGGTTTGCGTTACGAAGATGAATTTGCCAAGCACAAAGTGTTAGACGCCATTGGCGATTTGTATATGCTGGGACACCCTTTGTTGGGTGCGTTTACCGCTTACAAATCGGGCCATGCGCTTAATAATGCTTTGTTAATCGCCTTGCTGGCCGATGCCGATGCTTGGGAATTTGCGACTTTTGATAATATTGAAGAAGCCCCAAAAGGCTTTCAAGAACAAACGGCGTTTTTTACGCCTAACCTGATGCCGCATTTTAGTTAACGCTATTTAAGCCAAACTTTTTGACGTTATTGAAACCATGCCAATCATCCGTCTAACAATCATTCTGGTTTTTATAGCAAGCTTGGTTTTGATTGCCTTATATTTAGTTAGCCGCCAACAAAAATACTTAAACCTTTTAAAACAATTACTTAAATATACAGGCTGGATGTTGGTGACTGTACTGCTCCTGTATTTAATCACAAGAGTGATTCGCTTATAGCGAACAAATATGCGCACCTTTTCCCTTTTTAAATATGCGATTTTGTTACTCGCGTCGTTTGCAAATCTAAGCTTTGCTGCCAGCGGTGACGAAGAGTTTTTATTGGCGCGCACTGCATACGATCAGAAAAATGCGATTGCGCTTTCTGAGCACACACAGCAATTACAGCATCAGCAATATATTTTGGCGCCCTATGCCGAATACTGGCTGATGCTATTGAGCTTAAACGATGCAGATAATCAAACAGTGGTCGATTTTATCAATGCTTATAGTGAATATCCTTTTGCCGATAAATTGCGTGGCGAGTATTTAAAAAAACTAGCAAAAGCTCAAGATTGGTCTGGTTTTTCTGCTGAATTTTCAAACTATACTCAAGAAGATGTTGCTGTTGCTTGCTATGCGGCAGAAGCCAATGCATTGCTTGGCGATGCAGCCTTATTAGACGCAGCAAAACCGTTATGGCTGCAAGCCAAAGAGCAGCCGAGCAACTGCAATAATCTGTTTGATCGTATGCAATCGGCCAATGTGCTGAGCGAGGAAGATATTTGGGCGAGATTTAGGCTGGCAATCATCGATAATCGTTTAACCTTGGCCAAAGGTATTCTTAAACGCACTAAAACTTATGAGCCAAACCAGCTTAAGTTGATCGATAAAGTCAATGCAAACCCAGCCGATGTACTGGCAAAAAAAACCATCTCATTTAAAACCCGTTTAGGGCGCGAGCTTAATTTGATGGCCCTGAATCGCGTGGCAAAAACCAACTCTATACAAGCATTAAGTTTGTTTAATAAGGTCGAACCTGCGATGCAAGCAGAAGACAAAAAAGCTTTTTACGGCAGGCTAGCAATTTACGCAGCGCAGCGTCATGAATCGCAGGCTTTAGATTGGTTTAAATTAGCTGGTGATGCACTGAATAAAGATCAATTTGCTTGGTACGCACGTGCAGCGTTGCGTGATAAGAATTGGCCTACAGTAGCAGCGGTGATTGCCAAAATGGATGCAAGCCAGTCTGAAGAAGCTGTTTGGCGCTATTGGAAAGCACGTGCTTTAAAGACACAAAATCAAACATTAGAAGCCAATACGCTACTTGCTAAATTGTCTACTGAACGCCACTTTTATGGTTGGCTGGCACAAGATGAGTTAGAGGGTTTTATTAGTGCACCATTGGCAACACATAAAACGACAGAAGAGGCGGTGGAGCACATTGCGGATATGCCCGCTATTCAGCGCGCAGTTGCGTTGCACCGTTTGGATTTTAAATGGGAATCAAAAGCGGAATGGGCATTTGCGACTCAATCTTTTAGTGACACCCAGCTGCTGGCGGCGGCGGAATTTGCAGAGCGCAAAGGCTGGCATGACTTGGCGATTATTACCGCCGATAAAACCACAGAGTTGCACGACTTTGCTTTGCGTTACCCAACACCTTACCGAAGCTTAATGAAGCCAGCGGCAAGCGAGCAAGCTATTGATGAAGCTTGGGTTTATGGCATTACGCGGCAAGAAAGCCGCTTTATGGATGCAGCAAAATCAGGTGTGGGCGCATCGGGTTTAATGCAATTAATGCCAGCCACCGCCAAATGGATAGCGGGAAAAGCTGGCGTTGAGAATTATCATCATGGCATGATTCATGAATTAGAAACCAATATTACCTTAGGCACATATTATTTGCGATATACGCTTGAATTGATGAATGGTCAGGCAGTAATGGCCACAGCGGCTTATAATGCTGGGCCAAGCCGCGCAAAAAAATGGATGGCAGATATGCCACTAGAAGGTGCGATTTACGCAGAGACGATTCCGTTTTCTGAGACCCGCAGCTATGTGCAAAAAGTGATGGCCAATGCGCATTTATATGCACATCAATTAGGACTAAAATCCATCACCTTAAAGCAACGTTTGGGGATTATTCCAGGTAAAGCAGTTGCCGTTACCTCATCAGCAGATAGCGATACTACAGAGACTAACAGTGCAAATCTGACAAAAGATGAGTTGTAGGCAACCAGCCAATAATTATTTTTAGGATAGATGTAAATGACAGTAAAAACAGTATGTATATTAGGCGGGGCAGGCTTTGTTGGCAGTAGCATAGTCGCCAAATTAGATGCCGCAGGCTATCAAATTAAAGTGTTATCGCGCCGCCGTGAGGCCAGTAAGCATTTGATTTTACTGCCAAATGTGCAAGTGGTGGAATGCGATGTCATGAATAATCACGCATTAAAAGACGCCTTAGCAGGCGCAGATGCGGTGATTAACTTAATCGGTATTTTGCACGAAAGTCGTCAAGTGACCTTTGAAGAAATGCATCATCAACTGCCGCGCCGCGTGGCGCAAGTATGCGAAAGTTTGGGTATTGAGCGTTTGATTCATATGAGCGCATTACAAGCCAGCAGCCAAGCGCCAAGCCAATATTTAATGAGTAAAGCTAAAGGCGAGGCGGCATTAAGCGATTTTAATAAAAAACTCAATATCACTATTTTTAAACCCTCAGTCATTTTTGGCCGCAACGATAGCTTTTTAAATCTGTTTGCCAATTTAGTCCGATATTTACCAGTGGTGGCTTTGGCAAAGCCAAATGCTCAATTTCAACCGATTTGGGTAGAAGATGTAGCCAGCTGTTTTGTAAACGCGTTAGAAAATACAGACACCTACGATAAAAGCTACGAACTTGGCGGCCCAACTATTTACACCTTGCGTGCGCTAGTACAAAAAGTAATGGATATTTTAGGTAAGCAGCGCCCCATTATTGGCTTAAACGATAGCCTATCAATGGCGCAGGCATTTGCGATGGAGTTGCTACCGATTAAATTAATGACACGCGACAACGTGAAATCGATGGCTTTAGATAGCGTTACGCGCCTGCCTATTGCGCCAGTATTAAACGTCATTCCGACGCCATTAGAAGCAGTTGTACCAGAATACTTAATGAATGACACGCCGCGTGGCGCATATGATGGCTTTCGCAGTGCTGCTGGACGTGCGATTAACGCTAGAAGATAAATATATGTCTAAACTTAACCCTATTTTTGGGCGGAAATTTTGATTAATGGCTGAAATGCAGGTCTACATCGTTGGCGGCGCAGTACGCGATGAACTGTTGGGTTTGCCAGTAAAAGATAAAGATTACGTGGTGGTTGGCAGTACGCCACAAGCCATGCTAGATAACAGTTATAAGCCAGTTGGTAAAGATTTTCCTGTTTTTTTGCACCCCAAAACACATGAAGAATATGCACTAGCGCGCACAGAGCGCAAAACAGCGGCAGGCTACAAAGGCTTTGTTGTGCATGCTTCGCCCGATGTGACTTTAGAACAAGATTTAGCCCGCCGCGATTTAACGATTAATGCTATCGCTAAAGCTTCAGATGGCACATTGATAGACCCATTTAACGGTTTAGCCGACCTTCAAGCCAAAACCCTACGCCATGTCAGCGATGCCTTTGCAGAAGACCCTGTACGCATTTTGCGTGCCGCGCGTTTTGCTGCGCGCTTTACTGATTTCACCGTAGCGCCTGAAACGAACCAGTTGATGCAGCAAATGGTAGATGCAGGAGAAGTGGATGCTTTGGTGCCAGAGCGCGTTTGGCAGGAATTAAGTAAAGGCCTGATGGAGCAAAAACCCAGTCGCATGTTTGAGGTGTTGCGTGATTGCGGCGCGCTACAAAAAATTCTGCCAGAGCTCGACAGATTATGGGGCGTGCCACAACCGCCGCAACATCACCCTGAGATTGATACGGGTGTACATGTGATGATGGTGATTGATTACGCCGCCAAACAAAACTTCATTTTACCCATTCGCTTTGCCGCATTAATGCACGATCTAGGTAAAGGCACCACCCCAAAAGAAGTATTGCCGCGTCATATTGGGCATGAGATTCGTAGTGTGGATTTGCTTAAAAATGTGAGCAAACGATTAAAAGTGCCCAACGATTGCAGAGAGTTAGCGCAAGTAGTCGCCAAATTTCATGGCAAATTGCATCAAGCCAGCAAAATGCGCGCAGATACTTTGCTGGAATTTTTAATGGAATTAGACGCGATTCGCCAACCCGCCAGATTTGAAGATTTTTTAAAAGCCTGCGAGGCCGATTCGCGTGGCAGAACCGGTTTGGAAAGTTGCGATTTACCCGAAATCGACATGATAAAAATAGCCTTAAAAAAGGTGTTAAGTGTGGATGCAGGCGCAATTGCACAACAATCTAAAACGCCACAAGCCATAAAAGAAGCAGTTTTCGCGGCTAGATTATGCGCATTAAAAGCTTAATTGATTTCAGCCCACATGCGCAGCAAGTTATGATAAATGCTGGTCATGGCGACAATATGGTCGGCGTTTTCAGGTTGTTGGTGCATGCGCTGAATCGTTGTATCCATCTCAAATAATAGCGCACGTTTTGCGTCATCACGAATTAAGCTTTGAATCCAAAAAAATGCGGCAATTCGCTTGCCTTGTGTCACTGGTGTGACGTGATGCAAGCTAGAAGATGGATACAGCACCATATCACCCGCTGCTAACTTAACCGATTGTAAACCGTAAGTGTCTTCAATTTTTAGCTCGCCACCTTGGTAAGTGTTCGGCTCAGCCAAAAACAAGGTGGCAGATAAATCGGTGCGAATGCGCATACGCGTGCCAGATACTGCGCGGATTGCATTATCGACATGCCGCCCAAATGCTTGGCCGCCTTCGTATAAATTAAATAATGGCGGAAATACTTTATTCGGCAGCGCGCCCGACATAAACAGCGCATTTTGCTCAAGTGCGCCCAAAATAATATCGCCGAGCTCAATGCTAATTTTTGAATTCTCGGGCAATTGCTGGTTATTTTTAGCTTTAGCAGATTGAATGCCTGCGGTCACTTTGCCATCTGTCCAATCGGCATGACTTAACTTTTGTTGAAAGTATGCAACTTGGTCGGCACTTAATACCTGTGGAATATGTAATAACATAAGTTCACTTTATATTTATTAGTTTAAAGTTAGGCGCCAAGGGGATATCCTTAACAAATCTCACAAAATCTTACTTGTAGCTAACTCAAAAAGTCCTCGCTATGCCCCTCATTTTCAAGTCGTTACAGGCGCGTTATTAGGAAACTATTCTGCAGTGACGTCAGTTGCTTTCTTAGACGCTAAACGGGCAAGTTTAAAAGTCGTTTTTTTGATTTTTAGTTGAGTTTCTTTAACTTTCTCACCCTCAATTACTTCGCGTTTTAAAACATCATTAACTAAAATATCAGAAATTTGGTCGACTTCTACTTTAAGTTCAGGGAAAAGTTTTTTTAGTTCACGCCTGATAATTGAAACCACAGGCTCTGAAATTGCAATCTGAGCAATCATAAATTTGTTCACTAATTGCGTATGCTGATGATATAAACCCATTGCATCGTTACTTATACCTTCACGGCAAAGCAAGAACATTTTATTTAAATCATCTTCAGATTTAATATTTAAATTGGTTAAGTTAAATGCAGAAACCTCTTCAAAGTCTATTGGTTGCGCAAATTTAATACGATAGAGCTTCCAATCTAATGCATTCGTTAAAACAACCCATTCAATTCCATGATTTGCGCCGTAATTAAGGGCTTGTTGCATGTGGGAGTTATTTAAGGTGATTGCAGCCGCTTTAACTTCAATGAGATATTTTATACTCCCATCAATTTTTACTGCTAAATCACAATAAGTACCTCTAATTTGCTGTTCACTTGTCAATTCATCATACTTATCATATCCAAAGACACTAGCTAATATATCTTTAACTAAGGTGACAGTATCCGCTTCAGACACATCCTTGGTCTTATGTGAGTTTGCAACAGTTTGAAATTTCTTAAGGTCGGTAGCAAAACGCTCTAATACTTTTTTTGGTATTTTTAACATTTTTAGCTTTCTAATTAAATGAAATGACTAAGTTGTATATTAACAAACTCTGTTGGCTTACGCTTAAAACCACTCTTCGCATATTGATTGAAGCGACCAATTACATAACACATTATTAAATTGGCTTGCGCTTCAGCATCACCCTTAACGCCAGTGGTGGTTTCTGCAATACGGATGCTTTGTTTTAAGCTGGCTTCGATTCGGTCATAAAGTTGATTGATGCGCGTTTGTAGCCATTCTTCTTCATTCACCAAAGCATCGCCAATTAGCACCCGCGTCATGCCGGGGTTTTTTTCGGCGAATTTAAGCAGCATGGTAATAATCAACTGCACTTGCTTTGTGCCATCGGTTTCATCTGTCGTGATTTTATTAATCACGCCAAAAATGCTGGCTTCAATAAATTCAATCAAGCCTTCAAACATTTGCGCTTTATTGGCAAAGTGGCGGTAAAGCGCGGCCTCAGACACATCCAACTTTGAAGCCAAACTAGCGGTGGTGATTTTCTCGCGCTTGGGGATTTCTAGCATTTTGGCGAGTGTTTCTAAGATTTGTTGCTTGCGATTAACAGCACGGTCAGATGCCATATTTTTCCTCTCATTTTTAGTGTTAAGTCAGCTAGTTATTATATATGAGTGTGAGTGAGCGCTAACACTGAGTTAATCCGATAATCAACAAAATTAGGTTTTTGTAATTGTTTAGTCACCCAAATCGTTTTCATGCCTAAGCGTTTTGCGGTCATCAAGGCGGGCAGATTATCTTCTAGCATAATGCAATTTTTAGGATGCACATTTAAGGTTTTAAGTAACATTCGAAAGCCGCGAATCGATGGTTTGGCATGAAATTTAGTGGATTCAACGCTAAACACCAGCTCAAAACAATCTGCAATACCCATAATCGTTAACACCCGCATGGCGTAGTCGCGTGGCGCGTTAGTGAACACACACTTTCGCCCTTGCAAGCTTTGCAACAAATAGCGCAGTTGTTTAACCTGAACCACCATATTGGGCAAATCCATAAAAGCATGGGTTTGTTTTAAAAAGTGGAAAGCGTCAATGCCATGATGGCGCATTAAGCCTTTAAGTGTGGCACCATAAATGCGCCAATAGTGTTGCCGCAATTGGTGTGCAGCAACCTCATCTAACTCTAGCTCATCCATGATGTATTGCGTCATGGCGCGATTCATCACTGGAAAGATATGCGCAGAGGCATTGTGTAAGGTGTCGTCTAAATCGAAAATCCAGATTTTTTGTGTCATTGTTAATCGTTGAAAAAGTCTGGATTATTAGGAATCATCATTCCCGCTAAAGCAGAAATGACGGGGATTGCAATTATTTGGCTTTAATCAGCGTACCAACACCTTCATCAGTCAGTACTTCCAACAGCAACGCATGCTCAACACGACCATCAATAATATGCACGGCTTTTACGCCGCTTCTGGCCGCATCCAATGCTGAGCTTATTTTAGGCAGCATGCCGCCTGATAGTGTGCCATCTGTCACCAAATCATCAATCTGCTTTGGGGTTAAGCCAGTGAGTAAATTGCCAGATTTATCCAGTACGCCAGGCGTGTTCGTTAATAAAATCAGCTTTTCTGCGCCTAGTATTTCTGCCAGTTTACCAGCCACCACATCGGCGTTAATATTAAATGTATCACCATCCTCGCCCACACCGATAGGCGCCACGACTGGGATAAAGTCGCCAGAATCTAAAAAATTGATAATGCTAGGGTCTATGGCGCTGATTTCGCCTACTTGCCCCACATCAATCATTTTGCTTGGGTCATTTATGTCTTCCATCATCAGTTTGTGCGCATGAATAAAGTTGCCATCTTGCCCCGTTAAGCCAACCGCTTTACCGCCATGGCGATTAATCAAGTTCACAATCTCTTTATTCACTTGTCCGCCTAATACCATTTCAACCACATCCATGGTCTCAGCATCAGTCACGCGCATGCCTTGAATAAATTCACCTTTTTTGCCTAACTTATCCAGCATTTCATTAATTTGTGGGCCACCACCATGCACCACAACAGGGTTCATTCCGACCAGCTTGAGCAATACTACATCTTGCGCAAAACATTCTTTTAGATGCGCATCCGTCATAGCATTGCCGCCGTATTTAATCACAATCGTTTTATCAAAAAAACGCTTAATATAAGGTAAAGCTTCCGCTAGAATTTTAGCTTTTTGCGCAGGCGCAATTGAGTTTTGTACATCATTTTGCATGTGGTTTTGCCCGTTAATTCTTTAAAATTAAATTTGCTTCATTGTATCTAAAAAACGGCATTTTATTAAAAAGATTGTCAGCATCAATAGCAAAACTTAACCAAATAAATTGATTGAATTTTGAGAGGATGGTTTTTATATCCCCACTAATCCACTTGAGCTAAAGGGATTTAACAAATACTTTTGATTTTCGTTGAAAATTGTACAATTTTTGTTTTTCTTGCGGCAGTTTTTCAATGGCTTGTTCAACAAATCCACGCTCTAAAAACCAATGCTCGGTGCGTGTGGTTAAGCAAAATAATTGTTTAAAGCCATTTTCTTTAGCTTGCACTTGGCAATAGTTAAATAATCTGTCGCCACGGCCACCACCGCGGTAGGCTGGGTCAATCGCAAGACAGGCAAACTCAGCCATTTTGTCGTTAGCAAACGGGTATAGTGCCGCGCAACCAATCGTGCGGTTGTCGTGCTCCATCACATAAAAATGTTCAATTTCCATTTCAATGCGCTCGCGTCCGCGGCGCACTAAAATGCCATCATTTTCCAAAGGTTCAATCAGCTTTAATATGCCACCCACATCGTCAATATTGGCTTGGCGCATAGTTTCCAAGCCTTGCTCTGTCACCATTGTGCCTATGCCGTTATGCGTAAATAACTCTTGAATAATGGCGCCGTCAATATGCCGCGAAATCAAATGTGTGCGTGCCACACCTTGCTCGCAAGCGCGTACGGCGGCGGGCAGGTAGTAGTCAACGTCTTCAGAAAAGTGAATTGGCGTTTCGTTTTTTTGCACATTACGTAGCAGATTTTTGGCCTTTTCAGCTGTCATTTCGCGCAATAAATCGCCGCGCAAATTACGTACACCTTCTGAATCCATTAAAAAAATCAGCTTATCGGCATCAAGCGCAATCGCTGCACTAACGGCGACATCTTCCAAGCTTAAGTTGAACGCTTCCCCTGTAGGTGAATAGCCAAGCGGCGAAAGCAATACCAGTTCATTATCATCCAGACGTTTTTGAATGCCAATCGCGTCTACTTTGCGCACTTCGCCTGTGTGCTGTAAATCAACACCATCGCGCACGCCAAGTGGCTTTGCGGTAACAAAGTTGCCACTCGCAACACGAATATCCGCGCCTGCCATTGGTGAGTTGGCGATACCCATCGATAATAATGCCTCAATCTCTACCCGCACCGCACCATTGGCTTCTTTTACTGCTTCCATGGCTGCGTCATCCGTCACGCGCAAGCCATTATGAAAAGCGGGCGTCAATTTATCGCGTTTTAAACGCTTCTCGATTTGAGGCCGTGCGCCATGCACCAAAACTAATCTTACCTCTAAGCTAGCTAGAAGATTTAAATCATGTGATAGCGCAATAAATTGCTGTTCACTCACCACCTCGCCACCAAAGGCAATCACAAAAGTACGCCCGCCGAATGCGTGTATATAAGGCGTAGCGGAGCGAAACCATTGAACAAAATTGATGGCGGATTTTTGTAAGTTGGCTGGGTTAGATAAGTAAGGCTGCTGCGATACTTGTAATTTATACAATTCAGAAGAAGCGGGCTCGCTTAAGGCGTAAAGAGTTGCTGGCGTGGTTTCCAGCGCAATACAAATTTTGCGTAACAAAACTTCAGAAACACCCAATTCGCCACGCTCTATGCGTGATAGGTTTCCAGCATCTGCACCTGTTTTACTTGCAAGTGCTTTCAGCGTGAGCGCTTGAGTTTTGCGCACATTGCGTATTGCAACACCAATGTGTTGTTGTGGTTCGGCTTTTGTAATTTCGGCTAATTTCATCATAATAAAATGTATTATTTACAATAACTATAAATTAAATATGTAAAAAATACAAATTATTTAAAAATCTTTGTTGCATTCTATGCAGCGATGTATGCTTTGAAGCCAAGGTTCACTCAAGTAGCCATTTCTAATGATTAGCTTGACGGAGTCTCCAGCCGCGATTTGCGAATACAAGCCGCTACTAATTTTAACGCGATTATCTACAGGAGGCTCGGCATTTTTGAGTTTCAAATGATAGGTGTAATAGCTGCTTCTTCTGCTTCTGTGATGTTTTTTGTACGTTTCTAAAACCTCATAACTTCTTACTTCTTCTGGCCTTTTATCTAAGTCAACATTAATGTCGTAAAGCAGGCCGTAGATAACAAAAGCCAATCCAAAACTGCTTATTAGCAATACGTTTACCAAAATCATGTGTCTACGGGCAGATTTTTTGATCAGCCTAAGAATTAGCAGGGCGATTAGCAATAAGGTCAATGTCGTAAGAATCAAAGTGTTGGGTACCAAGCTAAATGGGCTAAATAACACGTTATCAAAAGTGATGAAGCGTATTATTTCAAAGCCACCCCAAGTGACTAGTGCTAAGCTAAGTGCGCTAAAAATCGCAGTATTTCTTTGTGCAGGAATCTTCCAAAAATGTCTTTCAGAGATTTTATGGGCTTTTAGTGATGTCCTTAGCAAAAAAATATTGTGAATAACATGGTTAAATTTAGATGATGAAGGAGTAATCTTGGATGATTTCTTAAAATAAAGCTCTACATATAATTTCTTGCCATCGCATATGATTTTGTTTTTATTACTTTTTTTAAAGTGCTCATAACCACTCACGCTATTAAATAATACGGCTCTGATTAGCTGCATTATCTCGGCATCTTTACCAATTGTTTGCGTGTCTTCTTGAGTGATGCTGGTCAGGTAAAATTGCTTGTCGAATTGTGGGTTATTGGTGTGGAACTCCTCTGAAATCCCAAGCATTTTTGCGAGTTTATCAATGTTATTCTCACGCTTAATATAAAACTGAAGTGTTGTTTCGCAGGATATCTCTATGCTGAGTCGACTTAAATCAATTTTTTGGAAGTCTTGTTGATTGTATTGGTAATAGCTCTTTTCGAGCCATCCTGAAAATTCCGTTTTTACACGTTTTTCTAGCAAAGATTTAAATTTTAGCTGCTGCCTTAAATATACATTTATAGAAACAAAAAAGACTGCAATCCCTAAATAAAACCACATCTTAAAAGTCACCCCACAATATTTGCATGCTGGCAATGGCAGTAAGCGCAGCCGTTTCCGTACGCAAAATACGTGGCCCTAAAATAATGGATTGAAAGCCTTGAGACGTAGCGGTATCAATTTCATGTTGGCTTAAGCCGCCTTCTGCGCCAATTAAAAGCGTAATTTTGCTATTTGGCTTAGCAATATTAGCTAATTTCGCCGCACCAATAGGGTTAAGTAAAATGCGAGTGTCATCTTTGAACGGGTTATTTGCTAGTCAATGCGATAAACTCAAAGGCGCTAATACCTTTGGTACAAAAGCACGGCCAGATTGTTCGCAAGCTGAGATCACGATGTTTTGCCAATGCTCAAGACGCTTTTGTGCGCGTTCTTGGCTGAGTTTAACGACGCTGCGCTCGGTAGAAATTGGCTGAATCTCCTTTACGCCTAATTCTACGGCTTTTTGAATGGTGTAATCCATGCGATCACCGCTGGATATGCCTTGTAGCAAGGTGATACTTAACGCTGATTCTGAGTCGATTTTTTGGCAAGACTTAACACTCGAAATCACCTCATTTTTTTTGATGGAGATTAATTCGCAGTTGTAATCAAATCCATCGCCGTTAAATAACTTAATTTTGTCACCCACATTTAATCTTAAGGCGCGCGTGGCATGCGTCGCAGCGCTCAAGGATAGTGGAATTACTGCTCCAATGCTCAATTTTTCTGCGCTATAAAATCGGGTATTAGACATGATGGCGTAAAATGAAAGTGTTAAGATTAAATTATAAGTTAATTAAGGAGTAAAGCATGGCAAGTTTACATCCCCCTGTGTGCGATTTTGGTTGGAAAGCCCCTGATTTTAAATTGCCCGCCGTCAATTACAGGGGTTCAGAAGGCAACTTGGTGTCGCGCGATATGATGATGGGTAAAAATGGCTTGCTGGTGATGTTTATTTGCAACCACTGCCCTTATGTCAAAACTATTAAAAGCCGGCTGGTGGTCACTTGTCTTGAGCTGGAACAATATGGTATCAACAGTATCGCCATACAAAGCAATGATACGGTGAAATATCCAGACGACAATTTTGAACGTATGGAAGAAGAGGCGACGCAAAATCGCTTTAGTTTTCCCTACGTGTTAGACGAAACGCAAGAAGTCGCCAAAGCTTACGGAGCAGTTTGCACGCCCGATTTTTTTGGTTTTAATATCAAAGGTGAGCTGCAATACCGCGGCCGCTTTGATGCTTCTGGCCGTAACCCTGAATTGCCTGCGGACAATAAGCGCGATTTGTTTGATGCCATGAAAATGATTGCAGAAACAGGTGAAGGTCCGCGCGAGCAGATTGCCAGTATTGGATGCAGTATTAAATGGATTGAATAGAGGAAGATTGTGACGGAAATGAATAAATTAAAATGGGGAATTTTAGGCGCAGCGCGGGTTAATGAGCGTTTGCTTCCAGCGATTATCGAAGCGTCCAATTCTGAGTTGGTTGCCATTGCCAGCCGCCGCGCTGGTGCTGCTAAAGCGACATTAAATAAATATGCGCCTTGTTATCAAAACGTGACTTGCTATGACGATTTACAATGCCTGATTGACGACCCCAATGTAGAGGCGATTTACTGCCCGATGGCCAATGAGGAGCATGCAGAATGGGCGATTAAGGCCATTCATGCAGGCAAACATATCTTGATTGAAAAGCCGATGGCGACAAGTTTAAAAGACATTGAGGCGATCGAAGTGGCTGCCAAAAAGGCCAAAGTCAAGGTAATGGAAGGCTTTATGTACCGCTTTCACCCGCAACACGTGCGATTGCAAGAAATTGTTGAAAGCGGCTTGATAGGCAATGTGCTGTCTGCCCGCGCCAGCTTTTCGTTTTTGATGAAACAAGCACGTATGTATCGCATCAACCGCAGAATGCAAGATGGCGGCGGCGCGATGTGGGATATTGGGCCATACGCTATACATTCTTTGCGCTGGTGCTTTCAAAAAAACGGCAAACCAGTAGAGCCAATTAAAGTAGTAGCCCATGCCAAACTCAATGAACATGGAGCCGATATTGTCACCAGCGGCGTTTTGGATTTTGGCCTAGATGCAGAAGGTCGTGCACTGTTTGGCCATTTCGACATCAGCTTTGAACGTAGTCGCAAATCTGAATACGAAATTATAGGCACAAAAGGCTGGGTTAAATGCAATGCTACATGGGTGTTTCAAAACGATGTACCAGTAATTAGCTGGGCAACGGAAGATGGCAAATATGCCGAGGAGCGCTTTGCACCAAGTAACCACTTTAATTTAGAAATTGAGCATTTTAGTGACTGTGTTTTGAATGACAAGCAGCCTTTGCTGACCTTTGAAGATGCCAAGGCGAATTGCAAGGGGATTGAGATGGTTTTGCAGGCAGTATTATAGTTAGCGTAGCAAATTAAAACGAGGCTCATAGCCCCGTTAATTAGTTTAGGTAAACTAAGGCTAAACCCAACTATTGTTAAGGTGTTACAACAATATCGTTTTTAACTGAAGTTACGCCTTTAACATTTTTAGCTAAAACAACTGCTTTGTCTGCTTCAGCTTGTGTTTTTGCAGTACCAGATAAATGTACTAAACCGTTGCTGTCTGTTTCTACCTTGATTGCAGTAGCACTAACTGTTTTGTCTTTAGCAAATTCAGCTTTTACTTTGGTTGTAATAACGGCATCACCCATCTTAGTACCAACCGTGTCACCATCTGCAGCAAATGCAGCTAAAGGCATCGTTAAAGCACCAATAATTAACAAACTTTTCATATTCATTTTCATGATATTTCCTTTTCTTTAAGAAATTAAAAATTAAGTTGTGCAGAACACAAGCGTCATTTTAGGCATTCAGAAAATATTTCGAATAGGGTGCTGGCTGATATTGCTGTAGGTGTTTTCTTGCGAGTTCTGACAGAGTTTAGGATTGTAAAGACTGAATTACTTTAGGAGTTATGAGGTTAGATTGAGGTTGCCCGCATTTGTCGGACGCTTTATAAAAGTTGACATCAATTGTCTTAATTTTAGGAGGTATTTAATGGATAAAGAAGTTAATTACTTAAATTAGAAACGATAGTTTTTACCCTCTATTGTTGATTATCTTTAGCAAGATAAAGTTAGACTCCTAATATTCGACAATCAAACCAAATAAGTTCTAGTTGAAAGCCGCCTGTTAACTAGTTCTAAATGCGATAAAAGTTCACGCAAACTCCTCCTCTTGGATAGTAAGATTTAATTAGTATTTTAGGTCGTCAGTATCTAATTATTAATACGACTATTATAAAAATTGTGTTGAATGTAATCTTACAAGGAGATTTGCAATGAAAGGGATTAAACATCCGAATAATGATGTATCACTGAACGACTCTGGCAATACTTCAATTGCTGAAGTGCTAAACAATGTTGATTTAAACCGCCGTAAATTTCTGATGACTAGTATTAGTTCATCAGCACTTGTTGCTGCTGGTGGTCTTACATTATCTGGCTTTGCAAATGCAGTTACATCACCAGCTGTTGGTGGTTCTGTTTTGGCGGCAAATGGAGCTTCATCTACAGTAGGCGCGCCAACTGTGCCCATCACTTTTAAGCCAATTGCACCAAATTTAGCGGCAAGTGCTGTTGACGCAGTGACAGTGCCAGAGGGTTACACCGCAGAGCTATTCGTTGCTTGGGGTGACCCGATTGTGCGCGGCGGTGTAGCATTTAGTGGTAACGCAACTGAGACAGCAGCGCAACAACGTTTAGCCTATGGTGGTCATACAGATGGCATGCATTTCTTTGGTTTTGCTGAAAGAAATGGCGAATTAAGTAGTGAGCGTGGCTTGCTTGCGTCTAACAGCGAGTACACCCATGAAGAAATCTTATTCCCAGATTTTCACGCAAACTACAATATTGCCAAGGCGCGTAAATCACAAGCAGCGCACGGCGTTAATATTTTAGAAGCAAGACGTGTAAGAGGTTTTTGGGGCGTTCAACGTAACTCTGTTTATGGCAGACGTATTGATGCCAATACCAAAATGCGTATTAGCGGACCAGCTGCAGGCCATGCGCTAATGAAAACGGTTGACTACCGTATTGATGATAACGGCAGTACACCTATCGGTACGACTGACGGTACTTATAGTTACGGTACGGTCAATAACTGTGCTAACGGCTACACACCGTGGGGTACTTACTTAACTTGTGAAGAAAACTTTAACGGTTACTTTGGTCGTAATGCAGGTGCACTAGATACTTCTGCAACTACATCAGAAAATAGCAAACTATATCGTCGCTACGGTCTTAGCACCACAGGTTCTGGTTATCAATGGCATACGGTTGACCCACGGTGGGAGCTTGATGCTAACCCTAATGGCCCAAACACATTTGGTTGGGTTGTTGAAATTGATCCATTCAACCCGAAAAGTGTGCCTGTAAAACGCACTGCACTTGGCCGTTTTAAACATGAAAGTGTTCAATATGTGGTTGATTCTGCCAGCGACCTTGGCATGTATTCCGGTGATGACGAGCGTAACGACTATATTTATAAATTTGTAGCCAATGCTAAATTTAATCCAAATAACCGTGCGGCTAACCGTGACATTCTTGATGCTGGCACGCTATATGTAGCGCGTTTTGATGCAAACCTTACAGGCGTTTGGTTGCCATTAACACCAAGTAGCATTGGTGTAAACGGTCAAGCATTGCGTGATAACCCAAATTTCTCTGGTGCTAACGATGCTGAAGTGCTAGCAAAAATCTTAATCAAAACACGTATGGCTGCCGACGCGCTTGGTGCAACGATGATGGATAGGCCAGAGTGGATTGGTGCCCGCCCACGTGTCAATGGTTTCCAAGAAGTAGAGCTTTATTGCACATTAACCAATAATAATCGTCGCGGTACAACACCAGTTAGTGTAAATGCTGCTGATGGATCTACTGCTGGCGGCGGAGCTCGCCCACCAGTAGATGCTGCCAACGCACGCGCTAACAACGTACATGGTGGTGTAATCCGCTGGCGTGAGGATGGTCGTAGCGTACGTGCAACCACATTCACATGGGATACTTTTGTGCAAGCTGGCGATACGCAAACAACTAGAGCGCCACTACCAACAAACGACTTTAGAGGCAATATTGTTGATAATCCTAATGGCAGTGCGGACTACGGCGCGCCAGATGGTTTATGGTTTGACGACTTTGGCCGTATGTGGGTGCAAACTGACTCAGGCGCAGGCACTGGAGATTTTATTAACTTAGGTATGGATCAAATGGTTTGTGTTAACCCAAGCACTAAAGAGACAAAACGTTTCTTAACCGCTTGCCCGCAAGCAGAAGTAACGGGTGTGACCATGTCGCCAGATGGCAAAACTATGTGGGTAGGTCTACAACACCCAGGTGACGCAGCAAGTGACCCAACAAATCCAGAACAGTTTTCAAGATGGCCACACAGCCAATGGAATCTTGCCAGTGATGGCGTCACACCACTCAACCCAGGTCGTCCACGCTCTGGTGTGGTTGTGATTACCAAAAATGATGGTGGAATTATTGGTACTTAATACTTTATTTCGTCATAAATTATTCATTAAGATTAAATTTAACAAAGGATTTTATTATGAAACTCGCAACACTAACTATGGTAGCACTAATGGCTGTTAGCTCTGTAGCGCAGGCTGCTTCAATCGAAGCCTCTTCTGCTACGTTTGCTGGTACTGTTATTGATTTTAATAACTTTGATGGCTATATCCTTCCGCAAATCGACTCTGGTAACTTAATCACCAGTTTAGATTTAGGTAGTGGCGTTACATTAACCACAACACCATTTTCTGTTGTAGGCCAAAACGCATTTAGCCTTGAGGAAAACGGGATATGGACTGTGGTAGGCAACACCAATCGAGATGGTAATTTTGTATCTACCGCCTTCGAATCTGGAAATGGCGCAATTAACTTCAGCTTCGCCACAGCTATACAAAAAGTAGGTATCTTTGCTAACCAATCTCAAGCTTTAGGCGAAAATAACAGTCTACAAGTGCTTGCTTACGACATTAATGGCAATGTACTTGAATCGTTCACAGTGAATATTGACACCGCTTGGGATAGCTATGACGAAGGCTTGTTTGTAGGCTTTGAGCGCGCCTCAGCGGACATCTACGGGTTCGGCATATCTGATGGTAGCTTCGTGGTTGATAATCTCACTATTGCAGCGGTTCCTGAGCCAGAAACTTACGCTATGTTCTTAGCAGGCTTAGGTATTTTGGGTGCAGCTACTCGCCGCCGTGCTTAATTGATCAGGCATCAATGACCTAGAAAAGAGCCGCTATTTGCGGCTCTTTTCTGTTTATAGTTTAAGTCTATTTATTATCTAAAAATATTCCATAGTAAAAATTAACAACATTTTAAATTGACATTGTTGTCAAAATCACAACACGGCATAAGGGTTGATAATCTATATATCATTGATTTTAAACAATAATATAAAAATTAATTGTTGGCACTTAATTTGCAAACACTATATTTAGTTTGTGAGTTAATCAACTAAATTGGATATTAAATATGTTTAAAAAAATGATGCTATTAATAGCGCTTAATCTAGCAATATTAGCCCCAGTTACAGGTTTAACAGCAGGCGGTCAGGCTTTGCGGGTAAACGCCATCACAAAAGTAACTGCTCATCAGCCAGCAATTAGGTTGGCATCTAACGACATTACCCAGATACAAGGTGGCAGGCTTGGTGTAGCTAAAGGAAGTCAAAGTGACCAACAAAATAAGGATGATTTGATACCTTTATCAAAAACGCCATCGCAAGTATGGTTAATACTGACGGCTTTGTTTTGCTTTGTGATGCGTTCTAGTCGCAGAGTTGTGTAGTTAATTAATATTGCATTATTCATTTCTTACCCGCAAAAAACTAGCAAATCTTGGCTTGCCGTTAGCGGTTTTATCACGATAAGTATAGGTAACTAGGCTGCCAATTTTAGGAGGATTTTTGCGTTGTGCATCGCTAAGGCCTGAACCGAGTTTAAAGCGCACACCTTCGGGTGTTTCTAACACTAGCGCGCCAACTTGACCTGTGTATTTGCCGCGACCTGCCGTATAACCCATCACTTTTGCTTCTGCATCTAATTGTAACTTTAGTTTAAGCAAGACATCACTACGGCCAGTAACATAAAGCGCATCTGCGCGATGCAACATCAATCCCTCAGCGCCTGCTGCTGCCATTTCATTGAGTTTTAATTTTAATGCAGCTTCATCTTTTACTCTCATTTGCACCACGGCTTTTAAGTGTGGGATATGGGCTTGTTTGACGATTTCATTGATGCGTTTAGCGCGTTGCGCAAAAGTGCCTGCTCCGTTTGGCAATTCAAAAACCAGATAAGAAATACCGCGCCATTCAGCGTCAATTGGCTGGTCTTTTCGTACGGCGCCAGAAAGGGCGTCAAACTGACCGCGCGCAAGCCACAGCTCACCATCAAGTGCAATATTCGGAAAGCCTTTTGTAAACCAATCAGGCGCAGCGATTAATCGCCCTGTACGCGTGTGAAAATTCTTGCCATCCCACAAAGCACGCACACCATCAAATTTTTCGCTCACTAAATATTGCTTGACATCAATTCCGCGCTGATAAACCTGTGCTAATAATAAATCGGGCGAATTTGTTGCTTGCTGTGTGTTTTTATTGATGATTAAAGCGTTAACTTGCATAGCAAATGTCAGTGCAAAATATACGCTAAAAGCAGTGATTAACACCAAAAGACGACTTGTTTTCATTGGAATAGTGTAAATCAATTAAACGCCTTAGTACGTAATCGGTAGCGCTGTAAACATTAAAATTATAGTCAATTTAACAGCAAAAAATATTAGATAACAATTATATATACTAATAATTAGTCGATTCAAATGAAGCATAGCCCTTGCCGAAGTAGGGTAAATAAGCAATAATTTAACCTTTGCAAAAAAGCAGTTAAAAAACTAACTTTTTGAAGAATTCAATCAAGGTTTTATCTGATTTTCTGTAAGACTTAAAGCATCGTTATTGCCATTTTTTTCGGTCAAAATAATTGGTTAAGTCATGTTTAAATCGTAAAACTTCAAGGTAAACATTAGGGAGAAAACTATGGCAACACGTAAAGACCTAGCCAACGCTATTCGTGCGTTATCTATGGATGCGGTACAAAAAGCGAATTCAGGCCATCCGGGCGCGCCTATGGGCATGGCAGAAATCGCTGAAGAGCTTTGGAATAATCACCTGAGCCACAACCCAAAAAATCCTGAATGGTCAAATCGTGACCGTTTCGTTCTCTCTAATGGTCACGGTTCAATGTTGATCTATTCATTGCTACACCTGACAGGATATGCCTTGCCAATGAGCGAGCTGCAAACTTTCCGTCAATTGCATTCAAAATGTGCTGGTCACCCGGAATATGGCTACGCTCCAGGCGTTGAAACAACTACTGGTCCATTAGGCCAAGGTATTGCAAACGGTGTTGGTTTTGCAATGGCTGAAAAATTATTAGCTAATCAGTTCAACAAGCCAGGCCACGAAATCGTTGACCATCAAACATACGTGTTTTTAGGCGACGGCTGCATGATGGAAGGCGTTTCTCACGAAGCTTGTGCGCTAGCTGGTACTTGGGGCTTAGGCAAATTAACAGCGTTTTGGGATGACAACGGCATTTCTATCGATGGTCATATTGAAGGCTGGTATACAGACGACACCGCTAAACGTTTTGAATCATACGGCTGGCATGTTCAGTCAGTTGACGGCCATGACGTAGCGGCTATCGGCGCAGCCATTGCAGAAGCTAAAAAAGTAACAGACAAACCATCATTGATCTGCTGTAAAACAGTCATTGGTATGGGTTCACCAAACAAATCTGGCTCACATGATTGCCATGGTTCTGCGTTAGGTTTAGACGAAGTTGCCGCAACGCGTGCTAACATTGGTTGGGCGCATGAGCCATTTGTGATTCCAGCAGATGTTTACGCTGGTTGGGACGCAACAGCCAAAGGCGCTAAAGCTGAAGGTGATTGGAATGCTAAATTTGATGCGTATGCTAAAGCTTATCCAGCTGAAGCGGCAGAATATAAACGCCGCATGGCAGGTGAGTTGCCAGCTAATTGGACAGAAGCAACCAATGCAATCATCGCTGCAACAAACGAAAAAGCAGAAGGTGTTGCAACACGTAAAGCATCACAAAACGTCATTGGCGCATTAGCACCATTATTGCCTGAATTCTTAGGCGGTTCTGCTGACTTAACTGGTTCAAACTTAACTTCAACAGGTAGCTTTGTACACGTTGATGCGAAAAAACCAGGTAACTATATCTCTTACGGCGTTCGTGAGTTCGGTATGTTCGCGATCATGAACGGTATGGCTTTACACGGCGGTTTAATTCCATTTGGCGGTACATTCCATATGTTCTCTGATTATGCAAAAAGCGCATTGCGCATGTCTGCATTGATGAAACAACGCACGATTGCTGTATTAACACATGACTCAATCGGTCAAGGTGAAGACGGTCCAACCCATCAACCAATCGAAAATACAGCTGGCTTGCGTTACATTCCAAACATGGATGTATGGCGTCCAGGTTCTTCAACAGAAACTGCTGTTGCTTGGGTGGCTGCAGTTGAGCGCAAAACAGGTCCATCAAGCTTGGTGTTAAGCCGTCAAAACGTGCCTGGCATGAAACACGATGCTGCACAGTTTGCTGGTATGCGAAAAGGTGGCTATGTGTTGTCTGATGTTGCTGGCGCACAAGTCATTATTATCGCTAACGGCTCTGAGCTTGAGTTGGCTGTTAAAGCAGCTGCGGAGTTGAATGCTGCTGGTACTAAAGTACGTGTGGTTTCAATGCCATCAACTAACGTGTTCGACCGTCAAGATAAAGCTTACAAAGATAGCGTGTTAACTCCAGGCGTAAAACGCGTGGCAGTTGAGGCTGGTGTAACGGATTTCTGGCGTAAATATGTTGGCCTAGAAGGTGCTGTTGTTGGTATCGACACATTCGGTGAATCAGCTCCTGGCGGCGCATTGATGAAACATTTTGGCTTCACGGTTGAAAACGTGGTGGCAACTGTTAAGTCAGTGTTGTAATTATTGAGTAATTAGTATCGAAAAGAGCCTCTAATTATTGAGGCTCTTTTTATTTGTAAACCTCTAACTCTTGGAACGAGCATGACGATTAAAGTAGGCATTAATGGTTTTGGGCGCATAGGGCGTATGGCGTTACGCGCGGCAATACAGGAAAGCGAATTCGCGGATATTGAAGTGGTCGCAATCAATGGAATGCAAGAAATTGATTACATGGCATATATGCTGCAATACGACTCTGTGCATGGGCGGTTTAATGGCACTGTTAGTGTTAAAAGTGATGCTTTAATTGTCAACGGTAAAAAAATCGCAGTCAGTAAAGAGCGCGATCCCTTTCATATTCAGTGGGGAAAAAGCGGTGTCGATGTCGTTATAGATGCTACTGGTGTGTTTTTAACCACAGAAAGTTGTCAGGGCCATTTGGCAGAGGGTGCAAAAAAAGTAGTGCAATCGGCCCCGGCCAAAGACGACACACCCATGTTTGTATATGGCGTCAATCACGAAAATTATGCAGGGCAGGCAATCGTTTCTGCAGCTTCATGCACGACTAATGCGCTAGCGCCAATCGCTAAAGTGTTGAATGACCACTTTGAAATCAAGCGCGGCTTGATGACAACAGTGCACGCTGCAACTGCCTCACAAATGGTTGTCGATGGTGCCAGCAACAAAGATTGGCGAGGGGGACGTGGTGTATTCGAAAACATCATTCCATCTAGCACTGGCGCGGCTAAAGCCGTAGGTGCTGTTATTCCATCTTTAAATAAAAAACTCACTGGTATGGCACTACGCGTACCTAGCGCAAATGTTTCGGTCGTTGATCTAACAGTCGAATTAGTCAAAGCAACCAGCTACGCCGATATCTGTGCCGCAATGCAATCTGCATCGAATGGCTCACTCAAAAATGTATTGGCTTACACCAATGATAAAGTCGTTTCGACCGATTTTAGAGGTGCGCCAGCGGCCAGCGTATTTGATGCGGACGCTGGCATCATGCTAGATCCAACGTTTGTAAAAGTTGTTGCTTGGTATGACAATGAATACGGCTACACTTGCAACTTGCTGCGTTTGGTTCAACACATCGCTCAATAATTTCGATCAAATTAAGTGTTAAGTTATTGAAATATAGGATTAAAAATGAAATTTATTAAAATCACTGACTTAGATTTATCGGGCAAACGTGTGTTGATTCGTTCCGATTTAAACGTACCGGTAGCGGATAGCAAAGTCACTTCTGATGCGCGTATCACGGCCAGCATGGCAACCATCGAATATGCACTGAAACAAGGCGCCAGAGTCATGGTAACGTCGCATTTAGGTCGCCCAGAAGAAGGCGTTTACTCAGAAGAAAACTCGCTTAAGCCAGTGGTTGATGTCATTTCAGCCAAACTAAACAAACCCGTGCGCTTGCTTAAAGATTGGGTAAATGGTGGTTTTGAAGTGGCGGCGGGTGAGTTGGTGGTTTTAGAAAATTGCCGTTTTAATGTGGGCGAAAAAAAGAATAAAGACGAAACCGCGCAAGCTTATGCAAAGCTTTGTGACGTCTTTGTAATGGATGCTTTTGGCACTGCACACCGTGCAGAAGCCAGCACGCATGGCGTGGCAAAGTTTGCGCCAATCGCTTGTGCAGGTCTGCTGTTGGCTGAAGAGTTAGATGCCCTGACAAAAGCTTTGTTGAACCCAGCACGACCAATGGTAGCGATTGTGGGCGGAAGCAAAGTTTCAACTAAATTAACGGTTTTAGAGAGTTTGTCTGAAAAGGTAGATCAAATGGTGGTTGGCGGAGGTATTGCCAATACTTTTTTAAAAGCAGCCGGTTTTGAAGTCGGTAAATCGTTGTATGAAGACGATTTAGTGCCTGTAGCGCGCACCTTAATGGACAAAATGAGCAAAAGAGGCGCAGCAGTACCGATTGCAGTGGACGTTGTTTGTGGCAAAAAGTTTGACGCAAACGAGCCAGCAGTGAAGAAAGACGCGGCTTTAGTAGCAACGGACGATATGATTTTTGATATTGGCGCGAAATCTGCTAATGAATTAGTAGAGATTATTAAAAATGCAGGAACAGTGGTTTGGAATGGCCCAGTTGGTGTGTTTGAATTTGACCAATTTGGCGAAGGTACAAAAACGATTGCTCATGCAATTGCCAATACCAAAGCATTCACATTGGCAGGCGGTGGCGACACCATTGCGGCGATTCAAAAATACGATATTTACGACAAAATTAGCTATATTTCGACCGCAGGCGGCGCGTTTTTAGAGTTTTTAGAAGGCAAGACTTTGCCAGCTGTAGAGATTTTAGAAAGCCGCGCAAAAGCTTAGATTTTATTAGTAAATCTGAAAATGGCTGCTAGTAGATGTAGTCGCCATTTTCCAGCGCATTTTCTCTAAGAAATTGCCTAGATTTTTCTGAGTCTTCAAGCCAAGCGGAAACAAGCTGCCCATATTTCACAGGTATTTGTAGCTTATCCCACGCGTGTTCAGATGCAAGCGAAAGCTTTTCATACATATCAGCATTATTAATAAGTTCTTTCATTGCTAGTTCGAGACATTCGATATTTTTTGCAGGATAAACTACTGCCGAAACTTGATTAATCAGACGTCCAGCGAACATAGGATGGTCTGAAGCGATAATAGGCGTTCTTGAAGTTAATGCCTCATAAATAGTTAATGGCAAGCCTTCTGGATATTCGTGGTGACTTGAGATAACGACAGTATCAGCATCTCGCATTAACCCTAGAATATGTTGATGATTGACTAAGCCAGTGAATATCACCTTGCCTTCAACATCTAATTTTATCGCTAGCTGTTGAAAAGTGTCGAGTTCTCCTTTACCAATAATTTTTAAACACACATCAAACCCTTCCTTATTCAAATTTGATATCGCTTGAATAATGTCTCCAACGCCTTTTGATTCTGCTACGTAGCCAACAAAAATAAATTCCCAGCTATTTTTATTAGGATGCTTTTTGGCTAAAAAATCTTTTGGCGATGTATTATGTGGCCAGTCCCATGGAATAATTTTTTTAGGGCTCACGCCTATTTTTTTTAGAGATAAACAAGAGTTAATATTGTGATTACCAATCCACCTTATATTTTTATGGTTAAAACAGGATTTTAGGAAAAAAGCGATTAGTTTTTGTTTAAAAGTTTCTTGCTTGAAAGAATCTGCAAGTGCCAAAGAAATATTAAACCCACCTAAGATTGATTTAAAAATCACTTTTCTAAGAGGGGTGGTAAAAAGTATATGGGTAGGTCTTATCTCGTTAATTTTCTGCCAAATAACATCTTCATCAGCATTAGTGCTACCCAGCCCAATTGCTCTGACACCGTTATCAAGCAATTCATCGTAGTAGTTTGCAGTAATACAGACAACGGTTGTAACCGAGATATTGTTTTCAACTAGACTACCCAAGAAATCAACAGAGTATTGTTGTGCGTGATAGGTCTCACCACCGCCATTTTTGAGTGTGTTGTATGCTTCTTTATAGTCTCCTGCATAATTAATAACGAGAAGATTTTTTTTGTTTGGCATAGGCATGGCTGTAATTGTGTGAGTCAATAGTTATTTTTTAAATACTTTCATAGCACAGCTATGTTAGCAGAAAACATAAAGTGCAACATTCGTATAACTTAGCTTAATTTTTTGATGGGCTAACAAAACTGTATGCACCTTAATAGGGAAAATGAGCCAAACTAGAGCGATTAATTTGTTTATGGCTATTCTAGGTTTAAAAAAAGACAAGTGAATAAGCTGTTTATTGGGCAATATAGGGTCTCTATAGACATTGAATACAAATTTTAATATTGGTGTGGAACCTGCTTATCAATTATGTAATTAGTAACAATATTGCAGTGATGGCTAATTAGAATAATCAATAATAAGGAATGAATAAACGATGTTACGTAAAACAAAGATTGTAGCCACTTTAGGTCCCGCATCGAGCAGTGAAGAAATGATTGCGCGCATGATTACGGCGGGCGTTAATCTGGTGCGACTAAATTTTTCACATGGCACTGCGGCAGAACATATTAGCCGCGCCGAAATCGTGCGTAATATCGCGCTTAAATTAGGACGTCCAGTCGGTGTGCTATGCGATTTACAAGGCCCTAAAATTAGAATTGGTAAATTTGAGTTAGGTAAAGTAACTTTAAAAACAGGTGATTTATTTATTTTAGATGCCGATTGTATGCTTGGAAACCAAGATAAAGTTGGCTTGGATTATAAAGCCCTGCCGCAAGAAGTGACCGAGGGCGTAGTGCTGCTGTTGGATGACGGCCGCATTACTATGCAGGTAGACCGTATCCGAAACAATCAAATCCACTGCGTGATTTTAAGTGGAGGAGTGCTCAGTAATAATAAGGGTATTAATCGAGCAGGTGGTGGTTTGTCTGCCGATGCCTTAACTTTAAAAGATAAAGAAGATTTAAAAACGGCGGTGGCATTAGAGGCTGATTATATTGCGATTTCATTTCCAAAATCAGCTCAAGATGTAGAGCTGGCGCGCAGTTTGGTTAAAAAAGCAGGTGGTACGGCCAGCATTGTGGCAAAAATTGAGCGCGCAGAAGCGATTGACAACCTAAAAGAGATTATTGCCGTGAGTGATGCAATTATGGTGGCGCGCGGTGATTTGGGTGTAGAAGTAGGCGATGCCGCTGTGCCGGGTTTGCAAAAACGCATGATACGCATGGCGCGCGCACAAAATAAGCTAGTCATTACCGCTACACAAATGATGGAATCTATGATTAGTAGCCCGATTCCCACACGGGCAGAGGTGTCAGATGTGGCGAATGCAGTGCTAGATGGCACGGATGCGGTCATGCTGTCTGCCGAAACCGCCAGTGGGCAATATCCGCTAGAAACGGTTAAAGCCGTAGATAGAATTTGTGTGGAAGCCGAAAAAGAATATGAAATTGCCAATGTCAGTCAAAAACGTGCAGAGCCGCACCAACAAACAGATGAAGCGATAGCGGCAGCTACTATTTATGTGTCTAAATATCTGAATGTGAAAGCGATTGCCGCCTTAACGCAATCGGGAAATGCCGCGCAATGGTTGTCGCGCGCCGATAGTGGCGCGCCCATTTATGCGCTATCGCCCAATAAAATCGCACGCCGCAAGCTTACTTTGCATCGCAATGTGTTTCCTTACCCTATTGAGCAAGAAGACAAAAATAGGGATGAAATTTTGCATGAAATGGAACAAGTGATGTTAAGAAACGGCGCGGTTGCGACTGGCGATACGGTGCTTTTAACATTTGGTGAGCCCATTGGCAGCCCAGGCGGCACCAATACACTCAAAGTGGTTAAAGTAGGCGATTTGACTTAAGCAAGCTAGATGTTTAAGTATTTTTACTGAACTTAATACATTTTAAGCCCCAAAAATTCGCAGCAATCACCCGTATAAATGACTAGTGCAAATTAGCTTGCACAATTTATAATTCAACTCTTCTACCATTTGCATCAATCATCATGAGCGCACCACTTTTAAAAACCAATATTCAAAGCTTAACCTTAATTCATCAAGGAAAAGTACGCGATATCTATGCTATAGATGACAAAACCATGTTGCTAGTGAGTACTGATCGGCTGTCTGCATTTGATGTGATTTTGCCCACAGGTATTGCCAATAAAGGCGCTATGCTCACGCAAATGGCTAATTTTTGGTTTGAAAAATTAAATCATGTAGTGCCTAACCACTTAACAGGCATAAAGCCAGAGTCAGTGGTTTCTGCAGTAGACAAAGCGCAATTAGGTAGTGGAAATTTAAGCCGAGCGGTAATAGTGAAAAAACTCAAACCATTGCCAATAGAGGCGATTGTGCGCGGATACTTGGTGGGTAGCGGTTGGAAAGAATACAAAGCCAAAGGCACAGTGTGCGGCATTCAACTGTCAGCAGGCTTGCAAGAGGCATCAAAACTGCCAGCACCGATTTTTACGCCGTCATCTAAAGCCGCAGTAGGCGAGCACGATGAAAATATCAGCTTGAACCAATGCGCAGCTTTAATTGGCACAGAGATGGCTGAAAAAGTCGCTAAAGTGGCGATTCAACTTTATAGCGAAGCGGCTGAATATGCATTAACACGCGGCATTATTATTGCTGATACCAAATTTGAATTTGGCTTAGATAGCGATGGCGTGTTGCATGTAATGGATGAAGTGTTAACACCAGATTCATCCCGATTTTGGCCTGCCGAAAGCTATCAAGTTGGTAGCAATCCGCCCAGCTACGATAAGCAATATGTGCGCGATTGGCTGGAAAGCATTCAATGGAATAAAGCGCCGCCTGCACCGGCATTACCTGATGATGTCGCAAAACGCACATCTGAAAAATATCTAGAAGCGTATGAGAAGTTAACAGGCCAACAGTTAACGACTTAACCCATAAAACGCAGGAAAAATTCATTCGCATGTTAGATAAACTCAGGCAAATAGCAGCGCGATTAAAGGCAGAGTTTGTTTTTTACCAACGCCTGCAAAAACATCCGCAAACCCCTAAATTGGCGAAAGCTTTGCTGTGGTTGGCAATCGGCTATGTATTAATGCCATTTGATTTAATCCCTGATTTTATTCCCATTATCGGGCAATTGGATGAAATGGTCATTATTCCTATTCTGTTGTATTGTGCGTTAAAATTAACGCCACAAGCCGTTGTGGCCGAATGCAGGAGTGAATGAGCATGATGGACTATTTGATACAAACGTGGCAGATGGTTTTAAACTTTGATGCGCATTTGCCAGATTTAGTCTCCATGCATGCAAACATGGTTTATTTTATTGTGTTTGGTGTCATTTTTTTGCAAATTGGCATACTGCCTTTCTTTTTTCTGCCGAGTAATCCATTTTTATTTGTGTGTGGTGCAGTCTGGGCAGCCTCTCATTTAAGTATCAGCTTACTTTTAGTCGTTTTAACAGCGGCGGCCATATTGGGCAACTTATGTGGATACGGTTTGGGCAAAACTTTAGGGCAGATATTTTTTGTTAACTATTTAAAATGGCCAAATCAAACAACGCTGGATAAAACGCGTGTTTTTTATCATAAGCATGGCGAAAAAGGCTTTTTGTTTTGTCTGTTTTTGCCTGTGGTAAGAACAATTGCACCATTTTTAGCAGGTATTACGCAGATGGTTTTTTATAAGTTTGTACGTTCAGCCTCTGCTGGATCGGCATTGTGGGTGTTGACTTGCGTGTTGATGGGTTATTTCTTTGGCAATATTCCCATTATTATGCATCATTTAGGCACTTTTACTTTAGCAGGTTTGGCTGTGGTGTTGCTGGTTATGATTTGTAAAAAAAGCTGGGAATATTTCAATAAATTAAATTAGCACCAAGTTTTTTACATTGCCAGCGCTCAATCCTGCATGCGCGTAATCAATCATTAACAAACTTCACGTATAATCCACGTTTTTTTAGTTCAAGGCTATTCTCAACATGTCGTTAAACCAAGTGCCATCTGGCTTAGATTTACCCAATGATTTCAATGTGATTATCGAAATTCCCATGCAGGGCGACCCTGTTAAGTACGAAGTCGATAAAGACAGCGGTGCGATTTTTGTCGACCGTTTTATGGGTACTGCCATGCAATATCCTACTAATTATGGCTACATTCCACATACTTTGGCCGACGATGGCGACCCTGTAGATGTGTTGGTGATGACGCCAGTGCCGTTGATTCCTGGTGTGGTCGTGCGTTGCCGTCCATTGGGCGTTTTATTGATGGAAGATGAGGCTGGACTGGATGCAAAAGTATTTGCGGTGCCTGTGCCAAAAGTGTGCGGTTTGTACGGGCATTTAAAAAGTCATACCGATGTTTCAACGTGGCGCTTAGAAATGATTTCACACTTTTTTGAGCACTACAAAGATTTAGACAAAGGCAAATGGGTGAAAATTAACGGTTGGGGTGATATCGAAGCCGCTAAGAAAGAAATTTTAGCTGGCGTTGAAAATTACAATAACGCAGAAGTGAAACCAGCGTTTTAATCATTTTTGGGTTATAAGAAGTGGTTAAGTATAGTGAACTTAACACTTTAAAAGTAATAAAAAAAGGCAGCTTTTAGCTGCCTTTTTTTATTTAAGAATTATGATTAAACGTGTAACAATGGCACGATTAGCAGCGCCACAATATTGATGATTTTAATCAATGGATTCACTGCAGGGCCAGCTGTGTCTTTATATGGATCGCCAACGGTGTCGCCAGTAACAGCGGCTTTGTGCGCATCTGAACCTTTGCCACCAAAGTTGCCGTCTTCAATATATTTTTTGGCGTTATCCCAAGCGCCGCCGCCAGTACACATTGAAATCGCGACAAATAAACCTGTCACAATCGTCCCCATCAACAAACCGCCTAAAGCAACCGGACCTAACAATAAGCCGACTGCAATTGGCACTGCGACTGGTAAGAGTGACGGAATCATCATTTCTTTAATGGCCGCCGTGGTCAGCATATCCACCGCTTTGCCGTATTCTGGTTTGGCAGTGCCTTCCATAATGCCTTTAATGTCGCGGAACTGGCGGCGTACTTCTTCAACCACTGCGCCAGCCGCACGGCCAACGGCTTCCATTGCCATTGCGGCAAATAAGAATGGAATTAAGCCGCCGATAAATAAGCCGATAATCACCATTGGGTCGCTTAAATCGAATTTCACATCAATGCCAGCGCCTTCCAGTTTGTGTGTGTAATCGGCAAATAAAACTAAAGCCGCTAGGCCTGCAGAGCCAATCGCATAACCTTTTGTGACTGCTTTTGTGGTGTTACCAACTGCGTCTAATGGGTCAGTTACATCGCGCACGCTGCTTGGTAATTCTGCCATTTCTGCAATGCCGCCTGCATTATCGGTAATCGGGCCATAAGCATCTAAAGCCACCACAATACCTGCCATGCTTAACATCGAAGTTGCCGCAATGGCAATGCCGTACAAGCCACCTAAATGGAACGAAGCCCAAATAGCCAAACAAACCGAAAGCACAGGCCAAGCCGTTGATTTCATTGAAATGCCAATACCTGCAATAATGTTAGTTGCGTGACCAGTTGTAGAAGCTTGCGCTACATGCTGCACAGGCGCGTACTGCGTGCCTGTGTAATATTCAGTAATCCAAACTAAAGCTGCTGTTAACACTAAACCCACTGCGCATGAGCCAAATAATTGATTCGCAGAAATGGTCAAGTCGCCCGCAGTTAAACCTTGCGGGAATAAATGTTGCGTGACGAAATAGAAGGCAATTAACGACAAAACACCTGCTACAGCCAAACCTTTGTATAAGGCTGGCATCACGTTTTTCATGCCTGGTGAAGCTTTCACAAAGAAGCAACCAATAATAGAGGCAACGATAGAAACTGCGCCCAACATTAATGGGTAGAGAATGCCATTAGCGCCTGCATCAGTGATTAATAAACCGCCCAAAACCATCGTGGCAATTAACGTCACTGCATACGTTTCAAACAAATCGGCTGCCATACCTGCACAGTCACCCACGTTGTCACCTACGTTATCCGCAATCACCGCTGGATTACGTGGATCATCTTCAGGGATACCGGCTTCTACTTTCCCCACTAAGTCAGCACCAACGTCAGCGCCTTTGGTAAAAATACCGCCACCTAAACGTGCGAAAATTGAAATAAGAGATGAGCCAAAAGCCAAACCAATTAATGGGTCTAAGTTAGTTGCATTTTCTGCACCTAGAAACCAGTAAAAACCCGCAACACCTAGCAAGCCTAAACCAACGACCAACATGCCAGTCACGGCACCACCTTTAAACGCGACATCAAACGCAGGCACAATGCCGTTTGTTGCGGCTTGCGCAGTACGTACATTGGCTTTTACAGACACGTTCATGCCGATAAAACCACATGCGCCAGATAATGCTGCGCCCACAACAAAACCAATCGCTGTAGTAGTACCTAAAAAGAAAGCGACCAAAATTGCTAACACTACACCGACAATCGCAATTGTTTTGTATTGCCTGGCTAAATAGGCTGCTGCACCTTGTTGAATGGCGCCTGCAATTTCTTGCATGCGTGCGTTGCCGGCTGGCAAATTGGTAATCCATTTACTCATTACAACGCCGTAAAGCACGGCTAAAATGGCTGCTGCAATGGTGATAATTAATGCGACTGACATGACTTCTCCCTATCTATTATGAATAAATCTGAAACGACATCAACGTGCAAATCAATGAAAATATTTTTTTAGAATAATGCTAACTAGTTGTAAAAAATGTAATTAATTTGTAACAACTCAATGCATTATGGCACTAAAAATGCATGGCGACAATACACATGATTTTGTTGCAAATTGTCAGCGTAAAATGAGCGAACATAAGGGTTTGTAGCCAATTTAAATCGCTGAATGCGTAACGCACATTTGAATTTTTTACAGCTAGATAAGCTATCAAAGCAACCTTTAATAGGGCTGTTTTAGGCTTTAATCGTTTGAATAACGAAAACTTAACACTAACAATTGATTAAATTTTGTTAGCTAGCGAGTTAAGTTGTTCAGAAAGTGCAGACTCGCCTAAATCTTGTGCCAATTTTTTAAGACTAATTGCGGCTTGTTTGGATAGTTTGCGCGGTGTTTGCACGATTGCTTTTGGGTGAGATTTAACTTGCACTTTCACACTAATTGCAGTAACTTTACATTCCCTAAATGCAGGCTTAGTTTGTTGTAAATTTTGTAATTGAGTCAAAAAGTTAGCCTGACTTAATTTGATTTTACTGGCAACAATTGCGCTATGTGCAAAAATGGTTAATTGACCGTTATTCAAGTTGCCAACAGTGCTTAATTGGCTGAGTATTTCAGGACATACAGCAGCCCATAATTGTTGTAATAACTGATGCGATTGCAATTGCTGTGTTAAAACACCCAGCATATTGTGTTGATGCTGGCTATGTTGATTAATTAAAGTATCAATTTTGCGCATAATATAGATTTTACTGCAAAGTTCGCGGTGACTAAAAGAATACACTGAAAGAATGCAATGAGACCTTGCTGAATGCATATGAATGAAAAAACTCAATGAATATTATATTAGTTTCTAACAGCATGGCCAAAGCCAAAAGTTTGTCTGCACTGCAGGCGGGCTTGCTGGTGGCTGCTTTAGTGTTATTTCCAGTGATGCTCACTTTATTATTTATTACCCCTCAGAGTAATATTAAACAACAGGGCATGAGAGCCTTACTTCCGCCGCAAATCAGAAGCTCTATTATTTCATCTCAAGTCCATTTAGACGCTTACGCCAAAGAACTAGGCGAGTTGCAAGCACGTATGATGCGTCTTGACGCACAAAATCAGCGATTGGCTAAATTGGCGGGTGAAAATGAGCAAAAAATCGTCAATAATCCTCATCTAAAACCATTGGGTGGTTTACAACAAGATGGACGCGGCGGGCCGTTGGTGAGGTCGCATGCGATGTCAGAGATTGAATTAAAAGCGGCAATATTAGAGCTGACAGAAGCAGTTGATGCGCGTGACGATTATATGAGCAAGATAGAAGCGAAGATTTTACAAAAAAGTGTGCTCAAAGATATGTTGCCTAATAGCAGCCCTGTAGATGCAGCGTTCAACTCATCCAGTTATGGCTGGCGAATTGATCCGTTTAATGGTAACAAGGCTTTTCACGAAGGTTTGGATTTTACCGCTAATACGGGTACCAATATCCGCGCCGCTGCAGACGGCATTGTATCTAGCGCAGAGCGAACTCCTGATTATGGTAACATAGTCAAAATTGATCATGGGTCTGGTTTAGAAACGCGTTATGCGCATGCTTCTAAATTATTAGTGAAAGCAGGTGAACGTGTGGTTAAAGGTCAAATAGTCGCGCAAGTGGGCAGCACGGGCCGCTCTACTGGGCCGCATTTGCATTACGAAATCAGATTAAATGGTAACCCATTAGATCCACGCCAATATTTAAATAGGTAATCTCAATAAATTTGCGTTAATTGCACGTTTTCTGTATTGAAATAAACATTAACTACCCAATATCCATACAATATAATCAATTTTTTTCGTCCAATCTTATTTATAGGTTTCCGAAGTTTCGGAAAAGCGGTGTCTCTTCATGTTATCCAGTGTGTTTAGAAAATTTTTCGGTAGTCGTAACGATAGGCTTGTGAAGCAATATGGCCAAACGGTAAAAGAAATCAATGCGCTAGAGCCTGCGATGCAGGCATTGTCGGATGATCAGCTACGTGCAAAAACGGAAAGTTTCAAACAGCGTTTTCAGCAAGGCGAAAGCCTAGAAAAATTATTGCCAGAAGCCTTTGCAGTGGTGCGCGAAGGTAGTGTACGCGCTTTGGGTATGCGGCATTTTGATGTGCAATTAATCGGCGGCATGGTACTTAACGCCGGAAAAATTGCCGAAATGCGTACGGGTGAAGGTAAAACGCTGGTGGCTACATTGCCTGTTTATCTCAATGCTATTACTGGCAGAGGCGTGCATGTCGTAACAGTGAATGACTACTTGGCCAAACGCGATGCGGAATGGATGGGCAAGTTATACAACTTTTTAGGCTTAAGTGTTGGCATTAATTTATCACAAATGCAGCATGATGCTAAACAATTGGCCTACGCGGCGGATATTACTTACGGCACCAATAATGAGTTTGGTTTTGATTACCTGCGCGATAACATGGTGTTTACCAAAGGTGAGCGTGTACAACGTGCTTTAAGCTATGCTCTGGTTGACGAAGTGGACTCGATTTTAATCGACGAAGCGCGTACCCCGCTGATTATTTCTGGCCAAGCAGAAAATAGTATTGATTTGTATAATCAAATTAATGCCGTTGCTAAACAGCTAACCAAACAAACCACTGAAGATGGTGAAGGCGATTTTTGGGTGGATGAAAAAGCGCAAACAGTCACCATGAGCGAAGCAGGTCATGAACACGCGGAGGCAATTCTAGCCAGCTCTGGCTTGATGGCAGAAAACTCCAGCTTGTACGAAGCGGCTAATATTACTTTAGTGCATCATTTATATGCCTCACTTCGTGCGCAAAATTTGTTCAGCTTAGACCAGCATTATGTGGTGCGCGATGGCGAGATTGTGATTGTGGATGAGTTTTCTGGCCGTATGATGCCAGGCCGTCGTTGGTCTGACGGTTTACATCAAGCGGTTGAAGCCAAAGAGGGCGTGGCGATTCAAAAAGAAAACCAAACGCTGGCATCGATTACCTTTCAAAACTACTTCCGCATGTATGAAAAATTAAGTGGTATGACAGGTACGGCGGATACAGAAGCCTATGAATTTAACCAAATTTACGGCTTGGAAACAGTGGTGATTCCAACCCATCGTGGCATGTTGCGCAAAGACGCGATGGATAAAGTCTATCGTACGTCTGCTGAAAAATACAACGCCGTTATTGAAGATATTAAGCAATGCCAAGCGATTGGTCAGCCAGTTTTGGTAGGTACGACTTCGATTGAAAACTCTGAAATCATTTCTAGATTACTAACCAAAGTTAACTTAAAGCATGAAGTATTAAACGCTAAGCAGCACGAGCGTGAGGCGCATATTGTGGCTGAGGCAGGCCAGCCGGGTGCGATTACCATTGCGACCAATATGGCTGGCCGTGGTACGGATATCGTGCTGGGCGGCAATTCAGAATCTGCAATCCATGCGGTTAATTTAGACGAAAAATTGGATGAAACACAAAAAGCCGCCAAAATTGTGCAATTAAAAGCAGAATGGCAGCAACGCCACGATGCGGTTTTAGCTTCAGGTGGCTTACATATTATTGGTACAGAGCGCCATGAGTCGCGCCGTGTCGATAATCAACTACGTGGCCGTTCAGGTCGTCAAGGTGACCCAGGTTCTAGCCGTTTTTATCTGGCGCTAGATGACCAATTATTGCGTATATTCTCAGGTGACCGTGTTTCTGCAATTATGGAGCGCTTGAAAATGCCAGAAGGCGAGGCGATTGAGCATGCTATGGTAAGTCGTGCGATTGAAAACGCGCAACGCAAAGTAGAAGGCCGCAACTTTGATATTCGTAAGCAGTTATTAGAGTTTGATGATGTATCAAACGATCAGCGTAAAGTAATTTATGAGCAGCGCAATGAATTGCTGGAAGCCACTGATATTGGTGAAACGATTGCCGCAATGCGTAATGATGTGATTGCAGGCATTTTCAGTACGCATATTCCACCTGGCAGTGTTGAAGAGCAATGGGATATTCCGAGCCTAGAAAAAAACCTGATTGCAGAAACTGGCTTAGATTTACCTTTGCAAAAAATGCTGGAAGATAATCCTGATTTGCATGAAGAAACATTGCGTGAGCGCGTGTTTGATGCGGCTGATGAATCGTACAAAGCCAAAGAAGTGTTAGCCAGCAAAGAAAATATGCGCCAGTTTGAGCGTGCGGTGATGCTGCAAAGTATTGATAGGAATTGGCGTGAACACTTGGCCGCTTTGGATCATTTGCGCCAAGGCATTCATTTACGTTCTTATGCGCAAAAAAATCCTAAACAGGAATATAAGCGCGAAGCATTTGTGTTGTTTGAAAACTTACTTCATGCAGTGAAAAGTGAAGTCACTAAAGTGACGATGCTGGTGCAAGTGCAAACACGCGACGATGTAGAAGCGGTAGAGCAGCCACAGAACGTTGCTAATGTGCAATATCAACATGCAGATTTTGACGAAGCGTTAGCGAATCCAGCAAGTGATATGGCGGATGAAAATAATACTCAGATGGGTTCTACTGAGCCAGTAGTTCGTGACGGCATAAAAGTAGGCCGTAATGATCCGTGCCCGTGTGGCTCTGGTAAAAAATACAAACAATGCCATGGTGTTTTAAGCTAAATTAAATACTGATTGATTTTTAACGAAAATTGAAAGAAAGCATTCAATGTCCGATTTAGACATTCAATCTCCTTGTATCGGTGTGTGTAGTATGGATGATTTAACTGGCCTATGCCAAGGCTGTTACCGCACATTGGAAGAAATTCAGCAATGGTGGGATCTAGATTCACATCAGAAAAAACAAGTGATTCATCAAGTAGCTGAGCGTGAAGCGCAGTTGTTTGATTAGACACTAATCAGTTTTTGGCTGCCAATAATGGCTTGTTGGTTGAATAAATCAATCAAAATAGCTGAACCGAATTCAATAATCACCGCAATTTCAGGGTGTTCAATTTCTTGGGCAAGTTGAGTTAATGCTTGCTCTCCGCTTAAATTTTCGAAATCAATTAACTGCAAAAGACGATAAGTAATCGGGTTTAATTCAATAAATTTGACTTGATATTCTGGATTTCTAAATACTAACAAAGTGGTTTTTTTAGGCTGTTTAGGCTTAAATTTAGCGGATATTTGATGCACGGGATAATCATATTCCAGCAACATATGTGCCGCAGCAATCATCGGTTTTTCGTGCAAAAAATCGGTTAAGTCACTCAATATAGTTTGTTTGGATCGTTGTTTACTGACTGCTAACTCAACCCATTCGTAATGCGCTAATTGCTTAAAATAAGTAGGCACAGTTTCAACATTGTCTAAAAACAATAAAAACTGCTGAGGAATTTCTCTGAAAATTGGACTGGCCGCCGCATAAGTTGCCACAAACTCACGCATCAGCTTTTGCCAAGCACGCTTACCAATGACTGTTTGGCAAACATGAAAGCAAACCGATACAGAGTCGACAATATTGTTAAAAACCGCTTTTTTATAAACTGCCAAACGGCTGGCATTCACTTTAAGCGGTTTTTTATTGTGTATAGGGTTACGAATATAGGCAGTGAACTGCGCTTGATATTGCTGAAAATCTAACATGTTGTCACCATTTTTGAGGTAGCTTTGTATAAATAGTCTGCCTGAAAAGCTGCAATTTTATTCACTTCTTGCATCAGTGTTGGCAGTGGTGGAATGTGACTATCGCGCTCTAGCAATGTCGGAAAAACACCAAATAGTTGATAGGCATCTGCTAATAAATCCCAAACTGGCGCTACTACATCCTTACCATGTGTATCAATAAGCAAGTTGGGCGACTCTTGATAATGGCCTGCAATGTGGCTGTAAACAATGCGCTCTTTAGGAATCTGACGTAAAAAGTGAGACGCATTTTTAAGTGCATCTTGGTGGTTATCGCTGAAATTCACGCTGTTGACATAGATATTATTAATATCTAAATGTAGCCAACAATCGGCTTCTTGCAATACCGCATTTAAAAAATCAATTTCGCTTAAAGTAGAAATAGGCGCTGCCGCATAATACGACGCATTTTCTATCGCGATTTTTTGTTCAAGAATATCTTGCGTTTGCCTGATTCTGGCAGCGACATATTTAACCGCTTCATCTGTGAATGGAATTGGCAATAAATCATACAAATAACCGGTTTTGCCGTGATAAAAATCACTGCAATAGCTTAAGTGTTCGGTATAAAGCGGAATGTAATTGCTACTTAAAAATGACTTAACTTGCTTTAAAAAGTCGATATTCAGCGGGTCGATTCCGCCTAAAGATAAACAAAGCCCGTGACAGGCAATCGGATAGCGTTCTACAAACCAAGCTAGATCAGCCTGCGATTTGCCACCTGCTCCTATCCAGTTTTCAGGGGCAATTTCAATAAAATTGATATTAGCAATGGAAGGGTCTTGATAGAGCGTTTGGATTTGAGGTATCAGCTCGCGCTTCAACCCCAAACCCACGCCTTTAATGTCAGCTAACGATGACAAAATTAAATGACAGTTACTTGCAAATTAGTGGCCGCATTTACCTTCGCCACATTTGCCGTCTTTACCTTTAGTATCAGCAGCAGCTTTTTTGTCAGCACCACATTTACCTTCGCCACATTTACCGTCTGCAGCTTTAGCATCGGTCTTTTTATCAGCACCGCATTTACCCTCGCCACATTTACCGTCTGCTGCTTTAGCATCGGCAACTTGGTAGCCGCTTGATAATGATTTAATTGCAAATGGATTTTCTGCAGCGTTAACTGTTGTTGCAGCAATAGATAATGCAAATGCACCAGATAATGCTAAAGCAATCGTTTTGTTAGATGTTTTCATGGTTTGTTTCCTTTTAAAAAATTGATTAAATTTAACTAAGTGACATTGTAATTAACGCAGTACTTGCTATTTATACGCAATTTAATCTACGCTAGATTCAATTGCGTTGGCAATTCGATTTTTAGCTTCAGATGGCATTTGAATATCTTGGTCACTCTCAATCGATTGTGACATGCGGTTGAAGGCAGTACACATCGTTGTTAGTTGTTGGCTAAAGCGTTTGCAATATTTGCAAATAAATAAATGAAAACGTACTTCCAAACGCTCACGCCATGATAGAGGGCGATCTAACGATTTTGAAATAAGTTGACTCGCTTGCCTACAATCTAACATGAATAAACCCTTACGCCCCTAACCAATTAATCTCAAGACACTTTCTGATACCCATTCGAGCTCTGTATAACATCACCCAAGCATTGGTCGTGGTGTTATTGAGTTCCTTACAGATTTCTTCATTATCAGTTTCATGCACATCGCGCATCATAAACAGAGCGGACAATTTAGTGGGTAATTTATCCATACAGTTTTGCAAAACACCCAAAAACTGTTTTTGTTCTAAGGCATTTTCTGGCATATCCCAATCCATTGGCTTTTCAATCCAGTGGCCTGCCTCGTCAAAAAACTCGTCCATATTGGCATCTTGTTCAGACATTAAGTCGGATGCGACAATTTCACGCACATTTTTACGCATCATATCAATAATTTTGTGCTTTAAAATACCGGTCAACCATGTGCGGGGCGCAGAATCACCCGAAAAAGACTGGCTTTTAATGGCCGCTAGAAAAGTTTCTTGCACAACGTCTTCAGCTAGGTGTGGATCGCGCAAACGCGCTAATGCAAATCGGTACAAAAAGTCACCGTGTTGGTTGAGCCAGTCGTGCATATTATTTGACATATTTATTGTGGACTTAGTCATCTTCGATATTAAATCATGTAAGCTGTAATTAAGCAACAATGCCAGCTTTTTGTTGCAATAGCGTTAAATAGTGGTTGCTATCTAGGCTGGTTTGACTGCGTTGAGCAAGCCAGATGGTTTCGCCCAAACATTCTAGAATGTCGTGCTGGGCGTCATGCTCGTTTTGGTGTTTGAGTAATAGCTTTTGATAAACGGGTGCGATACCAATTGGTTGATTGATGCTGATTTGCTCCAAAACAGATAAGTGCAAACTCATGTGTAAAAACGGGTTAGTTTCGCCCATTTCTGGAAAGTAAGCTTGATGTTTAAATTGCTCAGGCGCATCTAAAATCGCATGATATTCAGGATGCATTTGCATAATATGTAGGCCTAGTTTTTCTAAATCCGTTAAGTTGAAATGCTGTTTCGATTTTTCACCTTGTTTAAATTTGACCCATGCGCCAAAAAAGAATTCACGCACTTCATCTCGCGATGGATTAAATAGACTCATTATTCTCACCAAATAGCCCTAAAGTGGCTGAATGTTCTAGCAATTCATTTTTACCTCTAATAGGTGCAATTTCGCCATTGCCGTAAAAACCAATCAACGGTAAATCTGGAAATAAAGTTTTAATTAGAGCTAAATCTTGGTCAATGCCGTTGTATAAGTAAGGTCCGCGCCCAAGGCATGAAAACAACAGTGCAAATTGTGGCGGCGCATTAGTAGTTTCAGCCGCTAATTGACGCTTTAATGTACTGGCGGTTTTAACTAAATCAACTTGTGCAGCATCTATATCCCGCACCGCCCAGCTTACCCAATCGCCCGCTTGTAAAGGCTTGGTTAGCGTTACGGAGCCTAATGAATCATCACCTGTAATAATCGAAGCTAAGTGGTAATCGCCACGCTCAATATGCGCGGCGCGGCTGGCATACACCACCATCAGTTGGTGATAGGGAATCTCATCATCCAGCTCAATCAAAGCCTCTTTTTTGCAGGCGGAACTTAACGCATTAAATGCAGGTAAATTGGCAATGGTTAATAAATCAAGTTGATTGCAAGTGGTGATTCGGCGCGGGCTGGTTAATAGTCTTAGACCATGCGTTGCGCCTACCGCAAACTGCATATTGTCTAAATGCATTTCACAATATCCTTGCGTGATACCTTTGGCGTTTTCCCACACCGAAAAAGCGCCATGACCAATTGCATCGCCTGAAACGCCACCCAAACGTTGCACGCCAGTGTTTAGCCATGAGCTATTAATAGCATTTGGCGCGGCTAAGGTGAGTAATAATGCATGGTTTGTAGTGTCAGCAGAAGGTGTTTTTATCCAAATATTGTCTGAAAACACCATCGCCGCAGCGGCTGGGCTATCAATCACCCAGTCTTCTTCAGTGTAAATGCCAATAGCAGAGCAGCCAATAATATTGGTGCAACTGCTTGCTTTGGCGGCTGCCTTAATCGCGGGTTGTGGATTTGAAGCAAATTCTGAGCTTAAAAATAATAAAACACAGGCAGGTGCATCCAGCTCAGCTTTACTCATAGCACTTAATACCGCCTGAGCAGCTAGTTCTGCATTAGCTTTACTCCCAATGGCTAAACCTGTGGCGACTTTCAAAAACTACCTTTCAACTAGGACTTTCAATCAATTAGCACTTTCAACATTTTGCCCCGCCATTAAATGCGGTATGAGGATTGTCTTATGTGTACATTCGCATAAATCCACGATACAGCACTCGCCGCATTTAGGATTGCGCGCTGTACAAGTGTAGCGCCCATGTAAAATGAGTAAGTGATGCGCGTCACGTAAAAATTGTTTGGGGATTGTTCTGAGGTATTTTTGCTCGACTAGCAGCACATTTTTGCCAGTAGCTAGTTTGGTGCGATTGCCCAATCTAAATAAATGCGTATCCACCGCAATAGTTGGCTCACCAAAGGCGGTGTTTAAAATCACATTGGCTGTTTTTCGGCCAACACCCGACAAAGTTTCTAAGGCTGCTCTGGTATTTGGCACCTGTGAATTGTGCAACTGAATTAACTGATTACAACACGCAATCACATTTTTGGCTTTGGCATGATAAAGGCCAATCGTTTTAATATAAAACTCCAGCCCTTCAATACCTAAATCAACAATCGCTTGCGGCGTATTGGCAACCGCAAACAATTTGCGTGTAGCAATATTTACGCTTTTATCGGTTGCTTGTGCCGATAAAATCACAGCGATTAGCAATTCAAAAGTGCTAGCGAACTCTAATTCAGTCGTTGGCTTAGGAATCGCAATACTGAGGCGCCTGAAAATCTCCGCACGTTTTTCGGCATTCATAAGGCGTTAAGTTTTAATTGGCAGGTTTTAGTGCGCTGGAAGCGTGATTTGCTGGCAGGGTCGGCGTAGCCGTTTTACGTAGCTCTGTCCAATTGCGCGCGGCAATTAAACCCGCCAAACCTAAGAAAGCGCCTGGCGGCAAAATCGCCAATAAAAAGCCTTGATATTCCGGAATAATGGTCAGCACATACGGTTTAAAGCTAGCGCCAAATGCCAAATCCAAGCCAGAAAATAGCGTCCCTTTGCCGATTAATTCGCGCATGCCGCCCAATAAGCCCAACACCAAAGTCAAGCCGATTCCCATCATAAAACCATCCCATATCGCAGGCGCAGGCGGATTTTTCGCCGCAAATGATTCCACACGCGCCAGTACAATACAATTCACCACGATTAACGGTATAAAAATACCCAAAACCTTGTGCAAAGGCTCGGCAAAACCATGGATAGCTAAATCAATAACAGTAACCAAAGCGGCGATGACCAATATAAATACAGGCACACGGATTTCAGATGGCACAAAGCGGCGCACAGGTGAAACTGCACCGTTTGAAGCTGCCATCACTAACGCAGTAGCAAAGCCTAAACTTAAGCCATTTACCGCGGTTGTGGTTACCGCCAAAGTGGGGCATAAACCCAGCAGCTGCACCACGCCAGAGTTTTGTTTCCACAGCCCGTTGTAGGCGATTTCTTTAAATTGATTCATTTTTAACCCTTTAAACTACTGATACTTAACCACTTTTTTTAGCCAAAAAATCAGGCAAATAATGCTTGTTTGTTCGCTTCAAAATATTGCAAAGCTTTATGCACTGCTTTTACGATGGCGCGCGGCGTGATGGTTGCGCCAGCCATATAATCAAACGCACCGCCATCTTTTTTCACTTTCCATTGATTGTCGGGTGTTTTTAAGAGCGATTCATCATCAAAAAGTTTAATCCACTTATCTTTGGCAATATCAATATAATCACCCAAACCAGGCGTTTCTTTATGCGCCAAAACGCGCACACCGGCAAGGCTGCCATCTGCTTTGATCGCTATCAGCAACTTAATATCGCCACTGTAACCATCATGCGCAATCGCTTCAAGAATCACTGCAGCAGGTTGGTTATTAATACGCGCGCGATTGGCAATGCTTGATTGCTTATTACCAAGCAAATCACTTGGCGCAATCGTCACAGTGTCTTTTAACAAATCGTTATCATGCATGGTGTGCGGCACAATTTGTCGAAATAAACTTAAACGTGCCGCCGCTTCGCTTTTTTCAATTGGCAATTTTGTAGCTTGAAACACAAACGCCAACAATGCGGTAAAAACTACCGCAAACGCAATCAGCGTGATGGCAGTTTTTGAAGCATGTTTTAATATGGTTTCAGACATTATTTTTCATGTCCAAATACACGTGGTTGGGTATGCGCATCAATCAACGGTACACAAATATTCATAAATATCACTGCAAAGGCAATGCCGTCTGGATAGCCGCCATATACACGAATCAAGTAAGCAATGATTGCCACGCCAGCCGCAAAATATAACTTGCCTTTTGGTGTGGTTGGTCCACTAACTGGATCAGTGATAATAAAAAACGCACACAGCATGCTGGCACCGCTAAATAAATGAAATAAAGGTGAAGCAAAATATTCTGGATTCACCAGCCAAAATACACCTGAAATCAAAGCAAGTGCCGCCAAAAACGCGGTTGGTAAATGCCAAGAAATAATTTTTTGCTGTAACAAATACAAGCCACCGAGCAAATACGCGCCTGTAATCCATTCATTACCTTTTCCGCCCAACACACCAAATACCGGCGCTTGTGTAATGTTACTGACTTCGTGTTTCAGCATCAATTGCGTCTTTAAATAATCCAGTGGCGTGGCCGAAGTGACTGCATCAATTTGCACGCCTTGCGGTAATGCACCGCTAAATATTAAATGCAACTGTTCACCAAAGCTTAAAGGCGTTTGTGTTAATTGCAATGCGGCTGGCCACTTTGTCATCAATACAGGAAACGAAATCAATAACACTGCGTAGCCAATCATCGCGGGATTAAACGGGTTGTAACCTAAGCCGCCATATAGTTGTTTGGAGATGACAATCGCAAAAAGCGTACCGACTACAATCAGCCACCAAGGCGCAATGGGTGGAATGGCAAGTGCTAACAACCAAGCGGTGACGATTGCACTGTAATCCATTAAAAAAGGTTGAATAGGGCGTTTGCGTAGTTTTAGCATCGCCGCTTCTGCAACCAGCGCAGTAATTGTGGCTAATATCAATGTCACCAATATGCCGCCGCCATATACCCACACATACGCCGCAATGCCAGGCACGAGCGCCAATAGCACTTTGAACATAATGCTACCAACGCTGGGTGCATTAGAAATATAAGGTGAGCGGTTCAAATTAATCTTTCTCTGGCTTAATATCTGATTGCGCTGATTTAGCAGCATCAGCCGCGGCTTTTTGTGCTTTTGCGCGCGCAATCGCGGCGGCGATTAACGCTTGTTTAGCTGCCGCCGGATCCGTATTATCTGGCTCAGCAGTTTTTGTTATTTTCTGCAATGTGGTAGATTGAGCGTCATCGCTTAAGCCAACTGCTCGGCGCCGCGCTTCAATCTCGGCGATTTCTTTTTTCACAGGATCGGCGGCATCCGCCACATTTTTTGGCGCGTCTCCTGCGGCCAATGCTGCGGATTTTTGCGCTTTTGCGCGTTCAATCGCGGCAGCAATTAGTGCTTTTTTAGCTGCATCATCTACAGGCGCTAATTTTTCAGGTTTCACTTTTTGTTCAGTAGTTGCTTCATTTGTTGACTCATTTTTCGCCGCTGCTTTTAATGCTTTTGCGCGCTCAATGGCCGCAGCGATTGCGGCTTTTTTAGCATCATCTGCGCCAGAACTTAACCCATTATTTGTGTTAAGTTTTTCATCTGCTTCGCCAGTTTTAAGCTCAACCTTTGTTGCAGGTTCAGTTTTAGCTGCTTCTGCTTTGCCTGCTTGCGCTCTTTCTGCATGTTTTTGTGCGCGTTCCTGTTTTTCGCGTTCAATTCTGGCTAATCTAAAATCGTTGCGTTCGCGCGCTAAATCCGCCGCTTCTTTGGCTTTATCTTGCGCAATAATTTCGCTTTTGGCGTAGCGATAATATTGCACTAACGGAATATCGCTGGGGCAAACATAGCTGCAAGCGCCGCATTCGATACAATCAAACAATTTGTAATCGTTGGCTTTTTCAAAATTATCCGATTTGGCAAACCAGTATAATTCCTGGGGCTGCAAATTAACCGGGCAAGCATCCGCGCAACGCGCACAGCGAATGCAGGGCATGGCGGGCGGTGGCGGCGCAAATAAATTTGGTGATGCAGCGATGATGCAATTAGCCGCTTTGGTAATCGGCACTTCGACGGTCGGCAAATCAAAACCCATCATCGGGCCGCCCATAATAAAATGCGTGGTATTGACTTTTTCCCCGCCTGCGGCTTTTACCAAATGCAACAGCGGTGTGCCGAATAACACTTCAAAATTTTGTGGCTTTTGCACGTTGCCGGTTATCGACACAATGCGGCTAATCGACGGTTCGCCTAATTCAAAATAGCGATAAAGCGCAACGACAGTCGCGACATTGAATACTTGCAAACCCACTTCGGTGGAGCGTTTATCATGTGGAATCTCAGTGCCCAACACTAAATGTACCAAACGTCTTGCATCGCCACTTGGGTAAAGCGTGGGTACAATTTTCACCTCGATTTGAGCGTTAAGTTTACCAATTGCTGACTTTAAGCCTGCCGCAGCTTCTGGCTTATTATCCTCAACGCCAATAATCACTTTTTCTGCGCCCAACAAATATTGCGCAATCGCAATGCCTTTAACGATTTCGTCTGCGCGCTCGCGCATCAGCATATCATCGCAAGTGATATAAGGTTCGCATTCAGCCGCGTTAATCACCAACGTGTGCACGCCCGATTTTCCATCTGCGCGCAGTTTGATATGCGTTGGAAAAGTAGCGCCGCCAAGTCCGACAATGCCCGATAATCGCAAACTGGCTACCAGCGTTTTACGCTCAGCATTACGCCAGTCTTGCGGCGTTTTTTCAATCCATTTATCCAAACCATCGGGCGTAATGGTGATGCAACGATCTGGCAAACCAGATGGATGCGGAATAATCGCATCTTCAATTGCGCTAACTGTACCAGAAGTGCTGGCATGAATCGCTGCCGACACCGTGCCTTCTGCTTCTGCGATTAATTGACCTTTTAATACATAATCGCCTACTTGCACTTTGATTTTAGGAATATTGCCGACATGCTGGCGCAACGGCAATACGATTTTTTCTGGAATCGGTAATTGACCAATCGGCAATTGTGTCGACTGCGCTTTGTTTTCGGGCGGATGAACGCCGCCATGGAATGGAAAAATATCCTTGGCAGTTTTAAACAAATTGGCGATGTTAACAATTGCGTTCATGCGTTATTTTTTAATCTTTTTTAGTGGTTAAGTTTACTGATAAATCTATGCGGTTTGCACGGCTTTAATCGGAATAATGGGATGTTTCCATTTCCAGTTATCCGGCGTGACACCAATCGGTTCCATCGTAATGCAATCCACAGGGCAAGGCGCTAAACACAATTCACATCCCGTACATTCGCTGGCGATAATCGTATGCATATGTTTTGCCGCGCCCAAAATCGCATCAACTGGGCAGGCTTGAATGCATAACGTGCAACCTATGCAGGTTTCTTCATCAATAAAAGCCACCGATTTGGGTTTTTCTACCCCATTTTCAGCGTTAAGTGGCTTATATTCCATGCCCATCAAATCTGCTAACGCACGCACGCCAGCATCGCCGCCGGGCGGACATTGATTAATATCAGCACGACCTTCCGCAATTGCGGTGGCATAAGGTTTGCAGCCAGGAAAGCCACATTGGCCACATTGTGTTTGCGGCAAAATAGCATCAATACGCGCAATCAAGGGGTCACCTTCTACCTTGAATTTAAGCGCGGCATAGCCCAGCAAAGCGCCCAAACCAAGCGCCAAGCCAATCATGATGTATAAAGCGGTTAACATGGATTAATAGAATTGATTCGTGTATTAAAAAGCTGGATACTTAACGTAATATTTTGCTCAAAGTTTGCTTAATATTTGTCTAGGCCAGCAAAACCCATAAACGCCAAACTCATTAGCGCCGCGGTCACCATGGCAATCGCAGAGCCTTTAAATACAACAGGCACATCGGCCGCTTCTAATCTTTCACGCATAGACGCAAATAAAATTAAAACCATTGAGAAGCCAAGTGCGCCGCCGAAACCATATAAGCCTGATTGAATAAAACCATTACTTGCTTGCGCATTTAATAGTGGAATCCCTAAGACTGCACAATTAGTGGTGATTAACGGTAAGAAAATCCCTAACATTTGGTACAACAGCGGAAAACTTTTTTCCATCACCATTTCAGTAAACTGCACTACACCTGCAATCACCACAATAAATGATAGTGTGCGCAAATACTGCAAACTATTCGGCTCTAATAAATAAAAATTAATCGCCCAGCTTGTCATTGAGCCAATGGTTAAAACAAAAGCAGTGGCTGCGGCCATGCCGATTGAGGCTTCTAGTTTTTTAGAAACACCCATAAAAGGACATAAGCCCAAAATTTTAACCAATACGATGTTGTTGACCAAAACCGTGCTGATTAAAATAAAAATATAGCTTTCTGACATTGCGTAATAAAACCTTAAATAATAGCGCCTAATTTAGCTAAGATTATACAACTTTATGCGCTAGGAATACGTGATTTAGTCTGCCAAGCCATCATGAAATTCAACCGAAACTACAACTTATGCGTTAGTAAATTTGTTACACCCCGCGCAACTTAAAACATATTGTTTATGCTTAAAAAGAATATTTTATTATATTGATATCTTTATTCGTTATATAAGGCATATAAACACTTTGAATCAGTGGGCTATTCGCATTAAGTAGTGAGTTTCGGTTAAAATAAAGGTAATTTTTATTTGGCAAGGTTATCTATGTTGTTGCAAGGTAGTATGGTTGCAATCGTTACGCCGATGTTTGACGATGGTAGTTTAGATTTAGACGCATTGCGCAAGTTAATCGATTGGCATGTAGACGCAGGCACAGATGGTATTGTGATTGTGGGCACTACAGGAGAATCGCCAACAGTGGATGTGGATGAGCACTGCTTGCTAATTAAAACAACGGTAGAGCAAGTGGCTGGCCGTATTCCAGTCATTGCAGGTACGGGCGCAAATTCAACGCGTGAGGCGATTGAGTTAACAAAAAATGCAAAAGAATTAGGTGCTGATGCCTGTCTTTTGGTGGCACCTTATTATAACAAGCCAACGCAAGAAGGCTTATATCAACATTATGCCGCAGTCGCTGCGGCCGTTGATATTCCACAGATTTTGTACAATGTGCCTGGGCGCACAGGTTGTGATATTAGCAATGACACGGCGATACGTTTATCGGCAATCAACAATGTTGTGGGCATTAAAGATGCAACAGGCGGCATAGAGCGCGGGACCGATTTGTTACTACGCGCGCCTAAAGATTTCGCAATTTACAGTGGCGACGATGCAACAGGCATGGCGCTGATGTTGCTTGGCGCACATGGCGTCATATCAGTAACCGCCAACGTTGCGCCGACATTGATGCATCAAATGTGTGTGACTGCGATGGCAGGGGACGTTAAAAAAGCTTGTGAAATCAATGCAAAATTATTTGCATTACATCAAAAATTATTTGTTGAGGCGAATCCAATTCCCGCTAAATGGGTATTGCAGCAAATGGGATTAATAAAAACAGGTATTCGATTACCGATGGTCAATTTGTCTGCACAGTATCATGACGTGCTTCGTCACGCGATGAGCCGTGCTGAAATTTTTAGCTAAATTATAGGGTTAAGTCTATTTTGTTTAGCAATGTATAAATGGTGGTCATTAATATGAAATTTACAATGAAGTTCGCTCCAAAACTAACAGCTGTACTGTTATTAACAACACTAGTCACGGCTTGCGAGTCAATTCCGTTTCTTGATACCTCTTCAGATTACAAGGGGGCTGGCAGATCGCGTCCATTAGAAGTGCCGCCTGATTTAACTGCGGTTAAATCCAGTGATGCCTATGCTGTACCAGGAGGTAGCACCAGTTTCTCAGAGTTTAATCAATCCATTCAAGGACAAGAAGTTGGGGTTGAAAAGGTATTAGCAAACCCAGATGGTGTACGTATGGTAAAAGCGGGTTCGCAGCGTTGGTTGGTAGTCGATGCGCCAGCTGAGAGAGTGTGGCCAGTTTTGCGCGAATTTTGGGCTGAGCAAGGCTTTGCAGTCAGGGTTGAAGACCCACAGGTAGGCTTGATGGAAACAGAATGGAAAGAAGCAGATGCCATTAAAGCGCAAGAGGAAAAAGGCAGTTATTTAAAACGATTTGATAAGTTTTTAGATAAACTATCTTTTGAAGCAGATAGAAGAAAATATCGCACCCGTTTAGAGAATGGCTCTGAGCCTAATACAACAGAAATTTATATGTCGCATCGAACAGTAGAAGGTGCGCCAGATAATGGACTGAATGTGGTGAGAACACCTTTTGGCGAATATACGACAGGTTATCGCAATGAAAATCAAGAAGAGGTAAAAGCTAAAGCTGATGACTTGGAAATTGATGCAGAATTATTGCGCCGATTAATGATTAAGTTGGGCATTGCAGAAAGCCGCGCACAAGAGGTTGTGGCTAGCGCGGCAGTTGAAAAGCGTGCAGATGTAGTAAAAGAAGCGGACAGCAGTGTCACCCTCAATTTGAATGACCCATTTGACCGTGGCTGGCGCCGTGTCGGCTTGGCGTTGGATAGAATTGGCTTTGTGATTGAAGATAAAGATCGTTCAAATGGCACGTTTTTTGTTCGATACACCGATGTAGATATTGACAACACCCCAAAAAAGAAAAAAGGGGTGATTGATACGCTGGCTTTTTGGCGCGATGATGAAGAGGACAAGAATGCAGATGTGAAAGAAAGTAAATCACTGACCGAAAAATTACAATTTTGGAAAGGTGATGACGGTAAAACGGACCCTTCTAAACAATATCGCATTAAAGTGGCAGAGTCTGAAACAGGCGGTACACGCGTGAATGTGGTCGATAAAGACAATAAACGCAGTCGTACTACTACGGCAAATCGTATTATTTCACTGATGTATGAACAGCTAAGATAATAAGTTTACATAGCCTGCGTTTTTTTGCTAAATGATATTCGCCTCAATTGGTAGTGGTAGCGCAGGCAACTGCACAGTGATTGAGCAACAGTCGACACGGCTGTTGCTCGATTGTGGATTTGGTATTAAAGAAGTAGTCACTCGACTACAAAGACTGGATTTAATGCCAGAGCAAATCAGTGGTATTTTAGTGACGCATGAGCACGATGACCACGCTAAAGGGGCATTTAAGTTCGCTGCAAAATATAACATTCCTGTTTGGCTATCGTACGGCACACTCAAAATGAGTGAGCGCTATCTGCCAGAAAATGTGGCTATTCAGCTCAATATCATTGATAGCCATACGAGTTTTGAGATTCAAAACTTACATATCACACCATACCCAGTTCCCCATGATGCGCGTGAACCAACGCAGTTTAGCATTTATGATGGCCAAAGAAAGTTAGGCGTATTAACCGATGCTGGTGCATCTACAACGCATATTGAGCAGATATTAACGCAAAGCGATGCGCTGCTGTTGGAGTGCAATCACGATTTAACCATGCTAGAAAATGGCCCCTACGCTTGGACGCTTAAAAAGCGGGTTAGCAGTCGGCTGGGGCATTTGGATAATGCCAGCGCTGCGCAGTTGCTATCAAAATTAGACAATTCTAAGTTAAAGCATATTGTTGCCGCTCACTTAAGTGCTAAAAACAATACACAAGCTTTGGTAAAGGCGTCGCTAAGTGCGGTATTAAATTGCGCACCCGATTGGATAGGTATCGCGCAACAACATGAGGGCCTTGATTGGCGCAGTTTAAGTTAATGCCTTTAATTCACTCAAACTGTGTTTATGCACTACAAGAGATAACCTTTAAAAATAACCAGCATTCAAAAGGAAATCACTTAAAATCAGCCATAAAAAAAGCCGACTTAACGTCGGCTTTTTATTCAGTCAAATAAATTGATTGAATTATTCTGCAGCAGCAGGAGCAGCTTCCATTGGCGCTTCAGCAGGAGCTTCCATTGGTGCTTCAGCAGCAGGAGCAGCTTCCATTGGCGCTTCAGCAGCAGGAGCAGCTTCCATTGGCGCTTCCATTGGAGCAGCTTCAGCAGCAGGCGCTTCTTCAGCAGGTTTTTCGCCACAAGCAGTTAACGCAAGTGCTAATAATGCAGCTAATAGGGCAGAACGTGTCATTTTTATATTCCTTAACAGAGAGAGTAGACTAAAAGTTTAACCAATTACGGTGGACTACTTTTAGCCCGACCGAATGCATCGAATTTTACCAGTAATTATAGAAAATTCCAGTATATTTTTGATTTTACGAAACTTTTTTTAATGAAAAACTGTTGTTTTGCAACAATTTATCGCTAAAACTTCATAAAAGTCTTAAATGGCTAGTCTACTTTGATATATAAGCCGCTATTTTGTGTATTTGAGGCAGATTGCGAGCCTAGAATTTGACGGCTGACTTCGTCTTTATTTTGCATCGTGCCGCCAATATTTACCCATTCACCAATGCCTACACGAACCACTGTCGTCAATTCTTCAAAATCAATAAAGCCAGACTGATTAAACCGCACAATGCGTGGCGTAATTTCTAGCTCAACTTGGTTTCCGATAGTGCGCGGACGTACCGCAAAACCAGTGGTGACTTCGCGCCAATCGGTTATGCGGTCAATTTGAATATAGCGGCGGGTGATGCTCACCCATTCTTGCGTAAATGGCACTATTTGCCCGTTGCTAATAAACGCACGCTCACCATCTAGCACGTTAATAAACTGATTACCGCTTTGGCGCGTGCTGCTAGTATTGCGCTCAATTTCAATACGTCCGCCATTGCGCTGCACGCGTCTATTATTAGAAATCGTTGTATTGCCAATACTCACTGTGCGATTGGCTTCAGTACGGTCGGATTGACTGTTTTGCTGCAAACTATTGCTAACAGTAATTCGGCGATTCACTTTGGCGGCGTCTAATTTTTCGACTATCGCTTCAATTTCACGCATACGTTCAGGTTGTGCCCGCAAAATAAGCTGATTATCAATGCCAGTAGCGGTGCCATCCACACCAACCATCGGTGAAATAGTTGATAATATGTCGCTAGCAAAACGGTGTTGCAAGGTAATAATTTTAAATTCAGTTTCAGCCGCCACCTGCAAGCTTATTAGTGCAAGACTTAACACTAAAAAACAGGGTAATTTTATATGCATGGTAATTTAAAGCCCTAATTTAGTCACTGAAATCGCCTCTGTCGTTTCTGCTAACAACTCATCAAAACGTAACAGTAGGCTAGTGCTAGTGTCACTATCATGCAGCGCGTATTTGAAACGTGCTTGCTCAATGTGAAAGCGACGGCAGTAATGTCGCTTATCGGCAATTACAAAACAATCTTTGGCAATTTTGGCAAAATCATTGGTTTCATACACCGTCATTTTATGGCCATAAATGCGCAGTAAATCCATCAAGCGCGGGCAGTTAACACTAAAAAAATGCGAATTTTGCAACACAACAGTCAGTTTTACATGCTCACCTTTTTGTAAAAATGCATGAATCAAATCGTAGCGCTTTAAACTGGCGTAATCGCCTTTGCTCAAGTCTTGGTCAAAAATACATAAATCGTGAGTTGCTTCTGCAATCACTATGTCTAGTGCCTGCGCGTAATCTCGCTCACCTATTAATACAATGTCAGGTTTGATGGCTGGTTCATCCATTTAAATTTACCCTCTATTCAAAGCGAATAAAACCCGCCAAATAGCTATCATATAAAACATCAGCAAGTTGGTTTTGAACATCAGTCGTTTGATTGCTGATGTCTAAACAGCGCTGATTAGCTAAATCTTGTATAAAAGACATTAAATTATCTGGAATTGTTAGCTTTTCACCATTCAAATAAAAGCCATTATGCGTAAAAAGCATTTGCGATTTTAAATCCAGTACGATTGATTTCTGCTGTAATTGGGCAATAAATTTGGGCATGCTGAGTTTTTTCGCAGGCTCAAAATATACGTCTAACTTAGGTTCTGTTAAATATTTCCCTAAAAAATCCGCCACATGATTATTGTCCCAATGGATTTTTTCTAACATTGATTTCACCTGTTGAATCATCGCATCGCTGATTTCTGCTGGATGATTTTGCAACTGCAAATCTGGGTCGCTATATAAAATATTTTGGGTGTTTTTGAGGGTTAAGTCATCTTGCAGATAACTCAAAAATTCATGTATTAATTCGTCTTGCTTCGGCGCGCGAAAGCCAATCGAATAGGTCATGCAATGATCGCCCACCGCCACGCCCCAATGCGCAATCTGCGGTGGCAAATACAGCATATCGCCTGCCTCTAAAATCCACTCTTGTTCCGACACAAAGTTTTTCAGTATTTTTAAAGGCGCATCTTCTATCAAGCTTAAATCAGTTTGACTGCTTATTTTCCAGCGCCTTTTGCCGCTGCCTTGTAATAAAAATACATCATAACTATCCACATGCGCGCCCACGCCACCACCATTTGGTGCGTAGCTCACCATCAAATCATCCAAACGCGCTTTAGGGATAAAATCAAATTGGTTTAATAATTCTGTTGCTTCTGGTAAATAATGGTTTACGCTTTGCACTAAAAGCGTCCAATCCTTGTTGGGTAACTTAGCGAAGTCGGCATCATTAAATGGCCCATTTTTAACCAGCCACTTATCAGATTTTTTTTGCACAATTCTGGCTTGCACATCCTCTTCACAAGCCAATCCAGCTAAGTCTTCTGGGCTTAATAGGCCAGTAAAGTTAGGAATCGCGTTTTTAATGAGTAAAGGTTTTTTTTGCCAATATTCGGCCAAAAACTGGCTGGGTGTTAAATTGTTTAATAGCTGCGAAGCTTGGTTTTTTGTTGGATTCATGCGCTTATTTTAATCGCGATTTACTCAAAACTCATAAAAAATTGCAGGGCTATACAACTAGGTATATAGTAAGATTTATCAGATTAAAAAAGTAGTTTTAAATCATTTGAGGAGATTGTTTAAAATGAATGCACCTGTTGATTCTAATGTTAAAACCTTTCACGGCGGCTGCCCGCACGATTGCCCAGATACTTGCAGCATGGTGTACACGGTGCAAGACAATAAACTCATTTCGGTTAAAGGCAACCCCGATCACCCCATGACGCGTGGTGGTTTGTGCGTCAAACTCAAAGATTACGAAAAACGCCATTACCACCCAGATCGTCTGCTGTATCCCATGAAACGCACTGGGCCAAAAGGCAGCAAGCAATTTACGCGCATCACTTGGGATGAAGCGCTCGATACCATTGTTGATAAATGGCAAAGCATTATTAAAACTGATGGTTCGCAAGCGATTATGCCAGCCAGCTACTTGGGCAACCAAGGATTGGTGCATGGCTTAAACGGTGGCGATGCATTTTTTGCGCGTTTGGGCGCAACGGTCACTGAGCGCACTTTTTGCGGTGAAGGCTCATGCACCGCGTGGCTACTCACGGTTGGGCCAACCGCTGGCGTATGCCCAGAAAGTTTTATCCATAGCAAATACATTATTATTTGGGCATGTAACTCAGTGAGTACTAACTTACATCACTGGCACATCATTCACGAAGCGCAGAAAAAAGGCACCAAAGTCGTGGTGATTGATAGCTATGCTTCAAAAACCGCTAAAGAAGCCGATTGGCACATTGCGCCAAAACCTGGTACCGATGGCGCGCTCGCCATGGCGATGATGAACGTGATTATTAGTGAAGGCTTGCAAGACCAAGACTACATTGATAATTATACGGTAGGTTTTAAAGAACTTGCAGAACGCGCTAAAACCCGCACGCCAGAATGGGCTGAAAAAATCACAGGTATCGCAGCCGATGATATTCGTAAACTTGCCCGTGAATACGCCACCGCTACGCCCTCTGCTATTCGTATTGGCGTAGCACTAGAGCGCAGTTATGGTGGCAGCCAAGCTATTCGCGCCGTTACCTGCTTGCCTGCGCTCACTGGTGCTTGGCGGCATGTGGGCGGCGGCATTTTGCAGTTTCCTGTGTGGGAGCACCCGTATAAATTTGATGTGATTTGTCGCCCAGATTTAATTCCAGAGGGCACACAAGTCGCGAACATATTGCAGCTAGGCCGCGTGCTGACAGGTGAAATTAAACTAAACACGCCGATAAAATCGCTGATGGTGTGGAACACCAACCCTGTCACGCAATCGCCCGAAACTGACAAAATTATTAAAGGCTTAGAGCGCGAAGATTTATTCACCGTTGTGGCCGACCATTTTATTACTGACACTGCAGCTTATGCAGATATTGTGCTGCCTGCGACGATGGGCGCGGAAATGGAAGATATGATTTTAAGTTGGGGGCATTTATATCTGACCTATAACGCCAAGTGTGTAGATGCGCCAGGTGAAGCGATTTCTAATAATGAGATTTTCCGCCAATTGGCGAAACGCTTGGGTTTTGAAGAAGAAAACTTTAAATGGTCAGATTCGGAATGTTTAGAGAATTACGTGAATTGGGATGCGCCTGCTTGTGACGGCATTGATTTAAATTATCTGCGCGAGCACGGATTTGCGCGCTTGAATGTGGGCACAAAAGATAATCGCGCCCCGCACAAAGAGGGTAATTTCCCTACGCCAACAGGCAAATGCATGTTCTTGGTAGAAGGTGCTAAAAACTTTGTGGCAGGGCCTTTCCGCCAAATGTATGAGGGTTTTCAGCCGGGTGAAGATTTAGATGCGCTACCCGATTATGTGACCTCACGCGAATCGGCAGAAGTTAACCCGAATTTAGCGGCAAAATATCCATTAAGTATTATTTCACCCAAAAGTCATGGTTTTTTAAACTCTTGCTATGCCAATGTCACCGAAAAAATTAAAGGCCAAGGCGAGCAATTTGTGATGATTAACGCGGCAGATGCCGATATGCGCGGCATTAAAGATGGCGCAAAAGTACGCGTGTTTAATGCGCGTGGTGCGTTTGAAGGTGATGCGCGTATTACTAAAGATGTGAATCCTGGGATTGTGGTGGCAACGCTGGGGTATTGGCGCCAGTTAAATAAGGGCACGGTGAATTGTATTAGTTCAGCGGAGTTTGGGGATATGGGGCATTCGACTACGTTTTCGGATAATTTGGTGCAGGTGGAGTTGAGCTAAAGTAAAACTTATGCCTCAATATGATATTGGTTTCGCTGCCAAATTAGCTCAAGTTGCAGATGAGTTAGATGGGAAAGAGCCTCATAACTATGATGCTAGAAGAGTTGTAGTTTATTTAAGTCGTGTTTCAGCAGAAATAACCATGAAATCGTTACTCGAGAATGCTGGAAAGCCACTTAACGAAATTAGAGCTAATTCGCACAACCTTTCTAAATTGTTAGCTGACCTAAGTGAGTGTGAAATAAAAGATGAAATTGAGCCAAATATATTTCTATGGCGTTCCGCATCTTGTGTTAAAGACCTATATGTAGACCTTGGTTTTGTACACATACCAATCGGTACTCTTATTGAAGCTGAAAAATTAGGTACATCAGTTTATCCAAATCAAATTCGTTACGGCGAAGCTGTGATTGATATGGAACCATCTTTTTTAGCTACTATGGCAACTATATTAGTCGGTTGGGCGAAAAGATACTTAAATTTAATCCGTCTTAAGCAGCTCAACTAGGTCGCTCTCGCGCGACTGGCGAGTTACTTTCTTTTGCTTAGCCAAAAGAAAGTAACCAAAGAAAAGGCTACCCCCTACCGCTTGTTTCCTGCGCTGCACTCAAAAGTTGGGCGCTGCGGAACTCGCCCTAACAAGCCACACAAAACGTGGCTTGTCGCGGTGCTCAAACATGTCCTCGCTGAAAACCTCCCAACTTTTGAGTGCAACGCAGGCGCGGTAGCAGGGGAATTAAAATCAACACCTACTAGGTGCAATACTTAACGGCTGTTTAGTTACTTTGCCATTTGATAACAAATCTCTCTCATTTCGTCTTCTCTTTGCTCAGAATCTCGGGTGGATGTTAACGATTCTTGTCAGAATTGTCTGACAAGAAATTAAGTGTTTGCTGATGTTGATTGAAGTGAGTGCTTAGTATTATTCGTAAAGAGTACAAAGAGCGGTTTAAACGACTTTTTAACAAACATTTATTTGTATTAAATTTAAGGGAAACAAAATGAAATTATTGAGCACATTGTTAATTCTGGCTTTTGCGGTTGTGATTAGCGGTTGCAATACGTTTGCGGGCGCAGGTAAAGATATTCAAAAAGGTGGCGAAAAAATAGAAGATGCTGCGGAAAGTAATAAGTAAGATAGATAAATCAGTTTTATTACGCCAGAGTGCCCAGCGTGCTCTAGCGATTCAAATATTCGGACCAAAATATTGGTTAAGTTTTTTCAAAAGGTAAATAATATGCGTAATAAATTAATCGTTGGTTCTGCGTTAGTGGCATTTGTATTGGGCGGTTGCGCTAATATGACAGAGACGCAAAAAGGTACTGCAAAGGGCGCAGGTATTGGCGCTGGCGTTGGTGCGGTTGTGGGTGCTATTGCTGGCAAAGGCAAGGGCGCGGCAATTGGCGCGGCGGTGGGTGCTGGTGTTGGCGCGGTAGCGGGTAATGTGTGGACTAAGCGTCAAGAAGAGCAAAAGCGCCAAATGGAAGAGGCCACTGCGGGCACGGGTGTTGCGGTAACGCAAACGTCTGACAATCGCTTAAAATTGGATATTCCAAGCGATATTTCTTTTGCAGTAGGTCGAGCAGATATTCAATCTAATTTCAGAACAATATTAGATACATTTGCGACTAGTTTATCTAACACGCCAAATAGTAATGTCACGATAATCGGCCATACCGATAGCACAGGCACTGATGCGGTGAATAATCCGTTATCGTTAAATCGTGCGGCTAGTGTGCGTGATTATTTATCATCACGTGGTGTGGCTTCAAGCCGTGTGGCGATTGATGGACGTGGTTCACGTGAGCCAATTGCGTCAAATGATACCGCGGCAAATAAAGCAAAAAACCGCCGTGTAGAAATTTTTGTGGCAGAGCCAGCACCAGTTGCTGCTGCGCAATAATAAAACAAAAAGTTAAGCCAAAAATTCTGGCTTAAAAACTGGTTAAGTATTGAATAAAAAAGGGCGTTAAGCCCTTTTTTATTACTTAAAACGCACACTTAACGCTTTTAAAACGGCAAAAATGCCGCCGTAGCGATACTTTGTATCACGCGCGAGATTAAGCGTTGTGATTTTTCGGCAAGGCTAATGGCATATAAATCGGTGCGGCCAATCATTTTACCAAATTCACGCTCAAAACTTAAATTGCGGTCGGTATGACTTAATTCATTTGATAACAGATACAAATGTCCGTTTGCATCACGGCTACTAGAGAGCTTCCATGCGGCAATTTCAATGTTGCGCGCCACGTTATAAATGTGTTGCGGATTAATACTATCAGTTAAATAAAACTCTTTTTTATTGCCATGCGCTTTTAATAACATGGTGTGTAAGCCCACAATAAACGGCAATACGCGGTCACCTTGATAATTGGCATCAAACGCCAAAAAAATGGCGTCAGTGCCTTGTTTATTATCGATTTCTTTAAATTGAAAATGGTGTTGTAACTCGCCTTCAAATACCCAATCTACCATTTTTTCAGCAGGGTCAGACGTGGTTTTGGCGAGTTCTTGCGGGTTGCGCTTATAGAGTTTGGTCATTAACACGCGCAAACTTTGCGTGTTTTCGGCCAGCTCAACATCTGCCATGCGGTCGAAATCATTTTTTGCTAATTGGTTGGCAGAGCTTCTATCACCCCGTTCTGGAATCGGTTTGCCTTCAACAGGCGAATTGGTGGCGCATGCGCTTAAGAATCCACATAAAATAAGCCAGTAGATGAATTTCACACAGCAAGCTCAACGGTTTTTTGCACAACACGCGCCTTCGGGAAGGCGATGCTAAATGTGCTGCCAACGCCCCATTCGCTTTCGATTTCAAGTTGCGCTTGATGGCGACTTAAAATATGCTTAACAATTGCCAAGCCCAAGCCAGTACCGCCTGTTTCACGACTACGGCTACGGTCAACGCGATAAAAGCGTTCGGTCAGCCTGTCAATATGTTGCTGTTCAATCCCGATTCCCGTATCACGCACGCTAAACACCGCTTGATTATCGCGTAAATGCCAGCCAATAAAAATATCGCCACCTTCGGGCGTGTAACGCACTGCATTACTGGTTAAATTGCTCAACGCGCTGTAAAGCTCTTCTTGTCCACCTTTAATGTTGATATTTGCATCTAACTCTAGGTGAATGCGATGTGGCGATTTATGCAGGCTTTTGCTTAAGCCTTCGGCATCATTTTGAATCTGATTCAGCAGTTTTGCCATATCAATTTCGTTGTCATCAGGGCTTTGTACATTACTTTCAATCGTCGATAGCGTGAGTAAATCTTCAATAATGCGGCGCATACGGCCAGTTTGGTCTAGCATCATGCCGAAATAACTTTTAGAACTTTCGGGCACCGCGCCATCCATATCGCCCAGCGTTTCTAAAAATCCGCCCACAACAGTGAGCGGTGTGCGTAATTCATGGGATACATTGGCGATAAAATCGCGGCGCATCGTTTCGGTTTTTTCTAGCGATGTTACATCGCGGCAAATCAATAATTTTTGTTTGCTACCAAAGGGAATTAACTGAATTTCTAGTGTGATATTGGGGTTGCGCCAAGATTTTAATTTGATTGGATCGCCATATTCTTGCGCTTGCAAGTAACTCACAAAATCACTGTGACGGACTAAATAATTGATAGGCTGGTTTTGGTCTTGCCTTAAATTTAAACCTAACTGATTTTCGGCTGGTGGGTTGCACCACTCAATTTCGTTATCGCTATTGAGTACTACCACGCCATCGGGCAAAGCGCTGGCGGCATGCCGAAATCGCTCTAAGGTAGAGCTTAATTGGGTTTGATTACGAGAGTTTTTACGATGCTCTTGGTAAAGCGAGGCGAATATATCTTCCCAAATGCCAGAGCCGTTGGGCATATGATTCAGCACTGGTTTTTTTAACCAATTATGCAGTTTATACAACCAATATAAATGCCCCATCAGATAGCAAAATAAACCAGCGCTAAAAAATATAAGGGCAGTTTCAGCGTCAGCGGCTGCCCATATCACGACGCAGAGCACGCTTAACGATGAAATTAACCAAAATGCATTCCAGCGAATATCTTGCACAGTTGCTCACTATCAATTAACTGTCGCTATTATAGCGAGCTTTTTTATGGCTTTTGTAAATAAGGCCGCCAAATATTAAACAATTTTGGCGGCCTTATTGAGGACTAAAAGAAATTAATTAACTTGTGAAGATAGGCGATAGCCAGAGCCACGAACAGTTTGAATTAAATCTTGATGACCAGAAACCGCCAAAGCGTTACGTAACCTGCGAATATGCACGTCTACTGTACGGTCTTCTACAAACACGCGGTCTCCCCACACTTTATCCAGCAATTGGCTACGTGTGTGCACACGCTCTGCGTTGCTCATAAAATAATGCAGCAATCTGAATTCAGTTGGCCCTAAATCAATATTGGCAGAATTACCTGTGACGCGATGCGTGGTTGGGTCTAGCAATAAGCCTTGAATTTCAATTGGGTCATCAGTCATTTGTGGGGCACGGCGGCGCAATACGGCTTTAATGCGTGCATTCAGTTCACGCGGGCTAAATGGCTTGGTCACGTAGTCATCTGCGCCAACTTCTAAACCGCGCACTTTGTCATATTCATCGCCACGCGCAGTTAACATGATAATTGGGATAGATTTTGTTAAGTTATCTGATTTTAAGCGGCGCGCATATTCAATGCCGCTCATGCCTGGTAGCATCCAATCCAACAAAATTAAATCTGGCATGGTTTCGCGCAATAGTTCTTGCGCATGCTCTACAGTTAGCGCGCGTAAAGCATTGTGGCCTGCTTGGGTAATGTTCAGCGCAAGCAATTCTTGTATCGCTGGTTCGTCTTCTATCACTAAAATATTTGCTGGCATTCTTTATATTCCAATCCTATTGATATTGGTTTTGCAACGACGCTATTTTGTGACTTTAATATGACATATTCATGACAAATTTTAAATGTTTATTTGACAGAAAATAAGTTGAACTTAATGCAACTTGTTTGGCAATAATTGCCATTTTTACAATTTTGTAATATGATGCAACTTAGGCTAGTCAAGCAGGTAACTTAAGTAAGTTTAGCTAACAAAAAGGCCAGCTTTTTTTTGCGCATATTTTTTTGGGGTCAGCATGGCAGATTTTTTATCAAAAGAACACATTACCGCAAACGCAAATTTTAATCGCTGGTTAGTGCCCCCAGCCGCATTGGCTGTACACCTTTCTATTGGCATGGCTTATGGCTTTAGTGTTTTTTGGAAACCCCTTGGCAACGCCCTGATGGGTGAAGATGGCAAACCCTTAGCGACTTGTGCCGCAGGCGCTGCCAATTTTAGTGAAAAGCTGGCAGGTACCGCAAAAGCTTTATTTGCCAGCGATTGCAATTGGACCCAATTTGATTTGGGCTGGATGTATACCTTGTTTTTTGTGTTGCTTGGCTGTTCTGCCGCACTGTGGGGTGGATGGTTAGAGCGCGCAGGGCCACGTAAAGCGGGACTGGTGTCTACTTTATGCTGGTGCGGCGGTTTGTTAATTTCGGCTTACGGCGTATACGCCCACCACTTATGGTTAATGTGGCTGGGTAGCGGCGTCATTGGCGGTATTGGCTTAGGTTTGGGCTATATTTCACCCGTTTCTACCTTAATTAAATGGTTCCCCGATAGGCGCGGTATGGCCACAGGTATGGCGATTATGGGCTTTGGCGGCGGTGCCATGATTGGATCACCTTTAGCCACCAAATTAATGACCTATTTTGCCAGTGCAGGCAGTGTGGGCGTTTGGCAAACATTTGTAGTGCTGGCGATGATTTACACGGTATTTATGTTGTGTGGAAGCCTGGGTTATCGCGTGCCGCCAATTGGCTGGAAACCAGCTAATTGGACACCACCTGCCGCGCAAAAAAACACCATGATTGCCAGCCGCCATGTGCATTTAAACAAAGCGCATAAAACGCCACAATTTTGGTTGCTGTGGATTGTGTTATGCATGAATGTGTCTGCAGGCATTGGCATTATTGGTGCTGCCGCGCCTATGTTGCAGGAGACCTTTGGCGGTGCCTTGATTGGTGACGCCAGTATTGGCTTTGCCGACATTAAAAAAGACGAAGCCATGACGGTTGCCGCTGCGGCGGTGGGTGCAGGCTTTGTCGGTTTGATTTCATTATTTAATATTTTTGGCCGTATTGGCTGGGCCAGCTCGTCCGACAAGCTGGGCCGTAAGCGCACTTATTTTATATTTTTTACATTAGGCGCTATTTTGTATTGCAGTGCGACTTATCTGGCAGGCTTAAAATCATTGGCACTATTTGTCGCCAGCTTTTGCGTAATTGCATCGATGTATGGCGGTGGTTTTGCCACAATACCCGCTTATTTGGCCGATATGTTTGGCACGCAATTTGTGGGTGCCATTCATGGGCGTTTACTTACGGCTTGGTCTACAGCGGGTATTTTAGGGCCAGTGGTCGTGAATTATATGCACGATACGCGCTTAGAAGCAGGCGTGCCATTTGACCAAATTTATGCACCTATTTTTATGGTGTTGGCATGCATGCTCGTAATCGGTTTTATTGCGAATTTACTGGTGAGGCCAGTAGCGGACCATTACTTTATGACTGATGCCGAATTACAAACAGAACGTCAAGTCGCACATGAAAAATCGATGCAAAACGGCGAACTTAAAAGCACCGCCGGCAACAATCAGCAGCAACATCCTTTATTGGTAAAGCTGGCATGGGCTGCGGTTTTAATTCCGATTAGCTATGGCGTCTGGAGCACGGTACAAAAAGCGTGGGCTTTATTTTCTTAAAATTAAATCATGCAAAATTATATTCATCAATACACTGACGATTTGTGTCACTCAACTTAAGGTAAAATAGACGTTTTAGGCAGATATAGAGATTCAATTGGACAAAATTCAAATCAATTTAGACGGCGCAGGCAAAAAAGTAGGCGTTGTACTGTCGCGTTTTAATAGCAATATTGGCGATGGTTTATTAACAGCTTGTTATGCGGAGCTTTTAAAATTAGGTGTGGCGGCAGAGGATATTCGCATCGCTACAGTGCCAGGCGCATTAGAAACACCACTTATTCTGCAGCACATGGCTTTGAGTGAACGCTTTGATGCGCTGATTGCATTAGGCGCGATTATTCGCGGTGAAACTTATCACTTTGAAGTGGTGGCAAACGAATCAGCACGTGGTATTTCAGAGGTTCAGTTGAATACCGGCGTTCCTGTTGCTAACGCGGTTTTAACCACTGAAGATGATGACCAAGCCTTGGCACGTATGCACATCAAAGGCGCAGAAGCGGCACAAGTTGCCATTGAAATGGCTAATTTGGTACGCGCGTTATGATTATCCCTAGAGCTGATGCATTAGATACTGCTAAAACTGAAACGGTTGTTAAGCCCGCTAAAAAAGTGAAAACCAGTCAAAACCGCCGTAAATCACGTGAGTTGGTATTGAAAGCTGTTTACCGTGGCATGATTAATGCTTCAGAGTTAAAGCAAATCATTGCGGATGCTAAAGAAGACCCTGAATATGCAAAAGCAGATGAAGCCTATTTCAAGCATTTGTTAGAAGGTGTTACCGCTAAAATTAGCGAGCTAGATAGCCAAGTAGTTGCGTTTATTGATCGAAAAATCGAAGAGTTAAGTCCGGTGGAGCATGCAATTTTGCGCATTTCTTCGTTCGAGTTAATGTTTGATTCGACTATTCCATATCGCGTTGCGATTAACGAAGGCGTTGAGCTGGCTAAGATTTATGGTGGTGCAGATGGACATAAATATATTAATGGTGTGTTAGACAAAGTGGCCGCTGCGGTTAGGCCACAAGAGTTTAGGCGTTAACGTGCTTTAGCTAACTCTTCGTTAACAAATATTATTTAGCCTTTCTTTGTTTGCATTGGTTTAATTGCACAAAAATATAAGTAATCATTAAAGTTGTTTAAATAACTTTATTGATTGCAGTGAAAGGTTAGCATTTGCCGAAATTGTATTGGAAATCAGATTGGGTTTTAGCCAGTGCACTGTCGCTCGCCTTTTTATTGGTCAGTGGTGGCAGTGTTTTGCAAAGCTTAGAACGCAAAGCCTATGATTTCGGCGTGAGTGCCTCTCACCGCGATGCGGGCGATAAAATCGCGATTATTGCGATTGATGATGAAAGCATTGCCAATATTGGTCGTTGGCCATGGCCACGTGATATTCAAGCAAAAATGCTGGATAAATTGGCAGCGGCTAAGCCAAAAGTCATCGGCAACACCATTTTTTTCTTAGAGCCGCAAATTGACCCTGGCCTAGTTTATATCAACAAAATTGCTAATTTTGTTGCTGGCTCAAACATCGCGAGCTCAGCACCTCAACTCAATGCGCTTATTTTAGAAGCGCAAACCCAGCTTAATACCGATGCAACTTTGGCAGCCAGCATGAGAGCGGCCAATAATGTGGTGCTGGCCATGCCGTTTGTGATTGGTGAGCCGCTTGGTAATCCAGATGCACCTTTCCCTGCTTATATCGCTAAAAATCAATTAACCAATATTGCTGGTGATGACCAAGACTCGGCTTACTTAACACCTGCAAATGCCGCATTTTTACCCATATCTGTTATTGCTGAATCGGCCACATCGGTTGGGCACTTAAATGCCAGCCCAGATATCGATGGCGCGATACGCGCTGAACCTTTGGTGTTGAATTATTACAATCAGTATTACCCATCAGTCGCGTTGCAGATTGCGGCCAAATATCTGAATTTGTCGGCCAGCGATGTTACTTTGCAATTGGGTGAAAGCAGTCAGGCAGGTGTGATTCTTGGACGGTCGAAATCGGCTCAGTTAAAAATTGCTACAAACCGTGCGTTGCAAATGAATACATTCTTTTATGCCGATAAAGGCAATCAGCCTGCGTTTGCAGTCGATTCATTTTATGACGTACTTAACGGTAAAATATCGGCAAAAAAATATGCAGGAAAGATTGTTTTAATCGGGGCAACAGCCAATGGCGTGGGTGATAGTTTTGTCACGCCAATATCCGCAAACATGAAGCCGATTGAGACGCTGGCACATTCTGTTGCCAGCATTTTAAATGAAGATTTTTATCTTTCGCCAAGTTGGGCGATTTGGGTGGAATTGGCGGTTTGGTTGCTAGTTGCAGCTTACTTAATCCTATTCTTTCCGCGGTTAAAAGCCAATCATGCGGCCTTGGTCACATGCGGCTTATTGCTGGTTTTGGTTGTTGTACATTATTTGTTGATGACGCAAAAAGGCTGGTGGTTGCAATTGATGATGCCAATTGCACTCTTATTGATAGGGCATGCAGCATTAACCACCAAACGCTATTTAATGACAGAAAAGGGCAAAGAAAAGTCAGATGCCGATTCTGCTGAAAGTAACCGCAATTTAGCACTCATGTTTCAAAGCCAAGGCCAGTTGGATATGGCGTTTGATCGGTTTAGAAAATGTCCTGTAGATGCGCCTGTGATGGATGGTTTGTATAGCTTAGGCTTAGATTTTGAGCGCAAACGCCAATTTAATAAAGCGGAAGCCGTGTTTAATTATATGGCTAGCCATCAGCCTGATTACAAAGATTTATCGCAACGCATATCGCGCTCAAAACAAATGGCAGAAACGCTAGTATTTGGGGGCAATAGCGGACGCACCAATGAAAGCACTTTAATATTAAATAACAGCGCAATAGAAAAACCCATGTTGGGACGATACCAAGTTGAAAAAGAGTTGGGCAAAGGCGCAATGGGCGTGGTGTATTTAGGCCGCGACCCTAAAATTAGCCGCGTGGTTGCTATTAAAACAATGGCGCTTTCTAGTGCATTCGATACCGATGAATTAGAAGAAGTAAAAGCACGTTTCTTCCGCGAAGCAGAAACTGCTGGCCGATTAAATCATCCCAATATTGTGACGATTTACGATGCAGGTGAGGAGCACGATTTAGCCTATATTGCGATGGAATTTTTAAAAGGCAAAGATTTAGCGCCGCATACCAAAGCCCATAACTTACTACCTATTCTTCAAGTATTGGATATAGTGATTAAAGTCGCAGATGCGTTAGATTATGCGCACGCCAGCAATGTTGTACACCGCGATATTAAGCCTTCAAACATTATGGTGGAATTAGATATAGGCATAGTAAAAGTGACCGATTTTGGTATTGCACGCATTACAGATGCCTCTAAAACCAAGACAGGCATTGTGTTAGGTACGCCAAGTTATATGTCGCCAGAACAATTATCAGGCAAAAAAATTGATGGTAAATCTGATTTATTTTCATTAGGTGTTACGCTATATTCTTTGCTCACTGGCGAGCTACCATTTACTGCCGATTCAATGACTGCCTTAATGTATAAAATTGCGAATGAGCCGCATGCGGATATCAGGCAAGTGAACCCAGAACTATCAGAAGATTTGGCAATGGTCATCAATAAAATGTTAGAAAAAAATGCAGAAAATCGTTACAAAACAGGTAAAGAAGTTGCGGACGATTTAAGAAAATGTCATCTCAAGGTTGTGAAAGTATGAATGTAGAAGATGCGATTAGTGTGGCCCGTCTAACAGACGTGGGTTTGCATCGAGACCATAATGAGGATGCAGTAGCCAGTGATTTATCTATTGGCTTGCTGGTGCTTGCAGATGGAATGGGTGGTTATAAAGCAGGTGAGGTGGCAAGCGAAATCGCAGTGCTGACGTTAACGGCAGAAATGAATGAAGCCATGCGTCACAAGACAGCGATTCGCTTTATGCCAGGATTATTGCCCGAAGCGCAGATGTTGATACACGCAGTTGAGCGCGCAAATGAGACGATATATCAAATATCGCAAGAGCAACCGCAATGTGCTGGCATGGGCACTACCTTAGTTGCGGGTATTTTTACAGATAATAAATTGGTGGTGGGGCACATTGGCGATTCTCGTATGTATCGTCTGCGAGAGGGTGTTTTAACGCAAATTACAGAAGATCATTCTTTGTTGCAAGAGCAATTAAACGCTGGGTTAATCACACCGCAGCAAGCAAAAGTTTCGGTCAATAAAAATTTAGTAACGCGCGCGTTAGGCATCGATGAAGAGGTTGATTTAGAAGTGCAGGAATTCGAGGTAGAAGTCGATGATATTTATTTGTTATGCTCTGATGGGTTAACTGATTTGGTAGAGGATGATGAAATTTGCAAACTATTGCTAGATGCGAATGGCAATATTGAAAATGCAGCAGCCCGATTAGTGCAAACTGCAAACGAGCATGGCGGTAAAGACAATATTTCAGTAGTGATTGCAATGGTCAATAGCCCATTTGTTTCTGAGGGCGGTTGGGTTAAAAACCTGCTTGGTAAAGTGAAGAACGCAAAAACGCATGCTAAAAAAGCTGAATATAAGTTTGAGTAAACATAATTAAAATATGGTGAATGATTTAATTAAGAAGTGCTTAATGGATCAAAATTAAGGGTTATTATGGCAAAGTTACATTTTTTATTAGACGGTAATTCGCTAGGTGAATTTGCACTCGATAAAGAGCGCATGACGATTGGCCGCCGACCAAGCAACCAAATACATATTGATAATTTGGCCGTGAGTGGCGTGCATGCAGTGATTGTTACCATTGGCAACGACTCTTTTTTGGAAGATTTAAACAGCACTAACGGCACTCTTGTGAATGGTAAAGCCATTAAAAAATACGTTTTACAACATGAAGATATGATTGAGTTTGGAAAATACCAGCTCAAATATATCAATGAAAATCACGTTGCTAGTTCTGGTGACGGATTTGAAAAGACGATGATGATTTTGCCTCAACAAGCGCCTAAAGCCGCTATTATGCCTGTTGTGGAAAATAAACAGCAAGCTGAGCTGAGTGCAAATGCTGCTGTTGAAGCGAACGAACAAGCCTCAGATGACGCATCGGAAGCACCAGAGGAGACAAATGCAACATTAGCTACCGAAAATATTGGTCGTCTAAAAGTGTTAAATGGCGCGAGTGAAGGCCGTGAATTGCTATTAAACAAAACTATGACTACACTTGGCAAACCAGGGTCGCAAGTTGCTGTCATTAATAAAAGGCCGAATGGCTACTTTATTACCCACGTGGGTGGCAATAATCATCCTGTGGTGAATGGCGAGATTATTGGTGCGCAAGCGCATGCTTTAAATAATCAAGACGTGATTGAATTAGCAGGTACAAAAATGGAATTTCATCTGGCTTAAACGCTGTTTTAATGGGCGTAAATTACTGAAAAATAAATCATATGCCACACAAAACCATTCAACAAGATGTATTTAATCAGCTTGAACGGCTCAATTCTATTGGTGTTGCGCTTTCTGCAGAACATGATCACAAACGTCTTTTAGAAATTATTTTGTTGGGCGCAAAAGAGCTGACTAACGCAGATGGCGGCACTTTGTACACGGTGACAGATGATGCGAAACTACAGTTTGAAATTCTACGCAATCTGAGTTTGGATATTGCGATGGGTGGCACAACCGGCAAGCCAATTCCGTTTCCGCCGTTGCCAATTTATGGCGATGATGGCAAACCAAACTTAACCATGGTGGCGGTGTACAGCGTTGCCAACGCTAAAACTGTGAATATTCCCGATGCGTATTTAACCGAAGGTTTTGATTTTTCTGGCACCGCTAAGTTTGATGCCAAAATGGGCTATCGCTCACAATCGTTTTTAACGGTTCCTATGATGAACCATGAAAATGAAATCATTGGCGTCTTGCAGTTAATTAATGCCATTGATCCGCTCACCAATCAAATCATCCCTTTCTCAGATTCGCATCAACGCTTGGTTGAATCACTGGCGTCGCAGGCGGCTGTTGCACTCACTAATCAAAGTTTAATCAATGGTCTTAAAAACTTATTTGAATCGTTTATTAAATTAATTGCGGATGCGATTGACGAAAAATCACCCTACACAGGTGGTCATTGCCAGCGCGTACCTGAGCTAACCATGATGTTGGCTGAAGCCGCAATAAATACTGATGTAGGGCCATTTCGTGATTTTACGATGACCGAAAAAGAGGTGTACGAATTAAAAATTGCGGCTTGGCTACATGATTGCGGCAAAGTAACCACGCCAGAATCAGTGATGGATAAAGCCACCAAGTTAGAAACCACTTTTGATCGCATTCATTTGATTGACCAACGCTTCGAGTTGCTAAAAACTCAGCGTGAAAATGCACATTTACGCAAGGCGATGGACGATGTGCGCAATGGGAAATCTGTGAATGCGAAATATATTGAGCATGGCGTCAATGTGATTAAAAAGCAGCTCGATGACGACAAAAACTTCATTCGCAAAATTAATTTTGGTAGCGAATCGATGAAGCCAGAAGACCAGCAGCGCGTGCGTGATATTGCCAATTATGAATACTTGAGTGATTCGGGGCATTCGCTTAAATTTTTAAGCGAGAACGAAGTGTATAACCTGACGATTGCGCGCGGTACATTAACCCCAGAAGAACGCTCAATTATTAATAATCACATTGTGGTCACCGTGAATATGCTTGAAGCATTGCCATACCCAAAAGATTTACGCCGCGTGCCAGAGTATGCGGGCGGGCATCATGAGCGCATGGATGGCAAAGGCTACCCGAAGGGATTAACACGCGAACAAATGTCGATACCCGCGCGTATGATGGGCATTGCCGATATTTTTGAAGCGCTGACTTCTAGAGATAGACCTTATAAAAAGGCCAAAACTTTATCCGAAACATTGGAAATTTTAGGTAAGATGAAATTAGATCATCATATTGACCCGGATATATTTGATTTATTTATTCGCGAAAAACTGTACTTAAAATACGCTGAAAAATTTCTCGAAGCAGAACAGATTGATGAAGTGATTGAAGCAAAAATTCCTGGCTACACAAGCCAAGCCTAGTTTGACTTAACCCTCAATTTGGGTGAAATTTTTAGCAGCAATGATAATTGTGCTTAATTGATCAAGTGAAACATCATGAAAAAACGGGCCATTTGGCACCAAGCGCGCATTTGGCCCAACTTGGCAAAACCCTAAACAAAGACTTTCTTCCACTTCAATCGGTAGATTATTTTGCTGGCATTGTTGCGATAATGCGCTCAATATTAACGCACTATCACGCGCAGCACATGAGGGATTATTGGGGTTCGCGCGATAGTTAGTGCACACTAATAATTTTTTCATGGTCATTTTTTAAACATTTTTAGGTGTTAAGTTATTATGACATGTTGTGATACTAACAGAGTCTTGTTAAAGAGATTGTGACTGACAGCCACTCTCATCTAGCTTTAAATAGCTGCCTTGCTCATACCAATCGCCCAGCACCCAGCGCTCGCAAGTATGATTATCTATCTTGATAATATGCTTATTAGGGCGGTGCGTATGGCCATGAATCAATAAAGGCGGGTAATGATATTCGCGCAACATCGCTTCTACAGCCTGCTGATTCACATCCATAATCTGCATGCTTTTAAGGGGTTTTTCTTGCTCACTTTTGATGCGAACTAGCTCAATAAAGGCAATACGCGCATCAAGAGACTGGTTTAAAAATTGGTTTTGCCAGGCTGGCGCGCGCACTTGCGTTCTAAATTGCTGATAGGCGATATCATCCGTGCAAAATATATCGCCGTGGCTAAGCAAAACAGAATTGTTATAAAGATGTAGTAAAGTGGGGTCAGGTAAAATATTGCCCAATGTCGCTTGGGCAAAGCCATCGCTTAATAAAAAATCGCGATTGCCATGTATAAAAAAAAGCGCCACGCCTTGGCTGTTAAGCCACTTAAGCGCGGCGATAACTATCTGCTGATGTCCTGCTTCAATCGCGTCATCACCAGCCCAATATTCGAATAAGTCACCTAAAATATAAAGTGCTTGTGCTTTTACAGCGGTTTCTTGCAAAAAAACAATAAAAGCTTGTGTAATGTTGGGCCGCGAATCACATAAATGTAAGTCAGAAATAAATAGGCTATGTGGCTTGAGTTCCATTACTAGCGAGGTTTAGTAAAGCCTATTTAGGCATGGATAACTAGCAAACAACCGCGCTTTTAATGATGACAGGTTCTACAGGCACGTCTTGATGGCCTGCTTTGTTACCTGTTTTAACTGCCTTAATTTTGTCTACCACGTCCATGCCTTCAATTACTTTGCCAAATACGCAATAGCCCCAGCCGCTAGAAGTTGGTGCTGTGTGGTTTAGAAAATCGTTATTACCCACGTTGATAAAGAACTGGCTGCTGGCAGAATCAGGGATAGAAGTGCGCGCCATGGCAATCGTATATTTATCATTCGCTAGGCCGTTGTTAGCTTCATTTTTAATTTCGGAAACGGTCTTTTTTTGTTTCATGTTGGTATCAAAGCCGCCGCCTTGAATCATAAAACCATCAATCACGCGATGAAAAATCACATCGCTGTAAAAACCACTCTCTACATATTGCAAAAAGTTGGCGACGGTTATTGGAGCTTTTTCAGCGTTAAGTTCAAGTGTAATATCACCAAAATTGGTAGTAAGTTTAACCACAGGTAGATCCTTTAAAAAAACATACGAATTGAATAGATTGAAGTGAGCCTGCTTTTAACTAACTATTTGGCTTCAGGCTTAGCGACCGGTTTAGCCTCAGCAGAAACAACTTTTGCACTTTTGATTGTGATGGGTTTAATCGGTACATCAGAATGTCTGCCCAAATTGCCAGTTGCGCTCAAGCCAATTTTTTGTACCACATCCAAACCACTGGTGACTTTGCCAAAAACGCAATAGCCGATTGATTCTGGATTTGGGCTGGTGTAATTTAAAAACTGGTTATCACCCAAATTAACAAAAAACTGTGCAGTAGCTGAATCAGGGTCGGCAGTACGCGCCATGGCAATTGTGCCTAGCTCGTTCAACAAGCCATTATTTGATTCGTTTACAATCGGTGCGCGCGTATTTTTTTCAGATAAATCGCGCTCAAAGCCACCGCCTTGAATCATAAAGCGGTTAATCACTCGGTGAAAAATGGTGTTGTCATAAAAACCATCTTTTACATATTGCATAAAATTCTCAACGGTTTTAGGCGCTTTTTCAGGGTATAGCTCTACGGTAAAATTACCTTGGCTGGTTTGAAACTCCACGCTGGTGGCGGCTTGCAGGCTGCCCGACAACGCTAAAACGATACTACTTGCTGCTAAAAATTGAGTGAGTAATTGCATTAAGTTATGCTGCACCTTCATAAATAATTTTCCATTGATTGTTTTCGTTAATCCAATATTGGCGTTTGCGCATTTTATTTTGCAAAGTGGGGCTTCTAAAATCTTGCTCAAAATTCACCACTACAATATTGTCTTGGCCGATTTTCTGAACACTTGGGTAGCTAAACATACTAATGTCGTCGATATTAATCGACACTTTGGGTTTAGACGATTGTATGCCGCGTTTGTAATCTGCCCATTTTTGATAACGGCCGCCATTGTAAAAAAATTGCTCTGAATAATGGCTTAAATATTTGTCAGTATCTTGCGCAACCCAATCTCGACGCCAATCGTCAATCGCTTCAGTCAATGTTTTTTGTTCTTCTGATTGAAAGTCAGACTTGTCTTTATTGAGCCACTCAATATTGTCAGAAATAATCACCGGTATTTTGCCAGATTGCAAAATAGGCGCTAAGGCATTCAAATCAGGGTTGCTCAATACCACGCAACCGTCACTGGCGCGCGGTGGGCGGCTGTAGGTATTGGTTGGCGTGCCGTGTAGCCAAATACCAAATCCATTTTTGTTTTGATGCTGATCTAGCTCATTAGGATAATTCAATGGGTAAGCGCCATCGCCATACATGTCGGCAAGTGGTTGCGTGAGTTTTTTACCTGCGAAATAGACTCCAAGCGGCGTACGTTTATCGCCCTGTGTTTGTTTGCCAGCGCCATTTTTACCGATGGTGACGTAATAATCAGCTGCGTATTCCAAACCGCCATCAACATTTCTATACAAATATAAACGTGACTTAACGGTATCCACCACAATCACATGTGTTTGCTCATCAGTTAGTTTAATTAATAAGTTGGGCAACTGATTGGTTTTTTTGTCTGATCGATAATAATCAATGCGCGTACGTGCTTCGTCACGCAAGCCTTCAATCATCTCATCATTTGATTTAGAATTAGTGCTTGCGCCACCTATTGCTTCAATGGGGCGGCCTTGCGCGGTTAATAAGTCGCCACGAATTAAATAAGCGAGTTTGAAGTTGGGTGCGGTACGAATAAGTTCATTAACTGTTGCGAACGCTTGCTTGGTATTGCCTTGTGCAATTTCTAACAGGCTTTTAACCAACAAGCTTTCAACCAGCGATTTGCCGAATTTTTGCGTCAGTAATAAATCGGTCATGCTGCCATGGTTAACCGCTGTCGCGTTCCATGGCAATAGTACGCAACCCAAAATAGCGACGATTTTGAATACTTTAAGCTTTATATTAATCAGCATTACCGTTTACTTGTGCCATTTCAATCATTTTGCGATTTGCAAATTCTGGTTTGATGATTAGTTTGATGCGATTTCCTGCTCAATCAACCAACTACCATTCTCTTTTTTAAGTAACAACGTTTTATCGGTGCGAATTGGTTTACCTGCACCTTTGTAAGATTGTTTAAACGTCACTTTTGCATTACTACTATCCACGATAGTGACATTTTGATTCGCTAATTCCACACTAATACTTTTCGGTGCACTAATGCGCTCACGACGTTGCTGTTCCCAAGCTTTACGACTTAAGCCTTTTGGTGGTTTAAAACTATCCGCATAGCTGGCTAGATATTTATCTACTTCTTGGCTAGACCATGCTTTTGCCCAATTACCCACTGCATCTGTTACATTTCTTTCTTCATCCGCTGAAGAATCTGGCATTACCTTAGCTGGCTCAGTTGCTTTTACTGGCTCTACTTTTTTATCCGCTGGGCGAATTGGCTGAGTGCCAGATTTGCTGGTTTTAGCATCTGCTTTTGCAACCACTTTATTACCAGTGCCAAATAAATCTTTAATCATCGACAACTTGCTTTGCGCGCGCGAATTACCGTTATCCAATTGTAAAGCTTTGTCATAAGCTTCAGACGCCATGCGCGCATAAATATCACCTAGGTTTTCGTGCGCCGTTGCATAGCTTGGATGCGTTTTTATGGCAGTTTCAAGCGCCTTTTTCGCTTTATCGTATTCACCTGCATCGGCATACAACACTGCTAGATTGTTGTATGGCTCAGGCAAGTTTGGATATTTGGAGGTTAAATCGGTAAACGTTTTAATCGCATCATCACGTTTGCCGCTTTCAACCAAAATAATGCCTTTCATAAACATCGCTTGCGGATCTTTTGGGTTGGCCGCCAAGTAAGCGTTTACACGCTCAAGCGCTGCAGCTTGTTGGCCTTGGTCAGATAGTTGCGAAATATCTTTAAGCTCATCTGCAAAAACGTTACACGTGACAAAACTAAACGCGAATAAAAGTTGAATGACAAATTTAGATAGCGAGCGGCTGCGAATATTCATTGTGATATACTCAAATGCGTTAATTAAAACGCCATTCTATCAATAGCGTAGCTAGCATCCAATAGCCCATTTAACATACAGGGCCGATTAGTTAGGTTTTAACGCAAAATTGTGTAAATTTAATGTCATAACTCTATTTTTATCTTTTATTCATGCTAAAAATCTACAACACGCTAAGCCGCGAAAAACAAACCTTTATCCCGATTGAACCCAATAAAGTACGCATGTATGTGTGCGGCATGACTGTGTACGATTTTTGCCATTTGGGCCACGCTCGCGTGATGGTGGTTTTCGATATGGTTACGCGCTGGTTTCGCGCATCCAATTATGAGGTGACTTACGTTAGAAACATCACCGATATTGACGACAAAATCATCAAACGTGCCAATGAAAATAATGAAACAATTGATGTGTTAACGCAACGTTTTATTGACGCGATGGACGAAGATTCTGCCAAATTAGGCATTATTCGCCCCGATATCGAACCGCGCGCCACCCAATATATTGATGGCATGATTAACATGATAAGTGCCTTAATTGAAAAAGGCCATGCCTACCACGCCGCCAATGGCGATGTGTTTTACAGTGTGCGTAGCTTTGCCGATTACGGCAAATTGTCGGGCAAAAGTTTAGACGATTTACGCGCAGGCGAACGCGTAGAAGTGGATAGTTTTAAAAAAGATGCGATGGATTTTGTGCTGTGGAAATCGGTTAAGCCAAACGAGCCTAATTGGGATTCACCTTGGGGTAAAGGCCGCCCCGGCTGGCATATTGAATGCTCTGTGATGAGCGGTGAGCATCTCGGTGCGCATTTTGATATTCATGGCGGCGGACAGGATTTACAGTTTCCGCACCATGAAAACGAAATCGCACAAAGTGAGGCAACCCACAGTTGCCAAATGGCGAATTACTGGATGCACAATGGTTTTGTGCGTGTTGATGATGAAAAAATGTCCAAATCGCTGGGCAACTTTTTTACCATTCGCGAAGTGTTAACTAAATATGACGCTGAAGTTGTGCGCTTCTTTATTCTGCGCGCGCATTATCGCAGCCCGCTGAATTATTCGGACAAACATTTAGATGACGCAAAACTAGCATTAACTCGCTTATACACTGCTTTGCGTGGATATGAAATCGCGGAATCGCTAATTGATTGGCAACATCCACAAGCCATACGCTTTAAATACGCGATGGACGATGACTTTAATACGCCAGAAGCGATGGCGGTATTGTTTGATTTGGCTAATGAAGTGAATAGAACCAAATCAGTTGAAGTAGCTAGTTTGCTAAAAAATCTAGGAAAAATTATTGGTTTACTGCAACGTGACCCGAATGAGTTTTTGCAAGGCAAAGCTGAGATTCAAACTCTGAAACCAAATCTGCTAGTTAATGAAAATCAGTTTTACCTAGCCGAAGTAGACCTATCTACAGTAAATGCGGATAGTCTAGAAATACAAAGCCTGATTGTTAAACGCCTAGAAGCAAAGGTATTAAAAGATTTTGCAGAAGCAGACCGCATCCGTAAACAGCTTGCCGACGCAGGTGTTATTTTAGAAGATACGCCACAAGGCACGACTTGGCGTCGCGCTTAAAGATAGATTAAAACATTGAACCAGGAATTGCTATGCCCGTTAAGTTAACCGCTCCAAAAGCTTCAAATTTATTGCCAGTCAATGGCGTTAAGTTGGGTTTTGCCAAAGCGCATGTACGCAAGCCTGACCGCAAAGATGTGTTGGTGATGACTTTGCCTGAAAATAGCCGCGTGGCAGGTGTTTTTACGCAAAATCGCTTTTGTGCCGCACCCGTCATTTTGTGCAAAATGCATCTGGCAGAAACTGCAGGTATTCGCGCTTTGTTGGTGAACACAGGTTGCGCCAATGCAGGTACGGGTGAGGATGGTTTAAAGCGTGCAAAGCAAAGTTGTGATGCCTTAAGTGCTTTGCTGAATATTTCGCCAAATCAAGTATTGCCGTTTTCAACGGGTGTGATTTTAGAGCCACTGCCAGTGGATAAAGTAATTGCAGGTATGCCAGCAGCGATTGAAAACTTAACCGAAGATAATTGGCTAAATGCGGCTGAAGCAATTATGACCACGGATATTGTGGCCAAAGGCACATCACGTCAGATTCAGATAGCTGGCAAAACGGTGACTATTACTGGTATCAGCAAGGGCAGTGGCATGATTCACCCTAATATGGCGACCATGCTGGGCTATATTGCCACGGATGCCGCTGTTAGCCAGCCTGCTCTTGAGGCGATTATTCAAGACGCCGTTAACAAATCATTTAACTGCATTACGGTAGATGGCGATACATCAACCAACGATAGCCTGATTATGATGGCGACCAATTTGGCAGGCAATGCAGAAGTTGCGATTGGTAGCGCAGATTTTATTACCTTGCGCGATGCATTAACCGATGTGGCGATTGAACTGGCACAAGCCATTGTGCGCGATGGCGAAGGCGCAACCAAGTTTATGACGGTAACGGTCGAAGGCGGTAAAGACGAGGCAGAATGCCGCAAAGTGGCTTATGCCATTGCTCATTCTCCGCTCATTAAAACCGCATTTTTTGCCAGCGACCCTAACTTAGGCCGCATTTTAGCAGCGATTGGTTATGCGGGCATCGACGATTTAGATGTAGATAAACTCGATTTGTATTTAGGCGATGTATTGGTCGCCGAAAAAGGTGGCCGCGCGGCTAGCTATCAAGAGAGCCAAGGCGCTGCGATTATGAAAGAATCGGATATTTTAGTGCGTGTAGTGTTAAATCGTGGAACTGAAAATATCACGATTTGGACGTGTGATTTTAGTTACGATTACGTCAAAATTAACGCAGATTACAGAAGTTAGTTGCCAAAACTTAACCCGTGAATTCGCTTGAAAATTTAATCAGTCGCGCTGAAAGCTTAATCGATAAGCTTGAAAGCTTGTTACCGAAAGCCAATCAGCTAATTGATTGGAATGCCGTTGCATGGCGCTGGGTCATGCAAAGTGGCAAAGGTTATATGCAGGCGATTGCGCATCCGCATCAAATTCAGTTAACCAATATCCATTTTGTGGACGTGCAAAAAGCAGAAATCGTGCGTAACACACGCCAGTTTTTAGCTGGCTTACCTGCCAATAATGTCTTGCTGACAGGTGCGCGCGGCACAGGGAAATCATCGCTGATTAAAGCGTTGTTAACCGAATATTCGGCGCAAAATTTACGTTTGATTGAGGTTGAAAAGCAAGATTTAATTCACCTAGGTGAAATCGTGCAATTGATTCGCGAGCGGTCAGAAAAATTCATCATCTTTTGCGATGATTTAACGTTTGAAGCAAATGATGCCAGCTATAAAGCGTTAAAAGTGGTGCTAGATGGTTCTGTGGCAAATATCTCAAACAATGTGTTGGTATACGCAACATCGAATAGAAAAAATTTGATGCCAGAATATATGGTTGATAATCTAGCAACAAAATATGCTGATGGCGAAATTAGGCCAAGCGATACGATTGAGGAAAAAACTGCTTTGGCAGAGAGATTTGGTTTGTGGCTGTCATTTTACGCGTTTGACCAAGAGGAATATTTGGCCATTGCCAAAAACTGGCTGCAAACATTCGGTTTAGATTTTGACGAAGCCGCACAAAAAGCGGCGTTGCAATTTACGCATACGCGCGGCGCGCGCAGTGGCCGCGTGGCTTATCAATTTGCGCGTGATTACGCAGGAAAAATCGGCCTCAATAATTCATCATTGCATGACTAAGCTTGTACAAGTTGCGGTTGCCATCATTCAAAAGCCCGATAGACAGTTTTTGATGGCTAGTCGCCCTGCAGGTAAAGGCTGGGCTGGCTGGTGGGAATTTCCAGGTGGCAAAATTGAAGCAAACGAAACACCACAACAAGGCTTAATCCGTGAGTTGCAAGAAGAGTTAGGCATCACACCCACCAAAACCCAAGCGTGGTTAACGCGCCGTTACGATTATCCTGCCACGCATGACTCACTTGCTAAAACGGTTGAGCTGCATTTTTATTTTGTTACCGAGTGGCAGGGCGACTTAACACCTTTAGAAGGCCAACAACTCAGTTGGCAAACGCCAGAAAATATCACGGTTGCACCGGTTTTGCCAGCCAACGCGCCCATTATGCACGCGCTCGCATTGCCTGCTGTTTACGCGATTAGCAATTTGCAAGAAATGGGTGAGCAGGCGTTTTTAATTGCGTTGGAAAGGCAACTAAAACAAGGTTTAAAGCTGATTCAAGTGCGTGAAAAGCAATTATCAATGGCAGACTTAACCTATTTTTTAAGTCAAATTATTACGATGGCAAAAAAATATGGCGCAAAAGTGTTGATTAACAGCGATATTCCTTTGGCACAAAAAATGGGTGTGGATGGCGTGCATTTACCCAGTGCGCAATTGATGTCTTTGCAAGAAAAGCCAAACAATTTAATGGTGGCCGCCTCTTGCCACAACGCGCAAGAAGTGGCACATGCGGAAAAATTGGGACTGGATTTTGTGGTGCTATCGCCAGTCAAACCCACCAAAAGTCATGAAAATTCGCCAACTTTGGGGTGGCAACAATTTCAACAAATGATTGCGCAAACCACCATTCCTGTTTACGCGCTTGGCGGATTGAATCCATCAGATTTGCCGCAAGCTTTAGAATGTGGCGCGCGCGGAATTGCGATGCAGCGCGCGGTTTGGGAAAGTTAAATTAAACGTAATAAAAATACATATTAAAAACTTAACCAAAAATTGGGTTAAGTTTTTAATTGGTTTCTTTAATCGGCAACACCACTTCTTGTTGCGTGATATTGTTGTCTTTGTCTTTAAAGCTTAGTTTGAATTTCACTTCTTCGCCTGCTTTTAACGGTTTTTTCAAATCAAATAACATTAAGTGAAAGCCGCCCGGCGCTAATTTTTCCACTTTGCCCGCTGGTAAAGGCAAGTTTTCTAACATGCGCATTTTCATCACGCCATTTTTCATGCTCATGCTGTGGATTTCAACCGAGCCAGCGGATGGCGACTCAGCCGCAACTAGTGCGCTATCTTGGGTGCTTTTAAGCGCCATATATGCTGCACCAACTTTTTGCCCTGGCGCATTTGCGCGCACCCACGCATCGCTGATATTGACCTCTGCATAGGCTTGAAAACTGCTTAACACAGAAACTAAAACTGCGGTTCTAAATAATACTTTCATCGCTAAATCACCTTTTTGAATAGTAAGAATGTGACAAATAGCTGCACATAAAATTGCATCTATTTGTTTTTTAGTTCAATTCATCCTCTTGGTTTGGTGGTGAATTGTCTGGAATTTTATAGTTCTCATTTGCCCAATCGCCTAAATCAATCAGCTGGCAACGTTCAGAGCAAAATGGTCGATATTTGTTGTTAAGGCTGTATTCAATGAGTTTTTTGCAATGTGGGCAGGCGACTAAACGGGGTTTTACATCAGACATACTACGGTAAATCCTCAATGCTTATCTTGTATTGTTAAGTCTAGTATTATAAGTCGCTGAGTTAAAGATTACACAGCGTCATTGTAAAATCAATGGCATGGTCACACTGTTTAGGTTTTTGTACGAAGTCTAGGCCGTTAAAACGTACATTAATCGCATATTTATTCGCGCTGACTTCTGGAAAACACGGGCACAAATCATCTATTTGTATAATCAACATTTGCGCAGGCTTTGCACCGCCCAGCATTTGCTGAAAAAATCCAGTGTCAACATGGTGTTGTGTTGCTACGCCGCTGCCGCGCAAAATATGCAAAATAGTTTTAATTGCATCATACATTGGCATCAGCTTTGCTAGCCAGCCGTCAAAATCTTGTTTTCGTTTTAGGCCATCTAGGTTGAGCCAATGATGGTATGAAGGAATATCAAACTGACAAACGCCCCCTGGAATGCCAGCGCGCTGCTTAATGCTCATCAACCATTCGTTTTCACGTAAATGTTGGCCTAACTTTGCGCTATCACTTCTGAGGGTGGTCGAACATGCGCCAATTTGTTTGAGGATTTTGTCTAGAACGGCTTCTGCGATAACAGGGTTGCCACGCAAATTTTGCATAGATAAACGCTGTCGGTCTAATTCTTGTACCAAATCCATTTTAAGATCAGCGCGGTCGATGATATCCAGCATTTGCAGCAATGATATGAGCGCGCTGTGGTGATTATGCTGATGCTGGGCATCAACATTAAGCAGCACTTTTGAAAAGAGATCTTCTAATCGTAAAAGTGTGCGTATGCGCTCGTTAAATGGAAATTCGTAGCTAGACATCGTGAGAAATAAAGTCTGCTTACTTATAGTGTTAAATTGATGCAGATTATGAGATTGTTTTGCTAAGTATGCAAGTATTAATGTAATTTTTATGAATTAGCAATATTTTTTCGCGCAAATTTTCTACATTTCCGTTGTTTTCAATCACATCATTTGCCAGTGTTAATCGCTTTTTACGGGATGTTTGCGCCTCAATAATGGCGGTAATTTGTGATTCTGGTAATTGACTGCGCGCTTTAACACGCGAAATTTGCGTTTTTTCATCGCAATCAATCACCAAAATACGGTCAATGTGCGGCGAATAGCGCGGGCTCTCAAACAGCAACGGGATGGCCAATATTTGGTAAGGCGCATCAACGTGTTGCTGTAGTTGCTCAACCGCTTCTGCATAAATGGCTGGGTGCAATATGGCATTTAATTTTGCTAGAGCGTTTTTGTCGTTAAAAACTAAATCGCGCATGGCACAACGGTCTAAAGCGCCGTCTGATGTGATGTATTGACTGCCAAAATTAACTTCTAGCTCATTAACCAGAGGTTGTTTGGCGGCGGTAAGTTGATGTGATATTGCATCTACATCGGTTACGGGAACGCCAAGCTCAGCAAATATCTTAGCGGCTTCTGATTTGCCGCTACCAATGCCGCCAGTTAATGCCACAACATACATGCTTATCCTAAGTAAAGTCCTGCCAATTGCTGGCCAAAAAATAGCGCGGCAATACCACCTAAGGCTAAAAATGGACCAAAGGGAATCGCTGAGTTGCTACCTTTGCCTTTAAATAACATAAGGCCAACACCAATCAAAGCACCCGCAACCGAGCTAAGCAAAATAACAGCAGGCAGTAATTGCCAACCAAACCAAGCGCCAATTGCGCCTAGTAATTTAAAATCGCCATAGCCCATGCCTTCTTTGCCTCTTATCAGCTTAAATAACCAGTACACGCTCCACAAGATTAAATAACCTAGCATGGCGCCAATGATGGACGATTTTAAATCGGTAAAGCCGCCGATTAAATTGAAGAATAGCCCTAGCCATAACAATGGCAAAGTGATGTCATCTGGTAATAGCTGCGTATCGTAATCAATAAAGGTAAGAGTGATTAAGGCGAATATAAAGATAAAGGCAAATAATGCGGCATAGGTATAGCCGAATTGATAGGCCGCTGCGCCAATCAATGCGCCCGTCAATGCTTCAATTAACGGATAGCGCATGCTGATTTTGGTTTTGCAGCCTTTGCATTTTCCACCTAGAAACAGGTAGCTAATCACGGGAATGTTTTCTAGCGCACCAATTAGATGCCCACATTTAGGGCAGGCAGAGCGTGGTGTCACAATCGTGTATTTTGTTTGCTCTGGCACCTCTTTGCCTTGCAGTTCTAGGCAGTTTGCATGCCATTCGCGCTCCATCATTTTGGGCAGGCGGTGAATCACCACATTTAAAAAACTGCCAACTAAAAGCCCAAAGATGACTGAAACGGTAATAAATACAGTTTGTTCACTACGCATTAAATCAGAAAGTGGTGTTAAAAAATCAAACATAAGGTCCCCAAATGAGCCTGAAAGTTAAGGTAAACTGTACATATCATCGCATCGTTAAACTAAGTGTGCAACTTGGTAAGCTGATATTAAATGCAAGGCGCTAATCTTTTGGCGTTAAAATTGCTTGAAATAAAGCGTTAAGTCACCATGTAATGATGAGATGTTGATGCAAGCGTTTAGGAAACAATATGACCAATCAAAAAGAAACATTAATGAATACCAGAGAATTAATCGAGTTGAATAATATCGACCATCCTGCTTGGGATGAGCCGATTATTTGCCGTGTAGAAGTAGACCTGCCGGGCTGGTTAAAACAATTAACAGGTGGCAAACAGTGGGAAGTGTACGGCGAGGATGAGGCGGAAACTTGTATTAGTTTTGCGTTGCGTGAGATGGACGTGCATGAGCATGCGCGTGCAAAAAATAAAACCGCCGCATCTAAATTGGCCGAAGTGACGCTTTATCATAATGGTTATGCGGTGGTGGATGTTGATGGAACAGCCCTATTTGATGGTACGTTGACCAACGGCACCAGCGATTGCGCGCATTTAAGTTATTTTCATGCAGAAAGCGGCGAGCCGATTACCTTGAATTAAGGCTTTATTGACGCGTTTTAAAAGCGCGTGTTAATAAGAACGCGTCACTGCAAAATCAGCCAAATCCAATAGCGATTGTTTGTAAATAGAGTCAGGAAAATGCGCAATCGCTGCACATCCTTGTGCGGCCTCTTGTTTGGCTAGATATAACACATATTCATTTGCCTGCGAGGCTTTTACTGCAGCTAATACGCTATCTAAATCCTCCAAGCCACCTGCATTGATGGCCTTACGTAGTGTATCGGCTTCGGCGGGTGAGCTGTGGGCAATGGCGTATAATAGAGGCAGCGTTGGTTTGCCTTCACTTAAATCATCACCTAAGTTCTTGCCAATCATGTCAGGGTCGCCACTCAAGTCCAGCACATCATCCACCAATTGAAAAGCGGTACCTAACTTCATACCGTATAGCGCTAACGCATCTTCGTCTTGTTTGGATGCATCATTAATTACCGCGCCTAAGCGCATTGCGGCTTCAAATAGTTTGGCCGTTTTATAGTGGATGACTTTTAAGTATTGTTGTTCGGTAATATCCGCATTATGAATATTAAGTAGCTGTAAAACTTCGCCTTCGGCAATCACATTGGTGGCTTCAGATAAAATTTCCATGACGCGCATATTTTTTAATTGCACCATCATCTGGAAAGCGCGTGAATATAAAAAATCACCAACTAAGACGCTAGCGGCATTGCCAAATAAATGATTCGCCGTACTTTTGCCGCGCCGCATCGCTGATTCATCTACCACGTCATCATGTAGCAAAGTAGCTGTATGAATAAACTCTACAATAGCAGCCAGTTGATGGTGCGGCGACTGAATAGGGTTGAATAATCCGCTAGAAAGCAGCACTAAAGCAGGCCGCAGACGCTTGCCACCGCCGTTAATGATGTGTTCGCCAATCGTATTAATCAAACTAACTTCAGAATAAAGAGAGTTGCGAATAACCGTGTCGACCGCTTGCATATCAAGCGAAATGGATGATTGAATAGGTTTTAAAGCCACGCGATGCGCCAATAATAAAAAGCTAATATAATTAACAATATTTTAACACAGGCAGTCGCGGTCTATATTCATCACTTTCAATCAATTCATTCATGCGAATAATTGTGATTTAAGGTTTGCAATGTGTGTTTATTTAAGTATAATGCGCGATTCATTTGAACGTGTAGAAGCAAGGTCAAAACCATGTACGCAGTAATTAAAACAGGTGGCAAACAATATAAAGTAGTTGCCGGCGAGAGACTTAAAGTAGAGAAAATTGTAGGTGATGTTGGCGCTACAGTGGTTATCGACAAAGTGTTGATGATTTCTGATGACGCAAATACAACTATCGGCGCGCCTTTAATTGCTGGTGCAACTGTAAGCGCAACCGTGCTTTCACATGGCCGTGCAGATAAAGTGATGATTTTTAAATTCCGTCGCCGTAAACACTACCGTAAAACGCAAGGCCATCGCCAAAGCTTCACAGAGATTCAAATTGGTGAAATTTTAGCGGCAGGCGCATCAGCTGCAAAAGCAGCGCCTAAGGCAACTAAAGCTAAAGCGACTAAAGCTGCAGAAGCTTAAGTTGCAAGACGATAAACGCTTATTTATTTAAGTATTAAAGGATTAAATCATGGCACACAAAAAAGCAGGTGGTAGTTCACGTAACGGTCGCGATTCACACTCACAACGCTTAGGTGTTAAAGCATTTGGTGAAACAGTTGTTAGCGCAGGCAGCATCATCGTGCGTCAACGCGGTACAAAAATGCACGCTGGCGAAAACGTTGGCATGGGTAAAGACCACACATTGTTTGCAAAAATTGAAGGCAAAGTAACTTTTGCAATCAAAGGTGCTTTAAAACGCCACACTGTAAGCATTGTTGCAGTTTAGGTTTAAGTAATCTCATTAAAGCCTCATCGTTTGATGGGGCTTTTTTGTTTTTAGATTAAATGATTTAGAATGACTATTCCGTGCATGAGGCAAAAGCTTTTAGAAAATTATTTTTCAAAGCGCAGCGCAAGGAGCGAAGAAGCTGGAATGTGCATGCGCTTGCAACTTAGGCTACGTGAGAATTTTTGAGTGACGTGCAACATGATGTTAAATCTATGGGCGATTCGCTTGAAAAATGAGTTTACAAAGGTATTTGAATGAAGTTTATTGATGAAGCGACTATTAAAGTCTACGCAGGCGACGGCGGTAACGGTGTTGCTACGTTTAGGCGCGAAAAATATGAGCCTTTGGGAGGGCCGAATGGTGGCGATGGTGGCAAGGGCGGTTCAATCTACGCCATTGCAGACCGCAATATCAATACTTTGGTGGATTACCGTTATACGCGTACCTTCCGCGGTCAACGCGGTGAGAATGGTCGTGGTGCAGAGTGCTATGGCGCTAAAGGTGAAGACACCATTTTGCGCGTACCTGTCGGTACCGTCATTTCAGACAAAGCCACTGAGCGCATGATTGTCGATTTAGATACGCATGGCCGCAAAGTATTGCTGGCAAAAGGCGGCAATAATGGTTTGGGTAATGTGCATTTCAAGTCGTCTATCAATCGCTCACCGCGCCAATGCACTAAGGGTGAGCCTGGCGAAGAGTTTGAACTGTATATGGAGCTTAAAGTATTAGCCGACGTTGGCCTGCTGGGCATGCCAAACGCGGGTAAATCGACCTTTATTCGTTCCGTTTCTGCTGCAAAACCAAAAGTCGCTGATTATCCCTTTACCACTTTGCACCCTAATTTGGGTGTGGTGCGCGTGGATTCAGAACGCAGTTTTGTGATTGCTGACGTGCCAGGTTTGATTGAAGGTGCGGCTGAGGGCGCGGGTTTAGGGCATCAGTTTTTACGCCATTTGGCGCGTACGTCGTTACTTTTGCACCTGGTGGATGTTGCGCCATTTGATGACGCGACTGACCCTGTGGCTGAAGCCAAAGCGATTGTGAATGAACTTAAAAAGTATGATGAAGAGCTCTACAACAAGCCACGTTGGTTAGTATTAAATAAAACCGATATGTTGCAAGACAGCAAAGATGTGGTAAAAAAATTCGTGAAAGATTACGGCTGGACAGGCCCAGTGTTTGCGATTTCTGCCATTAGCGGTGTTGGCTGCAAAGAACTGACTTATGCGATGATGGACCATTTGGATGCCGTGAAAAAAGCCGCGCAGGATGTGGAAGGCGCTGAAGTAGATAATATAGAAACACAAGAACAAGTAAAAAATGAGCCAATCATTACTGATTAATACCAAGACATTAATCGTCAAAGTCGGCTCAAGCCTTGTCACCAACAATGGTGAGGGCTTAGATAAAGCGGCAATAGCGGCATGGGCAGCGCAAATTAGTGAGCTAGTGAAGCTTGGCAAACAAGTGGTGCTGGTTTCAAGTGGCGCAGTGGCAGAAGGTATGCAAAGACTTGGCTGGAAAAAGCGCCCTGTAGAAATAAACGAGTTACAAGCCGCCGCGGCTGTTGGGCAAATGGGTTTGGTGCAAATGTATGAAAGTTGCTTTGCACAACATGGCCTGCATACCGCACAATTGTTACTCACACATGAAGATTTGGCTGACAGAAAGCGTTATTTAAACGCGCGCAGCACCTTAAAAACCTTGCTCGATTTAAACGTGATTCCCATCATCAACGAAAACGATACGGTGGTGACGGAAGAGATTCGCTTTGGCGATAACGATACGTTGGCCGCCTTGGTCGCTAATTTAATCGAGGCGGATACTTTAGTGATATTAACTGATCAGCAAGGTTTATATTCGGCTGATCCGCGTAAAGATAAAACTGCACAATTTATCAATTTTGAAACCGCTGGCAACGTTGAATTGGAAAAAATGGCAGGCGGTGCTGGTAGCAATGTAGGTACTGGCGGCATGCTAACCAAAATACTGGCGGCCAAACGCGCCGCTAAAAGTGGCGCACATACCATTATTGCATCGGGACGTGAGCCAAATGTGTTACTACGTTTAAGCAAAGGCGAGGCAATAGGCACACATTTAAAAGCTTCGCAAATCAAAACGTTAGCCAAAAAACAATGGCTGGCCGATCATTTGCGTTTAGGCGGAAAACTAGTATTAGATGAAGGTGCTGTCAAAGTATTAAAAGCAGATGGCAAAAGTTTATTGCCAATTGGCGTGATTGATGTGCAAGGTAATTTTGAGCGCGGCGATGTAGTTGCTTGCGTAACTGAATCTGGCGTTGAGGTGGCGCGTGGTATTGTGAATTATAATTCGAGCGATACGCGCCGTATTAAACGCAAGGCAAGCAGCGAAATCGAGCATATTTTGGGTTATATTGAAGAGTTAGAATTGATACACAGAGATAACTTAACCCTTATTTGAACAAGAATTTTTAATGAGAATATTGTATGAATAAACCTTTAGTGGCCATTGTGATGGGCTCAGACAGCGATTGGCCTGTCATGAAAAACGCCGCGCAAATGCTAGCAGACTTTGGCGTGCCTTATGAGGCGAAAGTGGTTTCTGCGCATCGCACGCCAGACTTAATGTTTGCATTTGCCGAAAATGCGCAAAAGAATGGCTACCAAATCATTATTGCTGGCGCTGGTGGCGCAGCACATTTGCCAGGCATGGTTGCTGCCAAAACCACGCTACCTGTATTGGGAGTGCCCGTACCTTCTAAGTATTTACAAGGTCAAGACTCCTTATTATCGATTGTGCAAATGCCAAAAGGCATACCCGTTGCCACCTTTGCCATTGGTGATGCTGGTGCTGCGAATGCAGGCTTGTTTGCAGTTTCTATTTTGGCCAATCAAGATGCAGCATTAGCTAAAAAACTGGCAGAATTTAGAACCAAACAAAGTGATAAAGTGCATGCAATGGAGCTAAGCGAGAAACCATGACAGTAAGCAACACTATAAACCCGCCAGCAATGCTGGGCATGTTAGGCGGCGGCCAGTTGGGTCGCTTTTTTGTGACTGCTGCGCATGAGCTGGGTTATAAAGTCACGGTTTTAGACCCTGACCAGAATAGCCCAGCGGGCAAAATTGCCGATTGTCACATCTGCGCTAATTATGATGATGTAAATGCATTGAAACAAATGACAGAAACCTGCCAAGCGGTCACCACTGAGTTTGAGAATGTTCCCGCTGCTACGCTGGAAAAATTAGCCGAAAACGTAACCGTTCGCCCTAGTGCCGCTTGTGTGGCTATTGCGCAGAATCGTGTATTAGAAAAAAACTTTATTAAGCAAGCTGGCTTGCCAGTCGCACCTTTTGTTGTTGTTAATACATTTGGTGATTTGCCCGAAGATAGCAGCGATTTATATCCAGCCATATTGAAAGTGGCCCGTTTTGGTTACGACGGAAAAGGTCAGGCGCGGGTTAAAAACAGACAAGAAGCACAAAATGCTTTTGCCGAATTTAAGCAAGAAATTTGTGTGTTAGAGCAGATGTTGCTGCTAGATTTAGAAGTTTCTGTGGTGTTGGCTCGCGATGCGCAAGGCAATATTGCCGCTTTCCCAACGGCTGAAAATAGTCACCTCAATGGCATACTGGATATTAGCATTGTGCCTGCGCGCTGCAGTGAAGTGATGAAGGCCAATGCACAAGAGCTGGCTAAAAAATTGGCTGAAAAGTTGGATTATGTGGGTGTGTTAGCAGTGGAATTTTTTGTGGTGGGTAAAAAGTTATTGGTGAACGAAATCGCACCGCGTCCGCACAACTCTGGCCATTACACTATTGATGCTTGCGTCACAAATCAATTTGAACAGCAAGTGCGCGCGTTGACTGAACTGCCACTGGGCGATGTTAGTTTGCACAGTAATGCGGTTATGGTGAATATTTTGGGCGATAGCTGGGTGAGTAACGCTGAGCCAGCTTGGGATAAAGCTTTGGCACACAGCAATCTAAAATTACATTTATACAGCAAAGAGCAGCCACGCAAAGCGAGAAAGATGGGACACTTTACAGTGATTGGTCGCTTGAAAGCGCAAGATAAACAAGCGTTATTAAATACAGCTTTAATAGCACGTAGCCAATTAAATATTGGCTAAGCTTAATTAAGTGATGCTATTTAAATAGTATAGACAATAAAAAAGCCTCGCATGCGAGGCTTTTTTATTTGTTAATTAAACCGAAAGTGGCTTAATTAAACAGTTTTTGCTTTTGGTGCTGCTTTAGGTTTTGCTGCCGCTTTAGCAGGTGCGGCTGCTTTTGCTTTTGGCGCTGCTTTCGCTTTAGCAGGAGCTGCTTTTTTAGTTAACATTACTGGACCATCTGTTGATAGCGCTTTGATAGCAGCAGTTAAACGGCTTTTATGACGAGCTGCTTTATTTTTGTGAATAATGTTTTTATCAGCAATTCGGTCAATAACACTTACGTTTTCTTGGTAAGTAGCCATTGCAACGGCTTTATCGCCACCTTCAACTGCTTTTAATACTTTTTTAATTGCAGTGCGTAAAGTTGAACGCAATGCAGAGTTATGCGCGTTTACTTTTACGGATTGACGTGCGCGTTTGCGAGCTTGTGCGGTATTTGCCATGTGTTGATTATCCTAATGCTTAACTGGGTGTTAATACGAAACCGTGCATAATAGTGTTTTTTAAATGCTTTGGCAAGAACTAATCGCTAAAAAGCCTGCAATTAAACGCAAGCTGCCATGTTAAAATGCACGGTGTTAAAAATTAAGCATTCAATTAATCACTTATTCAAATTATAAATGAATTTACTCAACGCTTTAGCCAAAGTTGGCAGCATGACGTTTATCTCGCGCATATTAGGTTTTGTGCGCGATACGCTCATCGCCCGCGTGTTTGGCGCAGGCATGATAACCGATGCATTTATCGTCGCATTCAAGATTCCGAATCTATTACGCCGTATTTCGGCAGAGGGCGCATTCAGCCAAGCGTTTGTGCCGATTTTGGCGGAGTACAAAAGCCAGCGCACCTTTGATGAAACGCATGGTTTGGTTAACCGTGTAGCCACTTGGTTAGGCATTATTTTAGTCGGAGTGACCTTGCTGGGTATGTTGGCAGCGCCTTGGATTGTGGCTCTGATTGCGCCTGGCTTTAAGGCAGAGCCCGATAAAATGCAGCTCACTATTGAGTTGTTGCGCATCACATTCCCTTATATTTTCTTTATCTCGCTGGTTTCTATGGCGGGCGGCGTGCTCAATACCTATAACAAATTTGGCATCCCTGCATTTACGCCCGTTTGGCTGAATGTCGCCATGATTGCCGCGGTATTGTTTTTTGCCGAGCATTTTGCAGAACCCATCAAGGTACTAGCCTGGGCGGTGTTTGTAGGTGGATTTTTACAATTAATCTTTCAAATCCCGTTTTTAAAGCAAATCGGGTTACTGCCAAAATTTGAAATGAAGCGTGATGATGAAGGCGTGTGGCGTATTTTAAAGTTGATGGGCCCAGCCGTGCTAGGCGTTTCGGTTGCGCAGATTTCGCTGATTATTAACACTATTTTTGCCTCATTTTTAGCCACTGGCAGTGTTAGCTGGCTTTATTACGCTGATCGCTTAATGGAGTTTCCAACAGGTGTGCTAGGCGTGGCCCTGGGTACTATATTATTGCCAAGCCTATCTAAAGCCTACGCAGGAAGTGATGATAGTGAATACTCACAGTTATTAGATTGGGGCTTACGTTTAACCTTTATTTTAGCGGCGCCTGCCGCAGTGGCGTTGGCGGTTTTGGCAACACCTTTGGTGGCAACTTTATTTCACTACGGCAAATTTACCGCGATTGATGTAGCCATGACGCAACAGGCGCTAATCGCTTATAGTATCGGTTTGCTTGGTTTGATTTTGGTGAAGATTTTAGCCCCTGGTTTTTATGCGCGGCAAAATATCAAAACACCAGTCAAAATTGCGGTGTTCACTTTAGTGGCAACGCAGTTAATGAACCTAATTTTTATCTTTGGGCTACATTTAAACCATGCGGCCTTGGCGTTAGCTATTGGTTTGGGTGCTTGCATCAACGCAACATTACTTTTTTATCATTTGCGCAAATCAAATATTTACAAGCCGCAAATAGGTTGGTTAATCTTTATTTTTAAGCTCTTTTTAGCGTTAAGTATGATGGCGTTCGTGCTGTATTTTGCGATGGGAAATGCAAAAGATTGGTTAGATTTTAGCCTAATAAAACGCTTAATCTATCTAAGCGCTCTGGTTGTATTGGGTGGCTTAAGCTATTTCGCCGCCTTGTTTGTATTAGGTTTTAGGCCTAAAGACTATATGCGCCGAGTTAAAAACTGATGCCGATAAAAACAATAATGAGCGTAAAGCAATAATGCAAGTTTTTAGGCATATTCCAGCAACGGACAATAAGGCGATTGCATTGGCGATTGGCAATTTTGACGGCATGCACTTGGGTCATCAGGCTTTGTTAAAGCGCTTGATTGAAGTTGCCAGTATTAAAAATATCATACCCGCGGTGATGACGTTTGAGCCGCATCCGCGCGAATTTTTTACGCCATTAAGCGCACCAAGCCGCTTATGCAATTTGCGCGAAAAACTAGAGTATTTTATTGAAGCCGGCGTGCAAAAAACCTTTGTATGCGCCTTTAATCAACGCTTTTCAGCCATCAGCGTGCAAGTTTTTATGGATGAAATGCTGCGAAAAAAAATGCAGGTGAATACGATTTTGGTGGGTGAAGATTTTCGATTTGGCGCTAAGCGCGCTGGCACAGTAGCCGACTTTAAAGCCAATGGTTTTGACTTAATTGATTTTGCGCCAGTCAATTTTGCTAATGAACGCATATCCAGCACGCGTGTACGCGATGCTTTGTCGTATGGCAATTTGCAGCTTGCGTCTGAATTGCTGGGCCGCGCATACAGCATCAGCGGCAAGGTCGTTCATGGCGCTAAGCGTGGCCGCGAACTGGGTTTCCCCACGGCTAATATTCATATTAAGCATGAACGGCCTGCCTTAACAGGGGTATATGCAGTAAAATTGAGCGCAGCTCAATTTCAAGGTAGGCAATTAGGCGGGTTGAATGCGGTGGCCAATTTAGGCGTGCGTCCCACTATTGCAGGCGTACCAAAGCTATCGTTAGAAGTGCATATACTTGATTTTAATGAAGATTTATATGGCAGACATGTGCATGTGGAATTTCTGCATAAAATACGCGATGAAATGAAATTTAGCGGGCTGGACGCTTTAAAAGCGCAAATTGCGCAAGATATTGTTGTAGCAAGAGAATATTTTAATAAATAAGACGTTAAGAATTAAAAACTAAGAATCAAACCATGACCCAAGATACTAAAAATCTAGAAACCAAAGATTTAAAATACAAAATCAATCAGCCTGAAACGCCTTTTCCTATGCGTGGCGATTTAGCTAAGCGCGAACCTACTTGGTTAAAGCAGTGGACGGATAAAAAGCTGTATGAGCGCGTTCGCGCGTCACGTAAAGGCGCCAAAAAATTTATCCTGCATGATGGCCCACCCTATGCCAATGGCGATATTCATATTGGCCACGCGGTGAATAAAATCTTAAAAGACATCATTGTTAAATCTAAAACCTTAAGCGGTTTTGATGCGCCATATGTGCCAGGTTGGGATTGTCACGGCTTGCCGATTGAGTTGGTGGTTGAAAAAAATCACGGCAAAAATATCGACCCTGCAAAATTCCGTGAATTATGTCGTGCCTACGCGGCTGAACAAGTGGAAAAGCAAAAGAAAGACTTTATTCGTTTAGGCGTGCTTGGCGATTGGGATAATCCATACTTAACGATGGATTTCAAAACCGAAGCCGACATCATGCGCGCTTTGGGAGAAATTTATAGAAACGGTTATTTGTATCAAGGCAGCAAGCCAGTGCATTGGTGCGTCGATTGCGGCTCTGCCTTGGCTGAAGCTGAGGTGGAATATGAAGATGTGAATTCGCCTGCGATTGATGTCGGATTTAAAGTGGTGGATAACGCGGCATTAGGTAAAGCGTTTGGCGTAGAAGTGACGGGTGATGCTTATGCGGTGATTTGGACTACAACGCCTTGGACCTTACCTGCCAACCAAGCGGTAAGTGTAAACCCCGAGCTGGATTATGATTTGATTCAAACCAGCAAGGGCCTTTTGATTTTGGTGCATGAGCTTGCGGCAGGCACATTAGCGCGTTACGCAGAAGAGGGTTATACAGTTATTGCATCGTGCAAAGGTTTGGCATTAAAAGGTTTGCAGCTTAATCATCCATTTGATAGCCGCCAAGTGCCAATTATTACAGGTGACCACGTCACAACCGATGCGGGTACAGGTTTAGTCCATACCGCGGCCGCGCATGGTAATGATGACTGGCTGGTGATGAAGGCCAACTTCCCTAATGAAAAGCCGCGCATTTTAATGGGTGGCGATGGCAAGTTCTTTAATAGCGAATTGGTGGAATTCGAGCCAATTAGAGGGTTAAGTCGCCAAGACGCCAACAAGGTTATTTTGGCTAAAATGCTAGAGAGTGGCAATTTGCTGGCTAGTGCACGTTTAAATCATAGCTTTCCACATTGTTGGCGCCACAAAACGCCATTAATGCAGTTGGCTACGCATCAGTGGTTTATTGGTATGGATAAACCAAGTGCTATTGCACAAAAAAAACTTAATCAGTTTGCAGATAAACCATATACAGAATACTCTTCTGAAGAGCATTCTGCGTTAGAAGAAATGATAGATACTGAGTTGCGATCTGTAGCTTGGAAAGTATTAGAGACGACAGAATTCTTTCCTCATTGGGGTCGCGCACGTTTAGAGGCGATGATTAAAAATCGCCCCGATTGGTGTGTTTCGCGCCAACGTAACTGGGGCGTACCGATGCCATTTTTTGTGCATAAAGAAACCGGTGAGCCGCACCCCAAAACCGCAGAATTGCTAGAACAAGCTTGTTTGCTGGTTGAAAAAACAGGCGTTGAAGCTTGGTTTAGTTTAGATGGCGCAGCGTTTTTGGCACAATATGCACCTGAAAATGCAGCCGAATATAAAAAAGTCACTTATACCTTAGACGTTTGGTTTGATTCAGGCGCAACGCATGCGGCGGTGTTAAAACGCCGCCCCGAGTTAACGCACTTAACCACTCAAAATGCTGAAAATTTGGCTGATTTATACTTAGAAGGCTCCGACCAACATCGCGGCTGGTTCCAATCCAGTTTATTAACGGGTTGCGCGATTGATGGCAAAGCGCCTTACAGCGCCTTGCTAACGCATGGTTTTGTGGTAGATGGCGCAGGCCATAAAATGAGTAAGTCTAAAGGCAACGTGGTTGCGCCACAAAAGGTGATGGACACCTATGGCGCGGATATTTTGCGTTTATGGACGGCATCAACAGACTATTCTGGTGAGCTGACGATTTCAGATGAAATCTTAAAACGCGTGGCAGAAAGCTATCGCCGTATTCGTAATACCATGAAATTTCTATTGGCGAATTTGGCGGATTTTGATGCAGGCAAAGATTTGTTGCCAGTAGACCAATGGTTAGAAATTGATCGTTATGCTTTGTACTTAACCGAAAAACTGCAAACAGAAGTATTGGCCGATTATGACCGCTACGAATTTCATTTGGCGGTACAAAAAATCGTGAGTTTCTGCTCAGAAGATTTGGGCGGCTTTTACTTAGATATTCTGAAAGATAGGCTGTATACCGCGGGTGAAAACTCGCATGCACGCCGCGCCGCGCAAAGTGCTTTGCACCATATCACTCATGCATTTATGCGCTTAATCGCACCAATTTTAAGTTTTACGGCAGATGAAATTTGGCAAATTTTAGAGGTTAAGTCTGATAAAAGTGTGTTTGAAGATGTTTGGTATGTCTTGCCAAAACATGCATTAACTGAAAAAGAAATATTGGCTTGGCAAGATGTGATTGCTGTACGTGGCCTTGTGAATAAGGCGATTGAGGAAAAGCGCGCACAGACTTTGGTTGGTTCATCCTTGCAATCAGAGATTGATATTTACGCACAAGCGCAGAGTTATGAGTCACTGAGTAGGCTGAATGATGACTTACGCTTTGTCTTGATTACCTCACGAGCCACCTTGCATCAAGAGTCTGGTTCAGAGTTGCGTATTACTGTAACGCCTAGCACGTATAAAAAGTGCGATCGTTGCTGGCATTACCGTGCCGATGTTGGCGCTCACGCAGAGCATCCAACAATTTGTGGCCGTTGCGTGAGCAATCTATTTGGTGCGGGTGAAGTGAGAAAATATGCCTAAAAAATTCCACCTTTTTAAGTGGTTAAGTATTAGCGCAGTTGTGGTTGCGCTGGATTTATACACCAAGCATTTGATTCAGCGCGCTTTTGAATATGGCGAGCATTTAACTATTACCAGCTTTTTTGATTTGGTGCGCTATCACAATCAAGGCGCGGCATTTAGCTTTTTGGCTGATGCAGGCGGCTGGCAAAAGTGGTTTTTCAGTGGTATTTCAATCGTTGCAATTTTAGTGATTACTTATTTACTTAAAAAACATCAACAGCAAAAACTTTTTTGCCTAGGCTTGGCCTTAGTATTAGGTGGGGCGATTGGCAATTTGTATGACAGGCTCACTTTGGGTTATGTGGTGGATTTTTTATCGTTTCATGTAAACGGTTTGTTTTGGCCAGCCTTTAACGTTGCCGATAGCGCGATTTGTGTTGGCGTTGCGCTTTTATTCATTGATAGTTTTAAAAAGCCTGCGGTGTAAAAATCTAAAAATAGCAGTGCCTTAAGCGTGAGGAGATAGCAGTGCCAGATTGGAAAAAGCTGATTGCAGGCAAGATTGCTATTGCCAAAAAGGGAAATACGCCTGGCAAAGTGAATCAAGATATTCGTGTGCCTGCAGGCCAAACCGAAGTCAAAAATTTCCCGATTCTCGATTTAGGTATTCTGCCGGATATTAATAAAGATAACTGGCAACTGCGCGTGTATGGCCTGGTAGATAAAGAGCTGAATCTGGATTGGGAGGCTTTTCAAGCCTTGCCGCAAACCACAGATGTATCTGATTTTCACTGTGTAACACGCTGGACGCGTTTAGATATGGATTGGGTGGGCGTTAAGGCGCAAGAATTGCTGATGATGGCAGAGCCACTTGAAAATGCGCGTTATGTGACTTTGCATGGCTACGATGGCTACACCACCAATTTACCGCTAGAAGCCTTGCTAGATGATGATGTAATCGTTGCGCATTCGGTATTAGGTTATCCACTCACCACCGCGCACGGTGGCCCAGTGCGCATGATTGTGCCAAAACGCTATGCTTGGAAAGGTGCAAAATGGCTAAAGGCGATTGAGTTGCATGAACATGATAGACGCGGTTTTTGGGAAGTGCGCGGTTATCATAATGACGCTGATCCGTTTAAAGAACAGCGTTTTTCGGATGATGAATAGCGGCTTGAGCGATAAAATTATTTGTGACAGTTTAGATTCAAAATTCTAGTCTTATCGGCGCATAGCTTTAAAGTGTTTAGCGGTTTAACATTTACTTAACACAAATAAGGTTAGTAAACATGCGCTCAACAATCATAAAAACAGTTATCGCAATCAGCGTTTCATTTGCTTTATTTCCTAAGTTGGCATCAGCCACAACCCCTAGTTTTAGTTGCAGCTCAAACTTAGTCATTTCGCTTGATAACGTTTATAACGCTAGTTGTGAAGGTGATTTTTCGTTTACGGATGGTGTGCTGCAGAACGATACATCGATTAGTTTAACAGCGGGTGGCTCAATCGTTATTGGGTCGAATTTTGAACTTGCTTCTCCAATCATCAATTTGAATGCAGACAATATTCAAATTGATGGGCGGATTAGTGCAAACTTAGAACTGAATGCGAGTACTTTGCCTAAAGGTTATTTAAGCTCACTTGACTGGCAACCTAGTAGCGGGATAGTTGTGACTCAAGATAACTCTCAAACTCTTAGCGTTAAATATTTGGACCTTCCACTTTTACCAGATCTATTTAAGCCTTACCCCGTCAGTGGGGGAAATATTAATTTAGTTAGTCAAGTGCCTGAACCATCTAACTATGCACTAATGTTATTAGGCCTAGCAACATTGGGTTTAAAACGTAAACGCAAAGCCAGTTAATAAGTTACTTAACCTACTTTTGCGCCCCAAATAATCACAGCCGCACCCACCAAGCAAATGCTTGCCCCCAGCCAATCTGTCATGGTTGGTTTAATAGAATCTACTAGCCACAGCCATACAATGGCAACCCCAATATAAACGCCGCCATAAGCGGCATAAACTCGTCCAGCGGCGGTGGGGTGTAATGTGAGTAGCCATGCAAATAAGCCTAGGCAAAAAGCAGCAGGTAATAATAACCAAGCTGAGCCATTTTGTTTGAGGTAAAGATAAGGCAAATAGCACCCTGCAATTTCTGCAATTGCGGTCATCACAAAAAGTGCTAATAATTTGCTCGTTTCCAAGTTTGTATTAAATCCAGCTTGATTTAATTAAAAGTTAATGCTTTTTAGGCATCAACTTTTTAATTAATTCAAACACAGCCACACAAATTGCACCCACAATTAAGCCAATAATTGCATCCACTAAAATCGGCGAAATAAAGGCTAACGTGCTGCCTAATGCTGGTAAATTCTGCAAATAAGCAGAAATGCTTTCGCTGAAGTGATGCAGTGCAGGTACGCCATGACCAATAATGCTACCACCGACCATAAACATGGCAGCGGTGCCTACTACAGATAAAGTACGCATTAAAATGGGCGCAAACGCTAATAATTTTTGGCCAATTTTTCGCTGTAATTGCTTGAAAAAACTTTGACCTTTTTTAAGCATTAAGTGCAAGCCTAGGTCATCCAGTTTAACAATGCCTGCCACTAAACCATAAACACCCACGGTCATAATCGTTGCGATGGCTGAAACAACAGCAATTTGCTTACTGAATATTTCGGTAGAAACAGTGCCCAGCGCAATGACAATAATTTCGGCAGATAAAATAAAATCGGTACGAATCGCGCCTTTAATTTTATCTTTTTCTAAATCTACTAAATCAATTTTCGGGTCTGCTACAGCTTGCTCAATAGCTATGTTGTGCGCGGCATCATCTTCGCTGTGTAAAAATTTGTGCGCAATTTTCTCAAAACCTTCAAAGCACAAATAAGCGCCGCCAATCATTAAAAGTGGCGTAATTGCCCAAGGTGCAAAATAACTAATGGCCAAAGCCGCAGGCACTAAAATCAGCTTATTAATAAACGAACCTTTAGCCACCGCCCACACAACAGGCAATTCGCGTTCTGACGCCACGCCAGAAACTTGTTGCGCGTTTAACGCTAAATCATCACCCAATACGCCGGCCGTTTTTTTGGCGGCCACCTTGGTCATGACAGAAACATCGTCCAAAATGGTTGCAATATCGTCTAAAAGTGCAAGTAAGCTGCCTGCTGCCATGATGAGTTTCCCAATTAAAAATAATGCTCAGATTTTAACCTACTTTATGACGCAGCTGATTGCTAGCTAAAATCCATAACAGAAAATGTTATTTGCACAGATTTAATTGAAAAAGTACAATTCGCTAATGTTGTCGAAAAAAATATTTCGTTTTGTCCATTCTGTTGCATTGTTTGCAATCATTTTTGCATCAATCGCGCCCAGCGTTTCACATGCGCTGGCTGCAAAAAACAACGTGAATAGTTTTGCGCAAGAAGTGTGTACCAGCACCGGTGAAAAAATCGTCATTCAAGTAGTTACCACAAAAGGTAAGCAACTAGCCACCGAATTCATTGTGACTAAATCATCGCCTAAAACCATGCCTATGCATTTAGAGCATTGCCCGTTTTGCGGTAGTGCGGCAACGGCAGCTAGCTTGCCAGCTTCTAATACGCTCATGATTGCCATATTGGAGCAAGCCGCACAAGAGCTTGCGCAATATAGCGCACCAGCAGTCTTAAACCAGCCCTACGTTTCCCCTCCCTCGCAAGCCCCACCTAACACACTCTAAAAATATCAGTTTTCCTATCGCAATCTGTTTGCGATGAATAATATTTTTTGGAGTTTTAATATGATTAAGTATAGCTATTTGTGCGTATTGAGCGCATTGGGCGTTATGTTTTCGCAAAGTACTTTTGCACAGCATGACGAAACGATTCATTTGGATGAAGTGGGTGTGGTGGCCAGCAAGGTAAATACCCTAACCCAGCCAAATATAGAAGAAGCCCGCGAAACAATTAATAAAACCGCTGGCGGTGTTACCGTAGTGGATATGCAGCAAGTGCGTGAAGGCCGCGTTTCAAACTTTACTGATACATTAGGATTGGCTACTGGCGTGTTGGCTCAATCACGCTTTGGTGCAGAAGAAACGCGTTTATCGATTCGTGGTTCAGGTTTGCAACGTACGTTTCATGGACGTGGCATTAAGTTGCTGCAAGATGGTATTCCAGTCAACCAAGCTGATGGCGGGTTTGATTTTCAGGCAATTGAGCCGATGGCAACACGTTATATTGAGGTATATCGCGGTGCGAATGCGTTGCGTTATGGTGCGAGCAATTTGGGTGGCGCGATTAACTTCATTTCGCCTTCTGGATACGATGCAGAAAAATTGACGGTTCGCGCAGAAGCGGGAAGTTTTGATTATCGCCGTCTAGGCATTAGTTCAGGTGGCGTAATTGGTGATTTTGACTACTTTATCAGCGGCAGTACGTTTAATCAGGATGGTTTTCGCGACAACGCGGTTCAGGATGCTGAACGTATTAACGCTAATTTTGGCTACAAAATCAATCAAGATGTAGAGACGCGTTTTTATATTGGCTATGCCAGAAGCGACTCAGCATTACCTGGTAATTTGACTAAAGCGCAATTAAGGGACGATCCAAGTCAATCCATTTTAAGCACAACAGTTGGCCAGCAAAGGCGTGATATTGATTTAATCCGCGTTGCCAACAAAACCAATATTCGGCTTGATGAGCAGAGCAATCTGCAATTGAGCGCGTATTTTTCGCATAAAGATTTATTTCACCCCATTTTTCAGGTGCTAGATCAAGACACCAATGACTATGGCTTTGAGGCGAGATTTTCGCAGCAAGGCGAGCTTTTTGGGCATAAAAATGAGCTGATTGTAGGCATTAACCCTAGTTATGGTGTTGGCTATGATGAGCGGTCAGTGAACAATTTAGGTGTGAGAGGTGCAAGAACCAATAAACTAGAAAATCGTTCTAAAAATATAGAGGCGTATGCAGAAAATCGTTTTTATGTATTGCCTGAATTTTCACTGATTACTGGTTTGCAATACACGCACTCAAAACGAGAATTAAGAGATAAATTTTTTGCAAATGCCGCACAAGACGAAAGTTTTGATGCAACATATGTACAAACCAATCCTAAAATTGGCGTTTTATACGATTATCAGCCGCACGCTGATAGCCCAACAAAAGCCCAGTTTTATGCCAATGTCTCACGTAGTTATGAGCCGCCTTCATTTGGTGAGTTAGCTGGCGGTATAAGACCCAATATTGTGGATGCGCAAGATGGTACGACATTTGAAATCGGCACCCGTGGAAATAGCGAAAGTATCGATTGGGATGTTTCTGCCTATTATTCAAAACTCAACAATGAACTCTTGCAGACAGCTGTTTTTGCAGCGGGTAATAACCCAGCCGCGGCAGTGCAAACCACGAATGCAGATAAAACAGTTCATGCAGGTATTGAGTTGGGTTTAACAGCAAGATTGCCATGGAATCTAGAGTGGCGCCAAAGCTTGTTGTTGAATAAATTCCGATTTGACGACGATGATACGTTTGGTAACCGCAATTTGCCAGGGCTACAAAAGACTTTGTTGCGTGGCGAATTGATGTATCGCAACAATGGCTTTTACGCGGGGCCAACTGTTGAATTTTCACCTCAGCGTTATGCCGTTGATTTTGCCGAAACACTGTATGTTGATAATTACACCTTGTTTGGCTTTATAGTTGGCCAACAAATAAACCAGCATTTTTCATGGTTCTTAGACGTACGTAATTTGAGCGATAAAAAATATGCTGCTACATCTGCTGTCATTTTAAATGCTTCTCTTCCTGGCACTAATCAATCACTATTTTTACCTGGAGATGGCCGCTCAGCTTATGCGGGCATTACTTGGAATTATTAATTTCTGGCGATGAATCTGTAGCGAATATTTTCGCTACAGATTTTTAAACTAAAAGGGTTGATATGAATAAGTATAGATTTTTCTTGCCAATCGGATTTTTTATTTTTTTTGCGGCAATCACGTTTTATGCAGCGATGGTAGTGGCGGACACGGCACATGAAATTGCGATTGCAGAAACGATTAAGCAACAATGGCAGAAACCGAATCGACCAGTTAGTGTTCCGGTTGTTGCAGTGAGTCATGATTTCGCCATTGCCGATTGGATTCAAGAGCCCAAAGGTGGCAAGGCGCTATTAAGGTTTAATGCTGGGCATTGGCAAACATTGATGTGCGGTGATGTAAATTTAATGCAGCAAAAGCGTTTAGAAGAAGCAGGTGTTCCAGCAAAAGATGCTCAACAATTAATTGCATCATTAACACAGTCTGAAGCGCAGTTAACTGCCGATCAGCAGACAACAATCAATAGTTTTCAAGGCATTGTTGATTTGCTAAAAACGCCACATCAACACACAGAAAGTCATTAAAACTGATGCGCAGGATAAAATTAAATTGGATTTTCTGGCATCGCTGGCTAGGAATCATCACTTGTGTTGGTATTTTAATGTGGGGCATTTCGGGCATTTCTCACCCTATCATGTCGCGCATACAACCCAAGCCAGTGGCTTTTTCTGCGCCACCAGTTAATGCAGAGTTGCATCAGGCAAAAGCGGTTGACGTTGTGTTAAACCAGCATCGTATTGCGCGCTTTAGCCATGTCAGCCTTGCACAATTTTTAGACAAAACTTACTACCGCGTTGCGAATGAGGCTAGTGAGCCAGCGCGCTATTTTGATGTTGAAACTGGCGAGGAGTTAGCAGGCGGCGATGCCAAATATGCTAAAAGTTTAGCCGCGCATTTTACGGGTAAAGATGTCAGTGAAATCACAAAAACTGAATTGATTACCGCATTCAGTCACGATTATCACGCGGTCAATCGGTTGTTGCCAGTGTGGCGCGTAGAGTTTGATGATGGCCAACATTTGCGGGCATTTATTGATACCGAACAATCGCGTTTGTCTACATTGGTAAACGATACACGGTATTGGCTGACGCGATTATTCCAGTTTGGACACAATTGGTCATTTTTAGAATTTGCACCAAAATTACAGTTAAGTATTGCGGGTTTGGTACTTGTCACGGTGTTAACTTCCGCTGTTTCTGGCCTGTATTTATATGTTAAGTTAGGTAAGTCAAAACAACGTTTAGCCAATCAGCCCATGCGACGCTGGCATCGTCGAATCGGCTTAATTGTGTCAATTGCCGCATTGATTTTTGCTTCCAGCGGTTTGTTTCATTTGATGATGAGCTACCAACAACAAGCTAATGCACTGATAATCAAAACAGAATCGATGCAGACAGCACAACTTAACCCTCAAATTTGGGCAAAAATTACCGCCCAACATTTGGTTAAGTTGGATTTGATTGCTTACGCAGGCGTGCCGTATTGGTATGTATTAAATGCATCAACGTCAGGTGAAAACCAAATGCCTGTTGCGCAAGTTGGCGTGTTGGCAAAAGAGGCAGAACACGCTGAACATCATAATCATCATGACCACGAAAACGCAAAGCCAAAACCGATTTTGCCTTATGTCGTGCGCGCAGATATTGATGCACAAGAAATTTCAAACGCAGAAGTTAGCCAAACAAATAGCGTCGAAAACTTAGCCAAACAACGAGTCGCTTCATTAACCAAAAAACCTCTAGGTGATATTGTCAGCACAGAATGGGTAACGAAGTTTGCCAATGAATATGGGTTTATTTTTAAACGCTTACCTGTAGTAAAAGTGCAAATGCAGGATGCAGATAACACACGTTATTACGTGGAGCCAGCCACTGGTGCGCTAGCGGCAAAAGTGCGCGATATTGATGGATTAGAAGGATTTGTATTTGCTTATTTGCACAAATGGAGTTTTGAAGGCCTCAACAAAGATTTGCGCGATGTGTTGGTCTCACTATTCGCTTTGGGCAATATTGTGGTGGCCATCATGGGATTAATCCTTTTTTTGCGTCGTTATCCACGTTAAATTGATTCATTTACGCCAAGTTCGGTTACGATAAGCCCATGAAAATACTTTTAATGTTGTGTTGCTTTTTCTTAACTTTGCATGCCAATGCTCACGAGGCGCATGTGTCAAAAACCGCCAGCGATTTGGCTGTTTCAGTCGCGTTCGATCAGCAAGGCAACCTGTGGCGCGTATCGGCTAAAAACGGTTTTGTGCAAGTAGATAAAAGTGCGGATTTTGGTAAAACATTCTCTTCGCCAATCAAAGTGAATCCAACTTCACAAAAAATTGGCGCCAGTAATGAGGCGCGGCCTGATATTTCGCTGGATGCTGACAATAATATTTATGTGAGTTGGACGCAAAACTTAAAAACGCGATTTGCCGGATATATTTGGTTCGCACGTTCAATTAATGGCGGTAAAAGTTTTGAGAAGCCCTACATTGTGCATCAAGACCGCGCTGAAATCACACATGCATTTAATGCCTTAAATGTTGCGCCAGATGGCAAAATTACCGTCACTTGGATTGATAAGCGCGATACACTTAACGCTAAAAAAGCAGGCAAAAAGTACGAGGGCGCGGCGATTTATTACGCGATTTCGGATAATAAAGGTGAGAGTTTTATGCCAGAGCAAAAGTTAGCCGATAGTAGTTGCGAATGTTGCAGAATAGTTACCGCGAATAAGCCAGACGGTGCAGTTGCCGTATTGTGGCGTCACGTGTTTGAAGGTAGCGAACGCGACCATAATATCGCTGAAATTCCTAAAGCAGATGCAAAACCAGAGCCACACCGCGCAACGTTTGGGCATTGGAAAATCGATGGCTGTCCGCATCATGGCGCAGCGCTTGCCAGTGGTGGCGAAGGTCAAGATTGGTGGGGTTATCACATGGCGTATTTTGATGGCAAAGATGCAAATCCCGGTTTGTACTACAGCCGCATGGATGGCGTGGCGTGGGCATCATCACCTGCCAAAAAATTCGGTAATAACAAAAATCAGGCCGGCCATCCGGCCATTTATAGTCGTGGTAATAAAGTTTGGCTGGTGTGGCGCGAGTATGAGGCCAATACCTATAAAATAATCGGCCAATTTTCTGATGACGGCGGCAAAAATTGGAACGATGCAAAAATCATCGCAAGTACAACGCAAAAAGCAGATTATCCAGCTTTGGTTGAATTCAAAAATCAACTGTTTTTATCTTGGAATACAGCAAGTCGCTATCAATTAATCCCGCTAAATTAAACGCTTAGATAAAGTTAACCACATTGAAAACGGCAAAATTCGCCCCATCTAAAGAGTAACCAAACTTTTAAGGAGACGAAAATGCGTTTCGATAAATTAACGACTAAATTTCAACAAGCATTAAGTGATGCGCAAAGCATTGCTGTGGGTGCTGACAACACAGCTATTGAGCCGCAACATTTGTTATTGGCTTTGCTGCAAGAAGATAACGGCGGCGCAGCTTCATTGCTATCGCGTGCTGGTGTTAACTTAACACCTTTAAAGGCGCAATTAAATAGCGCAATCGCCAATCTTTCAAAATCATCTGCCCAAAATGGCGAAATCGCTATTTCGCGTGATTTAAATAATCTGCTGAATGTCACGGACAAACTCGCGCAAAAACGTGGCGACGCCTATATTGCCAGTGAGATGTTTCTTTTAGCTTTGGCAGAAGACAAAGGCGAAACAGGAAAATTACTCAAACAAAATGGGCTAACTAAAACTGCGCTTGAAGCGGCTGTGACCGCGGTGCGTGGCAGTGAACAAGTGAATGACCAGGAGGGCGAAAGCAATCGAGAATCACTGAAAAAATACACCGTTGACTTAACTGAGCGCGCCCGTTCTGGCAAGCTAGATCCCGTAATCGGACGTGATGATGAAATTCGCCGTGTGATTCAAGTGCTGATGCGCCGTACCAAAAATAACCCCGTTTTAATTGGTGAACCAGGCGTGGGTAAAACCGCGATTGTAGAAGGTTTGGCACAACGTATTATTAACGAGGAAGTGCCAGATTCATTAAAGGGAAAAAAGGTTTTAAGCTTAGATATGGCTGCTTTGTTGGCTGGTGCCAAATATCGCGGTGAGTTTGAAGAGCGCTTGAAATCTGTGCTAAAAGAGTTGTCACAGGATGAAGGCCAAACAATCGTATTTATTGATGAATTACATACGATGGTTGGCGCTGGTAAAGCAGAAGGCGCGATGGACGCAGGTAATATGCTGAAACCTGCATTGGCGCGTGGAGAGTTGCATTGCGTTGGCGCGACTACTTTAGATGAATATCGGAAATATATTGAAAAAGATGCAGCTTTAGAGCGCCGCTTTCAAAAAGTGTTGGTGGATGAGCCGACAGTTGAAGCGACGATTGCGATTCTGCGTGGTTTGCAAGAAAAGTATGAATTACATCATGGCGTTGAAATTACTGACCCTGCGATTGTGGCGGCAGCTGAACTTTCACACAGATACATCACAGACCGATTTTTACCTGATAAAGCCATTGATTTGATTGATGAAGCCGCTTCGCGCATCAAAATGGAAATCGATTCAAAACCAGAGGTACTGGATAAATTGGAGCGCAGAACGATTCAACTGAAAATCGAACGAGAAGCCGTGCGCCGCGAGAAAGATGAAGGTAGCCGTAAACGTTTCGACTTAATCGAAGAGGAAATCGAAAAACTTGAGAAAGAATATGCGGATTTAGAACAGATTTGGACATCTGAAAAAGCGCAGGTGCAAGGCACGAGTCACATTAAAGAAGCAATTGATAAAGTTAAATTTGAAATGGAAGAGGCTACGCGTAAAGGCGAATGGCAAAAAGTATCTGAATTGCAATACGGCAAACTACCTGCGTTAGAAGCGCAGCTAAAAGAAGCGACACATTCTGAAGCGAATGCAACGCCAAGCAAAAATAAGATGTTACGTACTGAAGTTGGTGCGGATGAAATTGCAGAGGTTGTCAGTCGTGCGACGGGAATTCCTGTCAGCAAAATGCTAACAGGCGAACGTGAAAAATTACTGACGATGGAAACCAAATTGCACGAGCGCGTGGTTGGTCAAGATGAAGCAGTCAGATTGGTTTCCGATGCGATTCGCCGCTCACGTTCTGGATTGAGTGATCCTAATCGTCCTTACGGTAGTTTCTTATTTTTAGGTCCGACTGGTGTTGGTAAAACTGAATTATGTAAAGCATTAGCAGGCTTTTTGTTCGATTCTGAAGAACATTTAATTCGCATCGACATGAGCGAGTTCATGGAAAAACACAGCGTTGCGCGCATGATTGGTGCGCCACCTGGTTATGTTGGCTACGAAGAAGGCGGTACGTTGACCGAAGCCGTGCGGCGTAAACCGTATTCTGTGATTTTGCTAGATGAGGTGGAAAAAGCGCATCCTGACGTATTTAATGTGCTACTGCAAGTTCTGGATGATGGCAGGCTGACAGATGGCCAAGGCCGCACGGTGGATTTTAAAAATACTGTAATTATCATGACATCTAATTTAGGAAGCCAAATGATTCAAAGTATGGCCGACCAAGATTACCAAGTGGTGAAACTGGCGGTGATGGGTGAGGTGAAAACGCACTTTAGGCCAGAGTTCGTCAACCGTATTGATGAAGTAGTCGTTTTCCATAGTCTAGGCGAAGCGCAGGTGAAATCGATTGCGCAGATTCAAATCCAGTTGTTGGCGAAACGTTTAGCTGCAATGGATATGACATTGAATATCAGTGATTCTGCCATAGCGGAAATCGCCAATGCGGGTTTTGACCCTGTTTATGGGGCAAGACCACTGAAACGCGCGATTCAGAGTGAGATTGAAAATCCGCTGGCGCGAGAGATTTTAGCGGGCAATTTTGTGGCAAAAGACATTATATTAGTTGATAACAAAAGTGGAAAAATGACGTTTACAAGTGGTTAAGTAGCGCGCAAGCTATCGCTGATGAAAACAAGTTTTACACTTTTATTCGTAATCATTTTAAATGTAATGATGGGTGTTGGCGTTTGCGCAGCTTACACGCAAGAAGAGCAGCAAATCTTTAATAACGAGCCACCAATTATTAAAGATTTGCTTGAGCAAGCAAGCTTGCTTTTGGAAGATGAAGACAATGGCGAGTCGGCTTGGAAAGCGGCTAATCTGTATTGTGAGTCGGCGCGTTACGGCAGTGCAGAAGGCACTTATCGTTTAGGCATGTTGTATGCGGTGGGGCGCGGCGTACCAGTTAATCGCGATTATGCTGCCAATTTATTTGGCCTCGCCTCTAGACATGGGCATTTTGAGGCGCAAAAAATGCTTGAAACGGTAGCGCTTAAAACGACGAATACGCCGATTTGCGTGGTGGAAGCAATTGAGCCAGAAAAGGCCTCTTCGCAAGATTATGCGAATTTACAACCGCATAAAATTGATATTTACATTGAAAGCTTGCCAAAAAACAAGCGTTGGTTGGTCGACTTAGTCGGTACGATTGCGAGTTGGTATCAGGTAGATGAAAAGTTAGTGTTGTCTATTATTACGGCCGAATCTAACTTTAAGCTTTCTGCGAAGTCCAATAAAGAAGCGCAAGGATTGATGCAATTAATTCCTGCAACAGCGAATCGATTTAATGTGATGGACGCTTACAACGCCAGCCAAAATATTAAAGGCGGCGTGAAATATCTGCGTTGGTTGTTGTCTTATTTTAGAGGTGATGTAACGCTTGTTGTTGCAGCCTACAACGCAGGTGAGGGCGCAGTGGATAAATACAAAGGTGTGCCGCCTTATAAAGAAACGCGCATGTATGTGAGAAAAGTGTTGGGCTTATATCAAGCCAAACGTCACGATTTTGATGCTAGTATTGCGCAGGCATCGCCTGTCATAAAGAAAGAGAGTGCAAAATGAAAAATCTACTCGTTATCATGTGTTTAATGCTGATGACAGCTTGTGCCAATACACCAACGCAACAGCCGCAAGTTAAGCGGATTACGCCAGAGGAACTGGCCAAAATGTTGCCGGCAGCAGTCGCTACAGTAAGCTTGGATGAAATAGTTAACGACGCTAAACAAGGTAAAACACCAGATGAAATCATTGCGAAAATTCAAATGAGCAATTCGCGTTACGAGTTAACACCTGGGCAGGCGCTAGATTTGAGCAAGCAAGGTGTCGATACCAAAGTGTTAGATTACATTCACCAAAGTAATGAGTTAGCTAAGCAAAATGCGATGGCTGATGAAATTAACAAACGCGAAAAAGAGCGTGTGGCTGCTGAAAATTTACTCAAACGTGAGCGTGATTTTGCCCGCAATCGTTACTATGACCCATTTTGGGGTTCACGTTTTGGTGGATTTTATGGACATCCATTTTACGGTTACAACAGAGGTTTTGGCGGTCGTTTCGGCTACGGCTTCGGCGGTTATCCATTTTGGTAGAAAACTGCGCTTAAATATGCGTTAAGTCTACTCAGTGAGTATGGTTTTTAATCATCGCAATCAGTTGGTCTAAACAAATTCCCCAGCCTTGTTCAAAGCCCATTTGTTCATGTTTGATACGCGCTTCTGGGTGTGCGTGCATCACGTGTGCAGTGTACTTTGTGCCGCCCGCGACCGTTTCTAGTAAAATAGATGCAGTCATCATAAACTCTTCACATGGGTGGTCGGGATTTGCAAGCACTTGTTTGGCTGGTCTAAATTCAGGTTTTAGCGAGTTTGTCCAAACTAACTTTTGATTGGGAATAATCTCTAAATAACAACCTGTATTATCAAACTGCTGACCTTCTGGCGATTGCATAACGGTACGGAAAATGCCGCCAGCGCGTAAATCAATTTCACATTCAATCGTTTTCCAAGGCAACGGGCAAAACCAAGGCTTAAGTAGTTCAGGCGTGGTCCATGCTGCCCAAATGGCTTCTTTTGGTACATCAACAATTCGCTCTAGCACCAAGTCTAATTCAGGGTTGTAGTTTTTTATCGTATGCTTGATATTCATCTTTTCACCTTTTGATTGATAGCTTGAATTTTAATATTGTTGATTATTCTATACCGAGTTGTAACTTGTGAGTAGAGTAAAAAATGATGATAATGCCATCAATAAACAGTGTTTTAGGCAAAATTTATGCAACAGTTTACACAACAACTCAGTATCAAAGCACAAGGTCGTAGGCTTTACGACATCACATCGCAAGTGCTGGATTGGGCAAACAATCTGGGCTTTAAAACTGGCTTGCTCACTCTATATATTCAGCATACATCCGCTAGTTTACTGATTAATGAGAATTATGATGCTGACGTGCTGGTGGATATGGAAGCTTTTTTTAATCGCCTAGTACCTGATGCTGATGATTTGTTTATTCATACAGTAGAAGGTCCAGACGTACGGGTTATATAACTTAAAAAAATGGATATGATGATATAAGTCAATATGCACGACTTATTGTATTTCTTGAAAGGTAAAAATTGATATGGCTCTTACACGTGATACCAAAGAAACTGTGGCGGTTCGCGGTTCCAAAGAACCTGAATTTGCCCGCGCCTTACTTGATGAAGTGCTAACTCTTTTACTTAATGGTGAGCCAGATACTTCAAAATTAATTTTGCGTGATCTAATAAATGCTACTGTGGGATTTGAAGGGCTTTCTACAGAAATACACAAACCTAGCAAAACCATTCATCGGATGCTATCGGTTACAGGTAATCCAACTGTAGAAAATTTTTCGTCTATACTTACAAGCATTCAAAAACATATGAAAGTACAAGTTAAGGCTCTAGTTATTTCTTTGTAATGTTGCTATATACAATTATATGTGCGCTTTGGTGTGGTCGAAACCTTTATATGTGCTTCTTTGAGATGAAGTCATGAGACAAGTTGTTGAGGAGTATGAAGCATGTTAGCTGATCGAATTTCCAATAATAATGAGATTCGATACAGGTGTAACCTAATTAACCCACTTAGTAAGAGGATTGTTGATCTTTCAACCTAATCCATTTGCCTAATATCTTTTTGAACCAATGTCGGCATATTCTTTCAAAATAGCCACTCATAATTAAACATGTTAAGGCTTTGCTTGCCCTAGAAAATAAATAATTATCAATAACTAGTTACTTAAGAATTTAAGAGGTATACGATAAACATTTGGCCCGTACAAGATGCAAAATCACGGTTTAGTGAATTATTGGACACTTGTGTTAATAAAGGTCCGCAGCTAGTCACGCGGCGAGGTGTTGAAATAGCAGTCTTATTCCAATTGCAGATTGGAAGCGCTTGAACAGTAGCGCAGATGCACCCCTTAAGACTTTATTACTTTCTGATGATAGTCGTGTTGATTTAGAGTTACCCGTTCGCGGCAAAGCGAATCGGCGTGCGATCACACCACGCTAAATTTGAATATGTACTTATATAATTACAATTGTCATCTTGTCTAGCCTAAATTTTACTTTCCCCATTCAGGCATTATGGTATGTCTATTGAAACGGGTGAAGTCCATACAGTTTATTGTGCATATTTTGTTCAACAATTTGTACCTCAGACGGTTCGCGCATTAATCAACCTGACAACCAAATTTATTAATGATCGCCTAAGGTCAAAAGAGGAAGTTCAAGCATTTAATTGCCTTCATATTTATTTGTACGTAAGCAATGAAATAAAAACTATTTTAGTTGCATCTGTAAGTTTCCCCATAGTTCCCCGACAAAGTAGTGTCTGTATTTTGCTTTAACTTTTGAATAAAGAGCTCATGATGAAATTAATAGAAGAACCTAAAGTACATGCTTTACATGAAACATCTGCTTCTCGTCGTGCTTTACTTAAATATGCGCTAAGCGCAACCGTAGCCACTTCGATTGTAGGAAAAGTAATGGCTGAAACACCTTCCGCCAATAAATCAGGCAAAGAACTTTCAATTGAGAATTTTTCAGCCGCAGGTAAAAGTGAAGGCGTTGTGCGTGTCGCCCAAGTGGTCAAGACTGAAGCAGAATGGCGCAAGCAATTAGTTGGGCTGTCTTTTAATGTAACGCGTCATGCGGGTACAGAAGCACCATTTACTGGAAAATATTGGGACAATCACGCCAAAGGCATTTATCGCTGTATTTGCTGTGACACCGCACTATTTGATGCAAAAACCAAGTTTGAGTCTGGTACTGGTTGGCCTAGTTTTTGGCAACCAATATCAGCAATGAATGTAGTACAGAGTTCAGATACTAGCTTCGGTATGCAGCGCGATGCGATTTCATGCACTCGCTGCGATGCGCATCTAGGCCATGTATTTAATGATGGCCCTAAACCGACTGGTTTGCGTTATTGCATGAATTCAGTAGCGTTAAACTTCGTACCGCAGACATAAACTCGCACCACCACAGAAGATCAGGAGAATTTGATGAAAAAGCTATTTTTTGCAACATTAATAGGATTAACTTTTGCAGTATGGCAACCATTTTCGAGCGCGGCGGAAGCGCCAACAATTATTGCAGCACCAGCACAAGATATCCCTAAAACAGCAAGTGGACTACAAACTACTGTTGTGGCAGGCGGTTGTTTTTGGGGCATGCAAGGCGTATTTGAACATGTTCACGGTGTGCATAAAGTCGTTGCTGGCTATGCAGGCGGCGATAAAGATAGCGCTAATTATAAGACTGTTAGCACTGGCACCACTGGCCATGCAGAGGCAGTGCAAATTACTTATGATCCAGCGGAGGTCTCTTATGGCGAGTTATTGCATATCTTTTTTTCTGTAGCGCATGATCCTACACAACTTAATCGGCAAGGGCCAGATTCTGGCACACAATACCGCTCAAACATTTTTTATACCAATAACACGCAGAAAAATATTGCCCAAACTTACATTGCCCAACTCAACAAATCAAAAGTATTTCCGCGTGATATAGCCACTCGTGTAGATTCATTTAAAAGCTTTTATGCGGCAGAGGATTATCACCAAGACTTTTTGATTCACAACCCTAATTATCCCTATATCGTATTTAACGATTTGCCAAAAATTGAGAATCTAAAGCACATATTCCCCAAAAACTATAATGCACAGCCAGTGGTTTTAGGTACAGCGCAATTGCGTAGTTAGTCTTAAAATAACTGAAGTACATGCTGTGAATACACTCAATAGTCATAACAAAAGTGTTGTGACTAAATTGTGATAATCATGTGATTGCCGCGCGAAAAATCCTATTCATAATGTCTTCAATTAACGTAATTGGGTCGCGATAAAGCTTGTATTTAGTGTAATCGGACTGTTATTTAGTGTAACAAATGAATGCCGACTAAGTAATGAAGCGAGGTGGAGATATGCACTTAAGAGACTGGGATGCTTTAAGTAAAAGTGTGTGCAATGCATCAAATATCATCCCTTGTAATGCAGGGGCTGGTCTACGTGCGCCGCATTACCAAGAAATATTGAAAACCTTACCAAAAGTTGGCTGGTTTGAGGTGCATAGTGAAAACTACTTTGGCGCGGGCGGGCAACCATTATATTTTCTTGAGCAGATACGTAATCATTACCCTATTAGCTTGCATGGTGTTGGACTTTCACTTGGTAGCACCGATGAGCTAAATCAATTTCATTTAAAAAAACTAAAAAATTTGATTCAACGTATTAAACCTGGATTAGTATCGGAACATCTTTGTTGGGGTTCGATCGGTGATAGAAGTTTGAATGATCTTCTACCGCTACCTTACACCCAAGAGGCGCTAAATCACATCTCTGCCCACATACGCCAAGCGCAAGATTTCTTAGATCGCCGTATCATCATCGAAAATGTGTCAAGCTATTTGCAATTTAAGTATTCAAACATTCCCGAATGGGAATTTTTAAGAGAAGTGACAACACTTAGTGGTTGTGGCATTTTGCTGGATATTAACAATATCTATGTTAATTCGATAAATCATAATTTTGACCCTATGCGATATATAGATGCAATACCTTTAAATGCGGTTGAGGAGATCCATTTAGCAGGTTTTGATAGTAATGGTCATTGTCTAATTGATACACACGGAACGCCCGTTTCTGATGAAGTATGGGCGTTGTACGAGTACGCGCTGGCTAGTTTTGGGGCTAAACCTACCTTGATCGAGTGGGATACCGATATTCCACCATTGGCCACTTTGTTAAGGGAGGCGGCTAAGGCGCAGCTAAGATTGGAGCAGTTTAATGCTGTCACTGCGTGATCTACAAATACAGTTTGAAATCGATTTGTTTAATGGTGATGCAGCAAAAGGTGCTTACATTCGAAAAGATGGCATCTCTGTAAAAGAGAGAATTGCAATTTATCGTAATAATGTATTTTCAAACTATCGAAAGGCATTAAGTGCGGTTTATCCAGTAGTTGAGAGACTGGTTGGGGAACAGTTTTTTCGCCAAACTGCTGATTCTTACATAGACGCATATCCTTCACTAAGTGGTGATTTAAACCAATACGGCGCAAATTTCTCTCAATTTATGGTCTCGTATGAGCCAGTTAAAAGACTACCTTACTTATCTGATGTGGCACGCCTTGAGTGGCTAGTGGAACTGGTATTTCACGCTTCAGACCATGTACCGAGGGTACTCGAAAAACTCTCGAATATTCCCGAAGAAAAGTATGGCGAGCTGCGATTTTCGCTACATCCAGCGTCACAGTTATTTCAATCAAACTTTCCTACAGCAACAATCTGGCAAGTTAACCAACCAGATTGGCAAGGCGACTGCGCTGTTGATTTGCAATCAGGTGGGTGTGAATTATTGGTCTTTCGTAAGGATTTTTCAATCATCGTAAAACCGCTTACAAAAGCTGAGTATGTCATGTTGCATGGATTAGCTGCTGGCAAAGATATTAATACAACTTTTTGTAAGGCATTTGAGATTCAGAACGACTTAGATCTAGGAAGCTTTTTACAGCAAATGATTCATGACGGTGTGCTGGTTGATGTAATAGTTTGAAATTTAGTCGTGCTGTAACTTCTTAAGTAAATATCTTCCAACCGTTTGTTATTGAAGCTTTAAAGTCTCGTGATGTTTGCGTGATTTTATCTACTTAAGATGACTGTAACCAAATTTAGCAAAAGCTAAAATTTAGGTGCGAAAGACTTCCTGTAGGGGACTTTTATTTTTTATATTTATTTAATGGAGATACACCATGAACACTAACCAAATTATTCGTACAGCTTTTGCTGGTCTTATCACAGTTGGTTTAGCCACTGCTGCCAGCCAAGCATTAGCGGCAAAAGATGACAATGAGAAATGTGCTGGCATTGTAAAAGCTGGTAAAAACGACTGCGGGACGAGCAAAACTGCTTGTGCTGGTACCATTAAAAATGACCGTGATACAGAAGCTTGGATCTATGTACCAAAAGGTACTTGCGAGCGTATTGCTGGTGGTGAAGTGGTGGCTAAAAGCGACAAGAAATAATTTAAAACATCTGAGATTGCCTGTTAATGACAGGTAATCTCTCAGATTAAAAATAAGCAAAATAGGAGATGCAAGTGATGATTAACATCAAAAAACTAAAGCCTTTTTGGGATAAATTTATTGGTGTTGCTGAGATGCTGAGTCCATTAGTAGATTTAGGTGTGAGGCTTTGGGTTGCCAATGTATTTTTTACTTCTGGCATGACCAAAATCCAGAATTGGAGCTCGACTATTTCTCTATTTGAAAATGAATACGCAGTGCCAATTTTGCCGCCAGAAATCGCTGCTTATGTAGGTACGTCGGCAGAACTCTCATTACCAGTTTTTCTAGTGCTTGGTTTAATTACACGCCCAGCCGCAATTGCGCTGTTTGCATTCAATATTGTTGCTGCCCTTACTTACCCCGATGTATCGGCGCTTGGTATCAAAGATCACCAAGTATGGGGCTTGTTGATGTTAGTGACAATTGTTCACGGTCCTGGCAAGTTATCTTTGGATCATTGGATTAAAAGTAAATTCTTTAATTAAAGGGAATCGCTATGAACGAGCTGAAAGATGATAAAAATAATAGCTTCCGTAGTCTTGATTTAACAGGGCAGCGCGCATTAGTGACAGGTGCTAACTCAGGAATTGGTGAAGGAGTGGCCAAAGGTTTAGCAGAAGCTGGCGCTACAGTGGTTGTCAATTATGTGAATGGCGATGAGCGTGCCGAGAATGTTGTGAATGAGATTGTTGCTAAAGGTGGTAAAGCCATTGCTATTAAGGCGGATGTTAGTAGTGAACATCAAGTGCAACAAATGTTTGGTCGCATAATTCAAGAGTTTGGTTCGGTTGATATTTTGGTTAATAACGCTGGCTTGCAACAAGATGCAGCATTTCATGAACTGACTATTTCACAATGGCAAAAAGTGATTGACGTTAATCTTACAGGACAGTTTTTGTGCGCTCGCGAGGCTGTGCGCGAGTTTTTGCGCCGTGGTATAAAACCAGAAATATCTTCTGCAGCAGGAAAAATAATTTGCATTTCTTCTGTGCACGACATCATTCCTTGGGCAGGTCATGCTAACTATGCGGCGAGCAAAGGAGGAGTTGCCATGTTAATGAAAACGATGGCACAAGAATTAGCCAGTCAAAAAATTCGCGTTAATTCTATTTCGCCTGGGGCGATTAAGACCCCCATTAATACATCAGCTTGGGATACACCTGAGGCAGAAGCGTCCTTGCTTAAGCTTATTCCGTATGGGCGAGTGGGCGTTACAGAAGACATCGCGCGAGCTGTGATTTGGTTGGCGTCGGATCATTCTGATTATGTCAACGGCTCGACTATTTATGTGGATGGTGGCATGACGCTATACCCGGAATTCCGTGAAGGCGGATAAAAATAAATGTAAGTTTAAGCGCCAATTAACGACCAATAATAAGAACATATTTTTGAGGAAAAAATGAATTTTATCAATCACATATCGCGATTTTTTGCTTTGGCTATGTTGCTATTTTTTAGCATGTCTTACGCTAACGCCAATGCGATTGAACTGAAAAGTATTGCGCTTACGGTGTCAGACTTAGATCGTTCGGTTGCGTTTTACGAGAAGGCAATGGACTTTAAAAAAGTGTCAGAACAAACCATTGTTAATCGCGATTTTGACTACGTGACAGGGGTGTTCGGTTCGCGTGTGCGTAGTGTTGAGTTACAACTTGGTGATGAAAAAATTCAGCTCAATCAATTCTTAAGTGCATCAGGAAAGCCCATTCCAATTGACAGTCGCTCCAATGATTTATGGTTTCAGCATTTTGCTGTAGTCGTTAGCGATATGGATAAAGCTTATGCACAATTGCAGCGCTTGGCTGTGACTGGCATCTCAAGCGCACCGCAGACGATCCCTGCCTCAAATCAGGGTGCTGCTGGTATTAAGGCCTATAAATTTAAAGATCCAGACGGACACCCACTAGAAGTGCTGTATTTTCCGCCAGGCAAAGGGCGCTTAGTTTGGCAAGGACATGCCAACCAAGTGTTTCTGGGTATCGACCATACCGCAATAACCGTTTCAGATACCGCACGTAGCATAGCGTTTTATCGCGACATGCTTGGTTTGATTGTGGCTGGAGGTGGCGTCAATACTGGCACTACACAGGAACAGCTTGATAATGCGTTTGGCGCAGTCGTGCGCATTACTAGTTTGCGCTCACAAAGTACACAAAGCCTTGGCTTAGAGTTTTTGCAATACCTCACGCCGTCTGGTGGTCGCCCGGCTTCAGTTGACGTTCAAACCAATGATTTACAGCATGTACATATCGTTTTGCAGGTGGATAACTTAAGTCAATTAACCGAAGAATTAACTAAAAAAAATGTGGCTTTTATCTCTTCGCAAGCGTTACCAGTAAAAGAGTTGCAATGTAAGCAATGCTTGATGGTGAAAGATCCTGATGGTCATGCTGTGTTGTTGGTGGATCAATAATCATGTTTTACGACGCAATCATCATAGGTTCTGGCGCAGGTGGTTCTGCTGCGGCCTATCAACTTACGCAAATGGGTAAGCGGGTTTTGTTGTTAGAACAAGGCCAAGTACTGCCGCGCGATGGCAGTACCTTGAATGTAGATAAGGTCGTTCGACAAAAACTATTTATTGATGATAGCCCCTGGTTGGACGGGCAAGGCAACATGATTGCCCCGCAAGAGCGCTCTAATCTTGGTGGTAAGACTAAATGGTATGGCGCAGCGCTGGCACGTTTTAGTGAAAAAGAATTTGGTGAGGACCAAGCACATCAATGCTTACCGTGGCCAATTAGTTACTCTGAGTTAGAGCCGTTTTATGAGGCTGCTGAGCGTATATTAGATGTGCGTACTTTTGCAATAGAGCTAGATTTTCAACGAATTGTGGATGGCTTGCAAAAGCGCGACGATCAATGGCGCAGCCATCCTTTGCCTATGGGTTTGTCGCAATATATTTTAAATTATCATGATGAAGCAACTCATTTTGATGCTTTTGCTTCTGTTCGCGGCCTTAAGGCCGATGGTGAAAGTTTTTTAAATCGCGTCAAAGACAACGCTAACCTCACAATATTAACGGGTAAAAAAGTCATCAATCTTATAGCAGACACTGATAACCCTTACAAAATAGCAGGTGTTATGTGTGCGGATGGCAGTCAATACCAAAGTAGTGTCGTGCTGCTAGCGGCAGGTGCATTGCATAGTCCAAGGTTGTTGCAGCGCTATGTTGAAGATGCAGGTTTGGTAGGAAAATTAAGCTGCTATCGGCAAATTGGCCGAAATTATAAATTCCATCTATTAACAGCGATGTTAATGATGAACGCCAAACCACAAACCGATGTGTTGCGTAAAACGACCGTGTTATTGCATGATGCCTTGTCACATTCCAGTGTGCAGCCTCTAGGTTGGATGGACGGTACATTATTAGCTCCCGAGCTACCAAGCTTAGTACCGAAGTGGCTGGCCAATATGATTGGTAAACGTGTGTATGGATTCTTTTTGCAAACCGAAGATGGCTCGCATGCTGATAATCGCGTGATAGCCGCCGCCAATGGCAAAACACTACCTACGCTTGATTACGATGTACATCGCTTACCTGCTGCGCTAGCAGAACATCGTCAGTTAGTTGGTATGCTCAAACGCCAATTACTATCAATGGGTTATCTTGGCCTTACTAAACAAATTCCGCTTGATGGAAGCGCGCATGCCTGCGGTACTTTGGTTGCGGGCAACAATCCAGAAAACTCAGTAGTTGATGCTAATGGCAAAGTACATGGTTTGGAAAACATCTATGTTGTGGATGGTTCAGCGCTACCACGCAGCAGTCGCGTCAATCCCGCTTTAACTATCTATGCTTGGTCGCTGCGTGTGGCTAGCATGCTCATTACTCGGAACTCAAAAAAATGAACATCACATTACCAACCTATATTCAATTCGGGCGTGAAATTTGTGGCGACCTTTTACAAAGCGAGCGGCGCGAATGGTGGCTTGCGAATGGACTTGGAGGCTATGCTGCAGGCAATATCGCGGGCACATTAACACGTCGCTATCATGGTTTATTAGTCGCACCAGTTAATCCGCCGCTTGGTCGCCATTTAGTATTTGCCAAAGGTGATGCCACTTTGATAGTTGGTGACAAAGGAATCCCCTTATTTAGTAACCGCTGGGGCGATGGTAGCGTCTCACCAGCGGGCTATTTGCAAACTGAATCGTTTCATTTAGAAGGGCGTATGCCAGTGTGGCGCTTTGCTATTGGCGATATACGTATTGAGCAGCGTATTTGGATGGAGCAAGATGCTAATACGACTTACTTGGCATACCGTCTTTTGTCTTCTGGCGCTGCAAGCACGCAAGCGCTTAAGTTATCAGTCAAACTTTTAGTCAATTCACGTGATCACCACGGCAGCGGTCGCCCTTGGGAATTTAATCCGTTTATTGAAAGTGAGGTTGATGCGCTATACGTGCGAAACCCAAATTGGTTTACCTTAACAGTAAAGACGCGTGGAGGGAAAATAGAGCCCGATATGACTTGGTATGACAATTTTCATCTATCAGCAGAGCGCGAACGCGGCTTACCAGATAGCGATAGTCATCTATGTATAGGCGAAGCTTTACTTGAACTTAACAGCGATGAATGGGTTGGTATAGTCGCCAGCACTGAGCATAATCCCTCAAGCTATATTTCAGATGCCTTGCGTCGCAACATGATGCATGAAGCAGGACAATTTAAGCGTTTACAAGCCACTGTGCCAGAGTTCATTGGCGCACCTGATTGGGTGAATCAATTGGCACTATCTTCGTCTAGCTTCATTTTTGCTCGGCCATCATTAGGTGTTCCAAACGGCGAATCCATTATTGCGGGCTACCCTTGGTTTGGGGATTGGGGACGCGACACCATGATTGCTTTACCCGGCCTAACACTCACCACAGGACGCTATGAGACAGCGCTACGCATACTAAATACCTTTGCAAAATTTATCGATCAGGGCATGTTACCAAATGTGTTTCCAGGTGTTGGTGAGCTGCCTGAATATAACACAGTAGATGCTGCACTATGGTATATCGAGGCTTGGCGTGCCTACGTGGCGGCAACTGGCGAAAAAGATAGTCTAAAACAAGTCTTTCCAATACTTGTTGAGATGATTGATTGGCACGTAAAGGGTACACGCTACCAAATTCATGTCGACCCAGCCGATGGCTTGTTGTATGCAGGCGAACCAGGGGTGCAGATTACTTGGATGGATGCAAAAGTAGGAGATTTTGTGGTGACGCCACGCATTGGTAAGCCAGTAGAAATTAACGCTTTGTGGTACAACGCGTTGGTTGCTATGGGCGAATTCGCAACCATGCTTAAATTACCTGCAACACAATACCTAGAACTCGCAGAAAAAGCTAAGACAGGATTTAGTCGTTTTATTAAAGCAGATGCTACTGGTTTGGTTGATGTGTTAGATGGCCCAGATGGGGATGATTATTCTTTGCGTCCCAACCAGATTTTTGCTGTCAGTCTACATGCCAGCCCATTAGATGCTAAGACGCAACGCGAAGTGGTAGAGATATGCGGACGTGAATTATTAACCTCTTATGGTCTGCGCTCACTTAATGTTGCCCACCCTGAATTTAAACCACACTATGAAGGTGGAGTTTGGGGACGCGATACTAGCTACCATCAAGGGCCAGTATGGGCATTTTTACTGGGGCATTATGCGCTTGCCGAGTTCAAGGTAACTGGCGATGCGCTTGCAGCGCAGGCTAAACTTGAGCCGATGCGCGACCATTTAACAGATGCAGCTTTAGGCACGGTAAGCGAAATTTTTGATGGTGTTGAACCGCATACACCGCGCGGCGCGCCAGCACAGGCTTGGTCTGTGGCTTGCACGCTAGAGGCTTGGGTTTACCTAGAACGCAAAAAAAATGAAAAGATGCGTGTATTGCCTGTTGTTAAAAAAGAAGCGCCAGCGGTAAAAGTAAAAGTTGCCGTTTAGTGTGCTGTAAATTTTGTATAGATTTTTTGAGAGGTAAGTCATGGGCGATACAAACATAATGAATGCCGAGCAGCTAAGGCTGGAAGCGCAAAACGAAGGCCGTGAAGATTGGCGACATTGGGGGCCATACCTAGCAGAGCGTGCTTGGGGTACGGTTCGCGAGGACTATAGTGCAGGAGGTGCTGCATGGGAATATTTTGACCATGATCAATCACGTTCACGTGCTTATCGTTGGAATGAAGATGGCCTTGGTGGCATCTGCGATGAAGCACAAAATTTATGTTTTTCGCTGGCATTATGGAACGGGGTTGACCCGATTTTGAAAGAGCGGGCGTTTGGCCTAACAGGTAACCAAGGTAATCATGGTGAAGATGTAAAAGAATATTACTTTTACACGGATGCTACGCCCTCGCACAGCTTTATGCGCTATTTGTATAAATACCCCCAAGCTGCATATCCATACCAAAGTTTAGTTGAGGTGAACAAAAGTCGCAGTCGACAAGACCCGCCATTTAATTTGCTCGATACTGGCGTGTTTGAGCAAAGTCGGTATTGGGATGTAGAAGTCCGTTATGCTAAAGCCAGCACTGATGAAATACATATGCGGATTATTGCCAGTAATCGAGGCGATGAAACTAAAACGTTACATCTATTACCCACCCTTTTATTCCGTAATACTTGGTCATGGGGAGATATACCAACCAAACCAAAATTTACTGCGGCGAAAGCACCAAAAGGCGCGCAGTGGGCGGTGAAAGCCAAGCATGAAAGTTTAGGTGAATATCATCTTTATGGGCGCCAAAAAGCACAAACGCTTTATACCGAAAATGAGACCAATAACGAGAAGTTATGGAGTGCTGCCAATGCCTCTGCTTATGTCAAAGACGCTTTTCATCGCTATGTGATTAATGATGAAAAAAAAGCTGTTAACGCGGGACAAATAGGCACTAAATTTTCCGCTTGGCACGAAGTGACTGTTCAAGCAGGGCAATCTACTACGATTGAATTAGTGCTAACTAAAGGCACCATCACTGCACCTTTTGAACAGTCTGAAGCGATTTTCACAATGCGCGAAAAAGAAGCTGATCTTTTTTATGATGCGCTGTTACCAAAGTCAGATTTTCAAGATAAAAATATTTTGCGCCAATCCATGGCGGGGATGATATGGAGCAAACAGTTCTTTCATTTTGATGTTGCACGCTGGCTAGATGGCGATGGATTGGAGCCACCAGATGGGCATAAATTTGGGCGTAATCGCGCATGGCGTCACCTTAAAGCAGCCCATGTTATTTCTATGCCAGATGCTTGGGAATACCCTTGGTTTGCAGCTTGGGATTTAGCTTTTCATTGTGCCGCCATAGCTTTAGTGGATGTGGATTTTGCCAAACAACAAATTGAGCTACTGTTAAAAGAAAATTTCTTACATCCCAATGGGCAGATTCCTGCTTACGAATGGGCGTTTGGTGATGTAAATCCGCCAGTATTAGCTGCCGCCGCACTTAAAGTGTTTCGCGCAGAGCGGGTACAGCGCGGCAAAGGCGACTTGAATTTCTTAGGTCGCATCGTACACAAATTGCTGATGAACTACACATGGTGGCTGAACGCAAAGGATACGGATGGCAACAATGTATTTGAAGGTGGGTTTTTGGGTTTAGATAATATTTCCGTGTATGACCGTTCACAACCCTTGCCAGCGGGTTACTCGCTAAAACAAGCAGATGCAACTGGTTGGGTCGCCATGTTTAGCTTAAATATGACTGTCATGGCCTTAGAGTTGACGGCTGAGAATGGTGATTATGAAGATGTAGCAATTCAATGTTACAGCCAATTTTTGGGGGTTGCTAATACCATTGCAGGACATGTTAGCAAAAATACGCATAGCGGCCTTTCTCTTTGGGACGACGATGCTGGTTTCTTTAAAGATTTAGTCGTTAAGCCTGATGGCTCAAGCCAACGTATTGATGTTTTTTCGCTAGTTGGTCTCATTCCTATGTTTGCCTGCGAAGTTGTAGATAAACGCTTATTAAAAAATGCACCACGATTCACGGAGGTTTTAAATAGCCATGCAGGTGGTTTATTCGATGGTCACACCATATGTGCTTGTCCTGCATCAGTAAACGATCGTGGAGAGCATCTTTTATCATTAGTAGATCACACCATGTTGCCGCATATTATGCGAAGACTACTATCAGAAGATGAATTCCTCTCAGACTATGGCATACGTAGTGTGTCTAAAATCCATGCAACCAATCGCGATCTAGGCCATATAGATGGCATAGGTCAGGCGCTCATTGAATATGTGCCTGGAGAGTCCAATAGTGGTTTATTTGGCGGCAACTCTAACTGGCGTGGCCCTATTTGGATGCCGACTAATTACACCTTAATTCAAGCGATTGAGAAATTCCACCGCTATCTAGGTGATGATTACATAGTAGCCGTGCCATGCCTAGACAATAAAGAACTTAACTTGTTAGAAATTTCAAGACTCATCTCTAACCGTATTGTAGGTATCTTCCGACGTGATGAAGCTGGACGTTTGCCTGCACTGCCCGCAGATAGTCCGTTTCAACATGATTCCCACTGGAAAGATTTACTATTGTTTCATGAGTATTTTCATGGGGATACAGGGCTCGGTTTAGGCGCTATGCACCAAACAGGTTGGACTGGATTAGTCGCAAATCTTGTAAAGCGTAAATACCATACTGGCATTCCTGCTTTTTGGTTAAATGACACGAAAGAAACAGCCAATGCCAAGGCATCCTCTACAACAATTGTTTCAACCAAAATGATCGCAGCCAATGGATGCTCACAACCCAACAAGTGCGGCCAAAAATAAATTGGCTGCTTATTTAGTAGCAGCTAAGCATCATTGGCCTGAATATTTAATGGAGGCGGCAGAGCTTGGCATTTTTATGGTTTCTGCCTGCCTATTTGTTGCCCTCATTGAGTATCCAAGTTCACCTGTTCACACCTTGGTAACAGACGCATTTATGCGTCGCATATTGATTGGCTTAGCAATGGGTCTGACGGCTATCTTGATTGTTTACTCGCCATTGGGCAAACAATCTGGTGCGCATTTTAACCCGGCGGTTACGCTTACATTTTTACGGCTTGGGAAAATTGCGCCTTGGGATGCTTTTTTTTATATATTGGCACAATTTATTGGTGCGGTGTTGGGCGTCAAATTGGCGTCAATCGTGCTAGGTAAAATGCTAATTGCAAATCCATCCGTCAATTACGTGGCCACCATGCCTGGTAGAGCTGGTATTGGCAATGCTTTTATAGCAGAAGTCGTCATTTCATTTGGATTAATGCTGACCGTATTAATCGTTTCTAACACTAAGCGACTTAACCAATACACCGCGTTTTTTGCAGGCGCACTGGTAGCCACTTATATCACCTTTGAAGCGCCCATTTCAGGCATGAGCATGAATCCCGCGCGTAGCTTTGGCTCGGCATTCCCTGCGCATATTTGGACATCATTGTGGATTTATTTTGCTGCGCCTCCAATTGGCATGCTCATTGCGGCAGAAGTGTACCTTCGGTTTAAAGGTGCAAGCGCAATACTTTGTTGCAAACTTCATCATGAAAATGGTAAGCGCTGCATTTTTCATTGCCGTTATGACGAAGCCTCGCAACAAAAGGAATAGTTTATGCAACAATCGTTAAAATCTACTCAACATATTTCATGGATTCCGCAGTTGATGGGCTGGGTTGCTGCAATTATCAAGTTTGTTGAACGCACAGCTGGTCCAATAGTCGATTTAGTCATTCGCTTATGGTTAGCACGAATATTTTTTGTGTCTGCAGTAATTAAGCTAAGTAATTGGGATAACGCATTGCTACTATCTCAAAATGAATATCCCGTTTCTTGGCTAAACCCAATTTCTGCTGCCTATTTAGGTGTCAGCATAGAGTTGATAGGTGCAGTTCTACTTGCAATTGGTTTGGCAACTAGATTTGCTGCTTTGTCTCTATTCATTTTATCGCTGATCATACAGTTTAATTATATTGCGTTAGATCAGCATTTATTCTGGGCCGCTTTGTTTGGCTGGTTTGTTGTGCGTGGTGCAGGGCCGCTTTCTATTGATGCCATGTTAGGCCATGGTCTTACCGACAGTGCGCTTCCGCTTGCGGCGCAGATCATAAAGAGTCTTAAGTGCTTAAGCAAATTCGGCAGCCCATTTTATTTGTTCCTACTACGTTTATGGTTAGCCGCTGCAATCTATTTTGCTTTTCAAGGGCAAGTACACTATGCAGATATTTTACCAATTACAACAGCGGCTAATTTTGGCAGTTATTTGGGTTTAATTCTCGCGTTGATGCTGGTCACTGGTATCGCGTTACGTTGGGTTGGTCTAGTAACTATTATTGCAACCCCAGCAATGATGATGCTAAATATGAACCTAGATAATTATTGGATTTTTGCTTTGCTGTTACTGGCCATTTATGGCGCTGGTTGCTGGTCAATGGATTACTTAATTAGTCATAAATTACGGAAAATTTATCCGCAACTTGATGGCAAGCCCGCATTTTCTCTCGAAGGTTTGCCACATGTGGTCATCGTTGGCGCAGGGTTTGGGGGCTTAGCTTGTGCGGCAAAACTAGCAAAGCAAGCTGTACAAATTACGCTAGTAGATAGACATAATTACCATTTGTTTCAGCCTTTGCTATATCAAGTGGCCACGGCAGCGCTTGGTCAAGGCGATATTGCCTCACCAACGCGGGGCATGTTCCGGGATTTTTTTAATGTGAGAGTACTGCTTGGTAATGTAATTGGTGTGGACTCTGACAAAAACGAGCTCATTTTTGAAGATCATCCCTTAAAAAACCAGCGTATTCAATACGACTATTTAGTGCTTGCTACGGGCGCTAGTCATAGTTATTTTGGGCGTGATGATTGGGCAAAGTTCGCGCCAGGTTTAAAGCGTATTGAAGACGCAACTGAAGTACGCCGTCGTTTATTGTTAGCATTTGAGCTGGCGGAGGCGACCTCAGACCCAATGGAGCGTGAAAGTTTGCTGACTTTTTTAATCGTTGGCGGTGGTCCAACTGGGGTAGAGTTAGCAGGTGCTATTGCAGAGCTGGCAAGGTTTGGTATGGAAAAAGAGTTTCGTGGCTTTGATCCTGCAAATGCGCGGGTTTTGCTGGTGCAATCAGGCAGCCGCTTACTCCCTGCTTTTGATGAGAACTTATCAAAAATCACGCTTAATTCACTAACCAAGATTGGCGTTGAGGTTCACTTAAATAGCAAAGTCGAGCACATAGATGCGGAAGGCGTGATGGTAAGTGGTAAGCGCATTCCGTCGCGAACCGTGCTTTGGGCGGCAGGTGTCATGGCATCGCCAGCTGCTGATTGGTTGAATGCCGAAAAAGATAAATCAGGCCGTGTTAAAGTGGGCGCTGATTTATCGGTTATAAGGCACAGTAAAATTTTCGCTATTGGTGATACCGCGCTTTCAAATGGTTGGAATGGCGAACCAGTGCCAGGGCTTGCCCCAGCGGCCAAGCAGGGGGGTGAATATGTGGCCAAAGTCATCATGGCTAAGGTCTTGGGCAAGCATGTTCCTGCACCATTCCGTTATACTCATCTGGGTAGTTTGGCGACTATTGGACGAAAAGCAGCGGTAGCAGATTTTGGCTTTATGAAGTTAAGCGGGGCACCTGCTTGGTGGCTGTGGGGGTTTATTCACCTTACATTTTTGGTAGGCTTAAGAAACCGTTTTTCTGTGATGTTTGATTGGTTCTGGGCGTACCTTACCCTACGTAGTGGTACGCGGATTATAACGGGCAGCGAAGCCGAACATAGCTAAGCCAACATTGCAGTGTTCGCAAATAGGTAACTATTTTGATTAAAGGTTAAATATGATCATACTTGCAGGGGACATTGGTGGCACAAAAACCGAGTTAGCCATTTTTGATTCAGCTGAACCGAAGATGCCAAAATTTGAAATGCGCTTTGTCAACAAAGAGCAAGCCAGCTTTGAAGCCATGTTGAAGCATTTTCTTAAGTTATCAAACGAAAGTGTTCAATATGTTTGCCTTGCAGTTGCGGGGACGATTGTAAATGGACGCTGTCATATGCCAAATATAGCTTGGGTATTGGACGAGCAAGCAATTCAAAAAACGCTTGATGTTGAGCATATAAAACTAATCAATGATTTGGAGGCAACCGCTCACGGCATGCTTACATTGTCATCAGATAAAATAATGGTTATTAATGCAGGAATACCTAATCCAACAGGTAATCTTGCGTTGATAGCAGCAGGAACTGGCTTGGGCGAAGCTATCTTATTTCGTGCTGGACAGGATTTGGACAAACAGCATTATCAAATTGCTGCATCAGAAGGTGGGCATGTTGACTATGCGCCACATAATGCGCTTGAGATGGCTTTGCTTCAATGCATTTGGTCTAAATTTGGCCATGCAAGTTGGGAGCGCGTAGTTTCTGGCTCTGGACTCGCTAATATTTATGAGTTCTTGTATGAGTTCATGGCATTGTCCGAAAATACTGCCGAACCTTCTCAAATGAACGCTCAAATTATGAGTGCAACGGATCGTGGTGCTGCAATTTTTCAAGCAGCACAATCTGAAGAATCACCTCTTAGCATTCAGGCTATTAATATTTTTATAGAAAACTATGGCGCTGCAGCTGGAAACCTAGCGCTTAAAGCGCTTTCAACTGGTGGGCTTTATATTGGCGGCGGCATTGCCCCAAAATTGACTGACTACTTTACCAATGGCACGTTTATGCAAGAATTTACTAACAAAGGCAGGTTTTCTGACATGCTAAAAAATGTACCCGTCAAACTTATTCTTGAACCTAAAACTGCTTTGTTAGGTGCTGCTGTTTTTGCAATTCGGCATCGGTTTTAATAACTTTTTTCATCATAATCCTGTCGAAAAAAATCCGTATACTTTGTTCAGCTACTTTCAAGTTATTCTAAACTACCCGCTGCTTTTAAGGTAACGCGCCTGCGCCCTTGATATTAAGACGTATTTTGTAAATAGCAGATTGTGCTGCTAGATATAATGTCTTGCCATCATCATCGCCCCAAGCCATATTGTGTGGGTGTTTAGGCGCGATAATCGTGCCCAAATGCTTGCCCTGCGGTGATAAAATCCATAAACCGCCTGGTCCAGAAACATACAAGTTGCCTTGAACATCCACTTTTATGCCATCCAAGGCATCGTCGCCTTTTGCTGAAGTCATATCAAAAAATATCTCGCCTTTGTCTAATAAGCCATCCGCGTTTACTGGGTAGCGCATGACGACTTTTTTGTGGTCATCCCAATTGCCTATGTATAAAAACTTTTCATCTGGGGAAAATGCAATGCCATTGGGACCCGTTAGCTCGTTAGCGAGTAAGTCTACTTTGCCATTTTTTACCCGAAAAATCCCACTGTAAGGTAACTCTTTTCGGGGGTCTTTTTCAAATTTTGGTAAACCAAATGGTGGATCAGTCACATAAAGCGCACCATCTGATTTATAAACTAAATCGTTGGGGCTGTTGAAACGTTTACCCTCAAAGCGGTCAGCAAGCACAGTGATTGTGCCGTCTAACTCGGTGCGTGTTACGCGCCGATTGCCATGCTCATCGGCAGTCAGGCGGCCTTGTGCGTCAAGTGTTAAGCCGTTTGAGCCGGGTTGTCTATATTCGGCAATATCTGCGCCACTGTAGCCACTGGGTTTGCGGAAGACGCTTAAGTTGCCATCGTATTTATAAATGGTGTTGGCGTTGGGGTCACTAAATAGCAAATAACCGTCAGAGTTTATGTTTTTTACCCATAATGGGCCTTCGGTAAACTGAAAACCTTCTGCGAGTTTATATATTTTTGGGTTGATCGGAACGATAGCGTCAATTGCAGAATCGTTGCGTATTACGTCAACATTCACCTCTTGCGGCGTGACTGCATAAGGCTCAGTTGTACCTTTATAAAACGATAGTCTGGCATGATGCAAGTAAATATAATTGGTGGGTGATGCTGAGATTGGACCGTTGATGCCAAAAATCGCCAACTGGATTTTCTGTCCTGGCTTTACGTTGCGGCCGATTACCAAGCGATTGTTGGCATTCCAGCCAGCCACCATAGAGCCACCGGATTGACCTGTGGCGCGGGCGAGCTCACCATTGACCCAGATTTCTGCGTAATCATCAGCAGAAGTGTCGAATACCACTGTGCTGTCTGTGGCATCAATACCAGCAACTTGTGCTGGAATAGTCAGATTAATGCGATACCAATTAAAGGCAACACGACCATGGCTGCGGCGTTTTTCAAGTGAGGTAGGGTCAATGGCTTCCCAATGACTATCGTCAAAATTTGTGCCGCCAGCCTTGGGTTCATAGTCGTAGGTTTTTACTACTTCGCCACCTGGCTGACCATCGACTCCCGCAGCGCGGAAATTTGTTTCAATGATTTTGGTGTCACTATAACGCCACTGCCCTTCCAATAGCGCAGTGCCATCTTTTGTGCCCAAATCAACAGCAGCTAAAGGGGCAGTAGAAGGCAGATCTGTAGGCGCTACTGCTGCTGAGACGATGCCTGTGACAGAAGCAAACAACACTGCAGTGAAAATAGTGATAAGTCTTTTCATGATGATCTCTTACTTGTTAATTGGCTTTACGACGAAGTATAAGAATGGATTGCTGGCTTCTTTAAACCAGTGCGGTACACCTTGCGGAATCACCACCACATCGCCCTTGGCTAGCACTTGTGTTTCACCACCTTCAACACGTGGCGCACGCACTTCACCAGGCGCAGTCCACTTTGGCTCAACCATTGTGCCGCCAGTTACCAATGTGGCGGTGCCATCTAACACATAAAGCACATCAGTTTCGTTCTCGTGAACTTCTACTAAACCCGCTTTTTCTCGTCGACTGGCGTGTACTTTATAGCCGTCCGCTTCAAGCAAAGGCATGCCTTTATCAAATGCGCTAACCACCTTATCGTGCTGAAAAAAAGTAACAGCAGCGGATGGTGCTGGAATAGCACCTGGGGCAGTTATCGCCTTGCTAGCTACTATAGCGAGGTCTTCATCTTGTTGCGCACTTGCTGCGCCAGAAACCCCCACAGCGCCTACAATCTGATCATCTATGGTGATCGGAATGCCACCTTGCAGTGGCGTAAACAATGAATCTGGCAATGCTGTCATGGCAGTGCGCCCATTTTTGATGATGTCTTCAAATACTTTGGTTGGCCGTTTAAATAAAGCTGCGGTACGTGCTTTACCGATGGAAATAGTCGCACCAGCGGGGAAGGTATTGTCCAAACGTTCTAGCGCCATTAAATTACCGCCATCATCTACCACTGCAATCACTGCGCCAGGTGCGCTCAGGCGTTTGGCTTCTGCTACAGCGGTCGAAATTACTTTTTTTGCGCCTTCTAGTGTTAATGAGATTTTGTTGCTGGTTAGGTTTGCAGCTTGCGCATTTGCAATGCTAATCAGAAAAGAAGTAAAAAGTATTGTGGGTATGTTTGTTAATATTTTCATGACTATTCCCTCAGTAATAAAGTTTGTCGCATTAAGACTGTGAGGAGTATTATTTAATGCACCTCACAGCTGCTTTATGCGTTTACATTGTTAGCTCTTTTTGTTCTTGTTGTACTCTGCCAAACCACCTGGTGCATTCCATGGTTTGTCAGTGATGGTGCCACCAGTGATTTTTTCGCAAGTGCCAACTGGTACAGCAATCCAAGCCTCTTTGTCGTTGTTCTTTTTAATTGAACCATGGCAACCCACTTTGGTGGTTCCGCAATCGTTGTGACCTGACTTGGCAATGCCCGCACACTTTTCCATTGCGGCATCAGCTGCATTTGCGCTTGAGATGGGTAATGTAGTGACACCTAGGGCGATAACGCTAGTGATGGCTGAATTGATAGCCAGTTGTTTAAAGTTTTTCATTTGTAGCTCCTAATCATTGATTAAAAAATATCGTTGGATTTTGTAAAAAAATTATTAAACTTTGTGCAAAATCCATAAGCCAAATTTAATTTCAGCGACGCTAATTTTGAATAGCTTAGTTCGCGTAGCAATCACAAAATATTAACGTTTTAATCACATATAGCTTTTATGCTGTTAAGTAAATGCTTGCAGATAAAAAATGAGCCTTTATTGTTTTTAAAATAAAGGCTCAGAGGGAGATTTATGTTTAGCGCTTGGTATAATTGTTGGAGGCGTTACGATAGTATTGGTTATGATATGCCCAAAATAAGATTGCTATCTTGAAGTACCATTTTTTTGCTAGGGTGCTGCCCAGCAGGCAAATCAAAGTGAAAGTTAGTACCAATACCTAACTGACTATCTGCATGAATAGTACCACCATGCAATTCGATAATACGTTTTGTAATTGCCAAGCCTAAACCAGCGCCAGTATGAGCGCCATCGTCAGCAACGCCATTGCCTTGAAATTGACGGTCAAATATGAGCGCTAATTTATCTTGCGCGATACCACAGCCAGTATCTGAAACTTGTACATGGATTCGACTACCTTTCTGTGTCAACAACAGGCTAATAGTAGCATTAGGCGCACAATGGCGCAGTGCGTTTTCAATCAGGTTGGTTAATACACGCTCAACCAAGCTGATGTCAGCATAGGTGGAAAAAGCGGATTGTGCGAGGTTTGTTTTAATTACCACACTTTTTTCTTCGGCAATGAGTTGAAATTTTTGTATGACATCTTGTACTAATTCACTAAGTGGAAAGGTCTCCAATTTAGCTGTGGCACTGTTAGATTCTAGTTTCGACAATTCAAACAAGTCATTAATCAGTTTGCTCAAATAAACGGTCTGTTTTAATGCAACTTCTAGATAGGTGCGTTGTTGTTTAACAGGAAGCGTTCCAGTTTTTAATAGCAGGGTTTCTAAGTAGCCACGCATCGAGGTAAGCGGTGTACGTAAATCGTGTGAAATATTTTCGAATATTTCACGGCGCTGCGTATCTATTTGTTGCGACAGTTGAATTTGGGAGCTTATTTTTTTTTGCATTTGCTCGATAGAGAACCCGAGTCGGCTGATTTCATCGCCTTGGATGTTGGAAAACTGCATGAAAACAGGCTCGCTAAAATTGGTGCGACGAAAGTCTTCTATCGCTTTCATCATCGAATTTAAACGGCGAGTAAACAACATAAAAACTACAAAGGCAAAAATACTAGCGGCAGATAATGTTGAAGCAACCATATATATGGATACTCTTTGTAGGTGGGTTTTATCGAACATGAGTTGCATTGCAAAGATCAAGAACAATAACTGCAGGCTCAAAATCAATAAGGATGCTAAACCTAGTTTGCTGTAAATAGAATTAAACATTATTGCAAAGTTTTAGAATATTTTTCAGTAAACTTATAGCCAACACCCCAAACGGTTAATACAAAGTCAGGCATATCAGGGTCGGCTTCTATCTTGGCACGCAGACGGTTAATGTGTGAGTTAACGGTATGCTCATAACCATTGTGGCTGTAACCCCAAACATGATTCAGTAACTGGTCGCGATTAAATACAACACCAGGGTGCTGCGCAAAGTAAGTAAGCAAATCAAACTCTTTGGCGGTGAGATCAATCTGATTGGCATCGACTGTCACGCTACGTCGTGCTGCGTCAATTACCATTGGCCCAATCTGAATGATATTGTTTGGGTCTATGGTTTCGCTTAACTCACATTCGGCCATGCGACGACAAAGTGCTTTTACTTTAGCTTTTAGTTCCATCACACTAAAAGGTTTGGTCATATAATCGTCCGCGCCCATTTCCAAACCAAGCACTCTATCAATTTCGGTAGACTTTGAAGATAACATCAGAATGCGCGTGTTGTTAGTTTTGGCGCGAATGCGGCGGCAAATTTCTATGCCATCAATACCTGGTAAGTTAATGTCTAAAATGACCAAATCATATTGTTTGGATTCAATTTCTGCCAAACCTACTACGCCATCTAACGCAACTTTAACCTTATGTGAAAGTTCGGCAAGATGCATACGTTCTAAATTAGCAATATCTTTGTCATCTTCTATGATGAGTATGTCACGTTGCATGGTTAATTCCTCTTTTAGTAAGTGCTACGCAAGACACTAAATCTTGCGCAGGCCACTTAGCTAAATAATTGTTATTGTTGTGTGATACAGCCAACACTGAGTCGGGATACAGCTATTATAGCAATTAGTATGCCAACCCTAATTATTGTAAAAAATTCATTATAATCAAAAAGTTAAATAATAAATCACAAGAACATAACATTACTATCACGTGCCGATGCCACAATTAGTTGTGGCAGCCACCAATATTTGAGGGTAAGATAATCGTAAGTATTAAACAAAAAATATGAATATTTTTTACATAATAGGAAGGCAAAATGGAAGAGGATATTGCAATTACAAATATGCCCTACGCTGAGTTTGGTACGACAGATTTAGCGGTATTGCGTAAGATTGTAGAAGGCACCGCGCATGTGACAGGTGAAGATTTTTTCCGCTCATTAGTAGAAAAGTTAAGCGAAGCAACTGGTGTTCCCAACGCCTTCATTGCAGAATTTACACAGGTGAAAACGCGTGTACGTACCATCGCCTATTGGTGTGAGGGAAAATTTTCTGAAGATGAGTGGGATTTAGCAGGCTCGCCTTGTGAAGAAGTCGTTAATGGCAACTTATGTCATTATGGTTCGGGCTTAGGCAAGAAATACCCCAAGTGGAGTTATCTTGAGAGTTACCTTGGGGTTCCACTAAAAGACGCCACAGGAGATGTGCTTGGACACCTTGCGGTATATAGCGAGCAAGCGATGCCACTAAGAGAAGAATTGCTCTATACCTTCCAAATTTTTGCGGCAAGAGCAGCAAGTGAGTTAAGTCGAATGCGTATGTTGGAGAAGCTAAAAGTAACAGAAGAACGCTTCCGCGACCTGTTTGATGAAGCCCCGATTGCTTACGTGCATGAGCAACTGGATTCACGCCTTATTCGCGCAAATAAGACGGCATTGAAAATACTTGGACTCACTCCCGAAGAAGTACCTAACACATACGGTAAAACTTTAGCCCCTGATACACCTGATGCACAGCGCCGTATGAAAGAGGCGTTCGAATCCATTGGTAAGGGTGCAGACACCAGGGGTGTGGTGCTGGAAATGCGCCGCAAAGATAACGGCAAGCCGTTCTGGATTCAGTGGTGGTCTAGGCCAGACCCGAGCGGGTTATTTACGCGGACGATGTTTATCGACATTACTGAAAAAGTTTTAATGGAGCAAGAACAGGCAAAGCTGAAATTGCAGAACGAACTTTTACAAGAGGAACTAAAAGCGGTTCACAATTTTGGTGAAATCATAGGCGCAAGCGTAAAAATTCAATCCTTACTTAATAATGTGCGCCGCGTGGCGACTACCGATGCCTCAGTGCTCATTCAAGGTGAATCTGGCACTGGCAAAGAACTTATTGCACGTGCCATACATTCAAATAGCAATCGGCATGATAAACCGCTAATCAAAGTAAATTGTGCTGCGTTGCCCGCCGGCTTGATTGAGAGTGAGTTGTTTGGGCATGAAAAAGGTTCTTTCAGTGGCGCTGTTGCTCAGCGTATTGGCCGTTTTGAGCTTGCTCATGGAGGCACTATTTTTCTTGATGAAATTGGTGAAATTCCGCTAGATATTCAAGTAAAACTTTTGCGAGTATTGCAAGAGCAAGAGTTTGAGCGGGTTGGCGGACAATCGTTAATTAAGGTGGATGTGCGCATTATTGCTGCGACTAACCGCAATTTGATGCAAGAAATTGAGAAGAAAACGTTCCGCGAAGATCTTTACTATCGCTTGAATGTGTTTCCATTGACGACACCGCCACTACGTGAGCGAGTTGAAGATATCCCCTTGTTGGTCTATTTTTTGATTGATAAATTTTCTAAGCGCATGGGCAAGAAGGTAGAAGGCATCAGTACAAAATCTTTGCAGAGATTGAAGTCATATCAATGGCCAGGCAACATTCGTGAGCTAGAGAACGTGATTGAACGTACGATTATTTTGGCTGATAACGCAATGATTGAAGTTGACCCTGAATTGCTATCAGGTTCAAGCGAACTAATAGCTTCACAATCGAGTAGCAACAACAGCTTAGAATCGGTTGAGCGTCAACATATTTTAGCGGTGCTGCAGTAAGCCAATTGGGTGATTGAGGGCCCTAATGGCGCTGCGCAGGTGTTAGATTTGCACCCCAGCACATTACGATACCGTATGAATAAATTGAGTATTACAAAATTACGCAGCTGAATTGGCGTACAAAGAAAAAGGCCAGCAAAAATGCCGGCCTTTTATTACTTTAATAACTAGTAAGTTTAGTTGCCGCCTAGCACTTTACCTGCCCATTGTTGTGCCGTAATTTGACCAGAGCTACCTTTGTCCATAGCGTTAAAGGCAGATTGGTGGAAGGCTAAAAATTCTTCTTTAGTCACTTTATGGTCACCATCGGCGTCCATTTTCCCCATCATCGCCATTTTACGTAATTGGCGGTTATAGCCACCAGTACCAACCATTGCTTCGCTGTCATTCTTTTTGCCAATCCATTCTTTTGCGTCAAGTGAACCATCACCATTTTTGTCTAATTTGTTAAAAGCATCTTCATAAAATGATGTGTACTCCGCATTAGTCACCATGTGATCACCATTGCCGTCTATCATTTTCATCATTTTCATATCGTGCATTGCACGGTTGTAACCACCTGTTCCTAACATTACATCGTCAGCGAAAGCTGGTAGTGAAAACGCTGCCAGTGATAACACTCCTACAGTAATTGCTGCTACATTTTTGATTCGATTTGTCATGATAAGCTCCTGTTATAAGTAAAATAAAATATCAGTTAATTGGTGTTGAGCTCTTTACTAAGCTCATCCAACTTTGCCTCTTAGATTTAATGGCTATTAAAACACTCCCTGAGCTAACTCTTGCGATCAAACCCTTAAATTCAAATCTAAGTACAGCTGACGCCATTATGAGGATGCCTACTAGCTTATTTATCACAAAAAGTTAACAATTTAATCACGGCGGGAAAGGTTGCTAAAAAGTGTCAACAAATACCTACCAGCAATACTTCGAAGGTTTTTAGGAGTCGAAACTAGATGGTTGAATTTTTGCATTATCTGCAACGCAAAATCGGAACTATTGCAGTATCTATGACATTTTATAAAAAGTAGTTGATTTGGTAATTGCAAAAACCCTTATAAATCAATGTATCATTTTGCATTGATTACGGCATCCGACACTCATAATCGAACGTCACAGAAAGTGCAATAAACGTCATACATAACGCAAATAAAATATAGCATAACTTCTAAAATGAGCTAATTCGATCAATTCGTTGATACCACTTATTTGATGAGTAATCCACAATAATTTCTAACAAGATAACCAATTGTCCCGCCAACAGTGGTCGAAAGTACCGACACCGCCCATTATTTGTGGTCTCGTAAAGGGTTATTTAAATCTATGGTGCTCACAGACTGATGATTTCTATTTTTACTTGTTTGGTGTCGGGGTCTACCAAACCAAGTTTTAGTCCTTGCGTTTTGGCCTCCTGTGCTGCAAGGTATTATTGTAAAGCTTTGCGTAAAATCACGCTTTTATTTGTTTCTGAACTCTCAGCAACTAATTCAATTTCATCGTTTAATTCATCAGAAAGAACTAAGTTAAAACGTACGCTCATGGATGTTGCTCGCTTAGTGTATAAAATACTTGTATTTTATACACTTTGATTTACAGTTAGACCACAGATTTAGCACGCAGCAAAGTGTGATAGGGTTTGATGTAAAGCCAATTAAACACCCAAACAACCCCAATACAAATGCCTCCAATAGAAAATTGAGCCAATGCCTGATACCAAACTGGGCTGTGTGGCGTTAGAGCGACCATCAATATATTTAGCGTGCCTTCAATGATGATAAAAGCAATCAACAGCCAACCAAGATAATAGATAAAAAGGTCTTTGCACAATTTCACTGTACTTGTCAGTTTATTCACACTAATGCCCCATGTAGCGAGCAGGTTTTTAACTTCCCGCTCGGTAAAGTGATGTTGCAGTTTTAGCGCAATAATATCTTGACGTATTTTTTCTTCAAAATCTTGGCCAAACCGATAAATGAAGTGTCTGCCATTTTCAATAGAAAGCGCATCTAGCTTATCTTCGGTTGAGGTCAGCATGAACAGTTTAATATCCGTGTAGTATAGGCTTGAGTAGTCGTTAAAATCTCGCCCAGCAATACGTTGCTCATTGCCTTCGTTGGTTTGTTGTACTGATGCATCATCATGTTTCATCCTGTACTCCTTAAGTGATTAAAAAAATAAAACTCTAGATAAACCAATATTCAGCTACAGTCGGCTCTTTAGATACGGCTGCCAAAGTAGTAATTTATTTTTACGGTACTCAGTTTTAAGATATTCTTGATTTTAACCTGACATCAAATTTCGCTAGTGTTCATTGTAATCACGACCAGCCACACGCTGTGATGGACTAATATTGATTTGTACGGTTTTGGGCGATCGCCCTAAACTTGCCAACTTATCAGCAGGCTTGTTAACCTCAAAATGTGCTTTAGCGGCCTCTAACAAATTGCGACGCTGGTAGTCAGGGTTGTCAGTCCATAAGTGTCCGTTGTAAAGCGCAAGCGCTAAACACCAATCTGCATCATTAGAATTTATACGCCCAAGAAAAGCATCGAGTTCGGTATTGTCCGCATTTAAATCGAGTAAGCCATCGCGAATGCGCAATAATAAATCTCGTGCCGTCGCATCATCTTCCAAAATAGCTAGACGAGCCACTGACACTTGTAATCTCACTGCCTGCAACAACTCAATGTCAATCTTGGTAGCGCTGTACATAGTCCCTTCACCTGTCAACAACCAATCAATCGATACACTAAATGTACTTTTAAGCTTGAATAAAAACTCATGCCCTGGTTTTTTAAGGCCACGCAATATGTCTCCCACAAACCCAGCGGAAGTGTCTAACCGCCGGGCAAACTCAGACTGATTGAGGCGGTGAAGCTGGATAATTTGCGCCAAACGCGCAGAAAATGCATCGGCATATAGTGTTGTAGATTCTGAAAGGACTTGATTTGTCATTTATTTAAAGAGTATAGTTTGTGCTGTAATTGAAAGTTTGTTTAATTATTAATAATAGATTACTCTTTAATTATATTAGTAGTCAACATTTACATTAACTTTTTGATATTAAGCTATGGATGCCATCGACATTATTTATCAGCTACAACGCTTAGGAAAATCACAAACACGGCTGGCGCGTGAGCTGGGTGTTTCTAGCGGCGTAGTGAACAATGTCATTCATGGGCGCGTGACTGCACACCCCATTGCTGCACACATTGCTACGCTAATAGGGTTCAAAGTTGAAGAATTGTGGCCGAGTCAATACGCCTTTAAACCGCGCGGACCTTCAAAACGCCGTCGTGCTGCTGCGCTGACTAAAGATAATGTGGCAGTGAGCACTGCTACTGAATGTTTGGAGTAAAGCCATGACATAAAACAAGCGATGCTTTATATTTTTGAGCTTGAATCAAAAACTAAAACATAGGCGGAAACGAAAAAAGCCCAGAGCGGGAACTTTGGGCTTTTAGGTAAACAGTCAAACTTGAGACATTCTCGACTGTATACATTGTCTTTCCAAATCAAATCGATGTCAAGCTCTCGCTTGATCTCATGGGCTGGTTTTTGCCCTAAATTTAGGAAATATGATGCAACATTCAATCACCACCATACGTTTAGTCAGCAAGTTACTAAACGAATCCCAGTACATACTCACCGCAATAGTTCTAAATGCACCATTAATCACACTTAGCGGTGGTGTTAGCTTATGTTGAAAAATTCGGTTGCAAAAGCAAAAGTAGAGATAATTAAAACGTTTGAATTGTATGAGCCTACCTCAGATTTATATCAAATGAAATCATCTCTGACACGTAAATCTCTTGGAGCTAGTTGTATTTATGGCAAATCCAAAACTGATAATTTCTTCTTAGAGTGCTATAACCACTTCCCCTTATTAATAAACCCAGATGGCTCACTTTGGACAGAAGCTAACCGCTACTTACTAAGTCATCTCGTAAGTGTTATTCCTGTGAGGCCTCGTACATTAGAGAGTATTGCTGGCGATCTAAAGCATTTTCGGGATTGGTTGCTAAATGAAAATATTGATTTTTTAAATATTACAGTTAGACCAAGGTCGCGACCTACCTATCGATATTGTGCGTATTTACATGACGAATTACGAATGCATAAAACACAGTCAAGCACAGCTAAGCGAAGAATGAGTAGTGTGCAAAATTTTTATAGGTGGCTAGGTGAGGACGGATATGAGTTTGGGTACCCGCTCTGGATTGAAAGTGATGCAAAATATTTCTTCCAAGATTCACATGGATTTCAACGTTCAAAATCTTATAAGAGCACGGACTTGACGCGTACATTTAAGACGCCGAAAAATAGCAATGATTATTCAGATCGCATTGAAGATGGCGGCCGCTTAAGACCATTGCCAGAAGATGAGCAAGTTGCCTTGGTTGAGTCTCTTCGAGCCGTAGGCAATATCGAAATGTTACTGAGTTTTATGTTTGCACTTACCACAGGAGCAAGGTTACAAACGGTTTTTACCTTGCGCAAAAGTAACTTTGCAGAACTCTTACCAAAAGAAACGGATTGTAAGCGACTTCTTATAGGTGCAGGAACTTTAGTTAATACTAAGAATAATAAGCAGATGGTTCTATTGGTGCCAATGTGGCTCTATAAGCGTGTGCAAATATATATAAATTCTGAACGATATAAACGTCGGCTTAGCTGGAATCTAAACGCCTATAAAAATGAAGATGAACAATATGTTTTTCTGACTAAGGCTGGACGCCCATATTACATGGCTAGCCAAGATGAAAATTTATCTAAATATCGAGATCCACCGCGAGGTAATGCGATAACACAATTTTTACTGCAACAACTAAAGCCATATATGAAGGAATGCGGGCATAACTTTGAATTTAGTTTTCATGATTTAAGAGCTACTTTTGGTATGAATTTGTTAGCTGGGAAGTTACTAGACTACAAGCTTGGAGGGGTCTCGACTGATAACCAAAAGCACTTCTTTCAATTGCTGAACTATGTAAAAGAACGTATGGGACATAGTCATCACCGTACAACGGAGGCTTACTTAAATTATAGACAAAAGTATCATTTGGCTTTGCATGTTCAAACTGAATATGAAAGTTACCTAGAAAGATTAATGGGTCAAGGTGGTAATCAGTGATCTGGAGTGAGCGTGAAACAATAGTATTTCAGTTCGAGGAATTATCTCACTCTGATATTGATGAGATTGATTTAATCGAAATTTCAAAAGTGAGGGTGGTGATTCCAGGATATAAGTATCCTGTAGACATAGGGTCATGGTGCTATACCAGCAGGAAAAAGCCGAATAGAGCTACAAATTCAGAGAAATGCACTTTGATTATGGTCAATTTGGCCAGTTTTCGTAAAGATAGAGAAGATTTTGTTCGTAGATATTTGAGATATTTATATAGCCACTTAAGCATTGGAAAATCCCCCAAGTCGCTACAAACAGCGGTTTGGATGTTTTCTAGATTTGTAGCATGGTGTGATGCTGAATTTCCTCAAGCTTTAGATCATTTTAAATTCATCAATGAAGCAATTTATGGGTATTCAGAGATGCTAATAAAAAAATCAAGGTCAAGCAAAATTAGCGTTAACACAGCAGCAGTTTTACAAGTGATAGCAATGAACGCCCTGAATAATATGTACGATGAAAAATATGGAGTATTGTTTGAGGGAGTTCGGAGAATAAGTAAATCGCACCTTGCGACAAAAGTTACGGAGCCTCCAACCGAAGCAGATGCAGCAAAGGCGTTACTTATTTATAGAAATTTGTTTGAACAGCTAACAGATTTCGTCTTAAATTTTTCAAAATTTCCAATGCAATTGAAGTTAGAAAATAAGAGTTTTTGGTTTTTCCCAAATGAAATTCCATTTGCAAGTTGTGCCGTATCGAAGCGTGGGTACTTAACAAGAAAAACATTTGTGGCCTATAACCTTGAGGAGGGAAGACTAAATTCAGAGTTGGAAATATATCAAAAGTTAGATGCTACCAAAAACGATAGAAGACGTAGAAGTGCGAAAGAGATTTACTCTCGAGCACTCAGGAAGGTCGAGGCAGCTAATCAGGATAGATTTCATCATCGTCGGATACTAGCTGCAACGTTAGCTCAACAAAGTTTCATCATGTTGTTTGCTGCGAATAGTGCAATGGGGGCTGGTCAAATGTCGGCCTTGCCTTGGGAAGGCGACGAGTACGAAGTATTAAATGAACGGCAAGGATTTAAGACTATTAAATATCGGGCAAATGGAAAATTAGTTACATTTTTAATCGCAACTATTTTTTATGGGCAATTTCGAATTTATCTAAGATTGAGAAAGTATCTTTTAGATGCTTACCCCAATGAGGTTTGTAATCATTTATTTTTTATGATTAGTTCTGAGAAAATAAAAGAAATTTCAATGGATATGTCGCACTACTTTAATAGTCGTATTAAGCGGCTATTTGATTATGATATTCAAATCGGCACAAGGCAATTAAGAGCTTTTAAAAGTGACTGGTTACTTCGCAATACTGATCTAATAACTACAGCTATGGTGCTGCAGAACACTCCGGAAACTGTATTGAAACACTATACTGCGGGGTCTGAATCCGTCGCAGTGGAAGAGTTGACATCATATTTTGATGGGTTCAAAAAGAAACTTGTTATTAGCACTTCTGATGCTTCAACTCCAATAGGAGTAGGGCAGTGCACTTCAATTAATTCACCAGCAGCTATAGCAGAGAACGGCAGCTTTGAACCCGACTGTATAAAGCCAGAGGGCTGCTTTTTTTGCGAGAATTATGCAGTTCATTCAGATTCAACAGACTTTAAAAAAATAATAAGTTACAGGTATCTTCTAGAGCAAACCAAACAATTGGCTGACTCTGAGCAACATTTTCATCGATTGTTTAATCCAGTTCTATCAAAAATAAATAATGTGATTGAAGCAATAAAATCATCAGGAAATATTACTGAGGACCAATGCAGTTCTATTGTTCGACAAGTTTATGAGTTTGAGCAGTTAGATATTTTCTGGCAGAGGAAGCTCGATTTTCTAATTGAATTGGATATCCTATGAAGAAATTAAACGTAGCTAATATCAATGATATTTCCTCCATTGATGAATTTGGTGCAAATGATGATTATTTTAAGTTTAGCAGAAGTGAGGTTTTAAGAAGGCCAAGTGATGATTTTGTGATTTCACATAGCCATTCAGGTAATGTAATTTCTACCTATGCATCTGATGTATGGGACTTAACACCATACGATGCTTACGGTGGCATTTCGCAATTAAAGTTGATATTTAGTTCTTTGCCACATGCTGCAATTCAAGATGCAAAGTGGTTGGTATTTCTAATTATGCATCATACAAACACAGGGAGAATAGCAGGATTATCTGCGAATACTATTTCTGGATACATGAAATCTGTGCGAGCCATAGCGTTTTTTGCTCACGCTCACGAAGCCGATTTTTTTACTACTCTTACTGATGAAGCTCAATTAATTAACTTAGTTGGTAGTTTGAAGAGCAAAGGTCAGCTATATATGCTGTCTCGTATCGTAAGCCATTTGCATAAAATTGGAAGTAAAAAATCTGGGGTAAGAGTGCTACGTGCAATCGCAATAATTAATATTAAGCGCAAGTTATTGCAATTCAATAATAGCGAGCAGTATTCCGTTATTCCGCCGAGAATATTAAGTGAATTTGTAATAGAGCTAAGTTGTTTCATTGATGATATCCATGAATGCCAAAGGCAACTGAACGGATTCCTAGAGTTAATATTACACAATAAGGCATACGCTAGAAGCAAAAGTGCACAATTTAATCTTGGCTATAATGCCTTTACTTATGAACCTATTTTCTCTGAAGGCGCTCAAGCATTCGGTTTAAATGATTTATTTAACAGGTACGAGATTTATAATTTACCGAATTTATCTTTATTGATTAATCGCACGCTAGATGCTTGTCGGCAGATGTTGCATGTATATAGCGGTATGCGAAGATCGGAGGTGTTGAACCTTAAGCTTGGTTGCTTAAGATCAGAGCTTAACTCTAATAAAACATCCTTCCGAATATACGGCGAAACAAGTAAGCACATAGGCCAAAGAAAAGCCGTATCATGGGTAACCAGTAAAGAGGTAGTGAAGGCTGTTACTGTTGCCGAAATGCTCTCGAAAACGATTGGAGATTATGCTGGGCTAGAGCTAGCAGCTATTCCGCTATTTATATCTACTAGATACCTCGGGTTTAGCGCACCTCACAAAAAAGACAGAAATATGATTTACGTTTCAACACCCCAGTCTAAAAATCAGGAGGTGTTCCAATATTTTGATAAGGAAAAATATAAAATAACTAAGGAGGATTTTCTTGAATTAGAAAAGATAGATCCATTTCGCGCTTGGGGTGCGTCAGAAAAATTTAAAGTTGGAGCAATTTGGCGATTTACGACTCATCAATTCCGACGATCACTAGCATTTTATGTGGCGCAAAGTGCCTTAGTATCATTGCCTTCTTTAAGGCGGCAACTAAAGCATTTAAGTAGAGAAATGACTATGTACTATTGCAAGGCTGCCGTGTCAGAAGAGTCGTTTGGAGATGAGGGTCATATATCAAAAATGGTTAATGCTATAAAACCTGAAGCTGATGCCGCAGCTTACATCAATGAAGTTTTTTTCTCTCAAGAATCTTTATTTGGGGCTCATGGCAAGTTTGTAGAAAACCGCATTAGAAATCAAGAATCCTTAAAGACTTTTACCGAAAGTCGCGGAGCACTTCTGGTTCGATTTAAGAAGGGAGAGTTAGCTTATAAAACAACTCCACTTGGCGCATGCATTTCAGCTGCGCCCTGTGACAAAAAGGCCACAAGAGAAATCGCTGCCTGCATTAGTTGCGACAAAGCAGTGCTGAAACTTTCTAAATTGGATAATGTAATAAAACGTCAAACATTGTTTGTAGAAGATTGTAAAGCTATTGACGCACACAGCGTTGATTTTAGAAGTGAAGCGGCGGAGCTAAAGCTGCTAACGCAATTCAGAGATGTTATTTTGATGAGGATTAAGGAAAAAAATGGATAATTTAGATGATTATTGGTTAGCCCTAGATCGACTTAAAAAGAATAAGCCTTTAATCTTGCCAAAAAATAGTTTAATCAATAAGGATACGGTGGCGCTGGAAGCAGGAAGAAAACGTGGTTCAATTAAGAAATCCAGAAGTAACTTTAATGAGCTTATTTTAGCTATTCAACTGGCAGCAGAGTTGACACCAAATGCGTCGAAAGATCTAAAGTGCCAGCTGGAAAATGTGCGAACACAAAAAGATAACTATCGTGATTTCTATCATCAATCACTAAATCGTGAGCTGATGCTCATAGAGCGGCTTGCGCAACTTGAGAAACTATTAAAAAGATATGTTAATGTAACGCCAATTAAAAGCTAATTGGGCCTTACTTTATGTGGATTCAAAAAGAAATACTTCTAAATCCTCGACCAAGAGGATTTCATCTAATTACTAATGAGATAGAAAATTGTATTCCTGAACTTAAAACTATAAATCTGGGAATATTAAATCTGTTTATTAAGCATACTTCCGCTTCAATTACGATTAATGAAAACGCAGCCCCAGATGTACGTGTTGATTTCGAAAGTTACTTTAATCAGGCAGTGCCAGAAAATGAACCCTACTATCGACACTTGGATGAAGGGTCAGACGATATGCCCGCCCATATTAAAGGCAGCATTTTGGGTTGCAGTCTGAATATTCCTATTAAAAATGGTCATCTTAATTTAGGTACGTGGCAGGGAATTTATCTTTGCGAACACAGAAATCATGGTGGAAGAAGGGAATTTGTGGTGACTATAAATGGAGATTAGGTTCTTTATTCATCGTTTAGCATATGGACAAAAATCTCAAAAACTATCTGTATTAGGTGGGAAGTATATGGACAAAGGTTTAAAGTTAAAACCTAGGTTTTATAAGGCATTACGAAGTCCATTTTGTCTCAATATAATCCGTATAGCGGATATGCCAGCACATGTACGCAGCGCGCTAACCCAAACCAGTTTGTCGATTCCTATCTTAGATAGCAAGCTTGCGCTGGGGCAATGGCAAGGTGTTTTTCTGTTTGAACACAGGCATATGCCAGCAACAAGACGCATTATTTTGCATGCTTTAGGTACTTAAGTTTGTGAAAGGCCGACCACTTAGCTTGCAAGAGCGCGCACTATTTAGCCCTTATTTTGCGCAGATTGTAATCGATGAAGCACGCATTATTGATGGTAAAGTGCCTTTTTGGTTACGGCGCAATATGTGTGCAGTGGTGCTGGGGCACACTATTTATTTTCGCGCAGGTGCATATCAGCCAAATACCAAGCGCGGTGCAGAGTTATTAGGGCACGAGTTAACTCATGTTTCACAGTTTTTACATGGCATGACTTTGTTAAAATATGGTTGGTCCTGCCGCAATGGCTACTATAAAAGTGCCTACGAAATCGAGGCTTATGCAAAAGGTCAGCTAATCGCTGCTAATTTCGCAACAAACTAATCAAATTTAATACATTAAAACAACACAATTCGGCTGGCAGTATGACATTAGTGCGAGTTTTGATATGATTGTGGATGTAGGTTAAATTTAACCTTTTTTTAGAACAACTCAGGGGTATAAGATGAAATTAAATGCAATGTTAGTCGTTCCAGCTTTATTAGGCGCATTATTGTTAACAGCATGTGGTGAAAAAGCTGAAGAAGCAGCAACACCAGCTGAAGCGCCAATGGAAGCAGCACCAGCAGCCGAAGCACCAATGGAAGCAGCACCAGCACCAGCACCAACAACGGCAGGCGGCTATGAGCCAACAGCTGAAGAGCGCGTTCCTGGTATTACAGTTGATCCAGCAGCCGCACCGGCAGAAGCGCCGATGGAAGCAGCACCAGCAGCTGAGTAACTTAGTTTAGTATTGCAACACAACAAAAAAGCGTACTTAATGTACGCTTTTTTGTTAACAGCAGTTTTGCTTATTTTAGTCTGATGTCATGAGCACAAGTTAACACCTTAACATTAACGAATGACACTCCAGCTTAATGGATCGAACGGTTTGCTTGCCCGCCGCAATTCGTAATATAAGCCATTGCTTTCATTCCCGCCGCTGTTGCCAACCGCTGCAATATTATCACCAGCATCTACCTCATCGCCCACTTGTTTCAGCACGGCTTGGTTATTGCCATATAAGCTCATATAGCCGCTACCGTGGTCAACTATAATCAAATTGCCAAAGCCGCGCATCCAGTCAGCAAATACAACACGCCCACTGGCAACCGATTTTACATCAGAGCCTTCATTGGCGCGGATAAATAAGCCTTTCCATGAAACGCCAGTATCGCTGCGGCTAGCACCAAAACGATTAGTCACTTCGCCACGTACAGGTAAATTTAATTTACCTTTTAATGCAGAAAAATTGCTGCCAGCATAGGCGTTTGTTGGTGTTTCTTCGTTTTTTGCAATGGTCTGATTGTTAGATTTTGCAGCTAAATCATCCGATTTTTTTGGGTTTGTTTTGCGGTTAAGTATTTTTTTGGGTGGCTTTTTAGCGACAATTTTAGCCAAGCGTTGCACTAAATTTGACAAGTTTTGCTCATCACGTTTGAGCTTTTTAATCTGATTGCGCTGTGCAGCAATTTGGTTGGAAAGCGATTTAACCACTTTCGATTTTTCTTGTTTTTGGTGAACCAGCTCTTTACGTTCTGCCAACTGTTTTGCTTTTAAATCAGCTACCGCTTTTAAAGTAGCCGCTGTTTGATTATTTAAGGCTTTTACTTTTGCAAGGCTTGCTTGCATATCGTCAATTAATTTTGCATGCGCTTTAGCAATATAAGAATAGTATTGAATATCGCGCGAAATGTGGCTGGGGTTTTGATTTTGCAATAATAGTTTCGTGTAGCTCTGGTTCCCATGCACATATTGCTGCCTGACTAAGCTGCTCAATTGCTTTTGCTGCGCCGTCAGCTTCTCATTTAAGGTAAGCGACTCTTTTTTGAGTGAAATCAGCGCACTTTTATTTTGCTGCTGCTTTTGATTAATCTCAAATAGCTTTTTATTGGCTTGACTAATCGCGGTTTCAGAATCTTTCAGCGCGTCTGCTGCATCTTTGTGCGCCGCTTGGTTGTTATCTAATTCTTTTTTTAGTGCTTGTATTTTCTGTTGCAAGTCACCTAAATCCTCTTTGGCGGCATCTATTTTTTTTGCTGCAAAAGCGTTACCAATCAAGGCGCCATTCAGCAGTATAAATGCAAAAAAGACAATTGAAGTGCGTGATAACTTAACCATTAATTTTAACTAAATTTTTTACTGAGCCTAAAAGTTAAGCAAGCTTTTGCCTGTCATTTCAACCGGTTGAGGCAGACCCATCATCGCTAATAACGTGGGCGCTAAATCTGAAAGCGCACCTGTTTCTGCCATTTTAGCTTTGCGGCCCACATAAATCATGGGCACTAAATTGGTGGTGTGTTGCGTGTGCGCCTGGTTATTCATGCCGTCAAACATCATCTCGGCGTTGCCGTGGTCAGCCGTAATAATCACTTCTGCGCCATTTTTTTTGGCAGCTTCTACTACGCGCGCAACGCAGGTATCTAGGGTTTCTACAGCCTTAATTGCGGCGGCTAAATTGCCCGTGTGACCAACCATATCACCATTGGCATAATTGCAAATAATCGCGCTGTATTGCTGGCTATCAATTGCGGCGACTAGCTTATCCGTTAATTCTGGCGCGCTCATTTCTGGCTGTAAATCATAAGTGGCGACTTTGGGTGAAGGCACTAGAATGCGGTCTTCACCCGAAAATACTGCTTCATCCCCACCATTAAAAAAGAAGGTCACATGCGGGTATTTTTCGGTTTCGGCAATGCGCAATTGTTTTAAACCTAAGCTTGATACATATTCGCCAAACGTATTCGGTACAGACGTGGCCGCAAAAATCGGCGTGGCTTTTTTCTGATTTTGGTCGTATTGCGTTAAGGTGAAATAGCCAGAAAGTTTTGGTACACGGCTGCGTGCAAAGCCAGCAAAATCATCATTCAATAGCGCGTCGGTTAATTGGCGCGCACGGTCGCTTCTAAAATTCATATAAACCACGCAGTCACCATCTTCTAGGCGAATCGCTGGCTCATTAAGTTGGCGAATAGCGGTGCATTTTACAAATTCATCTTGCTCACCTCTAGCATAAGCGTTATGCAAAGCCTCACTGGCTGTCGCTTCGGTAAATTCACCAATACCATCTACAATCATGTTGTATGCAGGCGTCACGCGCTCCCAGCGTTTATCTCTATCCATGCTATAAAAGCGACCAGAAACAGACACAATTTTGCCCACACCTAACGTTTGTATTTTGTCTTCCAGCATTGCGATGTAAGGCACAGCGCTAATCGGCGGCGTATCGCGACCATCTAAAAACGCATGTACATAAATCTTTTGCAGGCCTTGTTGCGCAGCCATTTCTATCATGGTTAAAATGTGATTAATGTGGCTATGCACGCCGCCATCCGACAATAAACCAAAAATATGTAGCGCTTTGTTGTTATTTTTCAGCTCTTTTAAAGCGTTAACTAAATCGGCATGTTTAAAAAAATCGCCACTACTAATGCTATTGTTAATGCGCTCAAAGTCTTGAAACACAATGCGACCCGCGCCAATATTCAAGTGCCCCACTTCAGAGTTACCCATTTGCCCGTCTGGCAAGCCCACATAATGTTCAGAAGCATTAATCAGCATATGCGGCACTGTGCGTTTTAATGCATCCAGATTGGGCGTGCTGGCTTGTGCAATTGCGTTGTTGGTTGCCTCTTCGCGATGGCCAAAGCCATCTAAAATCAACAATATGGCGGGCGTAACAGTTGGGGTGCTTAACATGTGAACATCTTCCAAATCTACTCTACGTTATTCATTATATAAGTTATCCATTATAATAGTTGGCTGTTCAAAGCGCATCTAAATGCAGATTTAAATCATTCAGGTAATGATGATGCGAAAAACGTAATTTTTTGGAAAAATATGACCGAACCAACCCTTTATGAATTTGTAAAAGAAAACGCATTGCTGATTGGCTTGGCTTTTGGCTCTGGCGTGGCCTTGTTATGGCCAATGTTCAATCGTGGCGCAAGTGGAGTCAATAACGTAACAGCGACAGAAGCTGTGTTGATGCTAAATCGCGGCAAACCGTTGATTTTAGATGTGCGCGATGCGGCTGAATTTGCCAGCGGCCATATTCAGGGCGCCAAGCATATTCCGGTGGCAGAGCTTGCAAACCGCTTAAAAGAAATTGAAAAATTTAAAGATAAGCCAGTGTTAGTGCACTGCCAACGTGGGATGCGTTCTAAAACCGCATGCACTATTTTAAAAGCGCAGCAATTTAGCCAGTTAAACAATCTGCAAGGCGGTTTAAATGCTTGGGCAGAAGCAAAACTGCCATTAATTAAAAGCTAGGCTGATACAAAAATGAATACAATAAACACGCCTAATGTGTTGATGTATGCGACGGCGACTTGCCCTTATTGCATCAATGCAGAGCGGCTTTTGATCTCAAAGGGCGTTGTCATCAACAAAATTCGGGTGGATTTACAACCAGAGTTAAGAGCCGAAATGACGCAAAAAACGGGTCGTCGCACCGTGCCGCAAATTTACATCAATAACAAACACGTTGGCGGCTATGATGATTTGCGCGCTTTAGATGTAGCAGGCAAATTGGACACCTTGCTGAACATTTAGATTTAAAACTTAACCAATTTTTAAGGTTAAATTTTGAGTCATTACAATGCTTGTCACATGAATGTAATGAATAAAAATGAATTAAAAGCTAAAATGCTTTTTTAAGACAGAAATTTTTTGATAATCAATTTTTAACCATTCAACTATTTTTAATAATTAAATAGGAATAACCGTTTTAGGGAAACAATATGGCAACAGCAGATAACACAACAAATGAAGCAGCAACGCAGCAAGATGCGCAACCAGGTTTTTCAATTGAAAAGCTTTATGTAAAAGATGCTTCATTAGAGATTCCTAATGCACCGCAGATTTTTACGGACCGCACACAACCACAGGTGAATATCGAGCTTGGTAATGCAGCACAAAAATTAGACGAAGGCATTTTTGAGTCAGCTATTAAAGTCACTGTGACTGCGAAAATCGGCGACAAAGTGGCCTTTTTGGTGGAGGTGACACAAGCCGGTATTTTTGCAATACGCAATATTCCAGAAGAAAATATTGAAATGATTTTGGGTGTAACTTGCCCTAATATACTGTTCCCTTATGCGCGTGAAGTGGTGTCTGATTTAGTTACCCGCGCTGGTTTTGCGCCAGTTTTATTAAATCCAATCAACTTTGAAGCATTGTTTATGCAACAAAAACAACAAGCTGAAAATGCAGCAAAAGCCAACTAATTTTAAACGCTGGCTAATGCTAGGCCCAATGCTGGTGGGCCTAGCATTTTCTTTTTCGGCTACTGCGTTAGAATTTCGTTCTATTGTGCCTGCAAAAGCCATTTTGTATGACGCGCCATCCGCTGAAGCCAGCAAGCTCTATATTCTTGGCCAGGGCTACCCCGTCGAAGTAATTGTGAATTTAGGCGAATGGATTAAAATTCGCGATGCAGTAGGCAGCTTAAGCTGGGTAGAAGGCAAACAATTAAGCAATAAGCGCACAGTGTTGGTGATAGCCAAAACCGATATTAAATCAGCAGAAGATGCTGCCTCAAGCTTGGTTGCAACAGTCGAAAAAGATGTGGTGCTAGAACTATTGCCCACAAATACTAAAACAGGCTGGGTAAAAGTTAAACACAGAGATGGCGCAACTGGCTTTGTGCCAAGTAGTGTGCTGTGGGGTTTAAATTGAGGCTTGGCTTGTATATAAGTGGTTTGAATTAAATGGCTAAAATTGCCGTTTTGGGGGCAGGTGCTTGGGGCACAGCACTTGCCATTCAAATTAGCCATCAACACCAAGTATCTTTATGGGCACGCAACAGTGGCCATGTTTCTGGTATGCGCAAAGCGCGCGCTAACCCGCTGTATTTGGGTGACTTTAAATTCAACGATAATTTACAAGTTGAAGAGGATTTAAGTGTTGCCATTGATGGTGCTGACCTTATTTTATCAGTCGTGCCCACTGCTGGTTTTAGGGCGATACTAAAAGACATTAAAGCCTTAAAGTCTAACCAGCCGATTATTTGGGCGCATAAAGGCCTGGAGCCGCAATCTGCAAAATTACCGCATGAAGTAGCAATTGAAGAGTTAAGCGATGGCCAAAAATGGGGCGCATTATCTGGGCCTAGTTTCGCCGCAGAATTAGTGCGCGGCCTACCAACAGCCGTTACCTTAGCGGCTAATGATGCCGATTTTGCCATTACAGCTGCCAATTTAATTCATGGTAGCAATCTGCGTGTGTATAACAGTAACGATGTGGTTGGTGTGTCAGTCGGTGGCGCAGTCAAAAACGTGATGGCGATTGCCGCAGGCATTAGCGATGGAATGGGTTTTGGCAATAATGCCCGCGCCGCTATGATTACGCGTGGCTTGGCCGAAATCACCCGTTTTGGCGTGGCATTAGGCGCAAAAACTGAAACCTTTATGGGGCTAGCAGGCGCGGGTGATTTGATTTTAACCTGTACAGGTCAATATTCCAGAAATCGCGAAGTGGGTTTGCAATTGGCGAGTGGCAAATCGCTGGAAGATATTCTACAAGGCTTAGGCCATGTGGCCGAAGGCGTCAACACCGCGCGAGAAGTCATGCGGCTGGCGGATAATATGGGCATTGATATGCCAATCACTTTTGAAGTGAATCAAGCGTTAACTCACGGCAAATCCGCGCGCGATGCGGTGATGGATTTGTTAGGACGCGGCCAAAAAGCCGAGGGGTTTTAAAAAACTGCATCTTCGTCGCCATACGGCTTTGCGCGAAATAAAATAACGGCTTACAAAACTTATATTTATTTGGTATATGCCGCTCTGGTATTTTATTTCACGCGCCTTGTCTGGCTTAGAAGCTGCAATTTTATATCAGCAACTTTGTAACATATCCGTCATTCCATGCTTAACAAGGAATTCAGTAACCTTAAACCCCACCCTCAAACCCAATTTGCCGCCAAGCTTCATACAGCAAAATAGCAGCACTATTGGATAAATTCAAACTTCTGCTATCTGGCAACATGGGCAAGCGCAACCGATGTTCAGGCGAAAATTCATCCCTAATTTCTTGCGGCAAGCCGCGCGTTTCTGGCCCAAACACAAAGACATCACCCGCTTTAAATTCTACTTTCGCATAGTTCTGGCTACCTTTAGTAGTAATGGCAAATAAGCGTTTGCCTGCCATCGCTTGTTTAAAATCAGTCCAATTTTGATGTACTTTTAAATGGGCGTATTCGTGATAATCCAAACCTGCACGTTTTAATTGTTTATCTTCTAGTTTAAAACCCAGCGGCTCAATCAAGTGTAAATCAGCGCCAGTATTGGCACATAGGCGAATAATATTGCCTGTGTTGGGAGGGATTTCGGGTTCAAATAACACAATATGAAACATGAGGACTTTCTAGATAGGCAGAATTTTTAGGGTGAAATGGGCGTTAAGTCTAGAGGCTGAAGACATGGAGTGCGCCTGCACCTGTAATTCCATTAATCGTATATTCACAAACTCCATAGGAAATATAATCTTCTTCAATATGGTTTGGATAGCTTCCGGGTGTGCAGGCAACTTTTACAGGTTCGCCCCACCAGTCATTGCTGCCATATAGCCCTCTTGAATAAGTACTACCTATGCCAGTCATTACACCAACGTATTGCTTCCCTTTGTGGCTGTAGCTAAATGGATTGCCAACAATTGGTGAGCCAGTCTGAAATTTCCAAAGTTCTTTACCAGTTTCAGCATTTATAGCTTTAAACCAACGGTCACCAGCGTTATAAAAAACCAAATTACCAGATGTGGCTAATATCCCACTAGTTACAAGGTACTTTTCTTTGTTGTACCACTTAACATTATTAGTAAAGGGATTTATAGCAACCAACCAACCCCATTGTTGTGTATAAGTTCGTGGTTCGTTGTAGGCAAATTCAGGGAAGGTTTGATAAATAAATTTTGTGGCCCCGACCCAAGGCTGACCAGCCTTATATCTTGATTCCACTGGCTCGAAAGTCATGCAGGTATTAAACAGAGGGGTGTAAATGAGTTTCGTTTTAGGTGAATATGCCGCAGGATTCATTCCCTTCGCACCTAGCTGACTCGGGCAAATTCCTTTCGCATTGACATCCTGATGCACGCTATACCTCGCATCCTTAGCCGGCACGCCCGTCTTTAAATCTACACTCGTCGCCCAATTCACAAACGCGTGCACTTTCTCAGCGGCAATTAAAGTGCCGTTATCTGCCTGCCAAGTATAAATAAAGCCATTTTTATTCACTTGTGTGGCGTAGGTTTGGTTTTTACCTTTTTTATCTTTATGCTGAAATAAAATCATTTCATTGGTCGCGTCATAATCCCATTCATCATGCGGGGTGGTTTGCATCGCCCATTTGGCCATGCCTGTATCGACATCTCTGGCAAATACGCTGCTGGCCCATTTATTATCACCTGGCCGCACATCGGGGTTCCACACACCGGGGTTGCCCGTGCCGTAATAAACCAAATTAGTTTTTGGGTCAAAGCCAAAATAGCCTGTTACCGCGCCACCGCCATGTTGCCAGCCGTCTTTTTCTTTTTGCGGTTTTAGCCATGTTTTAACACCAAGCTCTGGCTCGTTTATTTTAATTTTATCCAAGGCTAGCGGTTTGAATGAACCGCCTTTTACATTGCCGCCATTCACATCTTCATAAACACTTAATGCGTTGTATTGTGGATTGTCTTGGTTAAAATCTGCGCCTATTAATACTTCAGCATCAGGGCCAGTGGAATATGCTTTCCAAGCCAGCGCGCCATCTTTAAGGTAATGCGCTGCCATAAAACAACGCACGCCAAACTCGCCGCCCGCACAGCCTGTTAGTACTTTGTCTTTCACTACCATTGGCGCATTAGTATTGGTGGCGCCTGTTTTTGGGTCGGTTACCTGCGTTTGCCATTCCATATTGCCTGTTTTGGCGTTAAGCGCGACCAATGTTCCATTATTCTGTTGCAAATAAATCTTGCTATCACCAAACGCTAAACCACGGTTGACGTTATCGCAACACATCACCGCTTGGACGCTGGGGTCTTGCTTAGGAAAGTAACTCCATATGATTTTTTGGTCGTTGTTTAAATTCAACGCGTAAATGTTATTAGGAAAGGCGGTATGCACATACATGATGCCATCAATCACCAATGGCGCACCTTCGTTCCCACGGTTGACGCCTGTGGAAAATGTCCAAGCGAGTTTGAGATTTTTAACATTTTTGGTGTTGATTTGGCTGAGTTGGCTATAGCCTTGATTGTTGTATCGCCCGCGTGCATGCGCCCAATTATTGGGGTTTGCCATGGCTTTGTCTAAATCTGGTGCGGCTTGCAGTTGCGAAGAAATAAGTAATGCCGAAATTAAGTAGATATTGTTTTTATGCATTTTCTTTGCTCCGTTATTAATTATTAGTGGGGAAGCGTCCTTGCAATTACCCAACATTCTACATGCGTTGCGCCTGCTTGTTTTAAGGTTTTAGCTAGCTCATTTAGACTGGCGCCTGTAGTCATCACGTCATCCACAACCGCGATGCGTTTGCCACTTAAGATAGTATTAACCTTAAATGCGCCTTTGATGTTTTTAACGCGGTCTTTCAATGGCAGGCTGGCTTGTGGCGGTGTGAGTGTTTGACGAATCACACTTTTATAATCTAATTTTCGTGCGTTTTTGAGCGTTAAGTTTTGATTTAAAACTCTGGCTATTTCCAGCGCTTGGTTAAACCCGCGCTCTTTTAAACGTTTAGGATGCATCGGCATGGGGATGATTAAATCGATAGGATTGGCAGCGTTTGCAACATCAATCTTTTCGCTCATCAGCTGCCCAAAGGTTTGGCTCAAGCTCAATGTGTCGCCATATTTGTAACGCTGTATCATGGCGTCAACTGGATATTCATACAGGAATACAGCATGCGTGACATCAAAATCAGGTGGCGAGCTGATGCAATTGCCGCAAATTTGACCACCAGAATTTAAACCGCATTGCGGGCAACTGCTGTCGGGTAGCCAAGGTAAATCGTTTAAACAGGCTTCGCATAAACCATGATTTTTAGCTAGGCTTGCGGTGCATAAAAAGCAGTTTGAGCCTAAAAATTTGGCAGAAATAAGCTTTAAGTTTGACAGATGGCTATTTTTTAACCAGTTGTTTATCATTTGCCTCATATTGTCTTTACAGCTTATAATTTGGCTTATATAACGATTCACTATTCTAATAAAAATAGCCTGCTTAAACCAAGCGCTCGTTTAAAAACTTGCTTAAATCTCAGGTTAAATTTTCGGCAATATCAAAGGGATGCATCATGCTTGAAACGATTAAACATCAAACCCAGCAACAAACGACCGAATCGGTTATCAATACTGACGCATTGAAGCGTAACGCTTGCCAAAGTGATGCTGATATGAATACCGTCAATCGCTGGAGCGTTGATGAAATTGTGGCTTTGTTTGAGTTGCCGTTTAGCGATTTGATGCATCAAGCGCAAACCATTCATCGCGAAAATTTCGACCCAAATGCGGTGCAAGTGAGTACGCTTTTATCCATTAAAACAGGCGGTTGCAGTGAGGATTGCGGTTATTGCCCGCAAGCCGCGCGTTACCATACCGAAGTGGAAAACGAGCCATTGATGAAGTTGGATGAGGTGCTAGCGGCGGCGCAAGAAGCCAAAGACAATGGTGCCAGTCGTTTTTGCATGGGTGCTGCATGGCGCGGCCCAAAACAGCGCGATTTAGAGCCCGTATTAAAAATGATTCAAGAAGTGAAAGCGATGGGTTTAGAAACTTGCGCCACTTTGGGCATGTTAAAAGAAGGTCAGGCTGAGCAGTTAAAAGAAGCGGGTTTAGATTATTACAATCATAATTTGGATACCGCCCCAGAATTTTATGGTGACGTGATTACCACGCGCACTTATCAAGATAGATTAGATACTCTAGGCCGTGTCAGGAATGCGGATATTCATGTGTGTAGCGGCGGCATTATTGGTATGGGCGAATCGCGCAATCAGCGCGCGGGTTTATTGGCGCAATTGGCCAATATGGAACAGCCGCCTGAAAGTGTGCCGATTAATTTGTTGACGCAAGTTGAAGGCACGCCATTACATGGCACAGATGAATTAGACCCTATTGAATTTGTGCGCACGATTGCCGCAGCACGCATCACCATGCCACATAGCTTTGTGCGCTTATCCGCTGGCCGCCAAAGTATGCATGAAGGGATTCAAGCCCTGTGTTTTTTAGCAGGTGCAAATAGCATTTTCTATGGTGAAAAATTACTCACCACTGGCAACCCAGAAGCGGCAACGGATAAAAAATTATTTACCAAGCTTGGCATTAATAAAGTTTAGGCTAACAAAATTTAAAATGCCAAAAAATTCACCCCAAAAATTTCGTTAAGTCATTCATGCTAGCCCCATTAAACCAACAGTTAAGCTTGTTTTCTGGCTTACAAAAAGAGCTAGTTCAGCGCAAAGCGGATGGCTTGTTGCGTCAGCGAAGGCTACTTGATTCACCCCAAGCCGAGCATATTATTGCCAACGACAAGCAATATTTATCGTTTTGTAGTAATGATTATTTGGGTTTGGCGAATCGTCCAGAGTTAATTGTTGCTATGCAGAAAGCAGCAGGTGATTCGGGCGTGGGTAGTGGCGCTTCTAATTTGATTACTGGCCATCATCGATACCACGATGCACTTGAAAAGCAATTAGCAAAATTTGTCGAAATGCCAGCTGCGCTATTATTTTCGACAGGTTATATGGCGAATATTGGCGTCATCGGCGCGTTAATGGGTCGCCATGACGCGATTTTTGCGGATAAGTTGAATCACGCTTGCTTGAATGAAGGCGCTTATTTATCGCGCGCCACGTTTCATCGCTTTGCGCATAATGATGTGATTGCGCTGGAAAAATTGCTTAAAGAAAGCACCGCGCAACATAAGTTAATTGCGGCTGATGCGGTGTTTAGTATGGATGGCGATATTGCGCCTCTGGCTGAGTATTTGGCTTTGTGCGAAAAATATGATGCGTATCTTTATATTGATGATGCGCATGGTTTTGGCGTTTTAGGCAAAAACGGTAAAGGCAGTTTGAGTCATCTAAACTTGAAGTCGCCACGTATTATTATGATGGCGACGTTGGGAAAAGCGGCAGGGGTTGCCGGTGCGTTTGTGGCTGGCGAACAGGTTGTAATTGATTATTTGATTCAAAAAGCCAATAGCTATGTGTATTCAACGCCAGCACCGCCATCGCTTTCGGCGACATTATCAGCAGCGGTTAAGTTAATCGAAAATGGGGACGATTTGCGTGCGCATTTGCGCTTATTGATTACCACATTTAAGGAAAACTTAACCCTCAAAAAGTGGCAAATTTTGCCATCGGATACTGCGGTTCAACCCTTGGTTATTGGTAGCAATCAAGCCGCTTTGCAATTAAGCGAGCATTTGCAAGCGCAAGGAATTTTAGTGCCTGCGATTCGTCCGCCGACTGTGCCTATAAACACCGCGCGCCTGCGTATTTCATTATCGGCCGCGCATTCGGTTGAAGATGTCATCCGCTTGGCAAATGCGATTAACGAAGCAGAAAAAATGATGGTTGCAAATAGTGTAATAGCCAGCTTGGAAACCGTATGAGCGCACATGTTGAAATAATCGGGCAAGGCCAGCCATTAGTTTTATTGCATGGCTGGGGCATGCACAGTGGCGTGTGGCAACCGCTGATTAAAAAATTATCGGCGCAATATATGTTGTATCTGGTGGATTTGCCAGGCATGGGCAATAGTCGCCCGATTGAGCCGTATCATTTGCATGCGCTGGCTGATGAAGTCGCGCAAGTGATTCCTGGCGTTTCTGATGTTTTGGGCTGGTCATTAGGCGGCTTGGTCGCGCAACGGATTGCGCTAAATCAGCCTGACCGCATTAGACGCTTGGTTTTGGTTGGCTCAACGCCGTGCTTTGTGAACAAAGCGGGTTGGGATGCAGGCATTAACCCTGCCAATTTTGAATCGTTTGCGCAAGCGGTTAACAGCGACTACAAGGCCACCATATTGCAGTTTTTAACCTTACAATGCATGAAAGCGGATGATGCGCGCAGCACGCTGAAGCAATTGCGCGCGAGCTTTGAAACACGCCCAACGCCCACACAAACTACACTGCAACGCGCCTTGCAAATTTTGCTAGATGCCGATTTGCGCGATGAAGTTGCCAATATCCGCAAGCCTACCTTGCTGATTCATGGCGATCGCGACACGTTAGCGCCCGTGCAGGCGGCGCATTGGATGATGCAACAACTGCCGCAGGGATTTTTGCGCGTTATGTCTGGCAGCGCGCATGCGCCGTTTCTTTCCCATTCAGAGCAATTTATTGCCGCGCTTAATCAGTTTTTAGAGCCTTAATGTCAGATTCACCCCAGATGTCAGATTCAAACGTGCAAGACCCCAATTTTAAAGACGACTACTTTATGGATAAGGCACGCGTACGCGCGTCATTTGACCGCGCTGCACAGACTTATGACGCGGCGGCTATCTTGCAAAAATTGGTTCGCACAGAAATGTTAAGCCGCTTGGATTTAGTCAAAATCAAGCCACAAGTAATACTGGATGCTGGATGTGGCACAGGTCATGGTAGTTTTGCACTGCAGAAAAAGTTTAGTCACGCGCAAGTGGTTTCACTCGATATCGCGCTTGGTATGTTGCAAAAAACCCATCAACAACAGCCCATACTTAACCGATTTTTCGGGCAAAAAAAATTAATCTGCGCTGATATTGAACAGTTGCCAATAGCAAGTAGCAGTTTGGGCATGGTGTGGTCTAACCTTGCTGTGCAATGGTGTAACGATTTGGATGGCGCGTTTGGCGAAATTGCCCGTGTGTTGCAACCCAATGGTTTGTTGATGTTTAGCACGTTTGGGCCAGACACCTTAAAAGAGTTGCGCGCAGCGAGTAGTAATGGCAATACGCATGTGAGCCGCTTTATTGATATGCATGATATTGGCGATGCGCTAACTCGCGCTGGTTTTAGTGCGCCAGTGCTGGATGTTGAGCGATATACGCTGACTTATGATGATGTCAAAAGCGTGATGAAAGATTTAAAAGCGATTGGCGCACACAATGCCACTGCAGGCCGTGCTCGTGGCTTGCAAGGGCGAGAATTTCTGCAAAACTTAACACAAAATTATGAGCAATTTAGAGTGGATGGCAAGCTACCAGCCACCTTTGAAGTGGTGTATGGACACGCATGGAAAGCAGAATCAAAGCCTGATTTAGGCATCGGCGTTTCGCCAATAACATTTAAAACCTATAAATAAATTCTACCGAAATGAAACAAGCTTTTTTTATCACTGGCACTGACACTGGCGTGGGCAAAACCTTTATAGCCTGCAAGCTTATTCAGCAATATGTGGCGCAAGGCTATAAAGTGGTTGGCATGAAACCAGTGGCAGCGGGTTGCGAGCTGGTTGATGGCGAATGGGTAAATGATGATGTGCTGAAATTAGAAGCAGCAAGTAACGTCAAAGCACCGCGTGCGCTGACTAACCCTTACAGTTTTACAGAACCCATTGCGCCGCATATCGCCGCCGAGTTAACAGGCAAAACCATTGAAATTTCTGTGATTAAGGACGCATTTGATGCGCTATCTCAATTGGCAGATATTGTAATTGTGGAAGGCGCAGGTGGTTTTTTGGTACCACTCAACGAAACAGAAACCATAGCCGATTTGGTAAAGACTTTAAATGCACCTATAATACTAGTTGTGGGCATAAAGCTTGGCTGTATTAACCATACTTTGCTTACAATAGAAGCTATTAACACACGAAATTGTCACATTGATGGCTGGGTTGCTAACCCAATTGATCCAGATATGTGTTTTTACGATGACAATATTGCAGAAATTGCAAAAAAGGTACAATCAATTAAGCACATAGACATATCAAAGTACTCAGCTTAAGGTAGCTTTAATCAATAAAATCAAAATGTTAAGTTAAAGTCTAAGAGCTAACTTAACAGCATATTTTTTATGTTAGCCCATATGGGCTATTGATAGAAGCAGTTGACCCCTTTATTATCAGGGCTGTAGATTTATTTAGTTGTTCAACGATTTAGTTTTAATCTTAATAGGGGATATACAATGAAAAAGATTTTATTAGCATTAGGTTTCACGATGCTTGCAACTTCTGCACAGGCAAGTCCAGTCACAATCACAACCGCTTCAGGTCAGTTCACCAGTTCAGTAGCAGGTGCTACAACAATTGATTTTGAAAGTAATCCAGCAAGCGTTGCAGGTGTTACATCAGTTACTGGTGGTGAAATCTATGCACCACCAACTCAATCAGGTATTTCAGCTGTTCCTGTAGGTTCAACAGGTAAATACTTTTCAGTTGGCATTACTCCAGTTGCGCAACAAGGCCCTGGTGTGATTGTTTTAGATACTTTGGCCTCTTACTACGGTTTTCTATGGGGTTCTGTAGATACGTACAACAGTGTTTCACTGTTCAATGGTGAAACTCACGTATTTAGTTTTACTGGATTTGATTATCCGCCTAGCTCTGGTAACCAAGCACAATCTATCTATCTAAATATTTTTGCAAATGGTCCTGACGGCTACTTTGATAGAATTGAGTTTGCATCATCATCAAATGCGTTTGAAACAGATAACCATGCGTTTGTTTCATCTGTTCCAGTGCCAGCTGCATTACCATTGCTAGCAACTGCTTTCGGTGCTTTCGGTATTGCACGTCGTCGCAATAAAGCGAAAGCTGTTTAATTGTAAGATTTAATTCAGTTTCATTAAACACGTTAAAAAAGCCTCCTATTGGAGGCTTTTTTATTTGGTCAGCATGCATACTTAACCATATAAATGATGCAAATTTATATAATCAATTACCCTATCTGGCATCAAATAAACGGGTGCTCGTTTTTGATGAAAAGCCGAACGAATTGCGGTAGATGATATATCCAGTGCTGTAATCGCGTGCATATGAATATAGCCGGCTGCTTGCTGAGATAAATCTTCCGTATGCTCAGTGTAGTGCGCATGTAACAGTGATTCTAGCGCGGTATGTAACGCCTGTTTTGGCAGGTCATTTGGTCTTTGTACTAAGATGATGTGGCAAAAATTGAGCAACTCTTGCCAGCGATGCCAAGTATTAAGTTTAGTAAAAGCATCGCTTCCCATTATCCAGCATAGGGCCACATCATCGCCAAGCTCCCTACGCAGCGACATTAAAGTGTCAATGGTGTAAGAAGCGCCATTGCGGCTTAACTCGCGCGAATCTAGTGAGAATAAAGGGTTATGTTCAATTGCCAATTGCACCATTTGGGCGCGATGATCGGCAGAAACGGTTGGGGCAGCTTTATGCGGCGGGTTAGCAGAGGGAATAAAACGTACTTCATTTAAACTCAGCGCTTCGGCAAGTTCCAGCGCCATGCGTAAATGGCCATAATGGATGGGATTAAATGTCCCACCCAAAAGACCTATGCACTTCATAAATGAAGTTAGCTACGCACTTGGCCGTCACCAAGTACGATATATTTAAGTGAAGTTAAGCCATCTAAACCAACTGGCCCTCGCGCATGTAGTTTGTCGGTCGAGATACCAATTTCTGCACCTAAGCCATACTCAAAACCATCTGCAAAACGGGTAGAGGCATTCACCATCACGCTTGCCGAGTCTACTTCACGCAAAAAGCGTCTGGCTTTGGTGTAGTTTTCAGTCACAATCGCTTCTGTATGCTGGCTAGAATGTTGGTTGATATGCGTAATCGCCTCATCCAAACCACTCACAACTTTGCAAGAAATAATTGCTGCCAAGTATTCTGTGTAGAAATCTTCATCCGTGGCGGGTTTGGCATTGGCTATTAAAGCTAATGTTTCTGCACAGCCGCGAATCTCAATGCCTTTTTCAGTCAGCATGGTTGCTAGTTTTGGTAGCATTTCCTTTGCCACTGAACGCGCAATTAACAAAGACTCAGCTGTATTACAAGTACCTAAACGTTGCGTCTTGCTGTTTTCTAAAATGGGTAATGCTTTGGTGATATCAGCTTCATCGTCAATATACACATGGCAGTTGCCATCTAAATGCTTAATCACAGGTATGCGCGCATCATTAGATATGCGCTCAATCAAGCCTTTGCCACCACGTGGCACAATCACATCCACATATTGCTTCATGGTAATTAATTCGCCCACTGCAGCGCGGTCTGTGGTTTCAATCACTTGCACCGCAGACGTCGGCAGGCCCACTTTTTCTAAGCCCTCATGCACCAATTTTGCCAGAGCTTGATTACAATGAATCGCTTCACTTCCGCCACGCAAAATACAGGCATTGCCTGACTTAATACATAGCCCAGCTGCGTCTACCGTTACGTTTGGGCGCGCTTCATAAATAATGCCGATGACGCCTAATGGCACACGCATTTGGCCAATTTGAATACCACTCGGGCGGTATTTAAAGTTACTCATTTCGCCGATTGGGTCGGCTAGATTTGCGATTTGCTGCAAGCCTTCCGCCATGGTGAGAATCGATTTTTCAGAAAGCGTTAATCTATCTAGCATTGCATCATCTAAACCATTGGCGCGTGCTGCAGCTAAATCTTGCTGGTTAGCTGCAATCAGTGCAGATTTTTCACGCAGAATAGCGCTTGCAATATGTAAAAGTGCTTGGTTTTTAGTGCTGGTATCGGCTGCTGCCATTTGGCGCGATGCGGCGCGCGCATTAATGCCAACCGTTTGCATGTAATTTTTAATGTCCATAACGCTTATTATACGGTTTTGGCATGCACTTCACTAGCTGGCTGATTTTATTGTATTAAAGTGGGATTAGCGCCCACATACTTTAGCAAGGCCAAAACATAGCCTAGAAAGCTCAAGCCAAGCATCGCCTTGCATCATACCTTTGGCCGTTTTATCAATATCACACAATTTTTGCAGCGCTGCTTCCAGTTGGCGCAGGCTTAAGCGGCTTAACGCTCGCTTTACCAGCGCTTGCCTGTCGCCGTAGATGCGTGCATTCGTCATGGCAGACATGATATTTTCATTGCGTGCTTCTGCCTGCTTAATACGTAACAAAGGCCGTAAAACCCACATGAGTGGATTCATGACAGCAACCGCGTTTTCACCTTCATCTTGCAAGCCTTGCAAAATAGCGGTTACGCGTGTGGTGTCGCCCGCTAATACCGCGTCACCCAGTTGAAAAGCATCAAAACGAGATACGTTTAATACCGCTTCTCGTATTGCTTCATGGCTGATTTCACCAGCGGGATATAACAATGCAAGTTTTTGAATTTCCTGATGCGCCGCTAGTAAGTTGCCTTCTATTTGATGTGCAATAAAGGCAAGCGAGATGGCATCGGTTGTTTGATTCTGTAATGCTAATCTGGACGCAAGCCATTGTGGCAATTGAGCGGGCGATATTTCTTTTAAGTCAATCACAACAGCTGATTTTTGCAAGGCGCTAAACCATGCACTGTTTTTAGCATCGCGCTCAAGTGTTGGCAACACAATAATAGTGGTGGTATCGGTTATTAAGTTTGCAGAGAGTTCAATTAATGCCTTAGCGCCATCAACCCCTGGTTTGCCACTAGGAATCACAATTTCTAAGATACGTAAGCTAGAAAATAGCGATAGTGCCTGCGCAAACTGCGTAATTTGTTGCCAATTAAAATTGCGCTCTACTATGAAACTATTGCGCTCATCTGCGCCTGCCTTACGTGCCGCATGGCGTATATGGTCTAAGCACTCACTTTGGGCAAGTGGCTCATCGCCCACCAACACGTATAAACCCTCTAATGTTTTAGTTAAATGCTGTTTTAACTGATTCGAATCCAACTGCATTTTTAAGTGACGGCTATTTTTTAAGAGTCGATAATTGACGTATTAAATTACTTAATACGTCAGTTTGCATGTTTTCATTTAACTGCTTTTCTTCACCTTGTTTGGCTAATAAATTGGCATCGCTGTACGAAAAATCACGCCTTGCTTCGATAGTTTTTACGGGGCTCCAAAGTGCGGCATCTGCATATCTAGTGCGATAATGAATACGATAAAACAGCTCAAACTCGTTGACCAAACCTCTTCCACTTAAAGAAAGAATACGTTTTTCGCTTTCTTCACCCATTAACTCAAGTAAAACATCCGCATTTTCGGCAGTATCTAATACTTTAATACCGTTAGTTTTAAGTGATTTAACCAAGTTTTTTGAGATGGTTAATGTGCTGCCTTGAATGTTTATACTCTCAAAAGCAATGCTGGCCGCGCCACGTAACTGAAAGCCACAGCTGGTTATTGCAGCCAACAAGCCTGCGTAAAATAGCGCTTTCAGTCCAGCATTTATATTTAATCGATTCAAGTTTTATCCAATCACTATATTGACCAATTTATTTGGCACAACAATGATTTTACGCACAGTTTGACCATCCATCAAAAATTTTGTAATACATGGTTGCGCGATGGCTAATTGCTCAATGCTTTCTTTTGGCATTTGTTTAGGCACAACCATGCTGCCGCGCAATTTGCCGTTTACTTGCAACACTAATTCCACTTCGTCTTGCACCATCGCCGCTTTATCGGCAATTGGCCAACTTGCATCCAAAATATGGCTGTTTGGATTCAGTTCGGTCCACAACGCTTGGCATATATGCGGCACAATTGGCGACAATAAAAGCGCCACATTTTGTAACACTTCTTGGCGAACGCTGCGACTTAACACATCCGTTGCCTCAATTTTTGCTAGGGCATTCATCAATTCCATCACAGACGAAATTGCGGTATTAAAGCTATGACGGCGGCCATAGTCATCGGCTACTTTTTCAATGGTTGAATGCAATTGCAGACGAATGGCTTTCAGTTCTGCCGTCAAATCGCCAGCTGTGTAAGCGGCAATTTCGCCTAAATTCACATGGTCATACACCGCTTTCCAAAGCCTGCGTAAAAAGCGATTCGCCCCTTCAACGCCACTATCTGCCCATTCTAAAGATTGCTCTGGTGGCGCGGCAAACATCATAAATAAACGCGCCGTATCCGCGCCATAGGTGTCAATCAACGCTTGCGGATCAACCGTATTGCCTTTCGATTTGCTCATTTTAGTGCCATCTTTTAGCACCATGCCTTGCGTGAGCAAATTGGTAAATGGCTCATCATTTTTAATCAAGCCAACATCACGCATCAATTTGTTAAAGAAACGTGCGTACAAAAGATGCAAAATCGCATGCTCAATACCGCCTACATATTGGTCAACGGGTAACCAATAGTTGGCGCGCTCATCACACATTTTATCGGCATCAAAGCTGGCGTAACGCGCAAAATACCAAGACGATTCAAAGAAAGTATCTAGCGTATCGGTTTCGCGTGTGGCTTTGCCGCTGCAAGTAGGGCAGGTGGTTTCATAAAAACTAGGGTCTTTTTTAATCGGCGAACCTACGCCATCCATTTTGACATCTTCTGGCAGCACAACTGGTAATTGGTCGGCAGGCACAGGCACTTCACCACATTTTTCACAATGGATAATGGGAATTGGGCAGCCCCAGTAGCGTTGGCGAGAAATGCCCCAATCGCGTAAGCGGAATTGGGTGCGTTTTTTGCCTAGATTTTTGGCTTCTAAATCTGTAGATATTGCATCAAAAGCTTCTTCATATGATTTTCCATCATATTTTCCAGAGTTAATAGTTAATACATCATGCTCTGACTTTGATGCATACCAGTCTTTCCATAATTTACCATCAAAATATCTGTGCTCATATTCTGGCCTTGATTTTGGATGTTGATTTTTTTGTTCTTGAGTATAAACAAAAGTATTTTCATAAACTTGTTTGATAGGCAGCCCAAGTTTATTGGCAAACTCAAAGTCGCGCTCATCATGCGCAGGCACCGCCATCACAGCACCCTCGCCATAACTAGCCAATACATAATTAGCTACCCAAACAGGCAATTGCTCACCATTTAAAGGGTGCGTCACAAATAGGCCTGTATCCATGCCTTTTTTCTCAGCCGTTGCCACATCGGCTTCTGCTACGCTGCCGCGTTTGCATTCAGCGATAAAGTCAGCCAATGCTGGATTGGTTTGCGCAGCTAAAGTCGCTAGCACATGTTCAGCCGCCACTGCGACATAAGTTGCGCCCATCAAAGTATCTGGGCGGGTGGTATAGACTTTCAAATTTCCCTCTTGCCCTACAATCGGAAATTCCACTTCGCAACCGGAGCTTTTGCCGATCCAGTTGCGTTGCATGGTTTTGACTTGTTCCGGCCAGCCATCCAATTTATCTAAATCGTTTAAAAGCTCTTCCGCATAAGCGGTGATTTTCATAAAGTACTGCGGAATATCGCGCTTTTCCACCAGCGCGCCACTACGCCAGCCACGGCCGTCAATCACTTGTTCGTTGGCTAATACCGTGCCATCAACAGGGTCCCAATTCACCGTTGAAGTTTTTTTATAAATTAAGCCTTTTTTAAATAATTCGGTAAAAAGCCACTGCTCCCATTTGTAATATTCTGGCTTACAGGTGGCAATTTCGCGGTTCCAATCCACACCTAAACCCAGTTGTTTTAACTGGGTTTTCATATGCTCTATATTTTCATACGTCCACTTGGCGGGCGCTGTATTGTTTTTAATGGCGGCGTTTTCCGCAGGCAAACCAAACGCATCCCAACCCATGGGCTGCATCACATTAAAGCCTTTCATTTTATGAAAACGGCTTAATACATCACCAATGGTGTAGTTGCGCACGTGGCCCATATGCAAGCGGCCACTTGGATAGGGGAACATTGACAGGCAGTAATACTTGGGTTTGTCCGATTGTTCAGATGCGGCAAATGTTTGGTTGGCTTCCCAATAGGTTTGCGCGGCTTGTTCGATTTCTTTGAAAGGATACTGCTGTTGCATGGCTTGGTGTCTTAAGTTGGTTATCTTGAATAGGAATACCCAAATTATACTTGAAGGCATGCTGTTTCGCATGGCCCGTTGTGTGTTTGAAGCATTTGAAAAGTGTAAGACTTAACTCTAAAATTTGCCCGAATTTTGCAAAGTGAAATGTATGCTTGAATAAAGCTATTAGATGCTTTAGGAAAATTGGCCAATGATTAGTGCGAATCGGCCAATTTATTGAATATTAACGCTTATTTTTGATTAGTCAACTTGGTTTCTAATCGATCTTCCAATTCGCCAATATACGCAGAAAGCGAATTACCAGAGCTATCAATTGCGCGATGGATATCAGCACTTAACACATCTAATTTGGTTAATAATGACGCCTTAGATTCCGCTTGCAGGCTTGCATGTTTTTGAATTTCGGCATCCATAAACTGGCGCAATTCGGTAAAGCGCGATGCTTCGGCTTTATCGGCTAATTCACGGTTGGTTTGTAATTCTTTTGCGTGGCGTCGCGCTTCAAACAAAACTGACGTTTGTAGATATACGATGAAGACAAGAAATAGTGCGGTTAATGCAGCAATCATGCCAAGCATCACTAATCCAAGCGGCGCGTTCACATCAGCAACGCCTAAGTTAAGTGTTGTCGGTGCCAATATAGTCGTCCAATTTAACACCATAAAGATTAAAAATAATCCCAAAACACCCAGTAAAACTAATGAGCGAACTTTCATTTTGTCATCCTTTATTCATTTTTTAAACTAATAATTTTTATACCAGCTACGATAGGTTAACAGAATTAAAACAGGATTTATGTAAGACAAACGCTGAATATACGCGCAAAAAACGTGTAAATACTGATTAAATTTACGCAAAAGAGGCAATAGTGAATGCCATTTTTTGCCCAAAAATAATGGTTAAGTATTTAATTGTTCGACTGTTGATGGTGCGGTAAAGCAGATTCTGGCAAACCAAATATTTTATCAAATGCCCAAGTGAACAAGATGGCATAAACAAAAAACACCAGCAATAAACCCAATTCTGCAATAAAAGCATCAAAAAAAGATATGTTCAGCCAAAATGCCAGCAGCGGCACTAACATCATCACGAGCCCACCTTCAAAACCAATACCATGCGCCAAACGCCGCCAAATTGAACGTCGTTTCACAATTTGGCGCGATTCCCAACGCTCAAAAATCGCATTGAAAATGTAATTCCACGCTAATGCAATGGTTGACATAATCGCGGCCAAAGCTATCGCAGATGAAGCTGATGCATTAAACGCAAAACCGATGATTGGGCTGGTGAGCGCTATTGCGCCAATTTCATAAAAGATAGCTTGAAGGATTCTACGGGTGATGGGTTTCATGTGTAGTAACTCTAAAAAATTAATCTTTTATGATTGCGTGAGTTAAGATATGAAATTGCAGATTTAATATTAGGTTGAGGTGAAATTTCTAAAGTCACTAGCATTCAAAGTCGTTTTATTAACTATTCTACGTTTCAGTAAATCCTTTCTAATAGCTTCGACCAGCGCCCCACAAGCTAATTCTTTTGCATTATCGGCAGAATTTGCACCAGTTTTTACTTTTTCCAGAAATTGATAGGTTGTCTCAATAACATCATCGGGAGCGTACAGCCACAGTAAATTTACTTGATGTATGAATTGTCCCTTGAGTTCTTTATCTTGAGTTCCTACGTAAAATCCTTTTAAGCAGCGCAATAACTCTTTGTAGTTTTCTTCTTTCCGTTTGTATTGTTCCCAAATTAATTTGCTACGTTCATTGGATAACCATGCAATAACAGCTGCGAGGGCAGGAAGTACAATCTTCCAGAAGTCTGCAGATGAAACGATATCAATTAACGCGCACATTTATATCCTTCTAGTTAGTGCCAATGCAAATTAGACTCTAAAAAATTAAATCTCTTATTAAGGCAGGCCGATAATAGAAAATTCATTAAAAATCAATTTCTACTAAGCTAGTTATGTTTTATTAAATAAGCTACGTTCTTATAAGTTATAAACACGCATAGGTTTGTTTATTTGAGGGCCGCAAAAATATTACTTTTAATCGTTTCCATTTCACCAATACCATTTACAAACACATGTTTAGGTGCACCTTGCAGGCCGCTATTTGCCCAATCGACATAGTATTTTACTAATGGTTTTGTTTGACTGTGATAGACGTTTAAGCGGTTTTTAACAACCTCCTCTTTGTCGTCATCGCGCTGTACTAAGTCTTCACCTGTTACATCATCTTTGCCAGCAACTTTTGGTGGATTAAATTTAACGTGATAGGTGCGGCCAGAAGCAGGGTGGCTACGGCGGCCACTCATGCGCTCTACGATTGCTTCATCTGGCACATCAATTTCAACCACGTAATCGATGCCTACGCCGGCTGCTTTCATGGCTTCTGCTTGTGGAATGGTGCGTGGAAAGCCATCAAATAAGAAACCGTTTGCACAGTCCGCTTCTTTAATGCGCTCGCTCACCAAGCCGATAATCACCGCATCTGGCACTAAGCCGCCGCTATCCATAAACGCTTTGGCTTCCAAGCCTAATGGCGTGCCCGCTTTAACCGCAGCGCGCAGCATGTCGCCAGTGGAAATTTGTGGAATATTAAATTTTTCGCGTAAGTGGGTGGCTTGTGTACCTTTGCCTGCGCCTGGTGCGCCAAGTAAGATGATTCGCATAATTTTCTCTAGCTATAAGTTAAGGAATTTTGAAGAATGTGATTATATCAAACAAGCGAATTGCCAACATTGTTGCTGACAACATAGTTGCTAATGTTAACAAACTCGGCAACACTTAGATTTTCGGCGCGCAATTGTGGATTAATGCCTAGGGCGGCAAAGCCTGCGTCGTCCAGTAGTCCTTTCAGTGTGTTACGCAACGTTTTGCGGCGCTGGCCGAATGCAGACAATACTACTTTATAAAAAAGAGCGGTATCGTTGGCAACAAATGGCAACTTGGCATGTGGTACGCAACGCACAAAAGCGGACTCCACCCTTGGTGCTGGGTCAAAAGCTTCTGGCGGTACGGTGATTAAATATTCCATTGCCAAGTAATATTGCAACATGACCGAAAGCCGCCCATAAGCTGGTGTTGAAGGCTGTGCCACCATGCGCTCGACCACTTCTTTTTGCAGCATAAAATGCATATCGGTGATGTGGCTAACGTTATCCAGCAGATGAAACAAAATAGGCGTAGAGATGTTATAAGGCAGGTTGCCAGTTACCCTAAGATTACTGCTTAAACTAGAAAAATCGAATTTCAGCGCATCCACATTATGAATACTTAAGGTATTTTTTGCATAGGCTGGTTTTGCATATTCAGTTTGCATCCAAGCCACTATATCGCGGTCAATTTCAACCACATGTAGATGCTCGATTTTAGCCAAAAGTGGTTTCGTTAATGCGCCAAGCCCAGGGCCGATTTCAACGATGACTTGATTGGTTTGTGGATTAATCGCATCAATTAAGCTGCCAATCACGCCTTGATCGGTTAAGAAATTTTGGCCAAATCTTTTTTTTGCGACGTGTTTCATAACGCTTGGTTACCTGCTAATTCAATGGCTAAGTTGATGGCACTTAGCATACTGCCAATATCGATTTTTCCAGTACCCGCCAAGTCAAGCGCTGTGCCATGGTCGACAGAAGTACGGATAATTGGCAGGCCTAAGGTGACATTCACGCCTTCGCCAAAGCTGGCGTGTTTTAGCACTGGCAAGCCTTGGTCGTGATACATGGCCAGCACCGCATCGGCTTGACTTAAGTGATGTTTGGCAAATAAGGTATCTGCAGGCAACGCGCCAATTAATTGCATACCTTCAGCGCGTAATTGATCTAACACAGGATTAATTACTTCAATTTCTTCGCACCCCAAATAACCATCTTCACCTGCATGTGGGTTGAGCCCTGCTACTAAAATGCGCGGATTTTTTAGGCCAAATTTAGTGGTTAAGTCTTGGTGCAAAATACGAATGGTTGTTTCTAAACTTGACCTAGTTATTGCAGCTGGTACGTCTTTTAAGGCTAAATGGATGGTTGCTAGCGCAACTCTTAAGCCTCCACCCACCAACATCATGACCACATGCGGCGCATTGGTGTGCTCTGCTAAAAACTCGGTATGCCCAGTAAATGCAATGCCCGCATCATTAATCACGCCTTTGTGCACCGGTGCGGTCACAATAGCATCAAACGCATGGCTAAGCGCGCCATCAATCGCACAGGTAAGTGTATTTAAAACATAAGTGCTATTGGATGCGTTTAATGTTCCAGCAGTAACAGGCGCTGAAGTTGGTATGTGCAACACTTTAAGCTGATTTTTGCGGTGAATTTGAGCGAGTTGCGAAATTTCATAAGGCACAATTTCTAACGCAATATTGAGTTGCTGGGCGCGATTTTTTAATACTTCGCTATCGCCAATAACGGTAATGTCAGCCGCAATATCTAATTGAGAAAGCAGTACGCAGATATCGGGACCTATGCCAGCAGGCTCACCAGAAGTAACAGCTATTCGTGGTATTGGCATTTAAAAAATTCAGTTTCAGTTGCGATACAACATAAAAGACGCCATTGCATATCTGAAAACGCTTAAGTAATTTTTAGATTAAATTAAAACTTATCTTCAAGGCGCAATTCAACAAAAGCACTGTCACGCAACTCACGTACCCAATCTTGATAGGCTTCTTCTGATTTGCGCGCACGAATTTCTTGGCGCGCTTTTAATCTGGCGGCTTCTTTACTCACGTCTTGTTTACGACGTTCTAATACTTGAATAATATGCCAACCAAAAGGTGAGCGCACTGGCGCACTGATTTCATTGATTGCTAGTTCATTCATGGTTTTTTCAAATGCAGGTACCGTATCGCCAGGGTTTACCCAACCTAAATCACCGCCGCTGCTTGCGCTACCATCTTCTGAATATTGGCGTGCCATATCTTCAAACTTAACGCCATTATCCAAACGCTCTTTAATGGTATCCATTTTTTGCTTACCGTCCTTTTCAGATACCACTTCGGTTAATTTAATCAAAATATGGCGCGCATGCGTTTGTTCAATCATCAAAGTAGAAGCGCCGCCACGGCGGTTAGTGAGCTTTAGAATATGGAATCCATTAGGGCTGCGTAGTGGTTTAGAAATTTCGCCTACTTGCATGCCTTTTACTGCATCTAAAAACAAAGTAGGTATTTGAGCGCCATTTTTCCAGCCGAGTTGACCGCCTTCTAGTGCATTAGGTGTATCTGAAAAACTGGCTGATACCTGTGTAAAATCTTTACCACTGGCTAATTCTTGCAAAGCATTTTCTGTTTTAACATGTACTTTTTCTAAGTCTTCTGGCGAGCTGTCTTCTGGTGCGCGGATTAAAATATGTGAAATCTCGTATTCATCTTGTTCATCACCGCGGTTGGCTTGCGTGGTTAAATAGTTGTCAATTTCACCGTCAGAAACCGTTAATCTGTTGTCAACATCTCGCTCGCGAAGGCGAGATATAGTAATTTCATTACGAATATCTTCGCGAAACTTACGCAAGCTAAGACCGTCGCTTTCAAGTGCTGCTTTAAACTCAGCTACAGTCAGTTTGTTTTGGCTGGCAATGCGCTCAATGGTTTTGTCCAGTTGCGTATCATCTACCTTAATGCCGGTTTGGCTAGCCAGTTGTAGCTGTAAACTATCAACGATTAGTCGCTCTAAAATTTGTTTTTCTAACACCTCTTTAGGTGGCAGGGATGTGCCTTGCTTTTCTAGCTGTGAAGATACCGTATTCACTCTGTCGTTTAATTCCTGCTCTGTAATCACGCCTTGATCAACGATAGCAATAATGCGATCCATTTTTACTGTTGAATCTACATTAGTAGCTGCCATCAGTAAGTTGGACGAGAAAAGCAGTATTAACAATAATGGTTTGAAAAATTCAGTCATAACTTGGGTTAATTTCATTGGTTGTAATTTTGTTGCCTGTATATAGTTGGAATATCGCTAGAGCTTAAATAGCCTGGAATGTCGCGTCGTAATAAGTTGAGTGGATTAGAGCCAATTGACGCTAGGCCACCTAACTCAAGTTGTAAGAAAAAACCATAGTTGGCGTCCGCAGTGGCGGTTTCTACACGTTGAAACACAGTGCGTACTTGCCAGCAACCTGCATCATATTCCACCCCTGCTAAGCTTTCAATCAAACTTTTTTCACGAATGGAATAGTTAAATCGCCCTACACCATACCATCCACGTGTTAACGGCCATTGTCCTGAAAGGTTGATTTGCTCTAAAAATTGTTGGGTATAGCGGTAGCCAATATTCAACAATTTACCCGGTTCTGGGTTGTATCTGGCCAGTAAATTGGTGCGCACAATACCTGCATCGTCTGTGTTGTATTGCCAGAAAGCATCTAAATTCCATTTGTTAGAAAGTCGCCCTGTTAGCGCTGCGATGATGTCTGTAGAGTTGCTTTCGGAGCGTATGCTACCTGGCAAGGTCACGTTTTGGTCGTTAAAGTAATACCGTTGACCGATCGTCGCTGAGACGCGTTCAATACCTGTGTCTTGATCAATCATGCGCGTGGTAAATGCTAGGCTAAGCTGATTCGCATTGTTTACTCTGTCGTTGCCCGTAAACTGATTTTCGGTAAATAAAGTGGTTAAGTCTAAGTCGGCTAAAGCCGAATCAAATACAGGTAATAAATCCTGATTTTTATCGGGGATATAGACGTAAAACAGGCGCGGTTCAATTGTTTGCGTGTAGCTATTTTTAACAATATTGACATCGCGTTCAAAATAAAGACCGCTATCTAAACTAAAAATAGGCAAAGTACGAGATGCGGAATTATTGCTAATAGTATTGCCGTTAATATTGTAATTGTTATCGTTAAGGTTGTAGTGAGTGGCATGCACGCCAACTTTTGGCGTGATAAATCCATATGGCCTAGTAAAAGGTGCACTAACAGATGGATAGACCGTGAGTCGACTGCCTGTTGGCGCGATAGGCGCATCTTTATCGCGATCAAAATACACCCATTGGCTATAAAGCTGGCTGTTAATTGGACCCCATTCTTTATCGGCGGTTAGGGTCAATTGCGGTAAGCGCTGGTAGGCGTAATTGATTTGATCCAGGTTTTGATATTGCTGCACTAAACCATTAAATCGCCATACATCGCCCACATAGTCAACACGGCCCTCTTGTGGCAAATTAACCAGGCTGGTGCTGACAATACGCGTTGATGTTTCAGAAAAGTATTGGTCATCAGATACTTTTTCAATATTGTAACCAGCCGACCACCCCTCACTTAACTGATGTTTATGACTAATATTGGCATAGTAGCGTTGTTGACCGCTCAAACTATCATTATCCAAATACTCTACGTTATTTAAGCCAGAATAATCTTCGTTTAAATATCTTAATTCGCCTTGAAACTGCAAGCCACGCTTACTTAAGTAGCGTGTGCCGACAGTGGCGTCAACGTTGGGGGCGATATTGATGTAATAGGGAATCAGCGTTTCAAAACCGCTTCGGCTGGTGGTGCCAACGGTTGGCGCTAAAAAGCCTGATTTGCGCTCATTGTTAAACGAAAAGCTCATCCAAGGCATATATAGCAACGGAACACCTTTAAACTCAATATGCGCATTGGTGGCAGTGCCGGATTGTGTGTAATCGTCCAATAATATTTCTTTGGCCTTAATATACCAATCGTCAACGCCAGCCTCGCATGTGGTGTAGCGTGCATTTTTTAAGCGTTTTTTATCCTCGCCCTCAAAAAAAACTGCTTTAGCATCGCCGCGAGATGAGTTGAATCTTGGGTCTATAGAGGCTTGTCCAATCGGTGTTGCAGGCTCGCGATAATTATCTTGATACTGTCTTGGGTCGTCAGTGAGAGTGGTTTGTGCGTTCAGTAATTTAGATTGTGTATAAACGCTAGGGCCGTTTGGGGCGGAAAAGTTATTTGAATTGTCTTTAATATTTTTTTTCAGCGAGATAGATGCATCACGCATTTCACCAATACTTTCAGACAAGCGCATTTTGAGTGATGGCCCCGTAATCTGCCCGTCGCCTAGTTCAATGCGCGCATTGCCATTTACTTGTAGCTCGTCATTCTGCACATCATATTCAATGCTATCACCATAGATTTTTTGATCACCTCTGCTAATAGACGCATTACCGCTGGCGCGCATTTTACGGTCTAGGTATAAATCCATTTTATCGCCCTCAATCTCAATAGCATCGGGCAGAGCAGTTGGCAAAATGGTTTCGGGCACCTGAATAAGTTCGGTCGTTAGCGTTTCTGCTGACGCCGTTACGCCAAAGCCAGACATCAATAGCGCGACGACTAGTGCACAGTAAAATCGTGCAGAGTCAATAGTTGAGCGAATAATGGTTGAGAACGTATAGTGCAATGGTGATTTCTTTGAGCACGGTCTATATTAATGCGCCTAATAAATAAGGTGCTGGTTAATGAGTCATTCTTATAACAAAACCTAGACTTACTATTTGCTAGACTTTCTATTTTACAGATGAATGATAAAATCGTATATAACTGTATTTAAGCACGTCTTTTTAAACGCTTAGTTTAAAGCAATTAGGTTGCCAACAATAAATACAATATAAAAACATCATAAAGGTCAGCGGTGGATAGATTATCAGCATTAACAAATTGGTTGGAAGCATCACTTGAACAGCCATTTACTTTAACGGTAGCTTCGGCTGATGCTAGCTTTAGGCGTTATTTTAGAGTGCATCTAACCAATGATCACAGCACTTTGATTGCGATGGACGCGCCTCCGCCACAAGAAGATTGCACGCCTTTTGTTAAAGTGGCGCAATTATTGTTGGCGGCTGGTTTACATGTTCCTAAGATAATCGCCCAAGATATTAAACAGGGTTTTATGCTCATCAGCGATTTGGGTAACGACACCTATTTAAGTGTGTTAAATAAAGATAACGCGCAAAAACTGTATACCGATGCTACCGATGCATTGATAAAAATGCAACTGGCCAGCCAAGAGGGCGTGCTGCTTGACTATGACGAAGCTTTGTTGTTGCGTGAAATGCAATTATTCCCCGATTGGTACATTAATAAGCATTTGGGCATCACCTTAACCGTAGAGCAAGAAGCGGTGCTGCAAAATACATTTTCTGTGCTGATTCAAAATATCTTGGCGCAAGGGCAAGTAACGGTACATCGCGATTATCATTCGCGAAACTTAATGCTGACTAAAGAGCAAAATCCGGGCGTATTGGATTTTCAGGATGCGGTGTACGGCGCTATCACATACGATTTAGTGTCTTTATTAAAAGATGCCTACATTGAGTGGGATGAAGAGCAAGTTATTGATTGGGCGGTTCGCTATTGGCAACCCGCCAAAAAAGCGGGCTTGCCAGTGCCAGATGATTTCAGTGAGTTTTATCGCGATTTTGAATGGATGGGCGCGCAACGCCACATCAAAGTGCTGGGTATTTTTGCGCGGCTTTATCATCGCGATGGCAAAGACGGCTACTTAAAAGATATGCCGCTTGTGATGCATTATTTGCGCAAGGCGTGTGAGCGCTATGTGGAATTGCGCCCAATGTTAAGGTTACTTAACCAGTTAGAAAACGTCAAACCGCAAGAAGGCTTTACGTTTTAATGAAAGCCATGATATTGGCGGCTGGCAGAGGTGAGCGCATGCGCCCGCTCACTGACCACACGCCAAAACCGCTACTTAAAATACAAAATAAGCCATTAATCGTTTGGCATTTAGAAAATTTAGCCAAAGCAGGTTTTAAAGAAATCGTGATTAATCACGCGCATTTAGGCAATCAAATAGAAGCCGCTTTAGGCGATGGAACCCAGTGGAACTTGCAGATTAGTTACAGCCCAGAAATCGCTGCGCTGGAAACTGCAGGCGGCATTGCTAAGGCACTACCTTTATTAACCGACAACGGCAATAAAAATGAAGCTTTTTTAGTGGTCAATGGCGATACATTTACCGATATAGATTTTGCGCAAATTACACTAGCGCCGAATATGTTGGCGCATTTGGTGCTGGTGAATAACCCGCCACAACATCCCAAGGGTGATTTTGCGATTGACGCAGGCATGCTCATCAATCAAGGTGAGCCTATGCGCACTTTCTCAGGCGTTGGCGTTTATCACCCCAATTTATTTGCATCAATTAAACGCGGCGATGCTGCAAAACTAGCGCCATTATTGCGCCAAGCCATCGCCGAAAATAAAGCCACCGCACAATATCATCAAGGCGTGTGGCATGATATTGGAACGCCTGAGCGATTACAGGCTCTGAATAACTTAACGCTATAAAATCACCGAATTTTAATGAAACGACTATGTTTAATGTAAACGAATTTCAGCAACGCCGCCGCAATCTTTTAGCCAAAATGGGCAACGGTATTGCGATTGTTCCCACCGCGCCAGAAGCGGTGCGCAATCGTGACAGTCATTATCCGTATCGATTTGATAGCTACTTCTATTATTTAACGGGATTTACCGAGCCAGAATCTGTGCTGATTTTAATCTCAGGCGAGCAAAATAAAAGTATTCTGTTTTGCCGTGATAAAGATATGGAGCGCGAAATTTGGGATGGCTTTCGCTACGGCCCGCAAGTAGCAAAAGAGCAGTTTGGTTTTGATGAGGCTTACAGTATCAACGAGCTAGATGCGCTAATGCCAAGCTTAATGGCGAATCAGAGTCAGCTGTTTTATAGCTTGGGTTTTGATGCAAGTTGGGATAAGCGCATGACCAACTGGCTAAACAAAGTGAAAGATTTGGCGCGTACTGGCGTTTCTGCGCCATCAGCCATTTTAGATGTGCGTCAACTGGTGGATAAACAACGTTTAATTAAAACGCCATTTGAAATCGATTTAATGCGCCGCAGCGCCAATATCGCGGCTGGCGCGCATAACCGTGCCATGCAAGTCACCAAGCCAAACAAAAAAGAATACGAAATCGAAGCCGAATTTTTGCATGAATTTTATAAAAATGGCGCGCAAGCACCTGCTTACACCAGCATTGTGGCGGGCGGTGCAAATGCTTGCACTTTGCATTACAACGCCAATAATTGTGTGTTGAATGCTGGCGATTTATTGTTAATTGATGCGGGTTGCGAGCTAGATGGCTATGCCAGCGACATCACGCGCACCTTTCCAGTAAATGGCAAATTTAGTGCACCGCAGCGCGATTTATACGAATTAGTTTTAAATGCACAATTAGCCGCCATTGATGCCGCCAAGCCAGGCAATCATTGGAATGCGCCGCATGAGGCGGCTTTGGAAATATTGGTTCAAGGTTTCATCGACTTTAAATTGTGTTCAGGTACAAAAGAAGAAGTGTTGGAAAACGCCAGCTATCGCCAGTTTTATATGCATCGCACGGGGCATTGGCTGGGTTTAGATGTGCATGACGCCGGCGATTACAAAAATAAAGCGGGTGATTGGTCGATGCTTGAGGCTGGCAATACCCTAACGGTTGAGCCCGGTTGCTATGTGCGCCCAGCCGATAATGTACCTGAGCATTTTTGGAATATCGGTATTCGTATTGAAGATGATGTGTTGATTACGGCAACGGGCAATGAAGTGCTGACAAAAAATGCGGTTAAAGGTATCGCTGATATCGAACAATTGATGCAGACTTAACACTCAAAACGACACGAATTTATTGAGACAATTCTAAAAGCAAACCATCATGAATCAAGCAGATTCTATTGTAATTATTGGCGGCGGCCCTGTAGGCGCGGTGTTAGCGCTGAGTTTACAGCAAAAAAGTGTGCCCTTTACCTTGCTAGAGGCACGCGCAAAAGGTGCTTCGCATAGTGATACGCGTGCGCTGGCTTTGTCTCACGGTAGCCGATTAATTTTGGAAAAACTTAATATTTGGTCTGCAATTGAAGCGCAAGCCACTGCGATTAAAACCATTCATATTTCCCAGCGCGGTGGTTTTGGTCGCACCAAATTACAAGCCGCAGAACATCAATTACCTGCGCTAGGCTACGTGCTGCCTTATGGCGTTTTAACCAAGGCGCTGGATGCGCAGCTGGATTTAAATCACGTACTTTATGATGCTGTTGCTACAGAAGTGCGCTATGAATCAAGCGAGTCGGAAGTGTTTTTTAAACAAGCTGATAGTGAAATATGCATCAGCAGCCCTTTAACGGTAATCGCTGATGGCGGTCGCAGTTTGGATAATCTGCCGAATATTGAGCGTGAAACAAAAGACTACGGCCATGATGCCTTGGTGAGCAAAGTGAAAACTGAGCTGCCGCATGCCAATATTGCCTACGAGCGTTTTACGCCAACTGGACCAATGGCTCTGTTACCCAATGGTGAGCATGATTTTTCTTTGGTATGGACGGGTGAAAAAGCAAAAATTGATGCTTTGATGGCATTAAGTGATGCTGATTTTTTAAATGCGCTACATGCGGCATTTGGCGACCGCGTTGGCCGATTTTTATCAATTCAAAAACGTAATAGGTTCCCACTCAAATTAAGCACATTGAAAGCATCTGTTACCCCGCATTTAGCAATTATTGGTAATGCGGCACAGACCATGCACCCAGTCGCTGGGCAGGGCTTCAATGTAGGCTTGCGCGATGCAGAGGCGCTAGCCAAATTGTTGATCCATGCACCCAAAACACAGTGGGGCAGTAAGTCGATGTTACAAGAATATCAAAAACTGCGCGAGCGCGATGCCCGTGGCAGCCTTAAGTTTACCGATAGCTTGCTGGAAATATTTTCCAATGATTTAATCGGTGTTTCTGGCGCACGTGGTTTTGGGCTTGGTGCGCTATCTTTGTTGCGGCCTGCGCGTGAATTTTTGGTCGGCAAAATGAGTTATGGCAAATAAAATAAATACTGATGTGATTGTAGTCGGTGCTGGGCTGGTGGGCCTTGCGGCTGCAATTACTTTAGTTTTGCAGCATAAAAATGTGGTGCTGGTATCAGACAAGCCAGAGCAGCAAGCAACAACTATATTAAATCAGGATACGTGGGATGAGCGCGTATATGCCCTAACGCCTGCCACAGAAGCTTGGTTAAAAACGATAGGTGTGTGGGATTTTATCGATGAAAATCGGGTTAACTCGATTGATTCGATGCATATTTGGGGTGCGGAAACGGATTTGCTATTAAGCGCATCTGATGCCAATATCGCCAAACTAGGCCTGATTATTGAGAATCAACAATTAATGGTGGCTTTGTGGCAACAAGTTAAAAAGTTAGGTGTGACTGTGGTCACAGACGCGCGCTGCGCAAAACTAGAGTATTCTGCAAACGAAGTGATATTGCATATAGAGCCAGCAGCGCAAACCAAAGTCAGTCAAATCAGCGCTAAATTGATCATTGCGGCAGATGGTTTGCATTCATGGGTAAGGCAGCAGGCTGGTATCCTCGTTGATGTGAAAAAATACAACCAAGTGGCAGTTGTGGCGAATTTCTTAACAGAAAAACCACATCAAAATGAGGCAAAACAATGGTTTGGCGCACATGATGTGTTGGCATTATTGCCATTGCCTAATCAGCATGTATCCATGGTGTGGTCAGTGTCAACCGAAAAAGCCGCTCAACTGTTAGCATTAACGAGGGAGCAGCTTTGCGGGCATGTGCAGACGCAATCGCAAAGCTTGTTAGGCGAGTTAAAGCAAGTTGGGCAGATAAGAAATGCTGTACTTAACCAACAAACTGCATTGAATTTAATTGTAGAACGCATTGTTTTAGTGGGAGATGCAGCACATCAAATTCACCCAATGGCAGGGCAGGGCGTAAATTTAGGGTTTAGAGATGTAATGAAATTAGCGCAATTAACGACTAAACTACACGCTATGCAAGATATTGGCGAGCATACTTTTTTGCGCCAATATGAGCGCGCAAGAAAAGCAGATATGATGAGCATGAACAGTTTAACCAGCGGCTTAGATTATTTATTTGCGACCGAACAACCTGTGTTGAAAAAATTAACCAACTGGGGTTTGCAGCAAATTACGCGGCAACCCAGCCTAAAAAAGCGACTCATACAACAAGCTGTATATTAAATTTTACCTATTGATACTATTTTGAAAGTACACATGAAGCCAAAAATGATGCCATTTAAATCGCTGATTACCTTATCGATGCTGGCACTGAGCCAATTTGCAGTCGCAGATGAAGCCAGTCTCAAAAAAGCGGTTGAAGCAGCCTACCCTAAATTTAAAGTGCAAAGCGTGGTTAAAACCCCTTATGCAGGTTTGTATGAAGTGTTTATGGGCGGCCAGATTATTTATACCGATGAAAAGCTGACTTTTTTAATTGCTGAAGGTCGGCTGGTTGATCCAAAATCTAAAAAAGATGTGACAGGTGAACGACTAGAAGAGTTAACTAAAATTGATTTTAATAGCCTACCCTTAGAGAAAGCGATTAAGGTGGTTAAAGGTAACGGTAGCCGTAAATTAGTGGTGTTTTCTGACGTGGATTGTCCTTATTGCAAGCAGCTTGAGCGTAAAGAGTTGAGCAATATTAGTGACGTGACTATTTACACTTTCTTGTATCCAATTGATCAGTTACACCCAGACGCAGCGAATAAATCTAAAACTATTTGGTGTGCAAGCAACCGCACTAAAGCTTGGAACGACTGGATAATCAATAATCAATTACCTTCAAGTGCAGGCAATTGCGAAGTGCCATTAGAGCAAGTGGGTGAATTAGCCAGAAAAATTGGCGTTACCAGTACGCCAACCCTTATTTTTTCAGATGGCAGAAGGGTGATGGGCGCGCAGCCTTATAAAGAAATTGAGAAATATTTACAATCAGCGACTAAGAAATAAGTTTTCAGCATAATCGATTGACAAAAAAGCCGCTTAAAAGTGGCTTTTTTTTGCTAAAAACTTAACCAACAACCTCGCCCATTTTAAATATAGGCATGTACATCGCAATCACTAAACCGCCAATTAATGTGCCCAGCACAACCATAATCACTGGCTCCATCAAGCTGGATATAGAAGCAACCGCGTCATCTACTTCGCCCTCATAAAAGTCCGCAACCTTGCTTAACATAGAGTCTAGTGCGCCAGATTCTTCGCCAATAGCCGTCATTTGTAACACCATATTGGGGAATACTTGTGCATTTTGCATGGCAACCGTTAAGCTAGTCCCTGTACTAATTTCACTTTGAATTTTTTTGGTCGCATCAAAGTAAACTTTATTGCCAGCGGCACCAGAAACCGAGTCTAAGGCTTCTACTAATGGTACGCCTGCGGCAAACATGGTTGAAAGCGTGCGCGCAAATCGCGCTATAGTGGCTTTGCGAATTAAATCACCAAAAATGGGTGCTTTAAGCAAAAGCCTATCCATCGTTCCTTGCATCTTTTCAGAGCGTTTCCACGTGTAGAAGAAAAACCAAATACCAAAACCGATAGAACCAAAAATTGCCCACCACCATTCCACGAAAATATCTGAGATTGCCATGACAACTAAAGTTGGACCTGGCAAATCTGCACCAAAACCACTAAAAAGTGATTTAAATGCGGGAATCACGAAAATCATAATAATCGCGGTAATAATAAATGCGACTGCTAAAATGGATATTGGATATGTTAATGCCGATTTAATTTTACTTTTAATCGCTTGAATTTTTTCTTTGTAGGTTGCTAGCCTATCTAATAGGGTGTCTAAAATACCTGCTTGCTCGCCAGCGCCCACTAAGTTACAAAATAAATTATCAAAATATAAAGGATATTTACGGAAGGCGGCACTCAAGCTACTGCCTGTTTCGACATCTGCTTTAATATCACCCAAAAGCTTGGATACTGCAGGGTTGCTGTGCCCTTTGCCAACAATGTCAAATGCTTGCAATAAAGGTACGCCAGCTTTCATCATAGTGGCTAACTGACGGGTAAAAAGTGTAATGTCTTTATCGGTAATTTTACCTTTGTTAGCAAAAGCACTTTGCTTTTTCACTTTAGTAACAGTAATGCCTTGGCGGCGCAATGTCGCGTTTACAACCGCTTCACCAGCGGCGCGAATTTCGCCTTTGATCACTTTACCTTTTTTGTCTTTGCCTTCCCATAGGTAGGTAATTTGCTTACTAGCAGTTACAGCCATAGTGCGTCCTTATTCAATTCAGCATGATGAATCATTATTAATTTACTCATTGGTGCAAGATTCTACTTCGGCAATCGAGGTTAAGCCTTGCATGACTTTTAATATGCCAGAGCGGCGTAAATCGTTTACACCTTCTTTACGGGCTTGGTCGGCAATATCAATCGCATTGCCTTGCGACATAATAATACGACTAATTGCATCGGTAATTGGCATCACTTGATAGATGCCTACTCGGCCTTTATAGCCGGCATTACACATTTCACAGCCATTTTCGTTTGGCCCATAAAGCTGCCATTTTTCGTTGAAATCTTCTTCTATAAAACCAACCCCTAATAAAGCTTCTTTGGGTACTTCAACAGGCACCTTACAGTTTTTACAAAGTCTACGCGCTAAACGTTGGGCAGTGATTAATGACACTGCGGAAGCAATGTTGAAAGGCGCAACGCCCATATTGAGCAAGCGCGTTAAAGTAGATGGCGCATCGTTAGTATGCAAAGTTGAAAGTACCATGTGGCCGGTAGACGCCGCCTTAATCGCCATATCGGCTGTTTCTAAATCGCGAATTTCACCAATCATAATAATGTCTGGATCTTGCCGTAAAAACGATTTTAATGCGGCGGCAAAAGTTAAGCCTTGCTTATCGTTAACATTCACCTGATTAATACCCGCTAGTGGAATCTCGCAGGGGTCTTCTGCGGTGGCGATATTAACCCCTGGATTATTCAAAATATTGAGGCAGGTGTACAGTGATACCGTTTTACCAGAGCCAGTAGGTCCAGTAACCAGCACCAAGCCATAAGGCCTGCTTACTGCACTGAGTAAACGCTCTTTTTGTATTGGCTCATAGCCCAATGCTTCAATACCCAGTGTCGCACTAGAAGGATCTAAAATACGCATAACGATTTTTTCGCCATGAATTAATGGCAAGGTGCTCACCCTAAAATCAATGGTACGTGTTTTGGATAACACTAGTTTCATGCGGCCATCTTGCGGGATGCGCTTTTCAGAAATATCCATGCTAGAGATGACTTTAATGCGCGAGGCGAGCTTGTCTTTAATGGCCAGTGGCGGTTGCGTAATATCTTTTAAAATGCCATCTACGCGATAACGAACGCGGTAAAATTTTTCATAAGGCTCAAAATGTAAATCAGATGCACCCATATTAATTGCATCAATTAACATTTTATTCAAAAACTTAACAACAGGTGCATCATCAACTTCTTGCGTATTTTCGGCTTCTTGCTCTAAATCTTCGCCACCCATATCCAAATCAAAATCGTCATCCATATCCAGCGATTTCATGCTGGTGTCTTTTGATTCGACAATTTTATCTATCCAGCGACCTAGCTTGTCGTCTTCGACTACTACAGGCGACAAAGTCATGCCCATCTGGAACTGCACGCTGTCTAATGAATGCAAATTAGTTGGATCAGAAATACCTACAAAAAGTACATTATTGCGATTTTGCAAAGCAATCACACGATTGGTTTGCATCAGTTTTACGTCGATTGATTTTGCAGGTAAATATTCGGGGTTAAAAGCATCTAAATTAAAATAAGGAAACCCAAAAGCGTGCGATGAAACCTCTGCAATTTTTTCTGCAGTGATTCTTTTCCCCGCAATAATTTGTGTAATAAAAGGTATGCGAGCTGTGTTGGCTTGCGATTGCGCTAAATTAGCTTCTGTTTCAGAAAGCAACTTTTCTTGCACTAACATACGCGCTAAACCGCTTAATTTAATTGTTGTTGCATTTGCAGCCATTGTTGATTGCTCACCGATGATTATTTAATTGTTATTGGCTTTTAATCTAGTTTTTAATTAGTGCTATTTAAACTATTGTAGTTAAACAATATTTTAATGTCTACAATAATGCACTTTTAGTTTTTTTTTGTAAAGTTAATGCACGTTTGCGGTGTGATTTTTTTGACAATTAAACCCGAGTTACAACATCTAAATAAAGCCACTCAATCTCATTTATAACATTATGCTTGACTTTTTACAATTTGTAACATATAAAGCGCGAAGGTGTTTGTATTTAAGTTTTAATTAATAACAGTCATTTTAAGCATTCAAAAAAACGCTTATTGGTTGTTGCAATTTGAGTGCTTGAAGCAAACTTTTTGGGGCGTAACAGTATTGTGCGCTTAGTATTATGTAAGGAATGTAGAAATGGCATTAGGTACCGTAAAATGGTTTAACGATTCTAAAGGCTTCGGCTTTATTACTCCAGATGATGGTGGTGACGATTTGTTCGCACACTTCTCGGCAATTGTTGAAGCTGGCTATAAAAGTCTTAAAGAAGGTCAACGTGTGAGCTTCGAAGTGACTGAAGGCCCAAAAGGTAAGCAAGCTTCTAATATTCAAAAAGCATAAGTCTTTTTAAATATTCAGCTTTAAAAATGAAAATGGCTCGCAATGCGGGCCATTTTTACATGTTTTAATGCTTAACTTAACACCTAAAATGCAGTGAATTTTAGGTGTTAAGTCAACAAAGCTATTGCATGCGCGCAATAATCTCATCGCCAAACTCAGCGCTGCCAACTTGTGTTGCGTCTTCCATCTGGCTAGAGAAATCGCCAGTCACGCGTTTGCCTTGAATCGCTTTGCCTACACCAGCCAAGATTAAATCAGCCGCTTCAACCCAGCCCATATGGCGCAACATCATTTCGGCTGACAAGATAATCGAGCTAGGGTTGGCTAAATTTTTGCCTGCAATTTTTGGTGCAGTGCCATGCGTGGCTTCAAACATCGCAACCGTATCGCTTAAATTTGCGCCTGGCGCAATACCAATACCCCCCACTTGCGCGGCTAGTGCGTCGCTCATATAGTCACCGTTTAAGTTGGTAGCAGTCACCACGTCATACTCGCTAGGATGCAATAAGATTTCTTGCAAAAATGCATCTGCGATACAGTCTTTAATGACAATGCCGTTAGGTAGCTTGCACCAAGGGCCGCCATCAATTTCTACCGCGCCGAATTCTTGCTTGGCTAATTCATAACCCCAATCTCTGAAACCACCTTCGGTAAATTTCATGATATTACCTTTGTGGGTAATCGTCACCGATTTGCGATTATTATCAATCGCGTATTGAATGGCTTTGCGAATCAAGCGTTTGCTGCCATCGATTGAAACCGGTTTAATACCAATGGCTGAGTTCTCTGGGAAGCGGATTTTTTTACGCATGCCCATGTCGCTTAAAAACTGAATCACTTTTGCAACTTCATCTGTGCCAGCCGCCCATTCGATACCCGCGTAAATATCTTCAGTATTTTCACGGAAAATCACCATATTAGTTTTTTCGGGATGTTTAACTGGGCTCGGCACTCCGGTAAAATATTGCACAGGGCGCAGGCAAACGTATAAATCTAATTCTTGGCGCAAAGTCACATTGAGTGAACGAATGCCGCCACCAACTGGTGTCGTCAGTGGGCCTTTAATGGAAATCACATAATCACGAACCGCTTGCATGGTTTCAGCAGGCAGCCAATTGTCTTTGCCATCTTTATCCTTGCCATACGTTTTAACCGCTTTCTCGCCTGCGTAAACTTCCATCCAAGCGATTTTTCGTTTACCGTCATAAGCTTTATTCACCGCTGCATCCACCACTTTTTGCATTGGCGGCGTAATATCCACGCCTATGCCATCGCCTTCAATAAATGGGATAATGGGATGGTTGGGCACGTTAAGCGAATTGTCGGCGTTGACGGTGATTTTGTCGCCAGCGGGAATCGTTATTTTTGAATCAACTGTTTTTGAAACCATTTAATTTCCTAACATGATTATTTTATTTAATAAACCTTTTAACGTCGTATGCCAATTCAGCGCTCATGAGAAGCATCCCACGTTAAAAGACTTTATCGATATCCCCAATGTATATGCCGCTGGGCGTTTGGATACCGATTCTGAAGGTTTACTTATTTTAACCGATGATGGCGCATTACAGCATCAATTAAGTCACCCAAAATATAAAGAAATTAAAACTTATTGGGTGCAGGTAGAAGGCATACCAACATTTGAGGATTTACAGGTGTTAAGTAACGGTGTGGATTTGGGGGATTTTGTGACGAAACGAGCCGAAATCCGCTTGATAGACGAGCCAGCAAACTTATGGGTGCGCAATCCGCCCATCCGTGAGCGTCAAGCGATACCTACCTCATGGTTAGAAATTAAAATTAGAGAAGGCAAAAATCGCCAAGTACGGCGCATGACCGCAAAAATCGGATTTCCTACCTTGCGTTTGATTCGTTGCGCCATTGGGCGATATGCGATTGACGATTTAAAAATTGGGCAATTTAAAGTGTTAAGTCAATGAAAGCCAAGCAATGAAACCAGTCATTATTTTTAGATTTATGGCGCATGAAGGGCCGGGTTATTTAGGTGAATTTTTAGACGCGCAAGGCATTCATTGGCAGCTTGTTAAAGTTGATGAGAATGAAATGCTGCCACAATCCATTTTAAATTACAGCGGCGTTGTACTGATGGGCGGCCCGATGAGTGTGAATGATGATTTGCCGTGGATTACACCCTTGCTTAACTTGATTCGTGAGGCGGATAAAAATGGCATTCCGCTATTAGGTCATTGCTTGGGCGGGCAGTTAATCAGCAAAGCACTGGGCGCGGTTGTGAGCAAAAATCCCATCAAAGAAATTGGCTGGGGCGAGGTGACCGCTACTCAAAACGCTATCGCAAAACAATGGTTTGGCGATATTGAGGCGTTTAATAGCTTTCACTGGCATGGCGAAACATTTAGTTTGCCGCAAGGCGCAACGCATCTACTTGGTAGTGCTTATTGCGATAATCAAGCCTACGCAATTGGCAAACATTTGGCTTTGCAATGTCATATTGAAATGACTGCTGAAATGGTAAAAAAATGGTGTGATGAGGGCGAAGAAGAATTAGCTGAGGCGCAATCTAGCCCCGCTGTGCAGCAGGCAAATGTGATGCAGCAGAATTTGCCTTTGCATTGCTACTTTTTAAACAAAGTGGCCGCACAGGTTTATGCGCAATGGATTAAAGGCTTAAAATACTCACTTTGATGACTATACTTAACCCAATAATTTAGGCTAAAAAATGGGTTAAGTCTGCCTCAATACGCTGCAATACTTCATCCCAATCGCCTAATTTTGTTTGTCTATATAGTTTTACAGACGGATACCACGGGCTATCGTTTCTATCTAATAGCCAGCGAAAATCAGGCGCAAAAGGCAACATTATCCAAGTCGGCTTACCCATGCTGGCGGCCAAATGTGCCACAGATGTATCCACAGTGATGACTAAATCCATACAAGCAATTACGGCGGCAGTGTCCGCAAAATTCCCCAATTGCTTACCAAAATAATGGATGTGTTTATTGCGGTCTAAAAACTTCGCATTGTCTGGCCTAAACTCTTTTTGCAGACAAAATAGGTTGGCATTTTGCGGTAAAAATTTCACTACTTGCTCAAAACTCAGCGAACGCGCTAAATCGTTAGAGTGCTTCATATTGCCCGTTGCTACAAAACCAATATTACGCTTTTGCTGACTATTCCCAATTTTTTGCAGTACTTTTTGAGCCCAAATCGCTTCAGTTTCTTTGTCTGCGCTAAACGATTCTTTAATTGCAGGAATCGTCTCTATTGTGGTTTTAAAAGCCAACGGCAAGCTCATTAATGGGCATTGCACATCAAAGTCGGGCAGTGCATTTTCTTTATTAATTACTTCAACTGAGGTATTGTTTTTAAGCAAGCGTTGTATCGGGCCATTGACTTCCAGCGTCACCCGCGCCGCTCTGCTAGCAACGAATTCCACATATCTGAACATTTGCAGCGTATCGCCAAAGCCTTGCTCGGCATGCAGCAAAATATGCTTATCGCTAATATCTTCGCCCAGCCATAAAGGCTGTTTAAAATTTCTGAAATGTTTTGAAGAAACCGCTATCCAGCGCCCTTCGTATAATTGCCAGCCAAGCTGATAATGCCCTTTTAATAACCAAATCATACTCTCTGAAAAGTCAGCAATTGCCTGATCTTGCTTGTTGCGTTTTCCAGCGCCGAGCCGACCCCATAATCGGTAATATTCAAGCGCGTCATCTAGCCTGCCCAACGAGCGATACGCAAATGCAACGGCGAAATAGTATTGGTAGAGATTGCCATCAATGGACAACGCTTTTTCATAATCAAGAATGGCGTCATCCGCCCGATTGATGCGGGTAAATAGCTCGCCTCTTTTTTGATAAGCGAGTGCGCTATTTTCGTTTAGTGCAATGGCCGTATCAAAGCAGGCTAGTGCTTCTTTAGCTTGATTTTCTAATTTACACATCATGCCCAATTTAATATGCGCTTTGGCCGCAGTTGGGAAGCGTTGCACCGCTTCTTCGTAGTGTGCGCGGGCTAATTTGTTTAAATTAAGATGCTCTAATTTTTCGCCATGCGCTAATAAAGAATGCAGTGTTTGTGTGCTTAAGTCTGATGTGATGGCATCAGCGTTATTGGTGTTTTTCGATAAAGCAAAAGCATCTTGGGCGTATTTCAGATGGGTGCTTGCCTCAGAAAATGCAGGGGCAATTGCAAGGCATCGCTCAAAATTCGCAATCGCATGCTTGTAATCATTTAACGTTAGCGCGATATTGGCTTTTTCAAAATAAGCCATCGCATGATTTGGGTCTAGGCGTATGGCTTCATCAAAACTCGCAATGGCTTCGCTATAACGCTTTAAATTAACTAGCGTAATGCCTTGATTGTGGTACGCCTCTGCATATTCGGGATTAATGCTGGTGGCTTTCACATAGCATTTTAACGCCTCTTCAAATTGTTGCAGTTGATTAAGCGCATTGCCACGGCTAGAGTGCGCTTCAGCGTGCTCAGGTGATAATAAGATAGCTTTGTCTAAATAGTTGATCGCCTCAGTAAATTGTTGCGTTTGGCAACATAAAACGCCCAACAAGTACAACGATTTAACGTGCGTAGGGTGTTTGGCCAGAACATTTAAATACAGCTCACGCGCATTTTTAAAATCGTTATTTTGATGCGCTTTTAAACCGGCTTGATAAATTTGTTCAATTTGTTGGTCTGCACTCGTGGCAGTTGACGGCTGTTTAATCGCGCTTATAGTAGACATAGTTAAACATGATAAAATGTTGAAAACTTAATTTAGATGAATTCATTATGTCTGGCAACACATTTGGCACTCTTTTTACCTTAACCAGCTTTGGCGAATCGCACGGCGCTGCGATTGGCGGCGTGGTCGATGGCTGTCCACCGGGTTTAAGTTTATGCGCAGAAGATTTGCAGATTGATTTAGATAGACGTAAACCCGGCACGTCACGCCATGTGACACAACGCCAAGAGGCAGATGCAGTAGAGATTTTATCTGGCGTGTTTGAAGGCAAAACCACTGGCGCGCCGATTGGCTTACTGATTCGCAATACCGATCAACGCAGTCAAGATTACAGCAAAATCATGGATACTTTCCGTCCCGGCCATGCGGATTACACCTATAGCCAAAAGTATGGCGTACGCGATTATCGCGGCGGCGGGCGTAGCAGTGCGCGCGAAACAGCCGTGCGTGTGGCGGCAGGCGCGATTGCAAAAAAATGGTTGTTTGAGCGTTTTGGCGTTACTGTGCGCGGCTATATGAGTCAACTGGGTGAAATTGCGATTCCATTTCAAACGTGGGATTGCGTGAACGACAACCCGTTTTTCTCACCAAATACTGAAGTTTTGCCGCAACTAGAAGCCTACTTAGACAAAGTCCGTGCTGAACGCGATTCAGTTGGCGCACTTATTACCGTTGTGGCAGGGGGTGTTCCAGTCGGTTGGGGTGAGCCTATATTTGACCGATTAGATGCGGATATTGCACATGCGATGATGAGTATAAATGCGGTAAAAGGTGTAGAAATAGGTGCGGGTTTCGAAGCAATCAGCCAGCGTGGAAGCGTGCATTCCGATGAAATGACGCCACAAGGTTTTGTCACTAATCATGCAGGTGGCATTTTGGGTGGCATTTCTACAGGTCAAGAAATTCGCGTCAATATTGCCCTAAAACCCACTTCTAGCATTCCGCAAGAACGCCGTTCCATTGATAAAAACGGCAATGCCGTTACCATGCAAACCACGGGTCGCCATGACCCATGTGTTGGTGTGCGCGCGACACCGATTGCGGAAGCCATGTTGGCGTTAACGTTGATGGATCATGCTTTGCGCCATCGTGCGCAAAATGCCGATGTGGTTTCAACTGTGCCTAAAATTTAATTAAGTAGATTTAATTAAAAATTTAGTCAAATTTAATGGTTAAGTAAGGTCATTTCTCGCTGTAGAAATGACGGTGAAGTGGTGTAAAGTAATTTTTGAGAACCTATTTTGAGCCACAGCCTGCACGCTAACCTTTCCCGTTTCTATTTTATTTACTACTTCTTTGTTGGCGCGTTTGTGCCTTATTGGGGTTTGTATTTACAATCCGAGCAATTTTCTGCGGCGGATATTGGCATTCTCATGTCGCTATTTCAAATCAGCCGCATTTTCGCGCCTAACTTTTGGGGTTGGCTGGCAGACCATACGGGCAAACGCGTTACATGGATAAAGCTGACCGCTTTTTTGGGTTTATGCGGATTTGTAGCCGTATTTTGGGCGCATAGTTTCTTTTGGCTATTTTTTGTGATGGCGTCACTGAGCTTATTTACCAGCTCCACTTTGCCGCTTTCCGAGTCGTTAACGTTAGCGCATTTGGCCACAACTAATGGCCATTACAGCCGCATTCGCATGTGGGGTTCGCTAGGGTTTATTGTTGCGGCGGTGATACTGGGCTTTTTAATTGATGCTTACGGTATTAAAAGCCTGTTATGGTTTTTGCTAGGCGTGCAAATTTTGTTATTTGGGCTTGCTTTTAGATTGCCCGAGGCGGTTATCGCGCCACACGCGCATGATACATTTTCCATTTGGCAGATTATCAAACAGCCTGCTGTGATTGCTTTACTGGTTGGTTGTTCGTTAATGGTGACAGCGCATGGCGTGTTGTACAACTTTTATTCCATTTATTTGGCAGAGCATGGTTACAGCAAAGGCATGATTGGTTTGTTATGGTCAGTCGGCGTGATTTTTGAGATTGTGATTTTTATGCTCATGCCTAAGTTAATGCAACGTTTTAGCTTAAAAAGCATTCTGCTCACTAGCCTTGTGTTGGCGGTAATCCGATTCAGCATGATAGGCGTTGCAGTTGATAACTTGGTATTATTGATTATTGCGCAAAGCTTGCATGCCGCTACTTTTGGCAGCTTTCATGCAGCTTCGGTTGAGGTGATAACGCAATTCTTTAATGGTCGTCATCAAGCCAAAGGCCAAGCGATTTATAATAGCGTGGCTTATGGCGTGGGCGGCACCATTGGCGGACTTGCTGGTGGATATGCTTTGCAATTTTTGGGTGGTGAAAATACATTTTTGCTGGCTGCCATGTTCCCGCTAGCTGGCTTTATCGTGATAGCATTCGGTTTAAAATTAGCTAAAACACATGCGCGTACTGGTATGTTTGGCTAGATAATTGTGTTGTCAAAATGGTTAAGTAGATAAATAAAGAGAGATTAAATGTTTACCTTAAAACGATTGATTGTTTTGCTTCTCACTACTTTAAGCCTAATAACGCATGCTGCTACACAAATTAATGTGGTGGGTTTGTTTAGTAATAAGGCGCTGATTACCATCAATGGCGGCAGTCCGCAAAGTCTCAGCGCGGGTCAAACCAAAAATGGCGTTAAATTAATTTCTGCCAATAGTGAATCGGCTACATTTATGGTGGAGGGCAGGCAGCAAGTGCTTAAAATGGGTCAAGCGGCATCAGTAGCCGCTAGTGCAGGCCCTGCCAATAATGACCCAGTTAGTTTGTATGCCGATAGCCGTGGGCATTTTTATGGCAAACTCAATATTAATGGCGCATCGCTAAAGTATGTTGTGGATACAGGTGCGAGTTCAGTTGCGATGAATAGTGGCGATGCAAAGTTTGCCAAAATTGATTATGAAAAAGGCGAAAAAGTCACACTCTCAACCGCAAACGGCGAAGTAGGGGCTTATTTAGTGAAACTAAATACCCTAAAAATTGGTACCATTATTTTGAATAACGTAGAGGCGGTTATTCATGAGGGCGGCTCACCACCTTATGTTTTGCTTGGTATGTCGGCCTTAAATCGTGTTGATATGAAGCGCGATAATTCGATTATGACGCTGACTAAAAAGTATTGATTAACAAACACTTAACGCTCAAAAACACATAAAAAACGGGCTAAAAGCCCGTGTTTTTATAGTAAAAATGCAAAATTATTTAATGCGTTTATCGTTTTCGATCAAAGCATATGCGCTGTGATTGTGAATGCTTTCAAAGTTCTCTGATTCCACAATAAATTTATCAATACGTTTTTCGTTGTTTAATTGCGTTGCAACATCACGCACCATGTCTTCAACAAATTTAGGATTGTCGTAAGCGCGTTCAGTTACAAACTTTTCATCTGGGCGCTTAAGCAGGCCATATAACTCACAAGAGGCTTGTTTTTCCACTAAGCTAATAATATCTTCAATCCAGATAAAATCATTAATCAACGCGGTGACTGTGACATGGCTACGCTGATTATGCGCACCGTAATCGGATATTTTTTTGCTACATGGGCAAAGACTGGTGACAGGCACTAATACTTTAACTGTAATATCAAATTTCCCGTTATTAATTTCGCCAATAAAAGTCACATCGTAATCGAGCAAACTTTTAACACCAGAAATCGGCGCAGATTTATTCACAAAGTAAGGGAAACGCATCTCCACATAGCCAGAATCTGCTTCTAAACGCTTCACCATTTCGCGCAAAATGCTTTCAAATGATTCTATCGAAATGGCACGCTCGTTGGTGTTGAGAATCTCAACAAAGCGCGACATGTGCGTGCCTTTAAAGTTGTGCGGCAAATGCACGTACATATCAAACATGGCTACTGTGCTTTGCTCGCCGCCGCTTTTGTCTTTAACAACCACAGGATGGCGAATGGATTTGATGCCCACTTTGTTAATATCTAAGTGGCGCACATCTTGCAAGTTTTGCGTGTCTTCAATACTGGTATTTGCAACGTCTGGTAAAGGTAAATTCATTGTTTAGTGGCCACTCCAAATTGGCGCAACATTAAATTAAAGTCTGTATAAACTAGAGGCTAGTATTGAACATCAATTTAACATTAAGTTTACTCGCTTGTGTAAATGAGTACACTATTTTCAATTAAATAATCATATGATAGATATTGAGATGAAATGGATAAAATCAATACCCTTGATGTGCGATAGGGCTTAATTTTTAGTATTTAGTTTCAGTTCAATAGCCTTGACCATGCCAATTGCATCTAAACCACATTCTGCCAGCATGGTTTCATGCACGCCATGTTCAATAAATGTATCAGGCAAACCTAAACATAATGTTGTATTATTTAAATGCATGGCTTGCATGGCTTCTAACACTGCCGAACCCGCGCCACCCATTAAAGCATTTTCTTCCACAGTGACAATCAAGTCGTGCGTGCTAGCTAATTGCCGAATTAGCGCAGTATCCAGCGGTTTAACAAAACGCATATTTGCGACCGTTGCATCCAGTTTTTCTGCCGCTGCTAAACTAGCCGTTAACATGCTGCCGAAGCTTAAAATAGCGATTTTTCGACTGTTTTTATTGGTTAAGTTACCACTTAAATGACGCACAATTTCGCCTTTGCCAATTGGCAAAGCGCTTAAAGTTGCATCAATCTGTTTATTGGGCCCAGCGCCGCGCGGGTAACGCACGGCAGCCACACCGTTGTATTGATAGCCTGTGGTTAACATTTTGCGGCATTCATTTTCATCGCTTGGCGTCATAACGATGATGTTGGGAATACAGCGTAAAAAACTTAAATCAAACGTGCCAGCGTGAGTTGGGCCATCTGCACCAACCAAACCAGCGCGGTCGATTGCGAATAATACGTTTAAATTTTGAATCGCAATATCATGAATGAGTTGATCATACGCACGTTGTAAAAAAGTGCTGTAAATCGCGACAACTGGCTTTAAGCCATCACAAGCTAAACCTGCGGCAAAAGTGAGCGCATGCTGCTCGGCAATGCCCACATCAAAATAGCGTTTAGGATATTTTTCAGCAAACGCGTTTAAACCGCTGCCATCGCACATCGCTGGTGTAATTGCGACTAACTGACTGTCAGTATCGGCCATATCAACTAGCCAATCGCCAAATATTTGCGTATAAGTTTTTGCCTGCGAAGCGCTGGTTGAAACGCCATTGCAAGGGTCAAACTTGCTCACGCCATGATATTTATTCGGGTCGTGTTCTGCTGGCTCAAACCCTTTGCCTTTTTGCGTGACAATATGCAAAAACTGCATGCCTTTTAATTCACGAATATTGGCTAAAGTATCCAGCAATACGGGCAAATCGTGGCCGTCAATCGGGCCAATATAGTTAAAGCCAAACTCTTCAAACAGCGTACCAGGTGTAACCATGCCTTTGGCATGTTCTTCGGCACGTTTGGCAAACTCTTTCACGTTAGGCATCACGTCTAATACTTTTTTGCCGCTGCGGCGCACGGTATCGTAAAAACGGCCTGATAATAATCGCGCTAAATAATTGTTCAGCGCGCCTACATTGTTAGAAATACTCATGTCGTTATCATTCAAGATAACCAACAGATTGGCATCCATATCGCCAGCATTATTTAGCGCTTCAAATGCCATGCCCGCCGTCATCGCGCCATCACCGATAATCGCCACACTACGGCGGCTTAAGCCAGCTTGTCTAGCCGCGATTGCCATGCCCAAAGCGGCAGAAATAGAAGTGCTGGAATGGCCTGTGCCAAAGGTGTCATAGACGCTTTCGCATCTGCGCGGAAAGCCTGCGATGCCATTGGGCTTACGCAAATTGGCCATCGCTTCGCGTCGGCCTGTAAGTATTTTATGCGGATAGGTTTGATGGCCGACATCCCACACCAAGCGGTCGTCTGGTGTATTGAACACATAATGCAAGGCGATGGTGAGCTCTACCACGCCTAAATTAGAGGCTAGGTGACCACCTGTTTTAGCTACGCTTCCTACTAAAAATGTGCGTAATTGGCTGGCTAAAACAGCTAATTCATCCCGATGAAGCTTGCGCAAGTCTTCAGGCGACTGAATCGAATCTAACAGATTGAACATGCTTAAAATCAGAAACTACGTTGCGTGATGAAATTAGCCATTTGGCGTAATAAATCAGCCTCGCGGCCATAATACGATAGCGCCGCCATTGCGTTAGCATGTAATTCAGTCGCCAATTGTTTAGCGGCCGATAAGCCTAAAATGGTGACGTAAGTCGATTTATTATTTCTGGCATCTTTGCCTGCTGTTTTGCCCAAAGTTTGGGTGTCAGCTTCGGCATCCAAAATATCATCCACGACCTGAAAAGCCAAACCAATCGATTTGGCAAAATGATCAATTGCTTTTAATTTATCTTCTGCGGGTGATTCCGCGCTATACGCACCCAATAACGCAGCTGCACGAATTAGCGCGCCTGTTTTGTGGATATGCATATGTTCTAGCTCTTCGCGTGTGAGTGGAATGCCAATACTATCTAAATCAATGGCTTGGCCACCTGCCATACCGCGTGAGCCGCTGGCTAGCGCCAAAATGTGTAACATTTGTAATTTTTGCGTGGCGTTTTTAAGTAATTTATCTTGCGAAATAAACTGGAAAGCCAAGCTCTGCAAAGCATCGCCAACCAATAATGCCATCGCATCACCGTATTTTTTATGCGTTGATGGCTTACCACGGCGCAAATCATCGTCATCCATGCAAGGCATATCGTCATGCACCAATGAAAACGCATGAATTAACTCAACAGAAGCCGCTGGTAAATCAATGGTAGCCAAGTTTGCGCCACAAAATTCACCCGCTGCGTAAGCAAGCAAGGCGCGCACGCGCTTGCCGCCACCTAATGTAGAGTAGCGCATGGCTTCATGCAACCGAGTTGGTATGGTTTCAGTACTTGGCATATGTGTATTTAACACGTCTTCCATGCGCGCTTGCAGGCTTGCCGCCCAAATATTGAAAGTTTCTTTTTGATCCAAATGTTGATCTGGTTTTTGATTTAATTGTTGATCTAAGTTAATTTCGGTCATTAAATTGGCTGACATAATTTTGTTTGGCATCGCTTTATTTGTAATTACGTTATGCATTGTCAACGCTAAATGCCGCTAATTTATTAGCGTCGGTTAATATGCGCACTTGCTGCTCTACATTACTTAAAGATGCTTGGCAGATTTGCAGCAACTCTGCGCCGCGTTTATACGCATTAAAAGACGCATCTAACGCTAAATTGCCCAATTCCATTTGCTGCACAATGGCTTCTAGTTCTATCACCGCTTGTTCAAAGCTAACGCCGTTGTTGACGGTATCGGCTTGGTTTTTTTGAGTGGATATTTTTGTAGAAGCATTCATTTTAATGGTGATGGTGTCAATTGAACCATTTTAGGTGAAAAAATTGGGTTAAGTAATTTTAACAAAACAATAGCTTGTTGCGCATTAATTCATGCTTTATTCACATTTTATTCTACAAATAATCACTCAGCCGCTAAATCACCTAAAACCGCATTTAAAAACTGCTGAATATCCGCTATTTCTTCAATGCAAACAGAATGCGCCATTGGATATTCGTGCCAATCTACGCGATAAGATTGTGCCTGCAGAATTGCTAGTGATGCTTTACAGGTTTCCATGGTGATGACTGTATCATCAACACCATGCGCCATAAAAATGGGTGTTTGCTGATTCGCTGTGGATTTTTGTGCAGCTAAAAGCGAATTTAATGGCAAATAGGTAGAAAGTGCGAGTACGCCTGCCAACACTTGCGGATAGCGCAGTGCCGTGTGCAAAGCAATGGCGCCGCCTTGTGAAAACCCAGCCAATACAATACGGTTTGCAGGCACACCACGTTTTATTTCATGTGCAATGAGGGCTTCAATCGCCAACTGGCTTTCATTAATGCCAGTTGCATCTTCGCGGCTGATTGGCGTTAAGCCGTAAATATCATACCAAGCGCGCATTTCATAACCATTGTTGCGCGTTACTTTTCGATAGGGCGCGTGTGGCAAAATAAAGCGTATATGAGGCAAATCCAGCATTTCGACTACGGGCACAAAATCATTGCCATCTGCGCCCAGCCCATGCATCCAAATCACGCTGGCGTTAATGTTTTGATTGCTCGATATTTCGATTGGTTGTCCAAGCATTTTAGTTAATTATTCCGTATTAAATCAAATGTTAATCATTATAAACCGCCTATTCATTAAGCAGTTTATCCGCTATGCTATTACTTATAAAAGCTATAAAAATAATATTAAAATCAATTAATTAATCATCATGTTCTTATCCAAACTTTTAAAACAACATGGCATGCGATTTGCGCTTAGTATCGCCATTATTGTGTTGGTATTGCTGCATATTAGTGGCGGGTTAACCCTTGGTTTTATTCAAAAATTAGAAAACTTTAGCTACGATATGCGGCTTAACTTGCTCATGCCGCGTACTTTAGATAATCGTATTGTGATTGTGGATATTGATGAAAAAAGCTTGAAAGAACAAGGGCGATGGCCTTGGGGTCGCGATAAATCAGCGCAATTAGTGAATCAGCTGTTCGATTATTACCACATTAATACCTTGGGTTTTGACGTGGTGTTTGCTGAGAAAGATGAAAGTTCTGGATTAAAAAATCTAGAGCGCATGCAGCAACAATACTTTAAAAGAGATGCGCAATTTGCCAGCGCTCTAGAAAAGATTAAGCCACAGCTCGATTATGATCAGACCTTTGCAGATAGTTTAAAAAATCGCAATGTGGTGCTGGGATATTTTTTTAATAATACCGATGAAAATCGGGTAGGTTTATTACCAAAACCAACTTTTGGTCATAATAGTTTTGGCACAAAATCAATTGATTTTGTGGAGGCGGCTGGATATGGCGCCAATTTAACTGTATTGCAAAACGCAGCATTAACGGCGGGCCACTTTAACCCAGAGCCAGATACTGACGGTATTAGCCGAAAAGTATCTGTATTAATCAAACATAATCATCAATATTATGATGCGCTGGCAATTGCAGTCGCGCGCGCTTATTTTAACAATGCACCACTCAAAGCAGAATTTGCAAGCTTGGGTGTGAGTAAAAAGTATGCAGGTTTGGAATCATTTAACTTAGCAGGAAAAGAAATCCCTGTGGATGACAAAGTCGCCATGCTGATTCCTTATCGTGGCTTGCAAGGCAGTTTTCAATACGTATCCGCAACCGATGTCATCAATCAAAAAGTACCGCTTGCTAGCCTTAAAGATAAAATCGTTTTGGTCGGGACAACCGCGCAAGGCTTAATGGATTTGCGCGCAACGCCTGTACAAAATGTCTATCCAGGGGTTGAGGTGCATGCCAATATTATTGCAGGAATTTTAGATAACAATATTAAAGCGCGCCCCGGCTATGTGCGCGGTGCGGAATTTTTATTGGTATTGTTGGCAGGCTTATTGCTAGCATTCACTTTACCAGCACTTAACCCATTAAAAGCAACAATAATGTCGGTTGTGGTGCTATTGGGTATTTTGGTGATTAATATGCTGAGCTGGCAATATGCTAATTTGGTGCTACCAATCGCCGCTTCGCTACTAATGATAGGCTTGATTTATCTAATGAATATGAGTTATGGATTTTTTGTTGAATCGCGCGGTAAGCGCCAATTGACGGGGCTTTTCGGCCAGTATGTTCCGCCAGAATTAGTAAATGAGATGGCGCAGAATCCTGAATCGATTAACTTGGCAGGTGAGAGCCGCGAGATGACCGTTTTGTTTACGGATATTCGTGGCTTTACGACGATTGCAGAAGGCTTAAACCCAACGCAGCTAACCCAAATGATGAATGAATTTTTGACACCTTTGACGCAAATCATACACAACAATCGTGGCACGATTGATAAATATATGGGTGATGCGATTATGGCTTTTTGGGGCGCGCCGCTTAAAGATGAAAACCATGCGCAACATGCGTTAAATGCGGCAATTGAAATGAAAGCTGCACTTAAAAACATTAACGAAAAATTTGTTAAAAAAGGCTGGCCAGTTATCAAAATTGGTATTGGCATTAATACAGGCAATATGGTGGTGGGCAATATGGGTTCTAGTTTTCGTATGGCTTACACGGTGATGGGCGATGCGGTTAACTTGGGCTCGCGCCTAGAGGGTTTAACTAAATACTATGGGGTTGATATCGTGGTGAGTGAGTTTGTAAAATCGCAAACCCAGCAGTTTGTGTATCGCGAACTAGATTTGGTGCGCGTTAAAGGCAAAGATATACCTGTCACAGTTTTTGAGCCACTAGACACAAAAAGTGCGCTACCGGCAGAGGTGATTGATGAGCTTAAATTATATCGTGAGGCATTAAAGTTATATCGTAATCAACAGTGGGATTTAAGCGAAATTCAGTTTATTAACTTGCAAAAAATGTATCCGCAGCAACTGCTTTATGCGCTTTACATCCAGCGCATTGGCCAGTTTAGGCAATCGCCACCAAGTGCGGATTGGGATGGCGCTTTTAATGTTGAATCCAAATAGTAAGAAATATGAAATCCAAGTAATAAAAAATTGCGTATAGACAATATAAAGATAATCAAATGCAAATTAAAATTTTAGGCTGTAGCGGGGGCATTGGCGGTGATATGCGTACCACATCCCTATTGGTGGATGACGGTGTATTGATTGATGCAGGCACTGGCGTGGGCGATTTATCGTTAGACGCTCTGTTAAAAATCGATCATATTTTTGTCACCCATTCGCATCTAGACCATATTGTTTCGATACCATTATTGTTAGATACAGTCATGGGTTTGCGTAACGAACCAGTTACCGTACATGCCACACTTGAAGTGATTAACATTTTAAAACAACACGTTTTTAATTGGCTTATTTGGCCAAACTTTAATTTAATACCCGACCCAGCCGCACCGTTTTTAAAATACAACGAAATTTGTGTTGGCAGTGGCGTGCAAATTAACTCTAAAACTATAACTGCCGTACCAGCCAACCATGTCATTCCAGCAGTTGGCTACCAAGTTGATAGTGGCGAAAGTAGCTTGGTTTTTACAGGAGATACCGCAGGTAGCCTTGCTTTTTGGCATGAAGTTAATCAGATTAATAACTTAAAAGTGCTGATTATTGAAACCGCTTTTAGCAATGCAGAAGCCGAATTAGCAAGGCTTTCTAAACATTTATGCCCAGCCACTTTGGCAATTGAGTTAACGCATTTGCAAAGCCATCCAGATGTGTACATCACGCATCTAAAACCAGGCGAAGATGTGATTATTATGCAAGAAATTGCAGCGAACTCTAAAACACAGCATTGCCAAGCATTACGGCAACAACAAATATTTAACCTGTAAGCCATTTAATTTAAAAGCTAAATTTTAAAAATTATGACGTATCCTGAAAATCAATCAGCCAACGCGGCTGTTAGCAAAAATACATTGTTGCAGTTTGAACCGATTGCCAGACTATCGCCTAATCGATTAGATGAGCTTGCACCTTTGTGTATTGTTGAGCGTATCAGCAAAGATTTAGACCCAACGCGCATGAATGCTGCCACACAGGCACTTTATTTAGTTAAGGGCGATTTGGGCATTCGCTACGAAAACGGCAATAAATTGATTTTGCGTGCAGGCACCGTTGCCGCTAAACACCCGCTAGATACCGAGCGTTTAAAAATTAAAGATACCATCGCATTAACCCCCATCGAGATTGTGCGCATTGATTTAGATTTGCTGGATATTATGATGACATGGGATCAGCTATCAGGCTATCCGACTGCGCAAGCGAAAGAAAAATCAAACACCCCTAACAATAATTGGCAGCGAGATGCCGCCAGTTTTCATGCTTTTCAAGTACATAACGGCGTATTCAGCAAGCTACCACCTGCTAATATTGAGGCGATGTTTGCACGTATGACAGCTATTGATGTAGAAGCAAAACAAACCATTATTACCCAAGGCCAAGAGGGCGATTATTATTACCTGATTCAGCAAGGCACTGCTGTTGTTAGTCGTATTAACGATATGAGCCAACCGCCTGTTGTGCTGGCAGAAATTTCAACAGGCGACGGTTTTGGTGAAGAGGCCTTGGCTTCTGATAATAAGCGTAACGCCACAGTCACCATGAAAACAAATGGGCAACTATTACGTTTAAAAAAACAAGATTTCATTGAGCTACTAAAAGCGCCCATTGTGAATAGCATTAACAAACAAACTGCCGATGAAAAAGTGGCGAGAGGTGACGCAATGTGGATAGATGTGCGCTTTCCGTCTGAATTTAAACATGAACATATTGAAGGCGCAATTAATGCGCCATTGCATGAGTTACGCCAACACGCCGCTAAGCTTGATAAACAAAAATCGTATATCGTCTATTGCCAAACTGGCCGCCGTAGTAGCGCAGCGGCGTATATATTGGTGCAATGCGGGTTAATGGCACAGGTGCTTGAAGGTGGGTCACGCAATAATACTTAACCTAAAAAATATACTAAATTATTTTTACTTACCAATATTAGATTGAGTTTCTAACTGTAAATCTAAATATATTTTTTTATATTTTTCCGGAGTAGTATTCAAAGTTCTATCAAATCCTTCGGGATACGCAGATAAGGATTTATGGAGTTGTTCGATTGCTTTTGCATGCTGACCTTGAAGCTCCAGTAACAAGGCAAGTTGATAGGCGACCATCTCTTCAGGTTTAAAATTCATCACAGATTGATGTTGCAATACTTCTTCATCAGTATCATGGTTATAAACATTGCCTAATGTCATGACTGATAATCTTTCAGCATAAGGAGATAATGATGAGCTTTTTTTTGCCCAGTCTAACAATCTCTGATCATTAGTATTTTCATATACGACCTTCTGTATCCAGCTCTCTAATTTAATTTCAGCTATCAACATAGTACTTAAATTAATTAAACCTAAAATCAATACCAAAAATAGACTTAACCGAAATGGATTACTTAAGCGCGTAGAGAGGTTGAATGTGATAAGTCTTTCATCACCTGCTCCTAAAAGGATTGCAGCAATACCTAAAAAAAACGCATACCATAGAGGGTACTCTAGCATGCTGTGTATGCCTAAAACCGCTAATAAGCTAATTATCCACCATGTTTCTAAGTTAAGTTTTTGCCATTTAAAAGCGTTAAGCCAAACCCAAAGCCCTGCACATATAATTAGGAAAGCACCTATTCCCATTTCTGCTAGTAAGTGTAGAAATAAATTGTGCGCATGCTCAAATACATACTTTGATGTCAAAGCTGTAGGAGAATCTGCTAATAAAAAAGTGGCAACTCTAAATTTTTCTGCGCCAACACCTAGCCACGGATGTAATAAAAACATACGAATGCTATCGTGCCAAAACTGTAATCGTGCTGATGCACTTTGCTCGTTAACACTGTTAATCAAACGCTCAGTAGGTAAAGCAACAAGTTCATTGGGCACTAAATAGTTGATTAATAATTGGACTACTATAAACATAGGTACCAACATTAGCCCCGCATGCCAAGCGCCGCGTAACCGCTCATCGCCATCACCTGCTTTGACAATCTTCATACGCATCATAGTGATTAAAATAGTAATAGCAGTTAAATATAACCAAACACTTCTTGAGCCAGATACGGAAAGCAGCACAATAAAACACACCAACAATAAGCGAAACATACTTAATGAAAAGTGACCTTTTGCATATAAGTAAATCAAAGATGCTGTGGCTAGTGCACAGAAATTTGCAAAATGATTTGCTTGTGCAATTGCACCAAAACCGCCTAGGTTCGGAATAAATGGAATGACCCCGCCTGTTAGAACTACAAATTGCAAAACCGCTAGGCCAATATTAATTATGCCAGCGACCAGCAAACACCATGCTAATGTTGATACTAACTTTTCTAAGCCAAGCGCGTGACGCAGATTGCTCGCAAGCACAACCAACAAAAATGCCCATGCGTAATATGAAATGATTGTTAAAGCATATTGATTTGAATGCAACATGCCCAATGCCCATTGCAGACATACAATTGCAATAAGGCCAATAAAAACGAGTGATATCTGCGGAATTTTAAGAAAGTATCCACCTGATGCATTAGCTACGAACCAATTTTTTGCGCTATACAAAGCAAAAATGGCGAGTAATCCCATTAATCCTGCTACCCACTCTGGATAAAAGGAAGGTATTGGCTGTTCATGACGCAAAATGACAAAGGGTAAAAAAAACATCAGCCCAATAAAAAATAAGCTAATGTTGTGTGGAGTAGTTAATTTCAAAACACGCCCTAGCACAATAAAATTCTCCGCCTTTGAAAATGTTGAAACAACGCTAGCATAATTGGGCCGGCTAGTAAGGTCGTAGCTCTATTTAGCCCAGTTTAAAGTCATTATAGCTCAAGAAACTTAACGCAATTTAAAAGGGGAATTTTTATATCAACCTAACATGTTGATATTTGAAAATTCTGTAATGATTGCCTCAGAATAATTCCATCAATATTGGCTGGCGTAGAAAAGGACTTTCTATCGGTAGCTTATTTAGTCCTGGGTAGCGATACATGTGCCATCAGTCATTTGACATGTAATAACCGAATTACTTGGGCTTCTAGCTTGTGCAGTTACAGTGCCTGATGCAGAAGTAGGTCGCGCGATGACAGCATTACATGCGCCTGCATTAATCTGTGCAGTCAGTGATGCTAAAGGCGTATCTCCTTGTCCAAGCTCCACAATCCAATTATTGGTTGCTGCTTTTGCTTGTATCGTACATGCATTTCTAGCAGAACGGATGGTGTAGTTTTGATAAGAAGGAATCGCAATTGCTGCCAAAATGCCGATAATTGCCACCACAATCATCAACTCAATCAAGGTAAAACCTTTTTGTGCCATTTTTTCTGCACTGTATTGCATTATTTTTCCTTTAAAAATTCATATTAAGTCACTAAAAGCAGCTACAAGCCTGCAATAGTTGTTAAAAGCTTTGTTTCTAATCTTTAGCAATTGATGTGCCAATTTATGTGATTTAATCTTAAGCTATTGTATTTAATAGATAAATTTTTATAAAAAAGCTAAGTGGAATCATTTAAGCTTTGCTTAAATTTAAAATAGGCGGGATTAAACTAATTTAAAATTTTCTGAGTGACAATTCACGGATGGTATTGCCACAGTGCGTCACATGAATTCAACAGCGTATTGTGAGCATCATTGTGCTGGCTGAAAATTTAATCTAATGGCTGTTATAAAACAAAAAACCCTGCATGCGCAGGGTTTTTCATTAGTTAAATTAAACGAATTTAATTACTCACCAGCAGCAGCACATGTACCATCAGACATTTGACATGTGATAACTGCAACACTTGGCGTTCTGGCTGTTGCAGTCACAGTGCCTGATGTAGAAGTAGGTAATGCAATGGGAAGAGTACATGCACCTGCATTAGTCTGTGGCGTAAGTGAAGCTAAAGCTGTGCCTTGACTAATCTCTACAATCCAGTTGTTAGTTGCTGCTTTTGCTTGGATGGTACAAGCGTTTCTTGCAGAACGGATGGTGTAGTTTTGATAAGATGGAATCGCAATCGCGGCCAAAATACCGATAATAGCAACCACAATCATTAACTCGATTAAGGTAAAACCTTTTTGTACTTGTTTCATGTTCATTTTAAATTCCTTTAGTAAATATTAAATTAAGTTGCCAACACACAATAATCAAACACTGCCTCAGTCGTTGTTATCAGTGCTTGAATAGGTATTAGCAACAGCTGTGCCAATTTACTAAAGTTTTTATTAACTATATGTTTTTAAAAGATTAAATTGTTTTAAAGGCTAATGGTTAGTACATTAATTGATTTTTAATTGGCAAAAGCGAGTTGTTAATTCAGTTTCTATGGATAAAGTAATGACAAAAAGTGTCAATGTTTGCCAATTACGTCACTTAAATCGAGTCGCTTAAATTAAGCCACTTAAATTGAGATACGTGGTTTTTGCTTTTTAAAACGCCGATGCTTGGCAATAAAAAAAGGATTGTAAGCAATGCTTACAATCCTTTTAATTTTAATTTTGATGCCTTTCGGCGGCTGACTATTTTTTAATCATCATTTAATGGCTGAATCAGCATTTAAATTACCAAAATTTCCACCAAGGTTTTTTTGCTGTTGCGCCAGCTTCCTGGCTATTTACTTTGAGCTTTCTAGCACCTTTTTCATATTCGCTAGGCCGCTATCGTAAACACCCTCAACAAATTTAAATGCCGTTTCATCATCTTGACCTGCTGGAATAGGCGGGTTTAATTTATATGTACGGTAGAAACGACCAACCCATGTTACCGTTGATTCACCAGCACCAGGGCCAGCCGTCACCGTCATTGTTGAGTTGTAATCGGCTACTGGTGCAACGCCGCTTACAATTTCATACTTCAATTTCATGTCTTTGTCGTCTGCTGAGCGTAGTTTTTCGTAAATTTCGCCACCATTGTTTTTAAGTGTTAGCGTTCTAAAAACGTCGGTACCTTTTTTTTCTAATTTTGATGAAGCAACAGCTGGGTGCCATGATTGCATATTGCCAAAATCTTTTACCAATGCCCATGTTTTTGCTGGGGCTGCTTTAATGACGATGGTTTTTTCTACTTTTTGTGGCGTTGGGCCGTGCGCAGCCGCATTAAACGATAATGTCGCAAGGGCTAATAATGTTAAAAACTTTTTCATGCATGGTCTCCATTAAATAACAATAAATAAACTTAAATTCAATAACTAACTAGGATAGCTGGCTATTATAAATCAGTTAATTGAATAAGCCTATGTTTAGCCTTAACGTGCGATTTTGCACATCGTTGACTTTTACTTACTGGTCAATATAAATTGGCCAAATGCGCGGCTTTTATCGCCCGTTTTAATGCGTGTTTTAAGTGTGTTTGTTGCGGCATCAATTACACTGATTTCGTTGTCACCCCAGCTGGCGACTAATATTTGATTGTTGGTTGCATCAAAGCTAATTCCCTCAGGCGTCATCCCTACATCGATGGTTTTGATGATTTTAAGCGTGATTAAATCAATCACTGAAACTGTATCATCTTGTGTGTTCGTGACATAAATCATTGAATTATTTGCGTTAAGTACAGCGCAATAAGGATGTTCGCCCACGGTTAATGTGTGCTGTTTAAATGTATCGGTATGGATTACAGAAACCGTATTATCGTAAACATTCACGCTATAGAGCATTTTGCCATCAGGGCTTAGCGTTAAGCCAAAAGGGTGTTTGCCGACTGAAATACGTTTGCGAATGGTCAGGCTTGCGGCATCAATCACGGCAATATCATTGGTATCGCGCGCAGCAACGTAAAGCGTTTTGCTATCTGCGCTTACCACTAATCCTGCTGGTGCTGTTGCCACAATTACTTCGCCTTGCACGCTTAAATCGTTGGTGTTGATGGCCAAAATACGGTCGCTGTACCAATCTGCCACGTATAAGGTTTTATTGTCTGGCGCGATGGTAATGCCCACTGGCGAGCCTTTAATCGTCATCGTTTCAATCACTAAATTGCTGTTGGTATCAATCACCGAAATGCTTTGTCCCTCAACGTTAGTAATAAATGCCCGATTTAATGCACGCGAAACCGCAACGCCCACCGGCGCTTTGCCCACAGTAATGGTTTTAATCACTTTCGCTTTTGCAATATCAATTACCGAAACAGTGTGATCGCCTTGATTGGTAATATACGCAAAACTATCACCACCTTTTGCGTCACTTTTTGAAGAGGTGCAGGCAATCAGGCTTAAAAACAGGCTAAAAACAGTTATTAAAATTAATTTATTCATAAATATGGGGTTTTGGACGTTAATTACACTGCGTATGCAAATGCGGGCTTTCAATAGTGGCAAAAATATGAAAAAATTGCACTAAATATTTTAGGTAGTTTGCAATATGTTAGATCGTGACGGATTCCGCCCCAATGTGGGGATAATCCTGTGTAACGCTCAAAATCAGGTGTTTTGGGGCAAGCGTATCAGAGAACACGCTTGGCAGTTTCCACAGGGTGGTATTAAATATGGCGAAAGCCCAGAGCAGGCCATGTATCGCGAGCTGATGGAAGAAGTTGGCTTGGAGCCCAAGCACGTAGAAATTTTAGGTCGCACGCGCGATTGGCTGCGTTATGAAGTGCCAAGCAGCTGGATTAAGCGCGAATGGCGTGGTAGCTATAAAGGCCAAAAGCAAATTTGGTATTTGTTACGCATGGTGGGGCGTGATACTGATGTTTCGCTGCGCGCAACTGAGCATCCAGAATTTGACGCATGGCGCTGGAGTGATTACTGGGTGCCGCTAGAAGATGTGATTGAGTTTAAGCGCGATGTATACAAGGCGGCTTTAAATGAGCTGGCTACGCATTTGCATCACAAAATTAAAACCCATCCTGCCAAACATATTTAGGATTAACTAAACACAAAAAAGCCTGCTTAAATGAGCAGGCTTTTTTGTTAAGCGTTATTTGTTGCAGATTTTAAACAATCACTTAACCCATTTTTTCACCCAAATTTATTGCGCGGGCGGGTTGCCATTCGCGATTAAATTGCAGCGCATCTTTTTCAAATAACATCACTACCGTAGAGCCTAACAAAAATCTGCCCATTTCTTCGCCTTGTTTTAGTGAGATATTTTCATATGTCCATGTGCGGACATTTTTGCTGCGAGGCGGATTAATCACTTTATTGGCCGAATCGTGCCAAACGGTTGCCATGCTGCCCACAATGGTTGCGCCCACTAACACCATGACAAATGTACCGTGTTGCGCCGATTCAAACTCACACACCACGCGCTCATTACGCGCAAATAAATTCGGTACATTGGCCGCGGTATTTGGGTTAACTGAAAATAAATCCCCCGGCACATAAGCCATGCTTTTTAATGTGCCATCGCAGGGCATATGAATGCGGTGATAATCTTTTGGGCTTAAATAAAGACAAGCAAAATGGCCATTTTGAAATTTATTGGCAAGCGCTTGATTGCCTGCCAGCAAGGTTAAGCTTGAATAGTTGTGATTTTTTGCCTGAAAGAGTTGGTCTTGGTCAATATAGCCAAACTGGCTAATTGCGCCATCTACAGGGCAAATAAAATCAGCTTTAGCAATCGGACGAGCGTTTGATTTTAATGGGCGAGTGAAAAAGTCATTAAAAGTTTTGTAGCTGGAAATGTCTGGATTTTCTGCTTCTGTCATATTCACTTGATAGCGTTTTACAAACCAAGCAATAACTGATGTCGTTAATTTACCTGCTTGTATATTAGCGAACTTGCCTGCCAAAATAGTCAGCGCTTGCTTGGGAAGTACATATTGCAAAATGATAGAAAGTGGCACAAGAATCCTTTAATAAAAAAGGGCAAAACGGAGTGCGTCTTGCCCTTTTACAGCTTTAAACTCAATACTTAACCCTTATTTTAGGCTAAATTTTGCTTAGTTATTTTGAATTGCGTTATAGGTTTTGATTAGTTTTTTGATTGATCAACTAATTTGTTTTTAGCAATCCAAGGCATCATCGCGCGCAACTGACCACCCACTTGCTCAATTGGATGCGCTGCATTTAAGCGGCGACGTGCAACCATTTCTGGATAATTGGTACGACCTTCTAAAATAAACTGTTTGGCGTAGTTGCCATTTTGAATGTTTTTCAAACATTCTTTCATGGCAGCGCGCGCTTGGTCCGCAATTACGCGTGGGCCAGTCACATACTCACCATATTCCGCGTTGTTTGATATTGAGTAATTCATGTTGGCGATGCCGCCTTCGTACATTAAATCTACAATCAATTTCAATTCGTGTAAGCACTCAAAGTAAGCCATCTCTGGCGCGTAGCCAGCTTCTGTTAATGTTTCAAAGCCTGCTTTAACCAATTCAACCGCGCCACCGCATAAAACAGCTTGCTCGCCGAATAAATCTGTTTCTGTTTCTTCACGGAAATCTGTTTCAATTACGCCGCCTTTAGTGCCGCCGTTGGCCGCTGCATAAGACAATGCTACTTCTTTGGCTTTGCCTGATTTGTCTTGATAAACCGCGATAAGTGAAGGTACGCCGCCACCTTTTAAGTATTCAGAACGCACGGTGTGGCCTGGGCCTTTTGGTGCAATCATAATCACATCTAAATCCGCACGTGGCACGATTTGGTTGTAGTGAATGTTAAAGCCATGAGCAAAAGCTAATGCCGCACCTTTTTTAAGATTTGGTGCAACTTCAGCTGCAAAAATGCCTGCCATTGTTTCATCTGGCAACAAAATCATGACAACGTCAGCGTCTTTAACAGAGTCAGCAATGTCCATTACAGTATGGCCAGCACCAACAGCTTTAGCCCATGAGCTACCTTCTTTACGCAAGCCAATAGTAACTGTTACGCCGCTATCTTTAAGGTTGGCTGCATGCGCATGACCTTGTGAGCCGTAACCAACGATGGTGACTTTTTTGGCTTTAATAATGCTTAAATCTGCGTCTTTATCGTAATAAACTTTCATTGCTTTTCCCTTTAAATACAATTATTTATTAATAGATTACTTAACTTGCTTAATTACTTTTTAAATCAAATCTAAATCTTTAGGATTCTATCGCCACGACCAATGCCCGATGCGCCTGTACGTACTGTTTCTAAAATCGCGGTTTTATCAATCGCTTCTAAAAATGCATCTAATTTGCTGCATGAGCCTGTCAATTCAATGGTGTAGCTATTGTCTGCCACATCGATAATGCGACCACGAAAAATGTCACACATGCGCTTCATTTCGTCTTTAAAGTTAGCACTTGCTTTCACTTTAACTAGCATCAACTCACGCTCTATATATTTTCCGTCGTTCAAGTCCAACACTTTGACTACATCAATCAATTTGTTGAGTTGCTTGATGATTTGCTCAATCACTTCATCAGAGCCAGTTGTCACAATGGTCATGCGTGACAAAGTTGGGTCTTCAGTCACTGCCACAGTGAGCGATTCAATATTGTAGCCGCGCGCTGAAAACAAACCTGCCACGCGTGATAACGCGCCAGCTTCGTTTTCCATTAGCAAAGAAATAATATGCTTCATATTAATCCTCACGCCTTTCTTTATTGTCTTTTTTAAGCACCATATCGGATAGGCCCTTGCCAGCCGCAATCATCGGGAACACGTTTTCGTCTTGATCGGTAATAAAATCCATAAACACGAACTTATCTTTTTTGGCGAACGCTTCTTTTAATGCCCCTTCAACGTCGGCAGGATTGGTGATTTTCATACCAACGTGGCCGTATGATTCGGCCAATTTAACAAAGTCTGGCAAGCTATCCATATACGATTCTGAATAACGGTTTTCGTAGAAAAACTCTTGCCACTGACGCACCATGCCTAAGTAGCGGTTGTTCAACATAATGACTTTAATCGGTAAGCCGTACTGCGCACAGGTCGAAAGCTCTTGAATATTCATTTGAATACTGCCTTCACCTGTTACGCAGGCTACTTGCGCATCTTTATCGGCAAATTGACAGCCCATCGCATATGGCAAGCCAACGCCCATGGTGCCTAAACCGCCCGAGTTAATCCAGCGACGTGGTTGATCAAATTTGTAATATTGTGCCGCCCACATCTGGTGTTGACCCACGTCAGACGTGACATAAGCTTCACCTTTGGTGACTTCCCATAACTTTTCAATAACATATTGCGGCTTAATCAACACATCAGAGTTGGTGTAAACCATAGATTTAACGCCACGCCATTCATCAATTTGTTTCCACCAAGCGCTAATGTCATTGTGACTATTTTCAGCGGCAAGCAGCTCATTCATCTCACTTAATACAGACTGCACATGCCCAACAATTGGCACGTCTATTTTTACGCGTTTTGAAATGCTAGATGGATCCACATCAATGTGGATAATGGTGCGTTTTTTACTTAAAAAATCTTTTGGGTCACCAATGACGCGGTCATCAAAACGGGCGCCAACGGCAATTAACACATCACAGTTTTGCATTGCCATATTGGCTTCATAACTGCCGTGCATACCCAGCATGCCAACAAATTGTTTGTCTGTAGCAGGGTAGCCGCCTAAACCCATTAAGGTATTTGTGACTGGATAATTGAGCGCGCGTGCTAGTTTGACTAATTCATGGCTACCGTCACCCAGTACTAAGCCGCCGCCTGTGTAAATCATGGGGCGTTTGGCTTCTAACAGTAACTTGATGGCTTTTTTAATTTGCCAGCTATGGCCTTTTAGCACAGGGTTATACGAACGCATCTCTACCGATTTTGGGTAAATGTATTCAGCCAAGTGCGCGGTAATATCTTTTGGAATATCGACTACCACTGGGCCAGGACGACCAGTAGCTGCTATATAAAAGGCTTTTTTCATGGTAGCGGCAATGTCTTTTACATCTTTAACCAAGAAGTTATGTTTTACGCACGGACGTGTTACGCCCACCATATCCACTTCTTGGAAAGCGTCCAAACCGATTGCTGGCACTGGCACTTGACCGCTAATCACAACCATTGGAATAGAGTCCATATAAGCTGTCGCAATACCTGTAACCGCATTAGTGGCACCTGGGCCGCTGGTTACTAGGGCTACGCCAACTGTTCCAGTCGCGCGCGAGTAAGCATCGGCTGCGTGAACAGCTGCTTGCTCATGACGCACTAAAATGTGTTTAAAGCCGTTTTGTTTGTAGATTTCATCGTAAATGTGCAAGACTGCGCCACCAGGATAGCCGAATACAAATTTGACTTTTTCCTCATTTAAGCAGCGAATGACAATTTCTGCGCCTGTAATCGTTGGATTTGCGTTGATTACATCTTTGCTGGCAGATGTTGAATTGTTATTTTGTGAATCCATAAAACCTTGATTTTTTACGATTAAATGATGAACCCTAAACATTAACCTTTTAAGCGAAATTGGTCAAGTTTAGCCCAATGATAAATCTAGGTTGATGCGTGTTTGGAATAGAGTGTAAAAGCAGAAAATCTGAATGAAAGGCTACAGTAAAGACTAAAAACTCACTTGTTTAAAGATGGGCGCTCTTAAAATTAACCCTAAGAATTCAACTTAAGAATCCAGCGGAGGAGCAACTTTTAATAACTCTTCTATAGTGGTTAATCCCGCTGCCACTTTTTCGGCGCCATTTAACATTAATGGTTGCATGCCTTCTTGGTAAGCCATATTTCTGAGCATAGGTAAATCGGTATCAGTAGTGATTAACTTACGTAATTTTGGTGTAATGGTGAGCATTTCATAAATACCGCTGCGGCCTCTAAAACCAGTGTTACGGCATTCAATGCAGCCAACTGCTTTCATGCAGGTAGTGGGTTTTGCTGCTTTAAACGGATAAGTAATCGACTTCCACTCTTCATCTGAAATAACGTGTGGCGCTTTGCAAGCGGCGCACAAAGTGCGCACCAAGCGCTGCGCCATAATACCCAGTACTGTAGAGTGAATTAGATAAGACGCAACGCCTAAATCGAGTAAGCGCGTAACAGCCGATGGCGCGTCATTAGTATGTAATGTAGATAACACCAAATGTCCCGTTAATGCTGCTTGAATCGCCATATCGGCGGTTTCGATATCACGAATCTCACCCACCATAATAATATCTGGATCTTGCCGCATCAACGTGCGGATGCCATCTGCAAAATTTAGCCCAATATTGGTAGTCACTTGCATTTGGTTAAATGCGGGCTCTACCATCTCAATCGGATCTTCAACCGTACTGACATTGACTTCTGGGGTGGCTAATTGTTTGAGAGTGGAATATAAAGTGGTGGTTTTGCCTGAACCAGTCGGGCCTGTCACCAAGATAATGCCATTGGGCGATTTCGTCCATTGTGCCCATAAATCAGCTTGTTTCTTTGAAAAACCCAGTTGCACAAAATCTTGCACAATCACATCGGGCGTAAAAATACGCATCACCAGTTTTTCGCCAAACGCGGTTGGCATGGTGGATAAACGTAACTCAATTTCAGTACCAGTATTGCTGACGGTTTTAATGCGGCCATCTTGCGGGCGTCGTTTTTCTACCATATCCATACGGCCTAGTAGCTTAATGCGGCTGGTAATCGCGTTCATAATGTTGGATGGTAATTGATAAACTTGATGTAACACACCGTCAATACGAAAGCGCATGGTGCCCATGTTGCGGCGTGGTTCTAGGTGAATATCACTGGCGCGTTGTTCAAATGCATACTTAAAAAGCCAATCCACAATATTCACTACATGCTGCTCATTGGCATCTAGGTTTTTATCTTTGCCTAGCTCCACCAGTTGCTCAAAATTCTGCACACCAACAATTTGGCCTGCTTTGGCTAAATTGGCTTGATTAATCGAGCTGGCAAGGTTGTAAATCTCGGGTAAATAGCGATTGATTTCGAGCGGATTGGCAAACACTAACCGGATGCGCATGTTTAAAATGCGCTCTAAATCAGGTATCCAATCAGTTTGGTAAGGTTCAGAAGTGGCAACTGTCGCCTCATCGCCTTTTACCGATATCGGCATAATTCTTAATCGCTCGGCATAGGCTTTTGAAACGATTTGTGCTGCAGAGGTAAAATCCAGTTTTAATGGGTCAATATGATAAAAATCTAGCCCTGTTTGCGCTGCAAGCCAGCGGCTTAAATAGTCAACCGACATCGATTTGTGTGGTGGACGCAAATCTTTCCATTTTTGCTCACCAATCACCACCACAGGATGCAGGTTTGAGCTATCAAGCTTTCTGTCTTTATATAGTTTTTCAGCTTGCGTTTTATCGAGCCGACCATCATTCACCAGCATGCGTAGTACATCACCCAAGGTAAACTTTGCTTTTACGGCCGATTTTGCAACGCCAGACGCTTTTGTCATGGCTTGACCAGTATGCCTGCTTAAGTTTTGCTGCGTGGCTGTGCCAACACTTTGCCCAGTGCTGCTACTTAAACTAGAAATAGTATTTGGTGCTTTTGTCATGCATTGCCTTGTTAAATTTGGTTTTGTCGCATTTGATGGTGCAAGTTAAGTGATTTTCTGAGTTAACTGATTGAAATTTAATTCAAACTTAACCCAATTAAAAGCCGAAATAATTTCGCTATGAATGGTACACCTACCTTATTTTATTCTCATCGATAAATCAATGGCATCGATATTTTTTGTGAGGCTACCAATTGAAATTCGGTCAACGCCTGTTAGCGCAATCGCGCGTGCAGAGCTTAAATCTACACCGCCTGAGGCTTCAATTTCTGCGCGGCCTGCATACGTTTCAATATTCATTTGTACTGCTTTTTTCATATCAAGCATGCCAAAATTATCCAGCAAAATACTGGTAGCGCCCGCATCTAAAGCTTGTTTAAATTGATCTAAGTTTTCAACTTCTATTTGTGTGTTGATGTTTGGGTATGTTTTAAACGCATTTTCAAGCGCGGCGCGAATGCTGCCGGCAGCGGCAATATGGTTCTCTTTAATTAAAATGCCGTCATATAAAGCTAGCCGCTGATTAGCGCCGCCGCCGACTGTGACTGCATATTTTTGCGTTAATCTCAAGTTTGGAATAGTTTTTCGCGTATCTAATATTTGCGATTTGGTGCCAGAAACCGCCATCACAAACTTGCGGGCTTGTGTGGCAACAGCGGACATTAACTGTAAAAAATTAAGCGCGCAGCGTTCTGCTGTTAATAATGCGCGTGCATTGCCTGTGATTTCGCACAACAATTGATTGGCTGAAATTTTTTCGCCCTCATTCACCAGCCATTTTATTTTAATGCTTGCATCAATGCTTTGAAAGCAAGCATTTGCCCAGTCAATTCCGCAGATAATGGCATCTTGCCGCGTAATAATAGTCGCATGCGCGATATTATCCGCAGGGATTAGCGTTGCAGTTAAATCGCCTATGCCAATATCTTCATGCAATGCGCGCTTTACATCTTGCTCAACTAAAGCGTTAAATGCAGTTGAACCGCGCGGATAATGTTGGGTAAATAGAGGCGTTAACATAAATCTATTATAATGCAATTTATTTACTAATCAGCTTTACTCTTTTTAATACAAAAACTACTTAAGTCAAAATCTTATATGAAGCTTTTATACACCCCAAATAGTCCTTACGCGCGCAAAGTGCGCATTGTTGCGCTTGAAAAGCATATTGATATTGAATTGCAAGAAGTGGTACTAGCAGACCCTGATTGTCCAGTCAAAAACTATAACCCACTAGGCAAAGTGCCTGTGTTGGTTTTAGATGACAACGATAGCGTATATGACTCAAAAGTGATTGTGGAGTATCTAGATAACCGCGCGCCTGGCACGCATTTAATTCCTATTGATAATACCAATAAAATTGCTGTGCGCCGTTGGGAAGCATTGGCAGACGGTGTTTGCGATGCTGCAATCGCCGCGATGTTAGAAGCGCGCAGAGATGAAGCGCAGCAATCACAAGCCAATATCGATAAGCAATTGGCGAAAGTAATGCTGGGTTTAGAAGTACTTAACCTCGATATTACCAAGAAAAAATGGTGTGTAAATGAGACATTTAGCCTAGCCGATATAGCGCTGGGTTGTACGTTGGGTTATTTGGATTTACGTTTTAAGACTTTGCAGTGGCAAGATAAATTTCCGAATTTAGCCAAGCATTATAGCGTTTTGGTAAAACGCCCAAGCTTTAAACAAACCGTGCCAGTTGTTTAATGAGAAGAGTGAAATATTAAAAGGCTCAACGTAATGTTGAGCCTTTTTGCAATTCATTTCAGCCTGGTTTATGTAGGTTAACTAAGGTTTAGTTTAATCCCAGCTTAACGCAACACCCGTTTGATATTCCGTGACACGGGTTTCAAAAAAGTTTTTCTCTTTCTTTAAGTCCATCATTTCACTCATCCACGGGAATGGATTGGTCGCCCCTGGGTACAACACATCTAAACCAATTTGCGTACAACGGCGGTTGGCAATAAAGCGCAAATACTCTTTAAACATGGTTGCATTTAAGCCCAACACACCGCGTGGCATGGTGGCTTCGGCGTATTGATATTCCAATTCCACACCGTGTTGAATCAAGCCTTTAATTTCTTCACGGAAAGCGGTTGTCCATAAATGCGGGTTTTCTAGCTTAATGGTGTTAATCACATCAATACCAAAGTTGCAGTGCATCGATTCATCACGCAAGATATATTGATATTGCTCTGCTGCGCCTTGCATTTTGTTCTGACGGCCAAGCGCTAAAATTTGCACAAAACCCACGTAGAAAAACAAACCTTCCATAATGCAGGCAAACACAATTAAAGAGCGCAGTAACTGTTGATCAGCCTCTGGCGTACCTGTTTTAAACTCGGGGTCAGTCAGAGTATTGATAAATGGAATTAAAAAATCATCTTTCGCTTTAATACTCGCTACTTCTTGATAAGCGTTAAATACCTCTGATTCATCAAGACCTAAACTTTCTACAATATATTGATAGGCATGGGTATGAATTGCCTCTTCAAACCCTTGGCGCAACAAGTATTGGCGGCATTCTGGCGCGGTTATGTGTCGATATGTGCCAAGCACAATGTTATTGGCAGCTAACGAATCTGCCGTGGTAAAAAACCCCAAGTTACGCTTTACAATCAAGCGCTCATCTTCGGTCAATGCAGTACTGTCTTTCCACTGTGCAATGTCGCGGCTCATGCTCACTTCTTGTGGCATCCAATGGTTTGCACAACCCGCTAAATACTTATCCCAAGCCCAGTGGTATTTAAATGGCACCAGTTGGTTTACATCGGTTTGGCCGTTAATCATGCGTTTGTCTGAGGCATTTACACGACCTGAGTGTGATGGCTGATTGGCGGCTGTTGGTGCTGGTTTAATTTCAACAGGGGGTGCTACTTTAAAACTTGGCATCAAACTTGGCTGGGTTTGTTCTATTACAACTTCATCTTCAAATGAAAGCATGTTTTTTCCTTAATTTCTAATTATCACAACACCATCAATTCTCGTCATACCCGCGTAGGCGGGTATCCAGTTAGCTTTCAACTTCGCATTAGTTACCTATTGAAACTAATCTAGGCATCAACCCTGACTGGATTCCCGCCTTCGCGGGAATGACGATTGAGGAGATTTAACTATTTACTGGCAAGACTCACAGTCAGGATTATCAATCGAACACATTTTAGGGGCTGGCTCAGACACATGCGCTGAAACCGCATTGAGTTCACCACCAGACCCTGTCGATTTTTCTGCTGCTGTTGCGCCTAGTGAGCGCAAGTAATAGGTGGTTTTTAAGCCACGTTGCCACGCCAATAAATACGTGTCATTCAGCTTTTTACCTGACGGCACTGCAAAATAGAGGTTAAGCGATTGCGCTTGGTCTATCCATTTTTGGCGACGCGCTGCGGCTTCAATTAACCATGTTGGGTCAACATCAAATGCCGTTGCGTATAACTGTTTTAAATCTGCTGGTACGCGGTCTATCTTTTGTAGCGAACCATCATAATATTTCAAATCGCTTACCATCACGGTGTCCCACAAGCCCCGGGCTTTTAAGTCAATCACCAATTGCTCATTCACAATGGTAAATTCGCCCGACAAGTTCGACTTCACGTATAAGTTTTGATATTCAGGCTCGATACTGGCCGAAACGCCCACAATATTTGAAATAGTTGCTGTTGGCGCAATCGCCACACAGTTAGAGTTGCGCATGCCTACTTTTTGAATGCGATTTCTTAACGCATCCCAATCCATAGTTTGGCTTCTATCAACCTCTACATGGCCACCGCGTTCAGATAGCAATAAATCCAAGGTGTCGAGTGGCAAGATGCCTTGATCCCACAAGCTACCTTTAAAGCTAGAGTAGGGACCGCGCTCTTCAGCTAACAAAGTAGAGGCGTAATAGGCGTTGTAGCACACCATTTCCATCGCACGGTCAGCAAAGTCCACCGCTTCCATGCTGGCGTAAGGAATACGCATGGCATGCAGGCAATTTTGAAAGCCCATAATACCCAAGCCCACAGGGCGATGGCGTGTATTAGCATTGCGTGCTTTACCAACAGGATAGAAGTTGATATCCACCACATTATCCAGCATGCGCATGCCTACTTTGATGGTGGATTGTAATTTATCGTTATCTAACACTAACTTGCCATTAACTTCGGTTAAATGCTGCAATAAGTTCACAGAACCCAAGTTACACACAGCAATTTCAGTGTCTGAAGTATTCAGTGTAATTTCTGTACAAAGGTTTGAGCTATGCACCACGCCCACATGTTGCTGTGGTGAGCGAATATTGCATGGGTCTTTAAACGTAATCCAAGGGTGACCCGTTTCAAACAACATGGATAGCATCTTGCGCCACATCTGTAGGGCAGGGATTTTCTTGAATAATTTGATTTCACCATTTTCAGCACGGCGCTCATATTCCACATAAGCGGTTTCAAATGCTTTGCCGTATTTGTCATGCAAATCGGACACGTCTGATGGCGAAAACAATGTCCAATCGCCTGCTTCTGTGACGCGGCGCATGAATAAATCAGGAATCCAATGCGCGGTATTCATATCGTGCGTGCGGCGGCGGTCATCACCTGTGTTTTTGCGTAAATCTAAAAACTCTTCAATGTCTAAATGCCAAGTTTCTAAGTAGCCACACACCGCGCCTTTGCGCTTACCGCCTTGGTTCACTGCCACAGCAGTGTCGTTTACCACTTTTAAAAAAGGAATGACACCTTGGCTTTTGCCATTGGTGCCTTTGATACGTGCGCCCAAAGCACGCACGGGCGTCCAGTCATTGCCCAATCCGCCTGCGTATTTTTGCAGCATGGCATTTTCTTTAATGCCTTGATAAATGCCATCCAAATCATCACTCACTGTTGTTAAATAGCATGAAGAAAGTTGAGAGTGAAGCGTGCCAGCATTGAATAAAGTCGGCGTGGAGCTCATGAAATCGAACGTACTGAGCACGTTATAGAACTCAATCGCACGTGCTTCGCGGTCAATCTCGTTAATCGCTAAACCCATGGCTACGCGCATAAAGAAAATTTGCGGCAACTCAATACGGCGTTCTTCAATATGTAAAAAGTAGCGGTCGTACAAGGTTTGAATACCTAAATAACCAAACTGGAAATCGCGGTCTTTATTCAGTGCGGCGGCTAATTTAGTTAAGTCAAATTGCGCTAAACGCGGGTCAAGCAGTTCTGCTGCTATGCCTGTTTTGATGTAGCGTGGAAAATAATCTACATAGTGTGCATCCATATCCGCATGGCTGACGCGCTCGCCAAGTACTTCTGCGCGCACTAAATCCAGTTGCAAACGCGCCGTTACATAGTTGTAGGCTGGCTCGGTTTCAATCAAACTGCGTGCCGATAAAATAAGCGCCTTGTAGACTTCGGTAAACGGAATGCCATCGTACAAATCGCGCACGGCTTGCTCAACTACGATATTAGGGCTAACGACATCACCTAAATTCAAGCAGGCTTCAGCCACCATTTTGTTGAGCTCTGCAATATTTAATGGTGTTAATTGGCCATCAATATTCACATTCAGCGTATGCACAGGCTCAGCAATAATCGCTTTTTCAGCCGCACGCTCGGCATTACGTTTTTCACGGTACAGCACATAAGCGCGGGCTACATCGTGATTGCCATTGCGCATTAGCGCCAATTCCACTTGGTCTTGAATATCTTCAATATGGATTGAGCCGCCAGCAGGCAAGCGGCGCATTAGGGCGTTATTCACCAATTGGCTCAAAATGGCCACTTGGTCACGCACGCGCGCAGAAGCGACGCTTTGATTGCCTTCTACCGCTAAAAATGCTTTGGTAATGGCAATTGAGATTTTGTCTAAGTTAAATGCAACAGCAGCGCCATTTCGGCGTATCACTTGCAACGCAGGCAGCAGTGATTCGGTAGCAGATGGTCGAATATCATCCATGTGAATTTCCCTTTTAATAAAGGGCAGGTACGCTTTGAAATGCTCTAAGAACAGAACAAATAAAGACCAGCAAGAGAAGTGGAATTATAAAAAACGCACTTCCATCTGCCGAGGACACCCCGCCTCAAACGTTATAAAAATAGTTTTGTGCCTTAATTAAAAGGCACAAAAAAGTCACACGGCAGGTCTCCTGGCTTTCAGGTCATCATTATTTTGTTAGCCTTCCCAAGTGGATATTAAACATAGATATTTAATATTTTACTCAGTGGCAATTAACACAAAATAACTCGCTGATTACAGTTGCGGGGGCAGCTTTGGCTTTGCTGTTTAGGTTAATTAAACAACGCACCATATTCCCTTTTATCTTACATTTTGATTAAAACGTAAGAACCGTGTGACCACACTATAACGCAATATAAAGCGAAAGTTCAACATAAAAACACTATATGTTGATAATATTTTCTATATCTATGTTTTGTAAAGGTTTTATAAAGACTTTTATTTAAGCTAATTGAGCGCGCAATTTTTTAGCCACACTCACCATATTTTGCAAAGCCAATTTCGTTTCATCCCAGCCGCGTGTTTTTAAGCCGCAATCGGGATTAATCCATAAGCGTTCTGCGGGAATCACTTCAAAGGCGCGCTTAACCAGTTTTTCCATGGCTTCAATGCTTGGTACGCGTGGTGAGTGAATATCATAAACGCCAGGTCCAATCTCATTTGGGTATGAAAACTCACCAAATCCATCCAGCAACTCCATGGCCGAACGCGATGTTTCAATGGTAATCACGTCGGCATCCATGGCGGCAATCGCTGGCAGAATATCGTTAAATTCGGCATAACACATATGCGTGTGAATCTGCGTATCATCCTTTGCAACGCTGGCAGAAAGTTTGAATGCGCGCACGGCCCAAGCCAAATAATGCGCCCAAGCCGATTTTTGCAAAGGCAAGCCTTCACGCAAGGCAGGTTCATCAATCTGGATAATCGCGATACCAGCCTTTTGCAAATCGTCCACTTCATCGCGTATGGCTAGCGCCAATTGCAAAGCCGTGGTTTCACGCGTTTGGTCATCGCGCACAAAAGACCATTGCAGCATAGTGATTGGGCCAGTTAGCATGCCTTTTACGGGGCGTTTCGACAGCGATTGCGCAAAACGTGCCGTATCGACTGTCATGGGGTTTGCTCTGTGTACATCGCCATAAATAATGGGCGGTTTAACGCAGCGCGAGCCATAACTTTGCACCCAGCCATTTTGCGTAAACACATAGCCTGCTAATTGCTCACCAAAAAATTCCACCATATCGTTGCGCTCGGCTTCGCCATGTACCAACACATCCAGGTCAATTTCCTCTTGCTGACTAATGGCGTAAGCAATATGCGCTTCCATATCGGCATCGTATTTAGCTTGGCTAATTTCACCTTTTTTAAAGGCGGCACGGCTGGCACGGATATCAGGTGTTTGCGGGAAAGAGCCAATGGTAGTGGTGGGCAGTAAAGGTAAATTTAAACGTGCTCGCTGATTGATTTGGCGAAGCTCGAATTTATTTGCTCGATTTTCGTTTACATTAATCAAATCTTTGATACGCTCTTTCACATCAACATTGTGAACGCGTAAAGACTGTTGACGCGTAGCAATCGCTGCACGCGAAATCGCCAATTCATTGGCAACAGAATCTGCACCGTTATTCAAAGCACAGGCGATAATGCGTAATTCGTTTAACTTTTCATCAGCAAATGCTAACCAAGATTTAATCTCCGCATCTAAATTCACTTCATGCGCTAAAGTTACTGGTGTGTGCAGCAAAGAGCAGCTTGGCGCAATCCATAAACGCTCACCCAGCCTTTGCACCCAAGGCTCTAGCAGAGCCAGCGTTTTATCTAAATCGGTGCGCCAGATATTGCGGCCATCAATCACCCCAGCCGATAATACCCAATAGCTAGGAATTGCATTGACCCACGGCCCCAATTGCTCCGGCGCGCGAACGCAATCAATATGGATGCCATCAATGGGCAGTTGCGTAATAAAGCCCTGATAGCGCGATACGTTGGCAAAATAAGTGGTCAATAATAATTTTGGACGCTGCGTACGAAAATACGCATAAGCGCGCTCAAACGCCTTAAGCCAAGCATCCTCCAAATCCAGCGCAAAGATTGGCTCATCCATTTGTAGCCATTCAATTTTTTTAGCATGCAGCTCTTGCAATAAAAAGGCATATTGTTCGGCAAGACTATCCAATAAATCCAGCTTATTCACGCCACGCGCCTTGCTTAAATATAAAAAGCTCACTGGGCCAAGTAACACAGGTTTTACGTTTTTGGATTGTTTTTGCGCTTCATCTAGCTGGCTTAAAAAATCATGCGCATTGATTGAAAACTGCGTGTCTTCATTTAATTCTGGCACGATGTAATGGTAATTGGTGTCTAGCCACTTAGTCATTTCCATTGCTGGTTGCTCTAAGTTGCCGCGTGCAAGTGAAAAATAGGCGTTTTCTGGCGAAATAGTCTTTTCACCAAACGGCAATTTAGCAAAGCGCTTTGGCTGCGCGCCAAATAATACGGTGTGATCCAGCACATGATCGTATAAGGAAAAATCGTTGCTAGTGATAAAGGCTAAATCGGCCTCTTGTTGCTTTTTCCAATGCGTTTTGCGCAATTCTGCAGCCGTTTTTTGTAAGTGTTCTGATGTAGTTTCTTTGCGCCAAAATGATTCCAGCGCAAATTTTAATTCACGTTTCGCGCCCACGCGTGGGTAGCCCAATATATGCGCTTTAATAGTTTTTGTTGTCATGTTGTTACCCTCAATCTATGCAAGGCATGCATTCTCTAATGACTAATTAATTTAATAAAGCGAAAGTTTTTGTGATAAATTTGAATTAAATTCATATTGGAAAATAATGATGCTTGAAATTCGTCATCTCAAATCGTTAAAAGCCATTGCAGAAACCAATAAGTTAGGTTTGGCAGCCGAACGTGTTTTTTTAACGCAATCCGCGCTATCGCATCAAATACGCGCTTTAGAAACACACTACGACATCATACTTTTTCAGCGCAGCGCGCAAGGTTTGCGCTTTACACCTGCGGGTCAACGTTTGCTGGATTTAGCCAATGAATTGCTACCTTTAATTGAAAAAGCCGAGCGTGATTTGATTCGCTTAAAGAGCGATCAATCGGGTGAGCTTAGAATTGTTTTAGAGTGCCATACTTGCTTTGATTGGCTAACTCCAGTGATGGATGCCTTTAGGCGCGCTTGGCCAGAGGTGGAAATTGATTTAGTGGCAGGGTTCCACAGCGACCCTTGGCAATTATTGCACGCGGGCAAGGCCGATGTAGTGATTGGCGGCCTGCCAAATAAGCTGGAAAATTTAGCGCATTTGCCTTTATTTAAATTTGAGATCATGGCGGTACTGCCTATTGACCATGCTTTGCGCAATAAACCCAGATTATTAGCCGAAAACTTTAGCGGCGAAACGCTGATTACTTACCCTGTGCCTGAGGAACGTATTGATGTGATTCGCCAAGTGCTAACGCCTGCCAATATTCAATTTAATCGCCGCACCGCAGAGCTGACTATCGCCATTATGCAACTTGTTGCCAGCCGTCGCGGCTTGGCCGCATTGCCTAATTGGGGTATTCAAAGCTATGTTGAGCATGACTATGTGATTGCAAAACCGATTGGCACCAAAGGCTTGTGGTCGGAATTACATGCATTAGGCAATAGCGAGACGATGGCGCGCCCCTATGCCAAAGATTTGGCGCGCACTATTCGCGATGTTTGTGCAGAAAAGCTATCAGGGATTAAATTGTTGTAAATCAACTAGAAAGGATTCACAAGCACAGCAGGCTGAATTATTAATTGCAACGCGAGGGGTTAAACACCACCCTACGGATTACATTAAATAGAGGCGGTGATAATCCCACCGAACCCTTTGTTTATAATGCGGTGGTGATAATCCCACCGCCTAGGCAAACGTTGCTTTCATACACTACAGCTGATTGCCCTGGGGTAATCGCCCATTGTTTTTGGCCAAATTTAACCGTTACGTTTTCAAGGTCTAGCGCATCAATCTCGCATGGTGCATCGGGCTGTCGATAGCGTGTTTTGGCGGCATACACCCAGTTTGTCATGGGTTGCTCATCGTCAATCCACGTTAGCTGGCTGGCTATTAAGCCATCGTTTAGTAGCAAAGGGTGCTGATGCCCTTGCACCACAATCAACTCATTTTTAAGCATATCTTTTGCGGCAACAAACCAAGGCTCGCCATTGCTATCACGGCTACCACCAATTTTTAAACCTTGTCGCTGCCCTAATGTGTAATACATCAAGCCATCATGCTGACCCACCAATTTGCCTTCGGGTGTTTTAATATCGCCAGGTTTTTTGGGCAGATAACGTTGTAAAAACTCTTGAAAAGGGCGCTCACCAATAAAGCAAATGCCAGTTGAATCCTTTTTGTCCGCATTAATTAAGCCTGCTTTACGTGCAATCTCGCGCACCTCGGTTTTTAAATATTTGCCCAGCGGAAATAAAGTTTTACTTAACTGCGCTTGATTTAAGCGATATAAAAAATAGCTTTGGTCTTTACTGCCATCATCGGCTTTTTGCAGTTGAAATAAGCCGGGTTTAAGCGGGTTTTCACGTACTTGTGCATAATGGCCAGTGGCAATTAAATCTGCACCTAAACTCATGGCATGGTCTAAAAATGCCCTAAATTTGATTTCTGCATTGCATAAAATATCAGGGTTTGGCGTACGGCCCGCTTCGTACTCACTTAAAAAGTTGGCAAAAACGCGGTCTTTGTATTCGGCGCTAAAATTAACCGCCTCAATATCAATACCAATTTTATCGGCAATCGAAACCGCGTCGATTAAATCTTGCTTGGATGAACAATATTCATCGTTGTCGTCGTCTTCCCAGTTTTTCATGAAAAGGCCAACCACGTCGTAGCCTTGCTCTTTTAATAGTAGAGCCGTTACAGATGAATCAACACCGCCAGATAAACCAACCACAACCCGTTTTTTACTCATAAAATTTAAACCTTGTCGTCATACTTAATTTACCCCTTCCCTCTCAAGGGGGAAGGTTGGGATGGGGGTAGTTTAATGTGAAGCTACTAACCCCCACCCTAGCCCTCCCCATTTGGGGGAGGGGATATTTGCTATAAGTTAGTAATCACTTCTAGCGGATAGCTTTTTCCGCTTAAATAGTCTTCAATACAGGTTAATACCTGCGGGCTACGCATTAACGCCGCTTTTTCGCGAATTTCGTCTATCGTCATCCACACGGCGCGAATAATGCCATCGTCTAATTCTTGCGTTTGGTAGTGCACACCCACGTTACCAATAAAGGCAAAACGCAAATAAGTCGTGTCGTTGTGAGGATGTTTCCAATGATAAACGCCAAGTAAGGCTGTGGGCGTAAAGTCATAAGCGGACTCTTCTAAGGTTTCGCGAATCACTGCTTGAATTAACGTTTCGTTATCTTCCAAATGGCCAGCAGGCTGATTAAAACGGTTGCCTCTGTCAGTCGTTTCTTCTACCAACAGAAACTTGCCGTTTTGTTCAATAATGGCGGCGACTGTTGAGTTAGGTTTAAATTGTTGTTTTTTCACAAAATTACTTAGCTTAGATAAGACGGCTATTTTACCTAAAATTGTTGGATTGGTCGCTAGCTGGATGCTAATTGCGGAAAGAGTCCCATTAAGCCATTTGCAATAAATTCTACCGCCATGGCCGCCAAAATAAGCCCCATCAAGCGCGTAATGATATTAATGCCAATCGTGCCTAATCTTTGCGTAATGGCATCGGATAATTTTAGTACCAGCCAAATGATGGTTGAGACCAGCAAAACAGGGATGACCAGTGATAAGTGACCTAATAAAGATGGCTGTTGTTGCGCGCTTAAAATCATACTAGAAATAGCGCCTGGGCCAGCCAGCAAAGGGATACTTAGCGGCACAATGGCAATCACTTCTCGCTCAGCCATACTTTGCGCTTCTTCAGCGGTTTGGCGCGTGCCGCCTTGCTTACCGTGCATCATCGAGATAGAAATCAGCATGATTAAAATGCCGCCGCCCACTTGAAACGATGGGATGGAAATGCCGAAAAAACTTAAAATGCCATCGCCGATAAACGCTGCCAAGCTGAGCACGATAAATACAGTCAATGCCACAGTGCGCGCGGTTTTTGCACGGTCTGGCTTGCTCCAGCCATCGGTTGCGCTGATAAAAATAGGCAAGCTGCCAATCGGGTTGACAATCGCTAGGAGCGCGATGGTGATTTTAAGTAGATAAGTAAAGTCTTGGTTAAGTAAATCCATGATTTAAGTCATTATTTCAATGTTAAAGTTTGTGAAGAAGCTAGGCTTTGCTAGTATGACACTATTAAATTGTACAAATACTAAATTAAATAGATGCAAAGATGCAGATGAATCATTCAACAATCATTTTAGCCTCACAAAGTCCGCGCCGTGTGGCGATTTTAAAGCAGATGGGCATTGATTGCGTGGTGATGCCAGCCGATATTGATGAATCGCAACTGGCCAATGAATCTCCAACTGATTATGTGTTGCGCTTGGCAAAGCAAAAAGCGCTGGCCATTCAATTGCAATTACAAGCGCAATTAAACACGCAATCTGCAGAAATGCCTATTTTGGCGGCTGACACCACGGTTGCGCTTGGGGATAGCATTTTTGGTAAGCCTGAAAACGATGCAGATGCGGTGCAGATGCTTAAACAATTATCTGACACGCAGCACCAAGTGTATACGGCGGTGGCGGGCGTTTTTAAGCAGCAAATCGAATTAGTGTTAAACACTACATTGGTAGAGATGATGCCGCTTAGCGATGCTATGATAGCGGCGTATATCGCGACTCAAGAGCATAAAGACAAAGCAGGTAGCTATGCCATTCAAGGCTTGGCGGGTAGCTGGATTAAACGCATCGATGGCAGCTACACAGGCGTGATGGGCTTGCCTGTGCATGAAACGGCGATGATATTAAAAAAATTAGGCTTTTAAAGGGTTAACTTAACTACTTTTTTAGCACGAAAAAATAAAGAGAAGGTGTTGCAAATTGGGACAAGAGATATTAATTAATGTGACGCCGCAAGAAACGCGTGTTGCCGTGCTAGAGCAGGGCATTGCGCAAGAGCTGCATATTGAGCGCAGCTCTTCCCTTGGCATTGTAGGCAATGTATATCGCGGCAAAGTGTGCCGCGTGTTGCCTGGCATGCAATCGGCGTTTGTCGAAATCGGCTTACAGCGAGCGGCTTTTTTACATGTAGCGGATATTATGGAATGCCATATTGACGGTGAGCCGCCAACTGAACGCTTGATTCAGGATGTGCTGCGCGAAGGTCAATCGATTATTGTGCAGGTAATTAAAGAACCCATTGGCACCAAAGGCGCGCGCTTAACCACGGAAATCAGTATTGCAGGGCGGTTTCTAGTCTTTTTGCCGCATCAAGATCATATTGGCGTTTCGCAACGCATTGAAGATGAAGAAGAGCGCGAGACGCTGCGCAACCGTTTGCTGGGGTTGTTACCAGAAAAACGCTCTGGCGGCTTTATTATTCGCACCATGTCAGAAACGGCCAGTGATGCAGAATTGCTGGCAGATATCGATTATTTACAAAAAGTATGGGCGAAAATCCAACTCGATAGCCAGTCTGCGGGTGAGCGCTCATTGATTTTTTATGATTTAAGCTTGCCACGCCGCATTTTGCGAGATGTAGTCAATGATGAAACTGTGAGTATTCGTGTTGATTCCAAGGAAACCTTTAACCAGCTAAAAGAGTTTGCCGATTTATATGTGGCAAAAGCGGTAAAGCCGCTTTATCACTACCAAGGCGAACGCCCGATTTTTGATTTTTATAATATAGAGATTGAAATCACGCGCGCACTTTCGCGTAAAGTGGATTTGAAATCTGGCGGCTATTTGATTTTTGATCAAACTGAGGCATTAACGACAGTTGACGTGAATACCGGTAGCTTTGTCAGCGGTAAAACGCTGTCCGATACCATTTATAAAACCAATTTAGAAGCAGTGCAATGTATTACGCGGCAATTAAGGCTTAGAAACTTAGGCGGTATCATCATTATCGATTTTATTGATATGGATGAAGATAGCCAGCGCGAAACGGTGTTGCAAGAACTCAATAAAGCGATTGATTTAGACCGCGCGCGTATCAGTGTGAATGGTTTTACATCGCTTGGCTTGGTGGAAATGACGCGCAAACGCACCAGAGAAAGTTTGGCGCACTTGTTGTGTGAGCCTTGCGACGTGTGCCAAGGCCGCGGTGAGCACAAAACGGCGCAAACCATTTGTTATGAAATTATGCGCGAATTACTACGCGAATCTAAACAATTTAACGCCAAAGAATTTAAAGTGATTGCCTGCACGCAGGTGATTGACATGCTGCTGGATGAAGAATCGCAAAGTTTGGCGAATCTATCCGATTTTATTAAAAAACGGGTGACTTTGCAGCCAGACAACCAATACGCGAGAGAGGCGTTTGATATTATTTGGATTTAAGCGCTAGTTAAGATGATGGCTGTGGGGCAATGTTCAAAAAAGGCGAATGTGTTAATAGAATCGTTTTTTCAAAATTAGTATCATTTTTGAATGTAGTGTTGGCTTGAATCGCCGGCTTAACGGCTTTAATTAACTGCAACAACATCAAATCTAAAATTTGACCTTCTTTTAATATTGTGGCGTATTCTTTTTCTACTAACGCTAATTGATTATCCAGCGCTTCAGCGCTAGCTCTTGCTTGCATGAGGTTTTTAGAGCGCTGATCTAAGCTGGCCTTATGTTCTGCCATTTGATTTTTTAGCGTGCCCAGCACATCTTGCAGCCAATGCTCACAATCTTTTTCAGCTTGACTAAAAATGGCACGCGTTTGCGTACCAAGCCCTAAGTAAAATTTGCGAATCAAAAAGTGCTTTTCGGTTAGCACGTTAATAGGGTCAGTACAAAAATCATGGGTGATTTTTTCTAATGCGCGCATATTATTAATAAAATTAGACATATCTAACGGCGGCGGATTAAAGACTTCAAAGCCATGTTTTGAATGAAAAACCTGATAAATATTATCAGCTAATTTTTTTATATCACTGCTTTGTTTATTGATGTTTGTGGCTAACTCATTAGCCTGCTTCATCAAGTTGCGCATACCTTTATTCAAGCCTACTGTGGTCCAACTGTCACCCATTTCTTTGCGGCTAGACGCTAATGCAGATTCCAAATAATCCACACTTAAATGGCGCAACAGTTTTTTGCCAATATGACCAATTTTTTCGTCAGCTTGATTAAAGGTCGGAATCGATAATTCATAGCGCTTTCTGTCGCTAACTACCTGCGCGAAAATATGTTTAGTTGCGTCACTATTCTGACCTCTCAAGCTACGCAGTTCTGCAATTTGCTCACGCAAACTGTTGAGATGCTGCTGTATGATTTTGCGCGAGCCTTTAATCATCACACTACACTCATTGGCGATAGTGCGGCCTAAAATCTCATGTTTGGCCTGAATCATCTGGTTTCCCAATATGGTTTCAAGCTCAATAATGCCGCTTTGTTGGAGCAGGGATTCATTCTTTTTAATTTTGGCTACTAAGGCTTTTTGGGCAGAAATAGCAAAAACGTTCTCGGACGAAACTCCCAACTGATGCGCAGTCAAATTAATTTGTTTGGCAATCTCATTGTTAACATCATGTTTTGGTTTCAGTGCATCCCATAACATATCAATTTTGTTGAGTAATACCAGTTTATGTTTGGTGCGACCTTTTACAAATTCATTCCAAATCTGCATATCTGATTGCGTAATGCCAGTGTCGGTTGCCGTTAAAAACAATACAGCATGTGCGTTAGGGATAATGCTGAGGGTTAGCTCAGGCTCTGCACCCAGCGTATTGAGGCCGGGCGTATCAATCACTACTAAGCCGCTTTTAAGGAGTGGATGCGGATAGTTGATGATGGCGTGACGCCATAAAGGAATTTTGATCAAACCATGCGTTTTTAACGAATTTACCATACCAAAATCTTGCGGATTATATAAGCCCAGCGCTTCTGCTTCGCCTTGGGTCACTTCTTTTTGCTCAATTAATTTACGCAAAATAGCTTGCATTTCTGCTGGCGAATCAATGTTTAGCTTAAATTTTTGCCACGCGTTTGGAGTGGTTTTTAGATAAGTAAGTGAGTCATCACTTGCACGTGTAGCAATTGGCAATAATTTAATACAAGGCTCTTCGCGCGCATCCCAAAAAATTTCGGTAGGGCACATGGTAGTGCGGCCTGGTTCGCTGGGTAGCAGGCGCTGATTAAAGTCAGCAAAAAATAATGCATTAATCATTTCAGTTTTGCCGCGCGAAAACTCTGCTAAAAAAGCCAACACTAGTTGGTCGCGTTTTAACATTTCTAACACATCGTAAAGCCGCAGCTCTCTAATCGCATCACTATATTGACTTTTAGCCAGCCAATCACGGTAGTCTGTAATGGTTTGCCTGAGCAAATTGCGCCATTCTTGATACTCATGCACTTTGGTTTGTAATGGGGCTTGTAATGGTTGAGTAATCATACCGTTGTTATCAATATTGGTTATTTTTATCGGTTAACTCGATGATGAGTGCGATCTAAAATAGCCCTAATAATTGCATTTCTAGCGTTTTAAATACGGAAATATTCACCATTTGTAACAATATTAACGCAACTAACGGTGAAAAATCTAGACCATTTGTTGTGGGGATTAATCGACGTATTGAACCTAAAATGGGTTTTGTTAAAGTATCTAAAACGCCCGAAAAAAGGCTGTGTGGATTAACCCAACTGAGTATGACTTGCATCAAAATAGCATAAAAGAATACGTCTACCGCTGTGCGCAAAACGCCTAGTAGGCTCAAACCAATAAACCCAAGCCAAGCCGCATCACCAGCAACAAATAGTGGGAAATTGCGCAACATTAATAAGCTCAATTGCAGCAATAATTGCGTGATTAACGCTAAAAACAAGGTAGATAAATCTATTTTTTTAAAGCTGGGTAAAATTCTGCGCATTGGTTTAACGGCAAAATCGCTGAGCGTCATCACCATTAAACCTATTGGATTATTAAAGGGCGCTCTTAATAGCTGCATAAAAAAGCGCAATAAAAATACTAAGGTCAGTAAATTTAAAATCGTGGTGAGTAAAAATTCAAGCGCAGTGATGAGCATGTTAATAAAAGCCTAGTTTAAATATTGCTTATTCAATATTGTGTGTTAAGTATTAGTTAGTTTTTCAGTTTAATCTTTGCCTAATTCGTTGCCTAAAGTGTTGGCGCGTTCGCAAGCCTTTTGTGCCGCCAGCATAATGGCTTGTTTTACTTGAGAGTTTTGCAAACTCAGTACGCCTTGCTCGGTTGTCCCACCTTTTGAGGTGACTTGCATGCGTAAGGTTTCAATAGGCGTTGTGCTGGCATCTGCCAACAGGCTTGCACCTTTAAAGGTGGCAATGCTGAGTTCTTTAGCTTGCTGTTCATCTAAGCCTAAACTGAGTGCGGCAGCTTGCAAAGCCTCTATAAAATAAAACACATAAGCAGGGCCGCTGCCAGAAATAGCGGTTACCGCATCTAACTTTTCCTCGGTATCCAGCCAAATAGTGTTGCCAGCGGCTTTTAATATTTGGTCTGCTAGTGCGATATGTTTTTTAGATACTGTTGGCATAGCATATAAGCCAGTCACACCTGCTTGTATTTGGGCTGGCGTGTTGGGCATGGCGCGGACAATTGTTTGATAGCCGCCCAGCCAGCGGCTTAAATCGGTTAATCGGATGCCTGCGGCTATGGAAATAATGAGTGGTTGTGAGGCAGATTTTACTGATAAAAAAGTGGTTAAGTTTTTGGCCAAAGCTGATAGTTGCTGCGGTTTGATTGCTAAAACAATCGCGCTGCAATCGGCAACTGTGCTTAAATCTGCACTCACATGCACACCTAATTGTTCTAATTGCGGCCATTTGCTCACATCGTGCTCTACCACCACGATATTAGACATGGTTACTTTTTTATTTTTTAAACCAACAATCAAGGCATATGCCATATTGCCGCCGCCAATAAACGCTAATTTCATTTAACTTAATCTCATTCTATGGTTCTTATTGAGTTGTTAATGCTGGCCGAGCGCCAAATAAGGCAGAGCCAACACGCACTATGGTAGCACCTTCGTGAACCGCTGCAACATAGTCATCAGACATGCCGATGGATAAGGTGTCCAATATAAAACCTTGTTGCTTCAAGCTGCTATAAGTATCTGAAACAATTTTAAATTGCGCGCGCTGCGTTTCATAGTCGCTAGCAGGTGCTGGAATGGACATCACGCCACGTAATTTTAGATTTGGCAGTTGATTAATCGCTGCCGCTAGTTGCGCCGCTTCGGCTAAATCAGCGCCGCTTTTGGTGGCTTCAAAGCTACTGTTGATTTGAATACAAATATTGAGTGGCGCAAGTGTGCTTGGCCTAGCGTCAGATAAACGCTGCGCGATTTTAAGCCGATCAACCGAGTGTACCCAATCAAAATGTTGGGCAATCAATTGCGTTTTGTTGCTTTGAATTGGGCCAATAAAATGCCATTCAATATTTAAATCACTCAATTGTTGTTGTTTGCTGATGGCCTCTTGCACATAGTTTTCGCCAAACAGAAATTGCCCATGTAAGTACGCTTCACGCAATTTTTCCGCGGGTTGCGATTTGCTGACGGCGAGTAGTTGCACTTTATCATGCCGATTTGCATGAAGTAATGCTGCATGAATATTTGCTTGAATCGCTTGCAAGGAATCCGCAATTATGGTCATAATTCAAACACTTTAAGTAATTTGTTTAATGTAACTTATTAATATTGACTTAACACTTAATTAATAGTGAAATTTTACAGATTTAACGCTAATGCAAGCCTAAATTATAGCAGGAGCCGCACGTGGATATTTCAGATTTACTGGCCTTTTCGGTTAAGAATAAAGCATCAGATTTGCATCTATCAGCAGGTTTGCCACCAATGATTCGTGTGCATGGCGATATTCGCAAAATTAACGTGCCTGCATTTGATCATACCCAAGTACACGGCATGGTGTATGACATCATGAACGATGGACAGCGCAAGGTGTATGAAGAAACACTGGAATGCGACTTTTCGTTTGAGATTCCTAATTTAGCGCGTTTTCGTGTCAATGCGTTTAATCATAATCGCGGTGCTGGCGCTGTGTTTCGGACCATTCCTTCTAAAATTTTAACCTTAGAGCAGCTGAATTGCCCTGCCATTTTTAAAGAAATTGCTAACACGCCGCGCGGTATTGTGTTGGTGACAGGGCCGACTGGTTCTGGTAAATCCACTACCTTAGCGGCCATGGTGGATTACATTAACGAAAATGAAATGGGCCATATTTTAACGGTAGAAGACCCGATTGAATTTGTGCACACATCCAAAAAATGTCTGATTAATCAACGTGAAGTTGGCCCGCATACACTGTCTTTCCAAAACGCTTTGCGCTCTGCGCTGCGTGAAGACCCCGATGTGATTTTAGTGGGCGAGATGCGAGATTTAGAAACAATTCGCCTAGCCTTAAGCGCCGCAGAAACAGGCCATTTAGTGTTTGGTACTTTGCATACCAGTTCAGCCGCTAAAACGGTAGACCGTATTGTGGATGTGTTCCCAGCGGCAGAAAAAGAAATGGTACGCTCAATGTTATCTGAATCATTACGCTCTGTGATTTCGCAAACCTTATGTAAAACCAAAGATGAGCAAGGCCGCGTTGCTGCGCATGAGATTATGATTGGTACGCCAGCGATTCGTAACTTAATTCGCGAAAATAAAGTGGCACAAATGTATTCTGCGATTCAAACAGGCCAAAATATCGGTATGCAAACGCTGGATCAGAATTTACAAGATTTAGTACGCCGCAACGTTATTTCGGCCAACGAGGCACGCAGTAAAGCATCCAATAAAGAATCGATTATTGGCTAATATTAACGATGAAACGCTAGGAATTCATGATGGAAAAAGGTCAGGCTGAGAAATTTGTATTTGATTTGCTGCGCTTGATGATTGGCAAAAAAGCTTCTGATATGTTTATTACTGCGGGCTTTCCGCCAGCGATGAAAATTGATGGAAAAATGACGCCAGTCAGCCAGCAGGTTTTGTCTGCCCAACAATCACGCGAAATTGCTCGTTCAATTATGAACGATAAACAGGCGGCAGAATTTGATGCGACCAATGAATGTAACTTTGCCATTGGTTTGCCTGGCGTTGCACGCTTTAGGGTCAGTGCTTTTGTACAGCGCGGTTCAATTGGCATGGTATTTAGAACCATCGCCACTAAAATTCCTAAATTCGAAGAGTTAAAATTACCAGAAGTACTCAAAGATATCGCCATGACTAAACGTGGTTTAGTGATTTTTGTGGGCGGCACTGGCTCTGGTAAATCGACTTCTTTAGCCGCCATGATTGGCTATCGTAATGAAAATAGTTATGGTCATATTATTACGATAGAAGACCCGGTGGAATTTGTGCACGATCACATCAATTGTGTCATCACCCAACGCGAAGTAGGTGTGGATACCGAAAACTGGCATATTGCGCTTAAAAATACCTTACGACAGGCGCCCGATGTGATTTTAATTGGCGAAATTCGCGACCGAGAAACCATGGATTACGCGATTGCTTTTGCTGAAACTGGTCATTTATGCATGGCGACTTTGCACGCTAATAGTACCAATCAGGCGCTTGACCGCATTATTAACTTTTTCCCTGAAGAGCGCCGTCAACAATTATTGATGGATTTGTCACTGAATACGCGTGCGTTTATTTCACAGCGTTTAATTCCAAAAAGTGATGGGATTGGCCGTGCAGCTGCGATTGAGATTATGATTAATTCACCGTTGATTTCTGATTTAATCTTTAAAGGCGAAGTGCACGAAATTAAAGAAATTATCAGTCGCTCTCGCGAAATCGGCATGCAGACCTTTGATCAAGCCTTGTTTGATTTGCATGAATCGGGCGATATTAGCTATGAAGATGCATTAAAAAATGCCGACTCTGTCAACGATTTACGCCTAAAAGTGAAACTACATGGAAAAGGTGCTCATGATAAAGATGTGTCATCTGGTCTAGACCATTTAGGTATTGTGTAGATAACAATCTGCAGCTAGTAGATATAAAAAAACCGATGCATGCATCGGCTTTTTTATCATTACAATCAATCAGCTATTCAATAGAAATCTCTACGCGCCTAGCCTCAGCTAAATCTGCACCGCCATCAACGCTTTGTGGTTTACGCTTGTCGATTCTATCATCATCAATACCTGCGTCTTCTAAAACATCTTCAACCGATTCAGCTCGTTCTTTTGCTAATTCTTCATTGAGTGCTTTATCCCCTTTAGGGTCGTGATATCCAGAAAGAATTGCTTTAGACTCTGGGTGCGTTTTTAGCCAGTCAATAATGGCGGCCAAACTAATGCTGGCATCACTGGGTAGCGTGGTTTTGCCAGAATCAAAATATAGCTTTATTGTGGCTGGTGGTGCGTCAGCGGGCGTTGATTCGTCAATCGCCCCTACCACAAGCTGATTATCAACTACTACACCTGAGCCAAAAAATGCCTGTGCATCGTTACCTATTTGTTGCTTTATCGCCTCACTCTGTACGCTACCAGAAAGCACTGCATTTTTATCGTTACCCTGAATAAGCAGATTTTCATCGTTCAGTATATTGCTCAGCTTGTCGGCTTGACTTAGCCAAGCGATATTTTTGCCATCTCCCGAGCTAGTTAAACCACTATTTGAAGCACTAAAACTAAAGTCACTAGTAGAGGCAGCTTGGTCATCGCTCATCGCGCTAGCAGCGGGAGTTTCAGTTAATGCGCCACAACAAGCAGTCGACGGCCCGCGACCTGTAAATAGCATCCACAGCAAAATGAGAGCAAGCAAGACGGCCACAACCCATGTCCAAAGGTTGTATCTGGGCTGAAGATGGCCCGATGAGTGGTGCTTAGAGTGTTGATTCATAGCATGACTCTCCCATTATTTTTTAACGCCACCAGAAAGTGCATTTTGCAGTTTTTTGAGTTCAGTCCATTTATTTTCAGCCGCTAACGCCGCCTGCTGAGCCCAAGTGCTTGGGTTGGCAATACGGAAACGTGAGCCGCCAGCATCTAAAATGGCACGCATTTGCGGTACAGTTGCCTCGGCCAAAGCTGCGAAAGTTTTAATACCATTATTATGGAACAGCTCATTGATTTTAGGGCCAATACCTTCAATAACGGTTAAATCGTTGGCGTTTTTCAGCGCAAAACCAGCTGCTTTTGCTGCTGCGATATCAATCATCACACTAGCTGAGGGTGTTGCTGATTTAGTGGGTGCAGGTTTGGCTGCGGCTGTTTTTGCGGGTTTAGCTGCAGGGCTCGCTGCTTTTGAAACAGCGACTTTGGGGGCAGGCATTTCAGCTAATTTGCTAGTTTCGTTTGTACTAGCTGCGCTTGTACTAGATGTGTTTGCAGGCGCTGAAGTTGGCGTTGTATCAGTTTTTGAATGATTCGGGCAGCAGCATTTGCATAGCCAGCGATTAAGCAACCAGCCTAATAAAAATCCCAATAACAGCCAAAACCAGCAGCATGATAACGTACTAAAAAAAGCATTCATTTTTACTCCCCAATAAAATGACAGATTGAAACAAAAAGCTTATTAATACATAAATTTACGACACTGTAATGACTATCTGCCCCTTTTGGAAAAACGTCAAGTAATAGTCAGATAGCACTCTGATTTAACACCAAAGTTAACAGTATTTTTTAAGGTAATTAATGATGTGCTTGATACGTGATTTGCCCGTGTAAAAGCGTGTAATGCACTTTTCCTATCATTTCTAAGCCCAAAAAGGGCGTGTTTTTGCCTTGGCTAATTAATTGGTTTGGCGTTACTTTCCATATTTGTTCTGGGTCAAAAATCGCAATGTCTGCGTCGCCACCAATGCCTAAATGTCCACCTGCAATCCCTAGTATCGCTGCTGGTTGAGTGGTGATTCTACTAATTGCATCAGCTACCGTAAGTCGATGATTATTTGCCCATTTCAGTGCCAGTGGCAGTAACAACTCCAAGCCTGTTGCACCTGCCTCTGCTTCTGCAAAAGGTAAAAGTTTTGCATCATCGTTCACTGGTGTATGGTCAGAACAAATGGCGTCAATGGTGCCATCTTTTAAACCAGCGCTTAGCGCCTCTTTGTCTCGCATCGTGCGTAATGGTGGTTTTAGATTGGAATGGGTATTAAAAAACCCAATGTCAAAATCGGTTAAGTGCAAGTGCTGCGCGCTGACATCTGCGGTGACTTGAATGCCTTGTTTCTTCGCGTCACGCACCAGTGCAACGCCTTCAGCAGTCGATAAGCGGCACAGGTGAATTTTAGTATTGGTTTCTTGTGCAATGCGTAAAATGCTAGCGATTGCCAAGCCCTCAGCCGCGGCTGGAATACCTTTTAAGCCAAGCCTACTGGCCATTTCACCATCATGTGCAACGCCGTTTCTGGCTAAATACTCGTCTTCTGCACGCAAAAATAATGTATAGCCAAAGGTTGCTGCGTATTCACAAGCGCGCCATAGCACTTGCGTGTCGGTAATGCCACTATCAGCTTGGCTAAAACCCACGCAGCCAGCCTCTGTCAATTTACACATTTCTGTGAGCAGTTTGCCTTGTAGTTGTCGTGTTAACGCGCCAAGCGGATACACATGAGCAAGATTAATTTGCTTGGCGCGGTGTTTTAACATCTCTACCAAACCAGGCTCATCTAATACGGGTTGCGTATCTGGCGTGCAAGCAAGGCTGGTCACACCACCTGCGGCTGCGGCATGTAATTCGCTCACTAAAGTAGCCGAATATTCAGAACCAGGTTCGCGTAAGCGTGCGCTTAAATCCACAAAACCTGGGCTAACGATTAGGCCTGCAGCATCAATAGTTTGATTGGCAGTAAAGTCGACTGGTTTGTTGCCGATTCCCACGATTTTGCCAGCGGCAATATAAACGTCTTGTTTGACGTTAATGTTATTTTTAGGGTCAATCACATGACCATTTTTGATATGAATTTTCATGCTGTAACCCCTGCAGAGGATTGTAGGCTTGACGGAAATCCAGAACCTAAAAGTGCCATTACTGCCATGCGCACCGCGATACCATAAGTTACCTGCGGTAAAATCACCGATTGACTGCCATCCGCCACGCTGGAATCAATCTCTACGCCGCGATTCATGGGACCTGGATGCATCACAATCGCATCTGGCTTAGCAAGCTTTAATTTTTCTTGAGTTAAGCCAAAGGTTTTAAAGTATTCTTGCGCGCTTGGTAGCATCGCGCCATTCATGCGCTCGTTTTGCAGGCGCAGCATCATAATCACATCCACATCTTTTAAGCCTGCTTTTAAATCGTGAAATACTTGCACACCCATTTTTTCGATGCCAGTAGGCAATAATGTTTTAGGGGCAATCACACGCACTTCGGGTACGCCAAGCGTGGTAAGCGCATGAATTTCGCTTCTTGCCACCCTTGAATGCAGCACATCACCCACTAATGCGACGCGCAGATTGTGCATATCGGGCTTATAGCGACGGATGGTAAACACATCCAGCAAACCTTGTGTTGGGTGCGCATGGCGGCCATCGCCTGCGTTAATCACGCTAATATTATCTGGCACATGTTGCGCAATAAAATGCGCCGCGCCGCTTTGTGCATGGCGCACCACAAACATATCGGCATGCATGGCGATTAAATTATCCACCGTATCTAAAATGGTTTCGCCTTTTGATTGGCTAGATGTGCCAACGTTAAGGTTAATCACATCGGCAGATAAACGTTTGGCGGCAATTTCAAAGGTGGTACGGGTGCGGGTGCTATTCTCAAAAAAGATATTGCATACTGTTTTGCCGCGCAATAAGGGCACTTTTTTAATATCGCGCTCTGCCACGCCAACAAAGGTTTCGGCGGTATCTAAAACTTGATTCAGAATACGTTTGGGTAAGCCTTCAATGGTGAGCAAGTGTTTTAAATTGCCGTCAGCATCCAGTTGCGGGTTATACATGGCTAGCCTTTACGTCATCTTTTTCTAAACTTAGATGCAGTTTACCTTTGGTATCTTGTGATAGTTGCAAGCTCTCATTTGGTTTGAGCAGGATTTCTGCCCCTACAATTTGTGGCGCAATGGGTAGCTGTGCACCGCCGCGATTAATCAATACTGCTAGTGTGATACTGGCAGGTCTGCCGTAATCAAATAGCTCATTCATGGCTGCACGAGTGGTGCGGCCTGTATAAAAAATATCGTCAATCAAAATAATGTGTTTATCTTGCACGTTAAACGCAATATTAGATGGCTGCATTTCAGCTTTTAAGCCGCGTTGCGCGTAATCATCGCGGTACAAGGCTGCATCTAGCGTGCCGAAAGGGATTTCAGTTTTAAGCTGGCTTAAAATGCGTTGCATCAACCAAACGCCACCGCTATGAATGCCGATTAAAGCGCTGTTTTCTGTTACCTGAGGGTTTGCAAGTTGCGCGAGAATTTTTGCGCTGATATCACTTAATAATGTTTCTGGGTTAGGTAGTTGCATGTTCATCTTTTATTCAAAAGTTAAGCACTTAAAGTTGTTCAAAATATGATTGTAGAATACTTTGTGCCGCCACCGCATCCAGCAGGTTTTTTTGTTTAGCGCCTTTAATCCCAGCAGCCTGCAAACGCTCAGCCGCTTCAACAGAAGTCAGACGCTCATCCACCATAGTCACTGGCAAATTAAAACGGCCTTCCAGCCGCTGTGCAAATTTTTTAGCTAAATGCGTTAAGTTGTGTTCTGTGCCGTCCATATGCATGGGCAGCCCAACTACCAGCAGGCTTGGGCGCCATTCATGGATGATATTGGCAATTTGTGCAAACTTGGCATCATTGGTTTCGGCTATTACAGTCGACACTGGGTGCGCGGCCTTTAATAGCGTCTCGCCCATTGCCACACCAATGCGTTTTTCGCCAAAATCAAAAGCGAGCACAGTGCCCACAATATAAGGATATTTGCGTTCTAAAATGGGTAAATGGCTCTGGTTTTTAGAGATTTTGGCGCTGCTTAAACGATTTGGCGCGTCTGACATGATTTAGGCGTGCCCTGCGTTGTGCGATAAATTGGCTAAATTTAAGCCCATTAATTGCATGGCAATATCAAATTTTTCATCGTTTGGCGCATCAAAAACTAAGGTGTGAATATCATGAATATTGTTGGTATCTAGGCTTAGCCACGCATTTTGCATCATTTCATCTTCTAGCTGACCTGGATTCCAGCCTGCATAACCTAGTGCAATCAGAATTTTCTCTGGCCCTGTATTTTGTGCGGCCGCTTCTAAAATATCTTTTGATGTAGTCAATGCAATGGTGTTATTCACCAATATGGTTGAGTTATACTCTTGATGCGGCGTGTGCAAAATAAAGCCGCGCTCTATTTGCACGGGGCCGCCGTAGTGCACAGTTTTTTCAAGTAAAGCAGGGGAATCGGGGCTGACTTTGATTTGTTCAAACAAATCAATAATGGTGATGTCTGTGGCACGATTAACTACCACGCCCATCGCGCCATCTTGATTGTGCGTGCAAATATAGATGACGGTTTTAGAAAAATAAGGGTCTGTCATGGCGGGCATCGCGATGAGAAACTGACCTGTAAGATTAATATTTTCCAATGGCTAATACTTTAACATTATTTAGCTTGATTAATCAAATACTTAACACTTTTTTTTGACCGAAATTTAGCGCAAGCTAGGTTTTGTCGCATTCCAAATAGCCTGTGATTTCTAAACCAAAGCCCATCATGCTCGGCATTTTGCGTGGCGTTGCCATTAAGCGCATTTTGCGTACGCCTAAATCCAGCAAGATTTGCGAACCGATACCGTAAGTGCGCAATTCTTGGTTGTAGCGTATTGGCTCATCGGCATGCGCAATGCGCGATAGCAAGTCGCCCGTAGATTCCGAATGATGCAACAATACAATCACACCACATGTCGATTCTGAAACCACGCGCATAGCTTGTAGCATATTCCAGCTATGTGTGCAGCTAGTGCTATCTAACAAATCGAACACCGATAATGGCTCATGCACACGCACTAAAGTTTCTTTATCGGCAGATGGCTCACCTTTTACTAAGGCTAAGTGTAATTCGTTAGCAATTTTATCCGCATAAGCAATTAAGCGCATGGGGCCATAAGGTGTGGTAATCGTGCGTTCTGCCGCCCGCTCAATCAGCTTTTCAGTTTCGCTACGATAATGAATTAAATCGGCAATCGTGCCAATTTTAATGCCGTGTTGCTGCGCAATCTCCACTAAATCAGGCAAGCGCGCCATTTCGCCATCGTCTTTGAGTATTTCGCAAATAACAGATGCAGGTTGCACACCAGCTAATTCTGCCAAATCGCAGCCCGCTTCAGTGTGACCTGCACGCACCAATACGCCGCCATTTAACGCGGTAAGTGGGAAAATATGGCCAGGGCTGATAATACTTTTTGGTGTGGCATCTTTGGCGACAGCGGCTTTAACCGTTGTAGCGCGATCTTTGGCAGATATGCCAGTAGTGACACCAGTTGCCGCCTCAATCGAAACCGTAAAGTTGGTACCTAAACGTGTGCCGTTTTTTTGTACCATTGGCGGCAGATTAAGTTGTTTGCAACGCGCCTCAGATAAAGTTAAGCAAATCAACCCGCGCCCATATCTGGCCATAAAGTTAATATGCTCGGCTGTGACAAACTCTGCCGCAATCACAAAATCACCTTCGTTTTCGCGGCTTTCGTCATCGACTAAGATGACAATCTTGCCTGCTTTAATGTCGGCGATGATGTCAGTGATAGGGCTTATGTAGTCTAGTGGCATAGTTTAAGTTTGATTCATCAACATTAGTCTTCCACTTGGTTGTTCGACCACTCGGTCATGCGCTCTACATAGCGTGCAATTTGGTCGATTTCTAAATTGACTTGGCTACTAGCAGTAAGTTGATTAAACGTTGTGTGTTGTAAGGTGTGTGGAATAATATTCATGGTAAAGATATTTTTTTCGACACTATTGACTGTTAAGCTAACGCCATTCACGCAAATAGAACCTTTTTTGGCAATATATTTGGATAGTGCACGCGGCGCTTCAATTGTGAGTTTCCAGCAATCGCCTAAATCGGTAAATGTGACTACAGTGCCGATACCATCTACATGCCCACTGACCAAGTGCCCACCCAGCCTGTCGTTTAGGCGTAATGCTTTTTCTAAATTGACTGCCTGCAACTGATTTAAACCAGTGGTGACATTAAGTGTTTCTGTTGAAACATGCGCTTCAAAATGGGTTTTAATACTATTGGTTTCAATTATTCTCGTCGCTGTTAGGCAAACACCGTTAACAGCAATGCTGTCACCTAACTTCACATCGTCTAAACCCAAACTTGCAGCATGAATATGTAGCTTAATATCTTCACCAACGGCTGTAATCGCCTCAATGTGGCCTACGGCCTGAATAATTCCTGTAAACATGTCAGTATTTTAACAGTTGTGTCGATTAAGCGGTTAAACAGCATGCATTTTAATCGTATAAATTATATTAAAAAAATATACAATTGCAGTTAGCGCGCGATTTGTAGGCAGTTTTTGGCATCTGGTACGTATTTTGCAAAGCTAACAATAAAAGAAATACTACAAATCATTTTTAATGTTAGGTTTGCACAATGTTGTCTGTGGTTATGCATAAAATTCAAACAGTTTTTCAGCATCAAGAGATGCAGAAAACGCTCGGCTGGATGCATACTTTGCCAGAAATGGCAGAGTTGGATGTATTAATTGAAACGAGACAACAGCTAGCTAAAATTGAATTCGACAATATTCATCAGGCTAAACTGCAAATTGACTTAATCCTAGAAATCGACCGAAATACGTACCGTTATGCTAAGAAAGAAACATATAAGTATCTGACTATATTGAAAATTAATAAAAAATTAGAAGCCAGCATTTATAACGCTACTTATCTATATTATCGTCAATTATTTGTTTCTTATACGCAATTTTTAACCTGCTACGAAGCGCAAAATAAAGTGTTCGTTAGTGAAGATAAAATTAATTTAATTTTATGCCGCTTGCTAAATGCTGCTTTTGCGATGGCCAAATGGCGTTATTTTGATGACCAACCAGCGCCTGCTGGTATGTGGTCGACTGTGCATAAAGTCATCAGACTCGCCGAAAACTTGACAATCATGAACAAAAATTTATTTTTGTATAGCTTCCATCGCAAAGAAACCAGTATTGCCACTATTTTAAAACAGGGCTTTATGATGGACACCTTGCATAAAGGCAATTACAGCCGCTTGCAAATTCAATTAACAGAACAAGTGCTTAAAGCTTGGGCGACTAATCCGTTAATTTTAAATAAATATAGACAAGACAAAGTACAGTTTTTTATTAATTTAGAGGATGACAAAGGTCCAGAAAGAATTCGCGCTGTTGAAAAATATGCCGAATATCGCTTTTGGAAAACCACGCGTATTGTGGATAAAATTGAAGCGTATTTATGTGCAGTGGATACGCAAAAACCGTTAACAGAATTTGGCCTAGATAAAATTGCACCACCATCTGTGGTGTTGAAATTATTCAAAAAGCTGCGTGCAGAATGGTGTGTAGAGGGTTTTGAGCGTCAACGCAGGAAAGAGCCGCGCCTTAAAAATAGTAAATTGCTGAATGTGAGTTTTGGCTTGCCAGATATTTGCGCACGCCTTGAAAATATGCGCAAAAGTTTAGATTTGGAAGCGTTTAAAGCCCCGCCGTCATTGGATGATGATCAAATTAAATTTGATTTGAAATTAGCGCAGCAACGCCGCAATAAGTTTATTCCAAAGCCAACTCAAAGCCATCTTGGTAGTGAAAACTGGTGGATGGTAGATGAAAGTAGTGGCGGCTTTGCAGTGGATTTAGGCAAAGAAATTAATCATTGGGTAGAGCCAGGTCAGTTAGTTGGTTACACCACGACCGACGATAAAACGACTTTGATGATTGCCGAAATTAAAAGCGTACGCAAGCAGGCGAACGGAATGTATCGTGCAGGGCTGGAATTTATTGGTTCTCACGGCGTGTCAATGAAAGTGGCGCATAACAATCCAGAAAAAAGTACAGAAGCGCAGTTTGGCTATTTTGTTGAGGATGGCACACTTAACTTTGATGCGCTCAATGCATTTGATGGCATCTTGCTTAAAAACACTAATCGCCATGCCGGCAAAAATACATTGATTCTACCCAGAAACGAGTACAAGCGCGGCAGTGAATATGTGATTCAAATCAACGGACAGGATAAACTGGTTCAAGTAGGCGTTTTACAAATGAAGCAACGTGAGTGGGTGGGCGTTGAATTGCCAGCATAAGCACTTGTTATAAATTCGTCCTTATTTAGTGGTTAAGTAATCAAAATGCCCTTACAAAGTAGAATCTTAAGCAGATAAACTGCTAAGATTCTGCCTATGTCATTTTTCACCAAAATAGTATCAAAACTACCCTTTGAATTGTTCGTTGGCTTGCGTTACACCAAGGCCAAACGTAAAAATCATTTCATCTCTTTTATTTCATTCACCAGCATGATTGGCATTGGGCTGGGTGTGGCCGCGCTGATTATTGTGCTTTCTGTGATGAATGGTTTTCAGGCGGAATTGCGCGATCGTATTTTGGGTGTGGCTTCACATTTGGAAATTACGGGCGCCAATAATCAACTAAGCGATTGGCCTAAATTAGCTGGCGAAGTGAAATCGAATAAAGAAGTCAAAGCCAGCGCGCCCTATGTGATGGCGCAAGGCATGCTGAGTTTTGGCCAAGGCGTACAAGGCGCAATTGTGCGTGGTGTGCTGCCCAAGCTAGAGAATCAAGTGGCTGATTTAGGCAACCATATGAAAGCGGGCAGCTTAGATGACTTAAGATCAGGTGAATTTAATATTGTACTGGGTGCTGATTTGGCGCAATTATTAGGTATTGGTATTGGTGAGAAAGTAGTTTTATTAGCCCCGCAAGGCCAATTTACCCCAACAGGCGTAGTGCCGCGTATTAAGCAATTTAAAGTGGTGGGTTTATTTCAAATTGGCATGTACGAATATGACGCTGGCCTAGCGCTGATTCATATTGATGACGCCGCCAAGCTGTATCGCATGGGCAATAATGTGTCAGGTTTACGTTTAAAGCTGGATGATTTGTTCGATGCGCCAGCCATGTCAGCCAAGCTATCACTTAGCCTGAGTGAATCGGCCAGCGCCTATTTTGTGACCGATTGGACGCAGCAACACGCTAATTTTTTTAAAGCAGTGCAGCTCGAAAAACGCGTGATGTTTATTATCTTGACTTTAATTGTGGCAGTAGCGGCATTTAATATCGTATCTACTTTAGTGATGGCGGTGACTGATAAGCGCGCCGACATTGCTATTATGCGCACCTTTGGCGCCAGTCCTGGCAGCATCATGCGTATTTTTATGATTCAAGGTGCGCTGATTGGTGTGATTGGTACTTTAATGGGCGCGGTGTTTGGTGTGCTGATTGCGCTTAATATTGATACCATCGTGCCCTTGCTAGAGCGTATTTTCCAAGTCCAATTTTTAGCGAAAGATGTGTATTACATTAGCGATTTGCCCTCTAAAGTAGAGTGGCCAGATGTGATTACGATTGTGGTGATGTCTTTTGTATTGAGCCTGCTCGCCACGCTTTATCCTAGCTATAAAGCCTCAAAAATTAACCCTGCCGAGGCATTAAGATATGAATAATATTATTCAAAGTAATGCTTTAACTAAAACCTACACAGGCTTAGATGTCGCCGTCTTAAACGGTATCGACTTAACAGTCAATAAAGGCGAACAAATTGCGATTGTTGGCACTTCGGGTTCAGGCAAAAGCACGCTGTTGCATTTGTTGGGCGGGCTAGATACGCCGACTAGCGGCTCTGTTAGTTTGTTAAACAAAGATTTAAGTCTATTAAGCGAAACACAAAAAGGCCAATTGCGAAACCAAAGCTTGGGCTTTGTGTATCAGTTCCATCATTTATTGCCAGAATTTACCGCGATTGAAAATGTGGCGATGCCCTTGTTGATTCGTCGCGTACCAAGTAGTCAAGCCATTGAAATGGCGAAAGAAACTTTGCTTAAGGTTGGGTTGGGTCATCGTTTAGAGCATATGCCTGGCGAATTATCTGGTGGTGAGCGCCAACGCGCGGCTTTGGCTAGAGCCTTAGTCACAAAGCCCGCCTGTATACTGGCAGATGAGCCAACTGGCAATCTAGACCGCGTGACGGCTAATTTGGTATTTGATTTGTTAATTGAAATGAATAAAGCAGAAAACACCAGCCTAGTTGTGGTGACGCATGATTTAAGCTTGGCTGCCAAAATGCAAAGGCAATATCGCTTAGTCGATGGCAAATTGCAGCCGCTGGTTGATTAAATTGTGCGCTAATTAATTCACATCGCCTTTAAAACGCTCAATATTTAAATCAATCAAATGATTATCGCGGCAATTGGCTTTGTATTGGGGGCTTGGTTGCTTCAGCAGCAAACGGTGTTGCCCAGTGCTTTGTGTTGGCTGTTTACACTTTTATTGCTACTGTTTATTTACTTCGCAAAATCAAAGCACTTCAATTTATCTAAATCAAGCAATCACTTACTTCATCATATCTATGTTTTCTTAATCGCTTTTTCAATCGGTTTTTGTTGGGCAGCTATTTTTGCGCAGATGAGATTAAGCGATGAATTACCCAAAAATTGGCAACAAAAAAGTATTGACATCATAGGTGTTATCGCCACTTTACCCGAGCAAACAGAGCGTGGCGTGCGCTTCCAATTTGATGTTGAGCAAGTATTAACCAAAGATGAAGGTTTGAATGTACCGCGCCATATCGCATTAACTTTTTACCCCAAAATAAGTGTTAAGTCTGCTCTGCCATCTAGAAGTAAAACTGATTTTCATGCAGGTCAGCGTTGGCAGTTTGCGGTTAAATTAAAGCGTCCACACGGTACTTATAATCCGCATGGCTTTGATTTTGAAGCGTGGGCACTGGCGCAAAATATTAGAGCAACTGGCACAATTTCAAATAAAAGTGGCAACAAAAAACTGCAAAATTTTGTGATTAAACCTGCTTATCTGGTTGAGTATTGTCGCGAAAAAATAGGGTATGGCATTGCTCAAGCATTGGCTGGCAAGGCTTACGCAGGGGTGATTCGTGCGCTGGTGGTGGGCGACGATAGTCAAATTAAGGCAGACGATTGGGCAATCTATTTGCGCACAGGCACCAATCATTTGATGAGCATTTCTGGCTTGCATATCACGATGTTGGCTGGCTTAACATTTGCACTGACTGCTTTTATTTGGCGGCGAATTCCCCGTTTGGTTTTATGGATGCCCACCCGCAAAGCCGCCACGATTGTTGGGCTAATCATCGCCATTCTGTACGCCTGTCTTGCAGGGCTATCAATACCGACGCAGCGCACTTTATTTATGCTGATGACATTTGCGCTGGCTTTATTGCTGGGGCGCAATTTGGCAATTTCACGTGCGCTGGCGATTGCGTTAATCGTTGTTGTGCTGATTGACCCTTGGGCGGTGATTGCAGCAGGTTTTTGGTTATCTTTTTGTGCTGTGGCTTTTATAGCGTATATCACTGTGGGCAGGCTAAAAACGCCGCATTGGTTAAGCGCTGCAATCCATACCCAATGGGCAATTACATTGGGTTTGTTGCCGATTTTAATTGTGCTGTTTAGTCAAACATCCGTTGTTTCGCCGCTGGCAAATGCCTTTGCTATTCCTGTTATCAGTTTAATTGTGGTGCCATTGAGCATACTCGGTAGTTTTTTGCCAATGGATATTGTTCTACATGGCGCACATGTGGTATTGCAGTGGTGCATGTTTGGCTTGAATTGGCTGGCCAATCTGCCTATCGCGGTTTGGCAACAAGCCGCACCGCCAGCTTGGGCAGTGTTAGTAGCGCTGCTTGGTGTTCTTTGGCTATTATTACCGCGCGGTTTTCCGCAACGCTGGTTAGGCTTTGTATTATTGCTGCCTTTATTTTTTGTGCCTACAAAAAAACTGGAATCAGGCGCCATGCAAGTGAACATTTTAGATGTGGGGCAGGGCTTAAGTGTTGTCGTTAAAACCGCAAACCATGTGCTGTTATACGATGCGGGCAGTCGCTACTCTAGCCAAAATGATGCCGGTAGCCGAATTGTGCTGCCCTATTTACGTGGCGAAGGCATTCAAAAGCTAGATGGTTTTATGATTAGCCATGACGATGCCGACCATAGCGGCGGCGCGGCGTCTGTTCTGGCGCAAATGCCAATTAGTTGGTTAGCAACCAGTTTCGATATTTCTAACGATTGGCAAGTAAAAAGACACTTGAAATGTGCGGCAGGACAATCTTGGCAGTGGGATAAGGTGAACTTTCAAGTGTTGCACCCAAGTGAAAGTAGTTATCAACAGCTTGATATTAAAGATAATAATAGAAGTTGTGTATTAAAAATAAGCAGTCAATTTGGCAGCATTTTACTCACAGGTGATATCGAACAATCAGCAGAGGACGAACTGCTACAAGCCAATGCGTTGATGCATGGTGTTTTGTTCAGTGACGTCATTGTAGCGCCACATCACGGCAGCAAAACCTCTTCAACCGATGATTTTGTGCAGGCGGTTGGTGCAAAACAGGTAATATTTACTGTAGGCTATTTAAATCGGTTTAAACATCCCAAATCAACTATCGAGTCACGCTATATTGAAAGCGGCGCAATCAATTTTCGATCCGATTATCATGGTGCATTGCAGGTTAACTTTACGCAACATCAGTCGCCATTTGTAGAATCGTGGCGGCAAAATCACCCCAAATATTGGCACGATAAATACTAAATTACGCATGATAAAAGTGTAAGCCCTATCACTTACAACTTGCCGAAAACGCCGCTTCAAGCTAAAGTAATAGCAGTTTTTAAAAACATAAGGAGTTTTGCTGTGTGGGAAATTATTCTGGCCGCTGGCTGGCCAATTTGGCCGTTGATTATCGCTTCAATTATTGCCTTGGCGATTATTGGGGAACGTGCTTGGGCCTTGCGTACCGAAGTGGTTACACCAAGTAATTTATTGCCAGAAGTGCAGAAATGGTTAAACCAAGGTGGCGTTACTAAAGAAACGCTTACAAAACTCGAAAAACATTCGCTCTTAGGCGAAGTGTTTGCAAGCGCATTGGCAAATAGCAAAAATTCGCGCGAAATCACCAAAGAAGCGATTGAAGAAACAGGCCGCGCTGTAGCGCACAAATTAGAGCGTTACCTGCCAACTTTAGGCACGATTGCCACTGTTTCGCCTTTGCTCGGTTTATTAGGTACTGTGATTGGTATGGTGGAACTATTTGGCTCATTCACCAATAGCGGCCACGATGTTGCCCAGTTTGCGCGTGGTATTTCAGTTGCACTTTACAACACAGCAGGTGGTATTGTTGTTGCTGTACCTGCCATGATTGCTTATCGTTATTACCGCGCAAAAGTAGATGGATTGTTAGTTGATATGGAACAGCAAGCGATTAAGTTGGTAGAGATATTACACGGCGAACGCAAATAGTTTTCATGAGTTCGTCTGAAATCGCTCTAAAACGGCGTTATTCGTTTTCCGTGCTAATCGTATTGTCTGTAAAAAATATCTTGTATTCGCCTGATTATAAACAAATACAAGAGCAAAAAATTCAAGCTTAAAAATGGGTTAAGTAGTTGGTAGTAAAAGGAAAAATATGAATTTTCAACGCGGTAAAAGGCACGAAGAGCTAGAGATGAATCTAGTGCCATTGATTGATGTGCTATTGGTGATTATTATTTTCTTGGTAGTGAGTGCGACTTTTTCGCGTACCAGTGAGCTGCAAATTAATCTACCAACAGCAGAGGCGAGCAGCCCGCAAGATAAGCCACTGATTATTACAGTAGAAGTTGATGCGACTGGTCGTTATGTTGTGAATGGTAATGCAGTTGATAATGGCACCATTAACGATATTTCTAACGCGCTGACTAAAGCCGTTGGCAATGGCAAAGAGCCAACAATTGTGATTAATGCTGATGCAAAAGCGACACATCAATCTGTTGTGAATGTAATGGAAGCATCAAGGTTAGCCAACTACACGCATATTACTTTTGCCACACAAGTAGGTGCTGGTACTTAAAAAATAAATGTCGGCAAAAAATATTCGTGACCGACACTTTATTGTATTCAGCCAATTTAGTATTTGAATTTTCATTTATTTAAGTGATTACATCATCATTTTTTTACACCTAGTCGACTGATGCGTTAAATGTCGAAATCCTCACGTAAAAAAGAAGTTATTCCACATATCGCTAACGCAAAATTATTATATTTGCGTTTGTTTCGCTATGCTTGGCACTATAAAGCGTATTTCTTAATCAGTATTTTTGCTTTGGTTGTGTTATCAGCCAGCAACACGGGTTTTTTGGCGCTGATTAAACAAGTCACCGATGAGGGCTTTGTCAAGCAATCGCCAGATCAGGTTTACAAATTGCCGTTAATGCTATTTGGGTTAATGGCAATTAGAGCATTAGCGGGATTCGTTTCTTTGTATTACATGCGCTGGATAGCCCGCCATGTGGTGGAAGTGATTAGAAATGAAGCATTTTCAAAATTAATGCTGTTACCTGTCAGCTATTTTGATGCAGGCTCTTCAAGTGTGATTGTTTCTAAGCTCACTTACGATACAGAACGCTTATCCATCGTATCTACCAGAGTAGCATTGTCAGTGATTCGTGACGCATTAACCGCCGTTGGTTTGCTGGGCTACATGCTGTATTTAGACTGGAAATTAACGCTGATTTTTGCCGTTGTTACACCACTAATGGCACTTTATTTACGAAAAATGACACCAAAACTGCGTGCCAGCGCCAAGCGCGTGCAAGAATCCATGGGCGACATGACCAAAGCCGCAGAAGAGGCGATTGCAGGTCAACGCATTGTCAAGATTTTTGGCGCAGGCGAATACGAAGTGAATAGATTTGCCAAAATCGTCGGCAATAATCGCCATATTGAATTACGCCTCACACGCATCTCTGGCCTAAATAGCTTGGTGATTGAATTGCTAGCAGCAACAGCGCTCGGCTTGGTAGTTTATTACGCCGTTGGTACATTTAGTGCAGGTGAGTTTGCCGCATTTGTTGGTGCATTGCTCATGCTTATTACGCCCATCAAGCATTTAACAGCGGCGAATGAAGAGTTTCAAATCGGTTTAGCGGCAGCGCAAAGCGTGTTCGAAGTAATGGATAGCCCGACCGAAATGAACGATGGTGAGAAAACTATTCAGCGCGCTAAAGGCGAAATTGAATTCAAAAATGTCAGCCTGCGTTACGATAATGCCAAAAAGTTGGCTTTGGATAATTTAAGCTTTATGATTCAACCAGGCGAAAAGTTGGCTTTAGTAGGGCGTTCTGGCGGTGGCAAAACCACAATGGTCAATTTACTGCCGCGCTTTTATGAACTACAACAAGGCTTGATTTTACTGGATGGCGTTGATATTCGCGCTTTAGAAATTAAAAATCTACGCAGCCAATTTGCCTTGGTTAGCCAAGATATTGTGCTGTTCAATGATACGGTTTTCAATAATATTGCCTACGGCGCATTGCGCAACGCAACAGAGGCCGAAGTGATTGATGCCGCCAAAGCTGCGCATGCGTGGGATTTTATTCAGCAATTGCCAGAAGGATTGCAAAATGAGATTGGCGACAGAGGCGTGCGCTTATCGGGCGGTCAGCGTCAACGCATTGCGATTGCACGCGCGATTCTTAAAAACGCACCTATTTTGTTGCTGGATGAAGCGACCAGCGCGCTGGATACTGAATCTGAACAGTTTGTACAAGCGGCGCTAGATACATTGATGCAAGGCCGCACTACTATTGTGATTGCGCATCGATTAAGTACGATTGAAAACGCTGACAGAATTTTAGTCATGGATCACGGCAAAATTGTAGAGTCAGGCTCACATCAAGAGCTAATTGGCCAAAATGGTTATTACAGCAAACTCTATCAAAAAGAGTTTGATTAACGCCATCCAATTGCCAATATGACCCTCACCCAAGAAATTATTTATCAAGCTTGGCATAAAAGAAACGCCCTTTTTTATTGGGTATTGGTGCCGCTTTCATGGGTTTTTGCGCTCATTAGTTTATTAAGGCGCTATGCATACCGTTTAGGGCTGCTCAAAACGCATTCGCTGCCAGTACCAGTAATTATTATTGGCAATATTCATATGGGTGGCAGTGGCAAAACGCCTGTGGTGATTTGGATGGTAGAGCAATTAAGAGAACAAGGCTATGAGCCTGCGGTGATTAGTCGCGGCTATGGCGGCACTGCAAAATTACCTACGCCAGTGTATGCCAGTAGCAACCCAAGATTAGTTGGTGATGAGCCTGTATTAATTGCAAATCGATGCAATTGTCCAATATTTGTAGGTGCAAACCGCGTGCATGTAGGGCTTGAGCTATTAAAAGCGCATCCCAGTTGCAATGTCATTATTAGTGATGATGGTTTGCAGCATTATCGTTTAAAACGCGATATGGAAATTGCTGTGATTGATGCCGAAACTTACTTGAAAAATGCTTGCCTATTGCCAGCTGGTTCATTAAGAGAACCTATGGGCCGCTTGCAAAAAGTAGATGCGATCATCAAGAACGGACAAGAAAACACTGAGGATGAGCACTCTGTATCTGTTACAGATGCTTACCAAATGCAATTAATAGGTACTCAGTTTTATAATTTAGTCGATCCCGATATAAAAGCCACCGCTGTTTACTTTAAACGAAAAAGCATCAAAGCCATTGCGGGTATTGGCAACCCAGCGCGTTTTTATGAGCATTTACGCCACTTGGGTTTAAACTTTTCATCTACTAGTTTTGAAGACCACCATGCATTTACGACTGCTGATTTTGCGCAACTAGAATGTGATGTATTGTTAATGACAGAAAAAGACGCCGTAAAATGTAAGCCATTTGCGCAGGCTCATCATTGGGTGTTGCCAATAGAGGCAAAGATAGACGGCGACTTAATGCAATTAGTATTGAAAAAATTGCAAAACCGCACATATTAAGTATTAAACTTAATGTCAATCAATTGATATAAAAAGGTATTCACATGGATTCTAAATTACTCAATATTTTGGTTTGTCCCGTTACGAAAGGCCCATTGATTTTTGATAAAAAAAACAATGAGCTTATTTCTAAATCTGCGCGTTTGGCTTATCCGATTCGTGATGGCATTCCGGTGATGTTGCAAGAAGAGGCCAGAAAGCTGGCCTCAGATGAAAAAATCGCTGAGTAGTCACACCTACTAACAGCAATCAATAAATACTTAATAGGATTTTGCAGTGACTTTTAAAGTTGTGATTCCTGCCCGCTACGCTAGTAGCCGTTTGCCTGGCAAGCCTTTGCTTGATATTGCTGGCAAGCCAATGGTGGTTCGTGTGGCAGAGCAAGCGGCTAAAAGTGCTGCTAATGAAATTGTAATCGCCACTGATTTTGAAAAAATTGGCCAAATTGCAGCACAGCACGATTTAAAAGCGGTAATGACGCACATTAATCATGCCTCTGGCACAGATAGAATCGCCGAAGTCGCTGATAAATTGAATTGGGCAGATGATGTTATCGTTGTAAACGTGCAAGGCGACGAGCCGCTGATTGAGCCATCGCTTATTGATGAGGTGGCGCAACATTTAGCCAACAGCACAGACGCAGTAATGGCAACCGCTTGCCATGCAATACATGATGAAGCAGCGCTTTTAAACCCTAATATTGTCAAAGTGGTGATTGATACAAACGGCAACGCTTTGTATTTTAGCCGCGCGCCGATTCCGTTTCCGCGTGATGAATATTATAAAAAGAATATTCAAGCGTATCGCCACATTGGTGTTTATGCTTATCGTGTGGGGTTTTTAAAGCAATATGCACAGTTAACCAGTACAGAGCTGGAAAAAATTGAGAGTTTAGAGCAGTTAAGAGTGTTACATCATGGCTATAAAATTGGCGTCACCATCACCAAAAACGCGCCCGCAACTGGCGTAGATACGCAGGCAGATTTAGATTACGTTCGCAGCTTGTTTTAAGCTTTGATCCACTTTTAGACATTGGTTCTAAACATAAAATACACTGCGCCTAGCATGCACAAGCCAGCCCATAAAAAATCCAGTTTTAATGGTTGTTGCATATAAAACAGTGCAAACGGCACAAACACCGCTAAGGTAATTACTTCTTGCAATATTTTAAGTTGCGCTAGCGACATCACTGTAAAGCCGATGCGGTTAGCAGGCACTTGAAATAAGTACTCAATCAGCGCAATACCCCAACTAATCAGTGCGGCAATTATCCAAGGCTTATTATTGAGTTCTTTAAGATGTGCATACCATGCAAACGACATAAAGACGTTTGCGATAGTTAACAAGATAATGGTTTTAAAGATGGCTGGCATAAAGCCTTTGTAAAAAAGCCAAGTTGGCAAGTTACCTAAGGATTATTCATTCACCGAGCTTTGGGTGATGACTGAAACCTTTGCGAACTGTCACTTAAACTGCAGATTCGCCTGTTTCACCTGTGCGAATACGAATTACTTGATCGACACTGCTGACAAAGATTTTGCCATCGCCAATTTTTCCTGTATGAGCGGCTTTAATAATGGCGTCCATGGCGGCTTCTACCATTTCATCGGTGACGACCAATTCAATCTTAATTTTTGGCAAAAAATCCACTACATATTCTGCGCCACGATAAAGTTCGGTATGGCCTTTTTGGCGACCAAATCCTTTTACTTCGGTAACTGTTAAACCATTTACGCCAATTTCAGAGAGCGATTCGCGCACTTCATCTAACTTAAATGGTTTGATTATCGCTTCAATTTTTTTCATTCCTGCTCTCCCTGGATTATTGGTCGGTTTTGGTTGTTTCAGTTACAAATTCATTATGTTTAAAGTTTAATATGTAAATAGTAATGACATTTTTATGCCACATCAAATTTTAATTTTGCGGTAATAGGGTAGCGCCTATCTTTACCAAAGCCACGTTGTGTAATTCTAACGCCAACTGGCGCTTGGCGGCGTTTATATTCATTGCGGTCAATCAAATTAGTCACGCGATTCACATCTTTTTCACTAAATCCCATTTGCATGATGTTGGCGCGACTTAAATCATCCTCAACATAAGCTTGCATAATTGCATCCAATATCTCATAAGGCGGCAAGCTATCTTGGTCGGTTTGATTAGCGCGCAGCTCGGCACTTGGTGCGCGCGTAATAATGCGTAGGGGAATCGCATGCGATAAGCGATTACGGTATTCTGCCAATTTGTATACCAGCGTTTTTGGCACATCTTTTAATAGCGAAAACCCACCCGCCATATCACCATATAAAGTGCTGTAGCCAACCGCCATTTCAGATTTATTGCCGGTGGTGAGCACAATGCTGCCAAATTTATTACTTAAAGCCATCAATAACATACCGCGAATACGCGCCTGCAGGTTTTCTTCTGTGGTATCAAAAGGTAAATCGCCAAATTCGGGTTTTAAGGTGTCGCAAAATAAGTTAAACAAATTTTTAATAGGAATTTGACTATATTTAACGCCCACTAAATTAGCCATTTCTACTGCATCATCCACACTGATGCTAGCGGTGAATTCAGAGGACATCATCACAACTTTTACGCGCTCAGCACCTAGCGCATCAACCGCAATGGCCAAAGTTAAAGCTGAATCAATACCGCCAGACAAGCCCAGTACAACGCTTGGAAAGCCGTTTTTATTCACATAATCTTTTAAGCCTAAGGTGAGGGCGTTATAAACGGCTGCCTCTAAACCCAGCTTTGGCAGAACGTTTGTAGGTATTGGTTGATGGTCAATAAATTCGACAAAATTTAAATCTTCAACAAAATTAGGCAGCTGCTGCACCACTTTGCCAGTGAAATCCAGCACGAATGAGCCGCCATCAAATACCAGCTCATCTTGGCCGCCAACCAAGTTTAGGTACACCACACTTAAGCCTGTCTCATTTGCGCGTTTTGCTAAAACCTCATAGCGCGTTTCAAGCTTATCCATATGATAGGGCGAAGCATTTAAAGACAGCAGTGCTTGCGCGCCAGCTAATTTGGCCTGAATTGCAGGGCCAGATTCCCAGCCATCGGCACAAATAAATACTCCAAATTTCGTGCCTTCATGCTCAAAAACCAAAGGCGTATCACCCGCCGCAAAATAGCGCTCTTCGTCAAATACGCTGTAATTGGGCAGGCACTGTTTGTGATACGTCGCACTAATTTTGCCATGTTGAATCAGTGAAGCGGCATTGAATAGCTGGCCATTATCCATGTGCGGGTGCCCAATGAGTAAAGTCATATCAGGCAGTGCTTTGCAGATGCGACTTAACGCATTTTTGCAGGCTAAATTAAAATCATCTCGAAACAGCAAATCTTCAGGCGGGTAGCCGCATAAAGCCAGCTCGGGCGTCATTATTAAACTTGCGCCTTGCGCATAAGCGAGATTCGCATAGCTGATAATTTTATCGGCATTACCAGCGATATCGCCAACCATTGCGTTGATTTGTGCCAGCGCTATTTTCATGGCTTGCTAATGAAGTTTTCAAGAAGGCAGTTAATATTTGCCGCCAGCATCTTTAATCAGTTGGATAATTTCAGCGTCACCTTTTTTAAGTGCGTATACATAAGCCGTTAAGCCGTATTTATCGCGGGCTTTTATGTTGGCTTTGTTGGCTAACAAAAGACGCACAATCTCTGCTGAACCGTTATCCACAGCAAGTTGCAATAAAGGCGTTCCTTCAGAGTCTTCGTGATTCACATTAGCGCCTTTATTAATCAGCACTTTAGCAGCATCTGCATGTGATTTTTTAATCGCCCAAGTTAACGCAGTCCAGCGAGATAAATCTTGCAAATCGGTATTCGCGCCTTGATCAATCATAAATGTAATAGCATCAACATGACCTTCGCGCGCAGCGTACATCAATGGTGAAACGCCCAGTCGGTCGCCTGTATTTGCTTTAGCGCCCTTTGTCATTAGGGCAGAGATAGTCGGCACATCACCACTTTTTGCAGCATACATCAGGGCAGTTTTGCCGTCATCCGCTTTGGCATTCGCGTCAACGCCATGCTGAATCATCAAGTTAACAGTTTCAGCGTGGCCAGAAGTGGCCGCCATACCAAACGCGCTCCAGCCGCTTTCATCACGAATTTTGGGGTCTGCACCTTTTTCTAGCAACACTTTTACAGTGTCCACATTATTTTTTTTTGTCGCAAACATCAGTGCAGTCCAGCCACCTTTGTCTTTGGCATCAATTGTTGCGCCTTTTTCTAACAAAACTTTCACAACATCTGCATTATCTTTACGTGCTGCGTACATCAGCGCAGTAATATCATTTTCATCTTTGGTATTCACGTTTGCGCCGCCATCTAATATCGCCTTAACAGTTGCAACATCGCCTTTGGATGCGGCAGTGAGCAAATACGGAATATCTGCCGCAAAAGATAGTTGTGCAACAATGCTAATCGTTAAGCCAGCGACGATACTTTTGATTAAATGCAGTATTTTCAACAGTTTTACCTTTTCGATTTTAGCGAGCTAGCATTTAAAGCGATTGCTTTCACAACTGCTTCACCCAAGCCAGCGGGAGAGCTTGCCACCACGCAACCTGCATTTTCAAGCGCAGCTATTTTATCTTCAGCACGGCCACTGCCGCCAGAAATGATGGCACCTGCATGCCCCATGCGCTTGCCAGCTGGCGCAGTTAACCCCGCAATGTAAGCGGCAACTGGTTTGCTAACGTGATGCTTAATAAAGTCAGCCGCAGCTTCCTCATCAGAGCCACCGATTTCACCCACCATAATAATCGCTTCGGTCTCATTGTCAGCTTCAAACATAGTCAGGCATTCAATAAAGTTGAGGCCTTTAATCGGGTCGCCGCCAATGCCCACACAAGTCGTTTGACCCAAACCTAGTGAAGTAGTTTGATGCACCGCTTCATAAGTCAGCGTGCCAGAACGTGAAACCACGCCCACCTTGCCACGCAGATGAATACTGCCCGGCATGATGCCGATTTTGCATTCGTCTGGCGTAATCACACCAGGACAATTGGGGCCAATTAATTTAGCTCCGTTGGCTTTTAAAGCGGCTTTAACGTTGAGCATATCCAAAACGGGAATGCCTTCAGTAATGCAAACAATCAGTTCAATTCCCGCATCAGCGGCTTCTAAAATTGAATCTGCTGCAAATGGCGGCGGTACATAAATCACACTGGCATTGGCTTGTGTTTCGCGCACTGCTTCGCGCATGGTGTTAAAGACAGGTAAGTTAAGGTGCAGTTGACCACCTTTTCCTGGCGTCACGCCGCCCACCATTTTAGTGCCGTATGCTAACGCTTGTTCTGAATGAAATGTGCCTTGTTTGCCCGTAAAGCCTTGGCAAAGCACTTTGGTATTTTTATTGACTAAGATGGCCATTAATTGACTGCCTTTACTGCTTGTTTTGCCGCATCGGTTAAGTTTTCTGCTGAGATAATATTTAAGCCGCTCTCTCTTAGCATTTGTTTACCCAAATCAACGTTTGTGCCTTCTAAGCGGACGACAACAGGAATCAGCATGCCGACTTCTTTGACAGCTGCGATAATGCCAGCGGCAATAATATCGCAACGCATAATGCCGCCAAAAATATTCACTAAAATCGCCTTAACGTTGTTATCAGCCAAAATAATTTTAAACGCTTTGGTTACGGTTTCAGCCGATGCGCCGCCGCCCACATCTAAAAAATTGGCTGGCATACCGCCATGCAATTTAATCAAATCCATTGTCGCCATCGCCAAACCCGCGCCATTCACCATGCAACCAATATTGCCATTTAGTGCGATGTAATTTAGCCCAGCCTCATGCGCAACCGCTTCTTTCGCGTCTTCCTGCGACCAATCGCGTTGTGCGCTTAAGTTTTTTTGGCGATATAGCGCATTGTCATCCACACTCATTTTGCAATCTAGCGCAACCAGACTCCCATCTGCCGTTACAATTAATGGATTGATTTCCAGCAAAGCCAAATCATTTTCTTTGAATAGTTTGTATAAGCTTTTTAATAGTTTGCTAAACGCGCCAATTTTCTCGCTACTTAACCCTAATTTGAAGGCTAAATTACGCGCTTGAAAATCCACCAATCCATTAAGTGGGTCGCACACCTCTTGCAAAATTTGTTCAGGATGATTGGCCGCAATCTCTTCAATATCCATACCGCCAGCGGATGATGCAACCACCACGACACGTTCTAAACTTCTATCCACCAACATCGATAAATATAATTCGCGAGCGATTGGTAAGGTTTCTTCAATCAGCACTTGACTCACCATTTGGCCATCTGGCGCATTTTGGTAGGTAATTAACTGTTTGCCTAATAATGCAGTTGCTATACTTTCTACTTCTGTAACGGATTTAACCAATTTAACGCCGCCCGCTTTGCCACGTCCACCTGCATGGATTTGTGCTTTAACAACCCAAGCGTTTGAATCAATTTTTTCGGCTGCGTTACGCGCGGTTTCAGGTGAGTTTGCGACTATGCCATTTGGCGTAGGCAGACCATAAAGTTGTAACAAAGATTTGGCTTGATATTCGTGTAAATTCATTTTAAAGTGATTTTTTGTGGGTTTTAATTTTAACTGACATTTTCGCGCAAAAACGCGCTAGATGCTAGCAAAAAAGCCGTATCCAATCTAACTGGCCATGAGGAAAATAAAATGACACAAGCATCACTGACTTTACGCGAAGTAACAGGCATGGGTTTTGGCCATGCAGGCCTAAAAGACTCTGCCTTGATTATGGTGGATTGCCAGAATACGTATCGCCATGGCGTGATGCAGTTAACCAATGTAGAGCCTGCGATTGTAGAGGCGCAAAAGTTGTTAACTATGGCGCGCGATTTAAAAATTCCCGTTATTCATATTCAACACGATGCCGGCGTAGGCACGCCGTATGATATCACCGCGGATATTGGCGCGATTTCAGTAGAAGTTGCGCCAAAAAATGGTGAGCCAGTCGTAGTGAAAAATTACCCTAACGCGTTTTGGCATACCAACTTAGATGCACAGTTAAAAGCATTGGGCGTTGAAAATGTAGTGCTAGCAGGTTTTATGACCCACGTTTGTATTAACTCCTCCGCGCGTGGGGCATTTAATTTAGGCTTTAAGCCCACAATAATAGCCAGTGCCTGCGCAACCCGCAGCTTGCTTGGCCCAAAAGGTAAGGTGATTGAAGCGCAAATGATGCACGACAGCGCATTAGCGGCTGTGCGGGATTTATTTGGCGTGGTATTAGACGATGTGGCGAGTTTAAAAGCTTAATCGGACTTTACAATAAAAAGCTATGCAATAAAAAAGCCATGCATCGCATGGCTTTTTTATACTTAAAAATGTGTTAAGTCGCTTACAAATTCTAATTGCTATAAATCTTGCTCCCAAGCATTGCCATACACTTTACCGCTGCGCGATAAGATAAACATTTGGTACATGCTGGTAACCCACATAAACGTAGATGCAACGCTGTAGCCGATGCCGCCAATAATCGTAAACCAAGCAAAACCTGGCGTTAGTTTGGTTAGCCACCATGACAAAATATCAATAATTAAAAATGCAAAAGGGAAAGCAATGGCGATAATTTTTAATTTTTTTGGGACATTTACGGCAAAACTAAAAATAAAGCCGATAAAGAAAAAGATAAAGCTAATGCCAAATAGATGGATATGCGAAACACGCGTTAAGCCTTGAATGGTCGCCCCCTCGCCAGTTGCCGCGACTTTTTGCACTTCTTCAAAGTTTTTGAAATTCGGAATATTGGGAATAGCACTATGACAAACTACACAGTGCTGCGCAAATACGCCTTTAAAATGCGCATCCCAATCGTCTTTTGGTGCGCCTTTTCTCACCCATTGAATAATATCTGCGCGTACTTGATCGGGCGCATTGGCTTTCATCGAGCCGTTTAATTTGCTTTCTAATAAACTATGCGTGCGGTCGCCATAATAGCTGTACACAATATCGTTTTTGGATAAACCAACTTTACCGTCCGCCATGCCGTGGGTGAGCATAATCTGCAAGCCAGCCATTAGTAAGCCCACACCAACCACCAATAAATAGCCTGCAAACAATGCTTTAATTGGGGCAGGCATATTCGGCAAGTTAAGCCATGCTAAATTTTCAGGAATCGGTTTCATTGCAAATCATTCGAATAATGAGATTAAAAATATTATAGGGTAGATGTGGAATGTACACAAGCGCGGCGAGTTAAATTGCTAGTAAAAGCATAGGCTGGGATTGAAATTTGAGCTGATATAATAGGCGTTATTTAAGTAATTCGGAATTTTTTATGCGTTTAGTTGTTCAAGGTCGCGCTATTACTGTTGCGCATCTCACCCATATTCACCGTTTAGTCGGTGGCAATACACAGTTTATGCAAGTGAGTGAATTTAGTTATTACTTACCCACACAAACGCCTGATGTGGAAGCGGTTAAAACGTTTTGCGCAGAACAGAAAATTGATTGCGCGTTAGTGCCTGATAATCAGCGTTTAAGCCATTTTGGGCTATGTGTGATGGATATGGATTCGACTTTAATCAGCATAGAATGTATTGATGAAATTGCTGACTTAATGGGTTTAAAAGCACAAATTTCGGCGATTACCGAAAGTGCCATGCGTGGTGAATTAGATTTTTCTGCCAGCTTAAAACAGCGTGTTGCCTTACTAAAAGGCTTGCCAGAAGCGGCATTGCAGAGGGTGATTGATGAGCGCTTGAAATTAAACCCGGGTGCACACGAATGGATAGCGGCGTGCAAAGCGAACAATATTAAAACCATGGTTGTCTCTGGTGGCTTTACATTTTTTGCTAATCATGTACAACAATTACTGGGTTTAGATTATGCCGTATCAAACACGTTAGAAATACTTAACGGTAAATTAACAGGCAAAATTTTGGGCGACATTGTAGATGCCGAGCGCAAAGCGCAAGAGTTAACAAAGTTACGTGACACATTAGGCTTAAAAACCGACCAAACTATTGCGATTGGCGATGGCGCCAATGATTTAAAAATGATGGCAGTTGCAACCGTTGGAGTGGCCTATCACGCCAAGCCAGTGGTGCAAGCGCAAGCCACCTATGCAATTAATTTTAATGGCTTAGATGCGATTGCAGGATTATTTACAGCTTAATTCAATAGCGCCAGTTCTGCGACGCTAAATCCTGCAAGGCGCCTTGCTTCCATATTAAATGGAGGGCGAAGTTTAGGGGCAGCATATTGGTTTCTGAGTACTTCAAAGGTGTTAATTGGTTCTAAATTACGTTGTTTACAGAGCCAATTAAACCAAATATTACCAATCGCCACATGGCCAATTTCATCGCGCAAAATAATCGTCAAGATTTCGCCCATTTTTAAATCGCCAACTTGCACAAATTTATTGTGCAGTTGCGGTGATGCATCTAAACCGCGTGCTTCCATTGTGCGAGGCACTAATGCCATTCTGGCTAGTACGTCATTTTTGGTTCTGTCCACCATTTCCCACAAACTATTATGGCCAGCAAAACTACCGTACTCAAAACCCAATGTGTGCAAATGCGCATTTAAAAGTGAGAAATGATAGGCTTCTTCAGCCGCGACTTTTAACCAGTCGCGATAGTAATTTTCTGGCATATCGGTAAAACGCCAAATGGCGTCTAGTGCCAAATTAATTGCGTTAAATTCAATGTGGGCTAGCGCATGAATCAATGCAGCACGTCCATTCATTGTGCGCATAGAACGTTTGGGTAATTCTAGTGGATTCACTAATCTTGGCGTCAGCGGGCGACCGGGAATGGCTGCATCAGGTGTTAACGCTATTTTTGTATCAATAATTAAATGTGGATTCTTATCTGTGACCATGCGTCCCAAAGCTAAAACACCTGCCGCTTTGATTGATGCATCTGATTCGCAAAGCCAGCCCAATGCGGCTTTGCGACATTCTATATTGCTCACTGACATGAACTTAATGCGACAAATTACTTGATTTCTATAAAGTCTAATTCGCCTGCTGTCATATCTGGCACCATTAAATATTGCCCATCAATCGTTAAAGCAATATCGGCTGCGGCTTTGTAGCCTTCTTTCATAACACGCGCTTTACCAGCCACCAATTCGTATATTTTGCCAGTTTTCCAATCGCTGATGATGATTTTACCTGCTTTGGTTTTTACCATGCCATCGCCACCACCAAAGCCTGTACCAATTTTGGTGGTGGCGCCTGTGCTTAGATTCACGCGATATAAAATACCTGATTCAAAATCTACTGATAACAAATTATTACGGCCTTCAAACAGCAAACCATTGGGCGCCAAAATATCGGGGTTTTTGCTATCAGCAATAACGGTAATTGGCGAACCACCTTTAGCGATTTTATAAATTTGGCCGCCAGATTTTAAATCACCGCTGTCACTCACGTATAAGTTGCCTAATTTATCGGCTTCTATGTCGTTCAAAAAAACAGGTGTACCGGGGAAAGCCATTTGTGCGCCATATACTTGCCAAGTGCCGTCCTTGCTTACTTCTAGCACACGGTTTTTATCGGCCACATATAGTTTATCGCCAAATATCGCCATACCTTTCGGGTCATCCATGCCTTTTGCAAAAACGGTTACATTACCTTTTTTGTCGACTTTACTAATTTGGCCGTCGCCATCTTTGCCAAACTCCACAATCTCAGAAATATAAATGCTGCCATCTTTGCCTTGAACCACTGATTCAGGTGTTTTTAGCCCTGTGATTTTTGTGGGTAATTCTGATTTTGCATAAATAGAGGTGGTATGTATTAAAGCTATAATCAGTAGTATTTTTTTCATTTAAATCGGCCTTTAATAGGAGTTGAGAACCAGAATATGGTGATTATTAAAAATAAATTTTTTGCGCAGGTAAGTCATCAAGCGCTGCGCAAAGTGCTTTTGAATCGTTATTAATCGTTGAATTTTGCTTGGCTTGATGCAGTGCATTTAAGAATGCTTGGTCGGTTTGTAGTTTCGACATGATTTTTTCTACAGCCTTGGTGTAGGCTTTTTCCATGGAAAAATCAGGTTGAATCATTAAGTCGCCACTTTGCTGAGCCTGTTGCTTAATAGTTAAAATAGGCGCATTAACATCAGGTAAAGGCGTGCTATTGATAAAAACTTTCGCAGTAATATCGCTGTAAAACACACGAAACTGAGCGTTGTAAAACATACGTGGTTCTAACTGTAAAACAATATTTGCATCATGCCCGTTATCGCATACCTGTGCATCTGCAAAATATTTTTTCAGCACATTTAAGCTCACTTTTTCGGCCATTGGTCCTTTTAAATGCCATACATCTCTAAAATAATGCATCAGGCGAACGGGGTGATGGTAGTGAGTTTTAGCAATGTGAATGGCAACATTTGCTGAATTTAAATCAGTGGCAGCTTGAGCCAGTAGAATGTGGCTATAAAAACTACAACTTAAAATGATGAGGTACTTAAATAGACGATGGTTATGCATAATTTATTTTAACAAATAGATTTTCTTAAATTGTAGGGTTGGATACGCGTGAAAAAGTTATTTTGGTTTGTGGCTGATGCGGTAAATATAGCCTGCGCGGTCATCGGAAACATAAAGCGCGCCATCTGCCCCAACAATCACGTCAGTTGGTCGACCCCAAACGCCATTTGCAGATAGCCAGCCGGTTGCGAAATCACTGACTTCCGTTGGTTTGTCGCCATTGAATTTTACGCGCACCAATTTATAGCCACTCGGGTTTTGTCGGTTCCAAGAGCCATGTAAGGCCACAATCGCATCATTTTTATATTCGGCAGGCCAATTGGTTTTATCTAAAAAGCTAATACCAATCGGTGTGGAATGCGAAATAAATGTAATGGCAGGTGGCGTGGCGGTTTGGCAAAAATCATCCGCGCCCAAAAAATTTGGGTCTTGTAGCATAGTTAAGTCCGCTGGGTTGGCCCAGCAATAAGGCCATCCGTAGTGCTTTCCTGCTTCAATTTTATTCAAATGTTCAGGCGGAATTTCATCATTCACTTTGCCGTTTTTAGTGCTAGAACGCATATCAGAGCCATTGTTTGTGGCAAACATAGCGCCTGTTTTTGGATGCCATGCAAAGCCCTGGCTATTGCGTAAACCTTTTGCCCAAGTGGGGTCTGGTGCGTGTCTGCCTAATGTTACTAAGCTGCCAGCAGATTTGCCTTCAAGCGTATAGCGCTGGATGGTGGCGCGCGTAGGGTCGTCTTCAACACACACATTACAGCTAGAGCCAACGTTAATATAAAGGTGATTATCTGGCCCCAATTTAATGGTTTTAAGCGTATGGTGACCAGAAGCCAAGTTGTTGATAAATGGCTGCGGCGCAGACCATACCCCATTTTTTTGCGTTAATTTAACTACAGAGTCTTCATTTGCAATCAGCAAAAAATCATTTACAAAAACCAAGCTGTTGGGTGAGTTTAGGTTTTTCGCAATCACCACCGGGGTTTCAGCTACACCGTCTTTATTGGCATCAGGCAGCATTAATACTTGGTTTGATTTGGCAGAGGCAACATACAAACGGCCTGCTTTATCAAGAGTCATCATGCGTGGCAGGCCGTAATTTTCGGCTAAGCTTGCAAATATCGTTACCTCAAAACCTGCTGGCAGTTTAAGTGCGATTTGGTTTGGTGGGGCAACAGGCTCTGCACCGTAAACACAGCCAAGGCTAGTTAATTGGCACAATGCAATGGAAAGATACAGACTGATTTGGTGAAGGAATGCACTTAACATGTTAATTGAGGCGAAAATGTGTAGACACTAAGTTAACACATCTGACCAAATATTGCTGGCCCATGCACTTGCGTATTGACCCTCTAATTCAGAGGGATGCATTGATACACCGCCACCCTCGGCCGACACCATTATTTTTTTTGCTTCATCATAACGATATACATTGGCAACATGCATTGCCTGCTTATCGTCCACATAGCTGTAACAAGTATTGGCGAAAACAGGGCTTGGGTCAGGTGCGCGATGGTGCATGAGTTCGACAATCGCGCTGGCGCAAACCCGCGCTTGACTGGTTGCCATATGTGCCGATTTTGGCAGGGCAGCCGAAACCGAATCGCCAATCACATGAATATTGGGCGCTAACTTGGATTCATAGGTTAAAAAATTGACTTCGCACCAGCGTTTATCGATATTATTTAAACCAGCCATTTGCGATGGCTTGCCTGCGCGCTGCGGTGGAATAATATTCAGCACATTGGCAGACACCGTTTCAAAATCTGTTTTAACCGTTTTGCTTTTAATATCCACTTCCAGCACAACGTTGTTAGGCCGGTAATCAATAATGCCAGCGTACATCTCACTGAAAACTTTGGTGAACAAACCTTTTTTAGAGGTGATTTCTGGGTTGGCATCCAGCACAATTACTTTGCTATTGGGTTTGTACTGTTTGAAATAACTCGCCACTTGGCAGGCGCGCTCATAAGGGCCTGGTGGGCAGCGATAGGGCGCTTTGGGTACGTTCATCACAAACACGCCGCCATCAGACATACTTTCTAATTGTGAACGCAAGTTAACCGTTTGCCAGCCTGCTTTCCATGCGTGTGGAATGGCCTGCTGCGCTTCGGCCGATTGCAAATTTGGTAGCGAATCGTAAATCAAATCAATACCAGGCGCGATGATTAATCTGTCGTAACTGATTTCTCCGCGTTTCATACTCACTTTTTTATTAGCAGTATCGATTGCGGTAACTTCATCATTAACCCATTGCACGCCATGATTTTTTTTGACTAAATCGTAACCAAAAGTGAGGTCGTTAATCGATTTGCTGCCGCCAAGTACCAAATTGCTGAGCGGACAAGACACAAACTGGCTAGATTTTTCAATCACCACGACATCAATAGTATTAGCGCTCCACATGCGAATATATTTGGCTGCTGTTGCTCCCGCATAGCCACCACCAATTACGACCACGCGGCCTAGTGTAGATTTTTTTTCGCGCGATACACAACCACTGATTAACGGAAGGCTAGATAGTAATAAGCTTGTGGCGCCCGCCGCTTTAATAAAGTCACGGCGGCTATTATTCATCATGTCGTTATTTTTAGATTTAGTCATGATTAACATCTAATAATTGTGGTTTAAGGCTAATTGCGGGTATTGGTTTTTGTGCGGAAAAATAGTCGGCTAATTGATTAATTTCTTCAACTTGCAAACCTTTTGCATGGCGGTGCATCACGGTCGCAGGCCTATCACCATTTTTAAAAGCCATTAGCTGCGCAATAAAATAGCTTTTATTCATACCGGCAAGCACAGAATTGTTGCTGATATTACTTTGTACAGCATTACCATTGCTGCCATGACAAGCAGCACAAGATGCTGCAAGCGTGCGAATGTGGATATTGGACGTTGATAAAACAATATCCCCAGCAGCAAGGCCTTTAGTGGCAAAGCTACCTGATGATATTAAAATAAAGCAGGCAATCAATTGTTTATGCATTTTTAGTGTTAATTCATTGGATGAAGCACCATTCTAAACAATTTGTGCTAATGATGTTGTGACTTCTATCACCGCCTAACATCAAAGCTTTTGCAGCGATTTAGAAGCATTTTTCATCTTGGCAACCGTCATCTTTAACACCTAATGAAGTTAACAGTTTCACCATATCAGCGCCACGCTCGCCTTCGTCTTTCATGACACGAAGAATGGAGATGTCAGCTTTCATTTTTTTATTGATGTCAGCACCTTTTTCAGCAAGATATTTAACAACGCTTTCGTGATTATCAAAAGCAGCTAAATGGAATGCAGTCATTTTGGTAACAGGATGCACGTAGTTAAGATCTGCACCTTGGTCGGTTAAATATTTAACCATTTCAAGCTGACCTTTGGTCGATGCCATTTGTACAGGCGACCAAGCAAAGAACTTTTCGTTAACAACTTTTGCATCTTTTGCAACAAATTGTTTAACAACTTTAATATCACCTTTGCCAATTGCATCAGTAAATTCTACAGATTCATCATCTGTCATTGCAAATGCGTGCATTGATAAACTTAAAGCCAAAACTGTAAAAAGTGCTTTTAATAATTTCATTCTAGTTTTCTCCAACTTTATAATTTTAAGGCGCTTAATTTTGGCAAAATGCCAACTTAAGCAATTGTTTTTCTTGCATTACGAAACATTCGCATCCAAGGCGCATCTTCTAACCACTCATCAGGATACCACGAATGCTGTACAGAGCGGTATACCCTCTCAGGATGTGGCATCATAATACTAAATCGGCCGTCGCTGGTAGTAAAACCTGTTAACCCTTGCGCTGAACCGTTTGGATTAAACGGGTACACTTCCGTTGGCGTTGACGCATTGTCGATAAAGCGAATTGTTGCCAATTTTTTATCTAACAATCGATGGACAGCGTTTGCATCAGAAAATTCCGCAAATCCTTCGCCATGCGCAACTGCAATCGGCATACGGCTGCCTGCCATGCCGCTAAAAAAGAGGGATGGCGATTCTAATACTTCCACCATGGCCACGCGCGCTTCAAATTGCTCTGATTTGTTTTTGACAAAGTGTGGCCAAAGTTCGCTACCAGGAATAATGCTATGTAAATTACTCATCATTTGGCAGCCGTTACATACGCCTAACGCAAATGAATCGGCGCGATTAAAAAACGCACTAAATTCATCATTAGCACGGCTATTAAATAAAATTGATTTCGCCCAGCCTTCGCCTGCACCCAGCACATCGCCATAACTAAAGCCGCCGCACGCAACCAAACCTGCGAAATCTTTTAAGCTAACACGGCCACTAATCACATCGCTCATATGCACATCTACGCTAGCAAAGCCTGCGCGGTCAAAGGCGGCAGCCATTTCTACTTGGCCATTCACGCCTTGCTCACGCAGAATCGCCATTTTTGGGCGCGCGCCAGTATTGATGTAAGGCGCGACACTAGGTTTGATACCTAGATTTTCATTCAAATCAAAGGTTAAGTGCGCGTGTAAACCAGCATCAGCTTCATTTAAGATGCGATCATATTCCTGCTGTGCGCAAATAGGATTGTCGCGTAAAGATTGCATATGGAAAGTCGTTTCTGACCACATGCGATGTAAATTGACGCGGCTATCTGCAAATACAGTTTGGCCATTTTGCGTGATATGGATTTGATTTTGATGTGTAACAGAGCCGATAACATGCGTACTTAACCCTTTAAAATGGGTTAAAACTGTATCAACTTCTGCTGAGCGTACTTGAACCACCGCACCTAATTCTTCATTAAATAGCACGCTTACTGCATCACTATTCAAGCTGGAAATATCAATATCCAAACCGCAATGGCCTGCAAATGCCATTTCGCTTAAAGTTGAAAATAAGCCGCCATCACTTCTGTCGTGATAGGCCAACAATTTGTTGTCCGCGTTCAATTGCTGAATGCCCGCAAAGAATATTTTTAGCTGTTCTGGGTTATCCACATCTGGCGCAGTGTCACCAAGTTGATTGTAAACTTGCGCTAAACTACTGCCGCCCATACGGTTTTTACCATTACCTAAATCAATTAAAATCAATTTGGTTTCGCCAAATTTTTCTTCTGTTCTTAGTTGCGGCGTTAAAGTTTTGCGTGCATCAGTTGTGTTAGCAAAAGCCGTTACCACTAATGAAATAGGGGATGTGACTGCCTTGTCTTGTCCACCATCGTTCCACACTGTCTTCATGCTCATCGAATCTTTGCCCACTGGAATGCTAATGCCAAGTGCCGGGCACAATTCCATGCCAACTGCTTTAACGGTTGCAAATAGTGCCGCATCTTCACCTGCGTGGCCAGCAGGTGCCATCCAGTTTGCAGATAATTTTAAATTGCCAATCTCATCAATTTTTGCGGCAGCAATATTCGTAATCGCCTCGCCAATCGCCATGCGGCCAGAAGCGGGCGCATCAATTAACGCAATCGGCGCGCGTTCGCCAATCGCGAAAGCTTCGCCAGCATTGGTTTGGTAACCAGCAAGGGTGACGGCAACATCGCTCACGGGAATTTGCCAAGGGCCCACAAATTGGTCGCGCGCGATCAAGCCAGTCACGGTGCGGTCGCCAATCGTAATCAGAAACGTTTTATCAGCCACGCCAGGCAATCTTAATACGCGGCTAACTGCTTCTTTGATGTCAATTTTTCGGGTCAAAAATGGGGTTAAGTTTTTACTCGCGCTTTTTACATCGCGCGTCATTTTGGGTGGTTTGCCCAGTAAAACGCTTAAATCCATATCCACCGGTTTATTGTCAAAATGATTGTCAGCAACCGTTAAGTGACGCTCTTCTGTCGCGTAACCCACAATCGCAAACGGGCAGCGCTCGCGCTCGCATAACGCTTTAAATAAAGGTAAATCTTTTTGCAAAACAGCCATCACATAACGCTCTTGCGATTCGTTGCTCCATAATTCGCGTGGTGACATGCCACGCTCTTCATTATGCACATCGCGCAACTGAAAAACCGCACCCACTTTAGCATCATTCACTAATTCAGGAAACGCATTAGAAATACCACCAGCGCCCACATCATGAATGCTTAAAATCGGATTTTGATTGCCTAATTGCCAGAAACGATCAATCACTTCTTGTGCACGGCGCTGCAATTCTGGATTGCCACGTTGCACGGAATCAAAATCTAAGTTTTCGGTATTACTGCCCGTGTCCATACTAGATGCCGCGCCGCCGCCCAAGCCGATTAACATCGCGGGGCCGCCTAATTGAATTAGCGCAGCGCCAGCAGGAATCGCGTTTTTGTGGGAATGATTAGCAGAGATATTACCAACGCCTCCAGCCAGCATGATCGGTTTATGATAGCCACGGACTTCATCGTCAACTTCTAATTCAAAAGTACGAAAGTAGCCTGCAATATTGGGGCGACCAAATTCGTTGTTGTAAGCCGCGCCGCCAAGTGGGCCGTCAGTCATAATTTGCAAAGGCGTGGCGATACGGCCAGGTTTGCCGTATGACTCCCCTTCACCCGCTTGAGGGTGAAAAGTGGGGTGGGGGGAGTAATAACGTTCCCAGGGCTGATTAAAATCAGGAATATTTAAATTAGATACCGAAAAACCAGTCAAGCCAGCTTTTGGTTTTGAGCCGACGCCTGTTGCACCTTCATCCCGAATTTCACCACCTGCACCAGTTGCGGCGCCTGCAAAAGGTGAAATCGCAGTTGGGTGATTATGCGTTTCTACTTTCATCAAGTAGTGCATGTCGTCTTCATTAAAATGGTATTCGCCATTAGAGTTTGGATAAAAACGCTGGGTTTTTTGACCAGCAACGATGGAAGAATTATCGGAATAGGCAACAACTGTGTGGCCAGGATTCAATTTGTGCGTATTGCGAATCATGCCAAACAAGCTAATATCTTGAGCCTCTCCATCAATTACCCAATCCGCATTGAATATCTTGTGGCGACAATGTTCTGAGTTGGCCTGCGCAAACATCATCAATTCAACATCCGTCGGATTACGACCAATTTTGCTAAAGTTCTCAACTAGATAATCTACTTCATCAGATGATAGTGCTAAACCCATTTCATTATTGGCGTTATTCAGTGCGGTTTTGCCGCCCTGCAAAATATCTACTGTGCTAAATGGTTTAGGTTCTGCGCTATGAAATAATTGCTGCGCATCGTTTAAGTTTTCAAGCACCGTTTCCGTCATGCGGTCGTGAATCACAGCTTTAAATGCCGCTTTTTCGGCAGCATTTAATGGCTTGTTATCAGTGGTTGAAACGTAAAAAGCAATACCGCGCTCAATACGCAACACATGACTTAACCCACAATTAAGGGCAATATCCGTTGCGCGCGACGCCCAAGGTGAAATAGTGCCGATACGTGGAACGACTAAAAAAAGTTGCCCTGCGGAGGCTTCAGATTGCGCTTGTGGTCCGTAAGTTAAAATTTGTTTAAGTGTGAGCTGCTGTGTTTCGCTAAGCGCTGCGTTACTAAACACAAAATGAGTGAACTCTGCATAAATATGCGTAATGCTGGGCGCAGATTGTTTTAGGTTGTCGTAAAGTTTATCAAGACGAAAGGGCGATAAAGCAGGGCTGCCACGTAAGGATAAAAAATGTGCGTTATGTGATTGACTCGACATGGATTTAGCGGGATTATTTAAATGATTTTTAAAGGTGTATTTTAGCAGAAAGCAAGAGCCCGCTCAGTAAAAATTAGTCGCGCATGAGGCACAACTTGCTAATATTATTCTAAGCGAGGCGTTATTTTGGCTAACGTAAAAATAGGAACTTAAATGTTAAAAGATTTGATGAATAAAAAATCGGTCGCGATGCTGTTGGCTCATCATAAAGTCCAGATAGGCATTATGCTACTCATCACTTTTTATTTCCTGTTGGGGGCGATGAATATCAAAAATGAATTATTAAAATTCATAGCCATAGCACTGTATTTAGCTGCTATTGTGGGTATTTTTTCACGCAAAAATTGGGTTAAGTATTGTTTTTTTGCGGTTTTTGCAGTCGCATATTTGTCGGCGTTAATAATTTTTATGCGTTCGTTTAAGTATGGATTTGACCCAATGATGGGTGTTGGCTCCGCATCTTTATTTTTATTCGCCTGTTTTACTGGTTTGCCTTGGCTAGCAACCGCCTACATAGCGCAATATTTTTTTGGACAGCAGGCAATCACTCGCCACGACAGAAGTGCCCATATTGTATTGGCTATTGGTGCGGCAATCACTGTTTTTATATTATCCCGTTACGTGATGGGCCTTATGAATATATTACCTTCGGCAGATGTACTTTCTCAACATGCAAGGCAATTAAGAATACCAAAAGACATGATGATTTCCTTCGTATCTTTACCAGATACGTTGCTGCATTAATTGATATCTACCGCAATAATTTTAGTCATTGGTTTGCTATCTGCCGTATGGAAGCAATGGCATAGCAACGTTGCAGCAGGTTTTTTATTTATATTTTTTAGTTTATATAGCGCGATTGGTATTTATGTCAGCTATTTCAAAGGGCATTTTGTGTCTAGGCCTTGGATGTTTGATGGGATTGAATTTTCAATCATGCCGCTTGTGGGGATGATTGTGGGTATATTGCTGGGTGGTTTTTTAACAACTAAAGTTAAAAAGTGGTTCAGTAGTGTTTACCAAAGTGCATCTGTGGCAGGTTAAGTAAAAATTGATTGGATTGTTAGAATAACCCAATCAATTTTGTAGAAAAAATCAGTTGCTGCTTACTAGTTTTGCTGAATTTTTACTGGTTAAAAAGCTGTAGATCAAAAAGCCTAAAGGTACTAAAACTAAGCTGTATGAAATCCAAGCACCAATACGGCCTTCTGGTCCCCAATCTTCAGTGGCAGCATGCCAATAGGCGTTGTCAATAATGCCCAAGTTGTAAAACTCTACTGATTCAGTATATTCATGGAATGCGTAGATAAGCAATTGAATCGAAAATAACACCATAAACACAGCAGTTACTTGGAAAAATAAGCCTAAATTAACGCGGTGGCCATATTTGCTCCACGCCCATGCAACACTGCCTGCCACGATTAAACCCATAATGCCGCCAATCACTAAATGAGAACTGTCATTACTTTGCGCGAGTGAGGCAATCATCGTCGCGGCCTCTAAGCCTTCGCGGCCAATCATCAGTAACACAAATGCAAATATCGCCACTTTCGCGCCATTGCCAGGGTTTGCAATGGCTTTATCAATTGCGCCTGTAATTTCACGCTTCATATGTTTGCCCATTTTCAACATATGCACAGTGCAGCTAATCACTAATATGGCTGCGGTCAGCGCTAATGTACCTTCCCAAAACGGTGTTAAACCACCAATGCGGGCAAGTACAACCCCTAAAATGACACAGCCTACAATCGCCACGTAACAAGCGTTGCGGACAGATGGAATCAATTTTTGTCCGCCTGTTTTGGTTAAGTACGCAATCGCAATCGCGATAATTAAGAAGGCTTCTAAACCTTCTCTAAAAGTGATCATTAACGTTTCAAACATGCTTAAATTTCCTTAAAATATTCAGCTCAGATTAATCTAAATGATAATAGTTCTTGATTGTGACATATTTTATTTATTTTCACTATGCTAATGTAATAATTAAGTTCACAAAAAAGCCTGCATAAGCAGGCTTTTTTGTTTGATGCTTAAGATTACTTTTTAAATGCAGGGTTGTGATTATTTATCAGTCACGCCCGTCACATCGATTTTGGCTTTTTCTTTCAAGCCCAACATCATTTTTTCAAGTTTACGTTGTTGCAAAGTGCGCTCTAAACCGTCTTTTACTTTGTCGTAAGTAGGTACTTGTGTTGCGCGAGTATCAATCATTTTAATCACATGCCAGCCAAACTGTGTTTGCACTGGGGCGGCGGTCACTTCACCTTTTTTAAGTGTAGTTACCGCTTCGCTAAAAGGTTTAACCATGCCAGCAGGAGAGAACCAGCCTAAATCACCACCTTTTTCTTTTGAGCCAGGGTCTAGTGATTTTTCTTTAGCCAGCTTAGCGAAATCACTGCCTTTTTTAACTTGAGCTAATATTTCATTGGCTTCTGTTTCAGTTTTCACCAAAATATGGCGCGCATTATATTCTTTGTCGCCCAACTCTTTTTTGTATTGCTCGTAAGCGGCTTTTTTGTCAGCGTCAGTCACTGGATTTTTTTTCATAAAATCAGCTAAAAAGATATTTACTAACAATTTGCGCTGCGTTAATTCTTCGTTAATTTTGTAATCAGCAAGTTTATCAATACCTTGTTTTTGTGCTTCTTGATACGCTAATTCTGAACCAACTAATTCGTTGATAATGGCATTTTTCATACCATCATTTGGTTTTTGGCCGCGCGCTTGGGCGTCTTTCATAATGTAATCGACCCAAGTTTGCTTGATGGGTTTGCCGTTAACGGTTGCAACAGAGTCCGCCGCGTATACAGCAGGTGATATTGTCAGTACGGACAGCGCTGCAATTGCAACAAAAATTTGGGTGATTTTCATAAAAATCCTTAAATAATAAAAATATTTAGTGTTATTAGAATGTTAATAAAGCTAGACGTCAAATTGTTATTTGGGGTCGTCTGGTGAAATTGCAAGTATGCTTATAGCATGAATTTGTTGCGGCATTAAGTCGGTAAGTGCTTGATAAATTAAACGATGTCGCATTATCTGCGATTTTTGCGAAAATTGCGAGCTGATGATGGTTAAGTGAAAATGGCCACCGCCCGTGTTGCCCGCATGCCCCGCATGCAAGGCGCTGTCATCTCTTAACGCCAAACTTATAGGGTTAAGCTGCGCAAGTCTGGCTTGAATCGTTTCGTTTAAGTTCATCGCTTATGGTAGTGTTTTTCTGAAAGGTTTGACTACAACGCTTGCATACACGCCTGCGCCTACAAAAGGGTCGGCATTCGCCCAGTTTTTTGCTGCTTCTAAATCGCTAAATTCAGCGATAATTAAGCTTCCCGTAAATCCAGCTGGGCCTGGATCTGCACTGTCAATTGCCGGCATTGGGCCAGCTAGGAGCAATCTGCCTTGGTTTTGCAGTTCGGTTAATCGCGCCAAATGTGCAGGGCGATTTTGTAAGCGTTTATCCAAACTATCTGGCGTATCTTCGGCAATTATCACGTACAGCATTATTTGCTTTCTTTTTCATCAACTGGCTCAATTAAATATTGTTTTAGCAATAAAGTTTGCCCAATAATAAAGAGAAACATAATGCTGGTGACACCGAAAAGCTTAAAGTTAACCCATGCGTTTTCAGAGTAATTAAACGCAACGTATAAATTAACAAAGCCCAAAATGACCAAAAATACTACCCATGCCAGATTTAATTTATCCCAAACAGGTTTAGGTGCATTGAGCATTTTGCCCATCATTTGTTGAATAAAATTCTTTTTAAAAAACGCGTTTGCAATCAATAAAACCGCCGCTAATAACCAATATAAAACAGTTGGCTTCCACATTATGTATGTTTTGTCGTGCAGCAAAAGCGTTACGCCGCCCAGCACGCTGATGATTACGCCATTGACCAACAACATTTTCTCGACTTTGCCATGACGGATTTTGGCGTAAATTATCAGCGCAATGGTTGCGCCAATAGCAATTGCGGTTGCGGTAAATATACCGTAAAGCTTAAAGCCGATAAAAAACAAGATTACGGGAATCAAATCAAAGAAAAATTTCATGCATTCTTTCGGGTTAAGTAGGTCGCTAAACTAAAAGCTTTGCTCTATCAAAAGTTAAGGCGCTAACACAAAAGCTTAACTATCTGTAAAGGTTGTATTTTGCTATGATTTACACTTGTTTGCAAAACATTCGATTACCGAAAAATCATTTATGGCTGCACAGATAGATTTACATTGCCATTCCACTATTTCAGATGGCTTATTAGCCCCACAAGATATTGTTGCTTTGGCCGCAAAAAGTGGCATCAAAGTGATGGCATTAACTGATCATGACGATATTACTGGCCTGCCTATTGCGCGCGACGCGGCGCTTGAACACGGCATTCATTTTGTGAATGGCGTTGAGATTTCAGTGACATGGAAAAAGCGCACTTTGCATATTGTGGGCTTAAAGTTTGATGCGGAAAATGAAGCCTTGAAAAGCGCGCTAGCAGCCGTGCGTATTGGGCGCGATGAACGCGCAGTACAAATGGCGGAAGGTTTGGCAAAAGTAGGCATTGCAGGTGCGTATGAAGGCGCAAAAGAAATTGCCAAGCAAAGCATTTTAACGCGCAGTCATTTTGCGCAGTTTTTGGCAAAAAATGGCCACGCAAAAGATGTTAAGTCGGTGTTTAAAAAGTTCTTGGTTAAAGGCAAGCCGGGCTTTGTTGACCACAAATGGATGGATTTGGAATCGGCAGTGAGTCTGATTACCAACGCAGGCGGCCAGGCGGTGATTGCGCATCCAGGTCGTTACGATTTAGGTGCAATTAATATGATGTTGCTGATGCACGAATTCAGAAGCTACGGTGGCGCGGCGATTGAAGTCGTGACGGGCAGTCATAATCCACCGCAATATCAGCAATTTGCCAAAATCGCGCATAGATTTAGTTTAAAAGCGTCTTTGGGTTCGGACTATCACGGCTCTGGTTTATCTTATATGGCGATGGGTTGCGTGCCTGATTTGCCCATTGGCTGCAACCCTGTGTGGTCGGATTGGCCAGAAGCGCAATATTTAAACTAAATTCATATTAAGTACAAACAGACATGGCGCAATACTTTGTAATCAATGCCGATAATCCTCAGCCGCGTCTGATTAAACACGCAGTGGAAATTTTGCGTGATGGCGGCGTGATTGCTTATCCGACTGATTCGAGCTACGCGCTGGGTTGCATGATTGGTTTTAAAGATGCGCAAGATAGGATTCGCCAGATTCGCTGTTTGGGCGATGATCATTTATTTACGCTGATTTGCCGTAATTTAAGTGAATTAAGCCTGTATGCGCAGGTGGATAATAGTCAATTTCGGCTGCTAAAAGCGAATACGCCTGCTGCTTATACATTTATTTTAAAAGCCACGCGTGAAGTGCCACGTCGTTTGCAGCATGCTAAACGTAGCGCAGTCGGCATTCGCGTGCCCAATCATTTAGTGGTGCAAGCCTTGTTAGATGAGCTGTCTGAACCCATGTTAAGCATGACTTTGCAGTTGCCGAATGATGATGAGCCGCTTAATGAAGCTTGGGAAATTCGTGACCGTTTAGAGCATCAAGTGGATTTGGTGATTGATTCGACAGTGAGTTTTGCAGGATTGACGACCGTGGTGGATTTAACCAATGCTGAACCTGCTTTGATTCGGCAAGGTGTGGCGGATGCAGCACCATTTGGTTTGTAAATGTTTAAAAAAGTTAACACTCAAAATCAAGCAATAATTTGTTAGAAAGCAATATGGATTTTTTTAGTCTTTTAAGTGTGTTGCAATCGCTCACTACCGTTCAGCGTATCGCGGTGACGGCGATCCCGATGATTTTGGCGATTACCGTCCACGAAGCCGCGCATGGTTACGCGGCGCGCCATTTTGGCGATATGACTGCACATCATCTAGGCCGCATTTCGCTTAATCCAATCCGCCATATTGATTTGGTCGGCACTGTGATTGTGCCCAGCATCACCATGCTCGTTGGCGGCATTTTCTTTGGCTGGGCAAAACCGGTGCCGGTGAACTTTATGAAACTGCGTCATCCTAAGCGTGATATGTTGTGGGTGGCCGCGGCTGGACCAGGCGCCAATTTAGCGATGGCGATTTTGTGGGCGATCGCCATGCAGTTTGCGCGCTTTTTGCCAGAATACGCCGCCGTGCCATTTGCCTTGATGGGCGTGGCGGGCATATTAACCAACACGATTTTAATGGTGCTGAATCTACTCCCTTTGCCACCGCTGGATGGCGGACGTATCGCAGTAAGTTTGTTACCGAATAATTTGGCGATTAAATATGCACAAATCGAGCGCTACGGTTTTATTATTTTGATTCTGCTGTTAGTCACGCATATTCTTGATAAAATTATGTGGCCGTTTGTGATGTTCACTTTACAATCTATTTCAGCGGTGTTTTTCTAACTACAACGATTAATAATATAAGCAATATACAGGGTTAAATATGGCGTTAGAGCGCGTTTTATCAGGCATGCGGCCTACGGGGAATTTACATTTAGGCCATTACAATGGCGTACTGAAAAATTGGATTAAGCTGCAACACGAGCATGAATGCCTGTTTTTTGTGGCCGATTGGCATGCCTTAACCACCCATTACGACACGCCAGAAATCATTGAAGAATCGGTTTGGGAAATGGTGATTGATTGGTTGGCTGCGGGTGTTGACCCAGCCAACGCAACCATTTTTATTCAATCTCGTGTGCCAGAACATGCCGAATTGCATACACTTTTAAGCATGATTACACCGTTAAGTTGGTTAGAACGCGTGCCAACTTATAAAGATCAACAAGAAAAATTAGCCAGCAAAGATTTATCCACTTATGGATTTTTAGGCTACCCGCTACTACAAAGCGCGGATATCCTGATTTACAAAGCCACCCAAGTGCCAGTAGGCGAAGACCAGATTCCGCATATTGAATTCACCCGCGAAATCGCGCGCCGTTTTAATCATATTTACGGCAAAGAAATTGGCTTTGAAGAAAAAGCCAAAGCAGCCATCAAAAAATTAGGCAGCAAAAAAGGTACCTTATACGAAGAAATGCGCAACGCTTACCAACAAGCGGGCGACGAGGAAGCGTTAGATGCGGCGCGCGCCCTGATTGAAGAGCAACAAGGCATGAGTATGGGCGACAAAGAACGCTTGCTAGGTTACCTTGAAGGCGGCGGCAAAATGATTTTGATTGAGCCAGATTACAAGCTGACGCCAGCTTCCAAAATGCCGGGTTTAGATGGCCAAAAAATGTCTAAATCGTATAACAACACCATTTCCTTGCGCGAAGACAAAGATGTTATCGCCAAAAAAATCAAAACCATGCCGACCGATCCAGCGCGTATTCGCCGCACCGATCCGGGCGACCCTGCTAAATGCCCGGTTTGGCAATTACATGAAATCTATTCAGAAAAATCCACCCAAGATTGGGTACAAAACGGCTGCAAAACCGCTTCCATTGGCTGTATTGAGTGTAAAGGCCCAGTGATTGAAGGCGTGTTAAAAGAGCTACAACCGATTCAAGAACGCGCGGCGCAATATGCTGAAGACCCTACCTTGGTTAAAAATATCGTGGCAGAAGGCTGTGAAAAAGCGCGTAAATTGGCAAGAGAGACCATGCGTGATGTGAGGGACGCGATGGGTTTGAATTACTCCTGATTGAATGATGTTAGAAACCAGCATCAGCGTGAAAATCAAAGGTGAGCAACTCAACGAGTTGCCGCAAGATTTATACATTCCACCTGATGCTCTAGAAGTTTATCTTGAAGCATTTGAAGGCCCGCTGGATTTATTGCTATACCTGATTCGCAAGCATAATTTGGATATTTTAGATATTCCCATGGCGCAATTGACCGCGCAATACATGGAATACGTCGAAAAAATGAAGGTAATCAAGCTGGAGTTGGCGGCCGATTATTTGCTGATGTCAGCCATGTTGATTGAGATTAAATCCCGCATGCTGTTACCAAAGCCAGTAGAAGTGGTAGAAGAAGATGACCCGCGTGCAGAGCTGGTGCGCCGCTTAATGGAGTATGAAGCGATAAAATTAGCCGCCCAACGCTTAGATGCAATACCGCAAGTAGGCGCAGAAATTCAGGTAGCCGCCGCTTATTATCAGCAAATTGCAGAAGTTAAACCGATAGAGGTTAGTTTAGATGAGTTGGTAGAAGCCTGGCGCAACGTGCTTAAGCGCGCCAAATTAACCACACATCACAAAATCGGCAAAGCAGAATTATCGGTGCGTGAGCATATGAGCCAGATTCTACGTCGTTTAAAAGCCGATGGCATGGTGGAATTTTCTGCATTATTTGATGTGGCGATGGAAGGTTTAGCCAAACTAGTGGTGCATTTTTTGGCGATTTTAGAATTAGCAAAAGAAGGTTTAATTCGCATCACTCAACAACAAGCGTTTTCGCCGATTTATTTACAAGCCAATGGTAGTGAGTGATTGTGAAAGAGCCTGATAACATCACCGAATTTAAGCAGATACTGGAAGCGGCATTATTAACCGCAGGCCAGCCCCTAAGCTTGGATGATTTGCTGAAGCTGTTTGCTGGTCGCATGGAACGCACAACTTTGCGTATGTTACTAGATGAATTAAAGCAAGACTGGGCACAGGAAAACACAGCCAAAACCCTAGAATTGGTTCAAGTCGCGACAGGCTATCGCTTTCAAGCCAAGCCACAATATAGCGAATTTATTGCGCGACTTAACCCTGAAAAACAGCCGAAATATTCACGCGCAGTGATGGAAACGTTGGCGATTATTGCTTATCGCCAACCTGTCACGCGCGGCGATATTGAGCAAATTCGAGGCGTGGCAGTTAACCCGAATGTGATGCGCCAATTGCAAGAGCGCGATTGGATTGATGTGGTCGGTCAGCGCGAAGTGCCAGGCCGACCATCATTATATGCAACCACCAAACACTTTTTAGATGACCTAAATTTGCGCAGTTTAAGCGAATTGCCGCCTTTTGAAGATTTTGCGCAAACAGAGATTCCGTTAGAAAGCTAGCCGAAAGAAATCTAGTACTTAAAACTTAACACGCAAAATTTGCCCAAAATAAATGGTTAAGTAATGGCCATTGCACACTAATTTATACAGGTTTTTGCAATAACTACTGTAAAATCATGGCTTAGCAAATAAAAGTAAGCTCATCATGGCACGTCCTTTCAAGCAACAGCGCGACCCACAAGCCCCCATTCGCCGCCCAAAAACCAACTTTACCAAGCTGGACGTAGATCAAAATGCAGCACCAGAACCAACGCAACGCCTGCATAAACTGTTGGCGATGCAAGGTATGGGTTCACGCCGTGATATGGAAGAATTGATTGCCAGCGGCCGCGTCACCATCAATGGCGAAACTGCCAAAGTAGGCGCAGGCGTTACCCAGTATGACATCGTGCGTATCGATAGTCGCCCTGTGCGCTTATCGTTTGAGGCTGAATTGCCGCAGGTATTGATTTATCACAAGCCTGAAGGTGAAATCGTGAGCCAGGACGACCCAGAAGGGCGCGCAACGGTTTTTGACAAACTGCCAAAAATTAAACAAGGTAAATGGATTGCGATTGGCCGGCTGGATATGAATACCAGCGGCTTGCTGATATTTACTAATTCTGGTGAATTAGCCAACCGCTTTATGCACCCGCGTTATGAGGTAGAACGCGAATACGCAGTGCGTATTTTTGGTGAGTTAACCGATGAGCAAATGACCATGCTCACGCAAGGCATTGAGCTAGAAGATGGCCCTGCCAGTTTTGATAGCATTTCGGCGCAAGGCGGTGAAGGCGCCAACCATTGGTACCAAGTGATTATTCGTGAAGGCCGCAATCGCGAAGTGCGCCGTTTGTTTGAAGCGTTTCAGTTACCCGTTAGCCGTTTGATGCGCGTACGCTTTGGTCCTGTGAATCTGCCGCCTAGGGTAAAGCGTGGCACGATGTTAAAGCTAGAACAAAAAACCGTGGTGGAATTATTAGAGTGGGCTGGCTTGGAAGTGCCTAAAGCGCCATTAAGACAATTAAGCCAACGCGAAAAAGACAAAGCCACAGCCGTATTCGTGCCAAAAGTGCGTAAACAAAGAATGAGTGCGTTGGATAGACCAGTGCGCGAAATGGGTGAAGATGGTAAACCAGTGTATCGCGGACGTGTGGCGAAAAATACAGAGGCCAAAAAACATGCGCCTAGGAAGCCTGCAAACCGACGTGTGCGTCAAACCAGCGATTTACCTGTAGCGACCACTAAAAAGCGATAAGCCTGATTAGTCGGCAGCTTGCTAGTCAGCCTCATGTAGCAACTGCTCTTTAGTGAGCAAAAACACGTATTGATTGCCTGATTCAACTGTTAACCAAGTAAAAGCTAAATCAGGATAAGCATCCAGCAAGGCATCGCGATTGTGTCCAATCTCGACGATTAATATGCCATCATCATTTAAATAATTTGCCGCTTCGCGCAAAATCGTATGCGTATGATCTAAGCCATCTGCACCGCTACCTAAAGCTAATTGTGGCTCGTTGCGGTATTCTGTCGGCAATTTCGCCATGCTGGGGGCATCGACATAGGGTGGGTTGCTGATAATTAAATCGTAAGTTTTGCCTGCTAATGCCGTAAACATATCCGATTCAATCGTGGTGATTTGTTCTTGTAAGCCGTAATTGGTGATATTGATGTTGGCTACCGCAATCGCATCTGGTGAAATGTCTATCACATCAATTGCCGCATCTGGGAAAGCATTCGCCAGCAAAATACCTAAGCAGCCGCTACCCGTGCAAATATCAGCAGCGGAGTTAATCAGCTCAGGATGCTCAATCCATGGCTGCAAGCCGTGCTCACCTTCTTCGTTAAAGTCTAACAATTCGGCAATAAAGCTACGCGGCACTATCACACGCTCATCCACATAAAATTTAAAGCCACGTAGCCAAGCTTCGCGCACTAAGTATGCAGTTGGTGTGCGTTTGGTAATGCGTTGCTCAATTAAATGCGCTAAGTGTTTGCGTTCTTGCTCGGTAATCACTGCATCTAAAAAATTGTTTAGTGTGTCGTGCGGCAAATGCAGCGCGCTCATCACCAGCCACACCGCTTCGTCATAGCTGTTGTCGGTGCCATGGCCGAAGAAAATTTCTGCTTCTTCAAATTGGCTGACGGTAAAACGTAGCCAATCGCGAATAGTGAATAATTCTTCTGCTAATCTGGGGAAATGCGTCATTTTGTATTGTTTCTATTAGATAAGTTAACCAGTTTTTTGGCTTGAATTTTTTTGATTCGTGTTGCTATTTGATTAACTTTTCAAGGGTCAGCTTATAGGCTTGTTTTAGCGGCTCAATATCGGCTACGCCAACACATTCATTCAATTTATGAATGGTTTTATTCAGCGGGCCAAATTCAATCACTTGTTTGCAAATGTCAGCAATAAAGCGGCCATCACTGGTGCCGCCAGTGGTAGATAATTCAGGTGAAACGCCATAACTTTCAACAATGGCCTCTGAAATCGCCTCAACCAAGTTGCCACGTGGCGTGATGTAAGGTGGGCTGTATTCCCACTCCAAGTCATAATCCAATTGATGACCGTCTAAAATAGCGTGTACGCGTTGTTTTAAGTTGGCTTCGGTACTCCCTGCGCCATCTAATTCTGGACAGAATCTAAAGTTAAATAGAATTTCTACTTCGCCAGGCACCACATTGGTGGCGCCCGTGCCGCCATTCATATTGCTGATCTGCCAAGAGGTTGGAGGAAAGTATTCATTACCGTTATCCCAAAGCGTTTCGACCATATCTTTAATAGCAGGAGCGGCCATATGAATAGGGTTTTTGACCAAGTGAGGGTACGCAATATGGCCTTGCAAGCCTTTAACCGTCAGCTTGCCAGACAGTGAGCCGCGCCTGCCATTTTTAATCATATCACCAACGACTTTATTGCTGGTTGGTTCTCCAACGATGCAGTAATCAATCAGCTCGTTACGGTTTTTTAATGCCTCGACTACTTTAACTGTGCCGTTAACAGCAATACCTTCCTCGTCCGAAGTAATCAGCAAGCCGATTGAACCTGTGTGGTTTGGATTGTCACGCACAAATTCTTCAATACTGGTTACAAATGCGGCTAATGATGTTTTCATATCTGCCGCGCCGCGCGCGTACAACATGCCGTCAACAATCGTTGGCTCAAAAGGCGGTGTATGCCATTTATCCAGCGGGCCGGTCGGCACTACATCGGTATGGCCTGCAAATACTAGCAAGGGCGATACCGTGCCGCGTCGTGCATAAAAATTGTCTACATCACCAAAACGCATACGCTCGATTTTAAAACCCAACGGCTCAAGGCGCGCAATCATGGCCTCTTGGCAGCCAGCATCTTCTGGCGTATTTGAGCGGCGCTTGAGCAAATCAATCGCTAGTTCAAGGGTTGGCGATTCTTTATTCATGGCTTAATACTTTCAATTAACTTCAATTCAATGTCACTTTTCATTTGCTGATTCTGATTTAATAGTGCGATTTTACAACCACGACTTAACACTTATTTTTACCAAAAAAATGGGTTAAGTTGTGTTATTTTGATTGATTAAAAAGCGCTGCATACCGTGTTTCGTCAAATCCCACACATAAAATTGTGCCATCTTTAACCAGTATGGGGCGTTTGATGACTGAAGTTTTATTTTGCATGAGCGCAATTGCAGACGCGTCATCCACAATGCTATTTTTTGTTTGCTCGTCTAAGCCGCGCCAAGTGAAGCCTGCGCGGTTAATGAGTTTTTCGTGTGGAATTTGAGCTAACCAAGCCGTTAAGTCAGCCGCTGAAATACCTTGCTTTTTAAAATCGTGAAATTCGACTGAAATATGGTGTGCGGCAAGCCAATCGCGGGCTTTTTTTACTGTATTGCAGTTGGGAATACCGTAAAGTTTCATCTAGGTTTTGTGCTTGAAGGTTTCATTGAGCGAAACCATATTTTAGCACTTAGAAAGCGCTATTGCGAAACGGCTATTGTTGCATTAAGCCGCTTCTGTTTGATAGTCTGCAACTAAGAATTGGCCAGTCGATTCAAAATTAGTATTAAGTTGCTTTAGCAGCTTAAATAAATTCTCTTCAGGCAATGGCTTCGAAAATAAATAACCTTGCATTTGGTTGCAACCCAAATCGGTCAATGCTTCACGTTGCGCTTCTGTTTCTACGCCCTCAGCCACCACATTTAAATCAAGCGCATGTGCCAGACGAATCACTGCATCCACCAAAGCGCGCGATGCTTTATTTTCGTTAATCTGGGCAATAAATACTTTATCTAGCTTAATTTCATCGATATTTAAGTGTTGTAAATAACTTAAACTAAACTGATGTGAGCCAAAATCGTCCAACGCAACTTTAATATCTGCAGCCTTAAACTGACGCAATAAATGTTTGAATTGCCCTTCATTTCGGATTGCAGTTGTCTCTTTGATTTCAAACATTAAATTTTCAGCTGGTATATCGTAGCGTTTGCGTAGCGTTAATATTTCATCAACTAAATTAGGGTTTCTAAATTGTTGGCGCGCCAGATTAATGGAAATATTCAAATGAATACCTGCTTCTTTTGCGCGATGAATCGCACGACATCCTTCTTCGACTACCCAGTCGTTAATTTGGTTAATTAAACCAAAGCGTTCAGCGGCAGGAATAAAAGTAGTCGGCAAGATAAGGCCTTTTGTTGGATGGTTCCAGCGAATTAAGGCTTCAACACCCACAGGCGATTGGGTTTTGCAGTCGACTTTAGGCTGAAATACGAGGCTGAATTGATTGTTTTTAATGGCAGAATGTAAATCGCGTTGCATTTCTAACATTTGGTCAGAAGCATATTCGATTTCCGCATCAAAAAATTTGAATTGATTTTTGCCATTTTCTTTAGCTTTGTACATGGCCGCGTCGGCACAAATCATCAACTTTTCAGTATCACCATCGCGCGGATAAACAGCAATGCCCACGGAGCATGAAATATCGATTTGCTGGCCGCCAACTAAAAACGGTTCTTTAATCGATTTAACGATACGCTCAACGATAGGAATAATATCTTCATCGGACTTTATTTCTTCGATTAACGCGACAAACTCATCACCACCAATACGCGCCACTGAATCGCAAACGCGCACCGCAGTGTTTAGGCGTTTGGCAACGGACATTAGCACTGCATCGCCAACATGGTGTCCAAAACTGTCATTGATCGGCTTGAAATGATCTAAATCGATATAGGCAAGGGCAATTGTGCTGCCTGCACGTGTGCTGCGTTTTGCGGCGGTTTCTAATTCGCGTTGAAACGCACGTCTGTTTGGTAATTGCGTTAATGGGTCTTTATAGCCCGAATGTGTGGTGTCAGAGTTATTCGGCTTATCCATAATGCTGATTTGAAATGTGCTCACACCAAATTTTTCGTAATATAAAGCCACCACGAATGCCAGCAAGAACAGACACACCAAGCCCAAAACGATGGCTATCGCGGGTAAAGTTTTATCAGAAATAGCCGAGCTGACTACTTGGACAGCCTGCGCTTGCATATACACAGACGTATTAAATATGGCGTGCACTGCTAATATCGTAATGCCAGTAATAATCGAAAAACTGAGTTTGACTAATCGTTTATGTTGACCTGCGTAATTTTTTAGCCATGACAGCGTCACGAGAGCAAGAACTGCTGCACCTAATGCCACGCTAATCGCCACTAATAGCGATATCGGATAAAACGAAATAGATGTACTGAAGCTAGACAAGCTATTGGTTTCGTTTAGTCCGCTCAATGCGAGATAAAACATCAAATAACTACCTAAACCAACAATAATCCCGCTAAAAACCAAACGGTTTATCGACATCACTTTTTTGCTTGCAGCCGCGCAAAGTGTATAGCCAATGCTAACTGCAACCAGCCAAGAAGCAAACATTGCCAGTGTAAATATTGTAAACGCTTGATTGCCATGAAAAATGAGCAGATTGATAAAGTGAATGGCCCATAAGCCGCTACCTACTGCGACAGAATATAAATTGAATAGCGTTTTTCTGTGCCGAGAAGAGGTACGAAAAAGATGCTCAATAAACCCAAAAGTGATATACATGGCAAAACCACTCGCTGTTAGCGAGAGAAAAATAAGCCAAATATCGTAGTGAATATTCATTGTTATCATATCTTTAAAATTTGGTGTTGTTTTGTTTTAAGATAAGCAACTACTATGCCATATTGGATGCTTGATGATTTGTTCGGCACTCATAATCATCATACAAAAAAACCATACTGTTTGCATAGCCCCGCAAATAGTATGGTTTAGAGTGAATTAATTAGTTATTAAATAAATAATTAATATAACTAAATAATTATTAAGTGAGTGTTGAAAGTGAGTTAACTGCCTTTAAATGTTGAAAAATGAGCGTTTGTGTTGTTTGAAATTAAATGCCACGCAACAATTCGTTAATACCCACTTTACCTAAAGTTTTGGCATCTACTTTTTTAACAATCACGGCGCAATACAAGCTGTAGCTACCATCTTTGGATGGCAAATTGCCAGAAACAACGACTGAACCTGCAGGAACGCGACCGTAAAATACTTCGCCTGTTTCGCGGTCATAAATTTTAGTACTTTGACCAATATATACGCCCATTGAAATCACGCAGTTGTCTTCTACAATCACGCCTTCTACCACTTCGCTACGCGCGCCGACAAAGCAGTTGTCGCCAATAATGGTTGGGCCTGCTTGTACTGGCTCTAACACGCCGCCAATTCCTACGCCGCCAGATAAATGCACATTTTTACCGATTTGCGCACAAGAGCCTACGGTTGCCCAAGTATCTACCATCGTACCTTCGCCAACATAAGCGCCGATATTCACATATGACGGCATTAACACTGCGTTTTTGCCAATAAATGAGCCGCGACGCACAATTGCATTTGGCACCACGCGGAAACCGCCTGCTTTGAAATCTGCTTCAGAATAATCGGTAAATTTTGGTGGCACTTTGTCGAAGTATTTAGTCACGCCATCATCCAATAATTTGTTGTCTTCTAATCTAAAAGACAATAACACCGCTTTTTTGAGCCATTGATGCGTTTCCCACGTTTGCGTGTCGCCAATACGGCTTGCCACGCGCAAAGTACCTGCATCTAAATCTTTTAATACAGATTCAACTTGTACTTTTAATTCTGCAGATGCATTGGCTGGGTTAATGTTGGCGCGGTCTTCAAACGCGGTTTCGATAATGCTTTGACGTGGATCCATAATATTCTCGGGATGATTAATTTAACAAAAACGCTATTTTAACCTAGTTCAAGATTTAGCCAAAAATAAAGCGCGTTATTTGTGATAACGCGCCATAAGCGAGGCTAACTTAACACTCAATTTAAGCCGAATTTATTTACTTTCCTGCTTTTGCTGCTTCGTATAGTGGCCTTACTTTAGGCGTTAAAGCTTTTAAATCGGCAATACGGTTTGCGCTGGCAGGGTGCGTGCTAAAAAATTCTGGCGGCGCGCTTTTAGATTGCGCGCTCATTTTTTGCCATAAAGTTACTGCGGCATCTGGGTTAAACCCAGCACGCGCGGCCAATTCTAAACCCATTTTATCGGCTTCGCGTTCTTGTTCGCGGCCATTAGGCAACGCAAAAAATAATTGTGAACCAGCACCGGCGGCTTGTACCGCTGCACCACCAACTGCTGAGCCAGTGGCAAAAGCAGCCAGTGCTTGCAAGCCAAACTGTTGTACATAAGCTTGCGACATGCGTTCGCGGCCATGTTCACGCAATGCGTGTGCAATTTCGTGGCCAATCACGGCTGCTAGCTCATCATCGGTTGCGCTAATCTTTTCTACCAATCCAGATAACACCATGATTTTGCCGCCGGGCATGCAATAGGCATTGAGCTGGTCATTTTTTTCAACGTTCACTTCCCATTTCCATTGCGCAGCATCAGGACGAAATACACCGACTTGCGCGATTAATTTGTTAGATATGCCACGTACGCGGTCCACCATCGCTTTATCTACATTAAGCGTTTTTTTCTGCTGCGCTTCTTTTAGGGTTTCTGTATAAGCTTGCGCTGACATGGTGTCCACAGTGCCTGCTGGCATCAGCAAAAATTGCGAGCGTTTAACGCCTGAGACACTATCTTTTGTAGTGGTTGCGCAACTGGCTAATTGCAGAGAAAGCGTCGTTAATATAATGGCAGTGATTTTATTCATAATGATTTCCTATAGTGGATTTACAACTTAATATGTCATTTAACAACGTCTAAAAACAAAAAAGGTTGATGGTTAATTGTCATCTTAATCTTTATTTAAATCTTAAGCTGCGAGCCAAGCTCAACAACGCGGTTGGGCGGTAACTTAAATTGATTGGTAATCGTCTCTGCGGTGCGGAATAAGCCAACGAATATTTTTTTACGCCAAATTGCCATGCCTGATTTTTCAGAAGCGATTAAAATTTCTTTGCCAATAAAGAACGAAGTGTCCATTGGGTCCACACTTAATCCTCTGCCAGCACACAATAATAAATCGCGCGGCAAATCCGGCTCATCTTTAAAGCCATAGCGCACCGTTACACGGTAAAATTCATGCAACATCGCTTCAACCGTGACGCGCTCTTCTAAATTGGTATGCGGCACATCTAAAAACTTAACGGTTAAAATCATCACTTTTTCGTGCAGCACTTTATTGTGCTTTAAATTATGCAACATGGCATGCGGCACGCCATCTGGGTTTGGCGTCATAAATACCGCAATGCCGGGTACGCGTTGCGGCGGGTGCGCGCCAACTGCTTCAATAAATGGTTCAATTGCCATCGATTCTGATTTTAAGCGGTTATAAACCAAGGTTCGGCCATTTTTCCAAGTGAGCATCAACACAAAAATAATCACGCCGATGACTAATGGTACCCAGCCACCGTCTGGAATTTTTAAGACGTTGGCACCAAAAAAGGCTAAATCAATCACTAAAAATAAAGCGACTAATAAACCAGTTTTTAGCTTACTCCAACGCCAAATTTCTCTAAACACCACAGAAGCTAACAACGTAGTGATGACCATATCGCCTGTTACCGCAATGCCGTACGCGGCGGCTAAATCGCCAGAGCTACCAAAACCAATCACCAATGCCATCACAGCAATCATTAAGCCCCAGTTTACGCGCGGCATGTAGACTTGGCCTTGTTCGCTTTCGGATGTGTGTTGAATGTGCATGCGAGGTAAATAGCCCAGTTGTAAGGCTTGGCGTGAAACTGAAAATGCGCCCGTAATCACAGCTTGCGAAGCGATTACAGTGGCTAGAGTAGCCAAAATAATCAAAGGAAATAGCGCCCATTCTGGTGCCATGATGTAAAAAGGATTTTTAATTGAATCAGCGTTGTGCAACATTAATGCACCTTGACCAAAATAATTCATGAGTAAAGCGGGCAACACAAAACCAAACCAAGCAAGACGGATTGGGTAGCGCCCAAAATGCCCCATATCTGCATACAAAGCCTCTGCCCCTGTCACCGCCAGCACCACTGCGCCAAGCGCTACAAAGGCAATCCACGGTTGAATCATAAAAAATTTAACCGCGTAAATAGGGTTAAGTGCGTTTAATATCGTGGTGTCGTGCACAATATTAATGATGCCCAATAGCCCCAAAGTACCAAACCACAGTAGCATCACCGGCCCAAAAAAAGCACCAACTATCGCGGTGCCTTTGCTTTGCGCCCAAAACAATAAAAACAACACACATAAGGTAATCGGTACGATAGCTTGATGCAAGCTGGGTGCGGCCACTTCTAAACCCTCAACCGCAGATAGCACGGAAATCGCTGGTGTAATCATGCCATCGGCATAAAACATACAAGCACCCAAAATGCCCAGCAACATAATATTGCGTTGTTTATTGGTGTTGCCCTCAGCGTTTCTGGATGCCAATGCCAGCAAAGCCATAATGCCGCCCTCGCCACGGTTATCGGAACGCATAATAAACGCCACGTATTTAATCGATACAATTAAAATAAGTGCCCAAGTGATGAGCGACAAAATACCATAGACATTCATGGCATTGAGTGGAAGCGGGTGGTGCCCGACCGAGAAAACTTCTTTCATGGTGTACAACGGGCTGGTACCAATGTCGCCAAATACGACACCTAGCGCGGCCAATGCCATGGTGGGTAAGGTTGCTTTGTGAGGAGTTTGATTGTCCATGTTGCTACGCGGCTAATACGATTGCGTATTATCAACCAATTAAACTATGAAACCAATAGCAAGTGGCATTTAATCCTATCATTACCTGCTATCAGTTTTAAATTTCCTTATTTTTGTCTTTTTATGAGTCATGCAAAAAATGCGTGAATTAGCAGAAGAAAACAGTCCATTTACTGCAATTTTTGCACGATTTATTCTATATAAAATCCAAACATTTAATTGAAATATACTTTATATCATTGATTTTAATCAGTTTTAACTGGTTAACTTTTGGCCTAACATTACCCTTGATATTGTGGCACATACTTTGCCATTCCATAGCATCTTAATAAATATGCATTCTTAAAACTGCCCGACTTAAACACTCGGCAATTTGAAATTGCATCGTTCATTTTTATGTTTGGGATTTATGCGTCAGTTATTTTGGAAAAAAATGGAGGTGTTTGGTTTATATACGCCACTCATCGTTATGTATCTTTTGGCATTGCCAGTGCTGTTTTTAAGCAGGCTTGGTTTGATGATTTGGCAATCGGATCGCGTGCATGCTACAGGGCAGTGGCTACAGATTTTATTGCAAGGTTTTCGCGTTGATTTCATTCAAATGGGTTTAATGGCGATTATCCCGTTGCTATTAATGCCGTTTTTCGCGCACAAAAATGCATGGAATTATTGGAAGAAATTTAGCCTTGCGTGGGTTATTGGTAGTCTGTTGATAATGTTTTTGTTAGAGGCAGTGACGCCTGGATTTATGGCGGAATACAATACCCGTCCTAATCGTTTATTGATTGAGTACCTAAAATATCCACATGAAGTTTTGGCAATGCTGTGGGATGGATTTCGCATACACGTCATCGCAGTTTTATTGATTATGCTTGTAGCCACTCGGATTTTAGTTGCATGGTTTAAGCCTTGGCTTAACCAGACAAGACCCGCTAAAATCAAGAAGCAGTACTTGTTGTTTCCATTGGTGATTTTTTTAGTGGTTTTTTCAATTCGTGCCACAACCGTTCACCGCCCTGCAAATCCTGCCTATTTTGCAATCACCAGTGATACGCTGGTGAATAACTTAATATTAAATTCAAGCTGGTCTTTGCTACATGCGATTTACAGCTTTAGGCATGAAAGCAAATCGAGTGAGATGTATGGAAAAATGTCGCAAACCGAAGTGATGCAACATGTGCATGAAATGCAACTTATTTTGCAAGATAAGCGCTTGCAGATGAATAATCCAGATATTCCAACGCTTAAAAACCAAATCGCTTCAGTTAAACACAATAAGCCATTAAATTTAGTGATTATTTTGCAAGAAAGCTTGGGTGCGACTTTTGTTGAGTCTTTGGGCGGCATAGCGGCCACCCCAGAACTTGAAAAATTAAAAGCAGATGGTTGGTGGTTTAACAATTTGTATGCAACAGGAACGCGCTCGGTGCGCGGAATTGAGGCGGTGGTTGCGGGCTATTTACCTACGCCAGCGCAAAGCGTGGTCAAGCTTTCAGGTGCGCAGGATAATTTTTTTACACTAGCCAGACTTTTGAATGCTAAGGGATATTTAAATGAGTTTATCTATGGCGGAGAATCACATTTTGATAATATGCGCACGTTTTTTGTGAATAACGGCTTTGAAAAAATAGTAGATGAAAAAGACTATATTAACCCTGTTTTTGTGGGTAGTTGGGGTGTTTCTGATGAAGATTTATTTGAGAAAACACACACGCAATTGATGCAACATCATCAAAATAACCAAGCTTTTTTTACCTTGGTTTTTACCTCATCGAATCATTCACCATTTCAGTTTCCTGATGGGCGCATTAACCTAATGGAACAGCCTAAATCCACAGAAAATAACGCCGTTAAATATGCTGATTACGCAATGGGGCAGTTTTTCAAACGCGCAAAACAAAGCCCTTATTGGCAAAATACTGTATTTTTAGTAGTGGCCGATCATGACATTCGCGTGCGAGGCGATGCATTAATTCCATTGCAAAATTTTCATATTCCAGGCTTGATATTGGGAGCAGACATAAAGCACAAAGTCATCAATACTGTAGCCAGTCAAGTGGATTTACCCACAACAATGCTTTCTTTAATGGGTGTAGACGCTATTCATCCGATGGTAGGTCGAGATCTAAGTAGCGAACCAGAAAACTTAAAAGGCCGCGCGATGATGCAATATGAAGATAATTATGCATGGCTAGAAGGTGACGAATTAGTGGTGCTAAGACCAAGCAAGCCACCTACGCACGCGCAATATAATGCTAATAGTCACACTTTAACTATTCAACCCAGATCTAAAAATGGCATTGCTGTAGAAAAAAGAGCGCTTGCACATGCATTATTGCCGTCAATTCTGTATAGACAAAAGCAATATCATTTGCCTTAATTTTTATGTGAATCCGTTTTTAATGCTGACTACTTTAGCTGCCGCGCTACCTTTGTAAAAAGTGATATTAAGCCGCGATTCTGGCTTGATTTGCTGAGCATCGGTGATCAGCGCTTGCGGCACAGGGTTGAGCAAGTCGTTTTGATGCGTTTCACAGTGCACGATTGCGTAGCCTCTAGCTAATACAGCATGCGGATTGAGCTGCTCTATACTGCTGGCAAGTCTTGACAATCTGTGCTGATACACTTGCATATTTTGTTGCATGGCAAGTGTTAAGCGATGTTGCAACTGCTTAATTTGTGTGGCGCGATTTTCAATTTGTTGCTGTGGAGAAATGAGCCTGCGTGCTAAAAAATCCAGCTTTTGTTCGGACTGGTTTAACAAAAAGTTAACCTGTTTATTCAGTCGGTTTTGTAGGTTAAGTAATTGATTCTGCAACACTCTAATATCCGCACAAGCCAGTTCTGCGGCTGCTGTGGGTGTTGCGGCGCGCATATCGGCTACAAAATCACAAATCGTAAAATCGGTCTCATGCCCAACGCCGCTAATCGTCGGAATCGGGCAATCGTCAATCGCGCGCGCCACCACCTCTTCGTTAAATTGCCATAAATCTTCCATGCTGCCACCGCCACGACAAATAATCAGCGTATCTACTTCTGCACGTTTACTTGCGCTGTGAATCGCTTTAGCAATCATCGCTGCAGCGCCTTTACCTTGCACGGGGGTGGGATAAATAATGACCTTAATATTAGGATTACGCCGCTTTAAAGTGGTTAACACATCACGCAACGCCGCCGCATCGGGCGAAGTCACAATGCCAATGGTTTGTGGATTACTGGGAATCGGCTTTTTAAAAGCGGCATCAAATAAACCCTCATGCGCCAGTTTTGCTTTTAATTTTTCAAATGCCTCAAACAGCGCTCCTAAACCCGCTTTTTGCACAAATTCAACTGTTAACTGAAAGTCGCCACGTGCTTCATATAAAGTCACGGTTGCTCTGGCTTCGATTTTATCGCCCTCACGCGGTATAAAATCTATATAGCTATTGCGGCCTTTAAACATCACGCATTTTACTTGTGCGGTTTGGTCTTTAAGCGAAAAATACCAATGGCCACTTGCCGCACGGGTAAAGTTCGACACCTCGCCAGACACCCAGAACAGCGGAAAAGATTGCTCTAAAACCTCACGCGCTAAACGATTCAAATCGCTAACGGTCAATATCTGATTGTCGTTGGCATTAGTGGGTAAAAAAGTGGGTTCTGTCATGCGGCTTTATCAATTACAATCATTTATTCAGTAATTATAGGTGTTAACTTTTATGATTCAAAAACTATTCAACACATTATTCAAAGGTAAAAACGGTTATTTATTGGGTTTTGTTTTATGTTTTGGCATTGTTGCGTTAGCTTTGGTGATTCAAACCACTTATAAATTAGAGCCTTGCCCATTATGCATCACGCAGCGCATGGTGTTTATGGGCTTGGGTGTACTGTTTTTAATTGCAGCGTTTATTCCTGCGAATATCTTTAAAAAAATATTCGCCACTTTACAAGTGCTAACTGCGCTAGGTGGCGCGGGCGTGGCGATTCGGCATTGGTATTTGCAAGCCAACCGCGAAAGCATTATTGCTGATTGCGGTGTGGGCTTTGATTATATGTTTGAGAATTTTCCCCTACAAAAAGCCTTTAAATTGCTGTTTCGCGGCACAGGCGATTGCGCGGCGATTGATTGGACATTTTTAGGATTAACGTTACCACAACTCGGTTTGATTTCATTTTTGGGCTTTGCCGCTTATGCAATTTATTTAGTAGCTAGAAAATCGACTTAACATGTTAAAACACTGGAAAATTGGCCTGAAATTTGGGTTAAGTGCGTTCGCCTTATTCTTAGCCGTGCTATTTGTGTACGGCTTATACAATAATTTTACTTTTTGGCATGCATTTGCCCATGCGGGAACACAATCAGGCATTGCCTATATGATTTATTACGGCGTATTTGCAGGGCCGGTTGTCATTTTAGTTGTAGCATTTGCCACAATGGCTTTTAAAAATAAAGAAAAAACAGCATGAATATCAAGACTTTAGATCATTTTGTCGGTAACACGCCGCTGGTTAAATTGCAGCGCATGAACCCAAACCCCAGTAACACGATTTTATTAAAGCTAGAAGGCAATAACCCAGCAGGCTCAGTAAAAGATAGGCCAGCTTATTCGATGATTTCACGTGCAGAAGCGCGCGGCGATATTAAGCCAGGTGATACTTTAATTGAGGCCACTTCAGGTAACACAGGAATTGCACTGGCGATGGTGGCTGCCATGCGTGGCTATAAAATGGTGCTAGTAATGCCAGAAAACCAAAGTGTAGAGCGCCGCCAAAGCATGAAAGCCTATGGCGCAGAGCTAGTATTAACACCCAAAGATGGCAGTATGGAATTAGCGCGCGATGTGGCGATGAAAATGCAAGCGGAAGGCGAAGGGGTTGTGCTGGATCAGTTTGGTAATCAAGATAATCCGCTGGCGCATTATGAAACCACAGGCCCAGAAATTTGGCGTGATACGGCTGGGGAAATCACGCATTTTGTCGCTAGCATGGGCACTACAGGCACAATTATGGGGGTTTCGCGTTATTTAAAAGAGCAGAATCCCAATATTCAAATTATCGGCGTGCAGCCGGAAGAGGGCGCGCAGATTCCGGGAATTCGTAAATGGCCAACGGAATATATGCCAACTATTTTTGACGCGAAACGTGTGGATGAATTGCGTTATGTATCCCAAAAAAATGCTGAGAATATGACGCGCAAACTAGCGACAGAAGAAGGTATTTTTGCTGGTATATCTAGCGGTGGTGGGCTGTATACAGCATTGCAATTATCTAAGGAACTGAAAGACGCTGTAATTGTTTCAATCGTGTGCGATAGGGGTGACCGTTATCTTTCTACAGGTGTTTTTCCAGCCTGATTGATTATGTTGCGCCTGTTGTTAATTTGCTTGGTCTTAATCGGTTTTACGCAACAGGCAGCCGCTATCAGTAGCATTCAAATAACAGTTGGTGAGGTGGATGCACCCGCTGGACAGCTTAAAAATGCCAAATTCCAAGTGGATTTAAAAGGCGCACAGCCCACTCTTTTACTGAATGCCGACCTGAAGCCCAGCAGCGAAAAAGAGTTCGCCCATTTTGATTTAAAATGCGGCCAATTTTTAACTGAGCAAATCGGCCAAGCGCAATGCTTAAATGGGCAATTTAAATCTAAACAAATTAGCGCGCCTTTTTCGGTTAACTTTGTTAGTCACCCATCCGATTTTGCGCTAGATATTGATTTTAATGGCGCTAACTTTAGCGATGAAGCTGGCTTGCATGCAGGCGAAAAGCTGACTGGCCAAATAAAAATGGCGGCAAAAAAAATAATCTCAACAGACACTTGGGCATGGGATGGCTTAATTAGCTGGACAGCAGGTGAGCTGTATTGGCAACCGTTTTACTTTGGTAGAGCGGGTAACCAGTTTGAAATTAATGGTACGTTTAAGCAAGATATGCTCAATATTCAAAACGCCAGTTTGTTGGTGAACGAAGTGGGGAAAATGCAGGCAACGGCTACCATTAATATCAAAACAAAAATCGTTGAAGATATTAAAGTGAATGCAAAAGATGTGGATTTTGCAGGGCTTTATGCGGTGTTTTTAAAACCGATGGCGGAAAAATCTGCTTTTGGCAATATGGATGTTTCTGGCAAGGCGGATTGGCAATTTGAGATTAAAAATTTAGCACCAACCAGCTTTGAGTTGAATCTGCGCGATGCCAATATAGAAGACAAAAATGGCAAATTTGGTTTTAGCCATATCAACGCGCACATTCCTTGGGATTACGATGAGCCCAAAAATCTGCAACTGGCTTACGAAAGCGGGCATTTGCTCAAAATAGGCTTGCACGAAACCAAGTTAACCGCTGAAATTAACCGATTTTCGCTTACTGCGCCGCAATTGAATTTGCCTGTTTTAGATGGCGCGTTAAGTTTATCTGATGTGTCTGCAGTACGCTTGGGCGATAATTGGGCGTGGCATTTGCGCATGAATTTAGTACCGATAACTTTGAATGAATTTAGCAAAGCGCTTGGCTGGCCAGAGATGAAAGGGCAAATTTCTGGACAAATTCCGTTAGTGACTTATGCCAACAAACAGCTGAATATGGACGGCGCAATGAGCTTTAATGCGTTTAGTGGCAGCATTAGTATGAACGATTTAGTGATTGACGACCCGCTAGGTGTAGCGCCACGTTTGTATGCTGATTTAAAAATGCGTAATTTAGATTTGGGCGATTTAACGCGCACGTTTAGTTTTGGCGCTATTGAGGGCAAGCTAGATGGCGATGTAAAAGACATGGTGCTAGAAAACTGGAAACCCGTGCAATTGGATGCATCGATTCAAACCAGCGATGGTAAGCATCTGAAAAAAATATCGCAACGCGCAGTGGAAAATATTACTGCTTTGGGTGGTGAAGGCACAGCCGCCGCTTTGCAACGCACTTTTTTGCGATTTTTTAAAGAATTTAATTACGAAAAAATAGGCTTAAGCTGCAAATTAAGGCAAGATGTTTGTGAAATGGGCGGCGTAGAGTCAACGGCGAGTGGCTATATCATCGTTAAAGGTAAAGGCATCCCTGCCGTTAATGTTAACGGCTACACCCAAAAAGTGAGTTTAGAAGATTTGTTGGGCAGAATTAAACGCATTACTGATAGCAATACCAAAGTGATTGTGAATTAAGCGTTAACTTGACATTTATTATCAAAATAAATGATTTATAAACGAATAACTAAGTCATAAATTAGGATTTAATGATGAAAAAAATAGGCATTATTGGGGTATTTGTTTTATTAATACCGGCTTGCGTCACCATTAATATTTACTTTCCGGCTGCTGCGGCAGAAAAAGCAGCCGATAAAATTATTGATGAGGTATGGCAACTAAAACCGGGTGAAGAGCCGCCTGCAGAAACCAAGCCTGCCGATGCGCCTGCCAACTAACGCAGATTTATATTAAGGAATTGCTATGAAAAAACTGATTGCTATTTTTAGCTTGTTAGCCGTTACGCTAAGCAGTAACTGGGTAAGTGCCGCCGCCGATTTAGATGTCAATACGCCTGCGATTGCTGCCATCAAAAACAGCATGCAAGCGCGCCACGCTCAATTAAGCCCGCATTACAGCAGCGGCGCAGTTGGGTTAACCGCAGACGGAATGGTTGCAGTGCGCGATGCGACTGCTGTGCCATTAAAAGACCGCAGTGGCATTAATAGTTTGGTCGCTGCCGAAAATGGTGACCGCACAGCGCTATATAAAGAAATCGCTGTTGGCAACGGACACCCAGAATGGGCGGGCGAAATTCGTAGTACTTTTTCGGGGCGCTGGGTAGATAAAGCGCAAAGTGGCTGGTATTACCAAAATGCAGGTGGCTGGGTTAAAAAATAGTTTTTAACTGAACTTTTAACAAACCTAGAATTGGTGAAAATATGCACATTAAACAGATTTTAATCCTGGTTTTAGGGTTAAGTATCGTTGCATTGAGCCACGCTAAGGTTTACGAGTGGGTTGATGAAAAAGGCACAAAGCATTACGGTGATAAAGTACCTGACAAATATAAAAAACAATCCAAAACATTGGACATAAAACAAAATGATACCTCGTTTGGAAATGACAAACAGTCGACTCCTAAGCCTGCACCGCTGGTTAAACCACAGCAAACACAACCTGTTGTAACAGAAACTCCCCAGCTTAACGATGTGCCAAACGTAAGCACCAATAGCCGCGATAACTGTGAAAAACAAATACAAGAATACAAAAAAAGTCAGGATTGTTTTGCCCCTTTTGTGATTGTTGGCGGTGGTGTTAAGCCAGAGGCTTTTAAATATTGCAAAGAAATCAAACAGCCTACCTGCACAGGCCGGTAACATAATAATAGTCACAACTCACTGAATATGACCCCAACCTTAGTATTCGATATCGAAACCATTCCAGATACTGCTGGCCTGCGTGCTTTGCTGGATTTACCTAGCGACGTATCTGATGAAGATGTCGCCAATATCGCGCTGCATCAACGTCGCCAGCATAACGGCAGTGAGTTTTTGCCGTTGCATCAGCATAAAGTCTGTGCGATTTCTTGCGCGTTACGAGAGGGTAATAACTTTAAAGTGTGGACGCTGGGTGATGCGGAATCATCTGAAGCGGAAATCATTCAGCGTTTTTTTGATGGCATCGAAAAATACACGCCGCAAATTATTTCTTGGAACGGCAGTGGCTTTGACTTGCCTGTTTTGCATTACCGCGCCATGGTGAATAATGTGGTTGCGCCGCGCTACTGGGATTTGGGTGAGGATGACAAAGATTTTAAATGGAATAATTATATTAGCCGCTATCACACACGGCATTTAGATTTAATGGATTTGCTGGCTTTGTACAACGCGCGCGCCAACGCGCCGCTGGATGATTTAGCCAAGTTGTGTGGCTTTCCAGGCAAGCTGGGCATGGATGGCAGCAAAGTGTGGGATGCATTTAAAGCAGGAAAGATTGAAGAAATTCGCCATTATTGTGAAACCGATGTGGCCAATACACATTTGGTTTATTTGCGCTTTCAGCTGATGCGCGGACATTTAAACAAGGCTGAATATGAAGCTGAAATACAATTGGTGCGCGATACTTTGCGTAGTTACGCACTAGATAATAAAACGCTGCACTGGACAGAGTTTTTAGCGGCTTGGCAGGCTTAATTAATTATTCATCTGCAGACAAATCTTCTTCAACGGCGTCTTTCCAATTTAGAATCACTTTTTTATTGGCATTATCTTCAAGCGATACTTTATGGCGCAGTTTTTGGCCATTATTATTGGCTAAGATTAAGTAAGTGCCCGTTGGTAAATTGACGTAAAGCATTGGTTTTGAGCCAACAATTCTAAATACGCGTTCATCTTGTTCGTTATAAATATTCACGTTCACATTCGTCACCCAGCGGCCGCTAGTGCCCTCTGAAAACAATAAATTTAATGTAAATTTTTTGGCTTGAGCGCGCATTGCTAGCACTTCTTCTTCACCAATTCCGCCTGATAGATAAGCGACACCTGTGGGAGATGTAAGCGCAATAAGTGGCTTTGCATAGGCAATCTGCGCAAATAACAGTGCCAATATTAGGATTAAAATTGGGTTAAGTTTTGTGTGAATAATATGCATCATATGATTAGTCTTTCAGAATAATTCTATATCAATAATTTTAAGCACTTAAGCATTGTTTTGCAGGCAGTTTAGCAAATTTTTTAACATTGCTGTAATACCCGACTTTTAACACATCGCTTTCGGTTAAAATGGCGGCATGAGAAGAAGCCGCAATAAAAGTCGTCAAGACCCCAGTTTAAATCCTATTTTAACCGCCATTATTGAATCGCTAGACCAAGAAGGGCGAGGTGTAGCGCATGTTGATGGTAAAACCATTTTTATTGATGGCGCATTGCCCAATGAGCGCGTGACTTACCAATCGCAGCAGATTAAACCCAGCTACGAAGTCGCTAAAGTGGTGGATATTATTAAGCAATCTAATCAGCGAACAACACCAAAATGCCCGCATTTTGGTTTGTGTGGCGGCTGTAAATTACAGCATTTGGATGCCAATGCACAAGTGGCTGCCAAGCAGCGTTTGTTGGAAAATGATTTATGGCATATTGGCAAAGTAAAGCCAGACAATATGCTGCCAGCGTTGTATGGCCCAACTTGGGGTTATCGCCATAAAGCGCGTTTGAGTGTGAAATATGTAGAAAAAAAGCAACGCGTTTTGGTGGGCTTTAACGAAAAAGCCACGCGCTATGTGGCGGATATGAATTCCTGCGAAGTATTAGTGCCAGAAGTGTCGGCATTAATTGCGCCTTTGCAGCATATGATTGTGCAATTAAGCATACGCGATAAATTGCCGCAAATTGAGCTGGCGGTTGGTGAAGGCAACGTTATTGTGCTGATTTTCCGCATTATGGATGCGTTAACTATTGAAGATGAAACAATCTTTAAAGCCTTTGCCGGAGAACATCATGTACAAATATGGACGCAAACTAAAGGCCCAGATACGATTAAGCCATTTTGGCCATTGAATGGGAAGGCGCTAAGCTACAGCTTGCCAGAATTCGGTTTGCGCTATCCATTTAAGCCAAACGAATTTACACAAGTAAATCCGCAAATCAACCAAGTGATGATTCGGCGCGCCATGCAATTATTAAATCCGCAATCGGGTGAAAAAATTGCCGATTTCTTTTGCGGCATTGGTAATTTCACCTTGCCAATCGCACGCAGTGGCGCAAATGTGTTGGGCTTAGAAGGCTTGGCGAATTTGGTGGACAGAGCCAATGAAAGCGCCGTACTTAACCATATAAATCATGTGAAATTTGGCGTGGCCGATTTATTTAAAATGACACCAGAATCATTACTCGCTTTAGGCAAATTTGATAAATGGCTAATCGACCCGCCGCGTGATGGTGCGTTTGAGTTAGTGAAAGCCATTGAAGCGAACACTGCGCCGCAAACCATTGTCTATGTATCTTGCAACCCCGCCACACTGGCTCGCGATGCTGGCGTGTTGGTGAATGAAAAGGGCTACATTTTAAGTGCAGCAGGCGTGATTAATATGTTCCCACATACCAGCCATGTGGAGTCCATCGCTTTGTTTGTGCGCCCAGAAAGCTAATCATTGCAAAGGCTTTTATTTATTTTTGCTGCGGTTTTGCTTGCCAGTTGTAGCCAGCAAAATAATTATGCGGAAATTAATTTTGCCATTGCTCAAACACCGCTTAATTTAGACCCGCGCTATGCCACCGATGCAGCATCGGAGCGGGCGAATCGGCTGATTTATCAACCATTAGTAGATTTTGATGATGCCTCAAAGCCCGCGCCAGTTTTGGCGACTTGGGTTTTGCTTAGCCCAACGCGATATCAATTTAACTTAGTGCCGCAGCGCGCTGTGTTTCATCATAAAACCGCTTTAACGGCAAGCGATGTTAAAGCCACTTACGATTCGATTTTGGGTTTAAAAAACTCGCCGCATACTGCAGAATTTGCCAACATTAAAAACATTGAGATTATCAATGTAGAATCTTTAATATTTGAATTAAAACAATCAGATAGCCATTTCCCATCTAAATTAATTATTGGTATTTTGCCTGCCGATTTAATCGCAAAAAATCACGATTTTGCACATCATCCGATTGGGAGTGGGCCGCTCAAAATAGTGAGCTGGAATAGCAGGCTGGTGTTGCAACGCATTCGAGATAATCAACTTATTCGCTTAACCGAAGTGAAAGACCCAACCGTGCGTGTGCTTAAACTACAGCGCGGAGAGGCCGATTTAATTCAAGGTGATTTGCCGCCAGAACTGGTTAAGCATTTGCAAAATCAGCCTGAAATTAAAGTTAAAACCACGGCGGGTGCCAACTTTTCTTACCTTGGTTTAAATATGCAAGATGCTACTTTGCAAAATTTAAAAGTACGCCAAGCCATTGCTTATGCCATAGACCGCGAGGCAATTATTCGTCAGGTGATGGTGCAACAGTCGCGTGTTGCCAGCTCTATTTTACCGCCAGAACACTATACAAACGCAAACAATAACTTAGCGTCTTACGATTACAATCCCGAAAAAGCTAAACAGCTTTTGCTTGAAGCAGGTATAAAGTTGCCGCTAAAGCTTATTTATAAAACCAGCACCGATGCGCAACGCTTGCGTTTTTCCACCATTTTGCAAGCTCAAATGGCAAAGGCGGGCATTGATTTACAGATTAAAAGCTTAGACTGGGGCACTTTTTTTGCGGATGTAAAACAAGGCAACTTTCAGCTATTCGGCTTAACTTGGGTGGGAATAAAAACGCCAGAAATTTACGCTAAAGCGTTTGGCAGTGATTTCTTTCCACCCAATGGTTTTAACCGTGGCAGGTATGCAGATAAAGCCTTGGATAATTTGTTAGCTAAAGAAGACTGGCCAGCCGCAATGGCACGAATTCAGCAGCAACTGCCCTATATTCCGCTATGGTATGAAGGCCAGTTTGCTGCAATGGGCAAAAATATTAAAGGTTATGCACCAAAAGCAGATGGAAATTGGGATGATTTAACTAATATTTCGCTTCAAAAAGTGGTTAAGTAAACAAAAATTCACGCTAAAAATGTGCTAATGTAATGCAAATGAATTACAGCAGGAGCGCACAATGAAAACCGCAACCATTCCAGCCCTACGTGTAGAACCAAAATTACGCCAAGCCGCCGAAAGTGTACTTGCAGAAAATGAAACACTTTCTAGTTTTGTAGAAGAATCGCTTCGCGCCAATATCGAAAAACGCTTGCATCATGAAGCGTTTATTGCGCGTGGTTTGGCGTCTCGTGATGAAGCAAAACGCACGCAAATCTACCATTCAGCAGAAGATGTTCTAGCGGAATTAACAGAAATGTTAAATAAGGCTAAAGCTTGAAATATCAAATTCGCTATACCGATGAAGCGAATGACGACCTAAAACGGTTATACGCATTTTTATTGCTACAAGACATTTTGGCAGCCGAACATGCATTGCAATCTATTACAAATGCGCTAAATTTGCTAAAAACATTTCCGTTTACTTGTAGAAAAGCGCAAGCCAATAATCCTTTTCTGCGCGAGTTAGTTATCCCGTTTGGCAGTAACGGATATGTGACTTTGTTTGAAATAGAAGAGAATAATATGGTCACGATATTAGCTGTGCGCCATCAGCGTCAAGATGATTATCTTTAAAGTATTGCAAGTAACCAATTAAGAAAACTAACAATGACATTAAGCGACTACATCAGCATCGTCAATCAGCGTTTTCAGGCAGGCAACGCAACCGAGCACAGCTATCGTGGCGATTTACAGCAGCTTTTGCAAACCATATTGCCAGATGTTGCCATCACCAATGAACCCAAACGCATTGATTGCGGTGCGCCAGATTATATTTTAAGCCGCAAAGACATACCGCTTGGCTATATTGAGGCAAAAGATGTTGGTGTAGAGCTTGGGCATAAATCGCATAAAGCGCAGTTTGATCGCTACAAGGCCGCGTTAGATAACTTGATTATTACCGATTATTTGCAGTTTCATTTTTATAAGCAAGGCCAATTGGTTGCCAGTTGCGCGATTGGCGAAGTTTCAAATGGCAAAGTATTCGCCAATCTACAAAATTTTGATTTATTTACCAGCTTAATACAAAGCTTTGCAATTACTCATACAACCAGCATTAAGTCGCCCGTTAAATTAGCGCAAATGATGGCAGCAAAAGCCAAGTTAATGGCGGATGTGATTGATAAAGCGTTAAATGAAGATAAAGAAAACAACACGCAAAGCGAGCTGTACAACCAATATGAAGCGTTTAAAACGGTACTCATCCATGATATTAGCCATGCTGAATTTGCCGACATTTACGCACAAACTATTGCGTATGGCATGTTTGCGGCGCGTTATCACGACCCCACTTTACCCACGTTTACGCGGCACGAAGCCGCGACTTTAATTCCGCAAAGCAATCCATTTTTGCGCCAGCTATTTCGCACCATTGCGGGTTATAACTTAGATGATAACGATGGCAAACGCTTGCTGTGGATTGTGGAAGAATTAGTGCAGATATTTTTAGCCACCGATGTTGCCAGCATTATGCGCAACTTTGGCAAAGCCACGCGCCAGCAAGACCCCGTGGTGCATTTCTACGAAACCTTTTTAAGCGAATACGACCCCAAATTGCGCAAAGCGCGTGGCGTTTGGTACACGCCAGAACCCGTGGTTAACTTTATTGTGCGCGCGGTTGATGATATTTTAAAAACCAAATTTAACTTACCCAAAGGCTTGGCAGATACCAGCAAAACCCAAATTACCGTTGATGTGCACGGCGCAGGTAAAAAAGGCAAAACCGAAAAACTCACCAAAGAGATTCACAAAGTACAAATATTAGACCCAGCAACTGGGACGGGCACATTTTTAGCGCAAACCGTGCGCCATATTTACAACACGCAATTTGCAAGTATGCAAGGCATGTGGCCGCAATATGTAAAAGAACATTTAATACCGCGCTTAAGTGGCTTTGAATTACTCATGACCAGCTACGCCATGGCGCATTTAAAGCTAGATATGCTGTTAACCGAAACAGGTTATGTGAACGACAGCGCATCAGAACGCTTACGCATTTACTTAACCAATAGTTTAGAGAATGACGACGCGCCCGATTTGCCGTTATTTAGTTATTTAAGCAACGAGGCAAACGAGGCCAACCGCATTAAGCGCGATGCGCCTGTCATGGTGGTGATGGGCAATCCGCCGTATTCAGTGAGCAGCAGTAACAAAAGCGATTGGATACAAGATTTATTAAAAGACTATAAAAAAGATTTAAATGAACGCAAGATTAATCTTGATGACGATTACATTAAATTTATTCGCTTTGGGCAACATTTTATTGATAAAAATGGCGAAGGTGTGCTGGCTTACATCAGCAATAACAGCTTTATTGACGGTATTACGCACCGCCAAATGCGTAAGCATTTGTTAGAGAGTTTTGATGAGATTTATATTTTAGATTTACACGGCAACGCTAATAAAAAGGAAAAGTCGCCAGACGGCAGCAAAGATGAAAACGTGTTCGACATTATGCAAGGCGTTAGCATTAACCTATTTGTTAAAACAGGGCAAAAAGCCAAAGGTGAAATGGGTAAAGTTTTTCATTCTGAAATGTACGGCAAGCGTGAAGTTAAATATCAAGAGTTAAGTAAAAGTATCAGTAATATATCGTGGACTAAATTAGAAGTTAAACCAACAGGTTACTTTTTTGTTTCCAAGGACTTTTCGATTGAGTCAAAATATGAGAGTTATTTAGGTATAAAAGAAATTTTTAACTATTTCAATTCAGGCTTACAAACAAAAAATGATGATTTAACAATTCATTTCTGTAAATCCGAATTGACTAATACGTTAGATGACTTAAAAAACATGAATATTGAACAATTGAAACACAAGTACAAAATTGAAAAAGATGGTCGCGATTGGTCAATTGAATGGGCTAAAAAAGATGTGTTAAACAGTAAAAGTGGGGAGATTTTTACTATCCAATATAAGCCTTTTGATTATAGATATTCCTATTACACTGGCAACTCAAAAGGTTTTATTGCATACCCAAGAAAAGAGTTAACAGAAAATTTAATCCGAGAAAATCTTGCATTAGCAACTATGCGTCAATTAGCTGACACGACTGAATTGTGTGAAGTTTTGATAACAGACTGCGTGATGACTGATAGAGCTATGTACAGCACTAATGGTACGCCGTATCTTTTCCCACTTTACACATACCCAGACTCAACCGACTTACTCGCTGAAACCACACGCAGACCTAATCTTAACGCTGAAATAGTGGAAAAATTCGCCTCTAATATAGGGTTAAGTTTTACCGCAGAAAAAACAGACCAAGCCGATAGTTTTGCACCCATTGATTTGCTGGATTATATTTATGCGGTGTTGCACAGCCCAACGTATCGCGAAACGTATAAAGAGTTTTTAAAAATCGATTTTCCGCGCGTGCCTTACCCAAAAGATGTGAATCAGTTTTGGCAGTTGGTGGCGCTGGGCGGCGATTTGCGCAAGACGCATTTGCTGGAAACCGCGCCAATCAGCACAACAATTAGTTACCCAATAGCAGGCGATAACGTGGTGGATAAATTGAAATTTGAAGATAACAAAGTGTATATAAACGCCACGCAGTATTTTGAAAACGTGCCCGATATTGCTTGGCAGTTTTATATTGGTGGCTATCAGCCCGCGCAAAAATGGTTAAAAGACCGCAAAGGCCGCGCGTTAAATATGGATGATATTGCACATTATCAACAAATTATTTTTGCACTAACGCAAACCGAACAGTTAATGCAAGCGGTGGATAAAGTGTTAAGTGTGGATGGGGTTTTGCATGCGCATTGAAATCTCGATTGCAAACCAAACCTTAACGCTTTTTGATGATTTTGGTGGTGTTAAGTCGCGCTATATTGTTTCTACTGCGGCCAATGGCGTGGGGTGCGAAAAGAATAGTGGCTGCACGCCGTTAGGTAGCCATATTATCCGCGCAAAAATTGGCGCAGGCGCATTGCCGAATACGGTTTTTGTAGGCCGCAGGCCAACGGGTGAAATTTGCACGCCAGAATTAATGGCGCAGTTTCCGAATCGCGATTGGATTTTAACGCGCATTTTATGGTTAAGTGGCACGGAAATTGGCAAAAACAAGCTGGGGAATGTGGATACGATGCAGCGTTATATTTATATTCATGGCACGCCAGATTCTACTGACATGAGCAAAATTGGCTCGCATGGCTGTGTGCGCATGCGTAATGGCGACATCATCGAATTGTTTGAGTTGGTTGAGGCGGGCACATCAGTGCTGATTTTAGAATGACAAGCAAGGTTAGCCAGTGACATATTTGAAACACGCGCTAAGTTTTATTGCTGTGATTTTTGGCGTTTTATTGCTCACTTTTCTATTGATTCATGCCGTGCCTGGTGACCCTGTAGAAGTGATGTTGGGTGAATCGGCTAGTGTGGCAGATAGAGAATTACTGCGCGCTGATTTGGGTTTAAAACAGCCGTTAATTCAACAGTTTGGCCACTATTTAGCTGCATTATCCCAAGGCGATTTTGGTAGTTCTATTCATACCAAAACACCGATTATTGATTTAATCAAAGCGCGTTATCCTGCCACACTGAAGCTGGCATTTTTATCACTTTTTATTGGGTTAAGTATCGGCATTCCATTAGGCATATACGCGGCACTTAAGGCTGGGCATTGGCAAGATTTAGTGGTGACATTAGTGAGCGTTCGTTTATCTGCCATGCCTGCATTTTGGCTGGGGCCGATATTAATGTTGGTTTTTGCGGTATGGCTGGATTGGTTGCCTGTGAGTGGCATGGATTCAAACACATCGATTATTTTGCCTGCACTGACATTGGGTTTTGGTTTAAGCGCCATACTCACGCGCATGACGCGTACTAGTTTGCTTGAAGTGCTGAATGACGACTATATACGCACCGCCCGCGCTAAAGGTTTAACTGAATCTACCGTCATTATCCGCCATGCTTTGCGCGCGGCTTTGTTGCCGATTATTACCATTGTCGGCCTGCAAATGGGCAGTTTGCTGGCGGGCACTGTGATTACCGAAACTATTTTCAGCTGGGATGGCATTGGCCGTTTACTGGTAGAAAGTATTGAAAAGCGCGATTACCCTGTGACGCAAGCCTGCGTGCTGGTAGTGGCATTAAGCTATGTGCTGGTGAATTTAGGGACTGATATTTTGTATCGATTTGCTGACCCGCGCGTCAGAGCGAACGTATGAAAAAATTCGCCATTAGTATTCTGGTTTTTTGGGTGGCGGCAGTCATCATGGGCAAGCTATTTCAACTAAACCCCAATCAAATAGATTTAAACGCGATTCTTAACCCCATCAACACACATTATTGGCTAGGGGCTGATGATTTAGGCCGCGATATTCTGGCGCGTGTGTTGGAAGGTATTCAAGTCTCATTTTTTGTAGCGATTATTGTTACTGTGATTACCATGCTAATTGGCGTTTTAGTTGGCCTTGTGGCGGGTTTTTATGGCGGCAAGATAGACGCTATTTTGATGAAAATCACCGACATTTTTCTGGCTTTTCCGGGAATATTATTGGCGATTGCGTTTGCTGCGGTTTTAGGCGCAGGTTTAGGCAACTTAATCTTGGCTTTGTGCATCACAGGTTGGGTAAGTTACGCCAGATTAACGCGCGGCCAAACGCTTGCCTTGCGCAATCGGCAACATGTGATTGCTGCAGAATCATTAGGTGCTAGCGTGCCACGTATTTTAATCAAACATATTTTGCCGCTATTGGGCTCAATATTAATGGTAGAAGCCACTTACAGCTTAGCCAGCGTGATGATTGCAGAAGCATCACTTTCTTTTTTAGGCTTAGGCATTCAAGCGCCTAATGCGAGTTGGGGCGTCATGTTGCGCGATGGCGTGCGCTATATGCTGGTGGCGCCGCATTATGTCCTGGTGGTAGGTTTAAGTTTAATGAGCTTGATACTGGCGATTAATTTGGGTGGTGACTATCTCCGTGATAAGTTAGATGTGAGAGTAGAGCAATGACCAAGCAGTACAAATATTACGATTTCATCATGGCGGCGTTCGTCACGGTGCTGGTCTGCTCCAATTTAATCGGCCCTGCTAAAGTCACGCAAATCGATGCGCCGCTACTAGGCACATTAACCTTTGGCGCTGGTGTTTTATTTTTCCCTATTTCATTTATCTTTGGCGATATCCTTACTGAGGTATATGGCTATTCAGCCAGTCGCCGCGTGATTTGGACAGGTTTTGCAGGCTTAGCCTTTGCCAGCTTGATGGCGTGGATGATTGTAGCCCTGCCACCTGCGCCATTCTGGAACAATCAACATGAATACGAAGTAGCGTTTGGCAGCACTTGGCGCATCTCACTGGCAGGCTTAATTGCATTTGCCGTGGGCGAATTTGTAAATAGCTTTATAATGGCGAAGATGAAGTTAATGGCCGCTGGCAAACGCTTGTGGCAACGCACGATTACCAGCACAATTTTTGGTGAAGCGATTGATACCGTTTTATTTGTGCCGCTGGCATTTTGGAACACTGGCATTATTCCAAACGATAAAATACCGCTGATTATTGGTGCGCAGATTGTCGCCAAAATTGCAGTAGAAGTGGCTTTTACCCCAGCTGTTTACAAGATTGTGACGTTTTTAAAACGCGCTGAAAATGAAGATTATTACGACAAAAACACAGACTTTAACCCTTTTAAATTATAACTAATTGAGATTTCATTGACCGAAACCACAGCAAAAGTAAACGTAACATGGCAAGAAAAAGGCAAGCCGCAGCAAGCGGTTTGGCAAAGTGAGGCTAACGCGGCGCCACCAAAAAGTATACAAATTGCAGATGACACGACTAGCGCAAAAGACGCTTATAAGCTGATATGCGAGGGCACAGCTTTTTTATATAAAGGCGATTTTCAAAACGCCAAACAGATGCTGCAAGCCATTACGCGCAAGTTTGATATTAAGCCTATCAAGCCAGCTGAGAACCTAACACAAGCGTTTCATCAGCACCGCGCAAGGCAAATTCAGCGTGCGAATATCACCAACAAGATTCTGATTGAGTTGAATCATGGTAGTTGCGATTTAAAACGCGCGCCTGATGTAAAAGAAGCGGTTACAGGTGCGTTAATCATTAATGCCAAGTTGGATAAAGTGCCAGCAAAAATGGTGCTGTCTTTAAGAGAATTATTAGGCATGGTGGGCGCACATGAGTGGCGCAAAAAAGGCGTGCCTGTCGACGCGCTACCAGCCAATATTCATGCCCATTATGGCGTTTATAGCCCAATTCGTGGTGAGTATTTGGATTTGATTAATACTACTTCATTGGGTAATGCCAAAACCGCTTTTGATATTGGCACAGGCACTGGCGTGATTGCGGCTATTTTGGTTACACGCGGCATTAAAGCAGTGATTGCTACCGATAATAATCTGCGCGCCTTGAATTGCGCGGCTGATAACGTTGAAAAGCTGAATCTAAAATCGTATATCACGGTTGAGCAAGCTAATCTGTTCCCAAGCGGGCACAAAAAAGCTGACTTAATTGTGTGTAACCCGCCTTGGCTGCCAGCTAAAGCCAATGCGCCAATTGAACATGCGATTTATGACCCGAACAGCGCGATGCTAAAAGGCTTTTTAAATGGCGTAAAAACGCATTTGAATGAGGATGGCGAATCATGGCTGATTTTGTCTGATTTGGCCGAACATCTGGGTTTGCGCACGCCAGAGGAATTGCAAAAATGGATTGCCGATGCGGGTTTAACGGTAGTAGAAAAGCTGGACATTGCACCAAAACACGCTAAAAGTAGCGATCAATCCGATCCGCTATATGCGGCACGGGTAAAAGAAATCACCTCGCTTTATCGTTTGAAACCAATTTAATCTACTTAAGGACAAATGATGAGTTTAGGGCCTGTCATGCTGGATGTTGTTGGCACCGAGTTAAGTGCTGACGATATTAAACGTTTACAGCATCCGCTAGTGGGCGGTGTGATTTTATTTGCGCGCAACTTTGTCAGTTGTAGCCAGCTTAAAGCGCTAACGGCTAGTATTCATGCGGTACGCCAGCCACCATTGTTAATAGCGGTAGACCATGAAGGTGGCCGTGTACAACGGTTTAGAGAGGGCTTTACCAAGATTCCGCCCATGCGTGAGTTTGGCAAGATTTGGGACAAAAATCCTAAAAAAGCGCGTGAACTAGCGATTGAAGCAGGCTGGATTTTAGCGGCAGAGTTACGTGCGCATGGCATTGATTTTAGTTTTACGCCAGTGCTGGATATGGATTATGGCGATAGTTTAGTGATTGGCGATAGGGCGTTTCATCAGGACGCTACGGCAATTAATGAATTAGCTTTTAGCTTAATGCAAGGCCTTAAAAAAGGTGGCATGTCAGCGGTTGGCAAGCATTTTCCTGGTCATGGCTTCGTGGTGGCCGATTCGCATGTGAGCATTCCAGTTGATGAACGCAGTTTTGATGAAATTGCCGCCAACGATATGCAGCCGTTCAAACAAATGATTGATGAAGGCCTTGCGGCGATTATGCCTGCGCATGTGATTTACCCAAAAGTGGACGATAAGCCTGCAGGTTTTTCACAAAAATGGCTGCAAAAAGTATTGCGCGAACGTTTGGGTTTTAATGGTGTGATTTTTAGCGATGATTTAAGTATGGAGGGCGCGACTGTAGGCGGTGACGTGACAACCCGTAGCCTAGCCGCGCTCAATGCAGGCTGCGATATGGTGTTATTGTGCAATCGCCCAGATTTGGCCGATGAATTATTGGCTAAATTAGAATGGAAAATGTCTGCATTTAGCACATTAAGATTAGCTCGCATGCATGGCGGGCATCATCCCGCCGATACAAACGGCCTGCATGAAAATGCCCAATTTGTAGCCGCTGTAAAACGCGTTGGCTTAGTAGGTAAACTAGAAGGTGAGTTGTTTACCTAAGTCAGTAATTGTTAGCTAACATGCTTTAAATTGAGCATGTTTGTTGTGCGATAGTACTGTTTAAATTCTGCGACGCGCAACAGTGAATAAACCCAGCGCTGCTGCCATTAAAGGCAAAGATGCTGGTAGCGGTACTTCACTGATTCTAACGCCGACCACAAAGTCATCATAATCTGCATCACCATTAGAGCTATCATTAAATCCCAACACATAATCAAAAGGACCAAAATCTGGGCCATTTACAGGTGTTAAGTTACCATTCAAAATGGCAAAACCAAGTGCTGGTTTATCTGCCTCGCCATTAGCAACTGTGCCACCTCGGTCATCACTAAAACTAAAGTTTACAGCGCCAGCATCAACCAATACGGAAGCAGTTGTGTCGCCAGGTGCGTTGGACTCAGTCAACATATTGCCTAAAAATGAAAATGAATTGTTAAAACCGCTTTCGCTACCTAAATAGGTAAAAGAAATTCTGCTGGGCTGATTTGCGACAAGAATGCCCAAAAAGCCAGTAGAGTATCCGCCAGTAAAAGTTGCCGGTTGTCCGTTATAGCCAAAAAATGAGATTGGTGTAGCATTGGCAACGCCTAAACTTGCGGCTTGAGCGATACCAGCTGTTAAAAATAAAGAAGCCGCAAGTGAAATCTTTGCAAGAGTCGGAATGTGTTTCTTGTGCATAATAATTCCTTGGAAATTGAAAAATCTGTTTTTAGATAGACACACTGTATGTGTTGCAATAGAAACGGTCTGTACGCCAGCTAACTTAGTTTTCAGTTAAATATTAATATGACGCTACTAAAATATGTATTTACGCGTATGGTGTTTGGTAGGTTGTATTGGATATGCTAATTAAATACCATGCATTAAATTAGATTGATAAAGACGTGATTTGCTTCGATGGTTAATTTTAACAATTTGTCACTTGAAACTTTGCTCAATAGTCGCTATCTTAGATGTATTGCCTTTTGGCAACTTTTTATAAGGAAATAACCATGTTAGATGATATGCAAGTATTAGGTCGTGATGGTAGTTTATCTACAACACAAAATAAGGTATTACGTAACACTTATGCCTTGCTTAGCTTAACCATGATTCCAACCGTGATTGGTGCGTTGGTAGGCATGAAAATGAATTTTGCTTTTGCAGCGTTGCATCCGTTTATGTTTGCAATTGGCGCAATGGCCGTGATTTACGGGATGTTTTTTGCGATCAACGCAAACCGCAACAGCAGCATTGGCGTAGTTTTATTGTTAGGCTTAACATTTTTATTAGGCTTAATGTTGGGCCCAATTTTGCAACATGCGCTTAATTTAAATAACGGCGGCCAAATCGTTGGCTTAGCAGCTGGTGGCACTGGCGTTATTTTGATGACAATGGCGGGTATTGCAACCACAACCAAAAAAGACTTTAGCTTTATGGGCAAATTCTTGATGGTAGGCATTATTCTATTAATCGTCGCATCGCTTGCTAATATTTTCTTGCAAATTCCAGCCATGCAATTAATGTTGTCAGGCGTTGGTGTGTTGCTATTCTCAGGTTTTATTTTGTACGATGTAAGCCGTATTGTGAATGGTGGCGAAACCAATTATGTAATGGCAACATTAGGCTTGTACATGAGTATTTATAACTTATTTACTAGCTTGTTACATTTGTTAATGGGTTTAATGGGCAGTAACGATTAACATTTAAATTCATGCAAAAAAGCCGACTAAATGTCGGCTTTTTTATTGCTTACTTAATAACCTGCGCTGCCTGAAAAAATCAGATAGCACCGCACCACATTCCACCGCTAATATGCCACCAATCACCACTGTATGATGATTCAATTTCGGCTCTGTCATCAGGTTAACTACGCTGCCACAAGCGCCTGTTTTAGGGTCGCTAGCGCCATAAACTAGTTTTGCAATACGTGCATGTTGCATCGCGCCGCTACACATCGCACACGGCTCTAGCGTGACATATAAGGTGCAATCCACCAAACGATAATTGCCCAAATAAGCGGCAGCTTCGCGCATCGCCATAATTTCAGCATGTGCAGTCGGGTCGTGCAAACCAATCGGCGTATTGCTACCGCGACCAATGACCACATTATCTTTAACTACAATAGCGCCCACAGGCACTTCACCAAGTGTCGCAGCTTGTTTCGCTAGCGATAATGCTAGCTGCATATAATCAATATCGCTTGTTATTATCGTCATTATTTTTTCGGTATATTCAGTTGTTTAATGCAATCTGCTAAGGCTTGCAGTAACTCTGGGTTAGCCAATTTGCTGTAGGTAATGACATTATAACGTTGTGCGATATCCATTATTTGTGTTTGTTGATTAGGCAGTATTTTGGCGGCGCGCGCTGCAAAATCCAATGCAGTTTCACCATTATTTTGGCTTAATCCAGCCCGTTTTAGCTGATTTAAATATTGTGCATATAAACGTTGCGCTGGATTTAATTTGGCCTTTTGTTGTTTGACCAAAAAGTAAGTCGTTAAGCCCATGATGACGGCAATAATGGCAACCATTCCTATCAATATTTGCATTAAGTTGAGATTTTTACCGCTTAATTTTCTTAAGAAATCGAGTTGTTTTTTATCGTCATAACCCAGTACCCACTGGTTCCAGCCATTATTGACTGTATCCCAATTAAGGTAAGCTTTTTTAAGCCAAGGATAATCAGGGCGAGCCATTAACGGCAGTGCATCGGCTTCATCTAGCGCGTCACTAATGCCATTTTCTATGCGTTCTGGTGAAACAGCTGCAGTTGGGTCAACTCGCACCCAACCTTTGTTTGCCAGCCAAACTTCTGCCCAAGCATGCGCATCTGATTGGCGCACAATATAGTAATCGCCATTGGGATTGTATTCGCCGCCCTGATAGCCAGTGACAATGCGCGCTGGCACGCCTGCAGCTCGCATTAAATACACAAAGCTAGTGGCATAATGTTCACAAAATCCGCGTTTTGTATTGAATAAAAAATCATCCACGGGATTATCGTTCAGCCTAGGTGGTTTTAAGGTATAAACAAACGGTTGTTCTCTGTAGCGTTTAAGCGCGGCATTAATCTTATCTACCGCACTTAAGCCTTGCCAGCTTTCTGCTAATTGTACGGTTTTTGGGTTTTCACCTTCGTTAATTTGCAAGCTTAATAAGCGCTCTCGCTCGCCTAAGTTTAAGCCTAATTGATAACTACTATAAGACACTGCATCGTAGCGTAACCTAGTGAGGACTGGTTTATTCGCAACCACAGAATAATCGTGGGTAAGCCTTGCGTCTTGCGGAATCAATGTTGGTAAATCTAACATGAGCATCCATAAGCGGTTATGCGGCTCAAGCGTCATGGTGTATTGAATAGGATTACCACTTACTTTTGCGATTTCGGGCTGTAGGCCAATTTTAGAGCTACTCATGGTCCAGCTACGGTCTTCTTGATGCCATAACACTGGCCCGCGCCAATAGAGTTCGCCTCTTTCAGGCGCTGCGTTTTTAAATTGCACCCTAAAAGCAATCGCACTATTTTTAGTGAGATTGCTGATATTGCCGAATTGCAAACTGTCACCCAAACCCGACATACCCCTATTCGCATCTTGTGGCAAACCCCATAACGGGCCTGGAATACGTGGAAACAGCACAAATAATATGAGCATGACAGGCACTGCCTGCAGCAATAATTGCGCAGCTAGTTTTAAGGTAAATTGAATATCGCTTTGCTTGCCAGTATCTTTAAAGCTGATATTAATTAACGTTGCTGTTAGCAATATGAGCGGCGCAATACTTAAGCCAAATGTCGCAATGGTTTGATTAAACAAAAATAAATTACCCACCAAAAAGTACGCCAGCACAATTACCAACATGTAATCGCGCAATTTTTTGGTTTCTAGCAGCTTAAGCGAGCACATCACCACCAATAAACTTAATGACGCGTCACGTCCTAAAAAGCCCTTAAAAGTGACAATAATGCCTACACAGATGATTAAGGTAATAGGCAGTAAAGCCCAAATTTTAGGCATGGCCCATTGGTATCTATCTAATAAATAGCGCCAAGTGCCAAAACCAACGCTGGCTATAATTACCCATACAGGTAAATTGGGAATATGTGTACCAAGCACTGCTGCAAGCGAAATCAGTAACCATTTTAGGTGTTGCGGATTTAATGTGCGATTCATGGGATTAGCTCATTAACGCCAGCGCTGTTAACGCCTGATGGTAGTGCGCTTCAGTATTGTTGGGCGCTAATTCGGTATCTGGAAGCCTTAAGCCATAGGTTTGCTGAGTTGCATGCGCATCAATGACTAAGCGCGTGAGCTGCGAAATGCGTATTTCAATATCGCCTGTGGTATCCAACCAATCTAGCCATAAGGTGTGAATGCCAGCACCGCTATAAAGTTTGGTATACATGCCAATGCCGCGGCTAGAGGCTTTCCAGTCGACTCGGCTTGGCGAATCGCCAACTTGGTAATTTTTATGCCCATTAAAGTCATCATCACCTTTGGTTAGCTGGCTGCTTCCTTTTGCATCAGCATCTGCTGACAAATTGTTTTGATGGATTGATTCAGCGGGTTTAGGGTACACCAGCAGTTGAAAAGGATTATCAACTACTGCCCAAGCATGCAATAAACTTAAAGGGAATTCTGTGTAAAGCGTTAAGCGTGGCAGGCTATGTAAGCCACGCTTGATGGTGGTGAGAGGGATATCAAAGAGCTGCACATCGTTAGCCTTTATATCATTAATGACTTCTGCCTGACGATTAAAATAAGCAGCCACCACATAACGCGGCCGATTTTTAGTCTCCGATAATTTAAGCACGATTGTGGCGGTTTCCCCTGCAAAAACGGGGCTTGCGTTTGATACTGCAATTTGCAAATGCAGTAAATTACGCCAAGTATGCAACATGGCAATATTACCCAAAGAAGCCAGCAAAAATGTGACGTAATAGCCCAAGCTTAGTGAATAGTTAATTGAGCCAATCAGCAATCCAATCAACATCGTTGCATACAATAAACCCCAGCGTGTGGGTAGAATGTAAATCTGGCGAGGATTAAGTATGGCGACATTATTAGCGCTTTTTGCGACTCTAAACCATTGTTGCCAATAGCTTATTTTCCAAAACGTGAATGGCCAAATTTTACTTAACATGTTTTTAGGTGCAAAATTTTCGGTGCAAAAAAGTGGTTAAGTAATCGCGACTTGATCAAGTATTTGCTTGGCTATATTGCTATTTCCATCTTGCCCTAAGCGGTGCGCAACAACGCTTGGTAATACCGCTTGCACATCTTCTGGCGTGACAAAATCGCGACCATCAATGTATGCCCAAGCTTGCGCACATTGACGCAAACCCAAGCCAGCTCTGGGTGATAATCCCTCATTCGTTTGTGTGCGAGTATATTGAATCAGCGCTTGTAAATAATCTAACAGCGCATCTGACACGTGTACTTGATGCACTTGCTGCTGCAATTTTAATAAGCCATCAGCGTCACATACTGCTTGAATACTACTGGCATTAGCACGACCACCCTGATTTTTAAGTAGGGCTCGTTCAGATTGGGCGTCAGGATAACCCAATGTAATGCGCATTAAAAAGCGATCGAGCTGCGATTCTGGCAAGGCAAACGTGCCAATATGGTGTTTAGGGTTTTGGGTAGCAATCACAAAAAACGGTTGTGGTAACAAATGCGTATTGCCATCTACCGTCACCTGATGCTCTTCCATTGCCTCTAATAATGCGCTTTGGGTTTTTGGTGTGGCGCGATTAATTTCGTCTGCCAGCAACACATTGGTGAATATTGGCCCTGCATGAAACTGAAAGCTAGAAGTGTTGCGATCAAAAACGGATACGCCAATGATGTCGGCAGGTAATAAATCGCTGGTAAATTGGGTGCGCCTGAATCCCAAGCCCAATACTTGCGCCAAGGTATGTGCCAGCGTGGTTTTGCCCATGCCAGGTAAATCCTCAATCAGTAAATGTCCACCTGCCAATAAACAAGTAAGGCTTAATTTAACTTGCTGCTCTTTACCTAAAATAATGTGTGACGTTGCACGAATAATCGCTTGAATAGTTTTTTGCATAGATTTTAAGCTGTTTCTTATTTGAGTGAAGAGATAAAGTTAACGGGCATATTGAAGCCATTTATCGATTTTGATTCTGAATTACCTGCCTTGATTGGATTTATCAGCCCAGCGCACCATCACATAGATTAAGCCCATTACAAATGCGCCGCCTACCCAAATGCCAATTTCTTCAAAACTAGGCGAGGCGTCTTGTACTGGCATCACAATCAGTTTGCGCAAAAACAGCACCAACACCACTTCAATAAACGTTTCTACCAACAATTTACTGCCGAGCAAATAACGTATTTCGGCAGAAATCAGCGCAGAAATTGACCACAGCAACATGAGCGTACCCAGCGCATGTAAAAAGCCGTGCACTAAATTATGCGCATATGCTGCTTGCTGTACATCTTTAAAAAATAGCCAAGTAAATATGACGACCGAAACAGCCAAAGCCAAGCCAATGATAATGTGAGCAAACCCATTTAACCAAAGCATCGCTTTGACGGCGATTCGATTGAGGGGTTCAAACTCGCGAGGGAGCTGATCTTGTGTCATGGATATCTCCTTATTTAAAGTAAAATTAAAGCTTGATTATTAATAATTTAACCACATATAAGCTGAAATAGATTTAAATGACAAATGTATATTTATAATTTGTAGTAAACTGGTCTATTATTTTTGATATCGTTTGAGCAAAGGTGTTTTCTGATATGCAAATTAGGCAATCAAGCGAGCGTGGGCACGCAAACCGTGGCTGGCTAGACAGTTACCATTCTTTTTCTTTTGCGGATTATTACGACCCCAATTGGATGGGTTTTTCAGTGTTGCGTGTGGTTAATGAGGATGTGATTGCGCCAGCTAAAGGCTTTGGTACACATTCACACAACGATATGGAAATCATCACCTATATTTTAAAAGGTGAGCTGGCACATAAAGACAGCATGGGCAATGTGGAAACCATCAAACAAGGCTACGTGCAACGCATGACAGCGGGAACGGGTGTTTCGCATAGCGAATTTAACGCATCCTCAACCGAACCAGTGCATTTATTGCAAATTTGGATTACGCCTAATCAACTGCACTTAACGCCGGGTTATGAAGATAAATTTTTTGACCCTGCATTAAAATTAAACCAATGGTGTTTATTGGCGTCACAAAGCGGCGTGCAAAATTCATTAATTGTTCATCAAGATATTGCACTATATGCAGCACAGTTAACCGATAAACATGCCTTAAATTACACACTTAAACAAAACCGCAAAGCTTATGTGCAAATTGCTCTGGGTAATGTTGAGGTAAACGGAAGGCGACTGATGGCAGGAGATGCCGCAATGTTTGACGGCAATGAGGTAATAGAAATTAAAGCGCACAATAGTGCAGAAGTCTTGCTATTTGATTTACCTTAAGCGTTTAAAAGCTAAAAATATTTAACTTAACCCCATTTCATTTTAGGAACCATTTATGAATATTACATTAAAAAATATTTTCTTAGCAGATGCTTTGGTCGTAAGCTCAAGCTACGCAATAGCTGAGCCAGAAACCTATAAAATTGATAATAATCATAGCTTTGCTAATTGGAACGTGCGACATGTGGTTTCAAAAACATCAGGTACCTTTAGCGATGTAACAGGAAAAATTATTATTGATCGTAGCAATTTAGCGAACTCATCTGTTGATGCAAAAATCAATTTACTCAGCGTTAACAGTAGCCTTGCCAAACGTGATGAGCATATTAAAAAATCTGATTATTTAGATGTAGAAAAATTTGCAGAAATGACTTTTGTGAGCAAAAAAATCGAAGCAAAATCGGCGACAGAAGGCGTAATGACTGGTGTGTTAACAATGCACGGCGTGTCAAAAGAAATGACATTTCCATTTAAAGTGTTGGGCTTTGGTGCTGACGCATGGGGCGGCTACAGAAGCGGCTTTGAAGCGCATACCAGTTTAAAAGCCAGCGACTTTGGTTTTGGCTGGGGATTAAAACCTAACGCATCCGTGGGCGACGATATTGAAATCACCTTATTGATTGAAGGCATTAAAGCTAAATAGCATTAACAGCATATTCAGAATTTTATAATTAAAAGTGGAGAATGATATGGCATTAGATTTATTCAGCCCAGCAAAACTAGGCTCAATCGCACTCAAAAACCGTATAGTGATGGCACCTTTAACCCGAAACAGAGCAGGTGAGGGCGGTGTACCGCATGATTTAAATGTGACTTATTACGCGCAGCGCGCCAGTGCGGGTTTAATTGTGACCGAAGCAACGCCTATTTCTGCAATGGGTCACGGATACCCTGCGCTACCTGGCATTTATACAGACGAACAAGTGGGTGGATGGCAAAAAATTACCGATGCGGTGCATGCCAAAGGCGGCAAAATTGTGATTCAGTTATGGCATGTAGGCCGTATTTCGCATCCGACTTTATTAAATGGTGCGTTGCCTGTTGCGCCATCTGCCATTAAGCCAGCAGGCAAAGCGTTTACCTACCAAGGTTTGGTGGATTACGTTGAGCCGCGTGCGCTAGATGCCAGCGAATTACCCGCCATTGTGCAAGATTACGTGCACGCGACCCAATGTGCATTAAAAGCCGGTTTTGATGGTGTAGAGATTCATGCCGCCAATGGCTATTTGTTGGATCAATTTTTGCGTGATGGTAGCAACACGCGCACCGACAATTACGGTGGCAGTTTTGAAAACCGTGTACGTTTATTGTTAGAGGTAACCAAAGCTGTGGTTGATACCGCAGGCGCTGATAAAGTAGGCGTACGAATTTCACCAGTTAATCCATTTAACGATATGAAAGACAGTAACCCGCAAGCGCTGTTCAATTTCGTTACAGAGCAACTTAATCAGTTTAACTTAGCTTACTTGCACGCAGTTGAGGGCGGCATTCACGGTGGTGGTAAAGCCGATGCATTTGATTTTGAGCAAATGCGCAAGCTATTTAAAGGCGCTTACATGGCCAATTTAAGCTATGACAAAGCACGTGGTAATGCCGCAATTGCCAGTGGTCATGCCGATGTCATCGCCTATGGCGTACCGTTTATTGCTAACCCAGATTTGGTTGAGCGTTACAAAACAGATGCTGCGTTGAATGAAGCCGATTCGAAATCATTTTATGGTGGAAATGAAAAAGGTTACACTGATTATCCGTTTTTAAGCGCATAACTTAACCACTTTTTTTAACCAAATAAATTGCTCAAACTTAGGCCAATCACATGAAAAATCCCGCTGTCACCCAAGTAAAAATCAACGAAACCATTGCTAATCGCTGGAGTGGTCGTGCTTATGATGCAACTAAACCCGTTTCAAAAGCACAAATATTTAGCTTGTGTGAAGCGGCGCGCTGGGCGCCATCTTGCTTTGGCGATGAACCGTGGCGTTTTATGGTGTGGGATAAAAACAGCAATGCGGATGCTTGGCAAAAAGCTTTTGATTGTTTAGTGCCGGGCAATCAGGAATGGGTAAAAAATGCACCCGTTTTATTGTTGGTGTGTGCCGATACATTATTTGGGCATAATCAAAAACCAAATCGCTGGGCACAATACGACACTGGCGCAGCGGCCGAAAACTTATGTTTGCAAGCGACAGATTTAGGTTTAATGGCGCATCAAATGGGTGGTTTTAATGCAGATGCAGCACGCAGTACGTTTGCGATTCCTGAGCAATTTGCATTAATGACGATGGTTGCAATTGGCTATGCAGGCGATGCTAATCAGTTGTCGGATGACTTAAAAGCGCGTGAATTGGCAGCGCGTAAACGCAAGCCAGTTGCCGATTTATTTTTTGATTCAGCTTGGAATCATCCAATTTAATGCAGGCGATGATGCAACTTAACTTAATAGCCTACCTCTGATAAACTATTCGATTATTCAGATAAATCATTTTTAAGGCAAAATTATGGCAGTTGTCGCGTTAACAAAAGCAAATTTTAAGCAAACGATTGAAAATAACAATTTTGTAATTGTGGATTTTTGGGCGCCTTGGTGTGAGCCATGTATGGCATTTACCCCTACTTTTGAAGCGGCTGCAGCCAACAATATGGATATTGTTTTTGGCATGGTCAATACAGAAACCGATCCTGAAATTGGCGATTATTTTCAAGTGAACCAAATTCCTGGTATTTTAGTGATTCGCGAACAAGCGGGCATTCATGCGCAAGTAGGCGAAATTGGCGCGCCAGCATTTGATCAAATTATTAAATGGGCACGTGAATATGACATGAGCACTGTGCATGAGTTTTATAAAAATGAAGCCGTACAAAAGTCACTCAAGAAATAAAATTTAACCAATATTCAAGCAATAAAAAAGCCGCTTGTGAGCGGCTTTTTTATTGCTTAAATTACCCACAAGGCTATCAACTCAACCCATAAAAATGGGCTAAAAACCGCCTGTTGTAATGATGCGAAACACGTAAAACGCACCCATTGCCATCATGATATACATTGGCAAGTCACCACTTTTTTTCTTTTCGCCAAGGGCAGCAGAAGACATCCAGCGATTTAGCAACCACAACACAAAAATAATCACAGGAATAAACATCATGCGCGTAGTCGATTCAAACAGCCAAGCAAGCGCGGTTTTTAGCCAACCATCATCCTTAAAAAATTCCATCGCAATGCCAACTAACCCAATCAGCAATAGCAGCATCCCACCAAAAGAAATAATTGTTTTAAGCGGCGTATCTGCTTGAATATCCGAGTTTCTACTATATTTGTTAGGGTCTTTTTTTTGCGGTGCAGCCACGGTAATCTCCTAAAACGGATAAGGCAAATGAATACTAATGAGTATCAATTAAAATTAATTTTGGTTCAAATACTTTGCTGGGTCAACTGATTTACCTAGGCGTCTAATTTCAAAATGCAACTTAACGCTATTTGAATCGGTATTACCCATTTCGGCAATTTTTTGGCCAAGTGCGACAACTTGCCCTTCTTTCACAAGGATTTTGCTGTTGTGCGCATATACCGATAAATAGGTTTTATTATGCTTAATAATCACTAATTTGCCATAGCCACGCAAATCAGAACCGCTGTAAATCACTTTTCCACTACTGGCGGCATTGATGGCTTGGCCACTACTGCCGCCAATATCTAAGCCTTTATTTGTGGCTTCGTTGAAGTTGGCGACTACTTTTCCTTGTGTTGGCCAGCCCCAAGTAATCGCTTCATCATCCGCCACTTTAGCCACATTTGGCTTATTTTCAGCAGGTTTAGATTCAATCGATTTAGTGGTTTCGGTGGGTTTATTTTCAGCCACTTTAACGACAGCAGTTCTATTAAATGCCTCTAAGCTATACGTTTCTCGTAGGGCTTTTGGCTCATTTAATATAGGTGTTACAGAAGATTGAATCGGTTTGTTTTCAGTTGGTTTTATTTCTGGAACTTTGGTTGCAATAACGGCAGATTCTGCGCTAATTGGTGTTATCACTACACCATCTTCTGCTTGATTTTGCGTAGGCGTAGCATTTTCAGCGGCTTCAGATTTCGCTTTTAAGTTGACCAAGTTTAATTTTTGGCCAATTTGAATCGGGTAAGGCTCAGCAATATTATTGGTAGCGGCAATCTCTTTGTACTCAAAACCGTATTCCAAGCCAATGCTAAATAAAGTATCACCTTTTTTTACAATATAAACATCTGGCCGCCAATCTTTGCCGTTAACAGTTTTTATTGCCGTGTTGTTTTTTGTGTTTGCTGGAGCAGCAACAGGCGGTTTTGGTTTAGACGACTGCGGCAGGCGGTCGATAACGGGCGCGGGTGGATTGCTTTCGCACGCGCTTAAAAAAAGCGCAATCAAACTGATTAGGATCAAACGCAACATTAGCTTACACCGCCCAATAAGGGCACAAATTTAACCGCTTCTAACTTGGTTTGTACGTATTCGTTCGGCTTACGCTCAATGAGTACCAAGGTTTGGCTAGCGGTGCCGATAGGGATAATCAATCGGCCACCAATCGCCAATTGTTCTAGCAATTCTTGCGGCACATGGCTGGCAGCAGCGGTTACAATAATGCCATCAAACGGCGCAAAAGCGCTCAAGCCAATGCTGCCATCCGCATGATCGAGTTTTACATTAGTGCATTTTAATGTGCGTAAATGGCTTCTGGCTTTCATCACCAGCGGGCGAATACGCTCTAGTGATAGCACTTCTTTGGCTACTTTAGAGAGCACCGCGGTTTGATAGCCACAGCCGGTGCCTATTTCTAATACTTTATTCAATTGCGCACCGTTGCGCAAAATTTCGGTCATACGCGCCACAATATAAGGCTGCGAAATGGTCTGCCCAAAGCCAATTGGCAACGAAACATCTTCGTAAGCGCGAATACTTAAGGCTTCATCTACAAAAATATGGCGCGGAATTTCACCAATAGCCGATAACACCACTTCGTCTTTAATGCCTTGCTCACGCAGGCGGGTTAGCATGCGGTCGCGTGTGCGTAATGAAGTCATGCCAATGCCAGTTTTGGCGCTAGGTTTTAATAATGTTGGTTTAATCAAAGCCATACGAATTATTTGCTTAACATTATTTGGTTAACCATGTTTGAATTTCAGCTAATTGCGCGTGTTTGGTTAAATCTACTTGAATCGGCGAAATAGACACTTGATTGTTCGCAACCGCATAAAAATCGGTACCCTCACCACCATCATTGGGCGTGCCAGCCGCGCCCACCCAATACACAGTTTCGTTTCTGGGTGTTTTAAGTTGAATCACTGGTTCAGCCTTATGGCGTTTACCCAAACGCGTCACTGTCCTACCCATTAATGCTTCATAAGGCACGTCGGGTACATTCACATTAAGCAAAGTGGGGGACGCAAAACCATGCTCAATATAATGTTGCACTAGCTCAACAGCCACCCGAGCGGCCGTTTCAAAATAAGTAGAATTATGCTGCGACATCGATACAGCAATGGATGGAATGCCCAGTAAATAACCCTCAGTCGCGGCTGCTACGGTGCCAGAGTAAATCGTATCATCACCCATATTAGCGCCATCATTAATGCCTGAGATCACCATATCAGGCATGCTATCCATTAAGCCAGTCAGCGCAATATGTACACAATCAGTTGGCGTACCATTGACATAAAAAAAACCGTTACTGGCTTTTTTAACGCTTAAAGGTCTATCTAATGTAAGCGAATTGCTAGCGCCACTGCGGTTACGCTCAGGTGCTACAACGGTAATATCGGCCAGCTTGGCGATGTGACTGGCCAGAGTATTCAAGCCGGGTGCAAAATAGCCGTCATCGTTTGATATGAGTATTTTCATTCTTGTTGTGTAAAGCGCTTTGCCTATACTTAAATATTATAAACTGACTAGTAATTCTATACCGTTAGCCAATTATAAATTAAGCCGCGCCCTTTAAAGCATTGTTTCGTGTGAGTTTTGCATAAAATATGGCGCACAGAAAAAATATCAGTGATAAAACCACCTCCATCAACGCTAATTGGCTAGATAAGCCAGTGTCAGACCAAGCTCGCACTACGCCTTCGGTAAAATAAAACAAAATGAGCATGCCTGCCCATTGGTAAGTGTAACGGCGGCCTTTTAAAATGCCAAATAAGGGAATTAATAGTGGCAAAGCTTTTAAAATCAGCAACGAGCCGTTGGGTTTTAGCGGCGCCAGCACACTCTCCCATGCGATGCACAGCAAAATAAGTGCAATTAAGCAAATGCTTGCACCGAATTGCAAGCGCTTAGCTTGATAGTTGTGCGGTGAAAGTGGATTCATACGTGTTTACTTTTGCCAGAAATTTTACTCATGGCTACAAAAGCGGCGCGAGCCGATTGCGCATCGGAAATGGGTGTTTCAAAATTAAAACGTAAGGTGTTGGTCGTGCCTTTGTCAATTATGGCGCGAATATCAAAGCCATCGATATCCACACCAATTAACTCAACACTTTGTGGCTTTACATTATAAAAGTGTTGGCAATACGCCATCATACTATACATATGGTCTGCATTCATGTGTTGCAACATACCGTTTTCAAGTGCGGCAATCGTGTTATTGGCTATAGCAATTTCGCTGCCATCGGCCCAACCCATTTTTCCAAAGCCAGCAATATAGCGCGCGTGATGGATAGTAATGCGATAAAACGCAAAATCATGCATCTCAAAATAGCTGACGGTTTGCGGTAAATAACGCAAATATCGCGCGCGTAAGTCTGCATCACTTTTATCGATTTGTGCGGCTTCACCAATCAGCGTTAAACGCGCGTTAGCTTGCAAATCTGTCCCTTCAGCAAATATCAGTAAAGATACTTTTGGGTTAACGACAATGTTTTTGGTGTGTTCTGCAATGCTGCTGATTAATATAATCGGTTGGCAATCGCTATCCAGCACAAACGGCGTTACAGAGCCAAATGGGTAGCCTGCAAATTTGCTGGAATGAGTCGATAAAATGCCATGCCGTGTGCTACGTAAAAATTGCCTTGCCTCAGTTGCTAACGTCATTCTTGCCTAAGCATTCAATTTTAATGATGTTTCGGCTAAGCGTTTACCCAAGGCCAGACACAATTTTTTCTCATCCGCCGTAATTGGCTTATCATCCATTGCGCCACCAATATGGCTTGCGCCATAAGGCGTGCCGCCAGATTGTGTGCTGGATAATTCAGGTTCGGAATAGGGCAAACCAACAATCAACATGCCGTGATGCATCAACGGCAACATCATGGTGATTAGAGTCGTTTCACTACCACCATGCATGGAACCTGTGCTGGTAAACACCGCCGCAGGCTTGCCAATCAGCCCGCCTTTTAACCATAAACCAGCTGTTCCATCTAAAAAATATTTCATTGGCGCCGCCATATTGCCAAAGCGAGTAGGGCTGCCCAGCGCCAAACCAATACATTCCTGCAAATCGCTCAATTCTACATAAGGGTCGCCATTTGCTGGAATGTCTGATTCCGTTGCCTCGCAATTCGCTGATACTTTTGGCACCGTGCGAATGCGTGCCTTTGCACCACCAACAGATTCAACGCCGCGCGCGATTAATTGCGCCATTTCTTTAACTGCTCCGCCTTGGGAATAGTAGAGGACTAAGATTTCGTTCATTTTTTTCTTTTATCTTTGATGCGTTGCTTTTTAGCATCTAACTCAAACAAACCAATTGTAGTGATTAAATCGCTAAACTTTGCATAACCATAATTTCTTGAATCAAAGGCCGAATAGTTTTTTGTAATATGCTTTTTAATTTCACCTGTATTGGCATAACCGTCTTCATCTGAAAGGGATTCAATAGCCGATCTAATTAAGGAAACAAGTCTAGTATCCGAAGCCAGCTCTTGCTTGGTTTTCTTAACTACAGGCTTAAGTATTGTACTTTCGTCAGGTGTGAGCTTGCCTGTTATAGGCTGAGCAGTGACTTTTAGATTATTAATTTTAGCGTTATTAGAATCACTGCCATCATTTGAGTTAATAGTATCTTGGGAAAGAATTTCTATATAAATAAACTTATTACAAGCTGCGATTAATGAATCAGGAGTTTTATCCTCACCAAATCCATAAACTAACTTCCCAGATTCACGAAATCGAATTGATAATCTGGTAAAGTCGCTATCGCTAGAGACTATACAAAAACCATCTAATGGTGCTGAGTAAAGCAAATCCATTGCATCAATAATCAAAGCACTATCTGTTGCATTTTTTCCAGTCGTGTTGGCAAATTGCTGTATGGGTTGAATAGCATGCTTAGGAAGCACTTCTTTCCACCGCTTCAAACGAGTGTCAGTCCAATCGCCGTAGATGCGCCTGACGCTAGCATCCCCAAACTCAGATATTTCTTTAAAAAGCGCATCAATCACAGGAATAACATTGAAGGTATTATCTGCGTCTATTAGTACTGCAAGTCTTGGATTATTTTTATCAGTATTCAAGGCAGTAACTCCTAAAAGTTAATCAATCCGTTTGACCAAATCAGTTGCTTTACCAATATAACTAGCAGGTGTCATTTCAAGCAGCAATTGCTTTGCTTCTGCAGGAATCTTTAAGCCACCAATAAACGTATGCAGTGAGGCTTTATTGATGCCGCCTTTGCCTCGCGTGAGTTCTTTTAATTGCTCATATGGGTTTTCAATGCAATAACGGCGCATCACGGTTTGGATTGGCTCGGCTAATACTTCCCAGCTGTTATCCAAGTCTTCAGCTAATTTTGTCGCGTTGATTTCTAATTTATTCAAGCCACGTAAGCAAGAATCGTAGCCTAACAATGTGTAACCGAATGCCACACCCATATTTCTTAACACCGTTGAATCGGTTAAATCGCGTTGCCAGCGTGAGACGGGAAGTTTTTCTGCCATATGACGCAAAACGGCGTTGGCTAAGCCCAAATTGCCTTCTGAGTTTTCAAAATCAATTGGGTTGACTTTGTGCGGCATGGTTGATGAGCCGATTTCGCCAGCTTTAACTTTTTGTTTAAAATATCCAACAGAAATATAACCCCAAATATCACGATTCAAATCAATTAAAATCGTATTGATGCGCGCCAACGTATCAAATAGCTCCGCCATATAATCATGCGGTTCGATTTGAATTGTCATTGGGTTATAACTTAACCCTAAATTTTGCACAAATATTTGCGCAAAAGCTTCCCAATCAAATTTAGGATAAGCCGACAGGTGCGCGTTGAAATTGCCCACTGCGCCGTTGATTTTTCCTAAAACTTCATTGCTAACTAATTGTTTTTGCTGACGTTTTAGGCGATACACTACATTAGCTAATTCTTTACCCATCGTCGTTGGCGAAGCGGTTTGACCATGCGTGCGCGATAGCATCGGCTGGTCAGCAAGTTGATGTGATAACTCACTTAAACGCCCAATTAAATCGCTTAAAAACGGCAAAATCACCGTATCGCGTGCACTTTTTAGCATTAGTCCATGCGATAAATTATTGATGTCTTCTGAAGTGCAAGCGAAGTGAATAAATTCACTGGCTTTTTTGATTTCTGGATTGATATCAAACTTTTCTTTCAGCCAGTATTCGAGCGCTTTTACATCGTGATTGGTGCGTGCTTCAATCGCTTTTACTTGCGCGGCATCGGCTTCAGAAAAGTTTTTGATTGCTACATCCATCTCTTGAATGGTTTCTGGGGTAAATGGCGCAATTTCGGTTAACTCTTTGGCGGCAGATAGCGCTTTTAGCCATTCCACCTCTACCCAAGCGCGATGTTTAATTAGCGCATATTCACTAAAATAAGGGCGCAGCGCATCTAATTTGGTTTGGTAGCGGCCATCCAGAGGAGATAGCGCATTGAGGGTGGTAAGCGACTGCTTTTCTAACATAATTCTAAGCTTTCAAACGGCGGTTCAATAACCCGCTATTTTACCCTAAATTTGCCGTAGTTAAATTTAGGTTGCTGATTAGTCGCTTACCTGAATGGCAATTTACACAACCAGCATATCCACAAACATATTCACTGGCGTGGCTTCTAATTTGGCTTGGTCTAAACACAAGCCCAAAATATTCGCCTGTTTTTTAGTGTCAAAGCGGCGTGCTAGATTCACTTTGAATTTTTTTACCAGTTCTGGAATTCCCTCACCGCGCCGGCGGCGATGGCCGATTGGGTATTCCACTGCGATATTGTCTGAGCTTGTGCCGTCTTTAAAAAACACTTGAATCGCGTTGGCGATTGAGCGTTTTTCTGGGTCGTGGTAGTCCTTAGTATATTCGGCCTTTTCTACGCAAGTCATTTTGGCACGAATTGCGTCTATGCGTGGGTCGGCTGCTACTGCGTTTTCATAATCAAGTGCTACCAAGTTGCCTTTTAATAAACCAATCGCTGCCATATATTGAATACAATGATCGCGGTCGGCGGGGTTATCTAAGGGGCCTGTTTTATCAATAATGCGAATTGCCGATTCGTGTGTGGTAATCACGATTTTATCGATTTGATTAATTTGATCTAAGGTTTGGATTTTTGAGCCAATTTGAGTGTTAAGTTGAATGGCGCATTCAACGGCGGTTTGCGCATGGAACTCAGCTGGGAAAGAAATTTTGAACAATACTTGCTCCATTACATAAGAGCCGTAATCGCGTTGAAATTTAAACGCATTGCCTTTAAATAGCACATCGTAAAATCCCCAGGTTTTTGCGGTTAATGCGCTGGGGTAACCCATTTCTCCTTGCATCGTCATCCATGCCAAACGTACTGCGCGCGAAGTTGCATCGCCTGCCGCCCAAGATTTACGTGAGCCAGTGTTTGGTGAATGGCGATAAGTACGCAAACTTTGACCATCGACAAATGCATTTGAAACGGCGTTGATGATGTCTTCCTTGTTGCCGCCTAATAATTTAGTCACTACAGCGGTTGAAGCGATTTTGACCAAAATCACGTGGTCTAAACCAACGCGGTTAAAGCTATTTTCAAGCGCTAAAACACCTTGAATCTCGTGCGCTTTAATCATGGCAGTTAATACGTCTTTAACCGTCAGCGGCGATTTGCCTTCATTGATATTTTTGCGCGACATATAATCAGCCACCGCCAAAATGCCGCCCAGGTTATCAGAGGGGTGGCCCCATTCCGCAGCCAGCCAGGTATCATTAAAGTCTAACCAGCGAATCATCGTGCCGATATTGAATGCGGCTAAGATTGGGTCTAGTTGGTAAGATGTGCCTGGAACTTTCGCACCATTTGGAACGACTGTGCCAGCAATCACTGGGCCTAGTAATTTGGTGCAAGCAGGATAATCTAACGCTTCGAAGCCACAACCCAACGTGTCGATTAAACAATTGCGTGCTGTATCGAATGCTTCATTAGATTCGATTTCAAAATCAGCGACATAGTTTGCGATATCGACAATGACTTGGTCGGGAGCGGGGCGAACATTAGAAATGTGAGCAGACATTTAAAACTTTCTATAATTTGATAGTTGACTTCAAAATTTAACGATTTTTTAACGCAACATAGGGTCGATTATCTGGCCCAACATATTCCGCATTGGGGCGGATTATTTTGTTATCAATACGTTGCTCAATCACATGTGCAACCCAGCCTGTTGTGCGTGAAATCACGAATATTGGCGTAAACATGCCAGTTGGAATGCCCATCATGTGATAGCTAGACGCACTGTACCAATCTAAGTTGGGGAACATTTTTTTCTCGCGCCACATCACTTCTTCAATGCGAGAAGACACTTCAAAAAGTGTCATATTGCCGTTATTTGCACATAATTTGCGGCTAACTTCTTTGATTGATTCATTTCTTGGGTCAGCGATTGTATATACGGGATGACCAAAACCAATAATAATTTCTTTGCGCGCCATGCGTGCCAGAATATCTGCCTCTGCTTCATCGGCATTTTGATAGCGGCTGATAATTTCCATTGCGGCTTCATTCGCGCCACCATGTTTTGCGCCGCGTAATGCACCAATCGCGCCGGTGATACAACTGTACATATCAGATAAGGTGCCTGCAATTACACGCCCAGTGAAAGTAGATGCGTTAAATTCATGCTCTGCATATAACACCAGTGAAGTATTCATCGCATCAATATGTAATTGGCTGGGTGCTTTGCCATGCAATACATGCAGAAAATGCGCGGCAATACTGTCATCATCTGTGTCAACTTCTACCCGCTTGCCGTTGTGGCTAAAGTGATACCAATACAGCAAAATAGAGCCAAAGCAGGCAATTAGTCTGTCGCCTAAATCTTGCGCGGCTTGCGTGTTTCTGTCAGCCGCTTCTGGTTCCAAAGTACCCAGCATCGCGCATCCGGTGCGCATCACATCCATTGGGTGCGTGTTTTTAGGGATTTGCTCTAAGACGGTTTTAAGCTCAGCGGGTAAGGCTCGTAGCTGTTTTAACTTGGCGTGGTAAGCCGTTAATTGTGCTTGGTTTGGTAACTCGCCATGAATTAACAAGTAAGCGACTTCTTCAAACGTGGCGTATTTAGCCAGCTCAATTATATCGTAACCGCGGTAATGCAAGTCGTTGCCTGTATGGCCTACGGTGCATATTGCTGTGTTGCCTGCAGTTACGCCCGCAAGCGCTACGCCTTTTTTCTTTTTAGGCGCTTCGGCTACATTTTCCATAAGGTTCCTCCCTAGGTTTAAATCATTTATGGTGAACTGGCTTTTAGTTCTTTTCTTGTTTGAATAATGCGTCTAATTTTTGCTCAAAAGCGTGATAACCCAAATGCTCGTAAAGATCCATGCGGGTTTGCATGGTGCTCACCACATTTGCTTGAGTGCCCTCATTTTTTACTGTTTGATACACGTTAAGTGCAGCCTGATTCATGGCGCGGAAAGCAGAAAGTGGATACAAGACCATGCTCACATCTGCATCGCGCAATTCATTCACCGTAAATAAAGGCGTGCTGCCAAATTCGGTAATATTGGCTAACACGGGCACTTTGACTGCCGTAGCAAACTGTTTATACATGCTTAATTCGGTAATCGCTTCAGGGAAAATCATATCTGCACCTGCCTCGGCACAAGCACAGGCGCGGTCGATAGCAGACTGCAACCCTTCAACCGACAAAGCATCGGTACGCGCCATCACGACAAAATCATCATACGGTTTTGCGTCCACCGCGGCTTTGACGCGATCCACCATTTCATGCAAACTCACAATGGCTTTATTCGGGCGATGACCACAACGTTTAGCCGAAACTTGGTCTTCAATATGCACTGCTGCTGCACCCGCTTTTGCAATCGATTTGACAGAACGCGCAATATTAAAAGCGCCGCCCCAGCCCGTATCGATATCGACTAATAATGGCGTATCCACGGCATCGGTAATACGGCGCACGTCAATTAACACATCTTCCAATGTTGAAATGCCCAAATCGGGCAAGCCGAGCGAGCCAGCCGCCACACCACCACCTGATAAGTAAATGGCTTTAAAGCCACTTTGGGTGGCGAGCATAGCGTGATACGCATTAATTGCGCCGATAATTTGCAGCGGTTTTTCGGCCTGTAAAGCGGCACGAAAGCGCGCACCTGCGGTGGTTGATTGCGTCATTTTTTGCTCTAATTTAAGGGTTAAGTAATGATTGCTTATGAGGGTGAATTAACTAAAAAAAGCCCGATTGGATTCTTCTGAAATCGGCACATTGGTCAGCTTGGCCTTTTGCAGGACTTCCCAAAAATAACGATAGGTCGCTCTATCATGCAATTCACCTGCATATTGAATCGGTCCCCAATCCGCATTCTGAGCCGCAAGCAGAATATTAGCCGCATCGTTCACCTCATCGAAGTTAGGTTTCATGGCGTTTACAATCGCTTGAATCTGCGTCGGGTAAATACTCCACATGCGCATAAATCCAAATTCATTTCTGGCGCGCGCCGCATCATTAAAAGTGGTTTCTACATTTTTTAAATCCAGCGTCACGTTGTGTGCAGGCACTACGCCATTTGCCAATGCAGCCGAAACCACTTCTGCTTTGGCGCGTGCTAATAAGCGATGCTCAAACTGGCCAGGGCTGCGCATGGCAGAGGCGGGAATTGCGCCATGATGTGCACTCACAAAATCCATTAAGCCGAAATCCAGCACTTGAACCCAAGGCAGTTTGGCAATTTCATGCACCTGATTCAACGCGCCATGCGTTTCAATCAGAATATGTACTGGAATGACTCTTTCAATACCTGCAAAAGTAGCGGTTTTTTGAATATAGGCAATCATTTCAGACGCTTGATTCAAGCTAGTGCATTTAGGGATGGTGATATAACTCAATACACGACCACATCCGCCCACTAAAATATCAATATCTTGCTTCCAAGCAGGATGTGTGTAATCGTGAATGCGCGCGCCAGCCATTTTGTGCAAGTTGGCTTCGCTATTCAAAACGCGCACAATCATTTCAGCATGGTCGCGCTCTTGGCCGCTGGCTGCTCCATCTTCGCAATCACAAGTAATATCAAATACTGCTCCAATGCTATCCTGCAGGCTTAATGCTTTTAAGATTAGTTTTTCGCTACCAGCGAAATGTTCACAAGCAGGAATTAGCGGAAATGGTTTTTCGCCACCGAATAAAGCGTCGTTTGGATGTACTTTCTTTACAGTATCTTTATTTAAAACCTCAGCCATGTTAATGATTTCCTTTTTTAGGCATTGCTACCGTGTAATCTAAATCAAGCACCACATTTGGGTGGTAATTTTTATCCGTTTTAATTTCGATTAATTCTGCAGGCGGCATATTTTTAACACCGACCATGCACAACCTTAACGCGCCGAAATCGCTGTTTGGTAATTGCCACTTGTCTAGCACTTCGGTTATGCAATAAATCGTATCACCAGCAAAACTAGGATTTGCGTGCGTGCCAGCGTTAATCGCCAGCACAGAGATTGCGTTTTCTAGGCCATCAAAACTTAATACGCGACACATCGAAATCGCCACACCGCCATACACCAAGCGTTTGCCGTAGTTTGAGTTTTTCATCATCCAATCATCAAAATGCAAACGCGCATTGTTCTGATAAAGATGCGTTGCAAGCGAGTGATCGCTATCATTAATCGTCAAGCCAGCGGCGTGATTGATGCGTTCGCCTGTTTGATAATCTTCCCAAAAGTAGTGACCACCTGTGATTTTGTGGTCGAAGTTTTTTGCTTCGATTTTAATGGTTAAGTTTTCAGACGCCACGAAAGCAGGCATCTGTGGAATTGTTATTTCTGGGGCAGGTGAATCCAGATTATTTTTGTGAATCATTACCCAGCGCACCCAGCTTAAAACTGGCTGGTTATGTTGGTTAACTGCGGTTGAGCGCACCCAAACAACACCGTTTTTTCCACTGGAATTCTGTTTTAAACCAATGACTTGGCTGGACGTAGAAAGCGTATCACCAATAAAAACCGGTTGAATAAAGCGCACATCGGCGTAGCCTAAGTTGGCTACCGCGTTTACCGAAATATCGGGTACGGTTTTGCCGAAGGCGATATGAAAGGCTAATAAATCATCCACTGGCGTGGTTTTGAAACCTAAACTTTTTGCAAAAGGCTCAGAGCAATGTAACGGGTTGCGCGAGCCATATAAACCAAGATATAGCGCGCAATCACCAACTGTAATGGTGCGCGGTGAGGCGTGTTGAATCACATCGTTTAAAACGAAGTCTTCAAAAAATCGGCCATTATTAGTTTTGGTGGATAGCATGCTTATTTACTCTTTTTCTAAATAAATTCTTCTTCAAGTTCCGCAATCATGTCATGCAGTTTTAATAGCCTTTGGGCTGCTTTTACATGATGATGCTCAACTAATTTGTCATCTACCACTACAGTGCCGCGACCAGACTCGTTAGCCTCTTTTAAGGCTTGAATAATGGCGCGCGCGCTTTTAATTTCTGCAGATTTAGGCGTGTAAGCATCGTTGCTGTAGGCAATCTGCGCGGGGTGCACCAAAGATTTGCCATCAAAGCCCATGTCGCGCCCTAAGCGGCAGGCATATTCAAATGAATGCATGTTTTTGAAATCACTTGAAATGCCATCCACCACACAGCGACCATAGGCGCGTGCGGCTAGAATGACCAGTGAAAGTGAGGTTAATATAGCACTGCGCTCATGCGTGACGCGGGCATGCAATTGTGAAATTAAATCCGATGTCGCCATCACCATACAAGCAATACGGTCGCTTGCCGCGGCGATTACTTTGGAATTTAATACCGCAATCGGGCTTTCGATCATCACCATAATCGGCATATGGCTGCCGCCTGCTTCATCTAGCCATTTTAAGGCTGTGTGCACATCATTTGCTGATTCAATATTGGGGAAAAGAATCGCATCGGCACCAATATTAGCAACCGCTTTAATATCGTCGTGCCCCCAAATAGAGTCTAAATCATTCACGCGCACGACCACTTCACGCGAGCCATAACCACCTTGTTTAACAGCCGCCACAATATTGTCGCGCGATTGGATTTTACAGTCGACCAATATAGGGTCGCCCAAATCCAGAATCACTGAATCAGCTTGCAATGTGCGTGCGCGGTCTAAATAGTGCAGGTTGCAACCAGGCACATAAAGCATTGAACGGCGGGGGCGAAAGCCAATTTCCATATAAAGTCCTATATGCAATTTCCATCATGCTTTTAACAGACGGATAAGAATTAAATTGATTATATAGAGTGCCTTGTTTTAATGTCAACAAATATCTTATGTCTTATATAAGATATAAAACAGTAGACTATTTTTAAAGGGTATGTTTTAATCACATCAACTTCATTACTGTGAGCTTATGATGATAGATAAAGCCTACAACTCACCCAGTTACAAGCCGCTTTACGACCAGATTAAAGTGCTGCTGACGCAGAGTTTAATTGGCGGCGAATGGCGCCCAGGTGAAATGATTCCCAGTGAAATCGATTTAGCTTCGCGTTATAAAGTGTCTCAAGGTACAGTGCGTAAAGCGATTGATAGTTTGGCAGGCGAAAATATTTTAATTCGCCGTCAAGGCAAAGGCACGTTTGTTGCAACGCACAATGAAGAAGGTATTAAATTGCGTTTTTTGCGCTTAACTGCAGCCAATGGCCAGAAAGAGGCTCTGCAAAACGAGCTGATTAGTTGTATCAAAACCAAGGCAGATAATCGCATTGCGAGCATTTTGGAAATCAAAGCGGGCGCTGCATTAATTGAGGTAAAAAGACTGTTAACTTTTTCCGGCAGGCCTTTGATTTACGACCATATCGTCATCCCAGCCGCGCCATTTAAAGGACTTAACGGTACGCGGATTGAAGAAAATCAAGGTTCAATGTACAGCATGTATGAAACCGAATATGGCATCCGCATGATTCGTGCAGAAGAGCGATTAACAGCAGTAGCGGCGAATAAAGAGGTGGCAGAAGCCCTGAATTTGCAGCTAGGTGCCCCGCTGTTGAGTATTGAGCGCGTTTCGTACACTTATGGCGATAAGCCAATGGAATGGCGGCTAGGTTTATGTCTGACGGATGATCATCATTACATGAGCGAGCTGGAATAAACAAAGGCAAAAAATGGATGACTTAAAAAAACGCGCGTTAGATTATCACCAATTTCCAAAACCAGGAAAGTTGAGCGTTGATTCATCTAAACCTTGCGCCACGCAAGATGATTTGTCATTAGCTTATACACCAGGTGTCGCAGAACCAGTGCGCGAAATTCATGCAGACCCTGCGAATGCTTATAAATACACCAATAAAGGTAATTTAGTTGCGGTGATTACTGATGGCACAGCCGTTTTGGGTTTAGGCAATATGGGCGCGCTGGCCAGCAAGCCAGTAATGGAAGGCAAAGCAGTATTGTTTAAGCGCTTTGCCGGAATCGATGTGTTTGATATTGAAATCAATGCTGAAACGCCAGACGAATTTATTCAAACGGTTGTCAATATCGCGCCAACCTTTGGCGGTATCAATCTAGAAGATATCGCCGCGCCGCACTGTTTTTATATTGAAAATGAGCTGAAACGCCGCTTGGATATTCCTGTATTCCATGATGACCAACATGGAACGGCGGTGATTGTGGCGGCTGCTCTGTTAAATGCGCTTGAACTGCAAGGTAAAACTTTGTCAACGGCAAAAATCGTATTTTTGGGCGCAGGTGCAGCGGGCTGTTCTTGCGCCAAGTTACTCAAATTAATGGGCGCGACCAATATCACAATGGTCGATAGAAGTGGTGTACTGGATACGAACCGTCATGACTTACATGATAACAATCGTGATTTGGCAACTCCGCCATCAGGAGCTGTCGCATTAGCTGATGTGATGCCACAAGCCGATGTGTTTATTGGGGTTTCCGCCCAAAATGCATTGGATGCAGAATTGATTAAAGGCATGGCAAAAAATCCAATCATCTTTGCTTTGGCGAATCCTGACCCTGAGATATTGCCAAGCATCGCGCATGCGGTGCGTGACGACATTTTGATGGCAACAGGTCGCAGTGATTTTCCGAATCAAGTGAATAACGCTTTGTGTTTTCCTTATCTGTTTCGTGGCGCGTTAGATGCAAAAGCCACCAAAATTACCGAAAATATGAAAATCGCTGCGGCAAAAGCATTAAGTGAATTGGCGCGTGAACCAGTGCCGGCTGAAATTTTAAAAGCATATAACTTGACGGAGCTTAAATTTGGCAAGGAATACATTATCCCCAAACCGTTTGATGCGCGTTTGTTAGAGCGCGTTTCAGGAGCGGTCGCAAAAGCAGCGCGGCAAAATACTTAACCCTTAAAAACATGCAAAAAAAACTTAAAAATAACAGGCCTAAAAACCTCAATTTATTCACCATTCGTTTGCCAATTAACGCAGTGGTGTCTATTTTGCATAGAGCATCGGGTGTGGGATTGTTTTTGGCTTTACCATTGATTTTGTTGGCTTTTAAGGCTAGTGTCGATTCGCCTTTCAGCTACTATTTGCTGACATTAAGGCTGGATATTTGGTACACAAAACTGGCGCTAATTGGGCTTTCTTGGGCATTTTTTCACCACTTTTATGCCGGTATACGCCATTTGTTGCAAGACATTCACTGGATGACTTCGCTTAAAAATGCGCGCTTGTCTAGCCGTATGGTGTTGTGCTTAGTTGGTTTGTCTGTGCTTGTTTTTGCAATTGCGATTTGGTAATTCAGTATGTTGATACAGCTTTTAACCCATCAATATCCTGGTATGCGTTTGTGGTTATCGCAGCGCTTAACTGCTGTCGTGATGGCTGTTTATATTGTATTGCTAGTGGTTTTGTTATTAATTGTTCAGCCTTTTGGACATGCAACTTGGCAACAAAACTACGCGGCTTGGATTGAGTTTGTGTCGCCAGTTTGGTTTAGGTTAGCCACTTTATTGTTTTTTATGTGCTTGTTTATACATGCGTGGCTGGGCGTAGCGGATGTATTAAAAGATTATGTGTTTAACAAAGCGCTGCGCGCCTATATGCAATTGGTGGTGGATATAGTGTTAGTGGGTTACTTATTTTGGTTGGTTTATATCTTGTGGAACATCTAAAGCATGGCAATAGACTTAAATAATATTGGCAAACATCAATTCGACGCCGTGATTGTTGGTGGCGGTGGCGCTGGCTTGCGTGCCGCTTTGCAATTGGCTGAATCAGGCATTAAGGTGGCTGTACTGTCTAAAGTTTTCCCGACTCGTTCGCACACGGTTGCAGCGCAGGGCGGCATCGCCGCCGCGCTGGGCAATGTGGCCGAAGACAAATGGCTATGGCATATGTATGACACCATCAAAGGTTCAGACTATTTGGGCGACCAAGATGCAATTGAGTTTATGTGCAAAAACGCTGCCAAAGCCATTATTGAGCTGGAACATTTTGGTATGCCGTTTGACCGCTTGGAATCTGGCAAAATCTACCAACGCCCTTTTGGCGGCATGACGCAAAATTTTGGTGAAAGTCCAATATCGCGCACTTGTGCAGTAGCAGATCGCACGGGTCACGCCATGTTGCATACTTTATACCAGCGCAATATTCGCGCGAATACGCAATTCTTTGTGGAATGGTTTGCGCTTGATCTGATTCGCGATAGCGAAGGCGATGTGCTGGGCGTGATTGCGCTGGAAATAGAAACCGGCCAGATTCATATCATGCAAGCCAAAACCACCTTGCTGGCTACCGGTGGCGCAGGCCGCATATTTCAAGCCAGCACCAATGCGTTTATCAATACAGGCGATGGTTTGGGCATGGCAGCGCGCGCTGGTCTGCCTTTGCAGGATATGGAATTCTGGCAATTTCATCCGACTGGCGTATTGCACGCTGGTGTGTTGATTACCGAAGGTGTGCGCGGTGAGGGCGGCTACTTGGTCAACTCAGAAGGTGAGCGTTTTATGGAGCGCTACGCACCACATGCCAAAGACTTAGCCAGCCGAGATGTGATTTCGCGTGCGATTTCAACAGAGATTAAACAAGGCCGTGGCGTTGGCAAAAATAAAGACGCGGTGTATTTAAAATTAGACCATTTGGGTGAAGAGCGCATCAACAAAAGTCTGCCAGGCATACGCGAAATCGCCAAAACGTTTGCCAACGTTGACCCAATCAAAGACCCTATCCCAATTGTGCCAACTTGTCATTATATGATGGGCGGCATTCCGACTAATTTAGATGGACAAGTGGTTGTGCCTGATGAAAAATCAGGTGAAAAAGTCGTGAATGGATTGTATGCAGTAGGTGAGTGCGCTTGTGTATCCGTGCATGGCGCAAATCGTTTGGGTTCTAACTCCTTGCTGGATTTAGTGGTGTTCGGTAAAGCTGCGGGCGATCATATGACGGCCGCTATTAAAACAAATAATACACATAAGCCTCTGCCAGCAGGTTCCGCAGATAAGACCTTAGAACGCGTTAATCGCCTAGAGAATGCACAAGGTGAAAACGTAACAGAAGTGGGTGATGCGATGCGTAAAACCATGCAAACGCATTGCGGCGTATTCCGCTTTCCTGATTTGTTGGCAGAGGGTGCGCGCGAAATTGATGCGGTTGCAAAACGCATCCCTAACTTGACTATTAAAGATAAAAGTCAGGTATTCAACACAGCAAGGGTTGAGGCATTAGAGCTAGATAACTTGATTGAAGTGGCGGTGGCGACCATGCATGCCGCCAATAACCGCACAGAGAGCCGCGGCGCGCATGCGCGAGAAGATTTTGCCGCGCGCAATGACGAAAACTGGCTCAAGCATTCGCTATTTTTCAAGAAAAATAAAGTGTTAAGTTACAAACCAGTGCGCTTAAAACCACAGACTGTGGACTCATTTGTGCCCAAAGCACGCGTGTATTAGAAGGTAACGCAATCATGTCTAAACAAATGAAATTTTCGGTGTATCGCTATAATCCAGATGTAGATAAAAAGCCGTATATGCAGGATTACGATATCGCGCTGGAAGATGAAGACCAAATGTTGCTGGATGCGTTGCTGCGGATTAAGCAGCAAGATGATACCTTGAGCTTACGCAAATCGTGTCGCGAAGGCGTTTGTGGTAGCGACAGCATGAATATCAATGGTAAAAACGGTCTAGCATGCATCACCAAATTAAGCGATTTGACACAGCCAGTTGTGTTACGCCCTATGCCAGGCTTGCCAGTGATTCGCGATTTGGTTGTGGATATGACGCAGTTTTTTGAACATTACAATTCGGTGAAGCCTTACCTGATTAATAATGACCCATTACCAGAAACCGAACGTTTGCAAACCCCTGCCGACCGCGCCAAATTAGATGGCATGTATGAATGTATTTTGTGTGGCGCGTGTACTACATCGTGCCCCAGCTTTTGGTGGAACCCTGATAAGTTTGTAGGCCCAGCAGGCCTGATGCAAGCCAATCGTTTTATTATGGATTCGCGCGATCAGGCAACAGAAGAGCGTTTAGAAAGTCTAGAAGATCCGTATCGTTTGTATCGCTGCCATAACATCATGAATTGTGTAGAAGTTTGCCCTAAAAAGCTCAATCCTAATGCCGCAATTGCCAATATTAAAGATTTAAAAATCGAACGAGCAAAAGATAAAAATGAGGGCAAGCCAGCTAAAAAGATATTTGGTATTTCAATTGGTTAAGTGATTGGATAGGGATATGTTAAATGCAGAAAATATCAAAGATGCCGAATTAAGACGCTTAGCATGGCGTTGCAGGCGCGGCATGTTAGAGCTGGATATTGTATTGCAACGATTTATCGCGCTGCACTTTAACGATATAACTTTGGCACAATTAAAAGCCTTTGATGACTTGTTAGATTTGCCAGATAACGATTTTTGGACGCTTATTTCTAGCGACATAGTGACGCCAAAAAATCCAGATACAGTAGATGTAGTGAATAAAATTAGAGCGTTAAAACAAGCGCATTAGCAGTGTGTAAATTGATAAAAAGCGCAAAAAGAAGCAAATAAGGGGAGTTAGGTGATGACTGAAATAATACAAACATGCAACCCGCTAGGTGATTACTGGCCTGGTATTCAGTTGTACTACCCGCCTGTGAAATATGCACCTAGTTTAGGCATCTACGAAGATGTGACGCAAGCGGCGGCGCGTATGAAAAAACATGCGCATAACACTATCGCGCATACCCTGATTTTTGACTTGGAAGACGGCTGTAGGCAAAAAGAGATGAGCCGCGATTTACTGCGCAATGAATTGCCAGCACTGCGTAAGGTGAACGAGCGCGTCACGATTGCGATTCGCTGCAATTCATTTCGCACCGATGAATATGAGCAAGATATGCAGCTGGTGCGGGATATGGGTGACTACATTGATGTGGTGATGTTGGCCAAAGCGGGCGAAGTTTATGGCGCGGCTGAAGTGCGCGATTTATCCAGCTTGTTGCTGAATGTGAATCCGAATATGACGATTCAGCCGATTATCGAGCACCCGAAATCGCTGAAAATCGCGCCAGACTTAATGCAATATAACACGGTAAAACATGTGGTTTTCGGCATTCACGATTTTTCAAAAGCCATGGGTATTCATATTACGCCAGAGGGCTGGATTGAGGAGTTGCAGTTCTACATGAATCAATTGATGTTTGAAGCGCGTATTGCTGGTAAAGGCGTGATTGGCGGTGTTGAAACGCTGATTGGACAAAACATCATGCCAGAGAAATTTTTAGAGCCGCACGATGTGCGCCGCTGGCTGGATTTGCATGGTGATAATGAATCACGCATTGTGTATAAACACGCTTGCCAAGAAGCCGCGATGGGCTTGACAGGCAAACAGGTAATTCATCCTGGCCATATTCATTTATGTAAAACCGCCTATACGCCATCGCCTACCGAAATCGCGCAAAAAGTAGCAATTTTAAAAGCGGCAATTGACGCAGACGCTTTGCTGGGCGGCGCAATTAAATTCGAAGGCGAAATGCTGGATCCGCCGATGTTTGGTAAAGCATTGCAGACATTATTAAGAGCGCATGCTTTGCGCGCGTTGAAGACATCCGATAAAGAATTCGCGATGCATGTTTTAGAGCAATTGCCAGCGCAAGTGGTGCGCCAAAACTGGCCATATGGCGTGTTGCTGTAATTATTGAACAATTTTTAGTGTTAAGTATTTCACAATTTATATTTTTTAAGGCTATTTAAGATGGCGTTTGAACAGTTTCCAGAATGGCAATGGCAAATTCCCAGCCACTTTAATATTGGCGTTGCTTGTACGGATAAACATTTAGGCACGCCGCAAGCCGACAATATTGCCATGATTGTAGAGGATGATGCGCTTGGTACTTCGCAAATCACTTTCACTGAACTGGCGCATAAAACGGATCAGTTTGCACAGTTACTGCGCAATTTGAATGTCAAAGTGGGCGACCGCGTGCTGATTCGCTTGCCCAATAGTTTGGATTATCCAATCGCGTTTTTAGGCGCCATGAAAATGGGTGCTATTTCAGTGCCGACTTCTACCTTATTAACAGCAGAAGAAGTGGCTTATTTAGCTAAAGACTCAGGCGCAACCGTGCTGGTGACGGATGCTACTGCGTGGTATGCGATGGAACCGCAGCTGGTTGCAGATTTAAAAAATATGTCTAATTTAAAGCATGTACTTTTATCGCAAACTACTGATACTCAGCCTCATGCGCACTTAAATGTGCTTGGCTTAGAAAATAGCTTAGCGGTGACGCACAAATTTGATAAAGCGCATCGCACACAAGCAGAAGACCCTGCATACTTGGTTTATACCAGCGGTACTACAGGTTACCCCAAAGGCGTGTTACATGCGCACCGCGCCCTGCTTGGTCGCCAGCCTGCGGCGCAATATTGGTTTAATTATTCCGACACCTCTAACGACCGCATTATGCATTCGGGTAAATTTAATTGGACTTACGTTCTAGGCACTGGTTTGATGGATCCGCTGTATTTGGGCAAAACGGTGATTGTGCATGAAGGCAAAAACGATGCGCAAAAATGGCTGGATTTGATTCAAAAACATCAAGCCACTATCTTTATTGGCGTGCCGACTATTTATCGTCAATTGCTACAAAAAACGACAGCCAGCCAAGCTGAGCTACCAAGTATGCGTCATTATATGAGCGCAGGTGAGCATTTATCCGATGAAGTGCTGACACAATGGCACGCACGTTTTGGCTTGAATATTTATGAAGCGGTTGGTATGAGTGAGTTTTCTTACTACTTAAGTCAAAGCCAATTCAGGCCAATTCGTCCAGGTTCTGCGGGTTTTCCGCAGCCAGGACACAAAATTGAATTGCTTGATCCAGAAACCTTAGAGGCGGTTGCAGTGGGCGAAGAAGGCATGATTAGTGTGCCATTAAACGACCCAGGTGTATTTCTGAATTATTGGAATTTAGCCGAAGAAACGGCAAAGTATAAGCATGATGGCTACTTTTTCACAGGAGATTACGCCAAATATGACGAAGATGGCTATATTTGGTTTTTAGGCCGTAAAGATGACATTATCAAAAGCTTTGGTTACCGCGTATCGCCTTATGAGATTGAGCGCGTGTATAAAGGCCATCCTGATGTAGCGGATTGCGCTGCTGTGGGTGAGGAAATTGAAAAAGATAAATTGCTAGTAGTAATTTATGTGATTTTGAAACCAGAGGCAAAAACGAGCCCAGACGACTTAGTCGCCTTTGGCAAAGAACACTTGGCTGCCTACAAATCACCAAAAACAGTGTACTTGACCAAAGATTTTCCGCGCACCAAAAATGGTAAAATCTTGCGTAAAGACATCAGCCCTGATATTGCAGCAGCAAAATCTACTCGATAATTAAAAATGACCACCATTAAACAAGCCGATTTTATTCAAAGCATCGCCGATGCCTTGCAATATATTTCTTACTATCACCCAGCTGATTATATTCAAGCCTTGGGTGAAGCCTACAAATTAGAGCAGTCGCCTGCGGCAAAAGATGCGATTGCGCAGATACTCACCAATTCCAGAATGTGTGCCGAGGGTAAGCGTCCGATTTGTCAGGATACTGGCATTGTTGTTGCTTTTGTTAAAGTAGGTATGCAGGTGAAATGGGATGCTCAAGGTGAAGCGGAGCCGCTAGATATTGAGCAAATGGTAAACGAAGGTGTGCGGCGTGCTTATTTGTTGCCAGAGAATAAATTACGTGCCTCTATAGTGACTGACCCCGCTGGGAAGCGCGCCAATACTAAAGATAACACGCCTGCCGTAGTGCATGTTTCGCTAGTGGCAGGTGACACGATTGAGGTCAGTATTGCCGCAAAAGGTGGTGGCTCAGAGAATAAAGCCAAGCTGGCCATGTTGAATCCGAATGATTCAATAGTGGACTGGATATTGGAAGTAGTGCCCCAAATGGGTGCGGGTTGGTGCCCGCCAGGCATGCTGGGCATTGGCATTGGCGGTAGTGCAGAAAAAGCCATGCTAATGGCAAAAGAATCGCTAATGGCGCCAATTGATGTGCATGAGTTGAAATTAAAAGATAAACAAAGCCTAAATAAGATAGAAGAGTTGCGCCTAGAGATTTTTGAAAAAGTAAATAATTTAGGCATTGGCGCACAAGGTTTGGGTGGCTTAGCAACCGTTTTGGATGTGAAAATTTTAGATTATCCAACCCATGCGGCTAGTCTGCCAGTAGCGATTATTCCGAATTGCGCCGCAACAAGGCATGTGCATTTTGTTTTAGATGGTAGTGGTGCGACAGAGCTAACGCCACCTGATTTGAATGCTTATCCAGATGTGCATTGGGCGCCAAGCGCGCAGGCCAAAAGGGTGAATGTGGATACGCTTACCAAGGCTGATATTGCGTACTGGCAGGCGGGCGAAACATTATTACTGACAGGAAAAATTTTGACAGGACGTGATGCTGCGCACAAGCGTATTGCCAATATGCTGGCAAAAGGTGAAAAGTTGCCAGTCGATTTGAGCAATCGTTTTATTTATTATGTGGGCCCTGTGGATGCGGTAAAAAATGAAGCGGTAGGCCCGGCTGGCCCAACTACTGCGACCAGAATGGATGATTACACTGAGCTAATGTTAGGTGAGCTCAACTTGCTTGGTAGTATCGGCAAGGCAGAGCGCGGCGATAGCGCACTGGCTGTGATTAAAAAATATAAATCTGTGTATTTAATGGCTGTAGGCGGTGCGGCGTTTTTAGTCAGCAAAGCCATTAAAAAGTCGCGCGTGATTGCGTTTGAAGATTTGGGCATGGAAGCAATTTACGAGTTTGATGTAGTGGACATGCCAGTAACCGTTGCGGTAAGCGCAACAGGTGAATCGGTACATAAAACGGGCCCTGCGCTGTGGCAGGAAAAAATAGGGCAAGATAAAATTGCCAAACAAAAGGTGATTGAAATTACGGTATTAAATTAATAGATGTACGCATAGTGCCATGTGCCTTAAGTCACAGATTAGCATACACTTTTAGTTATAACATCAGTCATAATGATAGTGGAATAAACTAAAGGTGAATGAGATGATAAAAGCTTCTAAAATGACAGGTGATAGAATTTTAGTCAGATTGTTACAAGCTGCCACAGCGATGTTGCTGTTATTTGTAGCCACCGCACCAAGTGCGGTTGAAGTGGCTTTAAGCCCAGAAACGTCAAGTGTGCTGGATTACTTAACCGACAAAGAAGGCAAATATACAGGCCCAACGGTAGAGGAAAAAATCGCTAAAATGGATACCGATAAAAACGGTTTTGCTGATGTATTTGAAGTGCGCGCTTATTTGGTTGCGTTGCATGGTAGCGAATACCAAAAAGATATACTAGATAAATGGGAAGCATCGGCCAGCGGTAAAAGTTGTAGCACCCCATTTGCTAAAGAGTTATACACAGATAAAACCTACTAGCTTTAATTTCAAACGTTTCATTTTTTAAGATTTTACAAATGTGAAACGACTGACGATTTGGGCTAGTTTATAATACGATTAATTAATAACGAGCCTGAAATCATCATGTTAAAAGCCTATCAAACGCATGTGCAAGAGCGTGCAACTGTTCAACTTCCACCATTGCCATTAAGTGCAGAGCAAGTCGCTGAGTTGGTTGAGCTACTTAAAAATCCAGCCAAATCAGAAGAAGCCCAATTACTAGACTTGCTGGAAAATCAAACGCCAGCAGGTGTAGATACGGCTGCTTATGTAAAAGCAGCTTTTTTGGCTGATATTGCTAAAGGAGTTGCCACTTCACCCATTATAAGCCCAGAAAAAGCAGTGCAATTATTAGGCACTATGTTGGGTGGTTACAATGTGCAAGCTTTGGTTGAGTTGCTTTCTACGTCTATGGCGGCACATGCAGTAACGGCTTTAAGCAATACCATCTTAATGTTTGATGCATTCCATGATGTGGATGTATTGATGAAAGCGGGTAATGCGCATGCCAAGACTTTAATGAATTCTTGGGCAAACGCAGAGTGGTTTACCAGTAAACCAGTGCTTGCTAAACAATTAAAAATGATTGTTTTTAAAGTAGATGGCGAAACCAATACCGATGACTTAAGTCCTGCGCAAGATGCTTGGAGCCGCCCAGATATTCCATTGCATGCCAAAGCGATGCTAGTGAATAAAATGCCAGATGGCCTAGCAAAAATTGAATCCTTAAAACAAAAAGGTTTGCCACTTGTGTATGTGGGCGATGTGGTTGGCACTGGTTCTTCACGCAAATCAGCGATTAATTCTGTGCAATGGTTTATGGGCAACGATATCCCGAATATTCCGAACAAGCGCACAGGTGGCGTGATTTTGGGCGCAAAAATCGCCCCGATTTTCTTTAATACCGCAGAAGATTCAGGCGCGTTGCCGATTCAATGTGATGTATCCAAAATGCAAACAGGCGATGAAATCACTATTTTTCCTTATGAAGGAAAAGTGCTGAATGAGACAGGCGAAGTGATCTCTACTTTTGAGTTAAACCCTGTGACCTTGCCTGATGAAGTGCGTGCGGGTGGCCGTATTCCGTTGATTATTGGCCGTGGCTTGACGGCCAATGCGCGCAAGGCATTAAGTCTGCCAGAAACCGAACTCTTTATTAAGGCTACACCTGCCGTTGCTTCAAACAAAGGCTATACGCTAGCGCAAAAAATAGTGGGCCGTGCCTGCGGCTTGCCTGAAGGCGTTGGCGTGCGCCCAAATACGTATTGTGAGCCAAAAGCAACCACAGTTGGTTCGCAAGATACCACTGGCGGTATGACACGCGATGAGCTAAAAGAATTAGCTTGTTTAGGTTTTAGCAGTGACTTGGTGATGCAAAGTTTTTGCCATACCGCAGCCTACCCAAAACCAGTGGATATCAAACTACAACACAGCTTGCCAGAGTTTATGTCTAGCCGCGGTGGCGTTTCATTGCGCCCAGGTGATGGCGTAATTCACTCATGGTTGAACCGTTTAATCTTACCAGATACGGTGGGTACCGGCGGTGATTCACATACGCGTTTCCCTATTGGTATTTCATTTCCTGCTGGCTCTGGTTTGGTGGCGTTTGCTGCAGCTACAGGCGCCATGCCATTAGATATGCCAGAATCAGTATTGGTGCGCTTTAAAGGCGAAATGCAGCCTGGCATTACCCTGCGCGATTTGGTGAATGCGATTCCTTATGCGGCGATTCAAGAAGGCACGTTGACGGTTGGTAAAACCAACAAAAAGAACGTATTTAATGGCCGTATTTTAGAGATTGAAGGCTTACCTGATTTAAAAGTAGAGCAGGCGTTTGAATTTGCGGATGCCTCTGCTGAGCGTTCTGCTAATGGTTGTGCCGTTTTATTATCAGAAGCACCAGTGATTGAATTTTTGAAATCTAATATTGTGCTGATGCAAAATATGATTGAAAACGGTTACGAAGACGCACGCACCTTGCAACGCCGTATTGAAAATATGCAAGCTTGGTTAGCAAAACCTGAGCTACTTAAACCAGATGCAGATGCCGAATACGCACATATCATTGAAATCGATTTGGCAACGATTAAAGAGCCCTTAGTGGCTTGCCCGAATGACCCAGATGACATTAAACCAATGTCAGCGGTAGTGGGCGACAAAATCGATGAAGTGTTTATTGGCAGTTGCATGACTAATATCGGCCATTATCGCGCGGCGGCAAAAGTGCTGGAAGGCACAGGCAATATTCCAACCCGTTTATGGATTGCGCCGCCAACGCGTATGGATGAAGCGCAATTGCGTGATGAAGGAGTCTATTCTGTCTTCGGCATCGCTGGTGCGCGTACTGAAATCCCAGGTTGCAGCTTATGCATGGGTAACCAAGCGCGCGTGGCCGATAAAGCCACCGTATTCTCTACCTCAACCCGTAACTTTGATAATCGCATGGGTAAAGATGCTCGAGTCTACTTGGGTTCGGCCGAGCTGGCTGCTGTGTGTGCCAAATTAGGCCGTATGCCTAGCCATGCTGAATACATGGAAACAATTGGCAGTAAATTGCAAAATACCGCCGAAATTTATAAATATTTAAATTTCGATCAAATGACAGAATACAAAGCGGCATTAGATACCTTAAGCAGCGGCAAAAAAGTGATTCCCATTGCTGAAGTGGTTTAAGCATTGAAAAAGCCACTCAAAACCGGTGCAAAAGTTGCCTCAGTTAAGCCTGCTGTGAATCAGAAAAATAAGGCTGAGCCGCCGTCATCAAGAAAGTTGGGCAGTTGGAAAGTCATGTTGCCAATAGTTTTGCTGATTGTTTTTCTTATCTGGCTCGGTTTAAGGTTTAACGTTGACGAAAAAGTAATCGCTGGCATTGCCTTAATTTTTGCGTTACTTTCAGGGGCGTTCGCTTGGCTGGTTGCCCTCATCACAATTGTGCCTATTGTTGGCCCGCTGATCATTAAAGTCTTATCTATTCCATTGGTTTGGTTGATTAATGGCATTGGCTATCTTGTCTCGTATACGGCAATCAAGCGGGGATATTCTAAAGACGTGTTAACCTATCGAGGGTTGACGATTACGCTTATTATCGGCATTGTCATCGGTTTTGTTATTGCCAATTTAATCGCTTAATTTGTAGATTAAGTTTGTGTTCATTTATTCTTAACTAGTCATTCAAGCCATTATTCAAACTGTTTATGATTAAAAAATATCTCCCAGTAGTTGCCTTTTTTGCGGGATTCATTTGGGATGCATTAACCATTGGCAAAAACGTGAATGCATCGGACTTGCTGATTCTTTCAGCCTACCTATTCGGAACAGTTCCTATCATGGTTTGGCTGGTTAAAAGGGCGAATCTGCTCATTAATAACGCTGCACAAACCACGCTTGCCATGCACGTTTCGTTTAAAGATGCCAATTGGAGAGAGCGACTGCCTTATCTTTTGTTGCAGTTTTTATTCGGCAGTTTATTTAGCGCATTATTTATTTTATATTTTAAAAGTTCATCACACCTAGCGGCCTTTGCTTGGTGTTTGGGATTAGGCGTTTTGCTAATCGCAAATGAGTTTTTAGAAACAGCGTATAGACGATTTACGCTGATTTGGACTTTATTTGGTTTTAGCCTGATTTTATTGCTTAACTTTGTGTTGCCTTACAGCCTTGGCAGTATTCATTGGCTATGGTTTTTTGTCAGTATTATTTTGGCGGTAGTGATCACGCAAGCGCTTAAGCTAAAAATTTCACCACATTTAGGCAGTATTTATCCCACTTATTTAATTGCGATATTGATTGCCAGTATTTATGTGCTAGATGTGATTCCACCTGTGCCGCTAGTGATAAAAGATATTCAAGTCGGCACGCATCTAGAAAAAGTATCAAACACCTATAAACTGCAGCAAGATAAAGCACCTGCGTGGCGCTTTTGGAGAAGTACATCCAACAGTGTGCACATTGTTAAAGGCGAAAAAGTGTATTGTATTTCGTCTGTATTTGCGCCATCCAACTTAGAAACTCGGCTTTATCACCGTTGGCAAATGCATGATAAAAAACAGGGTTGGGTAACTATGTCGCGCATTGGGTTCGCTTTAACAGGAGGGCGCAATAAAGGTTACAGAGGATATACCTACAAGCAAAATGTAGCTTTTGGCTTATGGCGCGTTAAAGTAGAAACCGAGAATGGGCGCACCATCTCGGTTCATGAATTTACCATTAATAATGATAAAAATAATCAGAATAAAGTGATAAAAGTGATTTGATTAATTAATGTTTCGCATCGTTGTGCGCCATTAACTTATCAATGTAGGCAATTGCAACAGCAGACAAAACAAACGTCACGTGAATAATGGTCTGCCACATCATGACTTTGTCGGTTAAGTTTTCGGCATTAATAAACGTTTTGAGCAAATGAATCGATGAAATACCAATAATCGCTGTGGCCAATTTTACCTTGAGCAAATTGGCATTTACATGCGATAACCAATCAGGTTCGTCTGGGTGACCACTTAAATTTAAGCGCGATACAAATGTTTCGTAACCGCCCACAATCACCATAATCAGCAAGTTTGAAATCATCACCACATCAATTAAACCCAATACAATCAACATGATATCGGCTTCAACCAGCATAGTTGCTTTTTGCACTAAGTGCATTAGCTCAACACCAAAGAAAAACACATAAACGGCTTGCGCGATAATCAAGCCTAAATAAAGCGGCAATTGTAACCAGCGGCTGCCGAATAAAATATTCGACATAATATTGCCCTGTTTGTATTCGCCAGCAGTTGGTTTGGTTTTTGGTTGCATTCGATTTCCTAAATTAAAAGCTAATGTGTATTTTACCTTATGTGATGTGGCTTGTGAGTTGATAATTCGCTGTGTCATCCGCGCTTAATAAATCGGTCAATATTGGCATCGCTTCATTCAATAAATCAGGCAGAACATACGGCGGGTTGATAATAAACATAGCGCTACCGTGCATGCCGTAACCATTTTCGCTGGGCGATTGCACATTTAATTCAATACTTAACCAATTTTTAGGGTGGAATTTTTTTAAGTTAGCCAGCATTTGTGCTGGTTCAGGTCGCTGCAATAAGGGATACCAAATTAAATAAGTACCCGTGGCAAAGCGCTTTAAGCTATCTTGCATGCAGTCGACCACGCGCTGATAATCCTCTTTCAATTCATAAGGAGGGTCGATTAAAACCACCGCGCGCTTGGTCGGCGGTGGTAAACAGGCTTTTATGCCAGCAAAACCATCCTGTAGCGCGACTTTTGTTTGTCTGCCTTGCTGACTAAAATTTTCAGTCAGTAATTTGTAATCGTTTGGGTGCAACTCAAAAAGCCGCATTTTGTCTTCAGCGCGCAAATAATGCGCGGCGATTTGTGGTGAACCTGGATAAAAATCAAGACTATTTTTAGAGTTAAACGATTGAACACAATCAATAAATTGGCTTAAATGATGTGTTAAGTTTTTTGCATGCATTAGTCTTGCAATGCCTGTTTCAAACTCTGCATTTTTTTGTGCAAATTCACTGCTTAATGCATACATTCCTGCGCCTGCATGCGTATCAATGTACCAATAAGGCGCAGCTTTTTGATTAAAATAATCCAACACCACACTTAACACATAATGTTTTAATACATCGGCATGGTTGCCTGCGTGAAAGGCGTGGCGGTAACTTAACATATAAACATGGGTGAATTTTGCATGCCAAAATTATAGAGGCAAAGCCGCGATTTCTTGTATGATTCATATAAATAAATTTAACCTCATTAAATAGAAAAGCCATGGATAACCACCATCATCATGACGCACATCCAGAAAAGTCTTTTCCAAACAGTATCTATGCCATTCCATTTTTCTTGATTTTTGCATTTGCAATACTTGAGTTTTTTGGCGGTATTTGGACCAATTCATTGGCTTTATTAAGTGATGCTTGGCACATGTTTTCGGATTTATTCGCGCTTGGGCTGGCATGGATTGCTGCACATTTATCGGCCAAGCCCGGTACGCATCGGCATGCCAGCGGTCAAAGTCATTTAGAAATTGCCGCTTCTGCCGTCAATGTGCTGCTCATGTTTGCCGTAGTGACTTATATTATTATTGAAGCCATACAACGGTTTAATCACCCGCAAGCAGTCACTGGCGGCTACGTGATAATGATTGCTATGGCTGGTTTAGTAGTGAATTTAATTGTATTAAAAATGTTACATGGTCATGATGATGACCATGCGCATGGTGCTGAACACAACCACAATAAACGCGCCGCTTATTTACACGTGATGGGCGATTTATTGGGGTCAGTCGCAGCAGTGGTGGCAGGTACGGTTATCTATTTCACAGGGTGGCTATTAATCGACCCTATATTATCTATTTTTATATCGTTGTTAATTCTGATTGTGACCATCAAACTCACCAAAGATATTTGGACTTCATATAAAAACGGTTAGCAATTTACTTTAGTACCTTACACATATACTTTTAAAGGAGAACGCAATGCCCTACGTTAATATCAAACTAGCAGGCGAAGTCAGCCGCGAACAAAAAGCCCAAATCGCTAAAGAAATCACCGAAACCCTAGAGCGCGTGGCGCATAAGCCAAAATCGTATACCTATATTACGTTTGAAGAAGTGGCGTATGAAGATTGGGCTATAGGCGGGCAGTTGTTGGATGAATGAAGCCAGTAAAATTGGCTTGGACGGTGCTAAAATATTAGCATGTTCGATCCGAAGCCCATTTTAAAAAACCTGCCTAATCTGCCTGGCGTTTATCGCATGATTAACGCCGCAGACGAAGTGATTTATGTCGGTAAAGCTAAAGACATTAAAAAGCGCGTTTCTAGCTATTTTAATAAAAACTTGCCTAGCCCACGTACGCGCATGATGGTCAGTAATATCGTTAAGATTGAAACGACGGTTACGCGTAGCGAAGCAGAGGCTTTGCTGTTAGAGAACAATCTCATCAAAGGCTTAATGCCGCGTTACAACGTCTTGTTTCGCGATGACAAGTCTTATCCTTATATCTCCTTAACAGGTGATAAATTTTCCCGTTTGGCATTTCACCGCGGTGCGCAACGCAAAGGGTCACGCTATTTCGGCCCTTTTCCCAATAGTGTTGCGGTGCGCGAAAGTATTCAGCTTTTACAAAAAGTGTTTAAATTACGCACTTGCGAAAATACCGTCTTCGCCAATCGTAGCCGTCCCTGTTTGCAATACCAAATCGAGCGTTGCACCGCGCCGTGTGTGGATTATATTTCGACAGAAGATTATGCGCACGATGTGAATATGGCCGCGCTGTTTTTAGAGGGTAAAACCAATGAGGTGATGAATACATTGGGTGACAAAATGAATACGGCGGCGGCGAATCAGGAATACGAAATGGCGGTGGTATTCAGAGACCGCATGCAGGCGCTGCGCCAAGTGCAGGCCAAACAGTTTGTTAGCGATTTCAGCGTATCGGATGCCGATGTCATCGCCTGCGCGAATATTGCGGGTCAGCATTGCATTAACCTAGTGATGATTCGCGGCGGGCGGCATTTGGGCGATAAAAGCTTTATGCCAAAAAATACGCAAGATGCGGATTTGGTGGAAACCGTAGAAGCGTTTTTAACCCAACATTACGTGGCGCAAAATACGCCGCCTATGATTGTTTGTGGTGCCGAGGTGGATGTGAAAACCTTTGAATTGGCATTTAGCGAGCAATCGGGTCGCAAAATCAAAATCATCACCAATGCGATTGGCGATAAGCGCGTTTGGTTAAAAATGGCACAAACCAATGCTGAATTAGCATTGACGCAAAAACAAGCCGCAGCCAGCAACCAAGAAGCGCGATTATTTGCCTTGCGCGATGCGTTAAGTCTGCCAGAAACCACCGAGCGCATTGAATGCTTTGATATTAGCCACACCATGGGCGAGGCAACGGTGGGCAGTTGTGTGGTATTTGATAAAGGCAATCTGCAAAATAGTGAATACAGGCGCTACAACATCACAGGCATTACGCCAGGAGACGATTACGCCGCCATGCGCGATGTGTTGACCCGCCGTTACAAAAAAGTAGCAGCAGGCGAGGGCGTGCGACCCGATTTGATTTTTATTGATGGAGGTAAAGGCCAACTGGGCGTAGCGATGGAAGTGATGCAAGAAGTAGGCTTGGAAGACATTTTACTGATTGGCATTGCTAAAGGCGAAGAGCGCAGGCCTGGTTTAGAAACCATGATTTTCTCTGACACAGGCGAAATGCTGAACTTAGAAAAAGATAATCAAGGCTTACATTTATTGCAACAAATCCGTGACGAATCGCATCGCTTTGCCATTACAGGCCATCGCGCCAAACGCGCCAAAGCCCGTATGACCTCAAGCTTGGAAGATATAGAAGGTGTAGGTGCAAAACGCCGTAAAGCATTGCTAACGCGGTTTGGTGGATTAGATGGGGTGAAAAGTGCTAGTATGGATGAAATTGCACAGGTAGAAGGCATCAGTAAAACATTGGCCCAAACTATTTACGAGCAACTACATTAACTTAAAATAAAGTATAAAAATAATATGTTGTGGAACATCCCCAATATTCTAACCGTGTTGCGAATCGCGCTGATTCCTGTATTCGTTGGTATTTTCTACTTGCCGCACAATTTATATGCGCTTGGCATGACGCCATCACACACTTTAAATGTGGCTGCGGCGAGTGTCTTCGCGCTAGCCGCTTTTACCGATTGGCTAGATGGGTTTTGGGCGCGAAAATTTAATCAAACTTCTAAATTTGGTGCATTTTTAGACCCTGTTGCCGATAAATTAATGGTAGCTGCTGCGCTAATTGTGTTGGTGGAGTTTGGTCGGGTTGGTGCAGTGGTGTCGCTTATTATTATTGGTCGCGAAATCGCCATTAGTGCATTGCGTGAGTGGATGGCTGGCACTGGTAAAAGCAATAATGTAGCGGTTGCAACCATTGGCAAGATTAAAACTGCGGCACAAATGGCCGCTATATTTTTATTGCTCTATTACGATAGTGTGAGTTTGGGATTTTTAGGCGTTTTTAATACTAAACTTGTGGGCCAAGTTTTGATTATTTTCGCGGCTTTTTTAACATTGTTATCAATGGCTTATTATCTAAAAGCGGCATGGCCGCATCTTAAAGAATCTATTCGCTGAATTTTTTTGCTCAATATTAATCGTTAAGTTTAGTAATTAATTAGTAGATTTAGTCTTGACGCTATGCCGAAAACCGCTATAATGCTGGCTGTCTTAACGACGCGGGAATAGCTCAGCTGGTAGAGCGATACCTTGCCAAGGTATAGGTCGCGAGTTCGAGTCTCGTTTCCCGCTCCAAATAATCACTAACACGGCGAATGCATGCATGCTTTCGCCGTTTTGGTTTTAAGCATCTAATTTTAAATTAAATGCTGTACTTTAAGGCGCGATAGCAAAGCGGTTATGCTGCGGCCTGCAAAGCCGTTTAGGCCGGTTCGACTCCGGCTCGCGCCTCCAAAACTTCATTTCTTTTAATCAAAAATACTATTAAATTTTGTTAATTTTGGCACATTAGTCGCCAATTATTAAGCGATTGACCATCAGTACAATTGTAGTATTCGCCAAATGTTGATACATTACTTTAAATACATAATTTAACAGGTTGAAGTGATGAGTCTAGACAACAAAAGTCAGGACGCAAGCAATCAGGACAGTGTCAATACAAATGGTTTAAAAAAATCATTGGAATTGCCTACAAACAAGCCAAACTCAACCAATATCAATTTGGACGATTTATTGCATACACAAGCCAACAGTGCTGATTCGCTGCTTGGATGCTTGTTACTCGCTTGCCGTGGACACCAAGTGGTCACGACTAAAGATGCATTAATTGCTGGCTTGCCGCTAAAAAATGGAAAAATGACGCCTGCTTTATTCAAGCGTGCGGGCGAGCGTGCAAATTTAGCGGTGACTGTTCTAAAAATACCAGTTAATCAAATTCGTGCCACTTTTTTACCTGTGACTTTGTTATTGCATAACGATGACGCCTGTCAGCTTGTTAGTATTGATGCAAAGGCGAACCAAGCACGTGTGATTTACCCAGAACTTGACGATGCTGAGGTAATGGTCTCGTTAGATGAAATTGCCGCGCAGTATGCAGGGTATTGCATTGTCACCAAACCTAAATATATATTTGATAAGCGCGCGCCTGCTGTTGGTAAGGTGCGTTTAAGACACTGGTTTTGGGGTGCTTTAGCCGAAAATAAACGTATTTATCGTGATGTAATGGTGGCTGCATTCGTAGTGAATATGTTTGCGCTTGCCATGCCTTTGTTTACCATGAATGTGTATGACAGGGTTGTGCCGAATCGGTCAATAGAAACCTTATGGGTATTGGCGATTGGCGTGATGGTGATTGTTGTTGGCGATTTCATTTTGCGTACCATGCGCGGTTATTTTTTAGACTGGGCCAGTACCCGCATTGATATTCAATTAAGTGCGCGCATTATGCAGCAAGTATTAGGCTTGCGTATGGAACAGCGCCCTAACTCTGTGGGTTCATTCGCCAGCAATTTACGTTCATTTGAAAGTGTGCGCGATTTTATTACTTCCGCCACTATCACCACTTTAATTGATGTCCCTTTTGGTATTATTTTTATTATTGTCATGGCTTGGATTTCGCCGCTGATGGTGATTCCAGTAATTGTGGGTGCAATTATTATGCTGGCCTATGCGTTTAGTGTGCAAAGCAAAATGCATGCACTTTCTGAAACCATGTATCGCGCAGGTGCTGTACGCAATGCGACATTAATTGAAAGCCTAGTGGGTTTAGAAACGATTAAAGCGTTAGGAATAGAAGGCGGAATGCAACGAAAATGGGAGCATAGTGCGACTTACTTAACTGAAGTTGGCAGTAAATTACGCTTACTTTCATCTTCTATTCACAATGGTTCTAGTGCTATTCAGCAAACTATTTCTATTAGCTTAATTTTATTGGGCGTGTATTTGGTGACCAGTGGCGACCTTACTATGGGTGGGCTAATTGCTTGCACCATGTTGTCTTCGCGCGCCTTAGTGCCTATCTCACAAACCGCTGGCTTGCTGACGCAATACCACACCGCATCCACATCATTGCAATCTCTGGATGAGATTATGAATAAGCCTGTAGAGCGAGCGCAGGATGCCAACTTTTTATCGAGACCCACTTTTAAAGGCGACATTGAGTTTAGAGAGGTGAGCTTTAATTATCCAAGCGCAGAAGAAAGTGCCTTAACCAAAGTATCGTTCAAAATTAAAGCAGGCGAGCGCATTGCTCTGCTGGGTCGTATGGGCTCAGGCAAAACGACTATACATAAGCTAATTTTAGGGCTTTATCAGCCAACAGAGGGTGCTATTTTAATTGATGGTATTGATGCGCGTCAAATTGATCCTGCAGAATTGCGCCGTTGCGTGGGCTATGTGCAACAAGAAACGCATTTGTTTTACGGCACCATGCGCGAAAATTTAACCATCACCACCCCACATGCAGATGATGCAACTGTGTTGGCAGCTGCACATGCTGGCGGTATAGACGAATTTATCAATGCGCATCCAAAAGGCTTTGATTTAAGTGTTGGGGAGAGAGGCGAAACGCTCTCCGGTGGCCAAAAACAAGGCGTTGGAATTGCGCGTGCGCTCATTGGCAAGCCAGCTATTATCTTACTTGATGAGCCAACCAGTGCGATGGATCACTCAGCCGAGGATGCAGTTAAAAAACGCTTAATGGAAGCCGCGCAGGGCAAAACATTAGTGCTTATTTCGCATCGTACAGGCTTATTTGATTTAGCCGATCGCATCGTTGTGATTGATGCGGGGCGCATTGTGGCGGACGGTCCAAAAGCGCAAATCATAGAAGCGCTACGTGCTGGGAAAATAGGTAAAGCGCTGTAAAAACAGCCATTTAGCTAAATAAATCAGGTAAAAATATGAGTCAAGGTCTATTCAATATAATCGGTGCAGTTAATGGATTTTTAAAGAAACAATCTTGGTTAACTGCGCCTATTTATTGGCTTGTTAATCGCGCAGTGCCAACAGAAACGCGTGATTCTTTGGCTTGGAGTGAAGAAGCAGATTTGGCGATTTTAGAGCAGAGGCCACTTAAAGCGAGAAAATTACTGTATGGCATTCTATTCATTATGCTAGCGGTTGTTGCTTGGGCGTGGTACGCAAAAGTCGATGAGGTAACACGAGGCGAGGGCAGGGTTATTCCGTCGCGCCAAGTGCAAGTGATTCAATCGTTAGATGGCGGTATTGTGTCTGAAATTTTAATTAAAGAAGGTGATTTGGTTAAAGAAGGCATGCCGTTAATTAAAATCGATGAAACCCGCGCAGTGTCATCTTTGCGGGAAAATAAAGGCCAATTTTTAGCGTTAGTTGCCAAGCAAGCGCGTTTAAAAGCGCTTGCAGAAGGTGGTGCTTTTAATCCGCCGCCCGAAGTGCAGTTAGAAATGCCGCAAGTTTACGAGCAAGAACAGGCTTTATACGTAGCCAGTCAAGATGATTTAAATTCAGTGGTGAATATTGCGCGCGACCAAATGGTGCAGCGTGAAAAAGAATTAATAGAAGTGCAATTTAAGCGCGAAATTGCTGAAAAAACCTATGAATCAGCTGCTAAAGAATTAGCTGCTAATAAACCCTTACTTGCCAGCGGTGCGGTATCTGAGATTGATATTCTAAAATTGGAGCGTGAGGCAACACGCGCAAAAGGTGAAATTGATCAAACACGGGCGCAAGCTAATCGTATTCAAGTTGCGATCTCAGAGGCAAGACGTAAAGTAACGGAAGCTGAGCAAAACTTTCGTAGTAAAGTGCGTACTGAATTAAACGACACCACTGCAAAATTAAATAGCATTACAGAGACCAGTGTTGGCTTAACCGATAAAGTAAAACAGGCTACTCTAAAATCACCCGTTAATGGTACGGTTAGTCGATTGTTTTTTAACACAGTCGGTGGTGTGATTCAGTCAGGCAAAGAAGTGCTTGAAGTAGTTCCGACTGACGATGCGCTTGTGCTGGAAACCAAAGTTGAAATCAAAGATATTGCTTTTTTGCGCCCTAACCAAGATGCGATTGTGAAGCTAACCGCTTATGATTACACCATTTATGGTACGCTAGATGCGAAAGTAGAAAGCATCGCAGCTAACTCAACCGTGGACGAAAAAGGGAACGCTTATTATGTAGTGCGTGTGCGTACCTTGCAAACAAGTTTAGGAAAAGGTTTGCCGATTATTCCTGGCATGATTGCGCAGGTGGATATTTTGACTGGTAAAAAGACAATTCTCTCTTATTTGCTCAAGCCTGTACTCAAAGCCAAATCGTACGCCTTTACTGAGAGATAAGGGCGGGATGCAAGATATATTCATCTCGCCTTTAAATGGTGGTTTGGCTTGCTGGGTAGAGGCTTTTCCTAGCGCAAAAATTACAGATATTTTAAAGCCCAATAAATCTCACGCCAAGGAAACAATTGTTTTTTGGTTGCATATGAATGCGGACAGGCAAGCGTGGTTAACCAAAACAATTAAGCAAATTCAGCAGCAATATACGCAATCAAAAATAGTTGTTTTAGCTAACTCGCCTAACCAAGCAGAAGCTTTGTATGCAATGAGCTTGGGCGTAGTTGCGTATTCTCACGCTTACAGCCCAGCGCAAGTGCTACGTGAAATGAAAACGGTCATTAGTCATGGTGGTGTTTGGATGGGGCAGGACTTGCTTAAGCGGCTGATTGAAGTGTCTAGTACTCTGGCTGGTAATCAAGCGGAGCAGGTCAGCCAACATTTAAGCCTGCTGACCAATCGTGAAAAACAGGTGGCGATTGAGGCAGCTAAAGGCTTGAGTAATAAAGAAATTGCACGCATTTTAGAGATTACCGAGCGTACAGTGAAAGCACACTTATCTTCAACTTTTGAGCGTTTAGGTGCAAAAGACCGTTTGCATTTAGCGTTAATGCTCAATAATAAAAATTAAAATCACTGCATTTTTCGACTGTTTTAATGTGTTAAGTAAGGCAATTTAACGCACCTGTATTGTCCCTTAGGCCAATGTTTTTCTGGCATTAACTGCTGTTTAATTCGATTATCTAAAAAAGTAATTTACTTTTGATATTTGAGAGAATAAACATGGCAACTATCGGCACCGTCGCATTACTCACTGGCTCAGCAATCGTTGTAGACGCCTCAGGCGCACAGCGCACCTTACTTTTAGGCGATTCGATTGAATCTGGCGATACTATTGTCGTGCCCAATGGGGCAACGGTAGAGCTGCAACTTGCCAACGGTAATCTTGTACAAGTTGGGCCTGAGCAAACGGTCACCTTTACCCAAGAGTTAAGTGATGCCATTTTGTATGATTTGGTTGACCCAACCAATAATGCGGTCTCTCAAGCCACTATCCAAAGCTTGATCCAAGCGATTCAAACAAATGCCAATATCGATGACATTATTGATGCGCTAGCCAATGAGCGTGCTGAGGTCAACGAAGGTGTTACGATTAATCAGCAAGGGCACAACTTTGTCGATTTGCTGCGTATTGACGATGTATTGAATCAATTTGATTATGCTTACGATGTTGCCAGCCGCGAGTTTTTAGATAACAACCCGCTAGCGCAAGACCGTGATGTGCAGCTAGGCGATGGTTTGAGTAATGCGGTTTACTTGCCGCGTATTGATCAAGATTTAAACGCATTTGATTTTGAGTACAGAACGCCCATTACTGCTTTTGAAAGCCGCCGTTACGACACTATTCGTCAAGGTAACGATCCTGATTATTTAGCAAACTTGACTCCTGCGCCTGTTGGCCCAGGTAATCTGTTGCCAATTGCCAGTTTTAGCACAACGCCTGGCACAGAAGATGCCGTTAATGCCACGCTTAATTTAACTGGCACTGACCCAGATGGCACAATTGTTAGCGTTACGGTTGCCGCTCTGCCGCCCGCTACTCAAGGCATATTGTACTTGGCCGATGGCGCGACGCCAGTGCTTGCAGGCGCGCCACTAACGCCTGCGCAAGCCACAGGTTTAATTTTTATTCCAGCACTCAATTTTAACGGCACGGTTAATGTGCCATTTGTGGTCACTGATGATGGCGGCGCTACATCTAACCTGCTAGTTGCCCAAGTCAGTATTATCGCAGTCAATGATGCGCCAATTGCCAATAATGACAACGTTGCTGTCACCGAAGATACGCCTGTTTCTGGCAATGTGTTAACCAATGATACAGATGTCGATGGTGATGCTTTGTCTGTAACACAATTTACGGTTGATACCGATGGCGACTTAATTCCCGAAACGTATACAGCTGGCACGACTGCAGTTATTGTTGGTGTTGGCTCAATCGTGATTAACACCAATGGTACTTATACGTTTACACCTGCTCCCAATTACGTTGGTGCAATTCCAGAAGTTGTTTACACCTTATCGGATGGCGCTTTAACAGATACAGCAACGTTGAATTTAGGCCCAGTTACTGCCGTGAACGACAACCCAGACGCGATTGACGATACAGTTGCCGCTACGGAAGACACTCCTATTACTATCGCTGTAGCGAGTTTATTAGCCAATGACACCGATGTAGACGGCAACCCCTTAACGGTGACTAGTGTACAAGCGCCTACTAACGGTACCGTGACCTTAAATGCAGGCAATATCATCTTTACGCCTAATGCTAATTACAATGGCCCAGCCACTTTTACCTATACGATATCAGACGGCCAAACTGGCACAGATAGCGCAACGGTCACCTTAAATATCGCTACTGTGAACGACGCGCCTGCTGGCGCCGATAGAACCATCAGCACTAACGAGGACACAGCATACACCTTTAGCGCGGCAGACTTTGGCTTTACTGACCTTAACGACAGTCCAGCCAATAGTTTGCAATCAGTGGTGATCACCAGCATTCCGCCCGGTAGCACTTTAAGATTAAGTGGTTTTGCTGTGACCGCTGGCCAAGAAATTAGCCTAGCCAATATCCCCAACCTAGTGTACACCCCGCCTTTAAACAGCACAGCGAGTAGCAGCTTCACGTTCCAAGTACGCGACAACGGTGGTATCGCCAATGGAGGTGTAGATTTAGACCAAAGCCCGAACACCATCAGCATCAACATCACCCCCGTGAACGACAACCCAGACGCGGTTCCTGATACGGTGAGCACGCCTGTAGATACGCCAGTCATATTAACCCCATTAAATAACGATACAGATGTTGAGGGTGCCGCGTTAACCCTAACCAGTATTGGTGGCACTGCAGTAACACCAGGTACGCCACAAACGATTCCAGTGTCTAACGGGGTTGTTAATATTAGTGCAGCTGGTGTAATTACCTTTACCCCTAATAGTGGATTTTCTGGTACATCAATTATTCCTTACTCAATTAGTGACGGTGCTGGCGGCACAGACTCAGCAAACATCACTCTCAATGTGAGTCCAAACGTTCCTCCGCAAGGTGCAGATGCTTCTCGCACAATTGTTGAAGATAATAATTACACGTTGATCAGTGCAGATTTTGGCTACACTGACGCTGATGTGGGTCAAATTTTAAATGCGGTTCGTATTGATACTCTGCCTACAGTTGGTACCTTGCTTCTAAATGGCTTCCCTATAACAACAGCAGGACAAACGATTTCAGTTGCTGACATTGATGCTGGTAACTTAATTTTTCAGCCTGCCGCTAATGGAAACGGAAGTCCTTACAGCAATTTTACCTTTAGTGTGCAAGATGATCTAGGTGGGTTCGATACTGTACCTAACACATTTACATTTAATGTTACTCCCGTCAACGACGCCCCAGACGCGATTGACAACACCGTGACCGCGACAGAAGACACACCAGCCACCATCAGCACCGCCAGCCTATTGGCCAACGACACCGATGTGGATATCGAAGCGGTCACCTTCGTCTCTGCCCAAAACCCGACCAACGGCACAGTGAGTGTGAATGCCGGCAACGTCATCTTTACGCCCAACGCCAACTACAACGGCCCAGCCACGTTTACCTACACCATTAGGGACGCAGCTGGCTTAACCGACACGGCGACTGTCACCGTCAACGTCGGCGCAGTCAACGACGCCCCTGACGCCATTGACAACACCGTGACGGCCACCGAAGACACGCCAGCCACCATTAGCACCGCTAGCTTACTGACCAACGACACCGATGTGGACGGCGAAGCCGTTACCTTTGTTTCTGCCCAAAACCCGACCAACGGCACCGTGAGCGTCAACGCAGGCAACGTCATCTTTACGCCTAACGCCAACTACAATGGCCCAGCGACATTTACCTATACCATCAGGGACGCTGCAGGCTTAACCGACACTGCCACTGTCACCGTCAACGTAGGCGCCGTGAACGACGCCCCAGTAGACGGCAACGAAACCAATACGGTGACAGAGGACGTTACATTGACGGTTGCAGACGGTGCCGCGGGCGATTTACTGAATAATGCGACGGATGTAGACGGTAACCCACTCACCATCACCGCATTCACAGTTGCTGGTCAAGCTGGCCCATTTACTGTTGGCACAGGATACTTAATAGCTGGAGTAGGTACGATTACGATTAACGCTAACGGTAGCTATAGTTTTGCGCCTGCGCTTAACTATAATGGCGCTATTCCAGTTATTACTTACACGGTGTCAGACGGCACGTTAACGGATACTTCAACACTAACTTTAAGTATTACCCCCGTGAATGATGCGCCCGTTAATAGTGTTCCAGGTGCTCAAACTACGCCTGAAGATACGCCGCGTACTTTTTCGACAGGGAATGGTAATGCCATTACTGTCAGCGATGTGGACGGTGCAGGTGTATCGCTTACAACTACAGTAACGGTTACAAACGGTACGTTTAGTGCTATTACTGGTGGTGGAGTAACGATCAGTAACAATGGTACAGGTACGGTCACTATTAGTGGCACTGCTGCCCAAATTAACGCAGCTTTAAATGGCGCTAGTTATGCCAGCAACGCTGACTATCACGGTGCAGCGACTATCACTGTTGCTACTAATGATGGTGCGGCGACAGACACTGATATGATTAATATCACAGTGACTGCTGTTGTTGATATTAGCAATGATACGCTGACCACAAATGAAGATACAGCGATTAGCTTTAACCCAGTTGCTGGCACTAATGGAGCCACATTAGATACATTTGAGGGTGGTGCGCCACAGATTACTCAAATTAATGGCACGGCAATTACGGCTGGTGGTGCAGCAGTTGCTGTGACTAACGGTAGTGTTACTTTAGCTGCAGGCAATATTCTTACTTTTACACCAGCTGCCAACTTTAATGGTACTGCCCCTGCATTTACCTACACAGTAGCCAGTGGTGGAGCGACTGAGACGGCGAATGTAACAGTTACTGTTACCCCCGTGAACGACGCCCCAGTAGACGGCAACGAAACCAATACGGTGACAGAGGACGTTACATTGACGGTTGCAGACGGTGCCGCGGGCGATTTACTGAATAATGCGACGGATGTAGACGGTAACCCACTCACCATCACCGCATTCACAGTTGCTGGTCAAGCTGGACCATTTACGGTTGGTACAGGTTACTTAATATCAGGAGTAGGCACAATTACGATTAATGCTAATGGCAGTTACAGTTTTGCGCCTGCGCTTAATTATAATGGTGCTATTCCAGTTATTACTTACACCGTGTCAGACGGCACGTTAACGGATACTTCAACACTGACTTTAAGTATTACCCCCGTGAACGACGCCCCTGTAGACGGCAACGAAACCAATACGGTGACAGAAGACGTTACATTGACGGTTGCAGACGGTGCCGCGGGCGATTTACTGAATAATGCGACGGATGTAGACGGTAACCCACTCACCATCACCGCATTCACAGTTGCTGGTCAAGCTGGCCCATTTACGGTTGGCACAGGATACTTAATAGCTGGAGTAGGCACGATTACGATTAACGCTAACGGTAGCTATAGTTTTGCGCCTGCGCTTAACTACACTGGCGCTATTCCAGTTATCACCTACACCGTCAGCGATGGCGCAGGCGGAACAGACACCTCAACGCTTACGCTTAGCATCACCCCAGTTAATGACGCGCCAGTTGGTAATACTGACAATTACACGGTAGTTGAGGGTTCAACTTCTTTACTGGCTAGCGTATTAACAAACGATACTGATATAGAAAACAACCCACTGACTGTTGGAATATTTGCAACGAATAACGCTGGTGTTGGTACGCAAACTGCTAATGGCAGCAATACAGTGACGACTGCTTTAGGCGGTACGGTTGTGATGAATGCAAACGGCACCTTTACCTATACTGCGCCTGCACGTAATCATGCAACAGTCGATACTGACGGCCCTGATGTTGATAGTTTTGTATACAGACCAAACGATGGCAGTTTAAATTCTGCTGCTTGGACAACTGTCAATATTACGCTAACTGATACGGTGCCGATTGCGATTAATGATGTAGATAGCGTAGGAGTAGGTAGTAGCGTCACTGGCAATGTGATTACAGGGGCTGGTGGTATTTCAGCAGATACATTGAATGTAGATAGCCCACATAATTTAACCAATGTTGTGTTAACCACAGGCACTTTGGTTTCAAATAACTTAAATACCACAACTAATGTACGAACTATCGTCACCAATAATGGTACTTTGGCAATTGATTTAGATGATGGAAGTTATACCTACACGGCAGGAGTTACGCCTAGGGTAGTTACTAACCCAACAGGAACTGCAAGCTTTACCAGTGTTGGTGTTGGGCTATTTGGTTTCGACACTCTAGAGCCATACAACACAGCTGGCAATATTAATAGTGGATTGAATTTAACTAATTTGAATGCCACATCTGCTGGTATAGCCAGATTCCAAGAAAATGCTGGTGAGACTGATGATGGTGTTGGTGTAGAGCAAATTGCAGGTTCAAGTAACACCAATCGAATTGAAAACGGTGAGCAACTGGTGATTAATTTAGGTGTTGCTTCTAGATCAACTAGCATAGCAGTGAGCAATTTGCTTGCAGGTGAGACTGCTACTTGGGATTTATATAGCTCAACAGGAGTATATATATCTAGTGGAACAACCGCCGGCGTTGCAAGTGGACAGACTAATATTAGTATTTCATCAGGCACGGCATTTAACTATGTTGTCTTGAGATCAACAGCAGGTGCCAGCCATTTTAGATTAGATGGCATTACGATTATTCCAGAACCATCAGGTGTGTCTGATGTGTTTACCTATACCTTAAGCGATAGCGACGGCGATACTTCTAACGCAACATTAACGCTGAACTACGATACAACAACGACAGCATTTAATGACACTGCTACTGTGTTTGAAGCGGGTATTAATCAAAATGGTACACAAAATGCAGGTACGCTAGAAGCGCAACCAATTGAAAATGCTACAGGTAACATTCTGGCAAATGATACGGGGGTGAGTAGCTTTACTAATATTGTGACCGTAAATGGCACAGGCCCTGACGTAAATGGCGTTATTACTATAAGCGATACCAGAGGTATTGTGCAGGTTTATACACAAAACTTTAATGGTTTTGTTGCAGGCGATTATGTGGTTAACTTAACAGGCAGAACAACACAAGGCACGAACGATACTATTACCCTAAATTATCAGCTAACCAATAGTGTTTCTGGTGAAGTAGATAATGCAACACTGACGGTTAATATTGTAGATGATGCCCCAATTGCAGAAAACAGTATCACGGAAGTGGCTGCTGCACCTTTGCCTAGTTATGAGTTGGTGTTAATGCTGGATGTTTCAGGCAGTACAACGTTATCAGCAAATGGCGCTGACCAGCGTAGTGTAGATGCGAATGGCAATGCGACAATTAATTCTTTAAATGTTTTAGCTTTAGCAGCGATGCGTGATTTAGTCACCCGCTATTTCGCAGAAGCCTCTAATGTCAGTGTCAAGCTGGGTATATTCTCAACTAATGCGCAATCTGATGGTGTTTCTTACACCACATTAAGTTCTGCATTGGCTGCGATTGATGCACTTGCTGCGCCAGGCGGTTCTACAAATTACCAGGCAGGTTTGAATTTGATTCAAGATTTGTTTGGAACGATCGCGAACCCTAATGATGGTGTTGAACGGATTAGTTATTTTATTACCGATGGTTTCCCAAGCGTCTCTGTTTCAGGCACTCCAGCAGGTATTAATGACCCAGCAAATACCACGAGTGCGGGCTACCCAGTAACATTTACTAACTATGTTAATGCCAATAATATCCAATCTTATGGTGTGGCAGTTGGCAGCTCGATTGTGAACAACGCGCCACTTGACGGTATTCATAATGTAGATGGAGACCGCAGTGACGTTGAGGCAGGTGCTGCGAATAATGGCAGAGATTTGGCATTGATTGTGACAGATATTAATGCCTTATCCCGTGTGTTAACTGCCACGGTACCGACAGCATTCGGCGGTAATGTGGCAGGCGGCGCTGGTTCTTCTGTTCGGTTTGGTGCAGACGGTGGCTATGTGCAGTATATCGATTTGTTGCTAGATAGCGCTGATGCAGGCAACGAACCAGATACGATAGTACGCTTTACTTATAATCCTGCTTCTGGTGGGCAAGTTACCAACAACAATAATGCAATTGCAGGGCCTTCAGTTTCAGGCAGTCTGATTAATTTAAGTGCTGCGCAGGGGTTTACAAGAGGATCACTGGTATTTGACTTTGCTACGGGCGATTATACTTACTTCCCACAAGGTAACGCTGCTGAAGGCGATGAAATCAACATTGCATTTGGCGTGATTGACGGTGATGGTGATACAGCTACAGCGATTAACACTATCCGTTTTGTAGATGGCAAACCACAAGCAGTTGACGACTATGATACTTATTTACCTAGTACCGATGCTGCTGCCACTAAATTCTTTGAAGGTAATGTGATTAATGCAGTAGGTACCGATGGTGGCGGAGCGCAAGTAAGTGGCTTTAGAGCTGGCGTAGCTGGAGAAGATAATGCGATTAATGACGCAGATGTGACTTCTATTGTATTTAAAGGTACAACATATAATTTAACGGTAGCAAGCTCTGGTAACGCCAACGGTGGCAATTTTACTATTAATGCCAACGGTGAGTTTACTTGGACTAGCACGACAGAGCCTGCCAATGTGTTGATATTCCATCGCGATGGCTATTACAAATACACGCCACCTGCTGCTCAAACAGGAGATTTACCAGAGGCTGCGCAGCAAACAGTTAACTTAACCAGCGCAGCAAACGTAACAACAGGTGGATTGACGTTGTCAGCGTATAGTCGAACTGCAAATCTGAATAATGCGCCTGATACAACTGTCACCTATTCAGCGAGCGGCGCAGGTATTACTGGCGGATCTTCTAATGCCAGAGTAGATAATCTAGAGAATCTTTCGATTAGATTTAATGCAGCGACGTATGCGTTTGGCGTGCAAGATGTGATTATTAACCTCAATGCTGGCCAAAGTGATTTAGGTCCAAATGGCGGAATTTTGGCAGCAGTACAATATTCCATTTATGATATTGCAGGTAATTTACTGGGTCAATTTGCCAGCACGACCGAAGCAGGAATTGTTGTTCCGCGTGGCTTTAGTAACATTGGCGAGATTTTAATTCAGCCAAATAGTGCGAATGTGGCGGGTGCAATTGGTAGTGTAACTGTGCAAAGTGTTACCTTTAATAGGGTAACGGTTGCTACAGTAACAGCACCTGATGAAGTCATTCAATATACAATTACTGATAAGGATGCTATTAACCCTGACAGTTCAACCGCTAACTTAACGCTACATGTTGTTACAAATCAGTATGCAGGTACAGCAGGTGCTGAAACAATTAACGGGTCTTCCAGCAACGATTTAATTTCTGGCTTGGCTGGTAACGATACATTAAATGGCCTTGCTGGCAATGACATTATTCGTGGTGGTGCTGGTAACGATACACTTGATGGCGGCGCCGATAACGACCAGCTATATGGTGGTGATGGTGATGACACGATTATAGGCGGTACTGGCAATGATTATCTGTATGGCGAAGCTGGAAACGACAATTTGCAAGGTGGAGATGGCGCAGATGTACTTCTAGGTGGTGCTGGCAACGATACCATTAATGGTGGCGCAGGTGACGACATTATTATTGGCGGCACTGGAATTGACATTTTAACTGGTGGTACAGGCTCAGATATCTTTAAATGGGATCTGGCAGATCGTGGAAGTAAAGGCAATCCTTCGCTTGACACTGTAACAGATTTTTCTGCTGCAGCATTCGGCGCAGGAGGAGATGCACTAGACCTGCGTGATATTTTAACAGGTGAAAATCAACTATCTGGCGGTGGTAATTTGGCTAGTTACTTACATTTTGAAAGATTAGGTGCAGACACTATCGTGCATATCAGCACAAATGGCGAATACTCAACTGGTTACAGCCCAACAAAAGACGTGCAGAGAATTACATTAACAAATGTTGATTTAGTACAATCTTTCGCGGATGACCAAGCCATTATTGCTGATTTGTTGTCGAAACAAAAACTGATTACAGATTAAAGGCTGTAAAAATAGCTAAATGTGTGGTTAATGTGTAGTTGAATTGTAAAAAGTTGTAAATTTT